>PJTZ01000062.1_pt1 | contig 128219 bp, 118 predicted proteins | sample 1512131 | NCBI WGS metagenome assembly PJTZ01 (sample SAMN08177679, study PRJNA422409) | Soil metagenome, whole genome shotgun sequencing project. | reverse complement strand
TTGCGCGTGGCGATCTGGGCCATCCGCACCTTGCCCTTGCGCTCCAGCGTAGGCAGCGTGAGCTGGCTATCCTCTGTTTCGATCATGCGAATGACCGCGTCGACATCAGCGATGTCGACGGCGCGGCCTTCCTCGAGATTGACATAGAGTGATTCCAGAACCCGTCGCGCCTGATCGACCTTTGAAGCCGCACCCTTTAGCAGAACATGATTGCCGCGCGGCGTGGCCGTGACGGCAAGGCGTTGTTCAATCAGGGCAAGGTTTTGGTCGAAATCGCCATAGAGCTGGGAAGCGAGGCGATTGTCTTCAAAAGCGAGTTCGAGTTGCGAAGCGAGTGCGTTATCGGCGGTCGGTGGCAAGTGCCTGCTCAAACTGGTGTGGCTCCCGAAGGGGGACGGCGCGGACTGCGCTGTCCATGCAATAACGACGCTAGGATGATTTGCGTTCGCTGTCTGTAGATATTTTGTGACACTCCAGCGCAGCGACAAGTTGCAAAACGCTTCGGTGGAACGATTTTAACGCTGGAGGCCATGAGAGCTATGCTCAAATGGCAGCGCCCGCGCCATCACCCCGGCACCAGTTCTATATTGGAGTGCCCGGCAATAATTTCCAGAACGATCTGGAAAAAGGTTTGCCCACTGCCTGCCTCAAGCTCGCGCAATTGCCGGTGAATGGCATCAGTGTTGAAACTGTCAGGGCGCTGCAACTTTGCCGTCAGCCAGCGGCGGGTCTCCAAAAGCCCTAGATCGGCAGCGCTCTGCTCCATGGCCAGCCAGCGTAATTTGACCGGGCCTGCGCCCTGTAAAATTCCATATCCGCCATAGAACATGTCATCGAGGCCATCGAGGCTCTCGCCAAGCTGCCAATCCTCGCCAGCCATAAAGACCCGGTTCACTTCACGGTAGAAACCGGAAATGTCACTGAAATTGCGGCCATCGATCGTCAGAACCAGATGAGGCTCCGCGTCGGCAGGCTCCCCCATCAGGCGGCAACAGCCCGCTTCAGTCGTCCAACCAAGGAATTGGTGCTGGTGCCGATGATCTCGACCTCATGGATGGCACCAATGAGATCGGTGCTGCCTTCAAGGTGCACGGCTTGCAGATAAGGCGAGCGCCCCCCCACCTGACCCGGCATGCGGCCAACCCGCTCGATCAGCACCGGCATTGTCTTGCCGACGCAGCTGGCATGGAATTCGGTTGTCTGCTGGTTGACCAGTTCCTGCAGGCGATAAAGCCGTTCGGTCTTGACCTCTTCGGCCACCTGATCGGTCAATTTCGCGCCAGGAGTGCCAGGGCGCGTGGAATATTTGAAGGAATAGGCCGAGGCGTAACCGGTTTCCCGGATGATGGTCAGCGTGTCCTCGAAATCCTGATCCGTCTCGCCGGGGAAACCGACGATAAAGTCGCCGGACAGCGCCATATCTGGGCGAGCCTTTTTGATCTTTTCAATCAGCGCCAGATATTCAGCCGCGGTATGTTTGCGGTTCATTGCCTTCAGAATCCGGTCCGAACCGGACTGCACTGGCAGATGCAGATAGGGCATGAGCAAGGGTAGGTCGCGATGGGCCTCGATCAGCGCATCGTCCATGTCGCGGGGATGGCTGGTCGTGTAGCGCAGCCGCTCGAGCCCCGGGATTTCCGCCAGGAGGTAGGCAAGCTGGCCAAGGCCGACATCGCGACCACGATCATCCAGCCCATGATAGGCGTTCACGTTCTGCCCGAGCAGGGTGATTTCCTTGACCCCGGCTTCGACAAGCCCACGCGCTTCGGCCAGAACCTGCGCCACGGGGCGGCTGACTTCGGCGCCGCGTGTATAGGGCACGACGCAGAAGGAGCAGAATTTGTCGCAGCCTTCCTGCACGGTGAGGAAGGCGGTGAGGCCGCGCTTGATGGTGACTTCCTTTTTCGCCGCAGGCAGGTGGGCGAACTTGTCTTCTTCGGGGAAGTCTGTGTCGATCACGGCCTTTTTGAGACTGGGATGCATATGCTGCTGGCTTTTAGCCTTTGCCAGCATATCGGGCAGGCGATGATAGGCCTGGGGACCGAAAACCAGATCGACCATCGGAGCACGGCGGGCGATTTCCTCGCCTTCGGCCTGCGCCACGCAACCAGCGACGCCAATCATCATGTCAGCGCCCATGGCGCGCCGCTCGCCCTGAATTTCCTTGAGACGCCCCAGCTCGGAAAACACCTTTTCAGAGGCTTTTTCACGAATATGGCAGGTATTGAGCAGGACAAGGTCGGCTTCTGCTGCCTCCAGCGTCGGCACATAGCCGTGCGGCGCAAGGGCATCGGCCATGCGGTCGCTGTCATAGACATTCATCTGACAGCCGTAAGTCTTGATGAAGACGCGCTTAGGCGCGCTCTGGGGGGCGTTGTCGAGCTCGGTCATGGAGCGCTCTTTACCAGACGCAAAGCTGTGATGCCATGGGCTGCAACCACGCGACGAGCCATGTGTTGTTAGACATCAAAAGGATAATGCCATGACCGACGCACTAAAAAAATGGGATGACATTGAGGAGGTCGTGGACCACAATTTCACTGCGATAGATGCCAACGCCAAATTCTGATTGGCCGAGAGGCCGTATAGAAAGGAATGAGGCATGGCGGACGACGCTGTCCGAAAGCAAAGTATTAGGGCGGGACGTGCCAGAACGCGTCCAGTCGCTCTATACCTTTTCGCTTTGGTTCTGGCGATTTTGGTGCCAGCCTTTGCGGTCAGCCTCGTTTTGCTCAATCGCACCAATGACGCCCAGCAGGACGTGTTGCATGCTTTGACCAATGCCACGGTGCAAGCCATGGGGCATTCGGTTGACCGCGAGGTCGCGGGCATGATCACCACCCTGCGCGTGCTTTCAACATCGGGTTTTCTGCGCAGCGGCAATTTTGTCGAGTTCAATGAGCGCTCGGTTCAGGCGCTGGCCGGCACTGGTGCCTATCTTGTTGCCGTGGATGAAAACCTCAACCAATTGCTCAATACACGGGTTGAAAGTGGAACGCCTCTTGAGCCCACATCCGATCAGGACACCGCGACACAGGCCCGGGAGCGTGGCATAGCGACGATTTCAGGCCTGTTTTTTGCACAGACCGGCGGTAGTTATGCCTTCAATGTCTGGCTACCGATACGCGATGCAGCCCCGGTTGCCGCGCTGGCTCTTACGCAGGATGCGCGCAATCTCGTGCCGGCTTTGCAGTCCCGACAATTGCCCATTGGCTGGAATGCGGCGCTGATCGACGCAGACAATATGATCATTGCTGCCACCGCCGATGCAGGCCTGCAAATCGGCGAAAACCTGCCACTTCGGCAGGATAGAACCAGCAATGGTAATGAATGGGTCAATGAGTCTTTTGACGGCAAGCAGGTGGTGACAGCTGAATGGCGCTCAGGACTTACAGGCTGGCGCGTCATTGCCTGGGCATCTGCCTCGCAAGTCCAGAAGCCATTGCAGGATTCACTGTTGCAGCTAGCGGCTTGGGGCATAATTATTGCATTGGCCGCATCTGCCGTTGCCTTCCTCATCGCTCAGCGCATTCGCCAATCGGTCAAAGGACTGCGGCTCGACGCTGCCCGAATGGGGCGAGGCGAGGCGGTTTATCCCCGAACCTACCCGGTGGCGGAGATTGCCGAAGTTTCAAAGGCGCTGGCCGATGCCTCCGAGCAGCGCCAGATCGCCGAGCGCGACAACAGGTTCCTGATGCGCGAGCTTGCCCATCGCTCGAAAAATCAGATGGCCGTTATTGCGGCCATGGCCAAGCAGACAGCGCGCGGGGCCACGGATTTGCCCACTTATGTGCAGGCATTGGAGCGGCGCATTATGGGTCTGGCGCGCTCTACCGATCTGCTGCTGGCGCACGGGCGCGCCGGGGTGATGCTGGCCGATCTTGTCGAGGAGCAATTGTCGCCGTTCCGGCCGGCTGATCCGCGTGATGAAATCGGCGGCCCTCAATTGCGGATCAATCCGCAAGGTGCGCAGATTCTGGGCATGGCATTGCATGAACTTGCCACCAATGCGACGCGCTATGGTGCCTTTGCCGATCCCGAGGGCAGGCTATCGCTGACGTGGGATGTACGCCCCGATGAATTACGGATGCGCTGGCGCGAAACCTTGGGCGACCGGTTGATCTATGGTGACCGTTCAGGCTTCGGCACGATTGTGTTGCGCACCATGGTGGGTGGTGCATTGGGTGCGCAGGTGGAGCGCATTGTCCATGAAGACGGAGTGGAATGGTCGTTCGCGGTGCCACTTTCAGCGCTTGACCCCGAATTTGCCGCCATCCGGCCGGATGAAGAGGCCTCGAATCAATAAATTCTGGCTTTAGCGGCGGCTTTCCCTTATAGCAGCGCCAGCCGGTGGCTTGGGTTCGCGCCCGACCCACCAGCGTCATACGGCCCCACCTGGACGACATCCCGGCTGGGGCGGCCACAATCCTCTTTTGTGAAAGGATCAACCGATGTCGATTACTGCAGAGCGCAAGAGCGCCCTCATCCAGGAATATGCAACCAAGGCCAACGATACCGGCTCGCCGGAAGTCCAGGTTGCCATCCTCTCCGAGCGCATTGCCAACCTTACCGAACACTTCAAGGGCCACAACAAGGATAACCATTCCCGCCGTGGTCTGCTGAAGCTGGTTTCGACGCGCCGTAGCCTGCTCGACTACCTCAAGAAGGTCGACGAGAACCGCTACAAGACGCTGATCGAAAAGCTCGGCCTGCGCCGCTAAGCGCAAAAGTTTCCGGCGCGGGAGATGCCTTCCGCGCCGGTTGCCCTTTTGAGAGCGTTTTCAGAAAAAGTGGTCACCACTTTTTCGGTTCGAAAGCGCGACCAACCAGAAACAGGGCATGGGAAGCCTCTGGCTTCCATTTTAGGCCGGCATTGCCGGAGCATGGCAGGATTATCGGGCTCTTCCGCTGTGGAGCGTCTCATTGTCTTGTCCATGTTCTGTCCATGCCAAACAGCAACACGTGCCTGATTTTGAGCTGGTATGCACATAGGGTGCAACGACCAGTGCGGGCACACCGGATACGTTCGTGGGGCCTTTCGCCTACGCCTCGCGTTCCCGCGTAACCGGCAGAATGGAAAGACGAAATTCATGTCGATCAAGTTTGATCACCACAAGGTCGAGCTCAACTGGGGCGGCCAGCCCCTGACGCTCGAAACCGGCAAGATTGCCCGCCAGGCCGATGGCGCCGTGCTCGCCACCCTGGGCGAAACCGTGCTGCTCGCCACCGTCGTTTCGGCGAAGTCGGCAAAGCCCGGCCAGGACTTCTTCCCCCTGACCGTCAACTATCAGGAAAAGTACTTTGCCGCCGGCAAGATCCCGGGTGGCTATTTCAAGCGCGAAGGCCGTCCGTCCGAGAACGAGACCCTGGTATCGCGCCTCATCGACCGCCCGATCCGCCCGCTTTTCCCCGATGGCTACAAGAACGAGACCCAGGTGGTCATCACCGTTCTCCAGCATGACATGGAAAACAATCCGGACGTGCTGGCCATGGTCGCAGCTTCTGCGGCGCTGACCATTTCCGGCGTGCCCTTCATGGGGCCAATCGGCGCAGCTCGCGTCGGTTATGTCGATGGCGAATATGTGCTCAACCTGCCGGTTGACCGTCGCTCGGACAGCAAGCTCGACCTCGTTATGGCCGGCACTGCCGACGCCGTTCTGATGGTGGAATCGGAAGCTCAGGAGCTCTCCGAAGAGGTGATGCTCGGCGCCGTGATGTTCGGCCACAAGGCTTCGGCTCAGGTGATCGAAGCGATCATCCAGCTTGCAGAGCTGGCCGCCAAGGAACCGCGCGACTTCACCGCTCCGGATTTCTCGGCGCTGGAAACCGAAGTTCTGGCCATTGCCGAAGCTGATCTGCGCGCCGCCTATCAGATCACCGACAAGGCCGCTCGCTATGCTGCCGTCGACGCCGCCAATACCAAGGTCAAGGAAGCATTTGCTGCCAAGATCGAAGCTGGCGAAGTCTCCAAGGAAGCTCTCGGCGAAGTCGTCCATAACCTGCAGGCCAAGATTGTTCGCTGGAACATTCTGGACACCGGCAGCCGCATCGACGGTCGTGACTTGAAGACCGTGCGTCCGATCACCTCGGAAGTCGGCGTGCTGCCGCGCACCCATGGTTCGGCCATCTTTACCCGGGGCGAAACTCAGGCGCTGGTCGTTGCGACGCTCGGTACCGGCGAAGACGAACAGTTCATCGATTCGCTCGAAGGCACCCGCAAGGAAAACTTCCTGCTGCATTACAACTTCCCGCCATACTCGGTCGGTGAAGCTGGCCGCATGGGCTCGCCTGGCCGTCGCGAAATCGGTCATGGCAAGCTTGCATGGCGCGCCATCAACCCGATCCGTCCGTCGGTGGAAGAATTCCCCTACACGATCCGTATCGTGTCCGAGATCACCGAATCCAATGGCTCGTCCTCGATGGCAACTGTCTGCGGCACCTCGCTTGCCCTGATGGATGCCGGTGTACCGATGAAGCGTCCGGTGGCCGGTATCGCCATGGGCCTGATCCTCGAAGGCGAAAAGTTCGCCGTTCTCTCCGATATTCTCGGCGACGAAGATCACCTCGGCGACATGGACTTCAAGGTGGCAGGCACGGAAGAGGGCATCACCTCGCTCCAGATGGACATCAAGATCGCCGGTATCACCGAAGAGATCATGAAGATCGCTCTGGCTCAGGCCAAGGACGGTCGCGTTCATATCCTGGGCGAAATGAACAAGGCTTTGTCGTCCTCGCGTGGCGAAGTGGGCGAATTCGCGCCCCGCATCGAAACGCTCAAGATCCCGACCGACAAAATCCGTGAAGTGATCGGCACCGGCGGCAAGGTCATCCGCGAAATCGTGGAAAAGACCGGCGCCAAGATCAATATCGAAGATGACGGCACGGTGAAGGTTTCGTCCTCGGACGGTAGCCAGATCGAAGCCGCTATCAAGTGGATCAAGTCGATCACCGATGAAGCCGAAGTCGGCGCCATCTATCAGGGCACCGTCGTCAAGACCGCCGATTTCGGTGCATTCGTGAACTTCTTCGGCGCCAAGGATGGCCTAGTGCACATCTCCCAGCTGGCCGAGGCTCGCGTTGCCAAGACCACAGATGTGGTCAAGGAAGGCGACAAGGTCTGGGTCAAGCTTCTGGGCTTTGACGAGCGCGGCAAGGTCCGCCTGTCCATGAAGGTTGTCGATCAGGCCACCGGCAAGGAAATCGTCAAGGAAGACGCAGCCGAGTAAAGGTCGCTCATCTTTCAAGAAAACCGAAGAGGCCGGGTGGAAACACCCGGTCTTTTTTCACAGCCGCGTGAGATGTGTTGAGAATTTGCAACATATCACAATGAGATCAAATTGTGGCGAGGAACCGCCGCATTCGTGCCACGTTAAGGATGGCATGCGTATCGATGAAGCAGGCGCGTTCTGCTGAAGCGTCATCCCGCTCCCTGTTTGCCTGCTGCTGAGGTCCTGTATTGATTTCCCGCCGCCTGTTCCTGCTTGGCATTTCCGCCACTGCTCTTTCAGCCTGTTCCACCACGCGGCAGCCCGTCGTGCAGGAACCTGTCATTGATCCTTATTACCTGCGCATGTACGGCCCTGTCGCCGGCGAGCCCTATATGGTCGCCGCGATGGATCTGCGCCGCGTCGATCCGCAGTGGTGGCGCCAGGAAGTGGAATATTACACTTCCGAGCGTCCCGGCACGATCGTTGTCGATACCCCGGCGCACTATCTCTATCTCGTTATGGAGAACAACCGCGCCCTGCGTTACGGCATCGGCGTTGGCAAGGACGAGGCTTTGGTGTTCCGTGGCGACGCCACCATTGGCCGCAAGGCCCAATGGCCGCGCTGGACACCAACCCAGTCCATGATCGCCCGCGAGCCGGACCGCTACGGTCCCTATGCTGGCGGCATGCAGCCGGGCCCAGAAAATCCGCTCGGCCCGCGCGCGCTCTATCTCTATAAGAATGGCCGCGACACTCTGTTCCGCATCCACGGCACGACCGAGCCTTATACGATCGGCACCAATGTGTCCTCGGGCTGTATCCGCCTGATGAATCAGGACATTATCGACCTTTACGCCCGCGTGCCGGTTGGCGCGCGTGTGACAGTGATCAATTAACAAAGTCTTCAAAGTGTGACTTGCGCCACAGCGCGACGCTCCCTATGTGGGGGTCACACTAGGAATTGCTGGCGGCGTCGGTTTTTTACCGTAGTCACCCGCCTCCAGCATCAAAAAGGTCCGTTCCGCAAGGAGCGGGCCTTTTTACTGTTCAGTCTTTGCCTGCCGAAGTGAGGAGGGCTTGCACGGCCTTGTCCGAGCGGCTTTTTGCTGCGGCCTCATCAGGCATGTAGGTGAGACATAGCGCCAGGAATGCTGCCCGCTCGGCGTCGCTGGAAAAGGCGTTAAAGGGGAGTACGAGCGCTATGGCGCCGCTCATGAAGGCCAGAGCTCCCGGCGTCACGTAAACCAGCTCCACGCCGCTCCACCGCAGTGAGAAGTCGATCTGCTCGTCGCGCCAGCGTAAGCCTTCCTTGTCTGCCGTAAATGTCAGGAGTGACGAAGGATGGGCTGCCTCGATAGCGGCAATCGATGTCCGCCGCTGCCAGGGAACGAGCACTTTTCCATAAAACAGGCCAAGCAGAGCAAGCGCGAAGATTATAACGGGCACGACCGGAATCGAGGGGTTCCAGATATTGAAACCTATACCTGTGGCCGCAGCGAGCAGGCCGCCACCCAGCATCGACCCAAAAATTACCACCTGAGCGCGCAGGTTCTGCGCGCGACTAAACCGCTTGCGGTACAGCATCGACGCAGCTTCATAGAGGTGGCGGTAATCGGATTGGTAGGTGAGCGAGAGCGCTTGCATGGGCATCCTCTTTTTTATGAGCCGAGTATCAACGCAAAAAGGGCGCGGCAATGGCCGCGCCCTTTTCGGAAGTAATGGTCGCTACGATTAGAGCGAACGCTGCACGGTCTCGACGCGGAAGCATTCGATGACGTCGCCAGCGCGGATGTCTTCGTAATTTTCGAAGGCCATGCCGCATTCCTGGCCCATGGCAACTTCCTTGACTTCGTCCTTGAAGCGCTTGAGCGTCTTGAGCTTGCCTTCGTGGATAACCACGTTGTCGCGCAGCAGACGTACACCGGCGCCGCGTTCCACGATGCCTTCGGTGACCTGACAACCGGCAACCTTGCCGACCTTGGTGATCTGGAAGACTTCCTTGATGCTGGCATAACCGATGAAGGTTTCGCGGCGTTCTGGCTTGAGCAGGCCGCTCATCGCGCTCTTCACGTCATCCACAAGGTCGTAGATGATGTTGTAGTAGCGGATTTCGATACCGTCGCGGGTCGCCAGATCCTGAGCCTGCTTATTGGCGCGGACGTTGAAGCCGATGACGATGGCGTTCGACGCCGAAGCCAGGGTCACGTCGGATTCGGTGATGCCGCCAACGCCCGAGAACAGGATCTGCGCGGAGACTTCATCGGTCGAGAGCTTGTTGAGCGAAGCGACAATCGCTTCGACCGAACCCTGCACGTCGCCCTTGATGATCAGCGGGAACTTGGAAATCCCGGCGATCTTGAGCTGGTTCATCATCTGCTCAAGGCTGGTGGCGCCGCCGCCAGCAGTCTTTTCACGGATGGCGCGCTGGCGATATTCGGTCACTTCGCGGGCGCGCGCTTCGGTCTCGACCACCGAGAAGCGGTCGCCCGCACTCGGCACGCCGTTGAAGCCGAGCACTTCCACCGGCACGGACGGACCGGCTTCCTTGACCTGCTCGCCCATGTCGTTGATCAGCGCACGAACGCGGGCAAACTCGGTACCGGCGACAACGATATCGCCGATCTTGAGCGTACCGCGCTGCACCAGCACCGTCGCCACCGCACCGCGGCCGCGATCGAGCTTGGCTTCGATGACCAGACCCTCGGCACGGCCATCGCGAGCCACCTTGAGTTCGAGCACTTCGGCCTGCAGGAGAATGGTTTCGAGCAGCTTGTCGAGGCCTTCGCCGGTCTTGGCAGAAACTTCCACGTCCAGCACATCGCCGCCCATGGTTTCCACGAACACTTCGTGCTGCAGAAGCTCGGTGCGCACCTTCTGCGGATCGGCAGAAGGCTTGTCCATCTTGGTGATGGCCACAATGATCGGAACACCAGCGGCCTTGGCATGCTTGATGGATTCGATCGTCTGCGGCATTACGCTGTCGTCCGATGCCACCACGAGGATGGCGATGTCGGTTGCCTGCGCACCACGCGCACGCATGGCGGTAAAGGCTTCGTGGCCCGGCGTGTCGAGGAAGGTGATCTTGGCACCGTTCTTTTCGACCTGATAGGCGCCGATATGCTGAGTAATGCCACCGGCTTCACCGGAGACCACATTGGCGTTGCGGATTGCGTCGAGAAGGCTGGTCTTACCATGGTCGACGTGACCCATAATGGTCACGACCGGCGCACGATCGGTCAGATCCTCTGCCTTGTCGTCAGCCGGAATGTCATAGAGACCTTCCTCAACGTCGGCTTCCGAAACGCGCTTGACCGTGTGGCCCAGTTCGGTGGCGATGAGTTCGGCCGTATCGGCATCAAGCACATCGTTGATCGTGGCCATCTGGCCCTGCTGCATCAGCATCTTGATCACGGTCACTGAACGTTCGGCCATACGATTGGCCAGTTCAGCAACAGTAATCACTTCAGGGATGGTCACTTCGCGGCTGAGCTTGGGCGCATCCTGCTGGTTGCGGCCCATCTTCTTGTCGCGACGACGACGCATGGCGGCGAGGGACGGACCCTTGTCGCGATCGTTCTCGGTCGTAGCGCTGGAAACAGTCAGACGGCCACGCGATGCGCCATCATTGGCGCCGCGACGCGTCGGACGCTCGGGCTGGGCACGAGACGCGCGACGGGCGTTTTCTAGTTCCGCTTCGGTCGTGGGACGGACCTGAGGCGCACCCGTACGCGTGCGGCGGCCATCGGCCTCACTGGGCGGCGCCGGGGGCATGTTACCGATTGGAGCCATGCCTGCCCCAGCCGGACGACGATCGCCAGCGGGGCGGCCAGCCGTACCCGCGGGACGCGTACCGGTAGAACCAGCCGGACGGGTATTGGCCGGACGAGCACCAGCAGGACGCTCGCCGTCGCCGGGACGGCCAGCGGGGCGTTCATTGCTGGAACGCTGCGGACGCGCGGACTGGCCGGGACGACCGGCAACGGTGCGAACACTGGATGGGCCAGGATTGCGCTGGCTGGCGGGAACGAATTCCTCGCGCGGCTGCTCCGGCTCGGCCTGAGGCACGGATGCCGCTGTCGTTTCTTCGGCGCGACGAGCCTCTTCGGCCTGACGGCGCTCTTCTTCCTGACGCGCTGCTTCCTCACGCACCTGACGACGACGATTGTCTTCCTCGATGCGGCGCGCTTCTTCAGCGGCGAAACGCTGGCTGTCCTCGGCCTGGCGGGCACCAGCCAATGCCAATGCCTGACGGCGGGCTTCGGCTTCGGCAGCGCTCAGCCCAAGGGGCGCACGATTCTGCTGCTGCATGGGCCGGCCCTGCGGGCGACCACCCTGTGCGGGACGGCCAGAGCCGCCGCCACCCGCTGCCGGGCCCGCATTGGGCTTGGGCACGATGCGGGTGCGCTTCTCCACGACCACTGCCGAGCGCGAAGGTCCGCGCGACATCCCGCCGGGGCGGTTGCCCAGGCCAGCGCCGCCCTTGAGGGTCAGCGTTTTCTTGGCGCCGGTGTCGTCGGTGCGCTTGTCGTCGTTATCAGCCATGCTTCCTATCGTCTTTCGTCCTGATCCGCGGGCAAAAGCACACCTGACGCCGCATTGCGGTCGGTGTGTTCATCCATCGGTTGGGCGGTGTAGCGGGCCAGTCTTCTGGCCTTTTCCACCGCCGATTGGGCTGCCGCCCCTGTCATGAGGGCAGCATGTATCACATTTTCCAGTCCAAGTGCCAAATCCATTTCAGCACTTTGGAGTAATTCGAAATGCGGCACGTCCGGGCCGGTCAATCCAGCCTCCTGCCGCGCGTAATTGAGGGCCCTTAATGTGCCCCGCATCTTGTTGCGCCCATCTTCCGCGCCATCGATGGCGGTAAAGAGGGCAATAGCCGCGCCACTTTCGAGCGCAGATTTCACCTTCATGGCGCCTGACGTGAACTGCCCGGCCTTGCGCGCCATGGCGAGAGCCGAGAGCAGACGCTGCTTGAGACGCAATTCCGTCAGCGCGGCCAAATCGTCCGCGACCTGAACGGGCGCCTTGAGCGAGCGCGCAAACGCCTTTTTCTTGACCGCCTCTGCCACGGCATCTCGGCTGAGCGTAATCCAGACGCCCCGTCCTTCGGCACGTGCCTCGACATCGGGCACCAGAACATCATCTGGTCCAACGACGAAACGCACCAATGCCTCGACCGGTTTCTCAGTCCGGGTCAAGGCACAGGTTCTAGTCATGTCCGCGCGCCGGGCCAAGTCCGGGTGCTCCCAAAGGAAGGCGGTCCTTAGACCGCCTCCTCCTCGGCATAGCCGTCTTCGCCTTCATCGGCGGCGGGCAGATCGTCTTCGGAGATCCATCCGGCCTTGATACGGGCCTGCATGATCATATCCTCAGCTTCCTCACGGCTCACGGGGAAGTCCTTGAATGTGCCGTCAAAGCGCTTGGTTTCGCCATCCTTGCGTTCTGTCCAGCCGACCAAATCGTCAGCAGCGCAGCCGGCGAAGTCTTCAACGGACTTGATGTCTTCCTTGCCCAGAGCCACCAGCATGGCGGCGTTGAGGCCCGCGATTTCATAAAGGTCGTCCGAAACGCCAAGAGCAATGCGCTCTTCGTCATGCTTGCGGTCGATCTCGGCCAGATATTCGGCGGCACGATTCTGGATCTCGCCGGCGGTTTCTTCGTCAAAACCGTCGATTGAAGCGATTTCGCCCGGCTCGATATAGGCCAGTTCCTCAACCGAGGAGAAGCCTTCGGAGGCCAGCAGCTGGGCCACCATCTCGTCGACGTCCAGCGCATTCATGAACAGGGTCGAGCGCTCGGTGAATTCCTTCTGGCGGCGTTCGCTTTCTTCCTGCTCGGTGAGGATATCGATGTCCCAGCCTATGAGCTGGCTGGCCAGACGCACGTTCTGACCACGACGACCGATGGCGAGCGAAAGCTGCTCATCGGGCACCACGGTTTCGATGCGCTCGGCCTGTTCGTCGAGAACGACCTTGGCGACATCGGCGGGCTGCAATGCCGAAACCACGAGGTCGGCAATGCTGTCGGTCCAGGGAATGATATCGATCTTTTCGCCCTGCAATTCGGCGACAACCGCCTGAACGCGGGAGCCGCGCATACCAACGCAAGCGCCGACGGGGTCGATGGACGAATCCGAGGACGTCACGGCAATCTTGGCGCGCGAACCCGGATCGCGGGCAATCGAGCGGATGGTGATGACGCCATCGTAGATTTCCGGCACTTCCTGCATGAACAGCTTGGCCATGAACTGCGGATGGGTGCGCGACAGAAAAATCTGCGGACCGCGCTGTTCGCGGCGCACGTCATAAATATAGGCGCGCACGCGATCGCCATAGCGGAACATTTCGCGCGGGATCAGTTCGTCGCGGCGAATAATGGCTTCGCCACGGCCCAGATCGACGATGACATTGCCATATTCGACGCGCTTGACCGCACCATTGACGATCTCGCCGACGCGACCGGCATATTCTTCATACATCTTGTCGCGTTCGGCATCGCGCACCTTCTGCACGATGACCTGCTTGGCCGACTGGGCAGCGATGCGGCCAAATTCCATGGGCGGCAGCGGCTCGGTCAGGAAGTCGCCGATCTTGGCGGTCGGGTTCTTGACCTGGGCGAACTTGAGATTGACCTGACGGGAAGGCTCTTCGACCTCTTCGACGATCTCGAGCAGGCGCCACATGCGCGTTTCGCCCGAGCGTGGATTGATCTCGACCTTAATTTCGGTCTCGGCACCATAGCGGCCCTTGGCGGCCTTTTCCATGGCATCCTGCATCGCCTCGATCACGACCATGCGGTCGATGTTCTTTTCACGCGCTACAGCGTCAGCGATCTGCAAAAGCTCAAGGCGATTCGCACTAACGGCCATTATTTCGTCTCCTCGGAGGATTTATTCCATGCCGCCGCGTCCTCGGCCGTTCCGGCCTCCGGGTCGTCGGTTTGGTCATTGTCGGCGTCGGCATATTCGACCGTTTCGGTCTCGTCGTCGTCGATTGGGTGTAGCTCCTGCTCGGCGCGAGCCATATCCATGAGCTTGTCTGTCATGACCAGCTTGGCATCGGCAATGGTTGCGAATGCCAGCTTGTGATTGGGATCGGTGCCGCCAGGGGCGTCGGGCAGGATGATAGTGACGCCTTCGTCATCGACGGGGCCGATTTCGCCCCGGAAACGCTTGCGACCATTGATCATGTCGAGCAACTCGATCTTGGCCTCGTGACCAAGAAAACGCTCAAAATCGCGCTTGCGCACGAGCGGACGGTCAATGCCGGGCGAAGACACTTCCAGATGATATTCACGATCGATCGGATCTTCGACATCCAGAATAGGCGAGAGATCCTTAGAGAGCGCCTCGCAATCATTGATATTGAAGCGACCGTTCTCGTCCTCAGCCATGATCTGTAGAGTGCAGCCGTTTTCCGGCGTGATTTTGATGCGGACCAGGGAATAGCCGAGGTCGATGACCACAGGCTCAACAATGCGAGCGACGCGGGCTTCGAGACCAGTTTCCTTGATGTAGCGCTTTTCAGCGAGATCAAATGCCATGGGGTTCCGGATAACAAAAAGAGCGGGGGCCGGTCAGGGCACCCACTCTCGAATGAGAGCAACGATGTTGACGAACATATAAACGCCAGCGCCATGAAAGGCAAGGGCGGCTGAATAAGGCATGGCGCGGACTAAGCACACCGTTTCGCATGATCCTCGGCAGCTTAAGGCTTCGCAGAACTCCACCGTCGACGGGAATTTCATGGCAGTGTCACCAATAATACGTGGTTTCCCATGAGAAACCTGGTTTCCCTACAGAACTTTGATTTCCTTACAAAAACCGTCGGCGCGGCATTGGCAATTTCAAGAGCAAAAAACTTGTTTTGTAGTGCTTGTTCGTTCCCGAGGCAGCGCACACCTCTTGGTCGTTGAAAACAGAAAGGCTCAACAAAATGTTTAAGAATAGCGTCGTTGCCCTTGTTACCGTCGCCGCCCTTGCCGGTGTCGCCATGCCCGCATTTGCTGCACCTACACCGGTCGTGTCGGAAGATAGCGTCAACAGCTTTGATGCCGACTATGTGAAGTATCAGCTGCAGTCGCAGGGCGTGAATGCTGACTCGGTCGAACAGTGGGGCTCTTACGTCCGCGCCTTTGTGAAGGGCGATGATGGTCGCGTGACCATGCAGCTCTTCCACGAAGACACTTTGGCTCCTGCCAATATCTGATCTGTCTCAGAGCACGGCGTCGTCATCCCTGACGACGCCCGTAGCTCAGAACTGAGCAGGCGCCGCTTCGAGGTCATCAAACCGCTGGCGCGCCGCCACAACGGCTTGACGATTGCGCAATGCAAAGCGATGCCATTCATCAGCCAAAGCAAGCAATTCCTGCCCCAGATCGGTGAGATCATATTCGACACGCGGTGGGATGGTCGCATAGGCGCGGCGCGAGACAAAGCCGTCCCGCTCTAGTTCCCGCAATGTCTGGCTCAGCGATTTTTGTGGCACTCCGCCCATATTGCGGCGCAGTTCATTGAACCGCATCGTGCCCTCGCGCAGCTGCACGACGACGACCAGCGTCCATTTGCTCGGCCGCACCACGAGAAGGTCGTGATGGGCTTCAGGTGATGGACTGGTCATGACGAAATCTCCGGCGACGCAAAGCATGAATATGGTGCTCTAGGCCTGTGCTTCCAGAGATGGATCAAATTGTGGCCCAGCCAGGTTGACGCAGGGCCACACTCAGCGTCTGGTAAAGCTGAAATAAAAGCTGATCATACGCCCTTCACGGCGTGCCTTCTGCTCGTAGCGCGTCGGCTGCCAGCCGGGATAGGGTTGATGCCAGCTGCCAGGAGCCGGAGGCTCAAAAGCGAATTCTGGTGTCCGCACAATGTGCGCCAGCGTCCAATCGGCGTAATCCTCGATATCGCTGGCAAAAAAGAAGGTGCCACCGGGCCGGATCACCCGCGCCAGTTCCTTGAGCGTCACCGGCGAGACAAAGCGGCGCTTGTGGTGCCGCGTCTTGGGCCATGGGTCGGGATAGAGCAGATAGACCGCGTCTATTGACGCATCGGGCAAAGCGACAAGCAGCTTGAGCGCGTCGTCGGTGAAAAGACGCACATTTTCGATGGCCCGTGAATCGATAGCCTGCACCATCTTACCGATGCCGCCAGTAAAGACTTCACAGCCGATGAAGCCGGTATCAGGCTCCTCTGTCGCCTTGCGTGCCAGATGTTCGCCGCCACCATAGCCGATCTCGATGACAAGACGCTTTGCTTGAGGAAATAGGCTTTGTGGATCTAGCGGGCCATCCACCCGGACCTCGAAACGCGGCAGCACTTCGGCAACCTGTGCCTTTTGCCCGTCATGCAGCTTTTTGCCAGAACGGCGCCCAAAGAAGGCACGCGGTTCACCGGCAAGGGTTTTGGGAAGTTCGTGGTCGGTCATCTGGATTCAATTGCTCTTGAGAGGCCACGCCCTTGACCCCATCCACATACGTCACCCGAGGGTTCTTGCTTCCGCCCGTAAAAACGAAACACCCTCAGGTCAAGCCCGAGGGTGACGATCGCATAAGGGGGCGCATTGGCGCCTCAATAATATATTCAAACAGCGCTGACTACCGCACCGCTTCCTTCAACGCCTTGACCAGATCTGTCTTCTCCCAGGAGAACGAACCGTCGCGGCCAGCCTTGCGGCCAAAATGGCCATAGGCAGAGGTCTTGGCGTAGATGGGCTTATTGAGATCGAGATGGTTGCGGATGCCACGCGGGGTCAGATCCATCACTTCGGCCAGAGCCGTTTCGAGCTTTGCCTCGTCAACCTTGCCGGTGCCATGCAGATCGACATAGATCGAAAGCGGCTTGGCAACGCCGATGGCGTAGCTGAGCTGGATCGTGGCGCGATCAGCAAGACCGGCGGCCACCACATTCTTGGCAAGATACCGCGCGGCATAGGCCGCCGAACGGTCCACCTTGGTGGGGTCCTTGCCCGAAAATGCTCCACCACCATGGGGCGCTGCGCCGCCATAGGTGTCGACGATGATCTTACGTCCGGTAAGGCCTGCGTCGCCATCCGGGCCGCCGACAACAAATTTACCGGTTGGATTGACGTGCCAGACCGTGTCATCGCCGATCCAGCCTTCCGGCAAGGCGGCACGAATGTAAGGCTCGACAATTTTGCGAACATCGGCGGAGGTCAGCTTGTCGTCCAGGTGCTGCGTGGACAGCACGATCTGGGTGACACCAACGGGCTTGCCGTTTTCGTATTTCACCGTGACCTGGCTCTTGGCATCGGGGCCTAGCGCTGCGGCGGGACCAATGCCTGATTTGCGGGCTTCGGTCAGGGTTTCGAGAATTTTGTGCGCGTAATAAATCGGTGCGGGCAGCAATTCAGGCGTCTCGCGGCTGGCATAGCCGAACATGATGCCCTGATCACCAGCGCCAACATCCTTATTGCCGCCTTCGTCAACGCCCTGCGCAATATCGGCTGACTGGCCATGCAGTAGCACATCGATCTTGGCATTCTTCCAGTGGAAACCGGGCTGCTCATAGCCGATGGCCTTAATGGCCTTGCGGGCAGCGGACTTGAACTTGGACGGATTGACCAATGGAGCGCCTGAAGCGTCGAGCAGGACCTTGCCGTCCCTGTCCTTTTTCAGCAGCGTTTCAGGCACACGCACTTCGCCGGCAATGACGACGCGATTGGTGGTAGCCAGGGTTTCGCAGGCAATGCGGACCTGAGCCGGGTCCATGCCAACCTTTTTGGCTTCCTTGAACACCAGATCGACGATTTCGTCGGAAATCCGGTCGCAGACTTTGTCGGGATGGCCCTCGGAAACGGATTCCGAGGTAAACAGATAAGACGAACGGGCCACGTTAAACCTCTTTGCGAGTGGCGAGGGCGCACGCGGTAGTGCGCGTGTGCAGAGGCATTCCGCACACTTTCACCTGCGCTTTTCGCAGTTTCGCCGGGGGAAGGCAAGGGCGATATAAAGAAAGCTTTATATTGCACCTGTGATGCTTGCGCCTTCCTTGACGCCTTTTCTTGGCCCCAGCTCTGTGCCAAGGAAGAGCCAACAGAAACGCTGGACTTTTCTCATGGCCATTCGAGTGCATAAGGGCGACCTGCCCAATCTTTCCAATTATAGCCGCTCGGTCGCCATCGACACCGAAACCATGGGGCTCAATCCCCATCGCGACCGTCTGTGCGTGGTGCAGCTTTCTCCCGGCGACGGCAGCGCCGATGTGGTGCAGATTCCGCAGGACGCAACCGAAGCGCCGAATCTGGTCAAGCTCCTGTCCGATCCTGGCATCACCAAGATTTTCCATTACGCACGTTTCGACGTAGCCGTGTTGCAGCACCGCTTCGGCGTCGTGACCGGGCCGGTCTATTGCACCAAGATCGCTTCGCGCCTGGTGCGCACCTATACCGACCGCCATGGTCTGAAAGAATTGGTGCGCGAACTGCTCAATGTGGACCTGTCCAAACAGCAGCAGAGCTCGGACTGGGGCGGGGAAAAACTCAGCGACGCCCAGCTCGAATATGCCGCTTCGGACGTGCTCTATCTACACGATCTCAAACGCCATCTCGACCGTATGCTGGAGCGCGAAGGCCGCACGGAACTGGCGCAATCCTGTTTTGATTTCCTCAAGACGCGTTGCGCACTCGACCTGATGGGCTGGGAAGAGACCGACATCTTCGCTCATAGCTGAGGGCGATGATCACCATGGCGGATGTCGGGATCGACGCAAGACGCTATCGCAGGCTGAGCCGCCGGAACCGGCTGGTGTCCATCCTGCGCCTCGGCGTCCCCGCCATGGGTATTCTGGTATTGCTCGGGCTTATCGTACAGATTTACGTTGCCAGCTTCACCGGACGGTTCAGCGTCGGGCGGATTGAAGTGACGCCCGAGGCGATCAGTGTCGATGCGCCGGAATATACCGGCATTCTTGAAGACGGTTCGGCCTATCGGGTCTGGTCCGAAAGGGCGCGCGCTGCAACGCAGCGCACCGACCTCATTGAGTTGACCAATGCCCATCTGGTGATTGATCGCACGGACGGGGTTCAGATGCAGGTCGATGCCGATGCTGCACAATTGGACACTTCACGCCAGCTTACCATCGTGCCCGGCTCTGCCGACATTGCCGATACGACAGGTACAACCGGCACACTGACCGATTCCGTCTTCGATTGGGACGCACAAAAACTGACCACATCGGGTGCCGTCAGCATCGATTATGCCGATGGCTCAAACGTACGATCCCAAGGCCTTGAATATGACGCAGCGACCAAAGTCTGGACTTTTTCGCGGGCCGTGGTCACCCTGCCTTCGACGCCCGGCGAAGATTCCGATGCCGGTTCGGGAGAGTAAATTCATGCGCCATACCCGACCAATCATTGTTGCCGCCGCGCTGCTGACAGTCTCACCATTGGCTATGGCGCAAAGCCGCGTGGAGATCACCTCCGACCTCTTCGTGATGAACGAAGAAATCCGCCAGGCCGAATTCACCGGCAATGTCGTGGTTATCCACCCAACTGTGACGGTCTGGGCTCCAAAGGTCGTCGCCACCTATGGCGAGGGTGGCACCAGCGACATTCGCACCTTTGAAGCCTCGGGCGGCAATGTGCGGCTCAAGACCAAGGATCAGGACGCAACCGGCGACCGCGCCGTGTTCACGCCAGCCGATCAATTGTTGCGGCTGACCGGCAATGTGAAAGTCAACAATGCCAGCGGCACCGTCGATGCCAGCGAATTGGTCGTGAACCTTGAAACCAATGTCTCGACCTTCACCAGCACCGGCGGCGGTCGGGTGACCGGGATTTTCACGTCGCAATGAGTGTGGAGGCCAAAAGCGCGCGCATCGACCAAAAAGACTGGCTGGTCGCGCATGGCCTCGCCAAGAGTTTTGGCAAACGCGCCGTTGTGCGCGATGTCTCGCTCGCTGTGCGTCGAGGCGAAGCTGTGGGCTTGCTGGGCCCCAATGGTGCGGGCAAGACCACCGTCTTCACCATGATCATGGGTCTGGTCAAACCGGATGCGGGCAAAATCCTGCTCGACGGACAGGCGATCACCAAACTGCCGCTGTTTCAGCGCGGCCAATTGGGCATCGGCTATCTGCCGCAGGAGCCATCGATTTTTCGTGGCCTGACCGTCACCGGCAATATCATGGCAGTGTTAGAAAACAGTGTCAGCGGGCGCGCCGAGCGCAAGGCGCGGCTGCAATCGCTGCTCGAAGAGTTTTCCATCACCCATCTCGCTAAGGCCAACGCGCTGGCGCTATCGGGTGGCGAGCGCCGCCGCGTTGAAATTGCCCGGGCGCTGGCCGCCAATCCAAGCTTCATGCTGCTCGACGAGCCTTTTGCCGGCGTCGATCCAATTGCCGTTGCCGAAGTCAAAGGTCTTGTCCGGCAATTGACCCAGCGGGGCATTGGCGTACTCATCACCGACCACGCCGTGCGCGAGACGCTGGGGCTGGTGGACCGGGCCTATCTCATTCATGGCGGCACAGTGATGATCCAGGGCAAGCCCGAAACCATCTCTGCCGACCCGGAGGCGCGGCGGGTCTATCTGGGCGAAAGTTTTTCCATCTAGACTGGACGAATTGAACTGGCACGAAACTTGCCGTGCCGCACGAACTGAGTCATGGTGCGCGCGGGAAGCAGCCGGAAACGGCTGGAATTTTGCAGCAAGAGACGAGACGCATGGCGCTTTCGCCAAGGCTGGAATTTCGCCAGTCGCAAAGCCTGACATTGACGCCACAGCTGATGCAGTCGATCCGGCTGCTGCAGTTGAGCCATCTCGAACTGAACACTTTTGTCGACGAAGAATTGCTGCGCAATCCGATCCTCGAGCGCGAAGAGGGCGGCGGTGCCGACGATGTCGAACCCGCCGAAATGCCCGATCGCCAGACCGAAATGAGCGCCTACGAGGACACGTTTACCTCGGGCGAGCGCACCAAGGATGCTGGCGAGATCGCCGAGGGCTATGACACGGCGGTCGAAAACGTCTTTCCCGACGCCATTCCGCAGGACATCGGTCAAACCTCTGGCCCGGATCGCAATGGTTCCTTTGAGGGTGGCGAAGCTCCCGATCTCGACCAATATGTCGCCAGCCGCCCGCGCCTGGCCGATCATCTGGAAGCGCAATCGGACCTGATGCTGCGGACTGCCGCCGACCGGCTGATCGCCCGGCACCTGATCGACGGGCTCAACGAGGCTGGCTATCTCAGTATCGAACTGACTTCGGTGGCCGAATTGCTCGGCGCCGAGATCGAGGATGTCGAAGCGGTGCTGTCCGTGCTGCAAACCTGCGACCCGCTTGGCATTTTTGCCCGCACTGTCGCCGAATGCCTCTCCATTCAATTGCGCGAACGCGACCGCTTCGATCCGATGATGGCGCGGCTCATCGACAATCTCGATCTCTTGACCGAGCATAATATTCCGGCTTTGCTCAAGGCCGTGGGCTGCGATCGGGAAGATTTGAGCGATATGCTGGCCGAATTGCGTGAACTCGACCCCAAGCCGGGCCTGGCCTTTGACAGCTCGCCTGTGGAATCCGTCGTGCCCGATGTCTTCGTGCGCCCCGGCCCGGATGGTTCGTGGCAGATCGAGCTCAATTCCGACATTTTGCCCCGCGTATTGGTGAACCGCACATATTACGCGACCGTCACCAAGAAGACGCGTGACAGCGCCGAAAAGGCGTTCCTGTCCGATTGCCTCGCCAATGCGAACTGGCTGACCAAAAGCCTCGACCAACGCGCGCAGACCATAACCAAGGTCGCCGCCGAGATCGTGCGCCAGCAGGATGGCTTTCTGACCCATGGCGTATCGCATCTGCGCCCCATGACGCTCAAAATGGTGGCCGAAGCCATCGACATGCATGAATCGACCGTCAGCCGCGTCACCGCCAACAAATATATGGCGACGCCGCGCGGCCTGTTCGAAATGAAATATTTCTTCACCACCGCTATCGCTTCAGCCGATGGGGGTGGCGACCATTCGGCGGAAGCCGTGCGTCACCGGATCAAGCAATTGATCGATGCGGAGCCTGCCACGGACATTCTTTCAGACGACACGATTGCCGAAATGTTGCGCAAAGAGCAGGGAATCGATGTTGCCCGACGCACCGTCGCCAAATATCGCGAGGGCATGAACATTCCCTCCTCGGTGATCCGACGGCGGCAGAAAAAAGAATTGGCGCGGATTGCCTGATCTTGATCGCAAAAAGACGATCTTTGTCCTTGCATCCAGCGTTCAAAAGAATATTTTAGAAACATTCTAATCGTAAAGACGCCGCGAGAACCCATGTTCATCCAGACCGAAGCCACGCCCAATCCGGCCACGCTGAAATTCCTTCCGGGACGCGATGTTCTCGAGGGTGAGCCGCGCGATTTCCGCTCTGTCGAAGCGGCAGCGATTTCGCCGCTGGCCACTGGTCTCTTTGCCATTTCGGGCGTCACCGGCGTGTTTCTCGGTTCCGATTTCATCTCGGTGACCAAGGACGAGACTAATTGGGCCCATATCAAGCCGGCCATTCTCGGCGTGATCATGGACCACTTCCTGTCCGGCAAGCCGGTGATCGTCGAGAGCGATGCCGCGACGCCGAGTTTCGACGAGATCGAGGAATTTTACGAAGAAGACGACAAGGAAATGGTCGAAGTCATCAAGGAACTTCTGGCCACCCGCGTCCGCCCGGCCGTTGCCATGGATGGCGGCGACATCATCTTCAAGGGTTTCAAGGAAGGCACTGTGTTCCTGCACATGCAGGGCGCGTGCTCCGGTTGCCCCTCCTCCACCGCCACGCTCAAGAGCGGCATCGAAAACCTCCTCCGCCACTTTGTGCCGGGCGTCGAATCGGTTCAGCAGGTTTGAGACCGGCCCGCAGCTAAGCCACACCAGTTACGCAGCAAGCCAGGGGCCCGATGAGCGATCATCGGGCCTTTGTCTTTCGGGATTCGCGCAGGCACCCCCACCTAAGCTCCCCCTGAAGAAGGGGGAGGGACTGGTCGCGTTTGCTGGGCCGACAAGGAAGCCTTCTGCTCCTCCCCCTCCTTCAGGGGGAGGCCGGGTGGGGGTTGGATCAAACCGCAGCCGCTCCCCCTCCTCTGTAGCCATTGCCTCCCCGCTCCAAACCCTTTACGCCGAAACTCAGCAAGCCCCGACGTAAAGCGCCCATGACCATTACCACCACAATCGAAAGCCTCGGCCATAGGGGCGAGGGCGTCACTTTTATCGACGGCCAGAAAGTCTTCGTGCCTTTTGCGCTACCCGGGGAAGAGGTGGTGTTCGGCGTCGAGGGCGAGCGTGGGGCATTGGTCGAGATCATCAAAGCCGCTCCCAATCGCATTGATCCCTTCTGCCCGCATTTCGGGATCTGCGGCGGTTGCCAGCTTCAGCACATGGACGCAGCTAGCTACGAGGCGTTCAAAATCAGCCTCGTCGAAGGCCCACTCCGCCACGCCGGCCTGGACGCCAAAGTCTCTCGTTTTATCCTTGCCCATGGTGCGGGCCGTCGAAGGGCGACACTGCACGCCCGCAAGGACGCAGCTGGCTATATGCGCATAAAAAGCCACGACCTGCTCGATCTCGATGCCTGTCCGATCCTTGTCCCTGCCCTCTCGAGAGCCCCGGACATTGCCCGCGCTCTGGGAGCAGCCATCGGGGAATGCGATCTGGCTTTCACCGCCACCAATTCGGGGATCGATGTTGGCATTCGCAAGGCGGGCAAGCATGTGCGGCCCGAGAAACTGGTGCCATTGGCCAATGAACTGCGGCTGACCCGGCTGGCCATGGACAAGGAAATGATCTTGCTGCGCCAGCAGCCGAGCATTTCCATGGGTCGCGCCGAGGTTGAGCTGCCCATCGGTTCATTCCTGCAGGCCACGGCGGAAGCAGAACAGGTGCTGGCCGACTACGTCATCGCCGCCGTGGGCAAAGCGAAATCGGTTGCCGACCTTTTCTGCGGCATCGGACCCTTCGCCCTGCGCTTAGCCGAAACAGCGCCGGTCTATGCCGCCGACAGCGACAAGGCGGGTACGCTGGCGCTCGACAAGGCCGCTCGCCACACCAAGGGGCTGAGGGCCATTACTACCAAGGCGCGCGACCTGTTCCGCGATCCGCTCACCCGGTTCGAGCTTAATTTCGATTGCGTGGTGCTTGATCCGCCCCGCGCAGGGGCCGAAGCGCAGGTCAAGGAAATCGTCCTCTCCAAGGTCAAGCGGGTGGTCATGGTCTCCTGCGACCCCAAAACTTTTGCGCGCGACGCTGAACGACTTGTTCACGCCGGGTTCACCCTGACGGATCTAGTAGCAGTGGATCAATTCGCCTGGTCCACCCACATTGAAGTGGCTGCGACCTTCCAGCGGTGACATCTGGCAACCCAAACGCGCCCAGGCGCGTTCTCAAGCCAGGGCTTATTTATGTCACCCACATCCGCGCACCGCCGAGATCGGGCGCGACGACGCATGGAGTAAACCATAAATGTTTGCAAAATCTCTTGTTGCAGCCGCCGCAATTGCCTTGTCCCTGGCGGTTCCGACCATGGCTCAGGACGCCGCCAGCCCGGATGGCACCTGGGTCGACCGTTGGGGTACCAGCTTCACCTTCAAGCTTTGCGGTGACGGCACCGAGCTTTGCGGCACGCTGAATGATATTCAGGGCGATAGCCGCACTGAAGCCAACCTCAAATTCGTCAATCAGGAAGTGGTGCGCGGCACCCAGACCGGCCCCAACAAGTGGGAAGGCAACATTGCGCTCGACGGCGGTGGTGCCAAGGCCATCGTCCAGTTGACAGGTCCCGATACGCTCAAGATCACCGGCTGCCGTGCCGCGATTCTGTGTTCGAGCATCGATTACCAGCGCCAGTAATCTGCGTCGTGAATGCAAAAGCCCCGGACATCAGTCCGGGGCCTTTGTTTGCGCGCAACTCGCTTGGCCGTGGGGAGGGCACGGCCTCAGCACACCGTCGCGACGCGCTCCTTGATGGTCGCCAACACCTCGTCGCCGGGCCGCTTCCACCAATTGTCAGAAGAAAAGATCTCGACCTCCTGCGGGCCGAAAAACCCAGCATCCTCGATCATTTTGCGAATGCCCGGCAGATCGATGACCCCGTCACCCATCATGCCGCGATCAAGCAGCATGTCCTTGGTCGGCACCAGCCAGTCACAGATATGATGGGCAAAAATGCGCTTCATCCGCCCCGCCCGGGCTATGGCCTTGGCAAGGTTGGGGTCCCACCACACATGATAGACATCCACGGCGACGCCCACAGTCTCGCCAAGGTCTTCACACATATCGAGCGCCTGATCGATGGTGTTCACACAGGCCCGATCGGCGGCATACATGGGATGCAGCGGCTCGATAGCAATTTTGACGCCCGATGCATTGGCATGGGGCAGCATGGCGGCGATGCCGTCGCTCACCATCTGCCGTGCGCCGACAATGTCCTTCGACCCACCGGGCAGGCCACCCACGACCAGAACGAGACAATCGGCATTCAGCGCCGCCGCTTCGTCGATTGCGCGCAGATTGTCGTCGATATTGGCCTGCCGACCTTCCGCCGTCGCTGCCGGGAACATGCCGCCGCGGCAAACGCCGGTGACCTGTAATTTATTCTCGCGCACGATGCGCGCGGCTTCATCCAGGCCGACGGCGGCAATCTGATCACGCCAGGGCGAGATAGCGGTGATCCCTGCCCTCAGGCATCCATCCACGGCCTCAGCAAAGCCCCATTGCTGGCGGGTCGTGGCGAGATTGAGGGAGATTTTGTGTTCAGTCATCATCTGCGATGCCTCGATTTCTGGCTACCCTCCCCCTTGAGGGAGGGGTTGGGGGGTGGGGGTTCTACGGCTTCCGAACACTGGGCGTGGGCGTTGACCTCAGCACCCTCACCCTCGGTCCCTCCCCTCAGAGGGAGGCGAAGGTCATACCTTCCGCGGTCACGAAGCTACGCCGTTCACCGCAAGCACAGCCTTCATCCGTGCCGTCGCCAGTTCCGGGTCGCCTAGCACCCTCGCCTTGTCAGCGAGGCGGAAAAGCTCCGCCAGATGCTGCAATGAGCGCGTCGATTGCTGTCCACCGATCATGGTGAAATGATCCTGCAACCCGTTGAGATAGGCGAGAAACACCACACCCGTCTTGTAGAACCGCGTCGGGGCCGCAAAGATGTGGCGGCTGAGCGGTACGGTCGGTTCGAGAATGTCGAAGAACTGCTTGGTATCGCCACGGCCAAGCGCCGCCAGACCCGCAGAGGCAGCGGGCGCGATGGCGTCAAAAATGCCAAGCAGGGCGTGGGAATAGCCCTGATCATCCCCGGCGATCAGTTCGGCATAGTTGAAATCATCGCCCGTATACATTTTCACCGATGCCGGCAGGCGCCGGCGCATATTGATTTCCTTCTCGGCGGAAAGAAGTGAAATCTTGATGCCGTCGACCTTGTCGGCATTGGCAGCAATAACGTCGAGGCATGTATCCATGGCCGCGTCGTGATCGATATTGCCCCAATAACCCTGCAGGGCCGGATCGAACATTTCGCCCAGCCAATGCATGATCACCGGTTGCTTCACCTGGCTCAGCACATGGCCATAGACGCGGGCATAATCGTCCGGCGATTTCGCTGCCGCCGCCAGCGCTCGGCTGGCCATGAGGATGACGCGGCCACCTTCCTTTTCGACAAAGCTGACCTGTTCATCATAGGCCCTTAGAATGTCGTCGATGGTCACATCCGGCCCCGGCGCCAGGTGGTCGGTGCCCGCGCCATAGGCGATCAGGGCATCGTCGCGCGTCCGCGCTTCGGCCTGCGACCGCCGGATCAGTTCCTGCGCCTCGGCCCAACCCAGCCCCATACCGCGCTGCGCCGTATCCATGGCCTCGGCCACACCCAGCCCCAAATCCCACATGCGGTGGCGGAATTTGAGTGTGGTGTCCCAGTCGATGGCCGGGGTCAGCCAGGGATCATTATTGGCAAGTGGATCAGCCACAACATGCGCTGCGGAATAGGCGATGCGCGGGAAGTCGGTCGCCTTGAATTTCACGAAAGGGATGGGGTCGCCGGTCAGCACATAAGGGCTGATAGAGCGGTCAGGATTGGGCAGGTTGATGGTCGGCATGGGTGTTCCCCTCGAAGCCTTCACATACTCGGATGTCACCTCGACAAAAGCCGGGGTGACATCAGTGGGTGGATGGAAATGCGCCTAGAATTCCAGCTTCGGCACGTCGAGCCAGCGGCGTTCTTCCCAGCTCTTGAGACCCAGCTCGGCGAGCTGGACGCCCTTGGCACCGGCTTCGAGGCCATATTCCCATGGTGCGTCTTCGGCGACGTGGCGCAGGAACATTTCCCACTGCGCTTTGAAGCCATTATCGGCGGGCCAGTTGTCCGGCACTTCTTCCCAGTCGTTGAAGAAGTTCATGGTTTGCGGCTGGTCCGGATTCCACACCGGCTTGGGCGTGTTCACGCGATGCTGGGTCCAGCATTTGTGGAGGCCCGCAACGGCCGAGCCATGGGTGCCATCGACATGGAAAGTGACGAGATCATCGCGACGAACGCGCGTGGTCCAGCTCGAATTGATCTGGGCGATCACCCCGCCCTCAATCTCGAAGGTCGCATAGGCGGCATCGTCCGTATCGCAATCGAAGGTGTTGCCCTTTTCATCGACGCGCTGCGGGATATGCGTCGCGCCGAGGCAGGACACGGCCTGCACTTCGCCGAAGAGATTATCCATCACATAGCGCCAGTGGCAGAGCATATCGAGGATGATGCCACCGCCATCGTTCTTGCGATAATTCCAGCTTGGGCGCTGCGCCTTCTGCCAGTCGCCCTCAAAGACCCAATAGCCGAACTCGCCGCGCACCGACAGGATCTTGCCGAAAAAGCCGCTATCACGCAGCATTTTGAGCTTCATCAGGCCTGGCAGGAAGAGCTTGTCCTGCACCACGCCATGTTTGAGGCCAGACGCGCGAGCAGTCTTGGCCAGATTGACCGCAATCTCCAGATCGTCCGAAGTCGGCTTTTCGCAGTAGACGTTTTTGCCAGCCGCAAGCGCCCGCTCCAGCAGCCCCGCGCGCATCAGCGTCGTGCCGGCATCGAAGAAAATCGTATCGTCGGGATTAGCGAGCGCCGCATCGAGGTCTGTGCCCCAGCGCGCAATATTGTGCTTTTTGGCGAGAGCTTCGATCTTGTCCTTGTCACGACCGACAATGATCGGATCGACAACAAGCCGGTCGCCATTTTTGAGCGCAATGCCGCCCTGATCGCGGATGGCGAGGATGGAGCGGACGAGGTGCTGGTTGTAGCCCATACGGCCTGTGACACCATGCATGATGATGCCGATACGTTGTTCTGCCATTCAATCCTCCCCGGATTCAAAGCCTGTGTAACTGATTGGTTACTTGCCTATATGAAGTTCTGGGGCGGCGTCAAGCGGGCACAAATTCAACCTTGGTCGAAGATCAGAGGCCAAGCACCATTTTCAGCCCCATAAGTCCGAGAAAAATTAAAATCATCAGATCGAAGGCGCGGCGGCTGAGCCTGCCGGCAAGCGCCTGCCCGACCGGCATGAACACCAGAATCGGGATCATGGCGAACAGCACTTCGAGCAGCCATTGCGGCTGCATGATGCCGCTGACCACCAAAGCCGGAAATTGCACAAGCCCGAGCGTGAGAAACATGGCGGACACAGCATAGACATGGGCCGCGCGCTCTAGCCCCATGGCGTGGATAAAGGTCACCCCGACCGGCGCGGAAATCCCCGTCGCGCCCTGCAGAACGCCACTGCCAAGGCCGGCCAACGGCCCGCCACGCATTGCCAATTTTGGCCCGACCGAGAGATGCGGCCGGCTGATCTTGAGAATGAAATAGCCCAGCAGCAGCACGCCGAGCGAAAAGATCAGCGCTCGCTCCGGCAGGTTGCTCAAGAAATAGGTGCCCAGAAGCACGCCAACGCCGCCAGCCGCGAGAAAGGATGGCAGGAAACGCAGTCGCTCATCACGCCGCGCGGCTCTAAACTGCCAGATCTGCATGGAATTGGTCAGTATCTGGGTAATCGCCATAATGCCGACGGCATGGTGCAGACCAAAGAATGTGGCCAGCACAGGCAGCGCGACCAGCGGCAGGCCCATCCCGGTCGCGCCCTTCACGATGGCGCCTGCAGCAAGAGCCAGCGTCATGATCATCAATCGTCCAAGCTCGAATTCCATAGGCGCCTCCACTCGAACGACTTGGTGCAGTTGTCGCCATGTCCACAATTGTTAGTCAAAAACATCGCAAAGTGACAATGGCTTAGCGCAGAAATTGGCAATCACATTGTTCTCCACGTGGTTACTTGTGCTTGACAGTTTGAAACTTCACTCGCAAGCTCCCTGATGAGAGCCATAAAAACACGGCCTCAAAACATGGGAGGACTACGACGATGAAGCAGTCTCTGCGGCTCGTCCTTGCGTCGGGCACTGCCCTTTTGACGCTTGGCACAGCCATGTCTTTTGCCACCTCTTCTTTTGCCCAGGAATGGAAGCCAGACCGGCCGATCAACCTCATCGTGCCTTGGGGCGCTGGTGGCTCGACCGATCAGGTCACCCGCGTCACCGCGCCGATCCTCGCCGAAGCGCTTGGCGTCGAAGTGGTGGTGGTCAATCAGCCCGGCGCCTCTGGCGCCATCGGCACTCAGGAAGTGCTCAATGCCGCAAAGGACGGCTATACCTGGACCGCCAACGCCATTGCCAATAACGCCACCTATTCGATCACCGGCCTCGTGCCCGATACCAATATCGATGATTGGCATATCTATCTCTCGGTCGCCAACGTGCCCGTCGTGTCGGTGCCAGCCGACAGTGAATTCGCCGATTTCGGGCAATTGCTCGAAGCGTTCAAGACCCGCGGCAATTCGGTGACCGTGGCGACAGCCGGCGTCACCTCCTCGGGCGGCACCGCCATTGCAGCATTGTCCGGCGCGGCAGACGGCTTTGACTACAATATGATCACCTATGATGGCGGCGGCCCGGCGGCCATTGCTACCGCATCGGGCGAAGCCATGGTCACCACTCAGCTTGCGGTGGAACAGACCGAGTTGATCCGCGGCGGACGCCTTAAGGCCCTTGCCGTGCTGTCCGATCAGCCGCTGGTGCTCGATGGGGCCGAACCGATCCCGCCGATCACCAATTGGTTGCCGGATATGGAACTGGCGCCCGACTATTTCGGCATTTTCGTGCCGGTCGGCGTGCCGGACGAGGTGGTGGCCACTCTGGACGCCATCTGGGCCGACAAAGTCGCCAATTCCGAAGCCGTCAAGACCTATGCTGAAACGTTCGGCGCGGTCTTTGCCCCATCCTACGGCGCAGAAGCCAGAGCACTGGCTATGCCGGTGGTGATTCTTGAAGCCTGCGACGCCGTTGAGCGTGGCGAAGCCGTGGCCGACCCGTCCACCATCGGCATCGACTGCGAAACCCGCACGGAGGTGGCGCAATAAAGGGCGCGAGGGGAGCGACTTTTGGTTCCTGCTCTCTATCGTCACAAACGCTGCGCTGCCCTCGGGCTTGACCCAAGGGCCGGCAAGAGAGCCTCGTTTCAGGTGCTTGCGTGCGTGGCAAAGGGCCCTCGGGTCAAGCCCGAGGGCAGCCCCAGTGGCGGGGTCCACCTGCGCCCAGATGTCACAAACGCCCTATCCCCGATGGCTAGGGCAGGCTCCTAATTTCGGAATAAACTAATGAGCGCTGACGCCGATCCCACCTCAATCTCCGACGAAACCCGCGATCCCGCCCGCATTCGCGCCGATCTCATCACGGCAATCGTGCTGGTCGCGCTCGGCCTTGTCGTTACATATTTCTCCTGGACCATGGACCGGTTGGAAGTGCGCCGCATCCATCCTTCCACCATTCCCGGCCTTGTCCCTCTTATTCTGGGCATTGCGCTCACCCTTTGCGGGAGCCTCCTCGCCTTCCGCTCCGCTCGCCTCGATACAAAAGCTGGCGGCGCGGCCCTGATCCGGGTTCTCGTTTCATGGCAGGCCGTGCGCGTGCTGACCGTCCTCGGGCTGGCACTGATCTACACATTGGGCTTGGTGGGCCGCATGCCGTTCTGGCTCGCGTCCGCGCTCTTCATCTTCGCCTTCATCAGCCTGTTTGAAACCGTGCTGGCTGACCGCCCCGGCTCGCTGTCGCGCACGCTGATCTGGGCGCTCATCGTTGCGCTCGGGGCTGGTCTGGGCGTGTATTACGTTTTCGGCCAAATTTTCCTCGTGCGATTGCCATGACCATGCTTGGCAACTCTGGACGTGGACCCAGACACAACCGGTTCTTTCGCCCCCTCCCCTCAAGGGGGAGGCAGGGGATGGAGCTGATGATCTCGCGCATACCATTATAGGAACCAGCCCATGTTTGACGGTCTCATTCTGCTCGGGCAGGGCGTCGCCCATTTTCTGACCCCAGCGGGCCTGTTCAATGTGGCCTGGGCGACCCTGCTCGGCCTCTCCATCGGCATCCTGCCCGGCCTCACCGCCACGATGGGCGTCGCGCTTCTGGTCACACTGACCTATAAAATGGCTCCGGATCAGGCGATCCTGACGCTGATGTGCGTCTATCTCGGCGCCATTTACGGCGGCAGCCGTACGGCGATCCTGCTCAATATTCCCGGCACCCCGGCCAATGCCGCGGCAACGCTGGATGGCCACCCACTCGCCATGCAGGGCAAGGCAGGTCTCGCCATGGGCCTGGCCACCACATCGTCAACACTCGGCACTTTGGTTGGCATTTTCTTTCTCGCCATCATCGCGCCGATGCTAGCCGAGGCGGCACTCAAGTTCGGTTCGTATGAGTTTTTCTGGCTGGCTTTGTTCGGCGTGGTCATCTCCGGGCAGATGACTGGCTCGGACACGCCGCTCAAAGGCTATATCGCCGGGATTCTGGGCCTGCTGGTCGCCATGGTGGGCATGGAAACACTGCATGCCTATCAGCGCTTCACCTTTGGCATTCCTGCGCTGGGCGGCGGCGTCGATCTCATCCCCGCCATGGTCGGTGCATTCGGGCTGGCCGAAATCCTCTCGACCATGAAGCGCACCGCCATGCCAAAAATCGCGGCGGTCAATGACCGTGTGATCCCGACCTTGAGGGAAATCTTCCAATATTGGAAAACCATCATCCGCTCCGGCATTATCGGCACCTTTGTCGGCATCATTCCCGGCGTCGGTGAGGATGTAGGCGCATGGTCGTCCTATGCCGCCGCCAAAAAGCGCTCAAAACATCCCGAGGAATTTGGCAAGGGATCACAGGAGGGCCTGATCGCTGCGGAAACCGGCGACAATGCGGTCGTCTCCGCTGCCATGATCCCGACACTGACGCTGGCCCTGCCCGGCTCAGCCGCTGCGGCGGTGCTGATCGCTGCCATGATGATCCATGGTATCCGCCCCGGTCCGATGCTGATGATCGAGAATGCGCCCTTCCTCTATCAGGTCGTGGCCATGTTGCTCCTGGCTACGCTGGCAAACCTGATCTTCGGGCTCTCGCTCACCAAGGTGTTCATCAAGGTGCTTTCAGTGCCGCGCGAGCGGCTGATGGCAGTCATCTACGTACTCTGCGTCGTCGGCTCTTTCGCCATCACCCAGCGCATGTTCGACGTCTATGTCATGCTGTTTTTCGGCATTGTCGGCTTCATTCTGCGCGAGATGAAGTATCCGATGGCGCCGCTAGTGCTGGGCATCGTACTGGGTGATCTGCTCGATCTCAATCTCCGGCGCGGGCTGGCCCTGACCAATGGTGATCCTACCCCGTTCTTTACCCGGCCGATCTCTGCTGTTATCTGCCTGATCATTGTTCTCACCATCCTCATGTCCATCCCGGCGGTAAATCGACGTGTCCGAGCCCTCTTCACCCGCAATCGCGGAGGCGTCGAAGCCCAAGGCTGAGACGACCAAGCGCCCGCGCAATTCGGCCAAGACCAAGGCCTCCATCCTCGCCGCCGCGCGGGTGGAGTTTGCCGATCGCGGTTTTGAGGGTGCACGCGTGGATGCCATTGCCGAGCGGGCGGGCGCCAATAAACGCCTGCTCTATCATTACTTCGGTAACAAGGAAGAGCTGTACCGGGCGGTGCTGCTCGACGCCTATCAGGAAATCCGCCGGGGCGAGCGGGCGCTCTCGCTTGACCAATATGATCCGGCGCAGGCCATGGACAGGCTAGTGCGCTTCACTTTCCGGCACTTCCTCGCCAATCCGTGGTTTCCGCGTCTGCTCGGCACGGAAAACATCGAAAATGCCCGTTTCCTGAAAACCCTGCCGGACATCAAGGCGCTGCACTCGCCGCTGGTGGGCCAGATCGCCGCCATCCTCGAACGCGGCGCGGCAACGGGCATTTTCCGGCGCGATGTCGATCCGGTGCAGCTCTATATTTCCGTCGCCGCGCTCGGCTTTTTCTACGTGTCCAACACGGCGACGCTCTCGGTCATCTTCGAGCGCGACCTCAGCAGCGTCGGCATGGTGCAGGAGCGCGAAGCCCATGCCGTTCAGATGGTGCTCGACTTTTTAAAGACGAAGCCGGGGGCTTGAATCGCTCGGGCTGTCAAAAAATCTTGCAACCCGCACAATGCTGCCCTCGGACTTGATCCGAGGGCCATTCTCAGCTGTGCGCATTTTTATAGAGGCCCTCGGGTCGAGCCCGAGGGCAGCTCAGTGGTGAGTTGGATCTGCTAGATATCCACCTCATCATCGCCCAGCCCAACCACTTCGGCCGCAGCGCGACGGAGGATTTCGGCGGCGCGGCGCTGTTGCTCATCATTGCCCTTACGGGCCTTCTTGAGCGCCAGTTTCAACGCTTTGCGGGCCGCTTCCAGCTCGGGAATGGCGTCATGCATGGGGCGGTCATGCTCGTGGCGCGACGGGCGCTCGCCCCAATGGGGTGGCACATTGCCGTCTTCGGGTCGACCCTCACCACTAAAGGGAAAGTCCGCACGCACGAATTCGCGGAAGCGGTTCATCTGCTCACCGGTTTTGGCTAGAAAATCCAGTGTCGCAGCGACCGAGTCCCGGTTTTCGTCCAGATGGGACTTGCCCTCGTCGGTAATGGTATAAAGCTTCTTGTTGCCATCAGCCGAGGAGGTCACGAAGCCCGCTTCCTCAAGAAAAGTCAGCGCCGGATAGACGATGCCGGGGCTGGGCGAATAGACGCCGTTTGAGCGCTCCTCCACCGCCTTGATCAGATCATAGCCATGGCGCGGCTGCTGCTCGATGAAATAGAGCGCCACCAGCCGCAGATCGCCGGAGGCCAGCATGCGGCCCACGCGGACGTTACCGCCCCAATTGCCGAATTCATCATCGGCCATGCGTTGCATGCGGCCCCAGCCGCGCCGCGCCATCTGTTCCAGCTTCCGCCAGTTTGGTTCGTTAGTGTTCCAATAGCTCACGATGTATCTCCAGATATATCTTAAAAGCCCTTCGTCTATGAAGATCGGCAGCCGCAGCGCGGGTTTCAAGATATATCTTGGAAGAATCTGATGCTCGAAACAAAACACCCCCGGACTTTCGACCGAGGGTGCGAAACGGTGAGAGCGATTGAGATCAGGCCGTCAGGCTACCGTGAGGGGCAGGCTTATTATCACGGTCGAATTCGCCATGGCGGCGGAAGCGCCACATATAGGTGGGCAGGATCTCATCCATGGACTGCGGCGTGATGCCGAAAGCGACAAAAGTGCGCTTGTCCTTCTTGGCTTCGTCGGTGACCACATTGTCGATGGCCAGCAGCTCCACCTGATCACCAGTGACCAGCGGCTTGAACGGTAGGATGCCAAGGATGCCAGCACCAAACTTGGCAAGACCGGCAGGGAAGGGCAGCAGAGCGCGCTTGCGGCCAGCTTCGCGCAGGATGCGCTCCATCAGCACCTTGTGGCTTTCCACATCTGGACCACCCAGTTCATAGACGCGGCCTGTCTTGACCTCGCCTTCGGCGGCCTTGGCAAATGCTTCAGCGACATCACCGACATAGACCGGCTGGAACAGGGTTTTACCGTGAATGAGTGGCATAATCGGGAACAGGCGCGCCAGCGTGCCCATGAGATTGAAGAAGCCGTCGCCCTGCCCGAAGATCAGACCCGGACGCAAAATGACGGCCTCGGAGAAGGCCTCAAGCACGGCAGCCTCGCCGCGCAGCTTGCTGTCGGCATAGGCGCTGACCTCGGCGGCCTTATCGACGCCCAGGGCCGACATGTGCACTAAAGCGGCAACCCCTGCCGCCTTGGCGGCGCGGGCAACGTTTGCGGCGCCTTCCACATGCACAGCCTCAAAGCGCTGCTTGCCCTTTTCGAAGCCGACACCGACGAGATTGATAACAATATCGGCGCCATGGACGGCGCGGCGCACCGAGTCCGCGTTGCGCAGATTGGCCTGTATCGGGGTGACCTGGCCGACGGTGCCGAACATGCGGGTTTCACCCGCCAGATCGGGGCGGCGCACCGCCACACGAATACGATAGCCCTTGCGCGCCAGAATCTGGACCAGTTGCGTGCCGACAAATCCCGACCCACCGAAAATGGTGACGAGCTTAGGGGCGTTGCGATCCATGATGGGGCTCCAGACGGCAAATATGTGTTGCCCCGCTTCTAACGCAAGCGGCTCCATCCTGTCGAGCCTTGTGGCAGCGGCAATTTCCGCTTGCGGCTGGACCTTTAGAGCCTTTTGCGCTTTGCCCCATGCAAAGTTTGGCTGGCGTCACGAATGCGCATTGACATTGGTTCGTGCGCGCCCTAGTTACACGCCCGTCGCCCAGATGGCGGAATTGGTAGACGCGCACGGTTCAGGTCCGTGTGCCGCAAGGCGTGAAGGTTCGAGTCCTTTTCTGGGCACCAATTTCAAAAACCCCGTAGCCGCAAGGCCGCGGGGTTTTTTATTGAATTTTGCGCCTTCTGCCGCCGCTCCAGGAGGCGACCACGCCCGCCAGAATGCCAGCCAGGATGGCGATGATGAACGGCCAGTGCCGCACCTGCGCAAAGACGGTAGCGGGCAATTTCTGATGCGGGCGCACATCGAGTGCGCCCATTTCGCCGGGTGCGAGTTGCGCGGTGACACGACCAAGCGGGTCGGTCGCGAAAGTGAGGCCGGTATTGGCAGCGCGGACGAGGCTCATGCCTTCTTCCACCGCCCGCAAACGGGCGTGGTGGGCGTGCTGGGCGGGGCCGACCCAATACGTGTCGAACCAGGCATCATTGGTGAGGTTGAGCAGGAATTGTGCGCCCGCCGTATCGCCAAGATCACCCGAGAAGATGATTTCGTAGCAGACGAGAATGAGCGCCGCGGGCGCATTGGGCAGGCTCATCAGCCTGCGGCGCGCGTCGCCTGCCGACCAGCCATCGGCGCCGGGCACGAATTGGGTAATGCCGAGCCTCGAGAAAAATGAGGCAAAGGGGAGATATTCGCCGAAAGGCACGAGATGCGCCTTGTCATAGGAGGCGACAATTTCGCCATCGCTATTGATCGCGACCACCGAATTATAGGGGGGCTGGCCGGGCCGCGCGCCATCTATTTCCAGCGGGCGACGCGGCACGCCGGCAATAAGCGTCGCCTGATCAGGCAGCATGCGGGCAATGCGCGCCAGCGCATCAGGATAGGTTTCGAGGAAAAAGGGCAGGCTCGATTCGGGCCAGATCAGATGGGTAATGTCGGCCAGTCCCTGATCGGTGGGGTCCATGCGCATATCGGAGAGCATGGTCAGCCGGTCGACCAAAGCCACCGGATCGACATTGCCGAAATCGGCATGTTCATAGACCAGCGGCTGCACGAGGCGCAGCGCCATGTCCTGCCGCTCGGTGGAAATATTGCCGCTCAGCCGGTTCCAGCCATAGCCGAGCTGTGTGGCGATGACGAGAAGAGCCAGAAAGAATGGCGCCAGTCGCCGCGACCAGTTGCGCTCGTCAGCGGGCCAGATCAGGGCCGGAGTCATGGCCAGAAGCGGAGCGAGGAAGGTCAGCCCATAGACCCCGATAACCGAGGCCAGCTGCATCATCTCGTTTGTACCGGTAAGGCTATAGCCGAGCAGATCAAAGGGAAAACCGGTAAAAACATGCCCACGCACGAATTCGGCCGCAGCCAGCCAGGCGGAGAGGGTCAGAATGCGCGTCCAGCCATGGCTCCAGAACAGATGCGCAAAGGCGCTGGCAAGCCCCCAGAACACCGCAATAAGGGCGGCAAGCGCCGCTATGGCGAGAGGCATGGCCCAGAGCACCCAGCCACCTTCCACGAAGAAGGCCGCGCCTAGCCAATGAAAAGCGACGAGGAAATAACCCCAGCCAAAGGCAAAGCCGATGGTGAAAGCCGGGCCGAACAGGCGCCGCACACCGCGGGGTCGCTCGGCGCCATCCAGCGCCCAGACCCATATTGGCATAGCGAAGAACAGGGCAGGCAGAAGAAAAAATGGCGGCACCGACAGCCCGGCCAGCGCACCCGCTACGAGCAGTAGCAGGAAGCGGCGCCAGCCTTGGCTCAACATGGCAGTTTCAGCCAGCCAGGTCATGGCCGGAAAGGACGCGAATCACGGAGCATTGGGCCAAGGTGATCTTGGCCACGCGAGGCGTCAAGGCGGTGGACTTGAGGGAGGGGGAGAGGGTAGATGGACCGGACCATTTAGCCCTCATCTGAGACATGTTGAAGGGGATGATTTGGACCTGCTACGTTAACAAAGCACGCTCGATGCAGCACCCTCCCCTTGACGGGGAGGGCTGGGGTGGGGTGCGCCTCATGCTCGGGCATCGGGGCTTCCGCACCCCCTCCCGTCCTCCCCCGTCAAGGGGGAGGTGTAGCGCCAGAGCGCGTTGCAACAATTGCGAACTGAAAACGCTCTCTGTGATAGGGCTGGCTTACCGCGCTGAGTAAACAAGATTTCGAGCCTTCAATGACCACATCCATTACCCTGGCCATCGACACCGCTGCCCCACGTCTCCAACTGGCTCTTGTCCTCGCCGATGGGCACGTCGATGAGTTGGTGGAGGACATTGCCAAGGGTCATGCGGAAATCCTGTTCGACCGGATCGCAACGCTGCTGGCGCGCAACGGCGTCACTTATGAAAATCTGGACCGGATTGCTGTCACCACCGGCCCCGGCTCCTTCACCGGCCTTAGGATTGGACTGTCGGCGGCGCGTGGGTTGGGGCTTGCGCGCAACATTCCGGTTCTGGGCATTCCCAGCCTGCTCGCCGTTTCTCTCAACGTCACTGCAGGTCCAGTTGCCGTTCTGGTCGATGCGCGGCGTGGCGAAGCCTATTTCGAGGCGTTTCCGGCACCAGGCGTGATCGATGCCGGTCCGCGCCTTTTGCCCATTGATGAAGCCCGCGCCGCGATTTCGCCGGCAGCCACGCTGATCGAATCCCCGTTTGCGGCCATTGGCGCGATGGCACGTTTTGCGGCGGAAGCCGATCCCCTGGCATTTCCCCCCCACGCTACCTATGTCCGTGATGCCGATGCCAAGCCGCAGGATGCGGCGCGCATTCCGAGACGCATCACATGATCAAACTCTGGATGGCCCCCAATGGGCTTCATATCGAGCCCGGCGACAGTCGCGATGCAAAAGAGCTGGCCCGCATTCACGCCCAGAGTTTTTATCGTGGCTGGCCGGTCGAGGAATTTACCCAATTCCTGTCCGACAAGGCCTCTCCCATCTACATTGCCTGCGACGCGCGCCGACGCATTGCCGGGTTTGCGCTGATCCGCACCGTGCTTGATGAAACCGAGCTTCTGACGATTGCTGTCGATCCAAAATGGCGCGGCAAGGGGCTTGGCCGGGCGCTGATGGACGCGGTTTTTGCCGATCTCATGCTGTCTCCGGCGCGGAAAATGTTTCTGGAGGTCGACGAGCAGAACGTTTCGGCGCTCAGGCTCTACCAGAAACTGGGCTTTGCAAAAATTTCGTCGCGAAAGGGCTATTATCCAAGGCCAGATGGGTCTGCGGCCACCGCGCTTGTCATGGCGCGTGATCTTGGCTAACCCGGTCGGCAGAAGAATCCGCCAGGGAGCATTGGCGTGAGCAAGAATTCATCAGAACCAAGTCTCGAAGAAGCCTGCGTCGCCCACGGCATGCGCATGACGGACCAGCGCCGCATCATTGCGCGCGTGATCGAAGGCGCTGCAGACCACCCCGACGTGGAGGAACTGTATCGCCGCGCGTCAGCGCTCGATCCGCGCATTTCGCTGTCGACGGTCTATCGGACGGTCAACCTGTTCGAGGAAGCGGGCCTGGTCACCAAGCACGATTTCAAGGATGGCCGCGCCCGGTTCGAGCCGATCCCGGACGAGCATCACGACCACCTGATCGACATTCGATCCGGTCGGGTGATCGAATTCCGCAATGAGGAAATCGAGGCCATTCAGGAAGTGATCGCAAAGCGGCTTGGCTACAGGCTGGTGGATCACCGCCTTGAACTCTATGCCGTGCCTATCGATGACAAAAAGGCCTGAGGCCGCGCTGAAATGATCTTCAGGGTTATTTTCTTTCTCTTCGTCTTCGTGCCCTTTCTCATCGTGGTCATCCCACTTCAGGCGCTGATCATTGCGCTTCGCCTGCCCGTCTGGCCCGTGCTTCCGCGCCTGTTTCACCGGCTGGGCTGTCTTTTCCTTGGGCTGAGAATCACAGTCATCGGCACGCCCTCCACCGGCCGTCCGACGCTGATGGTGTCCAACCATATTTCATGGACAGACATTGTGGCGCTCGGTTCGGTGGCCGATGTGACCTTTGTCGCCAAGCGCGAAGTGGGCCAATGGCCCTTTGTTGGCATGATGGCCAATCTGCAACGCACCATCTATGCCGACCGCACGAGACGGTCCGCCACCGGCAGGACCGCCCATGCCATGGGCCAACACATGGCCAGCGGCAATGCCGTGCTGCTGTTTGCCGAAGGTCAGTCCGATATCGGCACCCATGTCCTGCCCTTTCGTTCGGCGCTGATCGGGGCGGCACAGCTGGCCATGATCGAGGCGGGAGCAAAGGATGTGGTCATCCAGCCGGTGACCGTGGCCTACACGAAATTGCAGGGCCTGCCGGTCAGCCGCAACGAGCGCTCGCTCATTGCATGGATCAAGTCGAAATCGGTCAAACAGAACATTTCCGAGATACTGTCCGGTCCGGTCAAGGACGTCACGATCGCTTTTGGCGCCCCCATGCCTTTGAGCGAAAACGACAATCGTAAGGCTGTGAGCAAAGCTGCCGAAAGGGAGGTACGCGCCATGCTGGTCGCTCTCAATCGTGGCCTCCCGCTGCCCCAGAGGCTCGACTAGCGATAAGTTTAGCCATTAGGCTTAACGCGCATTGCCGCTAGGGCATTCATAAATCGTTAGCTATTTCAAAGCCGTTCTGACACAAGGCGAGGCGGCAATGAGCTGGCAATTGGTAGCTATCTGGGTAATCGTATCAGGTACGCTTATCTGGTTTGTGCGCGATGAGCGCGTGATGCGCCGCATTCGCCAGAGCGGTCGGGTTCAACGCTTCGCCGCCGCCCCGGCGCCAAGCTCTCGAGGCGTGCCCGCGCCCGGCACCTTCCGCAACGACTCTCCTGACGCCATCGCTGTCCGCCAGCGCTTCGTGGACGCCATACGCAACGTCAATGGTTGAAACCGTCTATTCCTGATCAGGCGGTATATGCTGCTTGAGGCGACCAACAATGTCGGCTGCCTTGACCATGAGGGCCAATTCGACATCCTCATCGCTCATTCCCGCCTGAACATCGACCCAGACTGGAACCATCAACTCGTGACGCACGTCACGGCCACCAACGGTCTCGGTCAATACCGCTCTGACCTTGCCGGTCACGCGATCCTGCAAGCGAGGATGGGGCTGGCGCTCAGCCAAGGCAATATCGATTAACTCAAGACTCAATTCTGGCTCCGTGGGAGCCTCCAGAGACTGGACCAGCCCTAGATGGTTCACCCGGCAATAACGTTCCTCCGGCTGCGGGGTTTCACCGCTACCGGTTTGTCAGTCCGACCTGTTGCGAAAGCGCATCACGCCCCAAATGGGCAGGGGGACGAAGAGCTGACATGTCAGCGGGCACCGGATTAGTCCGATTCCCCCGCTGTTAAAAGCCTACAAAGAAGGCAAAAAAACGATCACAAAAGCGTCAGCTTTCTTGTGCGCCTATACTTTGACGGCGTGCTCGACCCTTCCGGCATCGCCGAAGACGCGCAGATAGCGCTCGATTTCCGCCGCATCGCCCGTGGCCTTGGCCGGATTATCCGAAAGCTTGACCGCGGGGCGACCATTGGCTTCAGACACTTTGGCCACGATTGAAATGGGCTTGAGCCCCGGATTGCGTTCGGGGGCAGTGCCCTCGAAATCATTGGTGAGATTGGTGCCCCAGCCAAAAGCCATACGCACCTTGCCGTCGAAATGGCGATAGGCGTCCTCGATCATTTCGGTGTCGAGGCCATCGGAAAAAATCAGCAGCTTTTCCTTCGGATCGCGGCCACGCTCCTTCCAGAACTGGATGATGCGCTCACCGCCTTCGATGGCAGGGGCCGAATCGGGGCGGAAGCCGGTCCAGTCGGCAACCCAGTCCGGCGCATCGCGCAGGAAGGCATCGGTACCGAAGGCGTCGGGAAGGACGATCAGCAGGTTGCCGCCATAATAGCTCTTCCAGTCCTGCAGCACCCGATAGGGCGCCTCGCGCAATTCCTCGTCCGATCGGGCGAGCGCCGCCAGCACCATGGGCAATTCATGCGCATTGGTGCCGAGCGCTTCGAGATCGGTGTCCATGGCCAGTTTGACATTGGACGTGCCGGTAAAATTCTCCCCGATCCCTTCTTTCAGCGCTTCCACGCACCAGCGTTGCCAGAGGAAGGAATGGCGGCGGCGCGTGCCGAAATCGGAAATCTTCAAATCCGGCAGTTTTTGCAGCCGCTCGACCTTTTCCCACATCTTGGCCTTGGCACGGGCATAGAGCACGTCGAGCGTGAAAGGGCCGTAATGCTTCATGGCGGCCCGGCTGCGCAGCTCGTTGATGATGGCGAGGGCCGGAATTTCCCACATCGTGGTCTCGACCCAGAGGCCGGGAAATTCGAGCACGAACTGGCCGTCACGCTTTTCGAGACTATATTCGGGGAGCTGGAAATTTTCGAGCCAGCGCAGAAAGCCAGGCTGGAAAATCTGGCGGGAGCCGTAAAAAGTATTACCGGCCAGCCAGATCATTTCCTTTTTGGAAAAGCGCAATGTGCGGCAATGATCGAGCTGGGCGCGCAATTCATCAATGTCGATTTCTTCGGCCAGCCGCACCGATTTGGTGCGGTTGATCAGGCTGAACGTTGCCTCGACCTTGGGATAGAGCCCCCAGACCATCTGCAACATGAGCAGCTTGTAAAAATCGGTATCGAGCAGGCTTCGAATAATCGGATCGAGCTTGAACGTGTGGTTGTAAACCCGGCGGGCAATATCGGTATAGGTGGCCATTGTCGTCCCATCTCGCGCCCGCTTTTGTAGCCCGGCAGTGTCAGGATTGGGAAGGACGGAACCACATGGAATGGTTCCGCCCCGTTTCGGCTAGTATTTGCCCTGTTCGCTGCCGCAGAATGGGTCCACCGGGCTCTGGCCCGCAAAAGGCGTTCGCCCCATCAGCGCATCGACCACAGCGGCCTGCATGTCCTCATTGGACCCATAGGCGTTGACATAAGTGGGCACGCGCGGCGCGTCGTGCAGGTAATAAGGATAGCCCAGCGACACCATCAACACCGGCAGATCGTGCCAATAGCGCTTCATGGCGCCAAACACCGTGCCGGTCATTTCCTTCCAGTTGAGGAAAATGCGCTGGCGCGTCAGCAGGGTTTCCTCGGCCAGCAGATATAGAACGAGGTCATAATCCTTGGGGCTGACATCCATGCCGGGCGCATATTCGGTGATTTCAAATCCTTCGCGCCAGAGCATATTGGGCAGGCTCAGCGGCAGCGGATGGGGCGCAAAGGGCTGCACGGCCCCTGTCGTGAACACCAGCACACGCTTATGCTTGTCCGGGGACAGCGGCAGCAGGTTCTGCACATCCTTGACCAGGGTGGGCACACGGGCGCTGACCGATTTGGCCACGCGAATGCTCTCACCCCGTTCCAGAACGGATTTGGCCGCTTCAACGCTTGGCGGGACACGGTCTGCGCTATGCAGACCCAGTGCAGCCTTGAGGGCAAGAACGCGGGTGACGGCTTCGTCGACACGCTCCTGGCTTAGCCGGCCATCGGCCACGGCTTTGACCAGATACATGAGATCGGCATTAGCATCGTCGGAGAAGAGGATGACATCGCAACCGGCGATGACGCATTGCGGAATGGTTTCTTCACGCGGCCCCCAATCGCCGAACCCGGCCATGGGCGTGGCGTCGGAAACGATAAGGCCGTTAAAGCCCAATCTTTCGCGCAGCAGCGTCTGGTTCAGCACCGCGCTCTGCGTTGCCGGGCGGAAAGCGTCTGCGCCCGCATCGGGATCGAGTTCACGCACGAAAGCGGGGAAGGCGATATGGGCAGACATGACGCTCATCACGCCCGCTTCGATGGCGGCGCGATAGAGCTTGCCGAAGCTTTTTTCCCATTCGTCCAGCGTCAGCGGATTGACCGTGGTGACCAGATGCTGGTCACGGTCATCATAGCCTTCCCCCGGCCAGTGCTTGACCGTGGCGGCAACGCCGTTTTTCTGAAACGCGGCGATCTGGGCCAGCGCGTGACGCTCGATTCTATCGACGTCCGAGCCATAGGAACGCGTGCCAACAATGGCGCTCGCCCAGGCTTTGTTGATGTCGATGACTGGCGTGAAGCTCCAGTTGAGCCCCACGGCGCGGGCCTCTTCGGCCATGATGGTGGAAATGGCCGTCGTCGCCTCGACATCATCCACTGCGGCAAGGCCGAGCGGATTGGGCACTTGCGTGCCAAAAGGCAAGCTCATGCGGCTGCCTTCGAGATCGGCGCTGACCAGCATGGGGACGGGCACGGCCGTATCGATCTGCAGCATCAGGCCGATTTCAGCGGCGAGATCGCCCGTATAAATGCGGGTAATGCCACCGGGCTTGAAGCTGCGAATGGCGTCCAGCGCCTCCCCCGGCGCCTCACGCGACAAGAGCGTGAACAGCTGGGCCAGCTTGTCGCGCGGCGAAAGATTGTCCCGCGTCTCCTCCACCCAGGCAATTGCCGCCGCGTCGAGATTGAAAGGAGCAGCGGAAAGATCGATGGCGGCCAAGTGAAGGCTCCCCGTCACGTTATCGTTATTGTGTGATTGTTTAGCAGGGCGGATGGGACAGGAACAAGGCGGACTGATTGTCCTGTTCCGCATCCGGCCATCCAACACGCACGAGGCTGCCCTCGGGCTTGACCCGAGGGCAACTATCAGCAGAGCGCTGCACAGTCGTTTGTGGCGCCCACACAGGCCCTCGGGTCAAGCCCGAGGGCAGCACTGTGATTGGGCTACAAAAGCGCAAACAAAAACACCGCCGGATCACTCCGGCGGTGTTTTCAATTCAGAACCAGTCGGCTTTAAGCCGCGTGGCCTTCGAGCCATTTGGTCAGGCCGGCCTTGGGCGTACCGGCGCCGATCTTCATATCGGCGGCTTCGCCACCCTTGAACAGGATCATGGTCGGGATGGAACGGACGCCATACTGTGCAGCCAGGCCGGGGTTTTCATCGACATTGAGCTTGACGATCTTCACCTTACCTTCGAGCTCGGTGGACAGCTCGTCCAGCACTGGAGCGATGGCCCGGCAGGGGCCGCACCACTCAGCCCAGAAATCGACGAGGACGGGCTCATTGGCGCTCAGAACTTCCTGACCGAAATTGGCTTCGGAAACGGCTTTGGTCATGGTCTCATGCCTTCCTATGGGGCGCGGCTCTTGCCCCGCCGAGGGGGAAGCAGCGCAGAAATTTCCGTGCCGGATTATCGGGTCCGGCAAGCGGCGGTGTCTTTGCTCCCAAAGCTGGGGAGAGTCCAGCCCCGGTTCAAGCCGGGATCACTTCAGGGTGTAGTCGGCAGATGCGGCCGCGAGAACCGCATCTGGCAAATTCATCAATGATTCCAATTCGGTCCACAGGATCGCCGCCGAAACCTTACGGCCCGGGAACATCTGGCCTGCAACCAGTGCATAAAGCCCCAATTGTGTCAGGTAGTTCCGCGGCACGTCTTCGGCGCGGCCTGGCGGCACCGCGTCTGACTTGTAATCGATCACCAGCACACTTGAGTCGTCAACCACGAGCCGGTCGATGCGGCCATTGAGCCGCACCGCCTCACCCTTGCGTAGCACGGGCAGCAGAAACGGCACCTCCGCCCGGCTATCCGGCCCAAAAATCTGGCTGAACTCCGGTCGCGACAGGATAGAAACGGCCCGCGCCGCCAGCGCATCGTGGCGCTGCGGGTAATCAGGCAGCAGGGCTTCAAGCGCACGCGGCGCGACCTTGGGCCAGTCGACCCGCGCCACCCGCCCCAGATGCTGCAAAAGGGCATGGAGCGCCAACCCTTCCTTGCGCGCGCCCTCGGCATCGCGCGCCTGCTCAGCAAGGCTTTGCAGGATAGGCCGTGTTGCAGCACTGTCCTCCGCGCGCGAAGGCGAAATCAGTTTCACCCTGACCGGCTCGGGCACAGGCGCAGGCACAAGAGTGGTTGTGACAGAAAGCGGCATCGCCCGCGTTTCCACGTAGGACGGCAGCGCCAGGCCCGGATAAATCCGCGCCGTGACATTGCCTTCCTCGTCGCTCTGCTCAGCCAGATCGGGTTGCAGCGCCATCTCGATGGCAGAATACCAGCTTCCCTCAAGCTGGGTTTCCACCTTGGACCCGGCGCTCAGCGTGCCGGTCACATAAAGCTCATCCTCGGCGCGGGTCATGGCCACATAGAGCCGCCGCCAATATTCCTCTGCCAAAGCGGCGTCGGCACTTTCCTTGATCGGCAGGGTCGTTGCGTCATGCTGGCCTTTGGCCGAGGCATGAACCAGCAGCGGACCGGGCGCGGTTTCGAGCACATAGACCGGCTTGCCGGTCATCTGCGCAGAAGGCTTTGCCGTTGCATCGGCCAGAATGACGATTGGCGCTTCCAGCCCCTTGGCACCATGCACGGTCATCACCCGCACGCCGCCGCCGCTTTCGGCCAGTTCGCGCTTGATGGTCACCGATCGGCGGCGCATGTCGACGGCAAAGCCCTGCAGGCTCGGTTGCCCGCCCTGCTCATGCACCAAAGCCAGTTCGAGCAATTCGGACAGGACTTCATCCACCTCCATGCCCAGCCGCGCATGGAAACGGCGCAGCCCGCCTTCGGCATAGAGAATGAAGGACAAAAATTCGAAGGGCCGCTCGGTATCGAGCACAGTGCGCCAGCTGCCCAATTGCTCGGCCGCCGATTGCGCAGTGGGCAGGCTCGAGGCGAACAGGGCTGACCAGAGACTTTGGCCAGGCGCCCGATAATGGGCGAGGGCGAACAGCTCGTCTTCGGACACGTCAAACAGCGGCGAACGCAGCAGAGCCGCCAATTGCAGATCATCCGCCGGATTGAGCAGAACGTCGATCAGCGCCAACAGATCCAGCACCGCTATATGGCCGGTCACCGCCAAGCGGTCAGCACCGGGCGTCGGCAGGTTGGCGCCGCGCAGGGCGCGGATGATTTCCTGAAAGAAAGCGCCGCGCTTCTGCACGAGGATCAGCACATCGTCCGCACTCACCGCCCGATTGCGCTGGCCCAGCACCCGGCCCCGGTCGATCCAGTCGCGGATTTCCCGCGCAATGCGTTCGGCCACCTGCCGCGCCGCGCTCTGCTCGGCCTCCACCGCCTCTTTCGGCCATTGGCTGGTGTCGCGCTCGGATTTTGCATCCTGACCCGGCGGCCACAGCGTTACCGAGCCCCCCTCCTGAATGCGCGCCGCTTCGTGACCGACCTTTTCCTGCGACAGCAGAGCCAGCTGAATATCGGCGCGCGCGGTGACGCGATCGACCGCATCGAGAATGGTTTTGAGCGTGCGGAAACTGGTATAGAGCGGCACGCGCTCGAAGGGCTTTTCTGCCTGTTTGGCCCGCCGCGCCATGTCCCGCCCGGTCTCGCCGAACAACACAGGCTGTGCGCCCTGAAATGAATAGATCGACTGTTTCTGGTCGCCCACGGCAAAGATCGAGCGCGGCCGCTGCACCGCGCCTTCGCCGTCGAAAAATTCCTCGGCCAGCGCCTTCACCACCCGCCATTGGCGCTCATTGGTGTCCTGGCTTTCATCGACCAGAATATGATCGATCCCGGCATCGAGCTTATATTGCACCCAGGGCGCGATGGCCCGGTTGTCGAAGAGATCGCCGAGCTTTTCGATCAGGTCGTCGAAATCGAGCAGAGCATGCCGCCGCTTCTCATCGTCATAGCGCCCCCGAATGGCGGCAACGACATCGAGAATGGCTTCGGAGCGTTCGAGCAGCAACGCCGCATTGAGTTTTGCGTCCAGTGCTACCAGCCGTTCCTGTTCCGCCAAGAGCAGTTCATGAAGGTCGGGATGTGCCTCCACCTCTTTCTTGACCATCAGGCGCGAACGGGGCTCGCCCTTGCCCGTGAAGAAGGCCGCGCGCAGACCGTCAACACTCGGATTGTCAGGATCGAGCCGGGCGAGCAGGTCGGCACAGCGCGTATTGCCTTCAGGATTGCCGTTAAGGCGCACTAATAGCGTTTTGAGCACGCTCGGCGTCAACAGTGTGCCAACGAGAAGCGCCTGGCGCAGCGCGTCGGCACTATCATTTACGCCAAGCAGTTGCCGCAGGCGCTGTTTGGCAGCGGCGATGTCGGACAGCAGTGGTTTCAGCCGCGCGCCTTCGGACAAAGCCGAATTGATGGCCTTGGCGATGGCGTCATCGCTCAAGAGGCCGAACAGAGTGTCCACCGCCTCGGCATGCTGACCGCCCCTAAGTCCTTCCGCCAGAACGCTTTCTCGCGCCGACATCACCATCTGCACCTGCCGCTCGTCCTCGATGACGGCGAAGTCGAACGGCACGCCGGCTTCAATCGGAAAGCGATGCAGCACCGCCTCGCAGAAGGCGTGGATGGTGAGAATGCGCAGTCCGCCCGGCGTTTCCAGCGCCCGGGCAAACAGCGTGCGGGCATCCCGCAACGTCTCTGGGCTCGGGGCCGACCCAATCAAGCCCCTGACATCATTATATAAATCACTGTCAGTACTGACCGCCCACTGCGCCAGCCGCGCGCCGACGCGCTTGCGCATCTCCGCCGCTGCCGCCTTGGTATAGGTGAGACACAGAATGGATTCGGGTCGCGTTCCGGCCAATAAAAGCCTTAAAACACGGTGGGTTAGCACATAGGTCTTGCCCGACCCGGCATTGGCCTCCACCCAGATCGAATAATCCGGATCGCTGGCGCGCGCCTGGCTCGATTTCGTGTTGGACGGGATTTCGAGCTTGCCCCGATCGCTCATGCCTCGTCCTCACCGTCCACCGTCACCCATTCGGCGCGCCGCGCCAGATGGTCGTAAGGCCCTGCAAATCTTTGGGTTTTGAGCGGCAGCAACTGCGCCGTCATCGGCGTTTCGTGCATCAAAAAGAAGTCGATATGCCCCTGCATACGATGCAGGATTTCCTCGGCGGCCTCCATTACATTCATATCATCGGCCAAAGCAAACGCGCTGGGTTTGAAGGCCTCTGGGCCAAGCCCGATCTTGATATAGGTCAGGGCCGATGAGGGCGCAGGAGTGATTCCTCTCATCGCGCCAGCTTTGGCCATCAAGGCTTCAAGGGGCAATTGCGGTGCCTCAAAGCCCTTCATACTGGCCGGACTCGGCGGCGATCCGGTTTTAAAATCAAGGATTTCGAGGCTGCCATCCCTCAGCTCGTCCACCCGATCCGCCTCGCCGGTTATGAGAAAGCCATCACCCAAAGGCAGTGTCCATTCGCCTCTTATTTCAGCGTGGCGCTGTTTGACGTCGCGGTCACGGGCACGCTCGAAATCGAGGAATTGGCTCGCCGCCGTTGCAAAGCGGCGCAGCCAGATGTCGCGGCGTTCTCCGATCATGTCGAGCCCGGCAAATTCCTCGTTGGCAATGACCATGAGGATATCGAGCGCATCATTGGCCAGCACATCGTGCTTTTCCTCTACGAAGCGGGCCAGAATGGCGTGAATGATGGTGCCGCGCTCGCGCGCATCGGGGTCTTCGCCCAAGGCGTCGAGCGGGCGTAAACGCAGGATATGCTTGGCATAAAGATCATAGGGCGAGCGCATCAACGTCTCGACCTCGGTGACCGAGAGCTTGGTCATACGCGGCACGAGCGGCGGATTGGGCGCCGGGCGCGGCGCGGCTTTCACCTCGGCAACCGTGTCCAAAGCCTTGGCCGCATCGCGCCAGACCGCGCCACGCGCCCGCAGCAGGTCGGCATGCGGCGCGCCGATAAAGGCATCAAAGCGCTGCACTAGCCGCGAGGGAAGTGCAGGGCTCGAACCCACGCGATCGGCATAGGCGACGATGACCTCCGCATTGCCCAGCGCCTGCGCAAAGTCGTGTGCGGCAAGACCCTGCATGCGCTCGGGCGGCTCAAGCCCGGCAGCAAGGCGCATTCCGCGACTGAGCCAGGGGCCGGGATCAGCCGCAGCGGGCCATTTGTCTTCGTTTAGAGCTCCGAGGATCAGTACATCGGGGCTCATAAGGCGCGCTTCGAGCTGGCCCCAGATGGCGATATCCTCGCGCCGCTCCAGGTGATTACGCACCTCAAAACCGCTCATCAGGGCAAAGAGCACTTCGTCGAGGCCGACGGCGCCGAAGCGATGCCCCTCTCCGGCGTGGCGCCCCATTTCACTGGCCCAGTCAGCCAGTTCCTTGCGGCCCTGAAGCGTGGTGTCGGTACTGAGCGCCGAAACGGAGGTGTGAAGGGCCGTAACCAGTTGGGCAGCATCCATCTGGTCCTGGTGCAACAGCGCGACCAGCGGGGCCAGAGCGATTTCCAACTGCCCGAACAGAGCCGAGATTTCTGCCGCATCCTCTTGGGAGAGCGGCTTTCTGCGGCTTTTTGGATCGTCAATGCTGCGCAGGGCCAGAAGGTCGCGCAGCCCGGAAAAACCGGGGCCGGGACGCTGCCCACGCAAAAGGCGAAGATCAAGGCGATTGGCGATGTCGATAAGGTCGGCGCGATCCCCACCGAGGTCGACGGCGCGATTGCGCAGCAAAGCCACAAGATCGACGGGGGCGATTTTATTGACCACCAGCGAAAGAACCTGCCGCGCCAGCCGCCCTGCAGGCGCATGAAAAAGCGGCGCACCGGCGGCGTCGTCGACATGGATGTCGAAACGCCGGAGCTCGGCGGCGATACGGCGGGCCAGGTTACGGTCTGGCGTGACGATGCCCACACTCTTGCCAGCTTCAAGCGCCGCGCGGGCGGCAAGGGCAATGGAGCGGGCCTCTTCGTCCTCGTTGCGCGCCGCAATAATCGATATGCCGGACAATGCCGTATCGAGTACGGCAGGGTCGGGCCTGAGGCCCGCCCAAAGAGCGGTGTCGCCTGTCAGTGCCAGTGCATGATTGACCACGCTGGTGCGCGTGTGCGGGCTGGCACACAGCTCGACAACATCGCCGATATTGGTGCCCAAAACCTGCAGAAGATTGGCGAGGCCATATTGCGGATGGCCATGGGGGTTCTGGTCCGAGCGGCGCAGTTCGGCCAGCGTATCGCTGCCCATGGCCATGTCGAGGCCGGGCAGGACGACAGCCCCGCGCGGTAACGCGGTAATCGCTTTAAGCAATCGCGCAGTGGCAGGAATAGACCCGGTGGAGCCCGCGGCGATGACTGGGCGATCGCCGTAAAGATGGGGCGCCGCCAGAGCCTGTCGATGCAAACGCTCACCGCGCAAAGCGGCCGCGTCGCCGAAATTTTCTCCCAGAACCTCAGGCCACAGCGTCAGGGCAATATCGAGGAAGTCCAGCGTCTGCTGCCAATACTCTCCCAGATCCTGCGCCATATCCTTTCCGATGGCACGCAAATCGGCAGGTGAACGTTCTTCGATGAGAAGATCGTCGATCACCACACCAAGGGATTCGGCCATGGAAAAAATTTCGGCGGCGGTGGGCGGCGTGGAGAAGGCCTGCCGGCCTTTATCGCTATGCGCCCAATGCGCCACAAGACGAGAAAGCGTCAACCGACGCATCAACCCGCTGGCTTTCTGTTTTATGGGTGGTGCATCGAAGGGGGGCAGGAAGGGCTCTTCATCGGCCTCTTCACCGCCGAAGGTGCGGATGTCGGGCAGAAGGCCGGTAAAGTCAGCGCGTTCAGCGAAGGCGACGATGAGTTTTCGCTTGGCGCGCTGTGTCGGCAGAATGATGGTGACATCGCTCAGCCAGAACGGGCCGCTGCGTTGCCAACCGCCCAAAACAGAACCATCCATAACAGCGCCGGCAAGACAGGGCAGAAATGGCGTCGATGGTGCGATTGTGAAAACGCTCATCGGGTAACCGCCTGCTCGGCGGAGGCAAGGCCCGCCGCATCGCCGACATGAAACCATGGCGCATCCAGCACCACGCCAAAAAGCCGCTCATCATCCAATGCTGCGTCCAGCAGCAAATTGAGCGGGAAGTGGCCGTCGGGTGCCTCATCGAACAGCGCCTTGCCGAGCAGCGCGACGCCGCCATAAATGACCGGGGCACCCCAATCGCGCGTTATCCGGCCCGTGGGATCGAGACAGAAATCGTGGCTGCGAGCAAAGCCATGGGCGCGATGGGGCTGGATACAGAGCAGCACGATATCGCGCTCGTCCTGATGCCGCGCCACCATGCGCGCCAGCGGCTGATCAGCATCGGGCGGCCAGAAGGCATCGGAATTCATAACGAAAAACGGGTCCGAATGCAGCATGGGCAAAGCCGCCTTGACCCCGCCGCCCGTCCCCAGCAGCACGTCTTCGCGACTGACCTTCAACAGACCGCCAAAATGAGCCAGAAGCTGATCAGCGCGATAGTGGGCATTGGCGACGAAACGTTTTGCGCCCTCTGCCCGCGCATTGGCCATGACCCGCTCGATCAGCGGTACGCCACCAACCGGCACCAGCGGTTTTGGCAAATCATCGGTCAGCGGGCGCAGCCGCGTGCCAAGGCCTGCAGCCAGCAGCATCACATCAGGGAATCGGGTCGGTTTTTCCATGAGCCGGATAAGAAAGGCAGGCGCCTTTCTTGTCCATACTCAGGGCAGTTATTCAGCGTGAGCGGCAGCGGCGGGCGGATCGATATCATCGTCACCCTCGGCAGCGACTGCGGCATCGCGGAGGCTAGCCTGTGCGGTGATTGCCTTGGTGCTGGACGCGGTGATCGCGTCATTGGGCGGAGCCTTGGTGAGGATTGCCGCGAGCGAGCCGATGGTGGAGCGCAGGTTATGGCGGTGCACGACCATGTCGACCATGCCGTGGCTGTAAAGATATTCGGAGCGCTGGAAGCCTTTAGGCAGCTTTTCGCGGATCGTCTGCTCGATGACGCGCTGGCCGGCAAAACCGATGAGAGCACCGGGCTCTGCCAGATGAACGTCGCCGATCATGGCGTAGGAGGCGGTGACGCCGCCGGTGGTCGGATTGGTCAGAACCACAAAGAAAGGCAGGCCAGCTTCGCGCAGGCGCAGTACGGCAACGGTGGTGCGCGGCATCTGCATCAGGCCCAGAACGCCTTCCTGCATGCGTGCGCCGCCCGAGGCAACGAAAAGGATGAACGGGGTCTTGAGCCGCACGGCGGTTTCAAGCCCGGTGATGATGCCCTGACCCGCAGCCATGCCGAGCGAGCCGGCAAGGAAGTCGAAATCCTGCACAGCCACGGTAACGGCACGCTCATAGAGCTTACCAGTAGCGACAAGGACCGCATCATCATAGCCGGTCTTGGCGCGGTTTTCCTTGAGCTGGTCAATATAGCGCTTCTGGGCCCGGAATTTCAGCGGGTCCTGAGGCGCGGACGGCACCGGAACGAGATCATATTGGCCATCATCGAGGAAGGTCTTGAGCCGGTCCACCGGCTTGATCTTCATGTGGTAGCCCGAATTGGGCACAACCCACTGATTGGCTTCGAGATCGCGATAGAACACCATCTCGCCCGATTCTGGGTCTTTCACCCAGAGATTTTCCGGCGTATCGCGCTTCGGATTAAGGATCGAGCGGATTTTTGGGCGGACGAAATTGTCGATCCAGTTCATGGCGCGGCCTTTCGCGAGTGATCGTGGCTGATCACGTAGTCATCAATTGTGGCAATTCTTATCAGGCTCACCCCCGGCTCGCAAAGCCGGGAGATTCTGCGCCTGTGGACAGTCTCAAGCTCGGGCGCGCCGCACACCGCCCGCCAGATCGGCGACGATGTCGCGCACGGCAGCGACGGTCCTGTCGGTGCCCTTGCCATTGTCCAGCGATTTCGCCACGGCATCGACCAGCACCGAGCCAACCACGATACCGTCTGCATGCTTTCCAATATCGGCGGCGTCTTCGGCTGTCTTGATGCCAAAGCCGACTGCAACGGGCAGATTGGTATGGGTCTTGATGCGGTCCACTGCTTCACCCACCGCGCCGCGCGATTTGATCACCGCGCCAGTCACGCCGTTCATTGAGACATAATAGACAAAGCCCGATGTATTTTCGAGCACGACCGGCAGGCGCTTGTCGTCGGTTGTCGGGGTGGTCAAACGGATAAAGTTGAGCCCGGCCTTGAGGGCCGGAAGGCAAAGCTCGTCATCTTCCTCTGCCGGCAGGTCAACAACGATCAGGCCATCGACGCCAGCCTCTTTCGCCGCCGCGATAAAGCGGTCGACGCCAAAGGAATAGATGGGATTGTAATAGCCCATGAGAACGATGGGGGTTGTTTCGTCCTTGCGGCGGAACTCTTCCACCATGCCGAGGACGCCGAGCATGGTTTGCCCATTGGCCAGCGCCCGCTGGGCGGCGAGCTGGATGGCGACACCATCGGCCATGGGATCGGAAAAGGGCATGCCCAGCTCGATCACATCAGCGCCCGCCTGCGGCAGGGCATTGAGAATGGCCTGACCAGTCGCGAGATCCGGATCGCCGCCCATGACATAGGTGACGAGCGCGGGGCGGTTTTCGGCCTTGCACTGGGCGAAGCGGGTGTCGATACGCGTGGTCATGAGTTCAGCAGTCCCAGATATTTGCCGACGCTTTCGACGTCCTTGTCACCGCGACCGGACAGGCAGAGAACAATGGACTGGTCTTTGCTCATTGTCGGCGCGACCTTCATCAGCTGCGCCAGACCATGTGCCGATTCCAGCGCTGGAATAATGCCTTCAAGCCTGGTCAGCAGTTGGAAGGCATCGAGCGCTTCAGTGTCGGTAATGGGCGCGTAAGTGACGCGCTTGGTATCATGCAGATAGGAATGCTCAGGGCCGACACCGGGATAGTCGAGTCCCGCCGAAATGGAATGACCTTCGAGAATCTGGCCGTCAGCATCCTGCAACAGATAGGTGCGGTTACCGTGCAGCACGCCGGGGCGGCCGCCGGTCATCGAGGCGGCATGGCCGTTTTCGACGTCAATGCCATGTCCACCGGCCTCAGCGCCATAAAGGGCGACGTCGGCATCGTCGAGAAAGGCATGGAAGGTGCCGATGGCATTGGAACCGCCGCCGACACAGGCGACCACGGCATCAGGCAGCTTGCCTTCGAGCTCGCGGAACTGGTCCTTGATTTCACTGCCGATAACCGATTGAAAATCCCGCACCATTTCGGGATAGGGATGGGGGCCAGCCGCCGTGCCGATCAGATAATAGGTGCTTTCGACATTGGTGACCCAATCGCGCAGCGCCTCGTTCATGGCGTCCTTGAGCGTGCCGGCGCCAGCGGTAACGGGGCGCACTTCAGCGCCCAGCATCTTCATACGCAAAACGTTGGGCATCTGCCGCTCGACGTCGGTCGCGCCCATGAAAATGGTGCAGGGCAAATCGAATTTGGCACAGACCGTTGCCGTCGCCACGCCATGCTGGCCTGCGCCGGTTTCGGCGATGACGCGGGTCTTGCCCATGCGCTTGGCGAGAAGAATCTGGCCAAGGCAATTGTTGATCTTGTGCGAGCCGGTATGGTTGAGCTCTTCGCGCTTCAAGTAAACTTTGGCGCCGCCCAGATGCTCTGTCACGCGCTGGGCGAAATAAAGCGGGCTGGGTCGACCAACATAATGGACAGCCAGATCCTTGAGCTGGGCGAGGTAATTCTCGTCAGCCTTGGCGGCGCGATATTCTTTTTCCAGATCAAGGATCAGCGGCATCAGGGTTTCGGCAACGAAGCGCCCACCATAAATGCCGAAGCGCCCATGCTCGTCGGGGCCATTGCGCAGGGAATTGGTGCCGTCCATATCGTCCTCTCGGGTCGCCGAGAGCACCCGGCAAAACCGCTTCTAGCCTGCTGCCCTGGCGTTACGGATGAACGCTTCGATCAGCTTCTTGCTCTTGACGCCCGGCGCGGTTTCAACGCCCGAGGACACATCCACCCCGAACGGCTTCACCATTTTAATCGCCTCGGCCACATTGTCCGGCGTCAAGCCACCCGAAAGCATGAAGGGCAAGGACGGGTCAAGGGCTTCAAGCAGGCTCCAGTCAAAGCTCTCGCCCAGTCCGCCAGGCCTGTCAGCCCCTTTTGGTGGCTTGGCATCAAGCAGGATGCGGTCGGCAACGGCGTCGAAGGCGGCAATATTGGCAAGATCCTCGGCAGAACCGATGGGCAGAGCCTTGATGATTTCGACCCCGGCTTCGGCGCGAATGGCTTCCACGCGATGCGGCGTTTCGGGACCATGGAGCTGAATCCAGTCCGGCCCGAGCGCGGCCACTTCGGCGACGCAAGAATTGTCTGGGTTGACCAGAACCACGCAGCTTTCAATTCTGCCGCGCGCCGCCGAAATCAGGCCAGCCAGGTCCTCGATGGAGACATGGCGCGGCGAACGCTGAAAATGCATGAAGCCGACCATATCAGCCCCCGCAGCAATGGTGGCGTCCAGCAGGTCATAAGTCTTGATGCCGCAGATTTTGATGATCACCGGGTCGGCCATCTTGGATGGGTCTCAAAGCAGGAAAGGAAAATTTCTGGCCACATGGCGCTGGTCATCACCGCATTTCAAGCAGGTCGTCGACATCGCTCATGGGGGAGGAGGACGCAGGGCCGGCCTTGCGGCGGAGCCCTTCAAGCTCCTGGCTCAACTGGTTTGCTTCGCGCCGCCAATGGCGCTCGCTGCGCCGGTGCGCACCCTGCGCAAACCACGAGGCAATGCCGCCCAGCAGCACGCCGATCAGCAGCACGACATAAAGCACTACGAACAGGGGTATGCCGTAGCCGCCCGCAACAGCATCAGGTGTTGGCGCGAAAGGATTGATATTGAGGCTGACCAACTGGCGATTGGCCAGCGCGAAGACAATCAGCAGCGCCGAAAGGGGCACAAGGACAAGCCAGCCGATAAATCTCTTGACCATAGGTTCGCCTAAACAGCCTCAGTCCCGGCTTTCACGAACGGTTGAGCCGCTCGCGAATTTCCTTACCGGCTTTGAACTGGGGCACATATTTTTCTCCGACATCGACCTGTTCGCCGGTGCGCGGATTGCGGCCCACGCGGGCCGGACGGTTCTTGACCGAAAACGCTCCGAAGCCGCGCAGTTCCACACGGTCGCCGCGCGCCATGGCATCGCCAATCTCATCAAGAATAGCGTTGACGATATTCTCGATGTCGCGCTGGAACAGATGCGGGTTCTCCGCAGCGAGCTTTTCGACAAGTTCAGACTTGATCATCAAAGGCTCCGGTCTTGACCCCTCGCCCCTTCTTGGGAGCAGGGCCAACCTGCCAAAGCCGGGGCCAATGGTCAAGCGGGACAAGGCATTTGCCGGTCACGTCTTGTGTCGTGCTTTTAGTTGAACCGTTTGACCATGTAGCGCGCATCGGTCTCGTAACTGGCTAGCTTGGCGGCGAGTTCGGGACGGTCCTGCACGAAAAAACCCTGCCTGGCCCAGAAGGGACGAGAGTTGTTGACGGCCACGAGGCTCATGGTGGGATAGTTCATCGCCTCTGCATGCTTGTTCAGAGCCGCGACAATCTGCCCGGCAGCGCCAAGGCCGCGTGTTAGCGGCAAAAGCGCCAGATCATGAATATAGAACGTGTCGGCATGTTCGGGCAGTGCGCCCAGAAGTGTATCGAGCGCCGGCAGATCGCCCAGCTTCCAGGGATGGCTCAGCACATATCCGACAGGCTTTTCGCCAACTTCGAGCAGATAGCAGCCATTGCGATAAAGCTCGAATTTTTCTGCCAGTACCGCCTCGGCCTCAAAGAACCCGGGATGGACTTTGTTGGCGATAAAAAAAACCGCATCAAGATCGTAGCCGCTCATGGCGCGCCAGGCGACATCCTTTAACAGGGACATTTTCGGCCTCCAGACGTGAAACGACCCGCGCTTTTGGCGCGGGCCGAAGGATTGGATGGGCGAGACGCTTACTTGTCGTCGCGACCCTTGAGGGCTGCGCCCAGGATGTCGCCGAGCGAAGCGCCCGAATCGGACGAACCGAAATTGGCCACGGCTTCGCGTTCTTCGGCGATTTCGAGCGCCTTGATCGAGAGCTGGATGCGGCCGGTCTTGCGGTCGTACTGGGTGACGCGCGCATCGACCTTTTCGCCCTTGGAGAAACGCTCCGGACGCTGATCGTTGCGATCGCGGCTGAGGTCGGCGCGGCGGATGAAGGCCGTCACTTCGCTGTCAGCGATACGGACTTCGATGCCGCCTTCGTTGACTTCGATGACTTCAGTGGTGACCACGGCGTTCTTGCGCAGACCGCCCTGTTCGTTGTTGGCCGAAGCGTCTGCCAGATCGTCAGCAGCGAGCTGCTTGATGCCGAGGCTGATGCGTTCCTTCTCGACATCGACGTCGAGAACCTTGGCCGAAACCATGTCGCCACGGTTGTAGTCTTCGAGCGCGACTTCACCGGACTTCTGCCAATCCAGGTCGGAGAGGTGAACCATGCCGTCCACATCGCCTTCGAGGCCAATGAACAGGCCGAATTCGGTCTTGTTCTTGACTTCGCCTTCGATGGTGGAGCCAACCGGATTCTTCTCGGCAAAAGCTTCCCACGGATTCTGCAGGGTCTGCTTGAGACCAAGCGAAATGCGGCGCTTGTCCGGATCGACTTCGAGCACGACGACTTCGACTTCCTGAGAGGTCGAGACGATCTTGCCCGGATGGACGTTCTTCTTGGTCCAGCTCATTTCCGAAACGTGGATCAGGCCTTCGATGCCTGGCTCCAGTTCGACGAATGCGCCGTAATCGGTGATGTTGGTCACGCGGCCAGAGAACTTGGCTTCGATCGGGTACTTGGCTTCGATGCCTTCCCACGGATCGGACTGCAGCTGCTTCATGCCGAGGCTGATGCGGTGCGATTCATGGTTGATGCGAACGATCTGGACCTTGATGGTCTCGCCGATCGTGAGCACTTCGGACGGGTGGTTGACGCGACGCCATGCGATATCGGTGACGTGCAGGAGGCCGTCAATGCCGCCGAGATCAACGAACGCACCGTAATCGGTGATGTTCTTGACCACGCCGTCGACAACCTGGCCCTCTTCGAGCTGCTGGACGATTTCCGAACGCTGTTCGGCGCGCGATTCTTCGAGAATGGCACGACGCGACACGACGATATTGCCGCGACGCTTGTCCATCTTCAGGATCTGGAACGGCTGCGCCACATTCATGAGCGGCGCGATATCGCGGATCGGACGAATGTCCACCTGCGAGCGCGGCAGGAAGGCGACGGCGCCTTCCAGATCGACGGTGAAACCACCCTTGACCTGGTTGAAAATCGTGCCTTCAACGCGCTCATTGGCGTTGTACTTCTCTTCGAGCTTGACCCAGCTCTCTTCGCGGCGAGCCTTCTCGCGCGACAGGACGGCTTCGCCCATGGCGTTCTCGACGCGGTCGACATAGACCTCGACTTCCGAACCCACGGTGATGGTGCCATCGCGGCCAGCCTGGCCGAATTCCTTCAGCGGCACGCGGCCTTCGGTCTTGAGACCGACGTCGATGATCGCCAGGTCCTTTTCGATCGCAACGACCTTGCCCTTGACGACGGTGCCTTCGGCGGCATCGTTGTCGACAAAGGAGTCGAGCAGCATCGATTCAAAATCGTCTTTCGTCACAGTTTGCTGTGCCAAACTTTTTCTCCATTGCGCCGGTCGTTCAAGGTTGCAAATCCTGCCTCGTCACGGGTCCGCTTCAGCACAAATGCCAAAGCCGGCGCACGGAGCACCGTTCTTCGAGAAACAGGATGATCTTTGGTCCGGGCCAGCGAATAGTCCGATTGTCGCGAAGAACAGGCCCCAAGGAGGAAATTAGGAGGCGTCAGCCCCCTGCCTTGAGCGCCATGACCCGATCGACAATCTCGATGGCAGCGCGGAGTGCGGCCTCTATACCCATTTGCGTGGTATCGAGCAAGTGCGCGTCATCAGCCTTGTAGAAGCCGCCATGGGGATTGAGCATATCGCGGGCATCGCGCTCTTCGATCTGGTGAAAGAGCGCATAGCGATCCACCGCCACCCCGCGGTTTTCCAGTTGCCGCGCCCGGCGCTCCATGCGTGCCTTGCTGTCGGCCTGAATGAATAGTTTCACATCCGCATCGGGGCAAATTTTGGTGCCGATATCGCGCCCATCGAGCACCGCGCCGCCGGGCTGCAGCGCGAAATTGCGCTGAAAATCGAACAGGGCACTGCGCACTTCGGCGATCACGGCCACTTTTGAAGCTAGAACGCCCGCTTCCGCGCTGGTGAGGGCATCAAGATCGGCGAGGTGAGCCGCGTCGAGCGCGCGAGCCGCAATAATGGCTGCGCTTTGCATATCGGGGCCGTCTTCCTTATCCGCCACCGCCAGGCCAACGGCGCGGTACAACAGACCGGTATCAAGATGGGGCAGGCGATAATGACGGGCCAGCCCGGTGGCCAAAGTACCCTTGCCGGACGCGGCTGGGCCATCGACGGCGATTATCATGGGGGCCTCTTTAACGATGCAAACTCGAGCCAAGGCGATAAAGCGGTCGGCCGGGTTGAGCAAGGGCTAAGCATTTTACGTTTGACACGATCTGGCTTTGCCCATAACCGGACTGACCGAAATGGGCGCGAGCGGCTTTTGCGCGCCCCGCATTTTCTTTTCCGATGAGGCATGCAAATGGCCAGTTCCGAACGCGGTACCAAGCGCACCGATCCCGATACGGGTAAAAAGTTCTACGACCTCAATCAGGACCCCATCGTCTCGCCCTATACGGGCAAGTCCTATCCACGCTCCTTCTTTGAACAGCTGACCGGCAAAGCCGGCCCGGCGACCGCTCGCAAGATCGATGACGAAGACGAGCAGGACGAAGAAGACGAAGTCGAGAATGCCGGTCCCGAAATCGTCAGCCTCGAAGAAGCTGACGCCGAAGAGAGTGGCGACGACATTCCAGACGTCGAGGACGTCGAGGTCGAAGAAGATCTGGGCGATGAGGAAGACGTGTTCCTCGAAGAAGACGAAGACGAGGACGATGGCCTCGGCTTTGAAGTCAGCGACGACGAAGACCGCTGATTTCATTGTGATTTTTCCGTCGGGGAGACTTTATCCCCGACGGGGCAAAAAAGTATCATTTAGGCACTTGCAAGGCGCGGAATGATCCAATAGGTTCCGCCTCGCTTCAGAAGGGCAACGCCCCGATGAACCCAAAACTACCGCAAGGCATGCACTTAGCACCTTGTTCGGATGGGGCCATAGCTCAGCTGGGAGAGCGCTTGCATGGCATGCAAGAGGTCAGCGGTTCGATCCCGCTTGGCTCCACCAAATTTTTCCTTATCCGATACTATTGTCTGCGCCGATCACTGGCTTGAGCGGTTCCACTTTGGTCGCTTCCCGCGAACGCTGTGTAAGTCCGTGCCTGGTTGATACGTCCCTCAGTAACGTCTAGTTAGCCGGTAGACATTTCTCGTGCAGGACCACTATGAGCGCTCATTCTTCCCGGCTTACCGAGCACAATATTGACCCCGATATTCTGACCCGTTGGTCGCCGCGTGCCTTCACCGACGATTCGATGTCGGAAAAGGACCTGCTAACCATTCTGGAGGCCGCCCGCTGGGCGCCGTCGGCATTTAATGCCCAGCCCTGGCATTTTATCTATGCGCGGCGCGGGAGCGCGGATTGGGCTGATTTCGTCGATCTTCTGGCCCCCTTCAACAAGGACTGGGCGCAGCACTCGGCGGCGCTTATTTTTATCGCGTCACAGACCACGCGCGCCAATTCCAAGGGCGAAAAATCACCCAGCCGCTCGCACGCATTCGACGCCGGGGCAGCCTGGGGCCTTCTCGCCCTTCAAGCCACAAAACTGGGCTGGCGCGCGCATGGCATGGCTGGTCTCGACCATGAAAAGGCCATCGTTCGCTTAGAGCTGCCCGAGGACTGGCGTATCGAGATCGCCGTCGCCATCGGGCGCGAAGGCGATAGCAGCAGCCTTGCCGAAAGCCTGCGCGCCCGCGAAGTGCCGAGCCAGCGCAAACCACTTGCCGAAATCGCCAGCGAAGGCCGTTTCAGCGCATAATCGGGTTTGCTGTCGGCACATGTTCTGCCAATGTTCTCTCATTGGGAGAATCAACAGTGCCGAAAAAGCCCGTCATCCTGTCGCAATCAGCAGCGCGCGCCATCTGGCTGCGCGCGCAAAAGCTCGATCAGGCTGAGCCGTTTGGCTTTGGACCGGATGCGGCGCGTTCGGCCATCACCCATCTTGGCTATGTGCAGATCGACACGATCAATGTGATCGAGCGCTGCCACCACCACATTCTCTTTTCGCGCATTCCCCAATATCGCCGGGATGATCTCAGCCATTTGCAGGCAGCGGATAAATCCATCTTTGAGTATTGGACGCATGCCCTGAGCTATGTGCCCACGGCTGATCTGCCGTTTTTCGTACCGGCAATGAAAGCCTATAGAGACAAGCCGAGCGCATGGTTTGGCTCGGTGACCAAGGCCGAAATCAGCGCCATGAAGAAGCGGCTGAAAATCGAGGGACCGCTCTCCATCCGCGACATTGACGATGACGAGCTGGTTGAGAAAAACCATGCCTGGGCCAGTCGCAAGCCGTCCAAGCGTGTGCTGCAATTGATGTTCTATCAGGGTCATGTCGCTATTTCAGCGCGCGACGGAATGGTCAAAACCTATGACCTGATCGAGCGGCATTTTGGGTGGGACAAAAGCCCACGGCCGGCCACCGAACGGCAGGTCTCTGCCTATCTGCTCGATCGCGCCCTAAGAAGTCAGGGAATTGTCAGCGTGGACTCCATCTGCCACCTCAATAATGGCGCCAAGGCAGCCATGCGCGAATTGATTGAGGCGCGGGTCAAAGCTCGAAAGCTGGTGCCGGTGCAATTGGAAGGCCATGAGAAAACCACCCTATGGGCTGAGCCAGAAACGCTTGAACCTGCTGAAGCCGTTCCGCCACGCATACACATCCTCTCGCCCTTCGACCCGCTGATCATCCAGCGCAAAAGGCTCAAGGCGTTTTTCGACTACGACCATATTTTTGAAGCCTATGTGCCTGCCGCCAAGCGCCGCTATGGCTATTTCGCCCTGCCGGTTCTGGTGGGCGACAGGATCGTCGCCGCCATCGACCTCAAGACGGACCGGGTTCAGGGCAAAATGCTGACGCAGAAATGGACCTGGCTGACTGATCCGGGCGCAGAGGCAAGGGCGGCAATCGATATTGAACTGGGCCGGTTTGAAGATTTTCAGCTCGGTCGCTGAGCAAAAATGCCCGCCAGAGGCGGGCATTAAATTCATCTGTGCTGCTTATGTCAGTGCAGAGTGGCAAGACCGATGGACTGATCACCGAGCCATTCATTGACGGCGTCGCTGCTGTCCGAAACCATAAGCGGCGTGCCATCGGCGGACATGACGAGCTGATACTGCGTCATCGCGTCGAATTCGGCATCATGGATCATGGCGGACAGAACCTGGCCATAAACCGGCTTGATATAGGCGACGGCATCTCCACCCAGAGCGGCGAACTCGGCGCGCGTCAGGGTTTTCAGGGGATTTGCGGCTTCGACCGCAGCGTCGGAATTGCGTTTGTCCATCATCTTGTCGGCCCTTTCCTACTTCTTTTCCTCACAATGAGCGAATATCGATTTTTCGGGCGATCTTGGCGGCCTGGGGCCGCTCCAGTTCTATAACGAGCATGCCATGGCCCAGAGTTGCATTTTTTACCTCCATGCCATCGGCGAGGAGGAAATTGCGTTGGAACTGGCGGGCGGCAATACCGCGGTGCAGATAGTCCTTTCCCGGCTCGTCCTTCTGTCTGCCGCGAACCTGCAATTGGTTGTCTTCCACCGAGACGTCGAGTTCGCCTTGGGCAAAGCCGGCGACAGCAATCGAGATCAGAAACCGCTCGACGCCATCATCGCCAAGAGTTCTTTCGATATTATACGGAGGATAGCCCTCTGCGGATCGGGCCAGCCTATCGATACGCTCCTCAAAGGCATCGAAGCCGAGGAGAAATGGGGCAGAAAACACCGAGATACGCGACATAAAATCGTCCTTGATCGTCAAGCAACGTCTTGCGCTGCTGACCCGATAGGAGTGGCATCGGCAACGTGACAGAGATATGGGTCAGCAACGCAAAAGGTTCAAGACATGGCTCAAACGGTTGCCATTATCACCCCGGCCTATCAGGCGCAGGACACATTGCCCTCGACAGTGCAAAGCGTATTGGACCAGACCCATACCGACTGGCAGCACTGGATCATCGCCGATGATGGCTTTGACTATGCTGGTTTTCTCGAAGAACGCGGGCTGGCTGATCAGCGACAAATATTCCTTACCAGCGGCGGCATCGGGCGGGGCGCCTCAGTCACTCGCAATGTGGCGCTCGACCGGCTTGAAACACCCTATGCCGCCATTCTCGATGCCGACGACCGGCTGAAGCCGCAAAAGCTCGAAGCAGCCATCGAAGCTCTGGCAGAATACGGCATCGTCACAACAGCGCTCGATGTGATGGCCCCGGATTTCTCCCACCTGCGCTTCGTCGGAAAAGGACGGGATGGAGCTCTCACGCCGGGCGAACACAAATGGGTGAGCCTGTCGATGGATTCGATGATCGTCTGGGATCGGCGGCGCGGTGACGGGCGCTATGATCCGGCCATGAGCAATATGACCGACCTCGAATTTTTGTTGCAACTCTATCGGACCATTCCCCAAAGCTATCATCTGGGCACCCCGCTCCACGATTACATCAAGCGCGACGGCTCGATGAGCAATGGCAAGGATGTCGCCGCGGGCATGATCGCATCAAAAAGCGAAATCCTGCGTCGATTGGAAAGCGGGCATTATGGGCTTGGACCGCAGGATGTTGCGGGGCTGACGGGTTTCCTGCGCGTTTCACTTGAGGCCGAAGCGGTCTATGGGGCAGCGCTTGCGGCCCGGCCCGGACTATTGTTCGAAGACCATATCGAACCCATGCTGGCAGCGACGCTGGCCTGATCAGGCAAACAGGATCGCCTCGATATCGTCGTGGATCGCCTTCCAGTCCTCGGCACTGATGGGGTGGAAATCAAACCCGCGCAGCATCATGGCCCCTTCGCAGGCCAGAAGAGCCAGTCGCGCCTTGCGACCCGCCAGGCTCGTTAGATCGATCCGGTCGAGAATCATCGCGTAATATTCCCGGGCGCCCTTGCGATATTCGGGTGAGCGCATGAAATTGGCAATGAGCGCCACGCTGCGCTCTGTAATCAGTGTCTCGGCGTCGCGGCTGGCCAGCACATGCGCCTTGGCCCAGTTGTCGCCACTGTCCCCGGCCCGCGCGATGAAATCTTCGGCGATTTTGTCCATGGCGGCGTAGACGCGACTGATCATTGCATCGATCAACGCATCCTTGCTTGAAAAGGCATAGAGCACCCCGCCCTTGCTGACCCCGGCTTCTGCGGCCACAGCATCCATGGTGAGCTGGCCCGCCCCGTCGCGCAACACGACGCGCTCGGCGGCATCGAGCAGCCCGCCACGGTCAATTGTCTGCTTTCGGCCCATCTTTTCCTCTTTTCAAACCGTCTGGACGGATATATATGCGCCCCTCCTGGATATCAAATGAAATTGCCGTTTGTGCAAAGAGGTTTCGACATGTCTGCCCCAACCAATCGCTGGCTGGTTCTCGTCGCTGTGATGCTGGCCTTTACGCCTATCGTCATCGATATGACGATCCTGCACATCGCTGTGCCGTCGCTGACCATGGCGCTCAATGCCAGTGGCACGGAAATCCTTTGGATCATCGACATCTACCCACTGATGATGGCGGGCTTGCTCGTGCCCATGGGCACTCTTGCTGATCGCATCGGCAATCGCCGCATGTTGCTCACCGGGCTGGCAGTCTTTCTTGTCGCCTCCGTCATTGCCGCTTTTGCACCAAGCGCCGCCGTTCTGATCGGCGCACGCATCCTGCTGGCGGTCGGCGCGTCCATGGTCATTCCCAACGTTCTGGCGCTTATCCGTCAGAGCTTTGACGACCCCAAGGAACGCGGCATCGCACTCGGCCTGTGGGGCACGGTCGGCTCGGCAGGCGCCGCTCTTGGCCCGCTGACCGGCGGTTTCCTGCTGGAGCATTTCTGGTGGGGCTCTGTCTTTCTCATCAACGTGCCGGTCATGCTGGTGGTCTGGCCGCTGGCCTACGCCGTCCTGCCGCGCCGCAAGCCTTCGGGCGCTGGTCATTGGAGCATCGGCCAGGCGCTGATCCTGATCGTCGGGTTGATCACCACGGTTTACGCCATCAAATCCGGTTTCAAGCCTGGCGCATCCCCGCTCGTGACCTTTGCCTCATTGGCAGTCGGCATCAGCGCCATCGCCCTTTTCGTGCGCAAGCAACTCGCCTCGGCCACACCGATGCTCGACATTGCTCTGTTCTCGCGGTCGGCCATCAGCATGGGTGTGCTGATGGCGCTGGCCGTAACCGGCGCCCTTGCAGGCGCCGAGCTAACCATCGCTCAGGAATTGCAGTTCGTCGTGGGCCGCAGTCCGCTCGAAGCGGGGCTGTTCATGATGCCACTGGTCATTGCTTCAGCCATTGGCGGGCCACTGGCTGGCTATGCGGCATCCATTGTCGGTCTGCGCATGGTTGCCTCGCTCTCCCTGCTCGTTGCAGCGGGCAGCCTGGCCGGGCTTGGCTTCAGCAATTTCCACGATCCGGGGTTGGGCGTGATCGCGTTGATGGTGGGACTCGGCCTTTCGCTCAGCATTGGCCTCACCGCATCGTCCATCGCCATCATGTCGAGTGCCCCGGTGGAAAAGGCGGGCGCAGCCGGTTCGCTGGAAGGCACGGGTTATGAAATGGGCGCAGGTCTCGGGATTACTTTCTTCGGTGTCCTTCTGGCTGCAAGTTACTCATCGGCTCTACGTGTTCCTGCCGAGCTTGCAGACGTGCTTCCAGCGGGCGCCACCCATTCCATCGGCGAGACCATGCTGGCCGCGCGCGATCTGGGCGAAGCCGGTGCCCCTCTCGTTGAGGCGGCGAGTCTGGCATTCACCAATGCCCATTCGACAGTTCTGTTGAGCGCAGCCGCACTGATCGGGCTCATGGCACTGGCGGTCTTCTTCGCCCTTCGCCATTATCGCGATGACGAGGCTGTAGCGGCGCATTAGGGGCGTGGCGGCACTTGCCTTGCCGCCGCTTTCCCCCTATAGAGCCGCATCCTCCGGATCGCCCGGCCAAAAGGCATGCCGTGGCGGTTCATGAATGCGATGGGCCTGAATCCATCCAATAATACTCTAAAGGACCCGCAAAATGCCCAAGATGAAGACCAAGTCCGGTGCCAAGAAGCGTTTCAGCTTCACCGCAACCGGCAAGGTGAAGGCTGGCGTTGCCGGCAAGCGCCACCGCCTGATCAGCCACAACGCAAAGTACATCCGCACCAACCGCGGCACCAAGATCCTGTCCAAGGGCGACGAGGGTCTGGTGAAGTGGTACATGCCGTACAACCGCTAAGCTGGAAGGACACCAATAAATGGCACGCGTAAAAAGAGGCGTAACCGCCCACGCCCGTCACAAGAAGGTCTTGAAGGCCGCCGAGGGCTATTATGGCCGTCGTAAGTCTACGATCCGTATCGCCAAGCAGGCGGTCGAAAAGGCCGGCCAGTACGCTTACCGCGACCGTCGCGTCAAGAAGCGCAATTTCCGCGCTCTGTGGATCCAGCGCATCAACGCCGCCGTGCGCGATCACGGCCTGACCTATGGCCGATTTATCGACGGCCTCAGCAAGGCTGAGGTTGCTGTCGACCGCAAGGTGCTGTCCGATCTCGCGATCACCCAGCCCGAAGCGTTCGCAGCCCTGGTCACCAAGGCCAAGGCAGCGCTGGCGTATCTGGAAAACGTGGACTCTGTTACCCACGCCCGCGTCACCGCTTAAAACCTAAGCTCCGCTGAGGTCAAAAATCGCGCCTTGCGCCGCCCGAGAGGGCTGGCGCGGGGCGTTTTTGTTTGGTCTATAGCCCCCAGCACGTCGAACGAGATTGTCCATGTCCTTGCAAACACAGATCGAAACCCTGCGCAGCGAGCTTTCTGCCGCTATCGCTGCAGCCGAAAATGAAGCCGCGCTTGATGCTGTGCGTGTTGCAGCCCTTGGCAAGAAGGGCTCGGTCTCGGCTCTGCTCGCCACTTTGGGATCGATGGCCCCGGAAGATCGCAAATCCGCTGGCCCCGCTATCAACGGTCTCAAAAATGACATTGCCGGGCTGATTGATGCCCGGAGCACCGACCTCAAGGGCGCGGCACTTGAAGCCCGCCTCAAGGCCGAAACGGTCGACGTCACCCTGCCGCTGAAACCCGCTCCCACCGCCAAGGGCCGCGTGCATCCGATATCTCAGACCATCGACGAAATCACCGCCATTTTCTCGGATATGGGTTTCTCCATCGCCGAAGGGCCCGATATCGAGACCGACTATTATAATTTCACCGCGCTGAACTTCCCCGAAGGCCATCCGGCGCGCGAAATGCACGACACATTCTTCATGAAGCCCGGCCCGGACGGGGTGAAGAAGGTGCTGCGCACCCATACCTCGCCGGTGCAGGTGCGCGTCATGCAGAAGAGCAATGATAAGCCCGCAGCCGGTTACCTGACCCCGCCGCAGGATCCGCCGATCCGCGTGGTTATGCCAGGCCGCACCTATCGCAATGACAGTGACCAGACCCATACCCCGATGTTCCATCAGGTGGAGGGGCTGGTCATCGACAAGTCGAGCCATATCGGGCAGCTCCGCTGGGTGCTGGAAGAATTCCTCAAGGCCTTCTTCGAAGTGCCCAGCGTTACGCTGCGCTTTCGTCCCAGCTTCTTCCCCTTCACCGAACCCAGCATGGAAGTGGACGTGCAATGCGACCGCTCGGGCTCGGAAGTGAAGATCGGCGAGGGCAATGACTGGCTCGAAATCCTGGGCTGCGGCATGGTTCACCCCAACGTGCTGAAGAATGCCGGGCTCGACCCAGATGTCTATCAGGGCTTCGCGTTCGGCGTCGGCATAGACCGCATCGCTATGCTGAAATATGGCATGCCGGACCTGCGCGCCTTCTTTGACGCCGACCAGCGCTGGATCGAGCATTACGGCTTCCGCCCGCTCGATCTCCCTACCCTTTTCGGCGGACTTTCGAGCTAAGGAGCCAAGACATGAAATTCACTCTCGACTGGCTCAAGGAACATCTCGACACCAATGCTTCGCCTGAGGAGATCGGCGTCGCGCTGACCCAGATCGGCCTTGAAGTGGAAGGCATTGAAAGTCAGGGCAAGGCGCTCGAAAAATTCGTCGTCGCCCATGTGGTGGACGCCAAGCCGCATCCCAATTCCGATCACCTCAATATCTGCAAAGTGGATGCGGGCACGGGCGAGTTAATCGACGTCGTCTGCGGCGCGCCCAACTGCCGGACCGGCCTCAAGTCAGTTTTTGCGGCACCGGGCACCTATATTCCGGGCAAGGATTTTGAATTGAAGGGGGGCGTCGTCATTCGTGGCGCGCCGTCCAATGGCATGCTCTGCTCTGCGGCCGAGCTGGAGCTGAGCGAAGATCACGACGGCATTATCGAATTGCCGGAAGATGCCCCGATTGGCGAAAAGTATGTCGATTATGCCGGGATCAACGGCGTGGTTTTCGACATCTCGATCACCCCCAATCGCGGTGACGCCACCGGCGTTTATGGCGTTGCGCGCGATCTCGCCGCTTTCGGCCTTGGCACGCTGAAGACCACCGATTTCTCGGCTGTCGCGTCCAAGGGCAAGAGCCCGATTGCGCCGCTGCCGCAGAATTTTGCGGCGGGCGAGAACAAGTCCATCCGCAAGTTTGCCGGTCGCTATATCGCCAATGTGAAGAACGGCCCGTCGCCCGACTGGCTGCAACAGCGCCTGCGCGCCGTTGGCCTGCGCCCCATCAACACAATCGTCGACATCACCAATCTGGTCTCGCTCGGCTGGGGCCGTCCACTCCACGCCTATGACGCCGACAAGGTCGAAGGCGAAATGGTGCTGCGCCCGGCGCGGGGCGAGGCTTTCGACGCACTCGACAACAAGGTCTATACGCTCGACGAGACCATGACTGTCATCGCCGACGACAAGGGTCCGCTCTGTCTCGGCGGCATTATGGGCGGCATCCGCTCCGGTGTCACCGACGAGACCACCAATGTGTTCATGGAATGCGCGAGCTGGGATGCCGATCTCATCGCGCAGGCCGGTCGCAAAACCGGCATTGTCTCGGACGCCCGCTATCGTCTCGAACGCAATGTCGATCCGGCCCTGACCGAACCGGGAATGGAGCTGGCCACGCGGCTGGTTCTCGAACTCTGCGGCGGCGAGCCGATGGAGCCGGTGATTTCCGGCGAAGACGTGTTCCCCAATACCAGCGTCGAATTCCCGCTTTCCGAGGTCAAGCGCCTCACCGGGCTTGATGTCTCTTCCGCAGAAATTGAAGCCATTCTCACTCGGCTCGGCTTTGCCGTCGACGGTGCAGGAGACGTGCGTTCGGTAAAAGTGCCAAGCTGGCGGTCGGACGTGACGCAGAAGGCGGACCTCGTCGAAGAGGTCATGCGCATGGTCGGCGTCGACAATGTGCCGGTCGAACCGCTACCGCGCCTCAACCATGTTGCGCCGCGCATGCTGACCACGATCCAGAACCGCCGCCGCATCGCCCGTCGGGCGCTTGCCGCACGCGGTCTCGATGAAGTGGTGACCTGGTCGTTCATCAGCCATGACGATGCCACCCGTTTCGGCGGCGGAACGGAAGACCGCCAATTGGCCAATGCTATCGCCTCGGACATGACCGATATGCGGCCCTCGTTGCTGCCCGGCCTGCTGGCTGGCGCGCGTCGCAATGCCAATCGCGGCTTTGCCGATGTGGCCCTGTTCGAAGTGGGGCAGATTTTCCTCTCCGATCAGCCGGAAGGCCAGCACACTTATGCCTCGGGCGTCCGCACCGGAACGGCAAAGCTGGATGGTTCAGGTCGCCACTGGTCCGGCAAGGCCGAGGCGGTTTCGGTCTGGGATGCCAAGGCCGATCTCGCCGCCACACTCGATGCGCTAGGCGTCGATATCGATAAGGTGCAGCTTCTGCCCGAAGCCGCCGCCTGGAGCCATCCGGGCCGTGGCGGGCGCATCGCGCTCGGTCCCAAGGTTACTCTGGGATGGTTCGGTGAACTGCACCCGGCGCTCGCCGCCGAACTCGACATGGACGGCCCGGTTTCCGCCTTCGAAATCGACCTCGATGCCCTGCCCGAACCGCGCAAGAAGGCAACCAAGACTAAGCCGGCACTTGAGCTGTCACAATTCCAGCCGGTCAGCCGCGACTTCGCCTTTGTGATGGACCGGAGCGTCACCGCTGCCGCCATTCTCAAGGCCGCCAAGGGCGCGGACAAAGCGCTGATCAAGGATGTGGGCATTTTCGACGTCTTCGAAGGCGCTCACGTCGGCGAAGGCAAGAAGTCAGTCGCCATCGAGGTCACCTTACAGCCCAAGGACAAGACGCTGACCGACGAAGAGATCGAAAAGGTCTCGGCTGCCGTAGTTGCCGCAGTCACCAAGACGACGGGCGGGGAACTGCGGAAGTAACTTGCGAAGGCGCGGCTCCTGCGCCTCCCTCCCCCTTGAGGGGAGGGAATGAGGGTGGGGGTGGGGGTGCTGAGGCCGCTACGCGCACCGTGTTCGTGGTACCGCCGGCACCCCCACCCCAACCCCTCCCCTCAAGGGGGAGGGGCTTTCAGATCGAGTTGACCCATGTCCCGCACCGATTCCATTCTCGCCCGCCTGTCCCAGCTTCACCCTAAGCTGATCGATCTCAGCCTCGACCGCATGCTGCCGCTGCTCGAAAAGCTCGGCAATCCGCAGGACCATCTGCCGCCGGTAATCCATGTGGCGGGCACCAATGCCAAAGGCTCAACCATTGCCTATCTCCGCGCTTTTCTCGAAGCCGCAGGCAAAAAGGTCCATGTCTATAACTCCCCCCATCTCGTGCGCTTCAACGAGCGCATCCGGCTGGCCGGGCACTATGTCGGAACGCGAAAACTCAATGCGGCACTGGAAGAGGTGGAGGCCATAAACAATGGCGATCCGATTACCTTCTTTGAAGTGACCACCGTCACCGCGTTCAAACTCTTCGCCGAGACCAAGGCCGATTACCTGCTGCTCGAAACCGGCATGGGCGGGACCTATGACACCACCAATGTCGTCAAACACCCGCTCGGCACCATCATCACGCCCATCGACTATGATCATCAGGGTTTTCTCGGCAACACGCTGGCCGAAATTGCTGGAAACAAGGCCGGCATCCTCAAGCGCGGCGCCAAGGCGGTGATGGGGCTGCAACAGGACGAGGCCCATAAGGTGCTCGAACGCGCTGCCCATCGCCTCGGCATACGCCCCATCTGGCAGGGCGAGGATTTTCATGGGTCTGAGCAGGATGGCCGGCTGGTCTATTCCGATGAAGCGGGCCTGCTCGATTTGCCGCCCCCTGCCCTGATTGGCGCGCATCAATTCGACAATGCCGCCCTCGCCATCGCCGCCTGCCGTCATTTCGGCCTGCCGGTGGATGACGCTGCGCTGGCCGAAGGTTTGCGCCGGGTGAGCTGGCCAGCGCGTATGCAGCCGATCCGCGAGGGCAAGCTGCGCGCCCGGCTTCCAGCAACGCATGAGGTCTGGCTCGATGGAGGGCACAATGCCCATGGCGCAACCGCGCTTGCGCGCGCCATCGCCGCCATGCCGGAAAAGCCGCTGGTGCTGATCATGGGGATGATGAATACGCGCGCGCCCGAGGATTTCCTCGCGCCGTTTCGGGACCTTCACCCCGCACACATCTCGACGCTGACCATTCCGGGCGAGATGAATGCCCATAAGGCCGAAGAAATCGCCGCGCGGGCCCGTGCCATGGGTTTTACCGCCAAGGCCGAGCGCTCCATCACCACAGCGCTCGCGGCAGCCTCAAAAATCGAGAATGCCCGCGTGCTGATCTGCGGCTCGCTCTATCTCGCCGGTGATGTGCTGGCGAAAAACGGTACGCAGCCCGAATAGCGCAAAAAGAAGCGGGCCACCCGAAGGCGGCCCGCTCAACATTTCTGAAATCAGCCGATCAGGCCGCGCAGTCGGATTCCTGCGGCGCGGTCAGCACTGCGCGCATACGGGCAGTGTCATTGCTGGAACGCAACTCATCCACCACCGCGTCGGTGCGCAGCATGCGCGCCACCCGCGAGAGGGCCTTCAAGTGATCCGCACCGGCGCCGACAGGCGCGAGCAGCAGCATCACCAGGTCCACGGGCTGATCATCGACCGAGTCAAACTCGATCGCTTCATCGAGCCGGGCAAAGACCGCAATGACACCATTGAGGCCCTTGAGCTTGCCATGGGGAATGGCGATGCCATTGCCCAGCCCGGTGGAGCCCAGCTCTTCGCGCGCCATGAGGGCGTCGACAATCTCGGCCTCGGAGAGGCCGGTCCGTTCGGCTGCCTTCTTGGCAAGCACTTCAAAGAGCTGGCGTTTGTCGGTGATCCCCGTGCAAGTCAGCACGGAGTCTTCCGCCAGAATATCGGCCAATTCCATCAATCTGCCTTGGGAAACATTTATCCAGTTTGAGGCAAATGCGCCGCCTAATTGGCGCCCAGGGCCGGATCTATCCAGCCTATATTGCCGTCCGCGCGGCGGTAGACCACATTTAGGCCCCCATGTCCAGCGTGGCGGAACATCACAACCTGCTGACCGGTGAGATCAAGTTCCATCACCGCCTCTTCTACGCTCATCTGGCGCAGGTTCTTGCTGCTCTCCGCGATGACGGGGGGCGCATAGTCCTCATCGAGCTCATCTAGCCCGTCCGCAGTGCCCAGAATGGTATATTGGGCCAGAATGGCCTCGGCGGCGCTCTCGCGTCCCCTTGTGTGGCTGCGCAGCTTGCGATTGTAGCGGCGCAGGCGCTTTTCGATATTGGTGGCCATGACTTCATAAGCGCTGGTCGCGTCGCCGCCCTGGGCGCTGGCCTGCAGGGTCGTGCCCGAATCCAGATGCACCACGCAATCTGCGCGGAACCCGATTCCATCAGGGGTCAGAGTAAGATGGCCGTCATAACCGCCGTCGAAATACTTTCCGACAACACTGGCGAAATGATCCTCCGCTTTGCCGCGAAGGGCATCACCGACATCCATGTTCTTTCCCGAAACGCGTAAGGTCATGGCTTTTTTCCTTTCGGTCGTTAGGCGACGCGAGAGTTCCGAAAAGCCGCTTCCCGGCTTCACGGGATCACGTCTGCCGACACACCTGACATGGTGTACCGACAGGACCAATGCTAGTCCCGCGAAACTGTTCCTGTCCATGGCCAAGTCCCTCTTCAATGGCAATTGAGAGGGTGACAGCCGGAGCGGCGCCACTTAGACTTTGCGGATTGGAAAATCGGACACGACGGCACGATTGCCTCGTCGACAGCCCCGACAGGTGCGCATTTCCGGCGCTTTGCGTCGGAAACTCAGCAAATGGCAATGACCTCTTCGTCCGTCATTCGTCCCGGAACGATGGTCAGTGGAATAGGCAGCACATTGGCGCGTGCGGCAAAATGGGTCACCAGCGGCCCGGGCCCATCGGGCGATTTCGAAGCGGCCAGAACCAGAATGGCAATGTCCTTGTCCCGGGCAATAACATCCTCGATCTGCTCAGCGCCATTGCCTTCCCGGATCACCGATTCCGTGCGGACATCACCGATTTCCCGGATACGAGCCAGCCGCATGTCGAGAATGCGCTCGGCCTCCTCCACCGCTTCGGCCCGCAATACGTCCTCGACACCCATGCCGATAAATTCGGGTTGAGCGACGACGCTCATAAGGACCACGGTGCCGCCGGTGCGCTTGGTGCGCCAGGCGGCAAAGGTCAGGGCGCGGTCGCATTCCTCGGTCTCATCGATCACGACGAGGAATTTGCGCTTATATTCGATCTCGGAGACCATGGGCCCTCCCGATGTGTTCTAGCGGATGAAACCGATGATATCGCGAACATCGGCCATTGTCTTTTCGGCAATCACAGAGGCGCGCTCGGCACCGTCGCGCAATATGGCGTCGATTGTCGCCGGATCGTCGAGCAGGCGACGCATTTCCCCGTTCATCGGCGCAAGCTCGGCAACGGCCAGATCGGCGAGCGCCGGCTTGAACTTGCCCCAACCCTGCCCGCCGAATTCGGCTAGCACTTCGGCCTTGGTCTTATCCGAAAGTGCCGCATAGATGCTCACCAGATTGTCCGCTTCCGCGCGATCCTTGAGGCCCTCGACCTCAAGCGGCAGTTCTGCCGGATCGGTCGTCGCCTTCTTGATTTTTTTGGAAATAGCGTCGGCATCGTCGAGCAGCGAAATGCGCGACTGATCGGATGGATCGGACTTACTCATCTTCTTGGTGCCATCGCGCAGGCTCATGATGCGCATGGCCGGCCCGGCGATCAGCGGTTCGGTGATCGGGAAGAACTGGCCGTCATCATTGCCCAAACCATGCTCGGCGATGGCCGCAGCGTAATCATTGTTGAACTTGGCGGCAATATCGCGCGTCAGCTCCAGATGCTGCTTCTGATCATCGCCCACCGGCACTCCGGTCGCCTTGTACAGCAGAATATCGGCCGCCATCAGCGAAGGATAGGCGAGCAGGCCCAGCGAGACATTCTCGGAATTTTTTCCGGCCTTGTCCTTGAACTGGGTCATCCGGTTCATCCAACCGATGCGGGCGATACAATTGAATATCCAGGCAAGCTCGGCATGCTGGACGACCTGGCTCTGGTTGAAAATGATCGAACGCTTGGGGTCGAGCCCTGCGGCGATGAAGGCAGCGGCGACTTCGCGCGTGGCGCGGCGCAGTGCTTCGGGCTCCTGCCAGACGGTGATGGCATGCATGTCGACCACACAATAGATGGTCTCATGGGTTTCCTGCAGGGGCACGAAACGGCGGATGGCGCCGAGATAATTGCCAAGATGCAGGTCGCCCGAAGGCTGGATGCCGGAAAACACACGCTGGGTAAAAGTCATGATCAGGCCTGGCAGTTCACATAATTTCGGTCTGGCTGTTAACACGCCGGAGCATGATCAAACAATGCGTTAGCCGCGCCGGCGCAAACGACGCAGCAATTGGAGCAGGTTCTGCGTGCCTGAAACATGGATCAGCACGAAATAGGTAAGGCTGCCGAAAATCACCAAAGTGGCCAGAACGCTGCCCTGCCGCCAAAGCGGTACACCCGGTGCGAGATGGGCCGCCCCCTGATCGGCGAGCAGATAGAGCGCTGCGCCCATGATCAGCGCGACCAATAGGATAGCCAATTGCCCGCGCCATTGGGTTGCGGTGAGCCTGAAATGGCCGCGCAGGGCCAATGTCCCGGCCAGCAGGATGACATTGAGCCAGGACGAGGCAGCCGTGGCAATGGCAATGCCGACATGGACGAGGCTGGGGAAGAGCCACAGCGAAATGGCAATATTGGCTACAACGCTCGCCCCGGCGAACAGGGTCGGCGTCAGCGTATCCTCACGGGCGAAAAATCCCGGCTGCAATACGCGGATCAGAACATAGGCGGGCAGGCCAGCAGAGAAGGCCACCAATGCCTCAGCGGTCTGGGTCGTTGCCAGCACCGAAAAGGCCCCGCGCTCAAACAATACGCGCACAATGGGCTCGGCCAGCGCCATCAGGGCAATGGCCGCGGGCATGGTGAGCAGCATGGAGATGAACAGGGCCTGATCCTGACTTGCTCTCGCTTCGATCTCTCGTCCGCCTTTGAGGTGGCGGCTGAGTTCGGGCAGGAGCACAGTGCCCACCGCTATACCGATAATGCCAAGGGGCAATTGATAGAGCCGGTCGGCATAGGACAGAACCGAAATGGCATTATCGGCGCCCGAGGCGATGATGGTGCCGACGAAAATGTTGATCTGGGTAATGCCGCCCGCAAGGATGGCGGGAATAGCCAAGACCCAGAAACGCCTAACCTCTGGATCGAGCTTGGGCAGCCCAATTTTTGGCCTGAAACCGGCACGCTCGATTGCCGCCCAGACCAGTACCAATTGCGCGATGCCGCCGCCCATCGTGGCGATGGCAACCCAGATCGTGGCATTGGCCGGGTCCTGCACGAAGAAGGTCGCCAGCGGAATGAGCATGGCGATATTGACCAGATTGAGCAGGACCGGGGCGAAAGCCGCAGCGAAGAAACGGCCCAGCGTGTTGAGAATAGCGCCATAGGCCGCCATCAGCGACATGCAGGCGAGATAGGGGAACATGATCCGCGTCACCAGCACGGTCAGCTCGAACTTTTCCGTGTCCTCGACAAAGCCGGGCACGAAAGCGACCATGATCTGCGGCATGAAGATTTCGACCACAATGGTCACGATCACCAGCATGACGACAAGCCAACTCATGATCCGCGCCGCGAGCAGCTTTGCGCCATCCTCGCCCTGCTGTTCCAGCGCGCCGGAGAACATGGGCACGAAAGCGGTATTGAAAGCGCCTTCGGCAAAAAGCCGTCGAAACAGATTGGGGAAACGGAAGGCGGCGAAGAAGGCGTCCGCCGCCGGGCCGGTGCCCAGCACCGCCGCCATCAAGGCATCGCGCACAAAACCAGCAAGGCGCGAAACCAGCGTCAGCGAGCCGACAGAAACAAAATTGCGGAAAAGGCTCACGGCAGAACCCCCATCCGACCTCCCCCTGCAAGGGGGAGGAGGAGAAGACCCTGTGAAAAGCACCGAAAGCCAATCAGAACTGGATATGGCCCCTCCCCCTCCCAAGGGGAGGATGGGTGGGGGTTTCTCTGTCCGCTACCCATTGGCCACCCGCTTGACCTCGGGCCGCTCGAATACGCTCATCAGCGCATCGTGAATTTTCTTCTGCCGCGCTTTCACGTGGATTTTCTGCCCCGTGAGGTCGGTGACATAGAAGACGTCGACAGCCTTTTCGCCATAGGTGCCGATATGGGCCGAGCCGATGGTGAGGCTCAAATCCGAGATTTCGCGGGTCAACGCATAGAGAAGACCAATACGGTCGAGTCCGGCCACTTCGATGACGGTGAACTTTTCCGAGATGGCATTAGACACAGAAACCTGCGCCGGCAGCGCAAAGGGCCGGAGGCGCTTGTTGTGGCGCGATTCCTTGCCCAGATCGATCATCACCTGCCGCTTGCCCTGCAAGAGCTGCTTCACCGTATCAATGATGCGGGTTGCTCGGACCTTTTCATCCTCATCGGAGGTGAAGGAGCGGCGCAGGCGGAATGTATCGATGGCGCGACCGTCACGGGTCGAAAAGATCTGTGCCCCAATAATGGACGCATCCTGCATGGTGCAAGCCCCTGCGATCAGCGACAGCAGGCGTGGATGGTCCGGCACATAAAAGCTGACCTCGGTAATACCTTCAAATGCCTTGATGCGAATGGACCCGGCAAAGGCCTGCCCGGACTGATCCGCGTTGCGGATCATCTTGGCGTGCTCGATCTGCAATTCCGGCTCGGCCCGCAGCCAATAATGGTCGTAATGGCGGCCAGCATAGGCCGACATATCCTCAGCCGGCCAGTTTTGCATGGCGCGGGCAAGACTGTCCTTGGCCTCGTTGACGCGGACGGAATGGCTGACCTGGCTATGACCGCCGGAGAGCAGCGGCTCGGTGGCATAGTAGAGCGAGCGTAGGAGCGAGCCCTTCCAGCCGGTCCAGGTGCCCGGCCCCACTGCGCGAATATCGCAGGCGGTGAGGATCATCAGCAGCGCCAGCCGCTGGGGCGATTGCACGACATCGGCAAAGGCCTTGGCGGTTTCGGGGTCCTGAATATCGCGGGCCTGCGCAATTTCACTCATCAGCAGATGGTATTCGATTAGCCAGGCGACCGTATCGGTTTCTGCCGGGGTGAGGCCAAAGCGCGGGCAGAGTTTGCGCGCGATACGCGTTCCGGCGATGGAGTGGTCTTCGGGGCGGCCCTTGGCAATGTCGTGGAGGAAAAGCGCGACATAGAGCAGGCGCGTGTCGTTGAGCTGCGGCAGCAGTTCATGGGTCAGCGGCAATTCCTTGCGCAGCCCGCCATTGGCGATTTCGGCCATGACGCCCACCGAGCGGATCAGATGCTCGTCCACCGTATAGTGGTGGTACATGTTGAACTGCATCAGCGCGACAATCTTGCCGAAATCGGGCACGAACTTGCCGAGTACGCCGCTCTCGTTCATCTGCCGCAGAATGCGTTCGACATAGAGCGGGCTGGTCAGCACCGTCAGGAAATTGGCATTGGCCTTGGCGTCGTTGCGGACCTTGTTGTCGATCAGCGCCAGACTACCGCGGATGACCTTGATGGCGTCGGGGTGGAACAGCAATTCCTCTCGGCCTGCCACCATGAACATGCGGATGAGATTGACCGGGTCTTTCTCGAACACATCAGGCGCGGCTATATTGAGCCGACCATTGTCGAGTACGAAGGCAGTTTCGCCCTTGATCTTTGACTTGCCGGATCGGAATGGGGCGAGGACGCGACCGACGATATCCATGTCCTTGGCGTGGTGGAATTCCAGTGACGCGCAGATGATGCGGGTCAGATCGCCCACATCCTTGGCGACGAGAAAATAACGCTTCATGAAGCGCTCGACACCCAGCATGCCGAGACGCTTCTCATAGCCCATACGGCGGGCAAGATCGGGCTGCGCGTCGAAGGTCAGCTTTTCCTCGGCGCGGCCTGTAACGAAATGAAGGTGACAGCGCACGGTCCAGAGGAAATCCTCGGCGCGGCTGAACAGGCGATATTCGGCGGCGGTGAGCACGCCCTTCCCCACCAGTTCGTGACTGGTCTTGACCTGATAGAAGTATTTCCCGATCCAGAATAGCGTATTGAGGTCGCGCAGCCCCCCCTTGCCGTCCTTGATATTGGGCTCGACCACATAGCGCGTATTGCCCATCTGCTTGTGCCGCTCATCGCGCTCGGCCATTTTGGCGGCGATGAATTCGGGCCCCGTCTTGGGCATGATCTCGGTTTCGAAGCGATGGACAAGATTGTCGTAAAGCGCTTCGTCGCCGGTGAGGAACCGGGCTTCGAGCGTCGCGGTACGCACCGTCATGTCGGCGCGGGCCATGCGGATACATTCATCCACCGAGCGCACGGCATGGCCGACTTTCTGGCCAAGGTCCCAGAGCATATAGAGCACATATTCGGTGACCTGCTCGCCCCAGGGCGTCTGCTTATAGGGTAGAATAAAGAGCAGATCGATGTCTGAGCCCGGTGCCAGCGTGCCGCGGCCATAACCGCCAACCGCTGAAAGCGCGATGGCTTCGGCCCCGGAGGGATTATCAAGCGGATAGACGCGCGTTGTCGCGAAGCGGTGAATGGCGCGGATGATTTCGTCTTCGGCGGCGCAGAGGTTCTGCGCGCAGCGCGTGCCGCGATTGGTGGCGAGCAATTCGGCTTCCGCACCGGCGCGGGCATCGGCCAGCGTCTGACGGAGATGGGCCAGAACCAGCGAGCGCGCATTGGGGGATTTGGCAGGCTCATCGCCGATCAGGGCGTCGAGCTCACCAATGATGGTTTCGGCGTTTTTGAGCGCGAAGAGGGACTTTTTGGGCCGCGTCTCAGCTTCGGCGAGCGTCATCACGTATTTTCTTTAACTGGTACAAGGTCTCGATGGCCTGTCGCGGCGTCATCTCGTCGGGGCGCATTGTATCGAGTGCTTCGTAAACGGGGTCCTTACCCTTGGGCGCAACCGGCGCCGTATGGGCGAAAAGCGGCAGATCATCTAGCACGCCGGCTTTCTGGCGGGAAGATGCCGACCCGGCGGAGCGCTGTTCGAGAATATCGAGCACCTGCTTGGCCCGCGCAATGACCGGATCGGGGAGTCCGGCCAGCCGCGCCACCTGAATGCCATAGGAACGGTCTGCGGCGCCGGGACCCACTTCATGAAGGAAAACGACCTCGCCCTCCCATTCGCGTACCTTCATCGTCACATTGGAGACGCGGGAGAGCGTTTTGGCGAGGCTTGTCAATTCATGGAAATGGGTGGCGAAGAGCGCCCGGCACCCGGTGGTTTCGTGCAAAGCCTCGACCGAAGCCCAGGCGATGGAGAGCCCATCGAACGTCGCCGTGCCGCGCCCGATTTCGTCGAGGACAACGAGGCTGCGCCGCGTGGCCCGATTGAGAATGGCGGCGGTTTCCACCATTTCGACCATGAAGGTCGAGCGGCCATGGGCGATGTCGTCGCTGGCGCCAACGCGGGAAAACAGGCGATCAACCACGCCGATATGGGCGCTGTCAGCGGGGACGTAGCAGCCCATCTGCGCGAGGATGGCGATCAGCGCGTTCTGGCGCAGGAAGGTGGATTTACCGCCCATATTGGGGCCGGTGACCAGCCACAGCGCGCCACCGCCGCTCTCTTCGCTGCCCGAGAGATCGGCGTCATTGGCGACAAAGCTGTGGCCTTCGGCCTTGACCATCAATTCCACGACCGGATGACGCCCGCCGGAAATGGCGAAAGCAAGGCTGTCGTCCACTTTCGGTCGATTATAGCCGCGCAGGGCGGACACTTCGGCGAGAGCGGCGGTCACATCGAGTTCGGCCAAGGCATCGGCCAGACCCTGCAATTGGGCGGTGCGCGACAGCACATCCTCACGCAGCCGCGCAAAGATGGCCAGTTCAATCTCCAGCGCCGCGCCCTGCGCCTTGGCGATGCGCCCTTCGAGTTCGGCCAGCTCGGTCGTCGTGAACCGCATGGCATTGGCGAGGGTCTGACGATGGATAAAGGTCTGCCGATGCGGTTCTTCGAGCAGTTTCTGCCCATGGGCGGCGGGCACCTCGACGAAAAAGCCGAGCACGCCATTATGCTTGATTTTCAAAGACCGCACATCGGTCTCGTCCATCAGCCGCGCCTGCAGGGCGGCGACCACGGCGCGGGTTTCGCTGCCCAAAGCCCGCTCTTCGTCGAGCTTGCCGTCATAAGAGGCGCGGACGAAACCACCGTCACGGGTCAAGAGCGGCAGATCATCGTCCAGCGCGAGGCCAAGTTCAGAGGACAGCGGGCGGGGCGCGGCGCCCAGACTATCGGTCAACCGCGTCAACACGGGCGGCAGATCGGATTGGTTGCCGAGATGGCTTGCCAGTTCGAGCGAAGCGGCCACCGCCTTGCCGATAGCGGCGAGATCACGTGGGCCACCGCGTTCCAGCGACAGGCGGGAGAGGGCGCGGGCCAGATCGGGCGCGGCCTTCAAATCCTGCCGCAGCCTTGCGCGCAGCAGCGTATCGTCCACCAGCCGCGCTACGGCATCGAGCCGGTCATTGATCGGCCCGGCCTGCCGCAAGGGCGCGGCAAGGCGACTGGCCAGAAGGCGCGCGCCGGGCGCGGTGACGGTCATATCAATGGAGGACCGCAGCGAGCCCTTGGCCTGCCCGCGCTGGGTGATGAGGATTTCAAGGCTCGAGCGCGTCGCCGCATCGATGGCCATGGCGCTGTCCGACGCGCCCAGAACCGGGGGGCGCAACGGCGCCTGCCGCCCCTTCTGGCTCTCGCCCACATAGGCAACCAACGCGCCCAAAGCCGCCCGCCCGGCGCGCGACAGGGCGCTGGGGTCGAACACGTCAATATCGAAAGCCTGCCGCAAAACCGGCATGGCCGTTTCGCTATCGGCGCTCTCAGCCGGAATAAGCGAGGCGATACTGGCCCAAGCGGGCGCAAAGAGATGCTTTTCGATCAGCAGGGCTTTGGTGGCGTCAGTCAGGATCAGTTCCGCCGGGGCGATGCGCGCCATTTCATCGGCAAGCTGCTCAGTGGTGAGATCGGCGACAAAACTCTCGCCGGTGGAAATATCGGCCCAGGCCAGCGCGAAATCGGTTTCGCCATGCCGCACCATGGCGAGCGCGGCGAGATAATTGGAGGCGCGCGCATCGAGGTGATCGTCCTCGGTCAGCGTGCCGGGCGTCACCAGTCGCACGACATCGCGCCGCACCACCGATTTGCTGCCGCGCTTCTTGGCTTCGGCGGGGTCTTCCATCTGCTCGCAGATGGCAACGCGATGGCCGAGTCGGATCAGCTTATTGAGATAGTCATTGGCGGCGTGAATGGGCACGCCGCACATGGAAATGTCTTCGCCTAAGTGCTTGCCGCGCTTGGTCAGCACAATGCCCAGCGCCGCGCTCGCAATCTCGGCATCCTCGAAGAACAGCTCGTAAAAATCGCCCATCCGGTAGAACAGGAGATAACCGGGATTGACCGCCTTTATCTCGAAGAATTGCGCCATCATCGGCGTCAAAGCCGCAGGCACAGGGCCGGGCTCGGCCTCAAAAGGGGTCTGGTCCATGGGCAAGGTCAGTCAGGCTCTGGAAAGAAGAGCCGACCTTAGGCTGTTCAAGAGGTCATGCCAACCGGGCGGGGGAGGGTTTGCACGGGGTTGTGGGGGCACCCGGCCGCTGCGTCGATTATACGAAGCACTACGGCTATGAATTGGCCCCAATCGCTGTTGATCAACGAGGGATTTTAATAACTACTTGATCGTAAATTAGCAGCGTTGTGGGGGAGGACTGATGATCGAGGACACGCTGTTAACGGGAAACGATGTCGAGAGCGCTCTTTCTATCGCATATGTACATGCAATAGCTGGCCATGCTGGCTACACGTGTGGCCCCCCTCCGGGCGAGGATCGAGATAGTGTTGACATACAAGTCGCTGCAGGCGGCAAAATGCGTCCAAAAATAGATATACAGCTGAAAGCTTCCATAAACTTAAGCCAGCTTCAGACCGGCGATTTTTCGTATCAGCTAAAAGCGAAGAATTACAATGATCTGCGCGAAGTGACACAAACGCCGCGGATTCTTGTGGTTCTCAGTCTGCCTCGCGATCGAGAAGAATGGCTCCTTACATCGCCCGACAACCTCGTCATCCGAAAATCGGCGTATTGGGTTTCGTTGCGCGACTTCCCGGAGATCACGAACAGCTCAGTAGCGGTTCGGATACCAGCAGCGAATGTTTTTAATGTCGCGACGCTACAGCGCCTAATGGAACAATCGAGGTCAGGGCGGATCACAGGATGAAGGCTCATATCGTTGATCGCGACGCGCTACTCGCCGTAACGCCATTGGCGTTGCGGGCCTACGCTACAGGGGAAGGATGGACACCGGTCGAGCAGTACGGCGCCCATTCACAGGTCTTCGCGTATGGCGATGTAGGTGAGATAATCCTGCCGGGAACAAAGGCGCTGGCTGATTATTCGAACGTGGTGGCAGATGTAATCCGAAACTTGGCTGAGGTTGAGAATCGCGACGAGCTCCAAGTCTACAGAGACCTAGCATCAGCAGACAAAGATGTCGTTCGTGTTAGGCTGCCGGACGCGGATGATGATGGCTCCATCGGCGTTGATGTCGGTGTTCAACTCGTAAATAGTTCGCGCGATTTATTACTTTCCGCTGCTTGCGCGGCCTGGAACCCGCAGCGCTCATATCGAGCAGGTAAGGTGGGCGTGGCTGATACTTACATGTCGAAAGTGAAGTTAGGACAAACCGAACAAGGCAGCTTCGTAGTTACACTCCTTGCGCCAGTGCCACCGCAGATCGAGCCCGAACAACATGATTTGTGGGGAGATGTGATGGATGAACCGTTCGAACGTAAGGTAACTCGCAGACTCTCAGGCGGCTTAGACGCCGCAGCCGATGCAATAGAGCAGTATAACCTTCGCTCAGATTTTGGCTTGTTCGAAAGTGCCGTTTACGAAGGCGCCAGTTCAAATTTGTTTGATGCGGCGTCGCTTTTGACCGAACGTGAAAGTGGATTTGAACTGTCGATCACGTGGGCCCGTACTAGGCCGACTCCGCAGCGACGCTGGTCGCGCTCTTTCACCAGAGCGGACGGAGAGGTAATGAAAGAAGTTTCTAGAGTATTCAGGGAACGCCGGCCACGGCCAGGTGAGACTGTCAGAGGTTTCGTGACGAAACTTGCGCGCGAGGGGCAGCAACCCGGCCAGATCACAGTGAAAGGCTTTATAGATGGAAAATGGGCATCTGTAAGGGCAAACCTGATTGGTGAAGATTACAGAAAAGCGATTGTTGCTCACGACGGCGTGAGGCAGATCGACGTGGAAGGCACGTTGGAAAGGGTCGGTCAGCGCTGGCGGCTATCAGACGCCCACGATCTCGAACTTGTGGCAGAAGAAAATGAGGACGACGATCTAGATTTTATCGATTGAAGATAGGGGGGCCATTGCCCCTCTATCTTCACAGAGAAAAAACTCCGCAGATCATTTAACGCTCACGGCCCAGCCTCAAGCCTTCGCCAGCGCCTGATCGATATCCGCGATAATATCGTCGACATGCTCGATGCCCGCCGAAATGCGGACGAGGTCTTCGCTCACCCCGGCTCTTTTCAGCTCTTCAGGCGAAAGCTGGCGGTGGGTGGTGCTGGCCGGGTGGCAGGCGAGGGACTTCGCGTCGCCGATATTGACCAGGCGCAGGATCAATTGCAGCGCGTCGATGAAACGGCCACCAGCTTCCTTGCCGCCTTCAATGTCGAAGGAGAGGATGCCTGAGCCGCTTCCCTTGGAAATCTTCTGCGCCACGGCGTGATAGGGGCTGTCTTCGAGCCCGGCATAATTGACCCACTTCACCTTGGGATGGTTCTTGAGGTGTTTGGCGATTTTGAGGGCGTTTTCGGCGTGGCGCTCGATGCGGAGACCCAGCGTTTCAAGGCCCTGCAAAATCTGGAAGGCATTGAAGGGCGAAATGGCCGCGCCGGTATTGCGCAGGGGCACGACGCGGGCGCGCCCGATATAGGCTGCAGGGCCCAGAGCCTCGGTATAGACGACGCCATGATAGGACGGATCGGGCTCGTTCAGCACCGGGAAGCGCTTGGCATTGGCCTTCCAGTCGAATTTGCCAGAATCGACGATAATGCCGCCGATGGAGGTGCCGTGGCCGCCGATATATTTGGTCAGCGAATGGACGACGATATCCGCGCCGAAATCAATCGGGCGGGTGAGATAGGGTGTCGCCACCGTATTATCGACGATGACCGGCACGCCATGGCGATGGGCGATCTCGGCAATCTTTTCGATATCGACGACATTGCCCGCCGGATTGCCGATGGATTCAAGGAAAATGGCCTTGGTGTTCTCGTCGATGGCCCTTTCAAAGCCATCGTAATCGTCGTGGGAGACGAGGCGTGCCTCGATGCCCTGGCGCGGGAAGGTGTGGACGAAGAGATTATAGGTGCCGCCATAGAGTTGGGAGACCGAAACGATATTGTCGCCGACGCCCGCAATGGTCTGGATGGCATAGGTGATCGCCGCCATGCCCGAGGCCAGAGCCAGCCCGGCAATGCCGCCTTCCATTTCGGCGACGCGCGCTTCGAGCACTGCCGTCGTCGGGTTCATGATGCGGGTATAAATATTGCCCGCAACCTTGAGGTCGAACAGGTCAGCGCCGTGCTGCGTATCGTCAAACGTATAGGACGTGGTCTGGTAGATCGGCACCGCCGCCGCCTTGGTGGTGGCTTCGGACTGGTAGCCGTGGTGCAGGGCAATGGATTCAAGCTTCATAAGACGCTCCCGTAATTCTCGCGGGTAGCAGACTCGGCCACTGACCGAAAAATAACAAGGCGCGGGAGAGGCAAGCCGTCCTCTCCCGCGCCTTTGTTTTGGAAGGTTTTGGCCGAGATGCGTCGGCCAAGATGCGACCCCCTCCCAGCCTCCCCCTGAAGAAGGGGGAGGAGCCCGCCTGTGGCTCACAGGAATAACGGCCAGGCTCGGTCTGTTCCTCCCCCTTCTTCAGGGGGAGGTTAGGTGGGGGTCTATTGGAGCCCCTCCACCTCATACCGATCGCTCGCATCATGCTGCGGCGTATAGGTGAAATAATCGAAATGGGCAGGGCTGGCCGTGCCGTTCAAATCGCTGGCGGCGACGCCGACGAAAGCCCCCGTAAAACTGCCATGGGCCTGATGACCGCCGCATTCGTCGGACAGCAGGCTCGCGTCCAGCACCGGGCCAATCGGCTTCAGCTCTTCGCCTTCCATCGCGTAGAAGAATTGCAGCTTGCGGCCACGGATGGTCAGCTTCAGCCGCACCTTGCCTTCATTCGGAATCTGCACCGGCTCGGCGGGGAAGCGCAGCTTGCCATCGGGCCAGCTCATTTCCGAGGCCATGATCAGCAGTTCACGCTGCCCGTCCGAATGCGCGCCGATGGTGAGATAGAAGAAATTGTAGCGGCTGTAATAGGCAGTGAGCCCGGCAAAGGTGCGCTCGTCGGTGGGGGCGAAGTCCACCACCGTCTCGGCATCATAGGAAAAATGCGTCTGGCGGCGGGCGACCAGCGCTTGCTCAAACCAGGAGCCGGGGGCTTCGCGACCGATCAGCGTCAGCTTGCCATTTTCAGTCTTGAAAATACGATCGGTTTCGGGCGTGCGCAGCCACTGGAAATCCTTGTGCAGCCCGTTCTCAAACGTATAGCGCTGCTCGGCCCAATAGGCGGCCTCGTCGCGAGTGCCGGGCACCTCGACATGGAGGCTCGGCACCGGGCCGTTTTTCACATAGAGCCAGTCGTCTTCGCCCCAATAGGCCTCTTGGATCGAGGTTTCGCGGCCCAGCACGCAGCGGCGTTCCTGCGTCGTCGGGCGGCCACCGAGATGGACGAGATAGGTCTTGCCTTCGGGAGTCTCGACAATATCGCCATGTCCGGCGCGCTGGATGGCGGCGAGCGGGGCGTCCTTGGATGTCAGAATATGCTGATCAGGATGGGTTTCGTAGGGCCCGTCAATATTGCGCGAACGGGCAAAGGTGCAGGCATGATCATAGGCCGTGCCGCCTTCTGCCGTCAGAAGGTAATACCATCCATTCCGCTTATAGAGATGCGGACCTTCAACGAGCTTAAGATCGGTGCCCGTGTAGATGTTCTTGATCGGACCGACCAGCTTGCCCTGCTCGGGGTCAAATTCCTGTAGCATGATACCGGCGAACAGCAGGGGGCGCACGCGGTGGTCCCAGGCCATGTTGACGAACCACTTCTTACCGTCGTCATCATGGAACAGGCTGGGGTCGAAGCCGGAGGAATTGGTATAGACCGGGTCGGACCATGGCCCTTCGATCTTGTCGGCCCAGACGATGTAGTTATGCGCGTCCTTGAACGAGCCATCCTTGCGCTTCACATCGGTATAGACCAGCCAGAATTTTTCCCCGTCATGGGTCAGGCAGGGCGCCCAGACGCCGCAGCTATCGGGATCGCCACGCATGTCGAGCTGGGCCTTACGGGTGAGGGGCCTTGTCACTAGGTCCCAGTTCGCCAAATCCTTGGAATGATGGATCTGCACGCCGGGGAACCATTCGAAGGTGGAAGTGGCGATATAATAATCGTCGCCGACGCGCAGGATGGACGGGTCGGGGTTGAACCCGGGCAGGATGGGATTGGTGATCTGGGCCATGAAGATTCCTCCTATGCGACGAAAACGCCGCCTCAAACGTTATGGAACAAATGTGATGCCTGCGTGGCTTGCGGGATCGGTGGCGATCTGTAAGCGAACAGACAAAGTGAGAAAGCACCTGCGCATGAGGCGCGGGCGAGAAAGAGCGTGCCGACTTGGACCAGCAAATCCGCGAAATCAGCTATTGGAAGAATGTCAGATCGAAAATGCGGCTGCAGCCGTTTGTGCATGCCGTCGAATCGAGCGCCGTGCCCATCGCCATTGCCGATCCATTCGAGCCCGATTGCCCGTTGGTTTTCGTCAATGACGCTTTCCTGCGGCTGACCGGTTATTCCGAAGACGAAGTGCTGGGCCGCAATTGCCGTTTTCTGCAAGGTCCCGAGACCCGCGACGAGGACCGGCAGACGCTCAAGGACGCGGTCCGCGACCGGAGCACGATCAGCCACGAAATCCTCAATTACAAAAAGGATGGCACCGCCTTCTGGAACGAGCTGCATATGGCGCCGATGCTCGATGACCGCGGGGAGCTGCTTTACTACATCGCCACCCAGGTCGACGTGACCGATCGCGTCAACCGGCAGGACGATCTCAAACACGAGCTCGACGCCAAGACCGAGGCGTTGCGCGATCAGGCCGAGCGGACCCATCACATGGCCCGCGAAATGACCCACCGGGTGCGCAATTCGCTGGCTTTGATCCAGGCCATGCTGCGCATGCAGCTTTCGAGCCTGACCGATGACACGGCGCGCAATGCGCTGGTCGGCGCGCTCAGCCGCATTCAGGCGATCGTTGAAATCCAGCGCATCATCGAGCATGGCGATCTCGATTCCAAGGTCGAGATCGGGGAGATCATCGGCTCGATCTGCGAGAAACTCGATCATATCAGCCGCGCCCATGTCGCTCATTCCGCCGATGAAATCGAGATCGGCGAGGACATGATCACGCCGATCGCGCTGATTGTCTCCGAGCTGGTCACCAATGCGCAAAAGCATGCCTATGGCCCCGATCAGGGCGGCATCATCGCCGTCACCGCGCGCCGCAAGAATGGTGGCATCGAGCTTGCCATCCGCGACGACGGCGCGGGCGTGCCCGACGGTTTCGACCCGCGCGCCGTCAAGGGTTTCGGCATGAAAATGCTGATGCACGAAATCGATCACCTTGGGGCAAATCTGCGCGTGGAAAAGCAGGACAAGGGCACGGCTTTTATTGTCGATATTCCGGAGCGGGTGGCGGAATAGGGCTTCCGCTCCACACCCAAGCCCCCACACCACGAACCGTCATCCCGGCGAAGGCCGGGGTGACAAGCGTGCGAGTGGTGCATTCGGAGCCAGTTTAGGTCTTCTGGACAGATCGGCGAGAAAGGCGCTATGGGCGCCTTTCTCCGACCGGATGCCCCGAGGTCCTAGACGAACCGATTGACCAGGTTTTCCAGATATTCCTGGCGGCCGGACTTCGGCTGCGGGTTGATGCCATCGGCATCAACCTTGGCGGCGATATCGGCCAGGCTCAGCTTGCCGGCAAGGATGTCCTTGCCCAGGCCATTGTCCCAACCGGCATAGCGGTCATCGAGCAGCTTGTCGAACTCGCCGTCCTCGATCAGCGCCACGGCGCCCTTGAGGCCGCGGGCCAGCGTGTCGAGGCCGAGGATATGGCCGTGCAGCAGATCGGCGGCATCGAGTGACTGGCGGCGCACCTTGGCGTCGAAGTTGAAGCCGCCCTTGCCCAGGCCGCCTTGCTTGAGGATGTAGTAGAAGGCCAAAGCCATTTCGCCCGCATTGTTGGGGAAGTGGTCGGTGTCCCAGCCGGACTGCAGGTCGTTGCGGTTGGCGTCGACCGAGCCGAGCTGGCCGAGCGAAGCGGCAACAGCCAGTTCGTGCTCGAAGGAGTGGCCGGCGAGGAAGGCATGGCCAACCTCGATATTGCACTTCACCTTCTTTTCGAGACCGTATTTCTGCAGGAAGCCGAACACGGTGGCAACGTCGAAGTCGTACTGGTGCTTGCTCGGTTCCTGCGGCTTGGGCTCGATCAGGATCTGGCCCTTGAAGCCGATCTTTTCGGCATGCTCGATGACGAGGTGCAGGAAGCGGGCCATCTGGTCCTGTTCCTGGCCGATCTTGGTGTTGAGCAGGGTTTCGTAGCCTTCGCGACCGCCCCAGAGCACATAGTTCTCGCCGCCCAATTCATTGGTCAGCTCGAGCACGGCCTTCACCTGGCCCGCGGCATAGGCGAAGATTTCCGGATCGGGATTGGTGGCGGCACCGGCCATGTAGCGGCGGTTGGAGAAGAGGTTGGCCGTGCCCCAGAGCAGCTTCTTGCCGGTTTCCTGCATCTTCTGGGCCAGGATATCGCCGATGACGCGCAGGTTCTTGTTCGATTCCGCCAGCGTCGCGCCTTCGGGGGCCACGTCCACGTCGTGGAAGGCATAGAAGGGCACGTCGATCAGGTTGAAGAATTCAAAAGCCACGTCGGCCTTGAGCTTGGCGCCTTCCATGCCCTTGTCGAACCAGGGACGATCGAAGGTGCGGCCGCCGAACGGATCGCCGCCTTCCTGGGCAAAGGTGTGCCAGTAAGCGATGGCCGGGCGGATATGGTCTTCCATCCGCTTGCCGGCGATCACTTCGTCCTTATTGTAATGGCGATAGGCCAGCGGATTCTTGCTGGATGGGCCTTCATACTTGACCTGGCTCAGACCTTTAAAGAAATCAGTCACTTACGTGCCTCCTCGATGGCAGGGTAAAGGGCGCGATAGCGCGCATATTGGTCGGAATAGGCACCCGACAGGGTCGTGTCGGGCGCAATGGTGGTCTTGATCGGCGGCATGGACATGACGTCATCAGGCTTGGCGCCGGTTGCGGCGCAAAGGCCGAGCCGGGCCGCGCCCAGCGCGCCGCCAAAATCGCCGTCCTCGGGGAGGGCGATTTCCATGTCGAGATTGGTGGCCAGCATTTTCAGCCACAAGGCCGACTTGGAACCGCCCCCAACTGCCAGGAGGCGATTGATGGAGGTGCCGGCATCGGCCAGCACACGCTGGCAATCGCGCATGGCGAAGGTCACGCCTTCCATGACCGCCTGCGCCATTTGCGCAGAATCGGTCGACTGGCTGAGGCCAGTAAACGAACCGCGGGCGCCCGCGTTGTTATGCGGGGTGCGCTCGCCCGAGAGATAGGGCAGGAAGATGGCTTCGCCCGGACCCTTGAACTGGGCCTCTGCCTCGCCCGACAGCTCCGCCTGCTTCTTGCCGGTGATGCGGCTGAGCCAATTCAGCGAGTCGGTCGCCGACAGGATGACACCCATCTGGTGCCAGGTATCGGGAATGGCGTGGCAGAAGGCATGCACCGCGCCCTCGGTATTGGGGCTGAATTTTTCGTTCGAGACGAAGAGCACGCCCGAGGTGCCGAGCGACACGAAGCCTTCACCCGGACGGATCGCGCCGATCCCGCAGGCGGCGGCGGCATTGTCGCCAGCGCCACCAGCGACGACGACCGGGCCAGTCATGCCCCAGCGGGACACGTATTCATCCTTGAGCTGGGCGGAAACGGCGGAGCCTTCGACCAGCGACGGCATGTGGTCGCGGGTGAGGCCGGTGACGCCGAGCAGTTCGTCCGACCAATCGCGCTTTTTCACATCGAGCCAGAGCGTACCGGCAGCGTCGGACATGTCTTCCACATGTTCGCCCGTCAGCAACAAGCGCACATAGGCCTTGGGCAGCAGCACTTTCTTGAGCTTTTTATAGATGTCCGGCTCGTGCTTGCGCACCCACGCAATCTTTGGCGCGGTAAAGCCGGGCATGGCGATATTGCCGGCCAGTTCGCGCAGAGAGGGCAGGGCGGCTTCCATCTCGCCGCATTCGGCGGCGGAGCGGCCATCGTTCCAAAGAATGCAGGGCCGCAAAACGGCGTCATTCTCGCCCAGCAGCGTCGCGCCATGCATATGGCCGGACAGGCCGATACCCTTCACAGCCGCCAGTTCGTGCGGATGGCTCTGCTTGAGCTTGTCGATAGCGCCGAGCGTCGCCGTCCACCAATCGGTCGGATTCTGTTCCGACCAGCCGGGATGGGGGCGAACCGGCTCGACAGCGGGGGCAGAAGCCTCACCCAGCGCCTTACCAGCATCGTCTATGAGCAGCGCCTTGACGCCGGACGTGCCAATATCAATGCCCAAAAAGGTCATGAGGCACGTACCTCATTTGGCTGCGGCAGAACCATTTCTTACTCCTCCCTCGCCCCGCTTTCGGGGCAGCGCCTCTGTTTGGATGGCGCTTCTTACCTGAGATTGTCGCGCAGGAAAATCCCAATTTCAATGGGATCGGTAACAGCGCTGCCAGATGTCCCCAGCGCCAGCGCCCGAGCCGCGGAAATTGCTTCGCGGATTTCGCCATCGGGGTTCTGATCCAGCACGACATCAATAGCGCCGCTGATCAATCCTGCGCGCGTCGGCGCGGTCAGCTCATGGGCAATGACGCGGAGCTTGCCAGCTTTGTCGGAGCCCTCAAGCGCCGTGACCAGCCCGCCATTACCAGCGCCCAGATTGTAGAGCCCGGCCAGATCGGGATGCTCGGCCAGCAGCGTTTCGACGATGGATGCGGTTTCGCTGCGCTCGTCATGCCCTTCCAATGGGCCGATGATCGACAGCGCCGGAAATTCGGCGTTGAGCGCTGCAACAAAGCCTTCCAAACGCTCGGCATGGTCGCGCAGGTGCAGCGAGCCAGCGATCACCGCCACCTTGCCGCCATTGGGCAGGAAGCGACCCAGCAGGGACGCCGCAGTGCGGCCAGCGGCAACATTGTCGATGCCGATGAAATTTCGGCGCGCCGAATGGGGCAGGTCAGACACCAGCGTCATCACCGCAATACCGCGCCGATGCGCTGCATCCACAGCGGCGATGACCTCAGGCTCCTCGCTGGTCACGATCACCGCGCAGTCGCAATTGCGGGCATCCAGACTATCGAGCGAACGCGCCAAAGCCGCAGAATCCAGCGCTTTGATACGGCGGGTTTCGAGATGAATGCGATCAGCGAGCGCTAGGCCGAAGCGGCGGTCCACGGCGTCGGCCAGGCTATCCATGAATTCGTTGGAGCCATCGGGGATGAAGAAGACGACATTGAGGTCGCGGGCACGCGCCATCAGCGAAGCATTGAGATCGCGCGAAAAGCCGAGGCTCTTTATAGCCTCTTCGACCTTTTCCGCCGTCGCAGCGCGGACACCGGCCCGGCCATTGAGCACCCGGTCCACCGTCGCCAGCGACACACCCGCTTCGCGCGCGACGTCATGCACCGTCGCCCGTCGTTTTACATTCTCGTCGCTCAAGCCGTATCCTCTGCTTCTGGCGCCCACACTTGTTGGCTGTCACGAAAAGGTCAAGTGCAGCGTTGCAGCGCAATGGCAATGGCGCTAGACCTCCCGGCCAAAGATTTCTGGGAGAGGCACATGGCCGTCACGGTTTCAACCTTCGGCGAATATCGCGGCAATCGCGTGGATCAGTTCCGTCTGACCAGCGATGACGGTGTCACGGTCGATCTCATCTCTTATGGCGTCGTGGTACGGGACTGGCGCGTGCCGGTGGCCGGGGGCGAACGCTCGGTCGTGCTGGGCTTCGATCAGTTTGACGCCTATCCCGCCCATAGCCCGCATTTCGGCTCGCTGGCCGGGCGCGTGGCTAATCGCATCAAGGATGCCAGTTTCGAGCTGGACGGCGTCACCTATAAGCTGCCCGCCAATGCTGGAAACCTGCAATTGCATGGCGGCGAAGAGGGCCTTGGCCGTCAGGTCTGGAGCGGACAGGTCGACAGCGCCAATAATTCTGTCCGCTTCACCCATTTCTCGCCCGATGGCGCCATGGGCTTTCCCGGCAATGTCAATTTCGCCGCCACCTATACCCTGTCCGGCAAGCGCCTGCGGCTCGAATTGACGGCGACGACCGACCGGGCGACGCCGATCAGTCTGGTCCAGCATCAATACTTCAATCTCGGCACAACCGACACGGTGCTCGACCACACGCTTCAGGTCAATTCGAGCGCCTATACCGAACTCGGTGCCGATCTTGCCCCCACTGGCGCCATCCTGCCGTCGCGCGGCACGGTCTATGACCTGCGGCAGGCCCGCACCATGCGAGACGCCAATGGCGCTCCGGTCGACTATGACATCGGCATGGTGCTCGACACTGGCCGCAAGCATGCTGACCCCATTGCGACGGTTCTATCCCCGGATGGCGACCTGACGCTTAAACTCTGGAGCGACCGCCCCGGCGTTCAGGTCTATAATGGCGTCTGGACCGACTGCCCGGTACCGGGTCTCAACGGCAAGATGTATGGAAAACATTCCGGCTTCTGCCTAGAAGACCAGAGCCCGGCGGACGCCGTCCACAATCCGCATTTCCCCAATGTCATTCATTCGCCCGATCGGCCTTACAGCCATTGGTGCGAGTTCGAGATCGCGTGACGCTCAACGCTAGCAGTCTGTTAGCGTTTGCCCGCTGCGTGCTAAGGTCAATGCTCACAGTCTGCTGACGTATTTCGTCAAAGACAGGCCGGATGCTCACCCAAAGCGAAACAGCGGAGGGTGCCGATGGAGGCATTCTTATGGACAAGACCGAACGCCTCTTTTCGATCATGGATGCCCTGCGCCGCCACCGCCGCCCGATTACGGCTGCGGCCCTGGCCGAGGAGCAGGGGGTCTCGGTCCGCACCCTTTATCGCGACATCCAGACCCTTATCGGGCTGGGCGCGCCCATCGATGGCGAAGCGGGGATTGGCTATATGCTGAAACCCGGATTTTTCCTTCCGCCCCTGATGTTTAGCCCGGAAGAGCTGGAAGCATTGGTCCTGGGCGCGCGGTGGGTTGAAACTCAGCCGGACGATGGATTGGGCGCAGCAGCCCGCAACGCGCTGGCCAAAATCGCAACCGCCTCGCCCGAAGATCTGCGTGACCGGATCAGCGATACCGCGCTCTGGCCGGTTGCCATATGGGGCCAGCGCAAGCCTATTCCCGTCCTCGGCGATATCCGCCTCGCAATGCGGCAGGAAAAGGCCGTTCGCATCGATTATGCCGATGTCGAGGGCCGCCCAACTAGCCGAACGATCTGGCCGGTAGGGCTGGCTTTTTATGAGGGAAAACAAACAATTGCGGCCTGGTGCCTGCTGCGTGGCGACTTTCGCAGCTTCCGAACCGACCGAATTGTCTGCCTCACCATTCTCGAAGAACGCTACGGCAAACGCCGCGCCGTGCTGGAACGCGAATGGCGTGCATCCTGGGTGCATGACCGGCGTTACGAGGAGAATAGCGAGAGCTAAACCATTCGCGCGTAAAGGCTTTCTGGCCGCGTATTCTCGTCGAGCCGGAACCGATGATCGGCAGGCGGATGCGCCCGCTGCCCACATTCCATACGTGGGCAAATCCGGCAGCCGACACCCACCGGCACGACCTGCTGCTCGCTGCCCAGATCAATACCATCGGAATAGATCATTTCCTTGGCATAATGGGCCGCGCAGCCCAGACCGATGGACAGGTATCGCCGCGGCGCATTGTAGCGATAGTCGCCTTTGGTGATGGTGCGCGCTATGCAGAAATAGCGTTGTCCGTCAGGCATTTGGCTCACTTGTACATTGATCCTCTCTGGCGCGAGAAATGCCGCATATACGTTCCAGCGCGGGCAGGCACCCGAATGGCGCGGGATGTGAATGCCAGACAGCGAAAATCGCTTGGAAATATTACCGGCAATATCGGTGCGCACCAAATGCAACGGAATGCCTGACGCGCCCTTGCGCTGCAACGTCGTCATGCGGTGACAGACCTGCTCGAAACTGGCGCCGAAGCGCCGCCCGATTCGCTCGATATCGTAGCGGAAATCGCGGCAGGCCTTGAGGAAGGGCGTATAGGGCATGATGAGCGCGGCGGCGAAATAGGCGGATAGCACATTGCGCGCCAGAGCTGGGGCATCGCCGTCCGGCAAATCAGATGCAGCGAGGATCGCATCAATGTCGGCGGCGGCTGCCATCTGCCCAACCTGTTGCGCCAAAAGGAAATTTGCCGTTTCGCCCGGCAGAAGATCAGAAACAAGAATCTGCCGCCGTGCCTGATCGACCTGCCGCGCAATACCATGAGGCAGGGAGGCGAGACGGGTTTCGAGCCCAAAAACATTGAAGAGATAGGTGCGCAGACCCGCATCGATCGAGTCGCCGGAATTATCGATATCCCCGCGCACGCGCTCGGCATTATCCTCGAGCGTGGCAAAGTAGTTTGAACTGCTCTGGAGGAAGTCTGAAATCGCGTCTGTCGCCAGATGAAAGGGCTCAGCGTCGCCCTGTCGCAAAGGGGCGGAATTATTCGAGGACAGCAGACGATAGCGGTCATAGAGTTTAAGGACGGCCCGCGCCGCTGCCGGATTGGTGTGAGCGAGATCGCGGATTTCGAGATTGGTGACGTCACTATCTGCAAACAGGTCATCCCCAAAAGCCTCCATCAGGTCGCCGACCAGCCGCCCTTCATCGCCGTCGACCAATTCGCCAGGCTCGACCCCGAAATATCCTGCGATGGAAAATAGCAGCGGCACCGTCACCTTGCGGCGATTGTGTTCGATGAGATTGAGATAGCTGGGCGAGATGCCAAGAGCCTGGGCCAGATCGGCCTGAGCAAGACTGCGCTGCCGACGTAGCCGCTTAATGCGCCCCCCAAGCTGGGCGTCAGTGGTTTCTACCATTTTTCCTCCGGCAGACTTTACATCCTTTACAAGAACCAGCCCGTCGATTGACCGGTGATTTACAGCTTTACTGCGCCATTTTGGTTATTTCTTGCATATCCATCTCCGCTGTCAAATATTTACAGACAGCAGCGAGGAGAATTTCGATGCCCACGACAATCGAGCAACGCGACGAATACATCACAATCATCGCTCCCACCGCCAATGAGGCTATGGCGCAGTTCAAAGCGCGCGGTCTTGATGCACTCGGCTATGCCATTGCCGGTCGGACCGGCCGACACCAGTTTACTCTGGTCGGAGGTGAGGATGCGCAGGAATTGTTTTCAGGTGCCGGAATGATTGCGGCGACCTTCAGCCGAAAGGTTGCTGGCTAGGTCGGACTACGACCCAAACCAATGTTCCACGTGAATCATGCCAACCGTCTTCGGGCGGAACGGCGAAGCTATGTCCAATGAGGAGAATGACGTGCTCGACAAAGCAAATAAACCCGAGGCTTTTCCACCGCCCGATTATGCGCCAGATCGCTGGAAAAGTATTGCTCGCACCTATACACCAGCCGATGTTCGTCGGCTGGCCGGATCACTAACAATCCGCCATTCCCTGGCGGAAAATGGTGCGAAAAAGCTCTGGCAATTGCTGGCTTCGGAAGATTTTGTGCCGACGCTGGGTACTTTTACCGGCAATCAGGCGGTGCAACAGGTCAAGGCGGGGCTGAAAGCCATCTATCTCTCCGGCTGGCAGGTCGCAGCGGATGCCAATTCATCAGGCAATATGTATCCAGACCAGTCGCTTTACCCCGTCGACAGCGTGCCGAGCGTGGTCAAGCGCATTAACAAGGCCCTGCAGCGCGCCGACCAGATTCAGACTATGGAGCAGGCCGACGGCATAAGCACTACCGCGCTCGACTTCTTCGTGCCGATCATCGCCGATGCGGAGGCCGGTTTTGGCGGTGCGCTCAATGTGTTCGAGTTGATGAAAGCGATGATCGAAGCCGGTGCGGCGGCGGTACATTTTGAAGACCAGCTCGCTTCGGAAAAGAAATGCGGTCATTTGGGCGGCAAGGTTCTGGTGCCGACTAGCCAGTTCGTGCGCACGCTCAATTCTGCTAGGCTGGCTGCCGACGTCATGGGCGTGCCGACGCTAATCATGGCGCGCACCGATGCCGAGGCAGCGCGGCTGATCACTTCGGACATCGACGATTACGACAAACCCTTCGTCACCGGCGAGCGCACGGCGGAAGGTTTTTACCGGCTAAAGGGCGGAATTGACTGCGCCATTGCGCGTGGTCTGGCCTATGCCCCTTATGCCGATTTGATCTGGAGTGAGACCTCAACGCCTGACCTCAATGACGCGCGCAAATTTGCAGAGGCGATCCGCAAGCACTATCCCGAGCAGATGCTGGCCTATAATTGTTCGCCCAGCTTCAACTGGGCCAAGCATATGGATGATGCGGCAATGGCCGCCTTCCAGCGCGAATTGGGAGCAATGGGCTATAAATATCAGTTCATCACGCTGGCAGGATTCCACAATCTCAGCCTCACGACATTCGAGCTGGCGCGGAGTTACAAAGAAAACGGCATGGCGGGATATTCGAAATTGCAGCAGGCCGAGTTTGCCGCCGAAGCGCATGGTTTCTCTGCCGTTCGCCACCAGCGCGAAGTGGGCACAAGCTATTTCGATGCCGTTTCGATGACCGTCAGCGAGGGCAAGAGCACCACCACGGCCATGGGCGAATCCACCGAAACCGCGCAGTTCCACTAAACACTCAGCGCGCCGGGATGCTAAATTCCGGCGCGGATTCACGTGAAACAGTACCTACAGTCTTACCCTCCCATAGACATGAACGTGGCGGGCAGGTCCTGCAGGTTTTCAACATGGATCAGGCCTGAGGCGAGCCCGCCAAGCCAAAGCAAATGGACGCAGGCAATAAGCAGGGTCGTTGTCACATAGCTCGGCTTACGCGTCTTATGCCGGAACAGAGCCTGACCCACTAGACCACCGACAATACCAAGGCAAAAATCGGTACTGAGGAGCATCACTTCACTTATCCGCCATTGCCGGGCTTCTGCGAAAGACTTGTCCATCCGATAGAGGCCAAAAGACAATGCACTCATAACCCCATAGGCCAACGCTACGGCCAAAGGCAGCTTACCAAGAAGGCTGGTGATGAGAACCAGGCCGGCAAGCAACAGAGCAACAGGAAGACGCCAATCAAGCCTGCGTCTTTCAGCCGGCAAGCCACGTTGTAGCACCTCGTGGCTCGCTCGCGGATTGGCCCCTCGGATCGACACATTTCTGGCATCCGGTCTGCCGTCTCGGCCAATCCCAGTCATAAATGTAACGGAATCGCCCACTCGCGGCCGGTTGGCGATGCGGCCGATGCTTGAAATATGGGCGAAATAGCGCTTGCCGTCGCCGCCTGCGATGAAGCCAAAGCCGCGCTCGTCATTCCACTGCACCAGTTCGCCAGACAGCATGCTCTCTCCCTATCGGCCGCCTCATTTTTAGATCGCGATGATTAAGGAGCGCTCAGCACAATTCCTAGAATATCGACTGACGCAGCGGTAGTTTGATCGGGGCGGGGAAGCCGGTTTCAACATCGGTCCAAAATCTGTCACGCAGAATTTCTGGAAAGACATGCCCAGCCGGCAAACCGTCGCGCGAGAACCAGCCCGCCTCACTGATGGCCTCACCCTCGGCGGGATTGGCCGAGACGTCGATCTCGCCAGAAATATAGTCCGCCAGAAACCAGAATTTGACCATACGCCCGCTGTCATCGATCAGCTCATCGATATAGGCGAGGCTATGGGCGCGGACCCGCAGACCCGTTTCTTCATAGGCCTCCCGTTCAGCAGCCTCGTGCAGTTCTTCGCTGCCCTCCACACCACCCCCGGGGCCAGCCCAGAAATCATGGATGCCGGGACGAAAGTGGCGGACGAGCAGGATGTGTTCGCCGCGCAGGGCCAGAACACCGGCGGAAATTCGATGTTTCATGCCACTTCCGATCAGGATGCACCAAAATTGAGCCTATAGCTCAGGGCCTCTGCGATATGGGGCCGGGCGACCTTATCGGCGCCTGCCAGATCGGCAAGGGTTCGAGCCACCTTGAGAACGCGATGATAGGCGCGGGCCGACAGATTGAAGCGCTCGGCGGCTTGCAGAAGCAGCGTTTGACTCTCGCGATCCGGCTCGACAAGCCTTTCGATCAGCGACGAACTCGCCATGGCATTTGTTGTCACTTCGGGATGGCCAGCATCGGCAAAGCGTCGGATCTGAACGTCACGCGCCGCAGCAACCCTGCGACCCACAGAGGCCGAAGACTCGGCGGGAGCGGTAGGCGCGATCATATCGGTGGCCGACACGGCGGGCAGATCGATGCGGATGTCAATGCGGTCGAGGAACGGGCCGGAGACCCGACTCTGATAATCGCTGGCGCAGGCTGCACCGCGCTTGCAGACATGGCCTGGCGTGCCCGCCATGCCGCATTTGCAGGGATTCATGGCGGCAATTAGTTGCACCCGGCTGGGATAAGCGACGCGCGCATTGGCGCGGGCGATCACCGTTTCACCACTTTCCAGCGGCTGGCGGAGACTATCGAGTACGCTGGGCGAAAATTCAGGCAATTCGTCGAGAAACAGCACGCCATTATGAGCAAGGCTGACCTCACCCGGGCGCACTTTGAGCCCGCCACCCACCAAAGCAGCCATGGACGCGGAATGGTGCGGCGCGCGAAAGGGGCGCCGATCAGACAGGGCGCCACCGGCCAATTCCCCGGCAACAGATTGGATCATGGACACATCGAGCAATTCACGCGGAGCCAGAGGCGGCAGAATTGAGGGCAGGCGGGCGGCTAACATAGATTTACCGGCGCCAGGCGGTCCGATCATCAAATGTGCATGTAACGTTTGGAGCATCAGGGGCCAGAATTTTCACACGTAACACGCACACAATCGTGCGTGTAACGTTTGGATCCCCGGTTTCCGGGGATTTTTCAAGGGCCGTTTGCAACGCATCGTGCGATCCTAGACGACAAACTATGGGGTGCGGCACTCCAGCGTCTGCAATTGGTTAGTCGGCTTTGTTGGTCGCAGTCCATTCAAAGCTCCAGATCAACCGCGCAATCGTGCCGCTTCCTCTGATGCGATCAACCTGTCGAAACTACCCTCGGCGCGACCGACTCGATCTCGGCCACGACTTGAAATTCACCGAGATACTCCTGTCGGTTTTGCGCAAGCCATCGCACGATCCGGGCATTCCCAAGCAGCTTTGTTAGATAGCCTTTTGCAACGGTGAGGGCCAGATTATCGAGGCCGTAGTCGTCTTCGACCGTCTTTATCTGCGTTTGAAGGCTGACGAGTTCGCGCTCGAGGCGCGCTATCTCTTCTCTCGTCGAAGCGGACTCGGTGGTCTTTGATCTCGCGACTGGCACAAGCTGGTTTTCCGGAGTTGCCACCAGGAGCGCCCGGGCGAAAACCGCGGTAAAGTTCTGCTGCCCGATCATTAGCTCGGCAGCCTCGATCTGGCGCAGAGATGTCATCTGCCGCAGGATATCGAAGACGCGAAATGGACATGGGGCGTTCGTGAGCAGCTGGACGGCATCAGGACAAATGCCATCGAGCATTCGCTTGCGGCGCCGGATTGAGTTCGAATCCAGGCCAAGCGCCTCGGCAATCTTGGAGTCGGGAACGCCATGCTGAATGGCGCGCATTATCATCCGGTGCTCTTGAACCGGCACAAGGCGATTGACCCGTTTATTGTAGGTGTACGTCTCATCGTCGGTGGAGATCAGGCATTCCACATGGTCAATCCCAAGATCTTTGAGGGCCTCGACCCGGAGAAGGCCGTCGAGCAAGAAAAACCGATCTGGGTTGGAGGGATCCCTTGAGACAACTGGGGCCTCGACAATGCCGATAGCGCCGATAGAGCGCAGAATTTGCGCGTACTTTTTGCTCTCCTTGGTGCCCGGGCGCATCGTTTTGAGCGGCACCAGTTGAGAAATCAGGAGCTGGATGCCTTCGGGCTCAAACGCCAGTTTAACGACCTTGCCTACACTCATGACACCGCCTCCCCCGTGATCCGCTGAGCCAATGCCCTGGGCATTGTGTTCAGGTTCTCTTCCTGAAGCATCGTTGTGAATGCCGAATCCTCGAGCAAATCCTTGATCGCTTCCACGATGAAAAGCAGCTTGCGTTGGGTGAAATCGGACTTCTTCACCAGGATGCGCTGCTTCTCGGCCTCTCGATGATAGACCTTCATCAGGTCCACCGATGTCACCTTCCGTGAGGGTCGCAGAGACCCGAAGCCACTGTCCGGAACTCGGCGATTGCGCCGCTCGCGCTGGTCAAGAACCCGTCTGATTGCCGTGAGCTTCTTACCCTTGATCTTTCCGCCCTGGTAAGCGTCGAGGAGCAGGTTCTGGACGTCGGCCGTTTCAGACCTCGAAATATCAATCGCCAGGCTCAGCGGGATCAGTCCGCTCTCGACCGCTGCGACCAATCGCTCTTCGCCATCCTCCAAAAGCTTGGTAAGCATGCTGATGTAGCTTGGGCTCAAGCCGGTTTTGTCGGAAATCTGCTTGTCGGTATAACCCCGCTTGGAAAGATTGCCGATCTCCTGCATCAGGTCGATTGGCCTGTGCTTTCGGCGGGCAATGTTCTCGACCAGACTCATCACCAGGCATTCATTCTCATCAGCCTCAATCACGACCGCCGGTATTTCGGTAGCTCCAAGCAGTTTGAAGGCTTCGATACGGCCCTCGCCGCAAACCAGGTCGTAGCGGTCACCGTTGGGTCCGGGCCGACGACTGACAGTGATGGGTCGCTTGAGCCCAATCGTATCGATGTTGTCCACGATCTCGCGGTGATGCTTCTTGTTGCGCGATCGCGGATTGATCGTGTTGATGTCCGAGATGGGTATCATCTCGAGCTTCTGTTTGTGCTGAATGGCCATTTACGCAGCCTCCTCAAGCTGGACCGGACTCACAAAGTCATAGAATTCGTTGAGATCGTCGAAGCGATAGGCGTCGATACCCAAGCCGTTTTCCTCACAAAGCTTGAGCTTGCCCCGGGTGAGATCGATGCTAGGCAACACGTAATAGTCGAGTGCATCGACATTGTTCGCGGCCATGCGCACCACGATCGTAATGTCCGGCAAGAGCCCGTGATCGAAACGCAATCGCCAGCGGTAGGAGCCGGCGGGAGTCTTGCAGCATTTGGCAATAACGATGGTGGCCGTGAACTCGCCGTTGACGGTCAAAAGATCGGTGAGTGGATCGACCATCACGACCGAACCGCAAAGTCGCAGCCCTTGGGTAACATCGGCCACAACCTTGGGATGCCGGGCCCTTAGAGCACGATTGATCTCGATGTACTGATAGTCCCGGCGCGGCCGGTAGCCGACGAGCTCATAGGCCCGAAGCAAGCTGCCGAAGCGAGACCGATAGGCGCTGCTCGACGGCATGCCTTCGGTCTCGTCGATAGTGATTCCGGAGATGACGCCGGAGCGCTCGCAAAGGTCGCGCAGCGCATCAAGCAGTTCCTGGTCGGTCAGCCGGATCGATCTGGCTCTGATGATGGTCTGCGCTGCATCGAAAATCTTCCTATCCATAATCGCTGGGAAGGCGCCGTCCGACCTGATCCACATCCCAGGATCGTTCTTCACCCTCTTCTTCTTGAGCTTGAAGGACACTCGATTCCAGACATTGTTGCCGAGGTATTTTTCGTTGATCAGGATCTGGTGGATGGCGCCGCGGCTCCATTGTTTTCCAAGATCGGACAGGATGCCCTCAGCATTGAGGGTGGCCGCGATTTCCCTCTCGCTGCGGTTGTCTTGCACGAAGAGCCGGTAGATACGCCTAACAATCTCCAGTTCGTCGGGTGGGCCAAGCGTCAGCACCACCCTGTCGGTTTGAATACTCTTGTGCTCCCCACGGGCAAGAATTCCCTTCTGAGCGCCCGACTGGTCGATCAGCATTCGACGAAAGCCAAATCCGGGCGGGCCACCCTGCCGGAAGCCGAGCTCGATGAGATGGCCCTGTCCGATCCACACTTTGGCTGACAGTTCCCGGCTATATTCGCCGGCCATGGCCCGCTTCACACCCTTCACGATTGTTGAGACCGGCGAGCCGTCATTCTCAAACATCTCACCGCAATAGTGGACCGCTATGCCGGCGCGCTTGCAGATGTACTCGTAGTAGGCGCTTTCATCGGCGTCCTGGAAGCGCCCCCATCGGCTGACATCGTAAACCAAAATAGCTTCGAAATCGGCGGTCCCGCTTTCGACATCCGAAATCAGTCGTTTCAGCGCATCGCGCCCATCCAGCCGAAGCCCGCTGCGTCCTTCATCAGCGTAGGTCCTGATGATTTTGAACCCTCGGTGATCAGCATATTCGTGGATTATGCGGGCCTGGTTCTCTGTCGAGTATTGCTGGTGCTCGGTCGACATCCGGACGTACTCGGCCGCGCGTTTTGTTGCACCGTCGTTGCCAAGACTCGAAACATCTTCCGGCATTGCGAAACTCCTGTCTCGCAGGGCCCAAATCGTCCAACGAAACCTCGAATTGTTTCGAGCGACTTTATCTGCGGTTGATCCGGATGTTGTTGCCTATTGTGGGCAATCAATTGCACCTGGAGGGAAGCCATGGAGCAGGATTTCAATCGCATGGTCGCCGCGGCTCTGCGAAACGAGTTGGGCGAAAGCAGGCGAAGCGTCAAAACGGTTATGAGCTGGACCGGGACGTGCGAAAGGACAGCTAAAAACTGGCTATCGGGGAATAATGGCCCGAGCGGCCACCACTTGGTGCAGCTCGCCAAGAATTCGGACGAGATATTCGACCTATTTCTCGTGATGAGCGACCGGAGACCAATGGTCACTACGATGAGCCTTGTTCGGCTCCGTGCGCATCTCGCCGTTACACTGGAGAGGCTTAATCAACACATCGAGTTTTGATTTTACCATACCCAAGCAACTGTCTCATAGTTCTTGAAGATAGAGGTCAAATGCTCTCCCCCATACAGCAAGATTTGGCTTACCTTAACATGCGGTGGTCACTAGACTTTTGGCCAACGGCAGCCATGCTGTCGAGAATGTGGGACGCCGAAGGGGCAGCGTTGTGGACTGGGTTATCGTTATTTTTTTTTTGCTCACGACAGGCTGGGTAGGTGCCATCCTACTAAGACGGAGGTTTGGAATTCCCGACGAAGTAGTCGTCAGATTTTTTTGGTTTGTCGATTACGACCAATGGGCAAAGGAGGAGTTGGCGCTAATTTATCAGGCCAGGTCGACAGGCCGTTTTAAGACGTCAAACGATGCCTTTTTTGCCTACACGGTAGTTTTAATAGCGGCATTTTTGGTGGTTCTGAACGCCATCGCTCAAATGATATCTATTAGCGGTGTGGAATTGGTTTACTTCGACAATGGTAAAGCCTTGTTGGAAGCTTTGATGGCGTTCACCTCGTTCCGCTTAGCATGGCTATACCTCCGATTGCACTTTGCCATGGATAGGCAACCAGCACCGGCTACCGGGAAAAAATAAAAGCTGATCAGCATTGGGCAGCGAACCGAGGGTTGCATTCGGAACGCAAAGCTCGGAGCTCAATCTCCGCGATGAGATCATGGCTGACCCAGTGGCGAGCCGCGCCTAACCTTAGGTCACTAAATTCACTGCGCCTGGCAAGGGACATAACCATTGCAGAGGGTCGGCCACATCCTTAGTCGTGCGTGTAACGTTTGGATTCCAGGTTTCCGGGCATTTTTGAAGAGCCACCTGCGATCCATCGCGTGCTCCTCGATGAGGATCAAAGGGGGGTGGTAAGGCGACAGACGACTTTCGGACCAGTGGGTCGGAAAGCAGACCTTGGGCCACCGACAGATTGGAGGCCGTAAGCAAGATGTCTAGTTCAGCAAAATGACGATTGAATGCGGACCATGGCATTACCGTCGCTGCAAGGCCGGCGGCGTGGGCCACGAAGAGTTCGCCGGCTCCGACAAGGCTCTGGTCCGCCTCGATCGGTCCTGGCTCGACTGTCGGCATCCGTTTGATATGATGATGCGCGAGTAATACAGATACCGAGCAGGCGGTGCGACTTGGACATCAAAAAGCTTAAGGTACCTTCTGCCACCAAAACTCTTACTGACGCCCTGGAACGGAATGCCCTTCGAACGACCGCTGTCGAGAGGGCCCTTCAGACGCCGCGCGTGCTCGATCAGATCAAGGCAAGTCAGGGGATCTTTGGAGCAGCCTATGGCTTGGGTGGTTTCGATGCCTATTCGTCCGGGTTAAGCAGCGTTCGCGCCATAAGCGAAGGCATTTACGGCCCCCTATCCTCGTTTACAGCATTGTCTGAGGCAGTACGGAAGATCCAGGAGCCTTACACCACACTAGGCGAAAGCCTTGCGGAGGCCGTTAGTCGGTTCCAGGTTCGGCCGTTTGACATTCCGACCGTCTCGATTACGGGAAGCGCATTGGGCGGCATTTCGGGGCTAGAGGCCTACCAGTCAACCCTTTCGGAAATCTCACGTTCGATAACCAAGGCCCTGGAGGTATCTAGACCCACACTTGCGTTCAGCAGGGATTGGGATGCCTCGATTACCACGCGACTGAAGCTGTTCGAAACTGCCTGGAGCCAGGCCGACACCGATCTGTCAGTTTTTGAATTTGGCCGGCTTTCCCGCTTCAGTGACCTGGTGCACGGACCCGAGCCCTACGCGCCTGCGGTCATCGAGTTCATCGACGACGAGCTAGACGAAGGCGACGGTGAACTCGAGGGGAATGGCTTCGAGATATTTGAAGACGCCGCGATACCGACAATCACATTGGCGGCCGGTTTCGTCTTTGAAGTCCCTAGGGTGCCCATACCTGCACTCGAAGACGGCTCCGATTTCGACGGCGTATTCGATCCGGCCCATCACTCAATTCTCGCGGACCTCGAACAACGATTACGGACCATTATCGTGGAGGCGCTTACGCTTTACGACGGCGGCGATTGGACCCGCAAAGTACCAGCGCCAATTGTCGAGAAGTGGCGCGTAAAACAGGAGGCTGATCGGGCGGTCGGCGCTCCAGTATTCGGATTGATCCACTATTCCGATTTCGGCGAGTTGGCCGACATCATCATCGGACGGGGTAACTGGAACAATGCTTTCTCGGCCATCTTCCAGGGTCAGCAGGATATCGCCGTCTCCCTTCGTCGGCTCTCGCCAATCCGCAACTCGGTTGCCCATGCACGTCCTTTGAGCAAGCTGCAGGCTCTGTGGTTACTTTCTGAAGCAACACGCCTCTACATTCAGCTTGGCGTTCCGAATGTTCAGATCGTGCGATAGCATAAGAGCGGAAGCTCACAGCCCCTAAGCCCTTCAAAACATTGCGTCTGGGTGGGACACAACCGTTCTAAGGTCAGGGCACAGCATCAGTCGTGTATGTAACGTTCGAAGCCACGGAGCAAGGAAACGTGGCGCACTCGCTATGGCCGACTTTGTTCTGAGATAATAGAATCTATTAGTTTAGGCATCATCCTTTCAAAAATACGCCGGCCCCTCAATAAAGGCACCCGAGACATATAGGCTGACTTGTCGCTATATTTCACTGAGCTAGATTCAATCGAGGCGTCAAAGCCAGGCGCAATGGCTACAGCCAGATATGGCTTAATATTCAAGTTTTCTTGATAGCCGAGCATCTTGTATATTACTTCAGATGCTCCTGATTGCCTGCGGTTTTTCGCATCCAAGAGCAGCGATCTTCGCCAAGTGGGGCCTTCCAGCTCCAATGAATAGTCCGGTATTGCTCGCAGTTGCGCGGATCTGTGCTGCCAGTGGTACCTCGCGGATTTGCTGAAGTACCCTGCCTGATAATGCAGCCTTACGTTAACGTCCCCTCGGGTCCCGGAAAACACAGCCCCACCGACACTTTTCAACGATCGTGGCTCTATATGTCCAGCTGGATCTAATTTCTTAAGACCCGCCAGCAACCAACCCAAGCAAACTAGCTCGAAGACCCGATCCTCAAAGCGGTCGTCCTCTGAGACCAGAAAAGCAATCGGCCCAGCATCTGGAAGGACTGAATTGGGTGAGCCGAGCACTAAATCCGCAAGCTGCTCAAATGCACCGTCTCGTTGCGTCCAGCCCGCAACCGCGCGACTTTTGACTGCTCCAGCCAGTGACCACAAACTAGCACGTGGACGGGCACGTAACGATGACCAAGGTTGAGCTCCCTCGATCGACCGAAGCTGTCTTGACAATTTATCAGCAAAAGACCGCTCGGCGCCACTGCCACCACGCCAAGACTCGGCTACGCGGATGGACGTACGGATCAGCTCACTACCTAACAGAGCCTCGGGCGTTTCAATAAATCTTGCTGCACGGAGGACAGGAATGCGACCTAATCTGCCAGCAGCGCGCTCCCTCACTAGCAGTGGCACAACGAGCACCCCATCCACCCTATCTTCCGAATAATGGACAGAATGACGATAGGAATGCGGCAGGCGCCCCTCCAAGTCAGTTATGATGGCCGCAACTGATGTGGCTCGTCCGAGGTCGATCCGCTGTCTGATTTCTAGGTCAAACGCATCCTCGCCCCCGGCTGACCCACCTACTTCTAACTTTAGCAGAGACAGCCCAAAATTCTCCGGAGTCATGTAGGCAGACAATGGTCCAAGAGCCGAGGCAATCGCCGCCCGCCAGATGGGATGTATTTCATCCCTAATCTCTGCCAATTAAAAACGCCTCCAGCCTGTCTCTGGTAAGGGGCAACTCTGGGAATTTTCTGCCAAACTCAGTGGCAAAGCCGTGATCTAAACGAGATCTGGTGCTGTCTGTCTCAAGCGAGGGAACTAGTCGTGAAACTAGAGTTCGATCAAAACTCATCCAAAACACAACATCTCCACCGCCCATCGAATAGCTCGATGCAGAACTCGAACCTTGCTCTGCGAAAACAAGGAAATACGCAACCACATCGATCAGTTGAGCCGTGCCAAGTGGAATACCAACTGTCTCAGGCGCCCGGATAAATCCAAACAGTTCCCTGATCCTCTCCCCCCTACTAGAGAGTGCGGACACTAAATCGGCCTGGGGTTGGCGCTGAAGTGCTTGGACAGATTTGGCAATACCCGACAGTAAAACCTGATCCAGCTCCACAGCAGACGACCGCCCATCTGCATCATTTGGAGGAGGCAAAACCGTCACTTTTGAAAAACGACGCCTGAGCGCCCCCGACATCGAGTTCACAAATCGCGTGTCGTACTCGTTTACGGTGGCGATTATTCGAAATCTGCTTGGCAGCGCCAAGGTCGGACGCCCGTCGATATAATCGAGAACAATCCCGGATTGATCGCCACCGGAAAGGGCGGTGAACAGCGGCCCAAATGCGCGGTCAATGTCCGCCCTGTTCATTTCATCAATAAGCAGCCAAACAGCCTGGTCGCCATCACCACTGTCTAAGTGATCTACCACCGCCGTTGAGCACGCGAGGATGGCGCTTGTAACGAGACCGTGCTTTGGCACAACCTCGCCTCCTTTTGCGAGTGTTTGAGTACCGATCACGTCGTAAACTGACCATTCTGGATTGGCGGTCTCGACGGTAAGTTTTGCCGAAAACGCCTGTGCTAACGCCTTTGCCAGGCTCGTCTTTCCTGTACCGGGCGGACCCGCCAAAATAAGATGCCCTAAAGTCAGGGCAACTACAGCCTCCTCTAATAGATTGGCATCAAATAGCCCTGATTTAGCAATTTCATCGACCGCCAATGTAGTAGACTCAGGAAGGTCCAAGGGCACCGCAGCGATTTCTCGAACGCGTTCCGGGGCGCTGGCAAAATCTCTGGGTGGAAGCGCTCCCGCTTCGGCCAAGCTAGCAACTGTAGGATCCGCTTCACCCATTGCTCGACCCTATAGCTTTCCTAAGAAGTATTAGATCCGAAATCGGTCTACCCAAGCCTAGCTCAATTCTAATGATGCCAGTAGAAAGTTCATTTTTGCCGTCAATGCGCATCAGACGTGTCGGTGAGGCGGAATGATAGCAAGGCATTTTGATCGGCAGCGAGCACAGTTCTGGACCGCCGGTCACAACACTTACTTGTCCCTGTTTCGTAATCTCGTAGGTACTTAGGTCAACAAGCGCTTGGCCGCCAAATGTGGTTAGTTTTGGAGATCCGCTAGCAAGAAATGGCGGACAAGCAGCACCGGCATGATTCAAAAAATAGTCCTCAGCATCCGACCAACTGGATGCCGTGATGCCGGAAATCTTGTCACCCCCGCAGCCACTTTGGAATTTAATGGCAGCGTCCACGATGTCCCAAACGTCTTTTTTGGCGACTAGGGCCCCTCGCTCCTGATCTACATCCATCAGTTTTTGCGCCACCGACAGGTGCGATTTCCAGTAGATCACATAGTTCATCTCCAGGGCGCGACCCGTCCAAGCCGAGCTATCGGCCAATAACTCCCCGGACTTTCGAGCGTCGAGTATCCTGGAGATTGCATCGGAATAATTCTTTGTTTCGTGCAGGCGCCTGAGCACCCCCATAAATTCATGCAGAAAAAGGATCCCGTCCAGATCCTTGGCAGCTAGCCACGCTGTGGCGTACGGCTTCACATCACACGATTTCCAATCAGCTTCACTCGGCTTTGGCCCGCCTCTCGATTGGGGCCTATTTATCTGGGCTCTGCACTGAGCCCAAATTAGAAGGGCTGTAGCCTGACGCGCTATGACATCAGTGACCTTGCTAAGGTCGCGGTCGGGCATGAGATCAGCAAGCTGTTTGCCTAAGGGCGTCAATATGATTCTATTTGACCGGTACGGTACAAAAAGTAATCCCAACTCTTCGAATAGGGACTTCCGCGTTTCAGCCTGATTTGAGCTGCAGCCAATGAGCTCTTTGGCTGCAATGTAGCTGAGACCCTCTTCTGCCGCCGTGGCAAAAGTCAGAAAATCCTGCGTGCGCCGACGTGCATTGACGTCCCCGCCCGGATGCATCATTCCAATATGACTAGTCGGCCAGACAAACACCACTTGAACCCCGAATCTTTACCGGGGTAGTCAAACCGCAATCTGCCTAATGCGCAACGGCGTCTGGGTGCAATTGGTCATCCAAGAGCGACAACATTTTACCGGATGCGGTACCGCTATCTGATTTCCGAAGAGTTATAACCCAGTCCATCAAAATTATGCCGCCACGCCCCTTGCGAGGAAATTTCATCGAGTGACGACGAATGCGGTAGGCGAAGGCATGATCCATGTGCAGACCTGCGGCCGCAGCGAGAAATATAAGAGCATTGTGCAATTGGAGCATTCCAGATTGCGTACGGCTATTCCCAATGACGAGGACATAACGTCCTCCAGGCTTAAGCACCCTCGAAGCCTCGTCAAAATGTCGTGCCATTTCAACGAAGTACGGGCCAATAGAAGCTTTACGATATGCGGGAATCGAGACTTCATCGATCAAACCGGCTAATGATTGCGGTAGAGCGTGCCCGCCGTCGGCAGGCTGCTTACTACCTATGCCAGCTTTCCGTGCAACATTGAAATCCGCCCTCGAATGTATCCCGACATTCTCCCCAAGCCAGAAATACTCCAGCATCAAATTGTACATATAGTCCATTGAGTCCAAATAAGGAGGACTAGTTACAATCAGATCTATCGAGCCGCTATCAATGGGCATCGAGGTTGCCGATGCGCAAACAACGCTCGCACCGACTTTACGCACTGAATTCAACTCTCCCGCGGCTTCCAGCGAGCGGGTTAGTTTCTTGCGGAACGTTGCTAATACAGGTGGCGGGATTTTTTTCAAGGTACCGGAGACATAGGTCTTTTGGGATTGGTCATCCGCATTGCTCACGGAACGAATAATCGAGCTAAAAACGACCAAAAAGAACTTTCGTTCATTCTCTTCCATGTCGATAGATAGAATTGCTCTTCTCAATGATTGGAGCTCAGCCCATGCTGCTTCTGAAAACCAACGATCGAAATTTTTAACGCCTGCTATCGGAGGGACAAGTTCAGATGGGATATTTCCCACCCTCTCGATAATTTCTTCCGAGAGTTCTTTGAGCCTGGGAACGCTAACCCTTTGGACCTTTGCGCTAGCAATGAGGCAGGCCAAGGGATCGAGGTCTATGCCGACTCCACCACGCCCGCTCGCGATTGCCTCCACCAGAGTTGTGCCGGACCCGCAAAATGGGTCGAGGACGGCATCCCCGGGGCTGCTGAAATTCTCAATTGCCCAGCGCGGAATCTGCGGAATGAATTTTGCTGGGTACCTGTGCAAGCCATGAGTTAGGGTGTTCGTGGGAGCACCAAGGTCTATGCCCAACACCTCCCCGAACTGGATCTTAGATACGTCCGGCAGGTCACCGTATGAGGTTTGCGCAATCGTCAATTCATCACACCAAACTACTGCAGAACAACGACCGACTCGCGCATATACGGCTCATATCCGGCTAGCAACAATCTCTGCTGGGGGGAAACAGTGAGGTGACGTGTAACCCAAATCTCCGACGCCTGAAAGCCGGCACGCTGTCCCGCGAGGGCGGTCAGAGTATCAGACGGTATGATTGTACCTCCAAAGGCGGAGTTGCCAACCACAACATAGCAGCTACCGCTCCCCAAACGAGCACGGCACTGGCGAAGCACTTCTACGATATCCGAAAAATATCCTCGTAGCAGGTCCGGCACCCCCATCCGCCAACTGCTGGCATCCTTGTCCATGCAGTCGATCAGCTCCTCGAGCACGTCAAATCGCTCGTTTGGGCGACTAAAATCGGAAGACAGATGAGACCTAAGCGAGGCCTTCCTCAAATTTTGCAATTGACTTCGACTGCTCACAAACCCACCGAACCAAAGCTCCACCTTCATGGATTCAAAATAGTCGAAGCGGTTTGCATAAGGCGGCGAAAAGACGATTGAATCAAAGCGTCCCGACACTAGATGTTCAATATCTAGCGCATTGCCTTCGATGACTTCAGTGTGGCCCCACCCGGCATCCCAGGCGGAAGTGTCTTCGAGCATCATCGCGAGATGAGACCTAAAGGCTCGTATGACAAATTCTCGCTGATTTAAGCCGAACCTCTTCTGTTGCCAGACGCCTTCTTCTCGCTGGATGTACCTGCCCGGCTGACGCTGCACGTTGCGGTACTTAATTCCATTGCCTTCCTTGAAATAACTGCCCACAGTTTCAAGAATTGCCACCCAACAAAGCCATAGGAAATCTCTGCTTGGCTGCTCCATATCTGAGTATAGAATGGATGACCTAATCCGCATGATCGTTTGAAGTACTACAGGCTCAAACACCTTGTGGGCGATGGAAAGGTCCGGCATCCAAGGTTCCACCTCCCTGTCCAAATTTGCAGGAAAAGATTGTAGGAAACTTGCCACCTGCGCGCGCTGCGGGGGCGTTAAGGGTACGGTTTTGACCCTGGTAGCAAAGATCGCCAACGGATTAATATCAACTCCGGTAGCGGAACGCCCCCTACCTGCAGCTCCTATAAGCATTGAACCTGATCCGCAAAATGGATCCAAAATGTTCTGGCCTAAACCGAGGGCGTCTATTAATTCGGGAGAGTAAGCTTCTCGGTATCGGAGCCATCTGTGCAATGGTGCGTCACGAGTAGACGACCAGTTGACCAAAGACGCCAAGTCATCTCGATCCTTAAAAAGATAGTCTTTATCTAGGTCCCGAAGAATACGACCCATTTTTTCAAATCGAGACACATTGTTAGTCATCTGCCCAGCCCCTGAGGATCGTCCGGATTGGGGTGTGGCATAGAACCCAACGCAATAGCCAAACTTGTTACCTACGCAATCACGAAAGAGCGTCCAATTCGCCCTGCGGCCCTATGTGGCCTTCCCACAAAATTTAATCGATGCGGAGACATTCGTTGGTCTCACAGCTAACGCCTCTCTCGCAGACCTAAACCCAGGGCGTGCCCTTGTTAGTTTGGTTCGCGGTTCAGTGCAATGTCGCAGGCGGTCTTGACGGAACAGATAGTTAGCAGCCGAGGCGAATTTTGGTGGGCGTGCGCGTTCTAGTGCGCCTGAGATTTTGCTATGGGCAGAAAACCTCACATAATGCATATTTTCTAAGGTTCTCGAAACCGCCCAAGACGCCCGCAATCCTTGGACTTGCTGGGTATTTGAAGTCTTTGGTCGCGGGGCAGCAAAAATGGAAACATCATGAAAAGTAGCCAATCCCGGCCTTTCGTGAGGTTTCCATGCGCCAAGCCCGAGTGCTCACCGATCCCGAATTTAAACGCCTGCTAGCCGTGGTGGCGCAGCGCAAGCATGCTGCCCGCGATCGGTTTGCACTGATCCTGTCGCATCTGGCGGGATTGCGGGTTGGGGAAATCGCCGGGCTGATCCTCAGCGACGTGTTTGAGGCTAATGGCGATACTCGGGAACAGCTCCGGGTTCGCGCCAGCATTGCCAAGGGAGGGCATGAGCGTGTCGTGTTCCTGAGCGCACGCCTGCGCCGTGAGATCGAGAGCTACCGCGATGCCATTCCGGGTTTCGTTAACAGGGATGCCAATGCCCCTCTCTTGCTCACACAGAAGCGTAGGGCATTTTCCCCCAACACGCTCTGTCAGTTGATGGGGCAGCTCTACCGGGCTGCGGGTCTTGATGGGGCTTCGAGCCATTCGGGCCGTCGCTGGTTTATCACGCAACTAGCTCACGCGGGAGTTTCCCCGAAGGTCATCATGACCTTAGCCGGTCACCGGAACCTGACCACAACCCAACGCTATATCGACGTTCGGGACGATATGATGCGCGCAGCGGTTGAGCTACTCTAGACCCGAGATGGATCGTCTAAAGCAGTTGCCCCTTACCAAAAAGTTTCCGCAGAAACTTTTTGGTCCTTGGCCGCTGCTGCGAAGCAACTCTAGCTATTCAATTTAGTTCAAATTGCAACAGTTGACAGATTGAAAATCCATGAGACCTTCAATTCATGCGGTGAGACAAAAAACGTCTTGCGCATGACTTTTAGGTGGAGCACCCAACAACTCCCTAATACCTGAAGTCAACACCAAGACTTGATCGAAAGATCAAGCAACAAACCGTGTCGTCTCGCATAGCGGCATATTTTTAACATCCCCAACACTGTTGGGCGGGTGAACGACCGTGCACGCGCATGGATCACCCACGGCTGATTATTGGAGGTTTCCATGGCCAAGAAGACTACGACCGCACTACCGCCACACTTCACAAAGTTCGTGAAGATGTTCGATGACGCCAAGATCGCGGACCTCGCCGCGCAACAGGCTGAGAATGAACTCAAGACCACGCTGAACGAGGGACCACTCGAAAGCCAACAATCCATTTGCTTACTCTACGATCTGACGTTGCAACTGCGGCTCGAAGACGTGAAGAACGTCAAGGCGTTCTTCGAGGAGCGAACTTACATCGCCTACGACACCTCTAGAAAGAGGCCCGAAGGCATCCCGAAGGACATTCCCTTCGGCAAGCCAGCCCAAGAAAACTATGCCATTCCGGCGTCAAAGCTGGCGATGCCCAACCGCGACAAGGGTTGGCTGACTAAGGTGGCGGCGCTGGTTGCCTGTGGCATTTCTCAGAACCTCTCGGTAGAACAATTCCGCGACTGGCTCCGCGGAGAACACAAGAACAAGGATGGTGAGCTCCTTGGACGGGGCATTAACCCGGCATATGAGGCGCATTGCAAGAAGGCAGCCCAGACCTCTTCCGGCAATTTGTCAGGGGGTACCACCACCCCTGCCCAGTCTTCGGCGTCTATCGATCAAACTGTGTTGCGGGAGGCACAACAGAAGGCTTTCCGCTTCGGCAAAGTGCAGCCAAACCTTAAGTTCAACCTGCCCGCGAGTATCAAGGGCAAAGGCGTCTTTGTTTTGCTGGTTCAAGAGGATGAGCACGGCTTAACCAGTATGGTGCCCATGGCGCTCGATGAACAGAAGGCGCTCGAAGTCTTCGACGCGGTGGACCAGCATTTTGAGCAGAATCCCGGCGATAAAATTTGGGACGTGTCAGTATCCGCAAAATCGGCGGGCAATCGCATCGCCAAGGCGTCTACCGCCACGACATCGCGTAAGAGGATGGCATGATGATAGACATCGCGCCAAAGTCTCTGCGCGACATGATCGCACTCCCGGCGGCCACTATGGCCGTCATCCAGTCGACGATCCGTTCGCCGGCTGGGGGCAACCTTCTGTTCCATGGCCCGGCTGGGACGGGCAAGTCAGCATTTTGCACGGTTATCGCAATGGAGGCGATGCGGCTTGAAGGGTTGAATGTCTTGAACTTCAGAACAGCTGTGTCCTTCGCAAATCTAGCCATAATTGACCACGTGACAGGATACGGCAAGGGAGCATTGGAGAGGGTAAGAGAGCGTGCGTTGATGCATACGCTTACCGCGACTGAGCGCCGTTGGATCATAATCGAGGAATTTGACAGCATTGGCAGGAGCAACACCAATTTCGTTAAAACTTGGCTCGATGAACTGGCCAATCTTAATGCTCAAGTCTTTGCCTCGACTAACGCTATCGCCGAAATCGATGATGCTGTGCGAAGTCGGTTTAGCGAAATCTACTTGGGCCCACACCCGGCCCCACCAATGCGAAGTTGGGCTGCCGATGAGTTGAAGCGTTTGGGCGTTGGTATCGTAACCGATGCTGATCTTAGCCAGCTCGTGAACAGTGCGGCTGGCAGCATCAGGGCATTGCAGCGGGAATGCCGCCTTTTCGCAGAGCAGCATTTTCAGAACCGTCCGTGAGACTAAGGAGAGCAACCCATGGTCTCAAGTTGGAAGGACTTCGAACTGCTTGGCGGATCTCCAATTTTGCTCCACGGGCACGGTTGCAGGCCGTACGCAGTTCGGAGAGGCAAAAAGCTTATCGGCATTTGGACACCTGTGGTGCCCGAAATTTACGAGTTCCATTATCGTAATGGGCTTATTGTTCACCAAAGTCGCCGCACTGGACGAACAGTTTTACGGTGGCGGGGAGTCCGTTCATCAAAAACCTGGGCGATCAGATATACGCTACTTCCAAATCTTTGCGCTGAAACTGCTAGGCTCTTGCAGATCGGGCTGATTTGAGTGTGCAGACAGAGACGGCCACCGATGGACTGTCGGTGGCCGTCTAGGTGTTACGGTCAATTCCGGTTAAGAAACACCAAGGTACTCTGACTCCATGCCTTTGTTGGTTTGGTGGATGGAAGTCTGTGTTGTAGTTTCGATGGCTGTATGTCTTGGTCTGACCCATTGTTCAATACCGTTTCACTGCGCGCCTCCAACGAGAAGGCTCGCACATGGGAAACAGGTATATCCATCCGCCTCATGTCGACCGAGCGTAGCAACAAGCCGACCTCGCGGGTAGGGTCAGTCGGTGCTGACGAAGGTTGAAAACAAAATAGTTTGGTCGAAGTCGTAGTGCCCGCGCTCCATTTCCTTGCTCACATAGAGCCCGGGACCACCGTCATACTCGGCCTCCACAAGCACGTCGCCACCGGGGCAAATCGCGCTCCAATGCCGGGAGCACATTTCTTGCAGTTGCTGGTGCGTCTTGTGCCCGCCACCGGCAAACACCATAGCGGCATGACCATGAATGTTGCGTCCGACGTGCTCGACGAACATCAGACCATCCGTGCGCAGGTCCCGATGCTTCTTGCTGGCCCGTGGACCGAGCAGTTCTCTATCGATGCGCTTATGGAAGTCCCGAACGCAGTCCCGAAAACGTTCAAGGGACATGAAAGTCATGTCCTTGGCGGACATGGTGTTGCGGTTTGTTGCGAAGGTCAGATGGTAGTCGCAATACCGAGCGGAAAGCTCTTGATAGGCCTCCCGCAGACGACGCCAATACGCCTTTGTTTGACCAGCCGAAGCGAACGAATTTCTTGTCACGGCACAAATTCTCCTGTCGCGGTCCCAGCCGCTAAATACGGTTGCCAGCAGCCGTTTCAGGCCCGCTGCTCAAATTCTATTTATGCGGGGAGGGTCAGCGAGAATGACCGAGGGGATCGAATTTCTGGAACAGGTTTACGAGCAGCTTCACGAAGCCGGGATTGTCCGGTCCAAGGGCGAGTTTTCCCAACGGCTGCTGGGTAAATCATCCAGTTATCTGACTTCGATGCGGGCCAGGCAGCGGGTAATTTCCGGCGAGATCATCATGGGCATGAGCGATAACCTCATGGCTGAGATTGCCGAACTCGGTTCGGACCCAGCCCATGTGAAAACGCGCGCTGTGCTGCGCCGGGCCATCGCGCAGGTGAACAATTACTTGGCCGATCAAACCATTCCCAACGGCATTGCCCTGCAACGGCCGCAGGCGGGCGAAAAGGCCATCATGCGGACCAAGGGTGTCATGAACTGGTTTCGGGCGCTGGTGGGTGTCTCACCGGCATGATCATCGACATGCCGTAATACGGCACACAGAGCTCCAAAGCACCAACCCGAAATTGTCGCCGTTCTAGAACTCGTTGGGTTCCGCAAAGGCCAATCAAGATGGCCCAGAAATACCTCAGGAGGAGAAAGTTTCTGCGGAAACTTTCTCCGTTTTCGCATGTGCCGATGAGCAGCCACCGTTAGTGGATGCGCCCCCGCATCAGTAGATCGGCGGGCTCCCGGTGAAGCGCCAGCGCGAGACGCTCCAATTCATCGAGGGTCAAATCGGTCTTGTCGCCGTTCTCGATTTTGTCGATTTCCACCAACGGCCAATCGAGGTGTTCCGCCAATGTTCGTGCGGTCATTCGGCGTTCTTCACGATACCGCCAGACATTGCGGGCAAGCAGCCGTGGCGCGTCGGGATGTTTTAAGCAGGGCCGCATCAGCGATGCCCCGGTGGTGCTAACAGGTCGAAGGGTGAAACCGCCAATGCCTCTGCCAACTGGTCCACATCGTTGAGGGTGATGTCGAACTGCTCTGCGCTCTCGATGTCCTCGATCATAGCCAGAGGCCAACCCACGGCCCGCGCCAGCATGTCGGTGTCGATCCCGCGTATTTGTCGCCAGCGCCGAACATTATGCGCAAGCAGCTTGTGCCCTTCCGTGATCCTTGGCCCCAATCAGCATCTCCGTTACCGTGTCGATGCCGCGATACAGCCTAAAGAACTCCAGGCCAAGGAAAGACCAAAGACCCCGTTTCTCAGGAAAGAAGCTCATAGAAACCAAAGCGTTAGGAAGGCGTTTTGCGCGTCCGGGCACTTTGGCTAAGGCCATAGAGCTATAGCCGATGGCTATAGCTCTATGGGTGCCACGCGCGCTGATTAAAACCCGCTTTACTGCCACAGCAGCACAAGACCAAAGCCCGATAACGTCCTGCTATAGTGCTGCTGGTTTCAAGGGAATTGCCGTTACATGGATCACCGCACACCCAAACTTGCCGTGCTGATCGACGCCGACAATGCATCCGACAAGATCGCAGCGGGTCTGTTCGAGGAAATCGCCAAGATTGGCGAGGCCAGCGTTCGGCGCATCTATGGTGATTTCTCCAGCACGCGCCTTCGGGGATGGACGGATGTTCTGCCGAAATACGGCCTTCTCCCGCATCAGCAGTTCGCCTACACCACTGGCAAAAATGCCTCAGACATTGCCTTGGTCATCGATGCCATGGACCTGCTCCAAAGCGGGCGTTTCAATGGTTTTTGTCTCGTGTCGTCGGATAGCGATTTCACCCGGCTCGCAGCGCGTATCCGAGAGCAGGGCATTGATGTCTATGGGTTTGGAGAACAGAAGACGCCTGAGAGTTTCAGGCAGGCCTGCCATCGTTTCATCTATACCGAGAACTTGCTCGAACTGCCCCATCAGGAACAGGTCGAAGCGATCAAGGCAGGAGCGAAAAAGAAGCCGAAAGAAGCCATCCCGCTGTTGCTGCGGGCATTTGGTCAGCTTGAGGACGATCAGGGCTGGGCACCTTTGAGTGCGCTTGGCAGTCGTCTCGCAATCATGGCCCCGGATTTCGACCCAAGATCGTTCGGGTTTCGCAAGCTCAGCGATTTGGTGCGCGGCACGAACAAGTTCGAGGTCGAGCAGGCTCATGGCGGGCCATTGCGCATCCGATCCCGCTAGCGCGCACCAACCTGCATTCTTGCTGCCCCTACGGTGCCCACTGGCGGGGCTGGTGATCAACGGGTAAGCCGTGCTGCCCTATGGCGCTACCAACCCGCTACGCCCCTCGCTGGGCGTGTGCCGGTAGCCATTACGTTTTCGATATAGCTACCGACATCCATGCCAAACCGGAATGCGAGATCGCGGCAAGCTTCGCGGATCTTCGGAACGGCCTCATAGGCATTGTCAAACTGGCACATCCTTGAATGTCGAGTTCGCCACATTGGCATCGAGCCAACCGTTCCGGTGCATATCACGGCTGGCGAAGAACATGGTCTCGGACCAGCCACCGACCAATTGCAAAACCGCTGCCCGGAGATTGGCGCAGTCGCGTTGTCCCTGTTGGTCTTCGGCATGGGCATGAGCGGTCAAAGACAGAAATGCCGGGAACAGCACAATCGCCATTCTCGACCACCGTATACTATTCACGTCGCCAGCCATTTTTGCGTGGCGAACGATAGTCAGGGGGTGGGGGTGCGAACAACGCTGACAGCGGGATGGACAGAAAAGCCGCCATCTTTTCGAGATAGGCGAGCTTGTCCTCTCGGGTCATTTTGGAAGCCCGTTCAAAATGGTTCACGTCCACGCCCATGTGATCGAGAAGCTGTTGCCGGGTGATCCCGCGCTTGGCTTCCCAATATAATAGGTTTCGCTTGAACCGGATAAAGCGCTCATATTCCGGCGACCCCGGCGGCATATAGCTTGTCATCGTGCGCTTCCCAACCGACAGAAACGCGAAGTTGCTGGGAGCAGCATTGCAGCCGCTCCCAGCACTCGGAGGTATTTCGGGATCAAGATTAGCTGGCCTTGCGCAGCATGCGGCTGCGTTCGGCAGCGACCTTGGCAAGCTGGGCGTCGAGTTCCCCAGCACGGACAGCTTCGGCCAACGTGTCGAGGATCGCGGGTAGAGCCGCAAGCTCGCCAACTTCGATAGCGATATTCTTGCCATCCATCGGGACCGCCTTGCCCGCATAACGCAGTGTGAAAAAGGTCTTGCCGCTGGCATCCTGGAAGAAACCAGCCCGAGTCCTCTTGGGCACTTCGATGGCCACCCGAACGCCGTCTTCGTTCTTGCGCCGAACAATATGGGTGGGTGCGAAGTGCTGCCCAGCAAGCTTGGCCTCGACCATAGCACGCTGTTCCGCAATTACTGTCAGCGCCTTGGAGCGGGCACGTTCAACGGGATCATTGCTTGCCCGAACGGGCATAGCCGTCACAAGCTTCAGGGACTTGAGGATCGAAGTAGTCATGCTGTTCTCCATGTGGGTTGCTTCCCACATGGACTACAGCCGCCATCCGAAAGAGCGACCAGAGATTAGCCGCTCTTTGCCTTCTGCTCCTCGGCTTCTAGCTCGACCATGCCAGTGCGGTAGCGCTGCTCACGATCAACAAGCTTGTCGAGTTTAGATTGCCGCACAGGGTCATCACCAACGAGGCCGTCTCGAAGGGCCGCAACTGGCGCAACCAACTCGGTCCCATCGCTCAAGGTCGCGGTCTGATCCCCCTCGGTAAGCTCAACCAAGAAGCTGAATTCCTGCTCCACAGCACCCTTGTCGGAGAGTTTGACATTGTGGGCACCGCCCATGAACACAACGGTTGCCTTGCGGTCCTTGTCAAAATTGATGAAGTCGATAACGGCATTCATCGCGGTCATCGTTTTTCGCCGTGCATCCAACCGGGCTTCTAGGTCGTCGTCGTTGATCTGCTCGATGAATTTCTGGATACGGCGCACATGTTCAACCGGGGAAACAGCGCCTTTCGCACTCAAGAACTGCTCGCGCAGTTCGGCAAGTCGCTGCTCGTGTTCGGCAATACCACGCTCGGTTTCGAGCCACATGCGCTTGGCATCGGCATTGTTGGTTTCGCTGTAGAGATCGAGCAGCGTATGCGATTTTCTCCGTCGCTCCCCTATGCGACGCTCCAGAGCCACCATTTCCTGCTCGATTTGCAGGGCTTGATCTGGCCGCTCAAACTGTTCGTCATCAAGCACGAGATGGTTCACCGTCTCGACCACACCCGCTTCTACCTTGAGGTAGTTGAAGTGATTGCGGTTGTCGCACTCCAAATGCCTGATCGCTCGACTACAGACCAAATAGCTTTGGTCATTGGCGACCGACCAGATGTATTCCCCTACCCGGTTTTTCCTCATGGCTCCGGCACTTTGCTTTTTCACGAAGGTCATTTTACCTCCGCATACGCCGCACCGCGTTAGGCCGCTAAACAGGTTCGACAGATTACCTTTGACTGCTCCCCCCGAAAGCCGCCGACGCCCGCTGTTGGCTCGCGCAAACGACACCTCATCGATGATCGGCGGAAAATAGTTCGGAATGGGATCGCCAGAAGGTTCCCGCTTTCCACCACGCGGTCTGGTATGTGGCTGATACTCGCCAAGAACAGCAACATTGGAGAGGATTTTCTGCACATAGCTCGAATGCCAACCGTCACCCTTGCTATCACCCCGTCCCCAAGGTGCGATGCCTTCCGCGTTAAGCCGTGATGCAATTTTGCGCTTGCCGAAGCCCTCGTCGTATTCGCGGAATATGCGCTTGATGATCTCCACACGCTCGGGGATTTCAGCAAACTCGCCGGTATCCCGATCCAGTTTGAGCCACGCAGGACAAACGCTGGTGATCGGCTTTCCACCCTGTTCCGCAGCCTTCCGGCGGATGCGCCAGCTTTCCGCGATACGGTCACTCTTGTGCTTGCTTTCCTGAAAGGCTCGGAAAGCGTTGAACACCGTGCTGACAATCCCGATTGGATCGACTTCAAGCTTGCGGCTGTCGAGCACAAGCTTGTCGTTCGCGGTGGCGATGGTGAGGCCGTGACCAATGACCTTTTGTATCCACGCGATCACCTGCCCCGGTGGCAACCGAGAAATGCGGTCCAATTGTTCGACAACCAGAACCGTTTCATACCGTAACAGCCCCTGTTCAACCCGCTGGGTGAACTTGGCTAGTTGCCCTTCATGAAGGTTCGCACCCGTATAGGCGCTTTTGCCTTCGTCACGCAGGCGATCAACGATCTCCCAGCCCTGTTCAGCGCAAAAGCGCTCACACAGGTCCATTTGACGCTCAAGCGAGGAGCCTTTGCCTTGTTCCAGCGAAGACCAACGGGCGTAGATTACTGCTTTCATTCCAAGACGATAAAGCCGTCCCGGTTAACAATCAGCCATTATCTGCTGCGCTACACGCACACAACATGTTATGTCCGCCAGATGCTGCCACTTCCAGCGCCCTCCGGGTCAGGGCCTGGCCCCTCACGTCAGCCAGATCCGGCATAGCGCCGATTGCCTCGGGTTTGCGACCGGGGCGCGGGCGGGCCTGCAATTGATGGCCAGTCAGATGATTGACCAGCGCCAAAAGCGTGCCAGCGGCGACGATATCTATTTCTTCGCCTGCCCAGGCCGCTTCCGGGCCAGAATCGGCCGGACAGATGATGCCGCGGCCCTGTGCCTGCGCGGCAATTGCTGCGGGCAGAATGCCGCCAACATGGGCGAGCCTGCCATCAAGGCCAAGTTCGCCCAGAGCCAGAAAGCCATCCAGCCCGTCCTGGGGAATGGCGCCCAGGGCGGCCATCAGCGCCAAGGCGATGGGCAGGTCGTAATGGCTGCCCTCCTTGGGAAGATCGGCCGGAGCGAGATTGATGGTGATGCGCTTGGGTGGCAGGCCTAGGCCCGAGGCCACCAAAGCCGCCCGCACTCGTTCGCCGCTTTCCCGCACCGCCTTGTCGGGCAGACCGACCAGAACGAAAGCCGGCATGCCGGGCGCGATCTGCACCTGCACGTCGACGGGTACAGCCTCGATGCCCTGAAACGCCACTGTCGCCACCCGGGTGACCATTTTGCCTCAACCCCCGATTTTGGCACGAGACTAGCAAAGCTGGCGGAAAGCACAAGAACGTATGGCGAACGAAAAACGACATGTTAACCATGCTATTCGCCATAAGGGTTAACCTAAACCTCCGTTAACCCGCACATGTTGAATAAAATTCCAGTTCTGGTTCTGCGTATCGAGTGTCCTGCCTATGGCCATCGCCCCGATGACCCGCCTGTTTTCAGCCTTTGCCCGGGCCGCCATTGTTGGTGTCGTGGCGGTTTCTCTGGCGTCCTGCGCCACCACCGGCGGGCTTTATGGGGCTATACCGGGCGATAACAGGCCGCATTCGGGCGTCGATCGGGCCCGCTCCATGCCCATTCAGGGGATCGACGTGGCGCGGTATCAGGAGAATGTCGATTTCGACAAAGCTCGCGCCGCTGGCATCCATTTCGTTTTCATGAAAGCCACCGAAGGCAAGGACTACATCGATCCTGACTTCCAGAGGAACTGGGTTCGGGCCCGCAATGCGGGCATGCCGCATGGCGCGTACCATTTCATGACCTGGTGCTCGACCGCCGCTGAGCAAGCCGCCTGGTTTATCAGTCAGGTTCCCAATGATCCGAGCGCTCTGCCGCCGGTGCTCGATCTCGAATGGAATAACCATTCAAGCTGCAAGGTGAAGCCGAGCAAGGCAGACGCGATGGAGAAAATCCGTGTCATGCTGGAGGCCATGGAGCGCCATACCGGCAAGCTGCCCATCATCTATACCGACATGAATTTCCACCGCGATATTCTTGAAGGCGAATATCTGCCCAACACATTCTGGCTGCGCTCCACCGCCGCCGAACCGCATGAGCGCTACAAAAACCGTCCCTGGACCTTCTGGCAATATACGCAAACCGGCGTTGTTCCGGGCGTGAGGGGCGAAGTGGACCGCAATGTGTTTTACGGAAACCAGCAGGATTGGCTGACCTTCCTGTGGACCGGCTGTGACCCCCGCGCCATTGCGGCTTTGCAACAGACTGGCCGGTGTCAGGCGGCAAAGTAGCCGCGCCATTTTCCTCGTCCCTGAAAACAGGTATGCATCCCGCCGCGCCGCACGATATTGTGCTGCGGTGGGATGCCGAGAGGAAATGCGATGAATGTTTTGAGCGAATTCGGACTTGATGGGTTCAGCGTGGTCCTGATCGGACTGGGCGTGCTTCTGGTTCTGGTGCTGTTTGCCGGCGCCAAGACAGTGCCGCAGGGCTATAATTTCACCATCGAGCGCTTCGGCAAATATACCCGCACGCTCAAGCCCGGCCTCAATCTGATCGTGCCTTTTATCGATACGATCGGCAAGAAGATCAATGTCATGGAGCAGGTGCTCGACGTGCCGCACCAGGAGGTAATCACGCGCGATAACGCCTCGATTACCGCCAATGGTGTCACCTTCTACCAAATTCTGGATGCAGCGGCGGCGGCATACGAGGTTTCCAATCTCGAAAACGCCATCCTCAACCTGACCATGACCAATATCCGCACGGTGATGGGCTCGATGGATCTGGATGAATTGCTGAGCCATCGCGACGAAATCAATGAGCGCCTGCTGCGCGTTGTGGACACAGCTGTTTCGCCTTGGGGCGTCAAGATTACCCGCATCGAAATCAAGGATATCGATCCGCCCAAGGATCTAGTGGATTCAATGGGTCGACAGATGAAGGCCGAGCGCGAGAAGCGCGCCACGATCCTTGAAGCCGAAGGTCGACGCCAGGCTGCCATTCTCAAGGCCGAGGGTGAAAAGCAGGCTCAGGTTCTAGAAGCCGAAGGCCGCAGGGAAGCCGCTTTCCGCGATGCCGAAGCGCGCGAACGCTCCGCCGAAGCCGAAGCCAAGGCGACAGAACTCGTCTCCACCGCCATCGCAGCGGGCGACGTGCAGGCCATCAACTATTTCGTCGCCAACAATTACATCAAGGCGCTGGAAGGCATTGCCACTTCCCCCAATCAGAAACTGCTGATGCTGCCAGTAGAAGCGTCCAGCGTCATCGGCGCCATTGGCGGCATTGCCGAAATCGCGCGAGAAGCCTTTGGCGGCGACAAACCAGCCTCATCGCGCTCGACCAGCCGCCCGCCGAGCGCTGGCGGGTCTGACCGGACCTAAGGACCTGAGACATGGAAGTCATCGCCTTTCTGGCTGAAAACGGCCCCTGGAGCTGGATCATTGCAGGTCTGATCCTTTTGGGACTCGAACTCGTCGTTCCCGGTGGCTTCCTTGTCTGGCTCGGTATCGGCGGCATTCTGACTGGCCTTCTTACCCTGTTTCAGCCGCTGCCCTGGGCCGTGCAATGGCTGATTTTCGGGGTGTTCTCGCTGGTCAGCATTCTTTTGTGGGTCCGCATTTCACGCAAGCGACGGGCGGCCCGCACGGAGCCCGAGCTTAATCGCCGCACAGACCGGTTTATCGGGCAGGAAGCCGTGCTGGATACACCGATCAGTGGCGGGTTCGGCCGGTTGCCGCTCGGCGACACGATTTGGCGCATTGCCGGACCTGACCTTCCCGCGGGCCAGCGCATCCGGATCGTGGGCGCAGATGGCGCGGTGTTGCGCGTCGAGGCAATATAGTCAAAGGCCTGAAAACATTCATTAACCATAAGCTGAAAGGATTGGCGACAAGATGCCCATAATGATGGGCAAGCCGCCGATCCTCATGTTCGCCGGCGGCGCTGGCGGAGCAGAGTGTGAGCGGTCGGGATTGGACATTGTTGGTCGTATTGACCACGGGTCTCGCCACGAGCGGGGGCGCGTTCGGGCAGTCCACAGAACCTGACGCATTCAAGGTCAGCGAGGAGAGGCTTCAGCCCGGACTGTATCCGGGCACACCCCTTGCAACTGCCCCGGACGAGCCGACGCATCTGCCTTTCGATCTGGATTGGTCCATAGGGCTCAAGGGCACATATACATCCAGCAGCACCGAGGGCGGCAGTTTCAGCACGGTGCTCACCCCCAGCTTCAGCGCCATTCACGATGGGCGACAGGCTGACATCACAATCAACGGCGATGCCGAGATCACGCGACCCTGGGATGACAGCGGCACCGTTGGCGTGACGGCGCTGCGCCTCGGTGTTTCCGGCGAAGCCGCGCTGGACAGCACCACACAGATTTCCGGCAATGCAGCGCTTGAACTCAGTCAGGACCTGCCAAGCACGCCAGGGCTCAATCCGGCCATTCTGACGCCGCCACAAGTGCTGATCGGAACGCTGGGCGCGGGTGTCGAGCGGAGTTTTGGCCGATTCAATCTGGGCCTCAAGGGCAATCTTGACCGCACGATTTATGGCGAAACCTTGCGCTCGGATACCGGCTGGACCGACAATAGCAGCCAGAATGTGTGGCAGGCAGATATGAGCCTGCGCGCTGGCGTTGAAATCACGCCGATTTTCGGGATTTTCTCGGAGGCCTCGCTAGGGCGGGACATATTCGACATGCCCGCGCCTGCAACGAATGTACGTGCCGATGCCACCAGCACAGCCTTGCGCGGCGGCATTTCGGGCAATTGGAACGGCATATGGAGGGCAAGCGCTTCGGTGGGCATTGGCCATTACAATTTCGACGATCCGACCCTGACCGACATTACCACACAGCTTTATGACGCAAGCCTCACCTATTCGCCTGACCCGACAATCAGCCTGACCGCCGCTTTATCCACCAATGTCGAACCGACCGGCGCAGATCGCAGCGGCACGGCGCGGGTTGTCCATACGACCTCGACCAATCTGGCCTATGAGGTCAATTCTTGGCTGCGTCTTCGGGCCTCTGCGGATTGGGCTCTGTCGCGCTTCGAGGGCACGAGTGAGACAGAGCATCGCAGCGGCGTGGGCGCCGGGGCCGATTATGTGCTCAACGCGCATACGGCGGTTTCAGCCGATTACAGGTATGCAAACCGCGACAACAGCGTTTCGGGCCAGGCAGACACGCATAGCGTCAGCCTGGGCGTGACCGTGAAACGCTGAACCTTTAGCCGGACCGCGCAGGCGCGTCCGGGTTCAACACGGTAACAAACGGCCATTGAGCCGAAAGCGAACGTTCAAAAAAGGCTCAATGGCCGTTTGTCACGAAACCGGATTTTTTACGGGTCCGGAATCAGGCGAAACCATATTGCAGGTCCGGCTGCCGAGCTTCTACCCGCCTAAAGAGGCGCCCCTCTTCCCGGCCTCCCCGCCCGGCCCTGCGTCGGGGCCGCGTGTGTGGCGGGGATGGCAGCAAGATAGCTTGCCGTTTTGGGGCGGGGATAAGTTAGCAGACGATCCCGAGAGGGCTGGTTGCCTCAGAGCTTTTCTTCGAGGTCAAGTTTGCGCAATTCCTTGAGGAAGCCATCGCGGATGTCGTCGCGGTCGAGGGCGTAAACGACATTGGCGGTGAGGAAACCGATCTTGGCGCCGCAGTCAAAGCTCTGCCCCTTGTATTTAACCCCGGTGAAGCGCTGGCGCGTCATCAAGGTCTGCATGGCGTCGGTCAGCTGGATTTCGCCACCCGCACCGCGCGGCTGATCGGCCAATAGTCCAAAGATCTCGGGCTGCAGGATATAGCGACCTGAAATGATCAGGTTCGACGGCGCGTCTTCGCGTTTGGGCTTTTCCACCATGCCGGTAATGGCAAAGCCGGCGTCGGGGCCATCGCCCCGCGCGATCACGCCATAGGAGGAAACGTCCTTTTCTGGCACTTCTTCCACCGCG
>PJTZ01000061.1_pt1 | contig 128424 bp, 112 predicted proteins | sample 1512131 | NCBI WGS metagenome assembly PJTZ01 (sample SAMN08177679, study PRJNA422409) | Soil metagenome, whole genome shotgun sequencing project. | reverse complement strand
GGCGACATCTGTCTACGGTATACGCTTTGGCAAATTGGGTAGGAGGTGGGAAATGAGAAAGTTGGTGATTGTACAGGAGATAGCGTGCCTGGCGTTATTATTAACATCATCGTGCTATACGCTACGTAAAAGGATGAACAGCGTGGAGCAACATAGATTTTCCTACACGCATACGACTTTCGCCTCGGATAGTACTTTTCGGTATTGGTACTTTGCTTCCGATTCCGCTTTTTCCTATCATCCCGATAGTGGGCTGCGTACGCTCTCGGGTCGTTTATTGGGCTGGGAGTACCGTGTAAACCATACATCGGAGCAACACGCAGTAGATAGCGCCAGCAGCTTGCAACATAAGGAGATGGAAGCAACGCAAGACAGGAACAGTATTTGGACGCATTGGTATACTGTTCCCATATTTCTTGCAGTGATACTCGTCATACTTTTTTTCATGTTAAAAAGAAAATGACGATTTCTTCCATACATGCCTACACAGAAACGCTTATCCTTTCGTTTTGGTCTATTTCATCGGAATATTACAGGCTGATCATGCTTGATGGAGTTGATGCATACTTTTTAAAGTTTTCTTGGAATAACTTCTGCAACTTGGCGGCTTGAAAATTGTACGCGTCGGCGTCGTCCCAGAGTTTGATCGGATTTAGTATGTTGGCCGGAACCTCTGCGCAGCTCGTAGGAAACTGGAGTCCAAAAGTAGGATGCGTTTCAAAAGCTGCATCTTTCAATGATCCGTTTAGAGCAGATTTGATTAATGCCCTGGTGTACGCCAACTTTATCCTTCTGCCAACGCCATAAGGCCCGGCAATCCAACCCGTATTGACAAGCCAAACGTCTACGTCTTGTTGCGTTATTTTCTCTCCCAGAAGTTCTGCATAAACTTTTGGGTGTAAGGGAAGAAATGCCTCCCCGAAACAAGCCGAAAATACCGCTTTCGGCGCCTTTACACCGTATTCCGTTCCGGCGATTTTCGCGGTGTAACCGGAAATAAAGTGCTGCATAGCTTGCTCGGGTGTTAATAAAGAAATGGGTGGAAGGACGCCAAATGCATCTGCGGTCAGGAAAAATAGATGCTTCGGCTTGCTCCCCGAACCGGACCTGATGCTGCCATCCACATGCGCGATGGGGTATGCAACGCGCGTGTTCTCTGTTTTCGTTACGTCATCATAGTTAGGTATACGGGTGTTGGGCATAAATACCACATTTTCGATAAGTGATCCGAATCGGATTGCTTTAAATATCTGTGGTTCTTTCTCGCTCGATAAGCCGACACATTTAGCATAACATCCTCCTTCGAAGTTAAAGACGCCATGATCATCCCAACCATGTTCATCGTCCCCGATGAGCATACGGTCTGTATCTGCAGAAAGCGTTGTTTTTCCGGTACCGGAAAGTCCGAAAAAAAGGGCGACATTCCCATCGCGATCTTGATTTGCTGCGCAGTGCATAGGCAGAACCCGATGCTTTGTCGGCATAAGGTAATTCATGACCGAGAACATGGACTTTTTTATCTCTCCTGTATAACCCGTTCCACCGATCAAGATCATTTTTCTGGATAGGTTGATGATGACGAAATTGGGATTGTTTAAACCGAGGTCGTTGTAACAATCACAACGGTAACCCGATGCTGCCAATATGGACCATTCGGGTTGTTGACCTCTTCCGGCAACTGGGCTTTCGATAAAAAGATTTTTTGCGAATATACATTGATAGGCTGTTTCGGTAACTGTTCTTACGGACAAACTATACTTATCGTTTGCTCCAACGAGCGAGTCCAATACATAGATTTCCCGTGCAGATAAATAGTTGCCTATTTCATCGAGCAAAAACTGAAACGAATCGTCCGAAATCGGTTGGTTCACCTCTCCCCACCATACATTCGCTTGAGATAGTGGATCCTTGACAATATACCTGTCTTGTGGGGAACGTCCCGTGAACTGTCCGGTACTGGCCACGAGCGCCCCCGTGTCGGAAAGTACTCCTTCGCGATGTATTATCGCTTTCTCCACAAGTTCGGGAACATCTTTCTGATAATGGATACGAGTCGTATCCGAAATCGACAAATAACGCAAATCTGGCTGCATTCTTATTGATTTTTTCATAACTGATTTTATTAATTGCTTTTACAGCTGGAAATTTGTCCAATAGCTTGAGATCGTTTCCTGAAATCAAGCATCATTGACGCTCAAATGTCCGGCTTAAAAGATTAACATTCAATAGGATTGGCCTCTTTTAGAATATTTTGTCGTTTTCGAGAAAAAAACAGTAGATTTTTCTGATCAGGAGGTTTTTAGATGGGGTATGCGGTCTGACTTTTGGTTTCCGAGAGAACGAAATAGGTCTGTACGGTATGGACATGCGGCAATACCGCCAGTTTCTGTCGGAGGAAAGTATGGTAAGCTTCCATGTCTGTGGTAGCAATTCTCAACATAAAGTCATAAGAGCCTGCTATCTGATAGCATTCCATCACTTCGGAAAACCCTAAGACTTGTTCTTCGAATTCGTTGAGCACTTCAGCTGTGTGTGCCTTAAGAAATACCTGAGAGAACGATATTAAATCAATTCCAACTTTCTTCCGGTCAAGAATCGCTACGGTGTGTTTGATATAACCCGCATTTTTGAGCTTTTTCACACGTTCATGGACTGCTGTAATAGATTTATTTAAGCGATAGGACAATTCCTTGTTACTTAATGAACAGTCATGCTGCAGAAGTCGCAATAACTTTGTATCCACTTCATCTAAATCGTGTATTTTCATAACATTTCAATTTATACTGCGTTTGGTTATTTATATCCAAAAGAACGAATAATTACGCTAATTATAACATTGGCAGAAAAATTTATTGTATAAACCTCTTTATTTGAAATTTTTCTTTACGACTTATCTATTTAGAATCAGATTACGGCGATTCAATCTGCTATCGAATCCGCGTAAATATCACAAAAACTTAATATCAGTAATTTGTAACGATGTTCTAAAAGTTTTAACTTGTATCGATTTTTAAGCAAAGCAAGTGAAATGTCTTTACAGCCACCATTAACCGAAGAAGAATTCTTGTCTTTCCAGGAAGGTGATGAACGTCTTTTCGAATATGTTTATGAGGTGTATTTTGATATGGTCATCAAAAAGGTCTATCGCCTGTGCAAAGAGGTGGCTGTCGCCGAAGAGATTACACAGGAATCCTTTGTGCAGCTCTTTTTACATAAAGAGAAGCTACAAGATGCAGCGGGTATATACCCCTATCTGTATGTGGTATCGAAACGATTGGCCATATCGCACTTCCGCAAAAAGGTAAATCGGGAAGAATATGAAACCTATCGTGCGAGTAGTTGGGAAGAATCAACGGATGAGAACCAGAAAAGAATAGAAGATAGGGATTTAAGTGCCATGATACAGCACGTCATCAATGAGCTTCCTCAACAGCAACGGATCGTGTATCAAATGAATAAGTTGGAAGATAAATCCTATCATGAAATAGCGGATATCGTTGGTCTTTCGAAAAACACCGTGCGCAACCACATCGCGACCGCCACCAAAATTATACGGTTTAAACTCAATAATCTTCTTTTTTTGCTGTTTTTTATAAAAATTTTATTTTTCATATAGTACATTTTTTAATGCTGGGCGTGTATCTATATAGAAGCACAGCAAAAAATGAGTAAACAGCACCAATTAAAGGCGTTAATTATACGGTATCAACAAGGTGAATGTAGCCGGGAGGAAATTCAGGAACTACGCACAATGCTTGCTGCGCCCGAGAATGCCGAACTTCTGGAAGAGCTGTATGATTACTTACCCGATGGATTACTGGACGACAACCTGTTGCAGCAGAAAGCGGGTATTTATCGACAAATTTTACAGGATGAGCGTGTCCGTCGAAAGATAGAGGAATCCGGATCAGCCCATAAGCTGTGGTGGAGGAAACCTTGGGTAGCCGTAGCCGCTGTGGCATTGGTGGTGATGGCGCCATTTTTATATCATAACCTGTCATTTCTCTTTACACCTGGGACTACGCATTCAAACGATCTGGCCGGTGATGTCATTGTACCGGGAGGCGACCGTGCCCTTATTATTTTAGATGATGGCTCGGAAATTAATCTAGAACAAATTCAGGGAGATACGGTAATCGTTCAAAATGGCTTTTCTATCGTTAAAGACGAAGACGGTACGATTTATTATCGCTATGATGATGCACAAGCCTTGGCGCAAGCTGCCCTCCACAATACGGTGGTGACACCCAAAGGTGGCCAATATCAGGTGGTATTGCCAGACGGTACCCGTGTTTGGTTGAACGCGGAAAGTAAACTGCGGTATCCGGTATATTTTGGACAGGACAAACGAGTGGTAACGTTGGAAGGAGAAGGGTATTTTGAGGTAGCAAAACAAGAGCGGGATGGTAAGCGGGTTCCATTTATGGTAAATACTGGCGCGCAACAATTGGAGGTCCTGGGAACAACGTTTAATGTCCAGGCCTATGGGGACGATATAAAGACAACCTTGGTGGAAGGGAAAGTACGTTTAGGCCTTGGCGCAACAGGTCATGAAGTTTTATTGCAAGCAAACGATCAGGCTATACTAAACAAGCAAACTCAGCAGTTTAACGTCGGAAAGGTAGACCCGATATATGCGATTGCGTGGAAAAATGGGAATTTTGCTTTTCGCAAGGCTTCCATCAGAGAGGTTATGGAAAGTGTTGCCCGCTGGTACGATGTGGAAGTCGTATATAATGCCGCGGTTGAAAACAGCCAATTTACAGGAACAATTTCCAGATTTGAACAGATCGATAATTTGCTTGCGCTTATTGAATTGACAGGCAGCGTTAAATTCAAAATAGAAGGAAGGAGGGTCGTCGTGGAAGAATAAGGTTTACTTCTTCATGAGACAAAAAAACAGGAGCGGTCGTAACGCCCCTGGTTTCCGTCGTCATGACTAAAGATTGAAAAATAACTACAGACTAATTAATAATCAATCATATACAAATGTATAAAAAAAATTATTCAATTCTCATGAAATTGGGTCTAGCCATTCCATTGTTATTAGCCGCCAATCTACATGTTAGCGCATTAACATTTGGACAGACATTTACCTTAAAGCAGAACAAACTGCGAGTAGAACAATTGTTCAACGAATTACAACGTCAAACGGGGTACAATATTTTTTATGACGAATCGATGGTGCCGGCAGCAGCTGTGCTAAACGTTTCTTATAACGGCGCCGCCATACAAACGGTATTAAAAGATGTTTCGGATAGATACCAATTGGCATACAATATCGTGGGGAAGAATATCGTACTGAGCAGGCGCAAGATGGCAGGACCGACCGCGACGGTAGCCGGCGAAATAGAAGAATCTGTACAGCAACGAACGATAACGGGTGCCGTTGTCGATGAAAGTGGACAGCCGCTGAGTGGTGTGACAGTTCGGGAGATAGGGCATGAAAACCGTAGCTCCACCGATGGCGATGGGAATTTTGTTTTGCAACTGCAGGGTGCAGATGGGCTGTTGCGTTTTTCGCTAGTGGGCTATCTTTCCAAGGAGCAGCGCGTTGGAGCTTCCGACAATATGAATATCAGGCTGGAACTCGATGTACAAGAAGTGGACGAAGTAGTCGTGGTGGGATACGGAACGCAAAAGAAAGAGAACCTCACCGGAGCAACTACGGTGGTAGATTCCAAGTTATTGCAGAGCCGACCTGCCGCAAACGTGTCATCGCTGCTACAAGGTACGGTTCCGAACCTGCAAGTTACCTTCGGTTCAGGAAGACCGGGAGCTTCCGGTAGATTTAATATCCGGGGAGTAAACTCGATTTCCAGTGATGCAAAACCATTAGTCATTATCGATGGATTTGAAGGCGATATCAACCGTATTAATCCGAATGATGTGGAGTCGATTACCGTACTTAAAGATGCGTCTGCCGCAGCCGTATATGGCGCACGGGCCTCGTATGGCGTTATTTTGGTAACGACCAAAACCGGAAGTGGAAAACAAGCAAGTATAACCTACTCCGGACAGACCGCCGTTAGCGCACAAACCACGAGTACGGATTTTGAAACCCGCGGCTATTATTCAGCGGCTATCAATGACTTGTTTTTCTCCAACTACGCGGGATCAAATTATACCCGGTATACGGATGACGACTATTATCAACTCTGGCTGCGACGAAACGATGAGACGGAGCACCCGGATAGGCCTTGGGTAATCACAGACGATCGCGATGGGCGTGAAAGCTATGTATACTACGGCAATACCGATTGGTATAATCACTTGTTTGACCTTAGAAGACCTATGCATACGCACAATCTCAGTGTGAATGGGGTTTCCGAAAATATAAAATATAGTTTATCAGGGAACTACTACAACCAAGATGGGGTTTTTCGGCAGAATAACGACGATCTAAAACGCTACAATTTACGCTCACGTGTGGATTTTACGGTAAACAAATGGTTGGATATCAATACAAACCTATCTTATTTTAATTCGGCTTATGCCTATCCTGGACCAAGCGGCATAGATAATAGTTTTAGCGCTGCGGTGGTGCACGGGCTGGCAAGTATCGTTCCGGTAAATCCTGATGGCACGCAAGTATACCAAACGAGTATCAGCAATTATAACCTGATGGATGGTTATGCGGCACTGCTCGGGCAGGATCTTCACCGAAACATGGATAAGATCAGTGAATTTTCGCCAACGATTGAAGCGGTGATCCGGCCTTTCAAAGGTTTCGATATTCGCTCAAGCTACCGGTTTATCCACTACAATTACCAAACCATGAATAAGTCGGCAAACATTGCGTATTCTAAATATCCGGGAGAGGTATTGAATATCACATCTGGTATTGGCAATGACCGCTTGTATGAAACGCAGGTTAACCATCAATACCAGGCAGTGAATATGTACGCGACTTATCAAACGGTATTCAACAACGACCACGATTTCAAGATCATGGCAGGATACAATTATGAAACGAAGCATTTGAAAGATATTAAAGTGGCGCGGAATGGCCTGCTAAGCGATCAGCTTATTGATTTCGAAGTGGCGACCGGCGATGTGTTGGAAATCAATGGTGGCCAAAATGAATATGCGTTGTTTGGTACGTTCTATAGGCTAAATTATGGTTATCAGGATAAATATTTATTCGAAGCTGCGGGCCGATATGATGGTACGTCGCGCTTTGCGAAAGGGAACCGATTTGGCTTCTTCCCTTCGTTCTCCGCTGCTTGGCGTGTAGATAAAGAAAGCTTCTTTGAAGCATGGGATCAAAATGTGCTAGACGCCTTTAAAATCCGGGCATCATACGGCTCATTGGGCAATCAGCAGGTGGGGTACTATGATTACGTACAGACCATCAATGCAGGGAATGTATCCAAAGAGTATTCTTTTGGTGACGTGATGGCTCCTTATGCGCAAGAGAGTGAACCGAATGCGAGCGATTTGACTTGGGAAACTGTAAATACGACGAATATAGGGCTTGATGTGGAATTGCTTCGGTCAAGGTTGTCCTTTACCGGGGATATCTATCAACGCGAAACGTTGAATATGCTGACAGCCGGGAGAACAATTCCTGCCTACTATGGAGCAGATTTTCCGTTGGAAAATGCTTCTGATCTGTTAACGAAAGGATGGGAGGCGAGCGTGAATTGGAGAGACGGGTTTGATCTGGATGGGAAACGTTTCAACTATTATGTGGGTGCAGGTGTAGGGGATAATACGTCGAAGGTAACCCGATTTGATAACCCAAATAAAAACTTGTCCAATTTCTACGAAGGGCAGCAGCTAGGCCAGATTTGGGGTTATGAAGTGAATGGGTTCTTCTTATCGGATGAAGAAGCGGCAAATTATGATGTGGACCAAACAGCTGTGAATACGATCATCAACACATCGGCAATTGATCAAGGGCTGCATGCCGGTGATATGAAGTTCGAGGATCTCAATGGCGATAAGGTTATTTCTATGGGTGATAACACGGCAGATAACCCAGGTGATCGTCGTGTTATTGGAAATTCTTTACCTCGCTATAATTTTAATTTTAGGTTAGGCGGTGACTGGAACAATATCGACCTTTCAGTTTTTGTACAGGGAATCGGGCGTCAAAATTGGTATCCGCTGACGAGTGCCTCTTATTTCTGGGGACCCTATGCACAGCCGTATTCGACGTTTATAGGCACGGATTTTTTAAGCAGAGTATGGAGTGAGGATAATCCGGACGCTTACTTCCCCCGCCCACGGGGGTACATCGCATTGAATGCGACAAACCGCTCATTAGGAGTTGCAAATAGTAAGTATTTGCAGGATTTGGCCTATCTGCGCTTGAAGAATGTGACGGTTGGTTATTCATTGCCGCAGAAAGTTGCGTCTAAAGCCGGGTTATCACGCCTCCGTGTATATTTTAGTGGCGAAAATTTACTGACGCTTACCAAGCTGGAAAGTAAGTATATCGATCCTGAACAGGCGGCAACGGAGAATACGTACAATAAATCGACAAGTCACGCCAAGGTCTATCCTTGGGCAAAGACGTTTACATTTGGTTTGGATATTAGTCTTTAAAACAGCACGTGATGAAAATGAATTTAAATAAAATAATAGGGGCGATAAGTTCGGTAGTATGCCTGGTATCCTGTGATTTGGATAAGGTGCCTCTAGCGACACTTTCACCGGAAACTTATTTCTCTAACGAAGAAGAACTTCGTTTGTACAGTAACAAGTTCTATGAAGATATATTGCCGGAAGCGGGGGATGTATACAACGATAGGGCTGACGTCATTATATCGACGCCTTTAAATACGGAGGTATCGGGTCAGCGCACAGTACCTGCAACCGGTGGGGGATGGAGCTGGTCAGCATTGCGACGGGTCAATTATCTTTTGGGAAACTCACATCAAACGGATGATATAGCGGTTAGAAATGAATATGATGCCTTGGCCAAGTTTTTCCGTGCTTACTTTTACTTTGAGAAAATGAAGCGGTTTGGTGATGTGCCCTGGTTTAACGAAGTATTGGGTTCTGATGACGAAAGACTCTTTAAACCTAGGGATTCGAGAACCCTCATAGCAGATTCCATTATGCAAGATCTGGATTTTGCGATTGAATACTTGCCCACAACGAAAGATGTGTATCGGGTAAATAAATGGACGGCATTGGCGTTAAAATCGCGGGTAGGTCTATTTGAGGGTACTTTCCGGAAATACCATGGTATCGGCGATGCGGAAAAATATCTGCAGGCCTGTGTAACGGCGTCGGAAGAACTGATAGACAATGGTGGATACACTTTGTATACGAGTGGAAGCACGCCTTATCGAGATCTTTTTGCGACACCCAATGCCAGAAGCCAGGAAATTATCTTGGCGCGGCACTATGATCAAGGACTTAATCTGACACATAGTGTACAGAATGCGACAAATGCCAGCACGTTGGGACGGCCGGGGTTATCGAAGAGCTTTGTTAACACCTATTTGACAACAGGAGGGCTTCGGTTCACCGATCAACCAAATTATAATACTAGAGAATTTGTACAGGAAATGCAAAATCGCGATCCGCGTCTTGCGCAGACCATTCGTACGCCGGGATATACTAGAATTGGTGGAGGCGCTGCGGCACCAAACCTGTCCTTTACGGTTACGGGTTATCATCTGATTAAGTACACCATGGAACAGATATATGATGCGTATAACAGCAGTTTCAACGATATACCCTTGTTCAGAATTGCAGAGACCTATCTGAATTTTGCCGAGGCAAAAGCGGAATTGGGAACGCTGAATCAGGCAGATTTGAATAAATCGATCAATTTACTCCGCGCGAGGGTGAGCATGCCAGCGCTAAATCTGGAACAAGCGAATGCAAACCCTGATACATATTTATTGGATGCTGAAACGGGATTCCCGAATGTGGCACAGAAAAATACAGTACATACCGGGGTCATTTTGGAAGTTAGGAGAGAAAGAGGGATCGAATTGGTGATGGAGGGACATCGGTATTACGATATGATGCGCTGGAGAGCAGGCAAGCTGTTTGAAAAGCCATTTCTAGGTATGTACTTTAGCCGGTTGGGCGACTTTGACCTGGATGGAAATGGGTCGATTGACCTCTGTTTGTATCAAGGCACAAGACCGGGATCGTCCGCCAGTCTTTTTATGGAAGTAGGAAAGGATATCGTGCTGTCAGAAGGCAATAAAGGTCATGTTTTGGCACACGGCAATATCAATAGAACATTTGATGAGGATAAAGATTATCTGTATCCTATCCCTACAGAAGAAATTAATTTATCGAACAAGATATTGGAACAAAATCCGGGATGGTAACGATTAAAAAATATTCGAATGAAAAAGCATAATCTATTTATTGTATTATTTTTAGTAGGTTGTCTTACAACAGTCATCCCACTTGGTGGATGTAGTAAGAAACTACTAGATAATTCGGAGTTCGGTAATTTGTTGCCTGAGCTCCAAGAACCGGAACCGCCGGTTACCCACGAAACGTTAAAGGACAAGGATGGATGGATAAACGATACGCTGGATAATGGATTGATACATTATCAGTTTTCGAAATATATCCAAACGCAAACCGCCAATCAATTTGTCAATGTGGTGGAACTTGATTTGTCAAATCCAGACTACGAATTGGAGTTTGTTTCGCTGGGTGATCGAGATACCTTGTCTGCTGTTGCGGAAGCTAGGGGTGCCATCGCCGCAATTAACGGTACGTACGAGATAGAAGCGAGCTATATAAAAGTCAATGGAAATGTGGTTTCGCCTGTTACTTTGGCAGAAGGACATTTGCGCTTTTGGAAGCATGAGGGAGCTATATCGTATAATGCAGGTCAAGACCTGACTATTGGATATGGTACGAAAGAAAGTTACGCACAGTCTCCTTATCTGAATATTTTTTCGGGCTCCCCCATGTTAATTGATGATTACAAGCGGGTAGGAGAAGATTTTATTGGGGATGTCACGGGAATAAATCTAAATAGCCTGGATTATGAGGACTATCGGAGACATCAAGGTGTAAGGCATCCCCGTACAGCGGTTGCATTAACCGAAGATAATAAACTCTTATTGGTTACGATCGATGGTCGTTTTACGGAATCGGCGGGCATGACTGCAAAGGAAGTAACCCAGTTTTTGACGAATTATTTCGCACCACAATACGCGCTGAATATGGATGGTGGGGGCTCTACGACCATGTTCGTCAAGGATAAAGGTTACAAAGGTGTTGTTAATTATCCTACGGATGATGGTGTTCGTAATCATTATGGGCAACGCCTTTTGCGGACGTTTATATTGGTCAAAAAGAAAAGTGGTAGCAACGAGCAGTTCGCAGGAGGGGATGGGACAGCGGACAATCCTTATTTGATAGCTACGGCCAATCATCTGCAGCAAATACATGCGCTGAACTGGAGCGATACGGAAAAGAATCCCTACTATTTTAGGCTGACAGCGGATATCGACATGGTGGGACGTAACTGGAAACCTATTAATAACGTTGATCCGTACTTGAAATACTTACACTTCGATGGAAACGGGCATGTCATTAAAAACTTAAAATCTACGGATGCGTCCTATGCGAGTTTGTTTGGGGTATTATTCGGTTCGTGCAAGAATTTAGGTCTTGTTAACGTGGATATACAATCGACAAATGGTGGCGGTGCTTTTGCCGGATATTTAGGTCTCCGTGGACCGGATAAGCCAGTTAAGGTCGGTGTGATAGAAAATTGTTTCTCTACAGGTAAAGTTACGGGAACAGATGCTGTAGGGGGGATTGCCGGTAATGTCGGAAAGGCAAACGGTGGAAAAACAAGTTTCATCGTTAACAGCTTCTCCACAGCAGATGTAACCGCAACCAATTCAGGCAGTAATAATAGTCGAGCAGGTGGTTTGGCAGGTATTGTCTGGGATGGCGGTAAGGTGGATGATGGCTTCGCTGCTGGAAAAATTCTTTCCAACACGAACTCCGGTCGTGGTTCAGGTGGTGTTTTAGGTTGGACGGATGGTGATGTGAAGGGATTGATTGCTTTTAATCCATCGGTAGAAAATGTGGGAAATGGTTTGGCAGGTCGCGTGGTTACTAATATGGGATCTGTAGGTGGTGTGATTGCGCAGGGCGAAAATTGCTGGGCGTCTGAGGAGGTTGTCGTGATTAAAAACGGTACGCCGGTTCCATCATCTAGCTTCACCACGGGTGTCGTTACCGTGCGGGATACACCGTATGACGGCGAAACAAAAAGCAAGGCATTTTTGAGTGATATGAATAATTATCAAAATGTGTTGGGATGGAAGCTTGGACCTCAAAACCCTTGGGCGTCCACTGTAAATAGTAAAGGATATCCCATTTTGCAATGGTTGTTTTTGCGAGGCGATTATGAATCATACTATTAGGAACTTCTTTAACACAGCTCAACTTGGATTGGCATTCGAGTTCTGTTGTTATCGGGTTTAAAGGCATAAACGAGGCAGCTCCAAAATGGGCTGCCTCTTTTTATGTTGCAGGTATCTTACTCGACTTTTACATATAATGTAAAAGGACCTTGATAAGGGTCACCGGCCATTTGATTCTCGCTTATGACTAGCCGATATTCCCCCGTTTGTTTCAAGTCATAAGTCATTTCCATACCAAATGGGCCATCAGCGGTATGATCAGGCATAAAGATTTGCGCAATCCGAACATTGCCATTTGCCGCATCTGGCTTTACACTCGCTTGGAGTTTCCCAGGCTTTGACACATCAAATGAAAACACCATATGCTTTCCTTTTTCCATCATGCCTTTCTGTTCCGCTGCGCCATTTGACAGCGTTAAGGCTATACTATCTTGCGTAGCGGCAAAGGTAGCAGTATCAGATTCCACTGTTGTGACGCCAGCGCCCCTTGATGTGGTATCTGTAGATGTATCTTGTTTTTGATTATTGGAGTTACAGGCTGTCCAGATCAACGAAGCCACGCCGGCAATATATAGAATAGATTTTAAGCGCATAGTTGTATTTTACCTTTCGTTTTAGAACAAAGTTTTTAACACATTGTTTGTAGGTATCCATTTTCTTTTATTCGTTTATAGTTCCCTCTTGTATTTCCTCTGATGGTTTTAAAATAACGTTATCCTCTGGGGAAAGATTGCCAAATACTTCCGTTAATGTATCCAAACGTATACCTTCCTTTATCGGGATGCGTTTTATTTCGTTGTCGTTCAGTGTCAAGATGTATGTTCCCGACTGTGTATGAAGGACGCTTTTTCCTTGAACCCAGTGGGAGGGCGCTCCACGCTGTAATTTTAGCTTTACCTGTGCATAATCGCCGCCTTGTAATTCACCGGCGGGATTGTCAACATCGAACTCCAGCGTAAGGGAACGATCTTGTTGGTCGAGTAAACCCGATGTACGCGAAAGTATTGCGTCAAATGTTTTTCCGGGTTGGGAGCTCACGGTAAATGTAGCGGGCATCCCCTGTTTTACCGAAGAAGCATGTTTTTCGGGTAATGGCAGGGTTAAACGCAACTTGCTACCTTGTGCCATCATAAGCAACGGTATATTGGTTCCAGTCCCTGCTAACGCTCCTACAGAAACATTCCTTTGGGTAATCACGCCGTCAAAAGGAGCCGTGATACGTAAATATTGCCGTAACTGCGAGGAGTGGGCTGTTCCTGCCTGGGAAGCATCGTAAGTAGATTTTGCACTTTCCATAGCAGATTTTGCTCTGTCCAGTTCTATCTCTGCTACAGCCCCCGTCGTTTTAGATGCGTCGACTAACCGTTCATATGCCTGTTTAGCATATAGGTAATCATTGTACACTTTCTGCTCAATGGATCTATCGGAAAGATATTGTTGTTCCATTTCGGGCGCTTCGAGTACTGCCAAAAGCTGACCTTTACGAACACGGTCACCGCGGTCAACGTACAACTGTTTTACAAACCCCGTAACCTTGGCATAAACGGCTACCTGTTCGTAAGGTTTCAGTTCTCCTGGAATAGATATTTCATATTCGGGGTTTATATATTGTGCAGAACCCGTAGGGTAGGTAATAGGTTTTGCCTCCGTATGCTGTTCCTGTACTTTTTCCCCGCCGTTTGGGGAACAGGCTGTAAAAACCAGTGCCAACATCGTTACCAATAGTAGTGATGCTACGGATTTTCTATTTTTTAAAATGCTTTGATACATCGTTTTCTATTATTTTAAAGTTTATGATATCGTCTGTTTTCCGGATTGTTCTGCATAATATCTGCTTTGCTCATCATCAGGGTCTAGCGATGGACTGACAATTGAAGTCCTCGACATTAAGGATGCGAAGAAATGCGGAACTAACAACAAAATGGTGATCGTCGAAGCAATAAGTCCTCCGATAACTGCTCTGCCCAGAGGTGTGACCTGTTCCGCTCCGTCCCCTAGTCCCATAGCCATGGGTAACATACCGGCAAGCATAGCAGCCGCAGTCATCAGCACCGGTCTTAGCCGGGAGGAAGCCGCCAGTCTCGCGGCATTGGCAGGTTTTAAAGCAACCTGTTTTCTGTAATATTCTGCTTGGTTGACTAACAGGACGGCGTTCGATACCGATACACCCAGCGACATGATAATCCCCATGTATGATTGAAGATTGAGCGTACTACCCGTGAGGAAAAGCAGGATAAGGCTTCCGGCAATAACTGCAGGTAATACGGAAAGAATAACCAAAGGAACTTTAAAGGACTGGTAGTACGCAGATAGCATTAGGAATATGACAATAATGGCTACGCCTAAACCTACCAACAGGCTGTCGAGTGTATCATCCAGCAATTGTAAGGTTCCCTCTGTCCATATCGTGGTTCCGCGGGGCGGTTCACCGGCATTTTGAATAGCTTCCTTGACTGCCCGCGACGCCGTACCTAGGTCTTTTCCGTAAACATTGGCGACCAACGTTACATAGCGATTAGGACCTTTGCGGTTTACTTGCGCAGGAGAAGTAACTTTACGTATGGTCGCAATATCTTCCAGCACAGGACGCGGACTTCCTTTTTTCAGTGGAAGAGACCGCAATCTTTCTTCGGATGACATGACACCCTCGGGTATTTGTACCTGTGTTTGGAATACCAGTCCTGATCGGGGGTCGATCCAAAGATTTTTATCCGTAAAACGGGTGGACGACGTGGCGGTGACGAGGCTTCGGGTAATATCCTGCATCGTCAATCCAAACTGTCCTGCAAGGTCACGGTCAACATCAATTTCCAATGTCGGGTAGGCAAGAGCCTCTGCCATGCGGACATCGCGTAAATAAGGTATTTCTTTGAGATTTGCTTCAATCTTAGTTGCGTGGGCAAAAGCATGGTTTATCTGATTTGCCCCCACTTTTACTTCAATCGGTGTCATGGCTCCTTGACCCATAATTTTTTCGGTCAGTTCCATCGGCTCAAAATTGAACTGGACTTCAGGATGTTTTTCGGCAATCTTTTTCCGAACATCTTCTTTTAGATCTTCCATCGAGCCACTATATACATCCTGATTGATGGATACTTGTAAAACAGCTTCATGCGAGGCACTGGTAAAAAGGAAGATAGGATTGATAGGCGATCCTGCGGGATGTGTACCCACAAATGCGGACGTCAGGTTAATACCACTATCAGGAACCAGCGTCTTTATATCTGCGGTAATTTCCTTGACTATTTTTTCAGTTTTTTCAAGTCGGCTTCCTTGCGGAGCCTGTATCCGTACCTGAAAATCCCCGTTATTGGAAACAGGCATGACATCCATTCCGACAGCGGTAAGCAGCATAGCGGCAATCCCTCCGGCAACGAGAATATAGGCTATAAAAAGAGGCAGCGATCTTGTTCCCCATTTGCGCATCTTGTAAGAATAATTTACCCGGAATTTATCAAAGAAAGCTCGTTTTATAGGCGTATCGGCTTTCTTGTTATGCTTATTTTTCATCATCCAATTTGCCAGTATCGGTACAAAGGTCTGCGAAGCTAAAAAGGATGCAATCATGGCGAAAGCAACCGCCATCGACAAGGGCATGAACATGTCTTTCGGAATACCGGTCATGATAAAGGAAGGTGTCAGTACGGCAAGGATACAGAGCAATATGAGCAATTTAGGAATGGAAATCTCCAATAGTGCATCCACGATGGCTCGTTGTTTTTCCTTGCCCATTTCCATGTGTTGGTGGATGTTCTCTATGGTTACGGTAGCTTCATCGACCAAGATACCGATGGACAAGGCAAGGCCGCTCAACGTCATGATGTTGATGGTCTGTCCGAACAGGTGCAATACGGTAACCGCCGATAGGATAGCAATCGGAATGGTCAATACGACGATAATAGCACCTCGGGTATCGCCCAAAAATAGCAATATCATCAGACCCGTGAATACGGCCCCCAATATGCCCTCGTGGATAAGTGTGGAAAGTGCCCGTTCAATATAGGTGGACTGGTCGAATTCATAACGAACGTCCACATCGTCGGGCAATTGGTTCTTGAGCATCGGGATGGCATCTTTTAGGTTCTTTACGGCATCCAATGTAGAAGCATCTGCTTTTTTGATGATGGGCAGGTAAACAGATCGTTTGCCGTTGACCAGTGCATATCCAACGGTCTGGTCAGCACCATCCAACACAGTGGCCACGTCTCTTACATAGACGGTACGGTTGTCACTTGTTTTGACGGGTGTATTCAAAAATTCTTCCGGGTCTTTGGCAATGGAGTTGATTGGCGCCATTAGGTTATCGTCACCAATGCGGATATTTCCGGCAGGTGAGGGAAGACTATTCTTCGTCATGGCTATAGTCACTTCTTCCGGGCTTAGCCCATTTGCCTGCAATGCTTCGGGATCAACATTGACCACAATGGAACGAATATTGCCGCCAAAAGGTGCGGGAGAAGTGATGCCGGGTATTTCCACGAACATTGGTCTGACCCTGGTAATCGCGAGGGTCTGCAGTTCATTGACCGAACGTTGCTCACTCTCGAATACAAGCTGTCCTACCGGAAGGGAGCTGCCGTCAAAACGAACGACCATAGGGGGTACGGCGCCGGGAGGTAGAAAACCCATCGCTCTGGAAACGGTGGTGGACACCTCTCCGGCAACCTGGGCCATATCGGTTCCGGGATAAAAAGTCAACTTCATCAAGGTCAAACCCTGTACACTCTTGAAGTCTATATTCTTTACCCCACTTACAAACAACAGTACTTTTTGGAACTCGTTGGCCATAAATCCGTCCATATAGGCAGGAGATAGCCCCCCATAGGGCATAGCGATATATATTGCCGGTAGTTCTACTTCGGGAAAAATATCGACGTTTATTTTTTTTATCGTGTTATAGGAAAAGAAAGCTATCGTCAGCACCATGACTATGATGGCAATCGGCTTTCTTAACGCAAATCTTATCAGGTTCATGCGCAATAATTAAAGATTGTTAAACAGAAAATCGAAATCAGCGGTCAGCTCCGCTTCGTAAGCAAGCAGCATCCAGTAATCACGTGACGCCTCTATGTGTGCATTCTCCGCCTGTTCCAGCAAGCTGCGTATTTGCAACAACTCACTCAAAGCAATAAGACCACTTTTATACCTTGCCAGATACATATCATAGGCATCCTGCGATTGCTTTACGGCAAGTCCCGTTTTCCCGAGCTGTTCGTATTGCTGATGGATTTTTGCTTGTGATGCGGAAAGATCTGCCTGCATCGCTAGCTCATATTGTGTGTGAAGTTGTTTCGAACTTTCAGCGTCTTTGAAAAGTTTCTCACCCTTCAGCCTACTGGTATGTAAGCCGCTGACGTTCCAAATAATACCGACGCCCACCAGAAAATTACTAGTGGTATTATTAAATCCATCTTTCCATGCGCCGGACACTATTCCGTTGGGGGCGATACCGGTTCCACGATAGGCGTACCCTCCTAACAGTCGTAAGGATGGTAGGGCAGACCGTTTCTGTGCTTCGCCACGACGCGAATAATATGCAGACTGCTTATCTAATGCATCCAATATGGGGTGAGCGGGATTTATATTAATTGGTCGCTTCACGAGATTTTGTGTAAGCGTATGGAAACGATGGGATGATGAGGTGTAATCAATATTGTCTTTGCCATAAAGTTCTGACAATTTAACGACTGCCGCATGTGTAAGTCCGTCCCATTTATCATGCTCCCCCATGGCCTGTATATACGATGACGAGGCAAGCAGGCTGTCTGCCGCAGGTCTTAATCCGGCTGCAGAAAGACCAGATGTAATGTTTCGTATGCTGTCAAGGCGTTCTGCATTCTTAGCAGTCCAGTTCAGTTTGGCATCATTATACAATAGGTTAATGTATCGTTCGGACAATATTTTTTTTAGATTGAGCAGATAAGCATCCTTTTCACTCACCGTTTTATCAAATAGTGTACGAACAGCCTCATTTTCCTTGCGAAGCCTGCCAAAGGAAAACAATTCCCACTCTACGGTCGTAGAGCCGAAACTGTTGGCTGTCGTTGAACTGCCTCCTAATGCCGATGCTGTACCGCTCACGTTAAAGAAACCAGGTTGAGGGAAAAATGCACCGGCGCTACCTTCATACGTACCATACGTATTTTGTACCTGTGCTTTTACTTGGGGAAGCATATCACTCTTTACTGCACGCTCATAGAGTTTTGCCGCGTCAACCGCTGACGTCCTCGCATTCACACCCGGATAATTCTTCTCCACTTCGGGCCATAGACTACCCAATGTATTTTCTGTTTGCTGCGCATATAAAGGCTGCACAACTACAATGGCAATGCATAATGCTATGCTTCCCATTATTTGTTTTAACATATTCAATGAAATTTTGAGAAGACTGTCAGATAGATATTATATCGGACAGCTTCGTATCGTCTTAAATAAAAGCAATAGAAATGATGTCTATTGACACATGATATCAATAGAAAAAAGAAAAGTAGAAGGGAATGTTATATAATAAGTTTCCGAAATTGGAGGAAGATAGGTAATCTACCTGGAATTTTAAGGTTACTGTAGCGGGGATGCACCTGCACGTAAATGTGCCTATAACCAAATAAGAGAATAAAAGTTACCGCGAGAAGTGCAACGGGCAACAGATCACTCGTGTTGGTAGAAGTTGGCTGGGAAATTTTGGCATCTGTTACCTGAACGTTAGCGCACTTTTCCATTCCATTGACAACGAGCGAATTGTTCTTTTTAGCTGACTGCTGTTCCGTATTAACCGGAGTACCAGCTAAACTTTTGATACTGCTTTTTACCGGACAGGAGGTAAGCAGTACAAAAACAACCGAAGCGATTACTGCGAGGTATTTTCCGTACTTTTTTGTAATATGTATCATAATCCTATCCATAAACATTCGAAAGTAGCGATAATTTCCGCTAGACACAAAAAATCGCTTTCTTCTCTGGTAATTTTCACATCTTTTTTACAATATCTGTATCTTTTATATTACCGGAATATCGTTTTTGATCAATTTTAACGTGTTACCAAAGGCAACTGCTGCTTGATGTACTTGAACACTCCAATCCTCCGCTGCATTATCGTCGGCTCCATCCGAAATGTATTTAAGGCAAAGGAAAGGAATGTTTTCTTTCATCGCCACTAAAGCTAATGCGTAGGCTTCCATATCTACGACATCGTAGATTGTCTCTGCATGTGCCATTTCAAAATTATCCCCCGTTCCACAAATGGTTTCCGGTAGTCCCTCCATCCGTAGACCGTATTCAAGAACAGGAGGCAATCCCGATAAGGGTGTTTCATATTGTTCGAAACCTAATCCTCGGACGTCCATATCTCGCTGTACAAATTTTGTACAACAGACCACTTCACCTTTTTTGTAATGATTACTTCCGGCAGATCCTAAATTGACGATTAAGGAAGGTCTTTCTTGTTGTATAGCTGTCATAAGGCCATAGGTAGCGTTTACTTTGCCGATCCCACATATTAAAGGAGAATATTCCATAAATATATCAGCGGCTTCGGATGCTAAAGCAAAAGTAAACAGCGTATCTTCTACAGGGAAAGCGGATGTGTGACTAATGGTGATCATTTGTTCTTTTTAAAAGGATTGTTGGAATGCAAAGTTATCAACAAAAACTGTATATTTGTAGAACTCCAAAATAGTAAATAAGCATTATGTAAAAATATAGTTTCTTTCAGACATTCAGAAAACAACGAAACCCACTACGGTTCTGGTTGATTTAATAATCGCTAAAAGAAAGAAATCATGCTTATTATCCAAAATTTATCATATATACATCCGAACAAGGAATTGTTGTTCAATAACATCAATCTTACCGTTAATCCAAATGAAAAAATCGCATTGATTGGAAACAACGGGGTAGGAAAATCTACATTATTGAAAATTATTGCGGGAATGTTAGAACCTTCGGCAGGTACATTGCAGGTAGAAAACAAACCGTACTATATCCCACAGATATTTGGACAATATAATCATTTAACGGTTGTCGAGGCTTTGGGAATTGACAAAAAATTGCACGCGCTCCACGAAATTTTAAACGGAAATGTCTCCGAAGAAAATTACGATTTGCTTAACGATGATTGGACAATCGAAGAGCGTTGTAATGAAGTTCTTCGTGATTGGCAACTAAACGATCTTGACTTATCACAAAAGATGGAAACATTGAGCGGAGGACAGAAAACAAAAGTGTTTTTGGCAGGAATTGCCATTCATCAGCCCGAATTAGTTTTATTGGATGAGCCAAGCAACCATTTGGATATGATGGGTAGGCAGCTTTTGTATGACTTTATTCAAAAGACGAAGCAAACCTTTATTATTGTGAGCCACGATCGGAAATTACTGAACATCTTACATACCGTTTGCGAATTAAATAAAAATGGTATCACAGTATATGGAGGTAATTATGATTTCTATATCGAACAAAAACAAGTAGAAATCAATGCCCTTACGCAAGATATCCACAGCAAGGAAAAAGCTTTAAGGAAAGCTAAAGAAAAGGAACGCGAGACGATTGACCGGCAACAAAAGTTGGACATCAGGGCGAAAAAGAACGTAGGTAAAGCCGGGCTTCCCAAAATAGTTGCCAATACGTGGAAAAGCAATGCGGAGCGAAGTACGGCCAAAATTGCAGGTGTACACACAGAAAAAATCGGAAATATCAAACAGGAGCTTCAAGACCTACGCTCTTCTTTGTCGGAAACCGATCAAATGAAATTCGGATTTGACGATTCGAAGTTACATAGAGGCAAAAATCTGTTTATTGCAAACAATATTAACTTTTACTATAAAAAGGAAGAATATCTCTGGAACGAAAATATTAATATGCAAATCGTCAGTGGAGAACGTATGGCCATAAAAGGCGCAAATGGTACTGGAAAAACAACGTTAATTCAATTAATTTTAGGCGATATAGATCCACAGGTAGGATCTGTTTACCGAGCTGAAAGCAGGTCGGTTTACATTGATCAAGAATATTCTTTGATTAATAACAGTTTGAAGATCTATGAGCAGGCACAACAATTCAATACGTCTGCCTTGCAGGAACATGAAATCAAAATTAGACTAAGCCGTTTTTTGTTTACCAAAGATGATTGGGACAAGCCCTGTAACACGTTAAGTGGGGGAGAAAGAATGCGTTTAATGTTATGCTGCTTAAATATTACGAATCAGTCACCCGATATGATTATTTTGGATGAACCGACTAATAATCTGGATATTCAAAATATAGAAATACTGACGAATGCTATCAATGACTATCGTGGGACACTACTCGTAATATCCCACGATGAAACATTTTTAGAACAGATAAATATCGAAAGGATAATTGCGTTGTGAGGACAATTAATTCAACGTTCCTAAACTATCCACATTCATATCATGCTGAGCGAGAAGGCCACGGTCGTCTATATCCCGTACAATTTTCGTACTCGCCATATATTCGTGGTTATCTGCATAAATATAAAGGAGCGTACCGTTCTTTATCGTATTGATGATAGGTTTTGTTACCTGTCTAGGCAATGCGGGACAACCGTAACTCCGACCTAGGCGACCCGTAGATTTGATAAACGATTCGCTGCAATAGTCTGCACCGTGTATGACCACAGCCCTTGCTTTTGCTTGGTCGTTAATACCTTTTTCAAGTCCGTTAAGTACTAACGAATAGCCATTCCCGCCCTGATAGGTGTTTTCGGTTTCGTAAAAGCCTAAAGAACTTTGATAAGAACCATGTCGGTTCGAAAAAGAACGGGCATATTTGTCACCGGAGTTGCGTCCGTGCGATACAATCGTATGGTATAAAATCTTTTCATTTTTCATATCCAACACGACCATTCTTTTTTCAGTTGATGGCAATGTGAAATCGATCACCGTTAGGATATGATCATATTTGGGTTGCAAAGTCTGGTATCCTTGCATGGCCTGTTCAAAGGCTTCGTATTTCAAAACAGACTCCAAGTTCATCTTACGATAAAGGAGTTTGGTATGGTCAATTTTTGAAATAGGTTCTTTTTCTACTACAGTTTCAACTGGTTTTTCTTTCGGGAGATGTTCTGTTAGCCTAGTTGGTATATAACTCACTAAAAACGACGTCAACAGCACTAATATTAAACTACGCATAGGCAAAAAAATTTAATTCAAATGCAAAGGTAGCATTAATTTGATTATCAAAGTGTTAAATTAATGTCAAGATCATTCAATGACGATAACCAACGCATTAAAAGTTTCCGCCCAATCGTATACAAATTTAGCATGTGAGGACGCATTTCTTACACACATGTGCGATCGAGGCGTTGTTCCCAGCGACCAGCTATGTTCTATAATAGACGCATTAACGCTTTGCGTTGGCACACCATGTATATAAGCACCATTTGTGAAACGGCTGGCATAAGGTGCATAACCGTGAATCGTACTGGTACCATCTTTCAGATAAAACATTTTGGCTTTCTTTTCTTGGACCACAAATATCCCTAATGGCGTTTCGTGCGCGTAAGGTGGTTTGTGAACGCCGGAAGTAGCAGGATTCATGCTTCGGATAGCCCATTCACAATCACCGGTACGCTCTGCTGTAAGGATATTTTGATTGGTGACATCGACAAAAGCAACACGATGGAACGTGACCGTATCACCGATAGCTTTCACATACCGTTTAGGAGTCTCCCAAGTACCCTCAAAAGATACACCTTCTAATTTTACCATATCTACGGTATCGCTCGACAATAATTTTGCAAGCGCACCATCCCGTCCGTAAATAGTCGGGGCATCTGTCTCGCCGACAACGTAAAGGGGAGCAGCTTGATAGCGTTCTGTGCCTAGCGAATCAGAAATGAGTTTGTATTCATTACGATGATAGTTCTTTACTAGCGGCGCTTCGCGGTTTTTATTTTTCCGATTCTGTAAAACAGCATAAGAAGCAGGTGCACGCTGAAAATTTTCTACAAACGCAAGTTTTTCTTTGATTTTGTCTAATTGAAAACGTCTGGTAGTATCCTGATAAGGATAGGTTTCTTCCAATGTATGCTTATCGTATGTGAATTCCTTCGAAAGTTTAATATCGTCTGCAGTTCTTGGCCTTTTTCTTGCCTCTTCTTCGGCTTTCTTGACCATTTCCAATGAATCCGCTTTTCTTTGTTCTGCCGGATCAATTGTTTCCGTTTGTTGATTTCGGTTACACGACCATGTTGCCGCGCCGATGATTAAAAGTGATAACGTAAAATATACTCTCATGTATCGAGTTAACAGTTTGCTGATAGTGATTGCCCAAAGATATAAAAATGTCCCAACAATCCGCTATCTTCGTATAGAGGGTAAGATAACGTAAAAATGAAATGGTTTATTTGTATAATGATACTGTGTACCTCCTGTGTAGCAAAATCACAGGGGATATTCCAGACCCGCGACCATAAACCAGTGTCCTTCAAATTTGAGTTAGTAAACAATGTTGTATTGGTGCCACTGACAATAAACGGAATAGCCTTTTCCTTTTTGCTTGATACCGGAGTAAAAGAAACCATCTTATTTGCAAACGCCGAAGATTCGCTTTACTTGAATAACCAAAATAAAATGAAGTTTCGCGGCATCGGAATAGAAGAAGGTGTGGACGGAATTCTTTCGACCGATAATGTGGTTGAGATAGGGAACGTGGCCGTAGATTCGCTTCATTGGCTCTATGTAATACAAGGTAATGAACTGGATATTTCAAGTGATATTGGCGTAGCTATCAATGGCATTCTCGGATCTAAATTTTTTGACAGCTTTGCTGTAAAGGTTGATTATCAAAAACAACGTATTACGTTATTTCCACCAGATTACAATTATGGGAGATCCATTCGTAAATATAAATATATTCCCCTAACAGTAGAAAATGAAAGACCATATATAACGGCTAATATGTTGATCGATACAACATGGGTAGAAGGAAAGATGCTGATGGATATGGGCAATACTGCCCCCTTGATGTTATTTGCTTTTTTACTGCCGGATTTCCATATCAAAGAACCTTATGTAGAAGAATATATCGGCCGTGGTTTTAATGGTGCTGTCTATGGAAAGCGTAACCGCATTCGTAAAGTCACGCTGGACGATTTTATTTTAGATTACCCGATTGTGGCTTATCCGGACTCAAACGCCTTATTTATGAGTAAACTGGCAGAGAATAGAATCGGTTCGGTTGGAAACCAAGTGCTGCAACGTTTTCATTTGTTGATAGATTATCGGAAAAATGCCTTATATCTCCGTAAAAATAAGAAGTTCGCCAAACCGTTCTTATTAAATATGGCGGGAATCGAAGTACGACATGACGGTATGATCTGGAAAAGAGAATTGGTGAAAACAAGTCTACCCCAAAAAAAAGATAATCAAATGAAACCTGATCAGGGCGTTACCATTAACCTTGCCAATGACGCATTCCAGTATAAGTTTGTGCTGCAACCTACTTATCGTATAGCAGGGATACGAAAAGACTCGCCTGCCGAAAAAGCGGGCATCCAAGCCGATGACATGTTATTGAAAGTGAACGGGAAATCAACAGGTAGGCTAACATTGCCCAAAATTATGGAAGCTTTGCAGTCCCGTCCAGGCGAAACCATCCGTCTCACTTTGCAACGAGGCGATGAACAATATGAGACTCGATTTTTGCTTGTCGACCCTATTCCTTTCTAAAGTCTATTATTTACGTGCCTCTCATCAACCGGAAGAAATAAAAAAAAATAAATTATTCTAATGAAAATTATTGGCATTCCATTTTGAAATACCTTTATTTGCAGAAATCATTCATTATAAATGGCAAAAAATTTATTGATTGTAGAGTCACCGGCGAAAGCCAAAACAATAGAAGGATATTTAGGAAAAGACTTTTTAGTCAAGTCTAGTTATGGTCATATCCGTGATTTAGTGAAGACGGATGACGCCATTGACGTAGAAAATAACTTTGAACAAAAATATGAAGTCCCCTCTGATAAGAAAGCGGTTGTCAGCGAGTTAAAGAAATTGGCTAAAGATGCGGAAACGGTATGGTTAGCATCCGATGAAGACCGGGAGGGGGAAGCCATCTCTTGGCATCTATATGAAACATTATCGTTAAAAGACGATAAAACAAAGCGTATCGTTTTCCATGAAATTACCAAGCCGGCGATCATGAGAGCCATTGACGAGCCGCGCAAAATTGATTATAACTTGGTGAACGCCCAACAGGCACGTCGCGTGTTAGACCGCCTGGTAGGTTTTGAACTTTCTCCGGTGTTGTGGAAAAAAGTAAAGCCATCACTGTCTGCCGGTCGTGTACAATCGGTAGCTGTGCGCCTTATTGTCGAACGTGAACGGGAAATCAATAAATTTGCTGCAGAGGCATCTTATAAGATTGTCGCACAATTCTTGACGGGCAAGGGAAAAGAGCAATTTAAAGCGGAATTGCCCCAACGTTTTGATCAAAAAAGTGATGCGGAAACCTTTTTGCGCGATTGTATCCAGGCAGCTTTTGCCGTAAATTCGCTGGAAAAGAAACCCGCAAAGCGTTCGCCGGCGGCTCCGTTTACCACATCTACGTTGCAACAGGAAGCCAGTAGAAAGCTGGGGTTCTCGGTAGCACGGACGATGCAGGTTGCACAACGGCTCTATGAGGCCGGACGCATTACATATATGCGTACGGATTCCGTTAATTTGAGTGATACCGCTATTCAGGAAGCACAACAGGAAATTGTAAACGCTTACGGCGAAAAATACCATAAGCTACGTCGTTATAAGACCAAATCTGCAGGTGCACAGGAAGCGCACGAGGCTATTCGTCCAACCTATTTTTCGCAGCATACGATTGAAGGCGACCATGCTGAACGTCGTTTGTATGAACTGATATGGAAGCGTGCTATAGCATCTCAGATGAGCGAAGCAGAGTTTGAGAAAACAACGGCCAAAATATCGGTATCTACTCGGCGAGAGGAACTTGTGGCTACCGGAGAAGTGATGAGATTCGACGGTTTTCTAAAAGTCTATATGGAGTCTACCGACGAGGAATCCGACAATACCAATGAGCAAAGCGGTGAAAATGCGTTGTTACCTCCGTTGGAAAAAGATCAAAGCTTGATACTAAAAGCGATGAATGCAACGGAACGCTTTTCTCGTCCACCAGCGCGCTATACCGAGGCTTCATTGGTAAAGAAACTTGAAGAATTGGGAATCGGTCGTCCTTCTACATATGCACCTACTATTTCTACAATACAAAATAGAGGCTATGTCGTTAAGGAAGATAGGGATGGAAGGGAAAGACGATATACCGTGCTGCAGATAGCAGATGACAAAGTCGTAGAAGAAATAAAGACAGAAATGACGGGAGCAGAACGTTCGAAAATGTTTCCTACTGATATTGGTGTTTTGGTAAATGATTTTTTAGTAGAACATTTCAATGATATTATTGACTATCACTTTACGGCTAAAGTAGAGAAGGAGTTTGACGAGATTGCCCACGGCGGCAAGGAGTGGACAACGATGTTGAAGGATTTTTACGGGCCGTTCCACCAAGGTATTCAAGATACGCTGGAACATGCTGATCGGGCAAGCCATGAACGCCATTTAGGAACCGATCCAGCGACGGGGAAACCCGTAAGTGTACGCGTGGGGCGATTTGGTCCACTGGTACAGATAGGTTCTGCAGACGATGAAGAGAAACCACGCTTCGCCTCCTTACGTAAAGGACAAATGATTGAAACCATCACGTTTGAAGAGGCTATGGATCTATTCAAACTTCCTAAAAAAGTTGGTCTTTTTGAAGATAAGGAAATGACGGTAGCTATTGGTCGATTTGGGCCGTATATCCGCCACGCAAGCGCTTTTTATTCTTTGCCTAAGGGAATGGATCCAATGGACGTGACAGAAGAAGATGCCATTCAGATTATTCAGGAAAAAAGACAAAAAGACAAGGAAAAGGTTATTCGTGTATTTGAGGAAAATCCCGATGCTCAAATCGAGAACGGTAGGTGGGGACCTTTTATCCGTTTTGGCAAGCAAAATGTAAAAATTCCAAAGGGTACCGATGTCGATAAGATTACTTATGAGGATGTGTTGAAATGGGCAGAAGCGGATCCGAAAGGTAAAGCGAAGGCAGCTGCAAAAACCGCTACGGCTAAAAAAGCAACAACGAAAAAGACCACAAAGAAAACAAGTACAGCTAAGTCAAAGAAATAAAGGGGAATGAAGAAAGATCTGCCCGAAAATATTGTAGAAGATATTTCCATTGCGGTAGTACTAGAAAACTCCACACCTTCGGAAAAGGTGTGGAATGTCTATTTGATTAATGAGAAAAAACAACCACTTGTCAACGTAATCATATCGTCCAAAGGTTATGGCGAAAAAGATGGGAGAGAGGTAAAAACAACAGTTTTGCGCCATTTTTTAGGCGATGTAGAAGGCAATACATCTTGTAAAATAGAAGCAATTGATCCAGAAGTATTTGGTTTGACAAATGAATATTGGTTGAGTTACTATATGGAGAAGACAATTTACGATAAGAAATATATTTTTTTGCCAGAAAGTATTGTGGACGAAAATTTAATTAAAGTTCCGTTAGTGGATAAGCCCGGAATAGTAATCGGAGGGAGCAAATAATGAAACGGGAGAATTTTATCATAGCCATTGATGGTTTCTCGTCTTGCGGAAAAAGTACCGTTGCAAAAGCGGTGGCAAAGAAACTTCAATTTGTATTCATCGACAGCGGTGCTATGTACCGTGCTGTGACACTGTATTTTTTGAGAAATCATATTGACCTGACGGATACGGATCAAATTAATGCTGCGTTGGAGCATATTCATATCGATTTTATACCTCACACCGATAAAGTGTGTGTCTTATTGAATGGTGAAGATGTATCAGAGGAGATTCGAATGATGCATGTTTCGGAAAAAGTGAGCGAAGTGAGTGCCATTAAGGAAGTGCGCCATGCGCTGGTCAAACAACAGCAGGATTTAGGAAAACGTCGGAATATTGTTATGGACGGGCGGGATATTGGTACAACTGTATTTCCAGATGCGAATTTAAAAATATTTATGACGGCAAGTCCCGACGTACGCGCCGAAAGACGATTGGCTGAATTGTTGGCGAAAGGTGAATTGGTGTCGATGGAAGAGATAAAACAGAATTTAGCCCATCGGGATCATATCGATAGTACACGCGAAGAAAGCCCATTAAGACAAGCGGAAGACGCCATCATCCTAGATAACTCCAACTTAACACAGGAACAGCAACTGCAGATCGTGCTGGAAGAATACGAGAAAAGAAAGGGGGAATATTAAAATGCCCCCGGATCATCACCTTCTTGCAATACCAATGTCGCCGTGTTTGCGTGCATACGAAGCCGATTGCTCATACTCGACTTGAAAAGACGCTCCAAAAGACTCTTATTTCTTTTCACTACACAAAGTAGGTCGACGCGGTTGCTCTCGATATACCTATTCAAGGTATGTTCTATCGACTGATCCAGATCCAACAATACAAATTCAAGGTTGTCCTCCGGAAACATTTTCTGCCAGCGATCGGTCACCGCAATAATATCGATGTTTTTATCTTTCAAGACGTGTGCACATTTGACTTTCACTCCGAATTTATTGGCGATCTCCATGATTTGGCGTAGAGCGGCCTCGTCTTTTTCCCGGAAAAGCGTCGTGAACAAAATTTCTTTAATACCGTCGTATTTGGCCTCTCTTGGAACAGATAAAACGGGTACTTTTACTCCTCGGATAACACCTAGAGTATTCGAACCAAAAATTTTATCAATAACACCATCGGCTCGATTCGTTCCCATGACAATGAAGTGAATACCTTCGTTTTCAATAATGCGCTGTGCATTTGCTACAACGGTTCCTTCTTCAAAAAGAAAGGTCAGTGGCACGTCGGACAGGTTGTAATCATCTGCCAGTTTATGGAGATCTGCGGTATACTTCTTAAAATTCTCGAATTGATGTAATTCATAATTTTCATATACCTCCGGTACGAGCTCGGGCTGTCCTGCATGCGTAGCCGACAAGACGGGTTGCATATACGTATTAAGGACATATAAACTGGCATCCATTTCTTTTGCCAAATGTAAGGCATATACAAACGCATTATTTGCGGCGTTTGAGAAGTCTGTGGGGAATAATATCTTTCTCATAACTCTAAGTTTTATATTATATAGCAAGTTAAGGTATTTCCTTGATTTTTACAAGCAATGTGATATGAATCATTTTTTACGAAAACTGTAGCGTTTTGCAAAAAAGTAACGTTTGGTTATTAAAAAAATAAAGGTATATGGCAGAATGTTAGCTCTCTGTTCTGGTAATTGAAGATTAATTCGTTAAATTGGCATACCCGAACAGGCGATTTTAAGTGAAGATTGTTCAGCAATATTGGAAGAAGGCGAGACCATTGACCTTACGAGAGGCTCTGGAAGATTGTGTTGTGGGTAAAAGTGAGCGTGGGAAATCGTTTGTTTATAAAAAATACTATGGATATGTCATGGCAGTCGTGCTTCGCTATATCTCCACAGAGATGGAAGCGGAAGAAGCTGTTAACGAGAGTTTTGTGAAGGTGTTCAGAAAGATAGCGTCGTTCGAAATGCACGCGGACGAGTCAGCGCTGGAGAAAACATTTCGTTCTTGGTTAGCACGTATTGCGGTGAATACATCAATAGATTTACTGCGAACGCGAAAACCAACCAGCTTTTTGGAAGATACATCAGATGAAGAGTTGAAATCACACACGGTTGTTATGACGGATAGATTGGGTGTTGAAGATATTATGAAGCTTTTGACACGATTACCCGATATTCAACGCTCTATTTTTAATCTGTTTGAAATTGAAGGGTATTCACATGAAGAGATTGGGACGATGCTCAACATTCCGGAAAGTACATCGAGAACATATTTGACGCGCGCCAAACAGCGCTTACGAAAATTATATATAGAAGAATTTAGTGTTTCGCACAATATACATTCTTAAATGCTAGGGGAACATGAAAAATAACAATAAGGAACTTATCGATCTCATCAGAGAAGGGCTTAAAAATGCCGAGGAACTTCCTTATAAAGAGGGAGCTTGGGAGGCTTATAAAGCAAAATACGAGCCCGCTCAGAAAGTAAGGCGTCTTGCACCACTTTGGGTGGCGGCGGCGGTTGCCGCATTAGCCGGCTTTACTTTTTTGTTTAATGATTGGAACGAACCAACGGAATCCATCCATGTTGTTAAAACGGAGCAGAAAAGTGTAAATCCTGGACCTATGGCAGACGAAACGACTGATAAACCACTGGTAATAGACGAAACAGGTCGCTTGGCTTCGACCGACGTGCAACATAAGACCGATGTGCAGCATAATGAGGAGAGTAACGAACGATTTCAACCACATCTTGCGATGCAAGAGATAACGCAGCTCGATAGAATGGCCATACAGCCACTTGACATGGCGCGTTTGGGTAATACATCTGTCTTAACGAGCGAAATCAAAAAACCGGATTTGATGGTGTTCCGGGAAGATCGTAAACCTGTAGCAGTTTTAGCATGGGACGATGATTTGATAGCCGGTCAACAAGTAGATCCAAATTTCGCCTATCAAAGCGAAGCTGCCCGTCAATTATCCCCTAAGAAATTACGTCTTACCGATCGATTTGAACTAGGGGCGTTTCTGAGCCCATCAACTACCGATCGGAGCTTCGACCTTGGTGGAGGACTTGTTTTTGCATATCGATTTAACGACAAACTCGCCATCCGCACCGGCGCTTCCTTTAATCAATACGAAGTGGGTATGTTGAAATCGCATGTTCAAGAAATAGGGGAGGAAAAGAAGCAGGAAGCCGCTCCTATAAAAAATACGGATAAAGTGATCTCCAAAGAAGCTTCCTCTCTCAGAGCAAACAATTTCTTTATTCCTAATTTAAATGCAGTAACGGGAAAAGTGCAAACTTTGGATATCCCACTTGAGATACGATATAATCTAACGAAACAATTTTACGCTACCGGTGGAGTCTCTTATGCAGCAGTTTTATCACAAGAACGTTTTGACCACTATGAAGAATCTGCTGGGATACCGACATATTCCAGTGTGTCTGACTCTGAAAAGCCGGCTCAAAATTCAGTTACTACGGTAGAGACCACCAAGATAAGTGAGGATGAAAATATAAACACAAATGGCTTTGGTGGATTTGTAAATTTCTCGGTAGGTAGAAAAGTGAATGTAGGTAAAACGATGAAAGTTTCTGTCGAACCGTTTGTGAAACTCCCTGTTGGCCAATTTAAACGTGCCGACATGAATTACACAAACGGTGGTATACGTATTATTACGAGCTTCTAATACGAATTATATTATATTTTATCAATACGTACCCAGCTCATGCCCGCGGCTATCGCTCCTTGAACACCAGGATCACCATCCTCGAAAACAAGGCAGTCAGCAGGAGCAACATCAAGTTGTTCAGCAGCTAAGAGGAAAGGTTGCGGGGAAGGTTTACCCTCAGGTGTATCGCCAGCACATACTAATGTTTCGAATTTACCCATAACATTGATAACGTCCAATGTAATATTTAAGGTTGAACGAGAACCTCCAGAAACGATACCGATTTTCTTCTTTCCTACATTTGCCAAAAGATGTTGTAACACATAGTCCACTGGTTTCGTTTGACGGATAAACTGTTCAACAAATATAGTGGACTTTAATCTTGCAAAAGCCAGTGTCTCGATATCTTTTTGATATCGTTTGCCGATTTCGGCAGCAACATCGACTGTTGGCCAGCCTGCAAGTTCCTCTACAATATCGTCATCTAAATTAATTCCATATGCTGCAGACGCGGCTACGTAAGCCGCTTTATGTGCGGGCATATTATCGGCAAGCGTTCCATCGACATCGTATAATAACGCTTTAAACGGTTTGGACTTTTCCTGTAAGATTTCAAATTTCTTTTGTGATTCAGCATTCATGCCGCAAAAATACACAAAATTGTGGTAGAGGCACTATTTAATAGCTTTCCTCCGGGCTTTCTCCTTGATAATCAAGCTTAGTTCGCGATTTGTTTGACTGCCAACGGAAGTGTTCTCCTGTGCCCGACGGAATAAATAAGGCATAACTGCCTTTACCGGTCCGTAAGGCATATATTTCGCGACATTGAAACCAGCATCGGCCAGGTTGAATGAGAGATTGTCGGACATCCCCAATAGTTGTGAAAAGAAAATATGCGGATTTGTTGAAGAAATGCCTCGTTGCACCATTTCATCTGCTAATAAAGCGGAGCTTTCCTCATTGTGCGTACCTGCTACCAGTCCAATACGGTTGATGTGGTCTAAACAAAATACGATAGCCCTATTATAATCGCTGTCACATGCTTCTTTATTTAGCTGTATTGGTGATGGATACCCCCTTTCAGCTGCACGCTGGCGTTCTATTTCCATGTAGGCACCACGTACAATCTTAGCTCCTAAATAGAAGTCTTGTGTCTGGGCATACGCGAAGTCAGCCTGTAGCGATGCAAATTTATCGTGGCGATATAGCTGGTACGTATTATATACTACAACCCGCTCTTTGTTATATTTCTCCATCATCTCTCGCGCAATATCATCGATGGTATCCTGCACCCAGGAATGTTCCGCATCGATCAATACCCGATTGCCCACCTCGAAACAAGCTTTACAGATACGGTCTATTCGATCGTAGACACGACCAAACTCTGCTTTTTCTTCCGCTGATAGATTCTCTTTGGCATCTATTTTTGCAAATAGATCAAACCGACCCAGGCCAGTTGGTTTAAAAACACAAAAAGAAGCGTATTTATTGCGGTTGGTGTATGCTACTGTCCGCAAGATTTCCTCGCAATTGGCATCAAAGCTTCCTTCAGCACCCTTTCCTTCAACAGAGTAATCGAGAATAGTCGTGACATTAGCTCGCCCAAGTTCCTCAATCGCCTGTTCACAATCTTCAATAGACTCGCCGCCACAAAATTGCTTGTAAATGGTATTCCGGATAATTCCTTCTATAGGAAGCCCTACACTTAAAGCAAAATTTGTCAATGGTGTGCCGATTTTGATGAGTGTATTATTCGAAACCATCTTAAAAAGCCAATATGCTTTTTCCAGATCTTTATCGGTTTTATTTCGAAAAGCAATTTCAGTGTTGTTAAAATCCAGTTTAACCAAGTTGTTGCCAGATATCATCATGTAAAATATTAACGGTCAAAATTAAATAATTATTTTCATCTATTTGCTTCTTTTCGATAGTCGATAAGCCTTTATAATTAACGAGAATTATCCTTTTTTTTACTGATATTATTTATCACTTCACTTTATAACACGTACTTTTACAAAACGGCAAATAATAATAGAAATAACGAGATGCAAACATTTTCATTGAAGGGAGAGTATATTCAATTAATCCAGTTGCTAAAAGCTATGAACTGGGTAGAACATGGCGCTATGGCCCAGTTTGTAGTGGAAGAAGGATTGGTTAAATATAATGGTCAGGTAGATCACAGAAAAAGATTAAAAGTAAAAGTAGGAGACATTGTTGAATTTGATGGACAGCAAGTAAAAATTGTTTAATTTAGTGCTTTAATTATTTCAAACATCACTATACATGACAAAACAAATTGCCAGTCTTGGGTATCAGGTATTCTTCGAAAAAAATCTTGACTCCTTGGAGCCGTTCATTACTTCGCGCAACTACTCCCAGATATTGGTATTAGTCGATAGGAATACGAACGACTATTGCTTACCGATATTACAGTCGGCACTTTCCAAGATAACAGATTATGATATTATTGAAGTAGATCCCGGAGAGGAAAACAAAAATATTGATTTTTGTATTGGTGTTTGGAAAACGATGCTCGATTTTGGAGCAGACCGGAAAGCACTCATGATAAATTTGGGCGGCGGAGTGGTAACAGATATGGGTGGGTTTGCCGCCTCTACGTATAAGAGAGGAATTGATTTTATCCAGATTCCTACTACCTTACTTTCACAAGTGGATGCATCTGTAGGTGGAAAAACCGGAATAGATTTAGACAATGTGAAAAATATAATCGGCACGTTTACCCAACCGCAGGCCGTTTTTATCAGCGGACAGTTTCTCTCCACGTTGGATGATCGCCAAATGCGCTCTGGCTTCGCAGAAGTCATTAAACACGGTTTGATCTATGATAAAGACTTGTTTTTAAGGACTAAATTGGTTAATCTGGAAGCAGATGATTTGGATGATATTGTTTTCCGTTCGGTAGAAATAAAAAATGAAGTTATTACAGAAGATCCGACGGAAAAAGGCCTCCGTAAAATCCTAAATTTTGGACATACCATTGGGCATGCAATAGAGGGGTATTCCCTGATACATGATGCCAACCCACTTTTACACGGCGAAGCAATTGCATTAGGCATGATTTGTGAAGCTTATATTGCGCATAAAATCAACGGGCTTTCAGCAGCCGATTTGTCGGAAATAGTTCAAGCGTTTGACAATCGATTTGAGCGCTATCCGTTTTCGGGAGATATATATCAGGAGCTGATCGCCTTGATGCAAAATGATAAAAAGAACGCGGGAAGGAAGTTAGGTTTTGTATTACTGTCTGAAATTGGTAAATGTGATTATAATATCTATGTAGAGGAGGAACTGATTAAGGAGAGTTTGGATTTTTATAGAAATAGATAGATCGTATGGGTAGATATATATCGTTAGCATTGGGTTTGCTCGTTTTGGGTAATGTCGTTTCGGCCTATAGCCAGGAACGGGTGTTAATTTTCTCCAAGACAGCGGGTTTCAGGCACAAAAGCATTCCTAAAGGAGTAGAAACCGTCACAAGATTACTTAAAGCTGAAAATATACAATCCGTTCATTCAGAAGATGCGCACTATTTTTGTGTAGATAGTCTGCATCAATTTGCTGCCGTTATATTTTTAAATACCACAGGTGATATATTAGATGACCAGCAAAAGGTAGCTTTCCAAAACTTCATCCGCTCCGGAAAAGGATATATGGGTATACATGCAGCTTCGGATACGGAGTTTGAATGGCCTTGGTATGGCGAACTTGTAGGAGGCTATTTTACCCAACACCCACCGGTTCAGAAAGCCAAAATCGATGTCGTCGACCGCGCGCACGCCGCGACCGAACATTTGCAAGAAGTTTGGTGGCATAAAGACGAGTGGTATGATTTTAGAGATATACAGCCGGGATTGCATATCCTAATGACACTTGATGAGCAAAGCTATGAAGGTGGTACAATGGGGAAATTTCATCCGATTGCATGGTTCAGGGAGTTTGATGGTGGGCGTACGTTCTATACGGGACTTGGACATACCGAAGAATCTTATGATGTCGTCGATTTTCAGAAGCATATTATTGGTGGTGTCAAGTACGTGTTGGGGCGCTAGGTATATTGACTTTTCGTTTATGAACAAATTTCTATTTTCTGTATTGGTATTATTCTTTTGTGTTTATCATGGTAAATCACAAGATATAAATTTAATCCAGAGAGAGTTAGATCAATCACCTATACTAAAAAATCATTTCTTTGGTTTCAGTCTTTATGACGTAGATCAGAATCAATTTCTGATGGGATCGCATGAGGATAAATATTTTACTCCCGCTTCCAATACTAAAATTTTCACTTTGTTTACAGCGCTCAAAAATATTGGTGATTCCATTCCGGCCATTTATTACATAGAAAAAGGAGATTCTTTGTTATTTTGGGGAACAGGTGATCCAACCTTTCTACATTCGAAATTGGATTCTGGGAAAGTTTATAATTTTTTACGGGCAACAGATAGAAAGTTATTTTATGTAGGAGGAACAGTTACAGAAGAACCTTTTTATCGCCAAGGGTGGGCAATGGAAGATTATGAAGAATACTATCAACCGGAAATAACGCCATTTCCCATTTATGGCAACGTAGTTACGTTTGGGAGTATTCGGAACAGATTGACCGTTTTTCCCGTACGCTTCCAATTTGGTGTTGCCACGGACGAAACAATCGCGGAGCCAAACCGCTTCCGGATTCATCGAAAACTGGAGGAAAATACTTTTTTAATCAACAGCGCAAGAATCCCGAATAACTATGTAAACCAGAAACCATTTAAATACTCCGATGAGTTGATCATACAATTATTGCAGGATACGCTACAGAAACCGGTAGAATTAATTCAATACCCTAAACCTGCGGAAGTAGATACGCTATTTTCTGTTGCTACAAAAGATGTACTACGTGAAATGATGCTGGTCAGTGATAATTTTTTGGCAGAACAGTTAATGATGGTTGCGGCAATGGATAGATACGGTGAATTTAATACCGCTCGTTTAAGAAAAGATATGGAGGCATCATATTACGCTTATTTCACGGATAAAATAGATCTATATGATGGCAGTGGCTTATCGCCTTATAATAAAGTTACGGCAAGGAGTTTAGTAGAACTTTTGTTGCTGGTAGCGCAGGAAGTTCCAAAAGTAGAGGAACTTCGTTATTTGTTTGCCGCAGGAGGTTTGGAAGGGACGTTAAAAACGACTTATCGGCCAGACGGCGGATCTCCATTTATATGGGCAAAAACAGGCACCATAAAAAGCGTGTATTGTCAAAGTGGCTACATCCAAACCCGTAGCGGCAGAAACCTGGCATTTTCTTTTCTTAATAATAATTTTATAGGCTCTGCTACGCCAGTGCGTAAGGAAGTCTCCCGTATCATGACTTTTATCCGGGAGAATTATTGAGTAACTATTTTTTATTATATTCGCTTCACAAATGCGTGTTATCGAAAAAAACAACAAACGCTTAATTCGCTCTTGGTCGATGTTTGACTGGGCGAATTCTGCTTACAATTTGGTTATCACCTCGACTATCTTTCCGGCTTATTACACAGCCATTACGCAGACGGCGGAAAATGGCGATGTGGTTAGTTTTTTCGGATTGAAGGTAATCAACACCGCCCTTTCCAATTTTGCTTTAGCTTTTTCTTACCTCTTCATGGCTTTTATACTGCCATTTCTTTCGTCCTATGCCGATGTACAAGGAAAAAAGAAAACAATGATGATGTTTTTCACCTATTTTGGTGCCATAGCTTGTATGGGGCTTTTCTTTTTTCGTTTAGAGACACTTGAATTGGGGGTAATATTGTTTGGACTAGCTGCGATGGGTTATATAGGTGGTGTGTTATTCAACAACTCCTATTTACCCGAAATAGCAACCGTAGATAAGCAGGATAGTGTAAGTGCGCAAGGATTTGCGTATGGTTATGTGGGCTGTGTTACGTTACAGCTTATCTGTTTGGTTTTTATTTTAAAACCGGAATGGTTTGGTATTACCGACCTCTCTTTTGGACCTCGGTTATCGTTTTTGCTCGTAGGTGTGTGGTGGGCCAGTTTTTCCACTATTCCTTTTTTAGCACTTCCCAATAATCAAAAATCAGCTATCCGGGCTTCCAAGAAAATTTTTCGTACGGTTATTATAGAATATCGCATTGTGATGCGACGCATACAGAAAATGCAACGTATTCGCCGGTTTTTACCTGCTTATTTTTTTTATTCTGCAGGCGTGCAAACGGTGATGATTGTAGCAGCTGCCTTTGGTGCTAAAGAGCTTCATCTCGAAAGCTCTAAACTGATCATAACCATACTGTTAATTCAGCTTGTTGCCATACTGGGTGCTTTTTTAATGTCTAAACTTTCGGCGAGGTTTGGTAACATTAAAATCTTAATCGCCGTTGTGTTCGTGTGGATAGGCGTGTGTGTGTCTGCATTTTTCATAAAAACAGAAGTTGAGTTTTATGTTTTAGCTTGCTTGGTCGGATTAGTGATGGGAGGCATTCAGTCCTTATCGCGATCCACCTATTCTAAATTCCTGCCAGAAGATATCAAGGATACAACATCCTTTTTTAGCTTTTATGATGTTACAGAAAAATTAGCTATTGTATTGGGGCTGTTTTCCTTTGGATTAATAGAACAGTTTACGCATAATATACGCTATTCCGCGTTATTTCTTTCTGTATTTTTTATCATCGGATGTGGTTTGCTCTTTCGCTTGCTACGATTTAATAAGGCTATGACGTTATGAACGTAGAGATATTTATACCCTGCTTTATAGACCAGATTTATCCTCAAACTGCTTTTAACACGATTAAATTGCTGAAAAAAGCCGGTTGTAATGTTGTCTATAATCCTAAGCAGACCTGTTGTGGACAGCCAGCATACAATGCTGGGTTTTGGGACGAGGCAAAGAAAATCGGACTTAAGTTTCTCGGTGATTTTTCGGAGGATTGTTATATCGTGTCGCCTTCAGCTTCCTGTACGGGGATGATAAAAAACGGTTATGATGATTTATTTACCAATTCTACCGCACATAACCGCTGCCGTAATATTCAATCAAACATCTATGAATTGAGCGATTTTTTGGTAAATGTGCTTAAAAAAGATTATTTTGGAGCGGAATTAGTGGGAACGGCAGTCTATCACGACTCTTGCTCCGCGTTACGGGAGTGTAAGATTAAAGAAGAACCTCGGAAGTTATTAGCGCAAGTAGGAGGACTGGATGTTGTGCCAATGCGTGATCAGGAAACTTGTTGTGGGTTCGGAGACACTTTTGCCGTGAAATTTGAAGGTATATCGGCAGAGATGGCCGAACAAAAAGTACAAAATGCAATGGCCGTAAAAGCTGACTATATTATTTCAACAGATAGCTCTTGTTTATTGCAATTACAAGGATATATTGATAAACATCAACTCCCAATCAAGACGAAACACATTGCAGATGTGTTGACGTCAGGATGGGCAAATATTTAATAAAACCTATAATAATCCATGAACTCAAGAAGAACTTTTTTAAAAAATTTAGGTCTGGCAGCAGCGGGAGTAGCGATAACTCCTTCTTTAGACGTATTTGCAGCAAAAAAATCGTGGTTTGACATTTCGTTAGCGCAATGGTCCCTTCACAAAACGCTATTTGCGGGTGATTTAAAGAACATCGATTTCCCTGAATTTGCAGCAAAGAAATTTAATATTTACGGTGTAGAATACGTAAACCAGTTCTTTAAGGACAAAGCAAAAGATATGGCCTACCTTAAAGACCTAAATAATAGAGCCAAAGACAATGGTGTAAAGAATGTGATGATCATGGTTGATGGTGAGGGAAATCTCGGTGATGAAGATAACGCAAAACGTTTACAAGCTGTAGATAACCATTATAAATGGATTGATGCAGCAGCATTTTTAGGATGTAAATCCATTCGGGTAAACGCTGCTGGAAAAGGAACGCGTGAAGAAGTCGCTCAACGTGTTGTAGAGAGCTTAAGTACATTGGCGGATTACGGCAAAAAGGCAAAAATCAACGTGATTGTTGAAAATCACGGAGGTATTTCTTCGCACGGTGATTGGTTGGCAGGCGTATTGAAAGCAGTAGGTAAGAAAAATTGTGGAAGCTTACCGGACTTTGGTAACTTCTATGAATATGATCGCTATCAAGGTGTGCAAGATTTAATGCCCTATGCCAAAGGTGTGAGTGCCAAAACAAATGTTTTCGATGCTAACGGCAATGAAGTGAACATCGATTATGCTCGCATGATGCGTATTGTAAAAGATGCAGGTTTTAAAGGTTATGTCGGTATTGAGTACGAAGGAAAAGATCTGCCTGAAGTAGAAGGCATCCTAGCTACCAAGAAATTGCTTGAGCGATTTAAAACGTTGTAATCTGTTATAACCCGTAATTGAAATTTTACAAAATTAAAAATGGATAAAACGGGAAAAACTAGAATTTTTATTTTCTTTGTAGCAAAGTTACCAAAATCAAACTTTCGACGTCATTGCGAAAACAAAGTAATGATGAGTTTTTGAGGTTTGATTTTGTTTTTTAATGTCTATAACTTAAAAAGATGAATCAACAAAAAGAAGACGAAGTCCTGGTAAACCACCTTGCCACGCAGGGCATTGACAACAAAATGGTAATGGGACATCCCGCAAGTTTATTTGTCCTGTTTTTTACGGAGATGTGGGAGCGCTTTAGCTATTATGGTATGCGTGCCTTATTGACAGTCTTCCTCATCACGGAGATTGTCAAAGGTGGATGGGGATGGACAAATGCCGATGCTATGCAACTTTACGCTTGGTACACCGGGTTGGTCTATCTTACGCCGTTGATTGGGGGAATGATTGCAGACAAGCTTACAGGCTATCGGAAAGCAATTCTACTCGGAGCCTTAATCATGACCTTGGGTCACTTGTCTATGGCCTTCGAAACGTTTGGAGATAACTTTTTTTACTTGGGTTTAGTTTTAATGATTCTCGGAAACGGTTTATTTAAACCCAATATCTCCTCCATGGTGGGACAATTGTATCCCGATACCAGCACAAAGAAAGACGCGGGTTACACCATTTTCTATATGGGTATCAATGCGGGAGCTTTTCTAGGCATGTTGTTATGTGGTTATATCGGTGAGAAAATTGGTTGGCATTATGGCTTCGGTCTTGCTGGTGTATTCATGTTTTTCGGTATGTTACAGTTCTTTTTTGCACAAAAGATATTTGGTATCATAGGCGAGAAGCCCGATACAACACATAAACCCGAAGATCACGTAGAGAAGATTACAGACGAAGAAACACCTAAACATGTGGTTCGGGATAGACTTATCGTCGCGGGGGTCTTGATGTTGGCCAGTGTGTTTTTCTTCTTTGCTTTTGAACAGGCCGGTGGTTCTATGTCCATCTTTGCCAAAGATTACACACAGCGGGTTTTGGAAGGTAATGCCGGACTAACTTTTAAATGGGTCGATGCAGCCTTGACTATTTTCCCAATCATAATCGTCACATGGGTATTGTATGGTCTCTCTAAAAAAATTGCTTCTGCTTATCCGCTAACGATTATGTTTACAGCGTTGTCGTTTGCGATCATTTGGGGGCTAGGTATCTGGAAGGTATACAGAGAATTCAGTGCTGAACAAACAGAAGTGACGGTTTCTTGGTTTCAGATATTAAACTCCTTCTTCATCATTACGTTAGCTTCTTCTTTCAGTAAAATGTGGGAGAAAATATGGAACCCTTCGGGTGCTGTAAAATTTGCCATGGGGCTGTTGCTGGTGGGCGTAGGTTTTGTTGCCCTGGCTTTTGGAGCCAGCTCCATTCCGAAAGGAGCAACAACGGCCACGGTTAGTATGGTGTGGTTGATACTTGCATATTTTTTCCATACGACAGGCGAACTATGCTTATCGCCGGTAGGGTTATCGTATATCAGTAAGCTTTCACCGAAGAAATTTGTGGGCTTGCTTTTCGGACTTTGGTTTACGGCGTCTGCAATTGCGAACTTTATTGCCGGTATGACCGGATCGTATATTGATAAGATTTCTGAAGAATATTCCATGTCGATATTCTTTTATATCATTGCATCCATTCCGATTGTTGCAGCTTTGTTATTGTTGGTCTTCAGTGGCAAGCTACGGAAAATGACGCATGGTATTGATTAAGAAAGACACCTAATATCTCATTGAACGTGGTAGACAGTTTAGTCATTATTCCGACATACAACGAAAAAGAAAATATAGAGAAGATAATCCGAAAGGTGTTTTCCCTGTCTGTTCCGTACGATGTATTGGTTGTTGACGATGGCTCACCGGATGGCACCGCGAACATTGTTAAAACTTTGCAGCAGAAGTATGTAGGACGTCTGTTTATCGAGGAAAGAGTTGGGAAGTTGGGATTGGGAACGGCTTATATTCACGGATTTCGATGGGCTTTACAACGCCATTATGCCTATATTTATGAGATGGATGCTGATTTCAGCCACAATCCGGAGGATTTAATACGTCTACGTCAAGCCTGTTTGGATGGAGCCGATATGGCGATCGGCTCCCGTTATATAAAGGGGGTAAACGTAGTCAACTGGCCGATGAGCCGCGTATTGATGTCGTATTTTGCTTCGGCGTATGTACGGCTTATTATGCGTATCAATATTCAGGATGCTACCGCTGGATTTGTCTGCTTTTCAAGAGGGGTATTGGAAAAGATTCCACTAGACAAGATTAGGTTCATTGGCTATGCTTTTCAGATTGAAATGAAGTTTACGGCCATCCAATATGGTTTCAAGGTAGTGGAAGTACCCATTATATTTACTGATCGTACCGAAGGAGTCTCCAAAATGAGCACACGGATATTTAGGGAAGCATTTTTTGGAGTTATACAACTGAAAGTAGAGAGTTGGTTTAAGAAATATAAATAGGTAACTTCGCGTATATGAATGAATATCTTGACCCGAATCCAGAAAAGCTAAATCCCATAGACAGGGATATAGAAAGAGCCTTGCGTCCGCAAGTGTTTGAGGATTTTACAGGGCAGGAGAAAATTTTAGAAAACCTCTCTATTTTTGTAAGAGCTGCGAAGTTACGCAGCGAAGCATTAGATCATGTGCTGTTGCATGGTCCTCCTGGCTTGGGAAAAACTACGTTATCCCATATTATCGCCAACGAAATGGGCGTGAATATTAAAATCACATCTGGTCCGGTATTGGATAAGCCTGGTGATCTGGCAGGTCTCTTGACTAATTTAGAGGAAGGCGACGTATTGTTCATTGACGAAATTCACCGTTTAAGTCCGTTGGTTGAAGAATATCTTTATTCGGCAATGGAGGATTTCAAGATTGATATTATGCTGGAAACGGGACCTAATGCCCGATCTGTCCAAATTTCTTTAAATCCGTTTACACTTATCGGTGCAACTACGCGATCCGGATTGTTAACCGCCCCACTACGCGCCCGTTTTGGAATTAACTCCCGACTTCAGTATTACGATGCTAAATTGCTGACTACAATCGTGTTAAGGTCGGCTCATATTTTGAATACACCGATTACGGAAGAGGGTGCGTATGAGATTGCACGTAGAAGCAGGGGCACACCGCGTATTGCCAATGCTTTATTGCGCAGAACACGGGATTTTGCGCAGATCAAGGGAAATGGATCGGTGGATAGAGCCATTGCCCAATATGCGCTGAATGCCTTAAATGTCGATGAAAATGGTCTAGACGAAATGGATAACCGAATACTGACAACTATCATCGAAAAGTTCAAAGGAGGCCCTGTCGGATTAAAGACAATAGCTACTGCAGTGGGAGAGGATGAGGGAACTATCGAAGAGGTATATGAACCTTTCTTGATACAAGAAGGTTATCTCATGCGAACTTCCCGTGGGCGTGAATGTACAGAACTAGCCTTTAAACATTTAGGGAAAAATACGTTCCATAGAGGGAATACGTTGTTCTGAACCTCGTATTTTCTTTTCCTTTTGCAACTTTTTGTGCAGTTGCTTGTTTTTCTTCCATGATGAATCCTAGAAAGTTGACGACATTAAGGAACTTTAATCAGGTTCTACTTTTTTTTGTTTTACTTTTCGCAATCTTATATTACGCGAAAACTTTTCTTATTCCTGTCGTTACCAGCGCTTTGTTTGCTATGTTATTAGTACCTATTTGTCAAAAACTAGAGCAATGGCGAATGAAGCGGGGTTGGGCTGCAGTTTTGGTCGTGTTAATCAGTATGTCAATTATAATGGCCGTATTGTATGTATTAATAAGTGAACTGGTAGGCCTCGGTGGTGATATTGTGGTCATAGGAAAGCGGATAAACATGTTATTAGATCAAACACACGCCTTTGTGACAGAGCATTTTAATGTATCCAGAATAAAACAAAAAGAATATCTCCAAAAACAATTGTCGGAGTGGTCCAATGCGACAGGTAAAGTCGTGGGGGGTGCAGTTTTCTCTATTATTTCCTTGGTAGGTAACGTTTTAATCGTCACTATCTATACGATCTTGATGCTGATATACAGGCAACGCATCAAATGGTTTGCCCTTCAATTGGTCAAACGTCATGCTGGGTATGATGAAATAGGTCATGCAAAGACAATTGTAGGAAAAATAACAAAAGTGTCTAGTCTATACGTGGGTGGTGTTTTTTCGGTTGTGTTGATATTATCCATCATTTACTTCACGGGATTGACTCTTATTGGAGTAAGAAATGCTTTATTTTTCGCGCTTTTGGCCGCACTGATAAATGTCATCCCCTATATAGGTTCCGTGTTAGGTGGCGCTATTGTTGTATTGTATACGCTGATAACGGGAGATTCGCTGACTACATCCATCATCGTCGCGATTTTTTTTACAGCAGTCCAACAATTAGACAGTTATGTGCTGACACCGAAAATTACCGGAGGAAAAGTTAAACTTAGCCCCTTATTTACCATTATGGGGTTATTGCTAGGTGGAATGGTATGGGGTGCGGCAGGTATGATTTTGTTTATACCCATATTGGGTATTTGTAAAGTGATTTTCGATAATGTGGATTTGCTCAAACCCTATGGGCATTTGATAGGAGATTAATAGTTCGTCATATTTTTATTAGGAAATCCGTCTTAATATTCTATTTGCGCGGCTCGCCAATGCCGGCGTCGGATTTTTGAGCAGATGTTGAATCTGCGCTTTTAACTCATCTTCTATCCAAGGGTTTTTCTTGCGCAGATTATATAATATATCAAAACAGTTGACTGCCACTGCTACAGGGCGGTCGGGGTTAATCAGCCAATTGAAACACTGTTCGATTAGAACTTCTTCTTGATCCGATGTATGTGGTATGGCTGTTTTTATATCGGTCGCCAACATCACTATTTTCGTGTAGCTTCTAATCGTTCCCCAATGATTTTGTTCCGATAGACGATTAATAAGCACATTATATATAGAAGAGATCAGAGCAGGCCGTTGTATGCAAACATGTTCCAGAAGCCACGCCGCCCGAAAAGAAACCTGATTATCTGGATGATAAGAATACGCCAATAGACTGTATACCGTGAAACCATGGGCATGAATAAAATCCAGACTAAATACTTTCGCCGGATATTGGCGAATATCTACTTTCAAGAACTTCACCAGCTTGGGATCGAAATCTTTATTCGCCATAAAATTTTGGGTTAAAGTTAACCAAGAACAATTGTGCTGTGGCCCGGGTAATGGCGGTGTAGAGCCAACGCAAAAACTCGGTATTGAGCATATCATCGTTTAAATATCCTTGATCTACAAATACGCAAGGCCACTGTCCGCCTTGTGCTTTATGACAGGTAATGGCATAAGCAAACTTAATCTGTAAGGCATTATAATAAGGATCTTTTTTGATGGCATCCAAGCGATCTTTTCTGGTCGGTATGTCCGCATAGTCCAAGGCAATCGACTCGTATAATTGCTGCTGTTGATCATAAGGCATGTTTGGCGCATCTACATGCAAACTATCTAATAAAACACGGCATACGATCGGTTCTAACTCATCATCGTCTATAAATTCCAGCGATATATCGGCGAAGCGGAAGCCATGTTGTTCGTGTATATTACTGACCTTTCGAACCTTGGCTAGATCACCATTGGCTATAAAGCCGGTGTTTTTCTCATCGTGTTGTTGTAGCCAATAGTAGTTGTTACGTACCACCATGATTAAATCTCCTCCGGTGATTTCTTCATCGCGAAAGAGAATTTGATTCCGGATATGTTGATTATATAAATTGGCGGATTTATTGGATCGACATATAACGATGGTATTTTCGATTTCAAAACGATCGTAGCTATAATGCAATCCTTCCAGAAGCCGTTCGCCATTCATGCGGAAAATATCCGTAAATCCCTTGGTGTGAAATTGCGGGAATGGGAGGCTGGCGTCCTGTTTTTCCAAATGGATATCATTACGCACTTTAGTGGCATTATAAAGTATACCCGAAGCTCGTTGCTGTCGCACGACCTCGCGAAGTTCATAATGGAACGTTCTGAGATGATAGTTGGCTTCGAGATAATTTGGGTCTAATGCGGGGCTTTCCAACATGCCCACAGGTGGAAGCTGAGCGGTGTCCCCAACGAACATAAGGCAACAATTTTCGCCCGATTGCACATACCGAATCAAATCGTCCAATAAACTTCTCGAAAAGAACTGTTCACCAGAATCAGAAATCATAGACGACTCATCCACAATAAATAATGTATCTTCATGTAGATTTTCCGCTAAGGTGAAATCCAGCTCCAAGGTAGCTGCGGATTTTTTTCGGTATATCTTTTTATGGATAGTAAACGCTTTCCTTCCGGAATAGTGACGCATGACTTTTGCAGCACGTCCGGTAGGTGCCAGTAAAACCGATTTCTTTTGAAGCGTAGATAAAACCTTTACCAATGCGCTGATGATGGTCGTCTTTCCAGTTCCGGCATAACCCCTTAAAACAAAGCAGGTAGTCGGGTGAAAAGTACTTAAAAATTCTTCCAGAAGTACAAACGATTCCTGCTGTTGCCGGGTAGGTTGCCATACAAACTGTTGGGTAAGCAGGTTCTGAATATGCATAATCAAAGTTATGCAAAAGGTTGGTCATATCAATTGGAAAAGCTAATTTTGTTGAGGGACTTCTAAAACCCAGAGCATGAAATATACGTCAAAGAATTTCCATTTACATTATATACCGCAGTACAAGCTGTTCGTAAAAGCTGATTTTTTAGAGGATACGTTAATCGTTGTGGATGAATCGAATAGGGTTCAAGCCATGTTCTCTTATCCTATCAACGAACCTGATGCAGAAGCTATCAAATTATTAGGTTTGCCGTTCCAGTACGTATTCATTAGCTTGCCGGTACAAAGTTTGGTGTTTATTCCGACTGAGGTATATCAAGAAGAAAATCGTCCATTATATCAAACGTTCTTAGAAGATGACCACACAGAGCGTACGCGGGTTTATTCGTTGGACAATTTACAAGTAACGGTATGCTATCAATACGACCTGTTGCTATACAATCGTTGGTGCGCCATCTTTCCACACGCGAGATTTGTAACTGATTTTCAGCTTCTTTTAAATGAAGTGCAAGCCTATATTCCAATGCAAGGAGAGGTGTTGGGCGCTCATTTCAATAATACACAAGTAGAGCTGTTTGCATTTAAAAATGGAAGATTTCTGTTCTATAACGTGTTCGATATACAACACGTAGACGATTTGAATTATTTTGTATTAACGACGTGCGAGGCTTTTGGTTTACATATCAAACTACACAAAATATTGATTTCAGGCGTTGATGCCGAACATACTTATAGCGCTGCGCTTGCTCACTTTGCAAACCGCATTGAATTTATGCAAGCCCAGAGCGATTTGCACACAGATGATGAAAACGTTGGGAAAGAAGTCAGCCGTTTTAACTTCATCGTAGATGCTCCTTTATGCGTATCATAGCCGGACAATATGGAGGACTTCGATTATCTCCTCCATCGAATTTACCAGTTCGCCCGACGACGGATATTGCAAAGGAAGCGTTGTTCAATATCCTAGATAATCGGATTGCGTTAGACGAATGTGAGTGCCTTGATCTTTTTGCCGGAACGGGTAATATCAGTTTTGAACTGGCTTCCCGAGGTGCTTTGTCGGTAGAGGCAGTTGATATTCACTTTAAATGTTTGCAGTTTATTAACGATACAACGAAGAAATTAAAGATTGACATTATCCACACACGCAAAGCGGATGTGCTGAAGTTTGTTGCTGCGTGTAAAACTCAATATGACTTTATTTTTGCCGATCCACCATATGATTTATCGTCCTTACCACAATTAGCCAACCTTATTATTGGCAATGAGCTGTTGAGAGCGGGCGGGATGATGGTTATTGAACATCCTTCTACACGAAAAATGGATGATTCACCGTTTTATATGGAGACAAGAAAGTATGGCTATTCTTCGTTCAGCTTTTATAAGTTGGAATCGTAATCTTTAAATTTAATCGGACATGAAAACAGCCGTTTTTGCTGGATCGTTTGATCCTTTTACTTATGCCCACCAAAATATAGTTGAAAGGGGTTTATCGTTATTTGATAAGATTGTGATTGCAGTCGGCGTAAACAGTACGAAAAAGGGACTGATGTCTTTTGATGATCGCGTAAAAGCTATTTCGGATCTATTCCAATCGAACGAAAGGGTAGAAGTGACGCAGTTTTCGGGTCTGACGATTGAGTTTTGCAAGGAAATAGGTGCAAAATACCTGCTTCGCGGTTTGCGTAATACCGGTGATTTTGAATTTGAAAATGCGATAGCACAGAATAACCTCTTGCTCGCACCTGAAATAGAAACGTATTTCCTTATGGCAAAATCCGGATTAGCACATATTTCTTCGACGATTGTGCGAGATATTTTGTCTCACAAAGGTGATGTTTCAGTATTGGTTCCGAAGGAGGTTTTGCGGTATATATGAGAAAGAGATAATACAGATACAGAAGAATAACAATGAACATCCAAACGCACAAAATAAATAATAACGAAATTGCTGAAATAATCGCAGACGACATTATTATTCAAAATGCAGAAGACGCATTGGATTTAATGGGTAATGTATATTATCAAGGATTTGACAAGACGATTATCTATCAGAAAAATATGACGCCTGATTTTTTCGATTTAAAAAACAAGATGGCTGGAGAAATTCTACAAAAATTTTCTAACTATCGCGTTTCTCTTGTCATTATAGGTGATTTCTCAAACTTTAAAAGCAAAAGTCTGAACGATTTCATTTACGAAAGCAATAAGGGAAAGCACGTAAATTTTGTAGCTTCCCTTGATGAGGCTTTAAACGCTTTAAGTAGATAAATAAAAAACTACGTCCTGCCAATGCGTACCTTCCGACCTTTAATCTTCTGATTATTCGCTTGTTTGATAACGCTGGCAGCTACAGCGCGTTCTACAGCTACGTAGGATTCTTTATCCTTGACCTCGATTATTCCTACCTGCTCTTTGGATACACTGTCCAGATTTAACAGAAAACCGACAATATCTATCTTATTGATTTTGTCTTTTTTACCTCCGGTAATATAAAGTGTTGCAAAAGGTGAGTTCGGTGGGAGAGGGTACTCTTCATCTAAAAGCACAGTTTCACTATTTTCCGGTACGTAGGGGTATTCTTCTTCCGGTTTCAGGATAACGTACACCTCACCGCTGGCTTGCATACGTGCCGTTCGGCCATTACGATGAGTGAAAGCGTCTTCTTTATAGGGCAATTGATAATGTATAATAACGTCCACTTCCGGAATATCCAGTCCCCGGGCAGCTAAATCCGTCGTGATTAAGATACGATTGGAGTTGTTACGGAATTTAAGTAACGCAAGTTCACGGTCTTCTTGTTCTAAACCCCCATGAAACATGTCGTGTATAATTTCCCGATTTTCAAGCAATTCACTGATATGATCTACAGCCTCCCGATGATTACAAAAAATAAGCGTTTTCTTTTCTCCGTTCTTGCACAACAATTTAAATAACGTACTTAATTTATACTGTGCGGGGGTGACTACTTTCTTGATCGTGAGTTTAGGAACCGTATCGACATCAGCAGAAAAATCGACTGTAACAAAATCACCAATTCCGGTAAATGTCGGAATATCGGTCATTTTCGTTGCCGAAGTGAGTATACGATGTTGCAGTCGTGGCAGCTGTTCGATGATATATTGCATTTGCCCTTGGAAGCCGAATTCCAACGATTTGTCAAACTCATCCAAGACAAGTGTCTTTATAGTGGAAACGTCAACGTAGGATCTTTCGATATGATACATCACCCGTCCCGGAGTACCTATCAATAAACTTGGAGCTTCGCGAAGTTTGTTGCGTTCCGTCTTTGTATCATTTCCACCATATACACAAGTTATTTTGTAACCCGTAAGCGCTTTACGCATAACTTGTTCGATCTGCAGCGCCAATTCACGGGTTGGCACCAATATCAACGCTTGTACACCTTGCTTATCTATTTTTAGATGTTTCGCTAGCAACAAAGCAAACGCGAGTGTCTTACCACTTCCGGTGGGAGAATGTAAAACGAAATCTTTTGTATTATCATAGTTATCCAGGACGGCATGTTGCATAGCATTTAGTTCAGCGATCTGCATCCTGTTTAGAATTTGTTGAAGCTCCATGCACCAAAATTACGGATTATTTTCATGTTCCTTTCAAAAATTGGCATATTAATTGCTTATATACAGTAATTCATAATTTAGGTTAATAATTGGTTAGTTAGTAAAAGGCTTCAATCTCCCCGATTGAAGCCTTTTTAATTTTCCATAAACATATCCACGTTTTATATGTTTATTTCAAAAAAGAGCAGGGGCATTCGTATGCGGATCAAAACAATATTTATCGGGTTGTTATTATTAGGTGTAGGTTGTAATCAATCAACACAGCAGAAAGAAGAACAATATGACGGATCGGATACGATGTCCTTAGATGGCGATCAACAGACAAAGAATCCGTTTATTTATGTTCCGACAGATGCCTTTTGGGAATACCAATTTGACACCACTACTAATGATTTTAAGCCGGTTAAACTGCGGGAAGTCCAAGCAGATACCTTGACAGCCAAACGCATTGAAGAGATGATTAATCATACATGGCCGAATGTACAGATTAAGTATATCGAGACTTTTGGTGATACGGTGTACCTTGAAATTCCCGAAAGCACCGTATTGACACAGCAAATGGGGACAGCGGGAGCACAACAGTTTATGGTCTCCACCACCTATTCGTTTACAGAGCTGCCAAATGTACGGTATGTCGCGTTTGGTTTTGAAGAAGGCGACCACGCTGTACCGGGGGTCTATCACAGAGGTTCGTGGGATCGCCGGTAATGTCAGAAAAATTACTTTCCGTTATAGGTAATACTGCCATCGATTTCTAATGTAATACGATCTGATGATGATGTCGAGATCTCTATTTTAGCGTCACGTTGCTGTAAGGGTCTGACGATAGAACCGTTCCAAGAACCCGGTATGTTCTTAAAATCAACCAGCAGGCAGAATGGACTGGATGTCGTTTCAAAAGTAGGAGAAAATTCTACCCACTCATCGGTAGACAACAGGATGAGGCTATCGGTATAGGTCTTGTTCAATTTATAGAATAATTTATTAGGCAGTGAAAAGACAAGCTGTTCATTGCCTTTCCAGACACTTTCGATAAGCGGCACGCTAATTTCCTGTATTTCCTTTTTTTCTATACTATTAAAATCTTCGTCATAATCGTACACGACAATAGTATCCTGTTGCATTATCATGTTATTACCAATAAAAAGGTCTGTATATCCATACGAGTTATCTATTAGTTTGGTTTCTTCTATTCCCGAGACAGCAGACAAAAAATTAGTGATAACCGGTGTTTGTGCGAGTGGCAGCATACTCCAAAACGATAGAAAGAGATTGGTATGTTCTTTCGGTTTACGCACCTGCATATTATCGGTCGGTATCTCCGTAGTAAGTTGCCATTGACCAGATAACGAAATTCGATTTTCAGCTATGTCGGCAAATAACTGAGACGTTCCGTCGATGTCGCGGTAGGTTAGATGAGCATTTGTTTTTTTTGTCGAATGAAAAGGAAGATTCCTTACATACACCCAATCTTTTTCTTCTGACCATATCACTTTCATTTCTTCCACGCTGTCCGGTTTTGAAAGACCAATACGGAATAACGCATAGTGTTCATTGTAAAGCGTAGTCATAAGAAGAGGGAAGTGTGCTAGTCTTAACTCCGGAGCGTCGTCTATAGCATGTACGGAGTCGTTAGCGTATTTGTTTAAAAAAGCTTCCCATTTTCCAATATTATCAATGCGTTGGATCGTGAAAAACGTGAATGGGTCGTTGCTCAATGAAAAAAAGTGAAGTTGTGCAGGAATAGAGATTCCTGCTTTCCACCAATTCTTTACGTCCAACAAGGGTGATTTATCCCCGAATGTATCCTTCGTTCTACTTCTAAAAAGTTGGTCGAAATTATCCAACAGCAGATCGTCCAATGCAACCGATACGATAGCCTGACTTTTGGAATGCACGTATTGGTCAAGTGCCCGGTTTTTTCTGAATAGGTATAATGCAATGATGGTACCGGCTGCTATCACCAGTACCATCACAAAAATCCATAACCTTCGTTTCATCAACTCCGTATATTATCTTTCTATCGTCTTTAACAGTTCCTGTAAAAGATATTGCAGTGCATTCGTTTCCTGTTGAGGGAAATCGATCGCCATCTCTCCGGTTATCCTACCTTTTTTGTTTCCTTGAGCAGTGATGGTGACATCCCCGTATTCCGATAGATTGTTCACCAAGTGATCCCAACGTTTTATAACGGGAATTCCCAATTTATTAATGGTTTCGGGAATTTCGGCAAGATGTGTAACTGCCGTCATGGTATTGGAAAAAATTTGCTTTTTAATATGTCGATCCCGTGAGGTCTGAAAGCGATTTGTTCGGATGGCTGACAGCTGCTCTTCATCGTTGCTTACAAAGACAATATTATCCTTAAACAGGGCATATATGACTTCATCACTGGGTTTGTCTGTGATACGATAAATGCCATCCGTCTGTGTTACTTTCTCTTTGGATTCTCCCAACTTTAATATCTTCCTATATATACGTTGGTCTTCCGATGTAAACATCCATAGGAAAGTAGGAATATAATCGTCTTTTGTTTTCTTTATTTCTTTGTAATCGAACGTATTTTCATCATACTGATAGTCAATATATTCTTTTTGCACTTTTTTCATTTCGTTGATAAACAGAAGGTGATCGCCCCCCATTACTTTCGCGATAGCTTTCTCATCCAATGTGATCTCCAAAGCCGTCGCAACAATGTCTGCTACCTCTCCAAAGGAAAAATACATTGATGATCCATATAGCTGCTCTATCATGAGCGGAAAGTTTTTCAAGTAAGCTTCTGAACTGAAATTTAGCGACATATAACCTATATGGTTTTCAGGTATGTAGCGCGCAAACTTACGGTTCATCTTGTTTTTGTATATCGGCTTAATCATACGTTCCATTTCTTCGTCCAAATCGAACGATCCCTGCAATTTTAGGGTATGTTTATCTTGCACTAAATCGAGGACGATATCTTGATATGCATACGCAAGTTTCTCCATTTGGCCAACAAAGTCGTATTGCATGGCCGGCATATAATAAGACGGTATAGACTGACTATATAGACTCATCATGTTTTTTGACCAGAAATGAACTAAGGTGTTTTTCCTATCAAATTTATTTAAGAATTTATGTATAGTCGCGTTTTTGGCGGGGCGGAGGTAACGATCGAAATCTTGTGCAAGCCAGGATGCAAAAGCGGCATTTCGCAAAGAGTCGTTCTTGGCATTTCGGGCCATTTCTTTTAAGTAGGTAGAATCTGAATACGTATCATACACGGGATAATCGCTGTACACGAGAGGTTCCTCCGTTTCTAGCGCAGGTGGCGGGAAATCCGCATTTAAATTATCGGGAATGGTATCCACAAGGTAAGCCGTATCGGCTTCGAAATCATAGGCTTGCCATGCTGTTCCGACAGTATCTGTTATGGTATAGGCAGCATCTGCAGCGGCGTCAGCAATATCTTCCACATTGACCGTATCCGGTACTACATCATATGGGTAATCAAGCCATGTATTAGCTTTATCGTAAGTCGGCAAGTCTATGCCGTATCGTTGTGCAACGGAATCATTATCGAAATAATAACGACGTGCGTCACCAGTCAATATAAGCACACTGTTTTCATTCCATGCAACCTGCGTTTTCCCATCAGTGCTGACGCGACGTTCGTAGCCCTGCGACGTCGGTAACGGAGAAAGTTTGCTAAATAGATTTGTACCTATCTGATGCCCCGATTTTAATGGAAGAAGAATACCAGTATAATAAGAACTATCGGTATCTGTTTTATAGACATAAGCACTTCTATCGTAAGATAGATCAAGGTCATTGATACTTTGTATCTGTACTTCCTGACTACCCATATCATCAAAAGCCCCCAGTTTTTGCAATACCTCGTTTATCTTTTCGAAAGAACTGTGGTTTACGATAGCTTGGTTGTTGATGACGACTACAAATGATGCCTGTTCGGGCACTTGATGGATAAGATCTTGTTGTCCGTAACCAGTAGCGGCTATGGAGAGCCCCAATAACGTAGCGATATAACTTTTTTGAAGTTTCATTTTCTATTGTACAAGAGTGATTGTATTTGTTAAATTGGTAGAACCATTAATTAAATCCACTGCTTTCACCTTTAAAAGGACAGCGCGTTTATTCGCCGATATTTTAGCACCTTTATGGCGCTGGGACTGAACGTTTTTGTCAAAGCGAATAATGTTAGTGTAATATGCGTCCGCGAAGAGATTTTTGTCTTCGTTCGGAATCTTAGAAAACTCTTTTGATAGGTTCGGTGCGTAAGTATAGGAACGCGTAAATGTTTGTGAAGCGCTGTCGTATCGATAGCTATTATAACTTGTAATCTGTATTTTAAACTGAGCAGATAACGTCTTACTGAAATCATTTAGCGCCTGTACATTTTCGAAGCTGCAAGATAACGTCGCGATATAATTGTTAAAATCAAGATTATATTGCACATCGCTAATCCCTCGTGTGGATTTCAATGTCCCGACAACTTTTTCCATTTCTTGTTTGATGTCTGTTTCCGAAGGGACATCAATACCGTTAAACCGCTTCATTTTCAGGAGTGATGCAACCTTTGTACGGCTTTTGCTTAGATTCAAAGTCGCTTTGATCGTACCTGCTCCTTTGTGGTTCATATCAATCTGCTCTACGAGATCGAAACAACTACTTAGTGTCAAGCATCCGATTACGAGCAGTATCCCCATATATTTTTTCATGGTCATCTCTGTCTGACGCAAAGATAGTAATTAGTTGTCCACGAAAAATCCCCAGAATTAGGGATTTTTAAAGATGTATATATATTGTAGAGGGTAGAAAATCAATCTTCGGAATGGAATACTCCATTTTTTACAAACCGCTGGTATGCAAATCTCCGGAAAGTTTCAGGCAGATGTCCGATTACACCATGCGACCGCACAAAGTAGAAATTTCGATCGATATCAAGACCGTCGACCTCAATTATCTCTAGTTCTTCGTTATGTAGTTCTTTTGTGATAGCGTGGACGGAAAGAAATGAAAAACAATCAGTTTTCAACAAAAAGTTCTTAATACTTTCCGTACTTGCTAGATATACTTTAACGTAAAGAGATTGCCATTCTATCCCCAAGGTCGTAACAGCTTTACGGATAACATCATTTGTACCTGATCCTTCTTCCCTGAGAACATATTCCAGACTCGAGAGCTGCCTCGGAGACAACATATCCCTGCCGGCTACTTTGGGGTTTCCCTTACGAGTTACCAGAACTACTTCATCTTTGAGAAAAGTCTCATATTTCATCGAAGGGTTATCAGATAAGCCTTCTACTACGCCTAGATCGATGGTCTTATCCAATAATAATTCCTCTACTTGTCTGGAGTTCCCGTGAAAAACTTTTAGGCTTATACTGGGGAATGATAAATGGAACTCAGCCAGTATATCGGGAATAATATAGTGCGAAAGTGTGGTACTTGCTCCCAATCTGAGCTCGCCTAACAAGACACCATCCAACAAACCCAATTCACCGTTCAGTGTTTCGTAAACCGATGTGAGCCGCATGGCGTAGTCAAGAAACAGTTGACCGGCTTCAGTAAGCGCTATCCTGCGGCCCGTCCGTTCAAAAAGGTTACGACCCGCCTGCAGTTCAAGTTCGTGGATGTTCTTACTAACAGCAGGTTGAGAGATATTCATCTCCTTTGCAGCCCTGGTGAAATTCAGGTTGCGCGCAGCCGATATAAAAACTAGTATCTTGAAGTCAACATTTATCATAACCAATTTTACTAAAAATTTCCGTTACGGTGCCTAATTGACGTCAAATCCGTACTTTTTATATATCTCCTTCGCCTCATCGGAAATAAGATACGCTATGAACAGATCAGCCGCCTCCGGCCTAGGCGCATTTTTGAGCCTCCCAGCGAGATAGCTTGCCTTAATATTATGCTTTTTTGGTATCTCTATCTCTTGCACTGGATGCCCAATCATTGTTTGATACACGACTTCGGACGTCCAAACGGGGGCGACATCACTATCCCCTAAAAGGATCCTTAAAGGACTTTCCCGGTGATGTATCCGGGTAAGATAAGTTGATCCGTCCTCGACTTTCTTTTCCATCACTATATGGTGCAATATCTCACCTCCGGCTTTTTTGTATGCAATTTCTATTTGTCTGCCGATGCCCTCCCAAGCCGGATTAGGCATACTCACCCTTACATTTGATTGTTGAAGGTCTGCCAGACTCCGTATGTTTTTCGGGTTACCTTCCGGTACCATAAGACTAAGTTGGTTGTAAGCGTAGGTCTCAACCCTATTGAAATGATCCGCCATCGATTCGATTCTTCCCTTACCAGCAGTATAAACATCCGGTTTATGCGTAATCCGCAGGTTTCCAATGGTAAGAGAACCACCCTCAATCTGCTGTGCCAGTATACCGGGAGGCAATGTTTCTGCAAAGATACGTTTTATATGAGGATGTTTCTTTTTGAAACCTTCCAATAAATCGTCGATGCACATGAACTGATTGCCTGCGAAAAAGACAACCAATTGCGGATCTACAATATCACCATAAAGGTCGGGGACATTATTTATTCCCTGTATCGTAAATTCGACTGCAGATGCCGGAGGTGTATTCCAGGGTGGATCAAATCGGTGCAAATCCTGTGCATTTAGGCTTATTGTGGAGACAAAAGTTCCAAAAAAGAATAGATGATAAATAAGATTACTAAATAGTTTCATAGTGTTTGTGTATTATGGTTTAATAATCGTCCATCCCTCGTTCGCCCGTATGAGGAGTTCCCCGTTTCCCGTCGGCACATATGCCAGAAAATCATACAATTCGCTTTTGTCAATCTTCCGCTCTTGAAGTGTGTTCAGGCATTGGGCAACAATAACCCCCTGCTGAATTAATCCCTTAATAGCTTCCTCATACTCACTACCTTTCCTGTAAGCCTCTGTACCTCCAGAAAACGCGACCAATTCAATTTGCAATTTTCCCTTGAGCCGCGGATCTTTGAGCAGATTGTTAATATTCCTTATCGTCTTTTTGATAATCTCGGGAGAACCATTATCTAATTGATAGATTGCTTTGTAGACTTGCTTTTTTGCAAATGCGCCATTGTAGAGCTTGTTCTGTTCTAATGTCTGTTGGGCTTTAGCAGTTGTTATAAAGCAGGAGATAACAATAAAAGCCAATAAAATAAATCTGTATTTCATATCTGTATTAAATTATTTCAAGAGTTGTATTTAAAAATTAAAGGGTCCGATTTTATGTTGGTTCTGTGGGATGTCATCCTCGTAGGGAGGATAAGGACAGTCTTTTGGCTTTTTCGCTAAAATGGGATAATCCAATTCTTTATTTGCTTTTACGGGTCTACTATGGCTATTGATATAGGCCGCCACATCATACGCTTCCTCATCGCTGAGCAACGGAGCGTCGTGGGTTACACCCAAAGGCATGTTCCCTTTGATAAACTTCGCAGCTGTAATCAGCCGGGCCATTCCAGCCCCATCGTTATAGGTATCATCTCCCCACAAAGGAGGATAGATATAACCGCCTTCTCTATTGCCTACCGTACCTTTGAGTCCTTCACCATGGACTCCATGACAGGTCTGGCAGGTATTTTCATAGACTAAAGCACCTTTTCCCACATCGGCAGCTCTATCGGGTATCGCAAAATTAACAAATCCTTGTCCCCTGACCCGCTTTCCGACTGGAGCATCCTTACTAATATGTTTGATATAGCTAATCATGGCTCGCATCTCCCTACTGTTTACGTCGATTGCTTTTCCATTCATACTCCGCTCGAAACATCCGTTGATTCTTTCTTCAAGTGACCCCACTCTGTTTTCACGACCTGAATACATAGGAAATATACCACTAAGCCCGATATAAGGTGCGGCAAACGGCTTCGTCCCACCATCGAGGTGGCAACTTCCACATGCCAACCTATTTCCTGTTATGCCAAGTTCCGTTCCCGGGCCGATAAGTGCGTATGTTTCTGTAATCAAACGATGCCCATATTCCGCCAATCTGCCTTCTTCAGTATCATCAAATGGTGGTATTTCAAAGTTAGCAGAAATGATAGCGATTTCCGCTGACTCATCTTTGCTAAACCGATGGGCAATCTGTCCGCCGTTTTTATGAAGCAGTACCGGAACAAAAATCAACAGAATAATACATATCACAGCTAGAAGTTTGACGTATCGTAATATTCCTTTGATGTTCGATAAAGCTTCTGAACCGCTGTTATGTTTATCAATATATTGTTTTTTCATTCTACAAATCTGACTAAAATCAAAATGTCATGAAAATGACACTTTTTTATTGTCTATAACCTTAAGTTATGAATTGGCTCATATCAAATTGGTCGTCAAAGAATCCGGCTGGAATACAAAGAAAAATCCCGAAGCTGGGCACTCCGGGATTTCTACAAACCAATTATTAACCTAAATTATGAAATTATGAATCTTTTCTGTTGTCTGTAATAAAAACGTCTATTTCGTTTCTTTCGTATCGAAGGCATTCTGTATTAACATATTTTAACAAAACAACTAGTCTTCTTCGCGAATATTCTGCCCAAGGAATATTTCGTTTTTCTGGTCGGAAGACAAGCTAAGGTAACGTTCGTATTGTTTTAATACATCACTGATAATTTCTTCTTTCGTAAAATATTGCACATCATAACCTTTCCTGCTGTCACCAAAATAGGTCATCGGAATATAAGTACGCTGATGTTCAATATCGGGAGCATTTTCTTCGCTTCGGAAATAATCTGAAACCGTTTTTTCAACATTTTGTACGCCATAGATAAAATCAGCCATATTTTCATGCTGAATTTTAATTTCTACATGATGTGGTGATTCCTCGAGCGAGCTTTTCACTTCTGCAATAATACTATTGCCTTTTAAAGCTTCTGCAAGTTGTTCGAAAGCTACTTTTACCGTTTTGGATAAAAATTGATTGATGTCGTTTTTTCCATGATAAGAAATAATTTTATCTAGTCTCTCCCTCCAATACGTACCCGACCAACTATTGGTAGAGTGGGATAGAGGTTGCGTATAATATTCGTTATCGATGAATAGGCCTTTTACCAGACTGTAACAGAAAAGCAACATGATGACGGCAAAAGGGAGTGCTGTTATCAAAGTCATGGTCTGTAGTGATTGCAATCCACCTGCGTTAAGCAACACCAACGCTAGCAATCCTAACATACCTCCCCAAAAAACGAGTTGCCATTTAGGTGAGTTTGTCGCATTATTGGTCGAGATATTGTTCATCACGAAGATACCCGAATCCGCGGAGGTGACAAAAAAGATAAAAATAATGAAGATCGCTAAAATGCTGATCACGTTTGTTAACGGGAAATATTCAAAAAACTTGAATAATAAGAGGTCGGCATTATCGACGACGGCAGACAGGGCACCGTTTGCGGTATTTTGATCTAGCCATGTGGCGCTATTCCCAAAGAAAGTCATCCACAGAAAGTTAAATAAGGTCGGAATAATCAGTACAGCACCTATAAATTCACGTATCGTGCGTCCTTTGGAAATTTTTGCGATAAATAGACCCACATAAGGTGACCACGAGATCCACCAAGCCCAATATAGAATCGTCCAGTTAAAAAACCACTCTTTAGTTTCTGGCTCATAGGTATGTGTGGTAAAAGTCAGGTTAAAAAACTCATTGATATAATATCCTAATCCTTCGGAAAAACTGCCCAAGAGGAAGACCGTAGGTCCAAACGAAACAATAAAAACCATCAGCAATACCGCGGCGACAATATTTAACTGGCTCAGAAACTTTATTCCTTTACTAACACCCGAAGTAGCCGATAATATCGATATGGCCATGATGACAATAACGATGATAACCTGGTACGTGAAATTGCTTTCGGGTAATATACCTACATGTACAAGACCCGCAGAAAGTTGCATGACACCAAAGCCCAGCGTGGTGGTAATACCGAAAAAGGTACTGCACAGTGCAAACATATCCACCAAGTCGCCAGCACGACCATTCACTCTATCTTTTAAAATAGGATAGAAGCAGCTTCGAAGGGATAAGGGCAGACGGTAGCGATACGTAAAATAAGCTAAACTCAAACCGACGATTCCATATATCGACCACGCATGTATTCCCCAATGGAAAAAGGTATACAGCTGCGCATCTTTCGCCTTTTGTATAGGGAAATTGTCTCCAAATGCTGGATCTGCATAATGTGATAGCGGTTCGGCTACACCGAAATACATCAAACCGATCCCCATTCCTGCAGCAAACAACATCGAAACCCAAGAAAAAAAAGAAAATTCCGGCTTGGAATCGTTCGCGCCCAATTTAATATTTCCGTATTTGCTGACGAACAAAAAAAGTAGGAAAAAAACAAATATGGTCACAACCATCACATAGAGCCAGTTGAGATTCTCGAACAAAATATTCTTAACAACAGATAAATAGTATTCTGTACGGTTTGGAAAAAAAACCGATAAAATGGTTACACCAAAAATAAAAATAAGACTGGGTATGACGATCCCTGGAAGGAATGTCGTTTTATTTTTTTTAAGCATATTGTTATTATATAATATGTTTAATAATTATTTGATAAAATTGTTTGCTATAAATAGTCATTATTCTATTTTCTTGAAAAGCAGAACTCTCGATAAAAAAGAATACGCTTCGTTTAGAAGACTATAGTGGACTTCGGTACAAGGATACAAAAAAATCCTGGAGCGGGGAACTCCAGGATTTTTAACTAACTAACCAATTATAAACCTAAAATTATGAAGTACTATTATAACGCAGACAGTGTGTGTATATTACACTATAATTGGAAATTAACAAATTTTAACTTCTATATTGTTAATCCTCTTGGCTATTGGTATCGACAATAAATGTAACAGTTCTTTTATTTGGAACAATTTTAAATAGCAGCACGGATTTTGTATGTTTGCTTGAATTCAAAGAAGGTTACATCAAGATAAGGAGATTTACATGCCCCAAAATTCCTTGCTCATAAGGATTTTTCTAATTCTTGCTTTATTCATTTTAGCGTTTATTTCAATTTTTATTGGCGTACGCGATATATCATTTAGTGATATAAATCATTTAGATGATGATGATACGTTGGTTATTGTAGTAAGTCGTATCCCGCGTTTAATTTCTATTTTGATCGCCGGCGTAGGTATGAGCGTTTCCGGCCTTATTGTCCAACAGATTGCACTGAATAAATTTGTGTCACCCACGACGATGGGTACGTTGGATGCTACCAAAATGGGTATTTTGCTTAGCATGATTTTGTTTCCAGCAGGCGGCATGCTTACAAAGATGACGTTCTCATTCTTCATCGCGTTGCTCGCCAGTATTATCTTTTTGAAAATAGCTGCCCAAATAAAATATCGAAGCCTCATTTTCGTTCCACTTGTCGGTATTGTTTTTGGTAATATTATCGCTGCTATTGCCACCTTCTTCGCTTATAAATACAATGTCGTGCAGAATATGGAAGGATGGCTGGTCGGTGATTTCTCTTATATCATAAAAGGTAATTACGAGATACTATATCTCGCGATTCCCGTTGTCATTATCAGCTATCTGTATGCACATAAATTCACCATTGTGGGATTGGGTGAAGATGCCGCAAAAAGCTTAGGCTTAAATCATAAACAGATTGTCTATTTGGGTTTGTTTCTTATTTCTATTACGGCCACCGTGGTCGTATTAACCGCAGGTGTTATTCCATTTCTAGGACTTATCGTACCTAATATTGTCAGCATTCTTTTTGGGGATAACTTGAAGAAAACGTTGCCTTATACGGGGTTGATAGGGGCTATTTTCTTATTAGTTTGTGATATGATAAGCCGGACAATCGCTTTTCCTTATGAAGTTCCGATAGGGCTTACTGTCAGTATTATAGGTGGCGTTGTGTTTTTGGGGTTGGTTCTTAAAAAAGTAAGATATGTTTAAGAATAAAACGTTCCTCATCATGATAGGTTTACTCGTATTGAGTATAGGTGTGTACATGTTCACTTTTACCGGCAAAAACCTGGACTTCGTATTGCCTCGAAGAGCATATAAAATATGGGCAATGGTTTTAATTTCCTGTGCAATTGCTTATTCGTCTATTGTTTTCCAAACGATTTCTTCCAATAGAATATTAACCCCTTCCATTATGGGATTTGATAGTTTCTATCTACTTCTACAATCTACATTGGTGTTTATTTATGGTGATAAAACCTTTCAGGCACTTTCCAATAGTAGCAACTTTATGCTTTCGGTTACGTTAATGTTATTGTTTGCCGTCTTGATGTATGTCTTTGTTTTCAAAAAAGAAAGTAAGAGCATCTATATTTTGTTATTGGTTGGTTTGTTACTCGGGACACTTTTCCGCAGTATTTCTTCTTTTATTGCCATGCTATTAGATCCTAATGAGTTTTTATATGTCCAATCATCGATGTTTGCCAGTTTTGAAAACATACAGATTAACCTACTTGGTATCTCTACGCTTGTTCTCGTTGGTGCTATGGGCTGGGGGACACGCTATTTTCGCCAACTTGATGTTAGTAGCCTAGGACGCGAAAATGCCATTAGCCTAGGAGTAGATTATAACAAACTGGTTCGCAATAACTTGATGATTATCTCCGTGATGGTAGCCGTCTCTACGGCGTTGGTCGGGCCTATCACCTTTTTAGGACTACTCGTCGCGAATTTAAGTTATGAGCTTTTTAAAAGTAATAGACACCGCGAAATGATATTTGGCTGTTGTTTACTTACCTGCGTAGTCGTAATTGGAGGGCAATATCTGGTGGAACATGTTTTCAATATGTCAACAACTATCAGTATTATTATCAATTTTATTGGGGGGATATATTTTATTTATATACTATTAAAAACGAATAGAAAGTCATGATAGAAGTAAAAAATGTGTCCAAATCATATGGTGAAAGAGTCATATTAAATGATATTTCGGTCAGTTTTCCAGAGGGAAAAATTGTAGCATTGATAGGAGGTAATGGAACCGGAAAAAGTACACTTCTCTCTATTATCAGCCGCTTGGTCAAGAAGGATGAAGGGGAGATTAATTTGCTTAACCAAGATGTCTTCGAGATGACTCACCGGGAATTTGCAAAGAAACTCTCCATTCTTAAACAGGCGAACCATCCAAATGTGCGCCTCACAATTCGTGAATTGGTTGCTTTCGGGCGCTTTCCACATTCGCAGGGAAGACTCACAGCAACAGATGAGCAAAAGGTTGATGAAGGTATATCTTTCATGAGATTAACTGATATACAACATAACTATCTGGACGAGTTGAGCGGAGGTCAGCGTCAACGTGCTTTTTTGGCGATGCTTCTGGTGCAGGATACGGACTATATTTTGCTGGATGAACCGTTGAACAACTTAGATTTACGTCATTCTGTAGATATTATGAAAACTCTCCGAGCCTTAGCCGATGATTTCGGAAAGACCATTATCGTGGTGGTACATGATATTAATTTCGCTGTTTCGTATGCCGACTATATCGTGGCATTGAAGAACCAGAAGATCCTCTATTACGGACCAACAGCAGAAATTATTCAGGAGGATAGACTGAAAGAGATTTTTGACTTGGAAATGCGGATCATTTCCCATGATAATTGTAAATATTGTATATACTTTAAATAATAGATGATATGAATAAACTATTTTTAAATTGTGCCGTAGCAGCCCTTGTAGTATGTGCGTCCTGCAATAGCGGGTCACAAGAGAAAAATCAGCAATCCGAAGAGAACACCGTAACTGTAGAACACCTTTCAGGTTCAACGCCGGTCAAGATGAACCCCGAGAATGTTGTTGTTCTACATTTTGGAGCATTAGATACCTATGATGAATTAGATTTACAGCCTTACGTAAAAGGTATTGCACTCTCCAACACCCCAAAATATCTTTCTTCTTTTGCAAGCGGAGATGGATTGGTAGACGTTGGTACAATCAAAGAAGCCAATATTGAAAAGGTGAATGCCGTAGAACCGGATTTGATTATTATCGGTGGCCGTATGGCCGCCAATTATGATGAGCTCAGCAAGGTTGCTCCAACTATTAACTTGGATATTGATATGAGTAACTACTGGACATCCTTTAAAAGTAACCAACAGATAATTGGCAAACTTTATAATAAAGAGGAACAAGTAGAAAAGGAATTGGAAGATATTGAAAAGCGTATCGCTGCAATAAAAGAGAAAGCGGATGCTTCAAATAAGAAAGCATTGATTGTACTCACAAATGAAGGACGTATGAGTGCTTATGGTAAGGGGTCTCGTTTCGGCATTATACATGACGTATTTGGCATACAGCCTGCAGACAGTAATATCGAAGCTTCTACTCATGGACAATCCGTTTCCAATGAATTTATAAAAGAGGTGAACCCCGATATTTTGTTCGTTATTGATAGGGGAGCGGCAATTAAAAGAGAGACAGCTGGTTTGGAACAATTTGCTAACCCATTGATACAACAAACGAATGCTTATAAAAATGATAAAATTATTTTCTTAAATCCTGAAATCTGGTATTTATCCGGTGGTGGATTGAAATCCATCAAATTGATGCTGGATGAGATAGAAGAAGCAATAAAATAAAGCTACGTAATATAGAGACGCATCCCGCGTCTCTATATTTTTTCCATTTCCTTTTCAATCGCTTCCTGTGTCTGTGTACTAACCGGAACCAGTGGTAAGCGAACCCCATCCGTAGCAATAATTCCTTGTTTTTTAAGAATATACTTCACGCCACAGGGATTACCTTCGATAAAGCATAAATCGGTAATCTTCAATAAATCACTATGCAATTTGCGCGCTTCGGCATAATTACCGTTCGCGCATTCTTTTACCAATGTAGCGACTTTTTTAGGATAGGCATTTCCGACAACAGAAATAACACCTACAGCTCCTAATGCCATCATGGGTAAGGTGGCAGGATCATCTCCGGAAATCAATAAAAAATTGTCTGATTTGTCTCGCATAATTTCACCAAATTGTGCAAAACTAGCCGAGGCCTCTTTAATAGCGACAATATTACTACATGCTTTCGCCAGACGGATAGCTGTGGCAGGTAAGATATTGCTACCCGTTCTTCCCGGTACATTGTATAAGATTATCGGAAGTTTGGATACTTCCGAAATAGCTTTATAATGTTGATATATACCTTCTTGTGTAGGCTTGTTATAATAAGGCGAAACAGAAAGAATAGCACAATAACCGCTTATAGAAAACTGATCGACTTGTCTTACAATTTCTTGTGTGTTATTGCCACCAATACCTGCCACAAGGGGCAATCGCCCTGCTACGTGTGTAGAAGCAAACTCCCACACCTGTTTTCGCTCCTCGGCATCTAATGTGGCCGTTTCTCCTGTTGTACCTAAAACGACCAAATAATCCATACCCTCCTTGATCTGAAAATCGATTAGGTTGCCTAACGATTCATAATCAACTGTTCCATCCGTGTTAAAAGGTGTCACCAATGCGACACCCGCTCCCTGAAGCTCATTCATTATATTATGATATATTTTTACTTGTTCTGATCAATCATTCCCAATATTTCCTTATCGGAAATAATGGGTATTTTCAATTTTTCTGCCTTCGCTAATTTTGATGGCCCCATTTTATCACCTGCTACTAAGTAATTTAATTTAGCAGAGATAGAAGATAGCATTTTTCCACCATGCGACTCAATGAGCTGTGCCAATTCTTCTCGCGAAAAATCAGCAAAAACGCCGGAAATAAGAAATGTCTTTCCCTCTAAACTATTACCAGCCAATACCACCTCATGTTCTTCTATTTCAAATTGTAGTCCCGCCGCTTTTAACTTGTTAATTTCCAAAATGTGCTTAGCATCGTGCAGATAATGATAAACACTCTCCGCAATACGTATCCCGATGTCTTGGACGTTAGCAATCTCCTCCACACTTGCTTGCGCTAAGTTATCTAAACTTTTGAAATGCAAAGCTAACTTTTTTGCAATAGTTTCACCAACGTGGCGGATGCCTAAAGCAAAGAGAACTTTTTCAAAAGGCTTGTCTTTCGAATTTTCGATACCCGTCAACATGTTTTCGATAGACTTTTCTCCAAACCGTTCGAGGGTTTTCAATTCTTCCCGATGCTCTTTCAGCGAATAAATATCACTAATATTGTGTAAAAGCCCGAGGGAATAAAACGTTTCTATTGTTTCATTGCCCATACCCTGTATGTCCATCATTTTACGACCGATAAAATGTTGCAACTTACCAACGATTTGCGGTCTACATCCTGTTTCATTAGGGCAATAATGCACAGCTTCCCCTTCTTGTCTAACGAGCTGCGTCTCACATTCGGGGCATACGGCAGGATAAACAATAGGAGAAGTGCCCACAGCGCGCTTTTCATTATTTACGGCAATAACTTTTGGAATAATTTCCCCCCCTTTTTCTACATATACCGTATCACCTTCATGCAAATCTAATCGTGCTATTTCGTTAGCATTATGTAAAGATGCCCGCTTCACTGTCGTTCCGGCTAGTAGTACAGGTTCAAGATTGGCTACAGGCGTAACAGCACCCGTACGGCCAACTTGATAGGTAATATTCTTTAACAAGGTTTCCACACGTTCCGCCTTGTACTTATAGGAAATAGCCCAACGAGGCGATTTTGCAGTAAAACCCAGCTCTTCCTGTTGCGCATAATCATTCACTTTGATGACAATACCGTCAATATCATAGGTCAGCTGGTGACGCATCTCATCCCAAAAGTCAATGAAAGCCAGTATTTCATCTATATTGTTGCACAATTTCGTATGCTCGCATATTGGAAATCCCCAGCTTTTAACCGCCTGTATACTATCCCAATGGCTATCGAAAATTCTGTTTCGATTGTCGGCATATAGAAAATAAAGAAAGCAGTCCAGAGGTCGTTTAGCTACCTCTTTGGGATCTTGTAATTTGATGGTGCCCGAAGCAAAATTACGCGGATTGGCGTAGGGTTGTTCACCGTTTTCCTCCCGTTTCCTGTTTAGCCTTTCAAAAGCAGCATGGTGCATAAATATTTCACCACGTATTTCAAACAAATCAGGGTAGCCACTCTTTTTCAACGAATGAGGTATACTCCGAATTGTTTTGACGTTATTGGTAACCTCATCTCCTTGCGTACCATCGCCACGGGTTACAGCACGCACAAGCTTGCCTTGCTCATAAGTAATGGAAATAGAAAGTCCGTCAAATTTTAATTCACAAACATATTGCACATTATCGCCGACAGCTTTGCGCACACGTTCATCAAAATCACGCAGCTCCTGCTCATTATAGGTATTACCTAACGATAACATCGGCCAACGGTGTTTTATAGTGTTGAATTTATGTGTAATATCTCCACCCACTTTTTGTGTAGGAGAATGAGGATCTTTAAATTGGGGATATTGTTCTTCCAGCGCTTCCAACTCCTTTAATTTTATATCAAATTCATAATCTGATATAACGGAATTGGCAAGCACGTAATATTGATAATTATATTCCTTCAGCTCTTGTGTCAGCCGCGCTATTTTTTCCTGAATGTCTGCAAGCATAGTGGACAAAACTAGATAAATTTAGGTGTATGCGCAAAATTAAACACTAATAAAAATTCCTGCTTTTCAATTGGGAAAACTTCCGCAGTTTGTTTACATAAAAATCCCAAATAATGGACTTTTTATATAACCCCGTTCGGTTTTCTTTTACAGGATAACGTTTCCTTTTTTTTGCATTCTTGAAGATATTAAGAAAAACGTACTGATGCGCTCTACTAATAGCCCAGGCGTCACGTGGTTTGCCGTCGACCAGAAACTTGATCAATGCTAACAAGTCCAGCCACAGACGTACAAATATGATCCACCAACAAGCAAAAAAACCGGCATTTTTCTGTATCATCAACAGATTATTGCGAAAGTTGAGATAGGTCTTTTTAGGATTGCTGGTGTTCAACGTTCCACCGCCTACATGATATACCGTGGAATCGGCAACATAACCAATACGGTAGCCCATCCGCTTAAGTCTCCAACACAAGTCGATCTCTTCCATGTGGGCAAAAAAATCGTCGTCAAACCCACCGGATTCCTGCCATACGTCCGCGCGGATGAATAACGCCGCACCTGTTGCCCAAAAGATTTCCCGATTATCATTGTATTGTTGTTGATCCGGCTCTACCTGATGGAATATCCTACCTCGGCAGAACGGATACCCCAACCTATCGATAAATCCGCCTGCTCCTCCGGCATGCTCAAATATTCCCTTATTATGATAAGCCAGAATTTTTGGCTGTGCGGCAACCATATTAGGCTCCGTTTCCAAATACTGAATAACAGGTTCTATCCAATTGGGAGTAACCTCTACATCGGAATTTAAAAGCACATAATAATCGGCTTCTACATGCTTTAATATCTCATTATATCCACCTGCGAAACCATAATTTCTATCGTTTTTGATAATTTTGATAGAGGGATAAGTATCCTGTACAAAAGACACAGAATCATCTGTAGAGCCGTTGTCGCCAACGACAAATTCTATATTGGGATAAGTGCTATTATATATATAAGGAAGAAATTTCTCTAGGAAAAACTTCCCGTTCCAGTTTAAGATAACAACGGCGACTTTGGGATAATGTGTCATATTCTGCGTTTTCGTTTCCAACGTCTATGTGTCCATAGCCAATATTCCGGCTGTTCTCTAATCATTTGTTCCGTAAAACTATTATGGATCTGCGTAATTTCATGTTCTTGATAATCGCCAGGATTTTCAACCAAGGTTGTAAATTTACAAAAGTAATGCCCTCGTGTTTTCTTTCGCCCGATATGGCAATAAACAACCGGGTTCTTAGTTAATCGAGCAATGCGTTCGGTACCTGTGTAAACCAATGTTTCTTGATTCAAGAACTCCATAAAATAATCGGAATCTTGATAAGTTGGGGTCTGATCCGCCACGAACATACTGATATAAGGCATATCTTTTAACCGCACGACATGACGTAAGATTTGTTTCATTGGAACCATTGTAGCACCAAAGCGACGACGCAGCCCATTGTAAACCTCATTGAAAGCTTTATCATTAAGAGGTTTATAAATCACAAGCCGTGGGTTATCAGTCATAAGAGAAAGGCTATAAATACCCAACTCCCAGTTCCCGTAATGTGCCGTTACGCCGATTACACCCTTATTTTGCTCAAAATGTCGATATACTTCTTCCGGGTTGAGGAGCTCTATACGTTCTAGCACCTGTTCCGCCGACATGGTTCGCATCTTAATCGCTTCGACAACTAAATCTGGGAAAAAACGATAGAATTTCTTCGCTAATTGATATCGCTCTTGGTCCGATTTTTCGGGAAATGAGTTTTGCAGATTATCAAATACGACGCGTTTGCGATATTGAATAATATAGAAAAGAAGATAGTACAAAACATTGGATATGCCATACAATACCCAAAAGGGCAATAACGAGAGCATATATAGGAGTACATCTATACTTTTCTTTCTCATGAATACGGTCAATTCTCCAGGATAAGTTGCAAATATATCCTTAAATAAGTTTAAATTTGTCTAAATTAGTTAAAATACATGGAATCATCGTTACTTTTACCTGCTTTTTATTTACCACCTATCAGCTATTTTCATATCATTCAGCAAAGTGAGCAACCACTATTAATTGAACGATTTGAACACTATGTAAAACAGACATATAGGACGCGGACAAAAATAGCTACGGCAAATGGCATTTTAGACTTGATTGTTCCTATTTTGCATGGAGTAAAGGAGCACATTCCGATGAAAGATATTCGCATTAACTACGATTTTAACTGGCAGCGTTTGCATTGGCTTAGCATACAGACAGCATATAGGAGTTCGCCCTATTTTGAGTATTATGAAGATGATTTTGCTCGGTTTTATGAGCAACGGCATGATTTTCTCCTTGATTTCAATATCGAACAGTTACAATTGCTATTGAAGTGCATGAAAATAAACCGATCTGTTGCTTTCACAGAAACTTATATTTCCCCGGTAGAACCGTTGGATTATCGAGAGGTTATCCATCCTAAGAAACCCAGTCTCTTGGAACACCCAAAACCTTATTATCAAGTGTTTGAAGAGAAGCACGGTTTTTTGCCCGATCTCAGCGTAGTAGATCTTTTGTTTAATCAAGGACCCCAAAGTAAAAGCTACTTATAACCTCGTTGCAAAAACATTTCGGAGTCGTTGATTGTTTTAATGACAAATATATCCGTTTCATGAGAATTTTGTTCGTTTTCCTTTTTCTATGTGTAGGTTGCTTTATGGTATCCGCACAGACAGAGACAGATAGCTTGCACTATCGCAAGATATACTACATGGGAGGGACCGGGTTATCCTTTCCACTGGGAAAATCAAAGAATGTACTGGGAACAAAGCTGTTTTCAGGGAGCGCCGGTTTGGATATTGCCTTAAAAGACAGCCGTTATTTTCTTAGCCCTACGCTTTATATGTTGACCTTTCGTTATGATCAGCAAAAAGATGACCCTAAATACAACTATATGATAGAGAATGGACGGACTAATTTCTATATGCTTAGTCTGGCGGCTGGGAGAAGGCATCAATATAGACGACTAAATACTTTTGGGTATATTGGACCAGTGGCGGGATTGGTGGTAGAACCGAGAGGAAATGTTGTGAACGAAAAGCTGAAGATGTCCAACAAATATTCATTAACGGTAGCTGGCAAAATAGGCATGGGGGCAGATTATAAATTTCCTGGCTTTTTCATTGGTGGAGAAATAGGTTATATGTATAATTTCAGAAAAATGGAGGGAAATCCTATACAGTTTTTGACGATTATGGTTGGATTGAAATCTGATATCACGAGTTTAAGCGAAAAAGTTACAGGCGTAATCGGCATAGAGACATATAAAGATTAACAGTATGTATGGCATCTATAAGTTTAAGCGGATAGGGAATATTCTTCGTATACTGTCCAAACACGGTTTGGAGGAGGTGATATCACGTTCCAATATCGACCGGATTATCCCGGACAGCTTCCTATTATGGAACACGCATACCCGCCGGATTTTTGAAGATGATTTTAATGTCCGTGTGCGCGCTGCGATGGAAGAACTAGGTCCTACATTTATCAAACTAGGACAACTTCTCAGCAATAGGGCAGATATCGTCCCCCGCGATTTAAGACAGGAGCTGATAAAGTTACAGGATGAAGTACCTACAGATGCGATTGATATAAAATCAAAACTTCAAGAGGCCTTTGATATAAGGATTGACGAACATTTTGACCGTATCGATGAAACGCCCATAGCTGCTGCGTCTATTGCACAAGTGTATCGTGCGGTGTTAAAAGATGGAACGATAGTCGTTTTAAAAGTAAGAAGGGAAGGAATAAGCGACATCGTTCATGCTGATCTAGATTTCATTCGGGACTTGGTAAAGCTTCTACGCGACAAATACGAAGTTATCCAGAGAATCAATCTTTATGACGTCGTCCAATCATTTGCCAACTCCCTGCTCAACGAATTGTCCTTTACAAATGAACTGAATAATATCGAGCGCTTTCGCCGTAATTTTAAAAGAAATGGCAATATCTACGTCCCGAAAACATACCGAGCGTATTCAAACGATCAAATATTATGTATGGAATACGTAGAAGGAATTAAAATAAATGATATAAATGGGCTTCATTCTTTCGGCATTCCGACAAGGACGATTGTCCAGAACTGTCTGGATCTATATTTAGAACAAGTCCTTCAGCATGGTTTTTTTCACGCTGATCCGCACCCCGGCAATGTATTTGTCAATAAACGAGGACAGGTGGTATTTATAGATTTTGGATCGATGGGATTCATGATACCACGTGATCGGGATATAATCGAGGCGATGGTTATTAACTTTTTAATGAACGATGCGAAGGATCTTATTCGCAATGTTAAAAAGTTGGCGGTGGTACACCATATAGAAGATGAAAGACAGCTCGAACGGGATGCCTACGAAATCTTTCAGATGATCGAAGAAAATGCATTGGACGATATTGATATCTCTGTTATGTTTAGAAAGTTAAATAAGATACTCCAATATAACAGCATTTTACTTCCGGATTTTGTTTATATATTATTGCGTGGTGTTTCCTTACTGGAAGGCACCGGAAGGGAACTTGATGCGCAATTGAATATTCCCGAAAGTATCAAACCTTTTGCAACGAAAATAGCAAAAGAGAAGACCTCGGCCGATTATTTGAAGAAACAGCTTTTGGAAAAAAGCAAATTTGTGAAGGAGGTCTTAACCGAGGTACCACAAGACTTGATTACCTTATTAGAGAAAACCAAGTCGGATAAGCTAACATTAAACCATAAGGTTCAAGATTTTGACCGCATGCAATTGATCCTCCATCGCATCGGAAATAAGTTCTTGCTTTCCATATTAGCTATGACATTCGGCATAGGAGCTAGTATATTAGCGCATGGTCGAGTAGGGTATCTACTATGGGGAATGCCTATTCTTTCATGGCTTGGTTTCATCGTCAGCTTTGTATTATCTACGATATTAATCATGTACCTATTACGGAGTAAATAGCCTTATTTTTTGGTTCATTTACCCAAGTTTTCTTAACTTCATCATTTAATACATATACTATGAGACATATCATTTTATTTTTTATATGGTTAGGGATCGGCCAAATTAGTTATGCGCAGGAGGTTCGTTATGAAACGGTTGAAAATATTAGCTACGTTGATGAAACGGCGTCAGCTTATGCGAAGGAGCAATGCAAACTCGATATACATTATCCCACTTCGGGCGAAAATAACCCCGTTGTCATCTGGTTTCATGGTGGAGGTTTAACGGGAGGAAAAAAAGAAATCCCCGATTTTTTAAAAGAAAAGGGACTCGTGGTCGTCGGTGTTGGGTACCGGTTTTCCCCAAACGTGAAAGTAGAAGATATTATACATGATGCGGCAAAAGCAACATCTTTTGTGATGAAAAACGCACGTAAATATAGGGGTGACGTAGACAATATTTTCATTTCCGGACATTCGGCAGGGGGGTATTTGGCACTGATGATCACTTTAAATAAAACTTATTTAGAAGCAGAGGGATTGGATGCAGATGAATTAGCCGGCATCATTCCTTTCAGTGCGCAGACTATCACACACTTTACAGCGCGTAAGGAACAGGGAATTGATGAAAAACAACCGACAATCGACGAATTAGCTCCGTTATTTTGGGTAAGAAAAGACGCCCCGCCAATAATATTGTTCACAGGTGATCGTGAATTGGAGCTGCTGGGACGTTATGAAGAGAATGCCTATCTTAAACGTATGCTATCCATCGTCGGACATGAAAAACATAAACTTGTAGAATTTCAAGGCTATGATCACGGCATGGTATATCCCGGATTACCGATTTTGGTGAAAGAAATCAACCGTCTGGTAAAAGAAAAGGAATAGAGGGCGTATGATACGCCCTACTTTTTATCTTCATTCGTAATTTCACGAAGTACCCGACACGGATTGCCAGCGGCAACAACATTTTCGGGAATATCTTTGGTAACAACCGACCCTGAACCAATCACGGTATTTTTCCCGATCGTTACACCGGGGTTTATCACCGTATGGCCACCGATCCAAGCATTATCACCGATGGTGATAGGTTTTGCAAATTCCCAACCCGCTACACGAGGCTCGGGATGTACCGGATGTGCGGCAGTGAAAAGCGACACATTGGGTCCTATCATGACGTTGTCGCCTATTGTAACCGGGGCGCAATCTAAAATGATTAAATTGTAATTCGCATAGAAATTGTCGCCTAGAAAAATATTGTAGCCATAATCGCAACGGAACGGAGGCTCGATAAAAAAACGACTGGTACTTTTGCCAAACAGTTTTTTTAGAATCTGATTGCGTGCTTTTATCTTGGATGGTTCTAGATTATTATATTGAAAGAGTTGTTCTTTTGCATGTTGGCGCTCACTCATCAGCTCTTTTCCCATTGCTTGGTATAACTCACCCGCAATCATTTTTTCTTTTTCTGTTTTTTCCATATTGTTATTGTTTCTATAGAAAGTTTTTCATTGCACTTATCTTCCTTTTTATTTCCAAAAAAGGAACACGCATTATTCCGATACAGTTACGACGATACTACTTGATCGCGCGTTCACAGCAGGATCATACATACATTCTACTGTTGTAATCCCCGATTGGAAAATTCCGGCATTGTTGGCTTTGATTTCATATTCGAATTCCCTTTTTCCCTTTGGCAAGTAATCAAAAAAGTAGTTTGTGGAAGCATCCCTTAGGCTAAAGTAGTAGCCCTGCCACCATTGGTATCCCGATGGTCGGTAGACTGGTTCTACAGCGGATGGACGGGCATCCTTAAGATGGACATATTCCAAAGGACTGTCGTTGATAACCGTGATTTTGACCTTGATTTTCTCTCCCAGTTTAAATGTATTTGCTTCAATCCATTTGCCTTGACGTTCAACATAGTATTGCTTCTGTACGGAAATGGTATTTGTCGAACTGCTGACTTCTTCCGCTGGAACAAAATATTGATGTATAATGGATCCATATACACGTCTGTTGTTATTGTTCTGGATAGAAATTGCTCGATTGCCTTGCAATTCGTCTACGTTAAAATCTTTGGTAGATTGTCCTAAAACTACATTTTGTGTCTGTATCTCATCTTGGTCTACCCAGATCTCGATGCTGTTGTCTAAACTGAAATCCCCAGGATCATTAGCCAGTAGCAAGGCGTATATAGCGTCCACAGTTGCCCATGTGCTACGCCAGTGGTGGGCTTGTTTGTTATAATAAATCCACTGGGTAATTTCGTAAAGTTTGCTTGGATCATGTAGTTTGTACGCTTCGACCATATAACTGTGTAGGCTGATAGTATTAAAGCGTTTTTGATTGCTTTCCCAATACATACCTTTCTCTTGGTCGTGGATTACTTCCTGTGTAATGCGGTTTTTGATTTCGTTTGACTGCTTTGCGTCGCCCGATAGCTGATTGACCACCCATGCTTTTGCCGCTATTCCGGCAGCGTTTTGAGCAGTTACTTCCGGTGATTTTAATAATTCGTTGCTCAGTTTTTTCAAGGTAGACTCATCCAATTTATATAGACCGTTCCAATAATGTCTTGCGTATAGATAATCCAGCACCTGCAAGGTATGACGCTTGCTGTCGAACAACGTGCTGTCCTTATCCAACGATGTGATCAATTTTTGCATACTTTGACGCACGGTATTGCTCACAAGCGTATGATCGAGCTGGAGTACTTTACCCGTTATTTCGAGGATACGGATAGAGATAGCGGTATTGGATTTACCTCCTTCAAACCAAGGAAACGCACCGCCATTGAGCTGGCTTTTACTGATTTTCTTCTCCAAGTCATTGATATCTGCCTGGAGATTACTACCAAAAAGTTGCGCAATAGCTTTTCGCTTAGTTTCTTCCCCTTGGATATCCCGAAGCCAAGGCATTTCTTCTATGGTCAATTCATTTAAAGTACTATTTTCTTCCAACCTCCCTTTTACGTTTTCTTGGTTCAGTTTAGCGAAATAATCCGATAGGGCGGGGTAATGTTTTTGGATATAACGCACCATCTGAAGAGCGAACCATTTACTGGTTGTTTGCTCTGTGCATTCGTAAGGGTAATTTTTTAAATAATCCAAAGCGGATAATATTTCTAAAATCGGATTGGTCTGTACCTGTACCCGCGCGTGCAGATTTTCCTTTCCGGCACCGTGAATTTGATATTCTCGTTGCTCTTCCGGCTTCAAGATGATTTTTTCGGTATCCGAAATTAGTATCCTGTTTGGCAGGATAGGCAGTTCATGTTGTTCGCCATCCGAAAACTCATCTGTAGCTGCTATGATCTTAATCTGTACTGTGGGATAACCCGCCGGCACTTGTAATTGCCACTCCACAATACTGTTGTTTTCGGCTTCTACAGCGAAAGCTTTCGTACCGTTCTCCTGGAGAAAGGTACTTGTTATATTCTGGTTATTTCCGGGGTTGATAATCTCTATTCGCGCATTTCCGGAAAGTTTGCCTTTGCTGATGTTTTGGATTTGTGCTTTTAGCGTAATCTGGTCGCCTTCCCGGAAATAACGGGGAAGGTTCGGGCGCACCATCAGCTGTTTTTGGGTTTGGGTGAAGAAAGCAGCCGATCCTGCTTCTAAATTCTTTCCGTGAGCGAAGAGTAACAGTTTCCATCGGCTCAACGCTTCGGGACTGGTAAACTCGAACGAAATATTACCTTCTGCATCTGTATATAGTTCCGGATAGAAAAAGGCAGTTTCGTCCAGATTGGAGCGGGCTTGTACTGCATCCAGCTGGGTTTGTTTTTGTTGTCCTTCCTTCGTGGTAATGAGAATCACGCCATTAGCTCCCCGGGAACCGTATACAGCTGTTGCAGAAGCATCTTTTAGCACTTCGAAACTGGCAATCTGGTTTTGATCGAGCGTGTTTGGATCAAACCCTTCCATAATTTCGCCATCAACCACATAGAGCGGAGATCCCTGCCAATTATCCATAGCCGTACCACGAATCATGACACTGCTCGATTTTGCGACAAGACTTTCTGACTGTAATCCGGCGACGGCTCCATTTAAAACTACCCTTTCCGGCTGTCCATAGCCGGCTACAACAACCTCTTCCAAAACACTTTCTGTACTCAAAAAATAAGAACCTCCAGGCAACACTCCGTAAGAATACACGACAGAGATGTCGTTTCCCTGTGTTTTGTACCATTGCTGTTTGTGGAACATATCAACAGACTCCTCTTTACGTTGGAATTCCCGTAACAGATAATAGAAGTTCGGCTGACCGTAATAAGGATAATTCAGCTGTAACGAACCAGGGAACATATTGCTTGCAAACATGTCCAATGCAGCATCATACATCGTAGCGAGTACCTCCGCTTGGGCAGCTTCGTCATTTTGTGTGACCGTAAAACGCCATTTTTCTGATTGCCCCGGTGTAATTTTATCCCGAAATGTCGAAGTTTTGATCGTTAACGCCTTGTCACCACGTTGAATAGGGATGGATACCGAAGCGATTGCCGCTTTGTTGTCGACGACAAGTAAAGCATTGAAAAACAAGTTGGGCGAAACATGTTCCTTTTGCAATATAAAGCTGTGCTGTGCTTTTCCTTTCTTCCAATCCAATAGCCTTGTTTCTGCCTTTTTAGCACCGTGGGCTTCGAATAAAAATAGTTTTTCGGCCTGCGGCACATCGGTTTCAAAAGTCAGGGTTACTTTATCGCCTATATTGTATTGCGCTTTGTCCAGCTTGTACACCAAGAACTCGGTTGGGGTAACTTTTGTTGTATTCGTTTTGTATAAGCTCACATCGGTTGAAGAGCGAATGTTGTTACCTTCCTGAACGGTATAGGCTTCTATGAAGTAACGTCCGCTTGCAAAAAGATTCGAGTCGAGCTTGACCAGACTCGTATCCCTCGTGTCGAAATCGTAACTGGCGACTAATGTTTTGGGGGCATCCTTAGCTAGTAGAATGGGATCGAAATAATTCGGAAAATATCTTTGGTATTCTGCTTGCGAGAGGATGTGATATTCTGTGTCATTGAAAAATATGACATTTTCATCTGTCAGAGCAATTTGGGGTTCCTTGTCGTATTTATAGATATCGACCTTGCCACTGAATTTCAACGGTTGTCCGTTTTGATTAATCGTATGAATATGTATCTCCTTCCACTTTTTTTCTTCAATCTTATTTTCTGTTTGAATACTGATATTCCAAGGCTTGGTAGAGAAACGGTAACGATCTGAGGCGGCTTGCATTTCCCCGGTTTGGTTAACTACCTCTGCCGAATATTGCAAGGTAAAATCGGTTAACCCTGTAAAAATAGTATCCATCAGCGGAACAGCGATGCGAAACTTTCCTTTGTCGTCCAAGGTTGTCGTGGTGTCGGCGAAGGTGACAGTTTTTTGTTGTTTCGTATGATAGAAATTGACTTTATAATGTACGGTGGCATCTACCAGAGGTACACCGGATAATGTTTCAGCAAGGCCGGTAAAGACAGCGGTATCCCGTAGGGTATACGTTTCTTTGTTGGTCTCAAAACTGGTTTTGAACGTTGGTCTTTTATATTCTTCTACACGTATACGTTGCGTATTTACTTGTTGGTTGTCGTGGAAAGCGACGATTCGAAAAGAACCTGGTAATGTTTTATTGGGCAATTGGAATAAGCCGTTGACAGAGCCGAAACCATTGGTGACTAGTGTAAGCGAATCAATCTTTTGGTTATTAGCATCGTGCAGGAATAGTTGAACTTGTTGCTTTTCTATCGTGCTTCCCAATAAGCTGTGGCTATTGTAGAGTATACTTTTAAAATAAACCGTCTGCCCCGGACGATAGATGGCACGATCCGTCATCGTCTGGATAAGAATATTGTCTTTCCGGGCATAACGATTCTCCCGATATACGTGTGACTGGATGTTATTTAGTTCGCCCAGATCTATAAATTGTTTTTCATCAGGTACGAACAATACATAATCTTCTAAGCCAATACGGTCTTCCGCGTAGTTGGTTTTATAGGAAAATTCTCCTCTATCGTTTGTTGTGAACGTTTGAATTAATTTTGGATCCGTATGGTTGTTCGTTTCATACAGCTGTACCTTTTTCCGGCGATAAGGAGCACCCGTTTTTCTGTTAATTAATAATGTATTGTATAGTTCCTGTTTGTCATCTTCTTCATCTATCGTTGTTGACACAAACAGGTCGGTAATGCCAATCGTGCTTTCTACGACATCGAGATTGAGACCGTCATCTTGAAATGCCGGGTTGTTGGCTAATAAAATGGTGTAATTTCCATAAGGTAGCGGGTTGAGCTTATAGATTGTTTTGTGTTCTTTATAATCGTCAAAAGTTTTGAGAGTAACGCTATCCTCATAAACCAATGTGGCATCGAGGTTTACGTCAAACGTTAGCGAATCGTATTTTACCTCATAGTTTTTGTAGTTCTCGGGTCGATTGGTCGTGTTGTATACACGAATATAAAGCGTATCGGCGTTGCGGGTGCTTATCTTTACCGGTATGTATAATTGTGCTGGCGCAAACTTGTCGTGGTTCAGCGTGATATCAGCTTTCTTTATTGTATTCGATAAGTTTTTAACTTCGTTGATCCAAGGCGATTGAGGATAGTTTTCTAATGCTTGGTTGATATATTTCAGGGCTTCTTTTGGATTTTGGGATTGTTGAGCCGCAGCAATTTGATACAGCAAATAGGCATTATAATTACTTTCCTGCTTGTCAATAATATCCAGAAACTTCGGCAGTTCTGTCTTGACATTCCATTGCTGGATGGAGAGCCTGTAGCTCATGAGGTAGGCCGTAGCATCATTGTATTTTCCCGCTTTGTTCAATCGTTCCAGCTCGCGTGTCAGCGATGCCGCTTTTCCCTCTTGGTCATTTTTTACATTGTGCAGGAAATTGAGGTAGTAATGCGCAAGAAAATGAAATAGGGTGGGTGTTAGCGTTAAATTCTTTTGCTCGGCGAACATTGCCTTCCAGTCTTCGATACTTTCCTGCACGAGCAGTTCTTTTTGGGACAACGATAAGTTAAAAAGAGAGTCGATTATTTTATTCTTACCTGTAGTATTTTGTGCGATAAATGGGTCGTTGCTATCGGAAAGATATCGATGCCTGTTATTATGCAGGTATTGGGCGTAAAAATTTTGTAAAATAGCTTGTTCTACTTTATTTGCTTGTTTGATATGCTTTTCTAAGTGATTTTTAACCAATATGAAGGTATTATCATCTGTGTTATTGATCCGCAAGGACAAGTTTTCAGCCAATACCGCACGAATCCATTCTCCACTGTTATTATTAGCTTGGGCGGAAGCTTTGATTTTATTCAACAATGGAAGGGTTTGTGCATAATTTTTTATCTCCATCAGTCGATGTACTTCTCTCCAAGTATCTGTGCTAGAAGTATCTTTTTTAAGTTCTTGAGCTTTAGTTAATAGGGGGAATAGACCGATTAGCAGCCAGATATATTTATTCATGATTGTAAGTTATGTGCTAAATCTACATATTTTTTTCTGCTTTTTAAGAATTGATGCTTGAAAGAGAGGGATTCCATAAAAATCGTTAATTTTCCTCTATAAAATAGTCCTAGATGGTAGAGGAGAGCTAAATTAAATTCATTTTATATTATGCGCCATTAAATTGCATATAAAAATGAATTTATTTAGGTTTGAAAGAAACAAGAAAACGACAGACATGGTATTAGGGCAAATAGAACCGAAATCGGTATGGCAATATTTTGAGGCGTTAAATGCAGTTCCTCGTGCATCAAAAAACGAAGAGCAGGTTATTCAGTTTATGTTGGATTTTGGTGATCGCCTAGGATTGGAAACGATACAGGATAAAGTGGGTAATATTATCATCCGCAAAGCGGCTACTGCGGGAATGGAAAACCGCAAGACAGTTGTTTTACAATCCCATTTGGACATGGTTCACCAGAAGAACAACAATACGGATTTTGATTTTGACACGCAGGGAATCTCCATGTTTATAGAGGATGGATGGGTAAAGGCACATGATACCACACTCGGGGCAGATAATGGAATAGGTGTAGCGGCAATCATGGCAGTTTTAGCATCGGACGACATTGCTCATCCTGCTATCGAAGCCCTATTTACAATAGACGAAGAAACGGGGATGACAGGTGCAAAAGGTTTACAGAGCGATCTGCTGAAAGGTGAGATTCTGTTGAATCTCGATACCGAAGAAGATACGGAAATTGACATCGGCTGTGCCGGTGGGGTAGATGTTACGGCTCGTCGTACTTATATACCGGAATCCGTTTCGAATGACGCTACCTACTATACATTAACGGTGAAAGGGTTGCACGGCGGGCATTCGGGGATGGAGATCCATAGAGGCTTAGGCAACGCCAACAAAATACTCAATCGTTTATTGTATACCTTATTGCCATTGGATATTCGGTTGGCTAATATTGACGGAGGCGGATTACGGAATGCGATTCCGAGAGAAAGTGTTGCTGTTTTTGCAGCTGATGCAACCACCGAGGAGTTGCTATTATCTGTAGTGGAACAAGAGAGCGCAGCTATAAAGCAGGAGTTTGCAACGGTTGATGAAGCGCTTGAAATCATATTAGAGCGACGTGAAAAACCATCTGCGGGTGTGTTACCGATAGTCGTACAGACCAAGTTGATTCAAACGCTTTATGCCGCACCAAATGGTGTTTATCGCATGAGTGCAGCTTTCGATAATTTGGTTGAAACATCGAACAATATTGCACGTGTGAAAGTAGGAGGAGGGAAGATAACGGTTAAATGTTTGACGCGTTCATCGGTAGAATCATCCAAAGTTGATTTGGCAAATGCACTAAAGTGCTGCTTTGAGTTGATGGATGCAGAAGTTAGCTTTTCGGGGGATTACCCAGGTTGGACGCCTAATCCAAATTCTGAAATTCTTGACGTGCTCAAATCAACCTATACCGACTTGTTTGAGGAAGAACCCCATGTTGTAGCGTGCCATGCAGGACTAGAATGTGGTATATTGGGCAGCCACTACCCCGAAATGGATATGATCTCGTTTGGCCCAACTATTTTAGGTGCGCATTCTCCACAGGAACGTGTTTCGATATCATCCGTACAGAAATTCTGGATATTCTTATTAGAAATCTTGAAACAGATTCCGGTAAAATGATTTTAAAAAGACGAAAAAAAGTATCACTGGTACTTGGTGGTGGTGGCGCTAGGGGAATTACGCATATTGGCGTTATCCAATGGTTGGAGGAGCAAGGCTACGAAATTGACGAAATTGTCGGATGCTCCATAGGAGCGCTTGTAGGTGGTGCTTATGCTACCAACCGTTTACAGGAGTTAGCGGATTGGATGAAAACCCTAACCCGTGCACAGGTCTTTAAATTAATGGATTTCTCCAACCCACGCTATGGTTTATTGAAAGGCGAACGTGTTTTGAACACGTTGCATGAAGTATTCGATGACGTGAACATTGAGGATTTGGCGCTTACCTATACCGCCGTTGCCACCGATTTGGAAAATGAACAGGAGGTCGTGTTCCGAGAAGGGAGTATTTACGCAGCTATTCGTGCTTCTATCGCTATTCCGGGTGTTTTTACAGGCGTATCTGTAGAAAATCGTTTTCTAGTGGACGGTGGGGTTTTAAATCCATTGCCTCTTAATCATGTATCGAGAAAAAGAAACTTGGTCGTCGCTGTTAATTTGGATGGCATGCCGATTAAAGATAAGTCAACGACACCACCACATTTTACGGCAAGGACATTGTTGATGGAATCATATTATGCGATGCGGCGTAGATTAAGCGCATTGATGTTGGAGCTCCATGAACCTGATTATACGATATGCGTGCCGCACAATGCTGCTGAGATATGGGAATTTCACCGTTCAGCAGAATTGATCGACGTAGGTTACGAATTGGCACGTACGGTAATTAAATCCCACTCATAAATTCCTTTATCGCATGATTAAATTCTTCAGGTGCTTCTAGATTTGGTAAATGTCCGCACCCCGTTATTTCTATAAACCGTGCATTTGGAATAGCCTCTTCTAAATCCTTCATGTCTTGTAAGGAAGTAATCCGGTCATCGCTACCGCGAATCAAGAGTGTAGGAACGCTGATATCTTTTAGTGTGTCACTCGTATCTGTTCTAGCTGCTAGTGCCAATAATGTCGAGCAGATGCTTCGTACACTATTTCTGCGAATGGCGCTTTTGATATACTCGACCGCTTCTGGTTTCTCTTGTATACTATAAGACGAAAACACGTTTTCTACAAAACCGATAGAGAATGGTCTGCGTCCATGATTCAGAATGGTCTGTATACTGGCAAATCGCTTTTGTTTTCCGACATTAGTATCAGCCTTACTATGTGTATCTACCAAAATAAGACCGGAAATTTTCTCTGGAAATAACTGATAGGCGCGAAGGACTATATATCCTCCCATAGAGATCCCGCAGAGCACTGCCTGCTCGATATCCAACTTTTCCATAAAGACGCCGATATCTTTCGCAAAAACATCGATGGAAAAAAAACCATGTCCACTAGTAGTCAAACCATGCCCCCGAATGTCTAATGCAATTGCGGTGACATCTTCTGGTAACGCCTCCAGTTGATCACGCCACATGTTTTTGTTAAAAGGAAAGCCATGTAAGAAAATAATGGTTTTAGATGTGGTTGTTCTTGATTTTTTAATGTAATAGGAGATACTGATGTCGCCAATTCGTATTTTGTTGCTTTTTACTAAGCGTTCGGTCATGTTGTTGAATTTTTATGCAATGTAATTATTTTTTAATCAGCAATATATATACCATATCGGTATTTTAACGGTCTTTTTTTTGAAAATAATTTGGAAAACAGGAAAAAGTGGCGATATTTGCATCACCAAAAGCAACAATCAAATGTTGTTATCGACATAAAAAGTTTGCGCTTGTAGCTTAACTGGATAGAGCACCTGACTACGGATCAGGAGGTTAGGGGTTCGACTCCCTTCAAGCGCACTTTTTTAATCTCTTAACCCTATTATATTTCAAAGCCGATTTTACGCCGCGTCCTTCGTATTTTTCACAAGACCGATTCCCGCGAAGAAAAAGATCAATGCTATAACACCGATAACGATCAGTGATATATAATCGGTATTTTTATTAATTAGTTCATAACCTGTGTAGATTAAACCAATAATACCTAAAATAGTTAATATCGTTCCAAATATCCGTTTTACGTTCATAGCTTTGTTTTTTGATATTTGAACAATATTTATGCCTGAAAGGTTTTTATCGCCAGACGGTTAAATTAATCTTTACCTCAGAAAGCAACGGAGAGATTGTTTACGCTATCAAGCAAGTGACCGTTGTGAACGGTTTAACTGTTGCCATTAGCGAAAGCGAACTGAATACCACTACTAAAAACAATTTAGTGAATTTGATCAATGCATTGCATTAATACGAAACGTGAATTTTATACCGCCCGGTTCTGAATGAATCGGGTGTTTTTTTAGTATTTATAGAGGAAATATATCATCTAAGTTTTTATACAATAACTCTTCGGTAATTTGGCGCTTCAATTCGGAGAAGTTCTCCCTGGTGGCGGAAACATTAAATTGACCATTTTGTAATAATGTAATCGAATCACAAGTTTCTTCTAACGAACCGAAAATATGGGAAGATAAGATTATCGTCTTACCTTTGGATCGTAATCTTTGAATAATATCCGTAAGAACTAGGCTGCTCTGGAAATCCAGACCATTATATGGTTCGTCGAGAATGTATATGCTGTTATTTTGCAACAGTACGCCCAAAATACCCAGCTTCTTTTTCATACCGGTAGAATAACTGCTCACATATTGATCTAACGGAAGATCAAAAATATTCTGCTCTTTGAGGTTCTGCACTTTTTTATGGCGGGCCTCTATTAGCAATGTGAGATATTCCTTTCCCGTAATTTTAGGAAGAAAATAGATTTCGGAAGGAAGATAGCCAATATGTTCTTTGAGCGGATACAGATCCGCTGAGATATGCCCTTCATATTTCTCGAGGCCTGCCAGACAGCGAAAAAAAGTAGTTTTACCTGCACCGTTTGCACCTACAATTCCGTAAACTTTGCCAGATAGAAAATCGATGTGCAGATCTTTTAAAATCTGATGTTTGCCATAAGATTTATGTAGGCTACGAATAGTAATCATAAATATTTTTCTAGATTTTGAACGGCTTTTTTATAATAATAAGGATAGGCGGCTACTAAAAGTAAGGGCATCATGACGATTACCATACACCCAATAGTTTCTGTTATTCCAACACCACGCGGATATGCAGCATATTTCATCAAGATAACCAATATGAGTAGTAATACCCCGCTGATCCAACAGAGAATTGCCCATAAGAACATAGATGTACCAAATAGCAGCAAAAGTAATAAGAACGGTGCTATTAAGAGACTTAATTGAACGCTTCCCATGCAGATTTTATTTTTTATGAAGCCAGATGCTGACCGTGCGTTATTCCAGACAATATATTCATCTTCGATAATATCATAAGCGCCCAATCCCATTAAAATAACAATCCCCAATAACACGATTGGAAGATTAATATTATCATAATATATGCTTATACAAGCAATGGTATAGCAAATAATCAATAACCACCAAAGGCGACGAAAGAAAATAATAAATTCAAATGCTGAATTACGAAAAGGAGTTGGTATATTCCGAATTTCTACTCTTCTGACAGAAATAACAGTCGCTACTATACTTAAAACAACCAAGAGTGCCACTAGCAACCACGCTCTTTCATAAATAGCGATGGGAATAAAGGGTAGGATACAGCCTATATTTTCGGCTAACCTTATTGCTGAGAATCGTTTCCTCGTCAATATATTTTTGAGAAAATCTATCCTGTCCGGATTGGCGAATTTGTACATTAGGGAGACTGATATGTATCCAAGTGTCCAGGGAGCATAAGTTGGGTACTTTATGGTAATAGCACAAAACGCAATATATAATGATGCTATCAGCAATAAACCAGCTAGGAAAGGAAGCCCAATATCTTCCATTTGGCGTCGGAAAATTCGATATTGTAATTGAAAGTAGTATTTCATTGTTCTTATTTCAATCGTAATCTGTGTTTGAAAACTTTCATCGTTGTAGGTTCGTCTTGTTATTTATTGTTGTGTTCATACAATTCTGCCTATATTTCAATAATAATGATTTCATTTAACATTGGTTATATAAATCTTAAATTTCTAATGTGTCGTCACTTCTTTCGCCGTTGTGTGAGTTGAATAGATTTTTTAAAAAGATCAACTCTCAAATGTATGAAAAATCGGCTTGTCGCATTTATTTAATTCAACTCGTATTATAAATAGACCTTTAATAATCATCGATATGAATTTTAAAAAATTATTATCTCTTTGTGCTTTTCTAACAATATTAAGTAGTGGCTCCTCCCAAGTGAAATGGGATATAAATACTGGATTAAATTATTCCAATATTATTGCTAAAGATCAAGATGGGAACAAGTCAAATACGTCTTCAGTACCAGGGATATATCTCGGCCTTGGTGTGGGAATCCCTCTTTCGCAATTGGTCTCTGTTCAGCCAACTCTTGTGTATGTAAAAAGAGGATTTCAACAGACAGGGGAGTCTCATGTCGGCTGGGGGAGAGACTTTGAAGCTCAAACTTCCTATATAGAATTACCGGTTGATTTCCTATATAAGCCTAAAATTGGTCCAGGTAATCTTTTGATAGCTGCTGGCACATATATTGGATATGGAACGGGAGGTAAATGGACAACTAATGGCACGGTATTAATTGGCGATATTATGATTGACGGCAAAGGGGATATTGCATTCCAAAATGATGCGCTGATCAGCGGGAAAGGGATGAATAGTTACACTTATGCCAGACCCTGGGATTACGGAGTGCATTTCAGAATAGGTTATGCACTTTTCGGTCAGTATTCGCTTTCTTTTAATGTTCAGCGAGGAATAGCGGATCTGCAGCCAAGATGGGGAGATTATCAGCCAGAAAGCACTGTGCGGAATAAGTCTTTAGGTGTAACGCTATCTTATAGTTTTCAGTAAATTTAAATTAAACCATCACTCTACCAACCTTAAGGAACTGCCTAGCCTAATCTTTAAACCCGATGGGATAGGCGGTATCTTATGTACATCCAATTCTTCCCAAAATCGTGTTGAGTAATTACTTTTGTCCGGCGTTTCATAAATACTTTTTGTCAGTTTCTTTTCAATGGATTTGTACTCTTTCGAACTTATATATCGACGTTCTAATACATAAAATTCATTAAGACCTTCGTAAGGTATATGACCATATTCACTCTTTCGCTTAATGCTTCCGACTACGTTTTGATAAAGGGATGTTAAATCAAATGGTGTTATATGATCCAATGCTGTCGATGCATAATTTTCTATATGTACGCCCTGCCGTATACGTGCTTCTATTCTGAAGAACTTCTCTTTCACAACACTATCGGGCAGCACTTTGTCTATATAGAATTGTAGGTTATCTCCATCGGCAGATATTGTAAGATAGCCTACATCTTCTCCTTTTTTTATTAAATGGGTACGATTTGTATCGACCTTTTTCTGTTCTAGTTCAGCCAGCCTATTTACAAGTTTTTCCTTGTTTATTTTCGTAACCCTAGCTATCTGAAAGAAGGGTCCCATTTTAGTATGATAATCTGCTGCGACAGCTGAATCAATAAAAATACGATAATCAATGAGATCATATTTAGGTTTGCTCTTGATCAATGGAATATAGAATTCTACAATGCCGTCGGAGAAGTATTTATGTTGAAGGTTGAATGTCTCCAATGATCGGTAATATCCTTTTAAAACGATAACTTCTTTAGATTTGACACTTACAACGACGTCTTCGATGAGATTCGTTCTCGGTGTCATTTTGTACACCTGCTGTTTATCCAACGTTGACAAGGTGATATCTCTTGTTCTATAGGAGATATGCTGCGCAGTAATTTTCACAAACGATATGCTATTTTTATCGACTCCTTCAAGGAATTGCAGATTACCGTTTTTGTCTGTAAATCCGATCAACGCACCTGTTTCATGATAAATGTTTAATGCGGGAACAGGTAACTGGCTTAGACTATCGACAAAGCGTATCTGGGCTTTGCTCAATATGGATGTCAGCAAACAGATTGATATTAAGATAGTTTTGATTTTCATATTGTTTTAACAAAGATATAATACCCAGCTTCTGAGGGATGGTCTAAGACGAAGCTGTCTTTATCTTCTCTCAACATCAACTTAACAATCATAAAATCACCAGCTGCGGCAACTGTGAAAAATATGGAAAATATCAGTAAAGGAAAATTACCTATTGCCAAGGAAATTAGAGCTGGAAGAAAACCGAGGATAATAGATGGTGCCAGTGCGCCTATGATATATTGTTTTGTTGTCAATAGTTCTTTACAGTGGCAATAGGGGGTTAACATTTTCAGAATAACCCCAAATTTAATAGATTTAAAGCCTCTTTTTGCAAAAATTGCCCACGTAATACCATGGATGAGTTCGTGTAGAATGATACCTATAATGGTAGTGAGCAAGATCATAATAGCAAGATGTACAGAGTTTCCGTCAACGTAGCTTCTCATAATTTCAATATAGTCTTGCTTTCCCCATATAAGGTAAAAAGGAACTCCATATAGTAGAATAACAGGAATAAAAAAAAGGAGAGAGAAAGCATTAGCTTTGTATAGATTTATTAGGCGTGCTTCTTTACTGTAATCTTTTAATACGTCTTGGTTTATCATTACTTTTTTAACATACGAAGTTGTAATATTTATTCAATAATTTCAATGCGGTTACAATGGTCGGCGGCGTTTTTGCCAATCTCATAATCGAGCAAGCTCTCCACTCACTATAACCACAAAGGCTGTAGTAAAGACAGTATATAATGTTTAAGCTGTTTGCTTATCTGAAGAAATATATGCGGCAAGGGATATGTTTGTTTTATTCATGTTAATAAAATATATTCACTTAATATATAAAAAACTTTACAATTACACAACATCTTGCTGTATTAAAAAGTTGAAAACTACAGTAGCATTAAAACTCAATTAATTCCTTGCCTAGCTGATTGGTAACTTACCCGCAACAATCCTATCTGGAATTGCCCATAGCATTTAAAAGTGATTACAAAGGAAAGAAGGCAATGGAAAAACGCCAGATATGGAAACAAGACGCAGAAAGCGAGCATTGGACAATACTGTTTTATCATGATAAACAAACGCCTTGCCGCAATTTGCTCAGACGAAATAGCTTATAAGTCGCACCAATTAAACATATCGTCCGATAAAAAAGTAGTAAAAAAGAAAAGCATCGGTTGTCCCGATGCTTTTTTATAGAATGGAATCACTCTCCATGAATTATCACTGATACCCCAGCAATTTCATCACTTGCTTGGAATTCTGTTCTTCTCCAAATACTTCAAAGTTGAAAGTCTCATCGCGATTTCTACGAATCAACACATGCTTCGGTGACGGGAGTAGACAATGATGAATACCACCATACCCACTTAATACATCTTGATAAGCGCCTGTATGGAAGAATCCAACATATTGTACCTTACGGGTTTTCGGCATAAAAATAGAGTCCATGTGTGCTTCTTGATTGTAATAATCCTGTCCGTCACAGGTAATGCCGCCTAAGGTAACACGTTCATATTCTGAATCCCAGTTGTTTATCGGTAGGAGGATATATTTTTGGTTCAACGCCCAAACATCGGGAAGATTCGTGATAAAAGAACCATCGATCATAAACCATTTTTCCCGATCGTTTTGCTGCTTACGACCTAGCACCTTATATAGGATACCGGAAGCTTCCGCTACTGTATATTTACCAAACTCAGTAATAATATCCGGTTCCATCACCTCATGATGTGCACATATCTGTTTGATACGATTGATGATTTCGTTTACCATATATTCGTAATCAAAATCGTGTACAAGAGAATCTTTAAACGGCATGCCGCCACCGATATCTAATGTATCAAGAGCTGGATTTACTTTTTTGAATTTGCAATATAGGGTAACATATTTTTCCAGTTCGTTCCAATAGTACGGTGTATCGGAAATACCTGAATTGATAAAGAAATGTAACAGTTTGACCTTGAAATTCGGATTGTTTACAATTTTATTATTGTAAAAGTCAATCACGTCTTCCGAGCGGATGCCTAAACGTGACGTATAGAACTGTGAATCCGGTTGCTCCTCCGAAGCGACACGGATACCTAAAGCACACGGTTCGTCCAGCTCGATCTCGTCGTCATACAGATTAAACTCTTCTTTATTATCCAGTACGGGAATAATATTTTTAAACCCGTCGTGGATCATATCAATGATGTACTGCTTATATTGATAGGTTTTGAAGCCATTACAAATTACTGTAATATCCTTTGTTACCGTCCCTGCCCGCTCTAACGCATCAATCATAGGCATATCAAAAGCGGATGACGTCTCCAAATGGATGTCATTTTTAAGAGCTTCTTCAACGATATGTTTGAAATGTGAAGATTTTGTACAATAACAGTATTTATATGTTCCTCTGTAATCATTTTTTAAAATGGCCGTTTGGAACAAAATTTTTGCTTGTTGAATTTTTTTGCTGACGATAGGTAAATAGGTAAAACGCAGTGGCGTGCCATACGTCTCTATCATCTCCATCAAATTCAGATCGTGGAAATACAATTCGTCGTCGATTACTTCGAATCCGTCTTGTGGAAAACCAACACTTAAGTCAAGAAATTCCTGATAGCTTTGCATTTTTTATTATTTTTGGCAAAGATATACTTTCATGATGAATACCTTACTATATAGGTTTATATTTTTCCAGTTCATTATCAGAAAGTTATAAAAATTACGAAATAATTACATGGCTAATTCTATTCAACAGACTTTAATTGCGCAGACAATTCAGGCAGTGCGAGAACTTTATAGCGCGGATATTCCCGAATCGCAAGTAACTTTACAGGAAACCAGGAAAGAATTTGAAGGGCATATCACACTCGTGGTTTTCCCTATAACGCGTTTCTCCAAAAAATCACCGGAGCAAACAGGAAACGAAATAGGGGAGTTTCTGCAGCGCAATGTATCGATGATATCTGCTTTTAATGTAATCAAAGGCTTCTTAAATATCAGTCTTGCTGATCAATACTGGATAGAATTGGTGAATACAGAGCTGATAGACGCATCGTTTGGTACATTCCCCGCTAATGGAAAGAAATTAATGGTGGAATACAGTTCACCCAATACCAACAAGCCTCTTCACCTAGGTCATATCCGTAATAATTTATTAGGTTACTCAGTTGCGGAAATCTTAAAAGCTTACGGCTATGATGTAATAAAAGCTAATCTCGTCAATGACCGCGGTATCCATATTTGTAAGTCAATGCTCGCTTGGCAGAAATATGGAAATGGTGAAACGCCGGAGGCGTCGGAACTGAAAGGTGACCACCTTGTAGGGAAATACTATGTCATCTTCGATAAAGAATACAAAAGGGAAATCGATGCCTTGAAAGAGCAAGGCCAAACGGAAGAGGAAGCCAAAAGGAACGCTCCGTTAATCAAAGAGGCGCAGGCGATGTTGCAAAGATGGGAGGCAAACGACAAAGACGTCATCGATTTGTGGAAAACTATGAACGGTTGGGTATATGACGGATTCGAGCAAACGTATAAACAACTCGGGGTGGATTTTGATAAGTTTTACTACGAATCGAACACCTATTTATTAGGTAAAGATATTATCCAAGAAGGATTGGATAAGGGGGTTTTCTTTAGGAAAGAGGACAACTCGGTGTGGATTGATTTAACGGATGAAGGATTAGATCAGAAACTGGTCTTACGTGGTGATGGTACATCGGTGTATATTACGCAGGATTTGGGCACAGCACAGCTCAAATACGATGAGTTTAAGATGGATGAATCTATCTACGTCGTCGGAAACGAACAGGATTACCACTTTAAGGTATTATTCTTGATCTTAAAGAAACTAGGAAAACCTTGGGCGGAGGGATTATATCATTTATCGTATGGAATGGTCGATTTGCCATCGGGCAAAATGAAATCTAGAGAAGGAACAGTCGTCGATGCTGACGATTTAATGGAGGAAATGCTGGAAACCGCTAAAACACGTACCGAGGAACTGGGTAAAACAGAGGGATTGGAAGAAGAGGAAAAAGCATCGTTATATAATACCATAGGGATGGGAGCATTAAAATACTTCTTATTGAAGGTTGACCCTAAGAAACGTTTGCTATTTGACCCCAATGAGTCTGTCGATTTTCAAGGACATACCGGGCCGTTTATCCAATATACGCATGCGCGTATCAAATCGGTCTTGCGAAAAGCATCTTATGATAAACCACTTGCATTGGGGAATCCTGAAAACCTCTCTGTATATGAGCAAGACTTAATACAAGCTTTAAGCAGGTATCCTGAAGTGTTAGAAGCTTCAGCGAAGGAGTTTTCACCCGCGCAGTTGGCTAACTATGCCTATGAACTTGCGAAACTCTATAACAAGTTTTATCACGAAGAAAGTATTCTAAAAGCCGAGGATGAAACGGTCAAGAATTTCCGTCTGCACTTATCGGCGATAGCGGCGCGGATTATTTCGGAAAGTATGCGTCTCTTGGGCATTCATGTGCCAGAAAGAATGTAGGGTGTCCTCTTCTTTTTTTCCGTAAAAAAGAAGCAAAAACCTCGCCGCTGGGAATCTTTGCATAAAGGTGAGGTGCAAAGGCAAGTTTGTACAAATGCAAAGTTTCCGAGGCGGCATTGAGTGTTAATTAGGGTATAGTACAACAATGAAATAAAACAATTGTTGTGTAATGTGAAGAAGAGGTAATACAAGTGAACATGAGCAAAAAATACAAAATAGGTTTAATAGGCTTTTCAATAGGCGGGCAGGTATTCCACGCACCTTTTATCGTAGGAAATTCCTCGTTGGAATTGTATAAAGTAACGGCGAGAAAACCCGAACAGCAGCAGGTTTTAGCGAACAAATACCCGTTGGCGATCGCGGTACAGACTATAGATGAAATCATCGATGATCCACTAGTAGATATTGTTGTGGTAGCAACCTCTAACGATGTACATTACGCATTGACAAAAAGAGCATTGGAAGCCGGAAAGCATGTTGTGGTAGAAAAGCCATTTACCAATACGACCGCGGAAGCGGACGAATTGATTGCATTAGCAAAACAGAAAGGACGGATATTAACTGTTCATCATAATGCTAGGTTTCATTCTGATTTCAAGACAGTTAAAAAGATTATAGAGGGCAAAAGATTAGGGTCGGTTGTCAATTATCAAGCACGTTTTGACCGTTTTAGAAACTTTCTGCGAGAAGGAGCTTGGCGGGAACAGGATTTGCCGGGTTCTGGTATCCATTATGATTTGGGTGCGCATTTAATAGATCAGGCATTGCAACTTTTCGGAAAACCGGATGCCGTGTTTGCAGATTTGCGAAAACAGCGGGAACACGCCAAAGCAGTAGATGATTTTGAGTTTATATTAAGTTACCCAACACGTAAAGTTTCCCTATTCGGGCAAATGCTAGCAAAAGAGCCAACCCATCGATTTGCAATATATGGCCTGAAAGGTTCTTTCGTAAAACCCGGCGTAGATCCGCAGGAAACGTTATTACGCAACGGTGCATTGCCGCACGAAGACCCGAACTGGGGGAAAGAATCGGAGTATACCTATGGTATATTGAACATACTAGAAAACAGACAGGATATCCGGGAAACAGTTCCCAGCGAAATAGGAACAGGCCAGGATTTTTATCAAAATTTGGTAAACGTATTGCATGATAAAAGTGAGTTAATTGTGACACCGGAGCAAGCACGCGATGTTATCCGTATCCTGGAAGCAGCAGAACAATCCTGGAAGGAACAACGTGTTATCTCCCTCAAAGATCAATTGATAGCGTATTAATGGATTATGACGCAATTATAATCGGCGGGGGAGCATGTGGACTGATGTGTGCTGTGCAAGCAGGATTGTTAGGTAAACGCACACTAGTTTTAGAAAGAAACGATAAGCCTGGCGCTAAAATATTGATCTCAGGTGGCGGACGCTGTAATTTCACCAATTTATATACTACTCCTGAAAATTTTATAACAAAAAACCCACACTTTCTCCATACGGCTTTTTCGCAATGGACGGTAGAAGATACGATTTCTTTTTTTGAGAATTTCGGTGAAATTCAAGGACAGGAAAAAACACTCGGTCAACTTTTTCCAAAATCGAATAAAGCAAAAGATGTCGTCGCTGTATTTACGAAACTGATGTATGATACCGGACAGGATATTTGGTTGCAAACCGAAGTGAAATCTGTCAAGAAACAAGAAGAAGGGTATGTAGTGTCCTTTGTACGAGAGGGAAACGAGCAACAGCTTTTTTGTAAGAAAGTAGTTTTTGCTTCTGGAGGTCTATCTGTCGCTAAACTGGGTGCTTCGGATTTTACAGTAAGGTCTGCTCGCCAATTTGGCCTGTCTATAGTAGACACTGCCCCGGCACTCGTTCCATTGACTATTACAGGAAAGGATGCAACGTGGTATGCTTCGTTAGCTGGAAACAGTGTTTTTGCCCGTGTTTTCAACGACAGAATCAGTTTCGAGGAAAATATTCTATTTACTCATTGGGGATTGAGTGGGCCGGCTATTTTACAAATCTCTTCTTATTGGCGTGCAGGTGAGACGTTTACGATAGATCTGCTGCCTAAATTCCGTTTGGATGAACTAATCAAGAGTGAACGAGCAGCAGGTGGGAAGCGTACCGTAGGACAAATGCTGAATGATTATTTTACAAAGAAAATGGTGGAAGCTTTGGGGAAATATCTTCCGATCGAGCTTAAGATTGCTTCACTCAGTAAAACCGACGCCAAATGTGTGTGCGATACGATACATAAGTTTATAGTGAAACCTGCGGGTGACAAAGGTTATGATAAAGCGGAGGTGATGCGGGGCGGTGTCTCGACCGACGAGCTTAATCCTCGCACGCTGGAAGCCAAGAAACAGCCAGGACTTTATTTTGGTGGCGAAGCTGTAGATATTACAGGCTGGCTCGGAGGATATAACTTTCAATGGGCTTGGGCCTCCGGCTATTTGATTGCGCAAGATTTGTAGGGCTATTGGTATTTTCTTAACTTTGCACCGAAGCAAACTGGTTCTATCGCTGTCACATCTTCGGATGGGAGAGAGGAAAGTCCGGGCAACATAGAGTAACACGCTTCCTAACGGGAAGGCTCTTATGGAAATAAGAGACAGAAAGTGCCACAGAAAATATACCGCTCCGACTCGTCGGAGCAAGGGTGAAAATGTGAGGTAAGAGCTCACAGTCTTGCATGGTGACATGTATTACGGTAAACCTCGTGTGTTGAAAGACCAAATAGGTTACGAAATTCGGAGGCTGCTCGTCTTCTCCCCACTTGTGGGGATTCGTAATGGGTAGGTTGATCGAGCTTGTGTGTGAATGCAAGCCTAGATAAATGATAGAAATCCACTCGTTTAGGCGTTGAGGATACAGAACCCGGCTTACAAAGTTTGCTTCTTTTTAAGGGTTAATAAGTTAATAAGGTTAAGAAGTTAATAGAGTTGATATTCGTAACTTTATTAACTTTTCAAACAAACAAAGGTAAATATATATGACAACAATCTTAATCATCGACGACGAACGGCCCATAAGGAGCTCGCTCCGCGATATTTTGGAATATGAAGATTACAAAGTTCTGGACGTCGATAATGGATTTGATGGCTTGGATATCTTAAAAAAGGAAAAAATAGACCTTGTTCTATGTGATATCAAAATGAACAAAATGGACGGTATGGAAGTCCTGACGGAGGCACAGAGTATTTGCGATACGCCTTTTATCATGATTTCCGGTCACGGTACTATCGAGACAGCCGTGGAAGCAGCTCGAAAAGGCGCTTTCGACTTTTTGGAAAAGCCACTCGACCTCAATAGATTGTTGATTACCGTGCGAAATGCCCTTGAAAAAGGGGTTTTGGTCAAGGAAACTAAAGTTCTAAAGAAAAAAGTTTCTAAAACTAAGGAAATACTAGGCGAATCTCCAACAATTAGCCTGATAAAAGAAACGATAGATCGTGTGGCACCTACAGAAGCCCGTGTTTTGATAACGGGAGAAAACGGCTCAGGAAAAGAGTTGGTAGCGCATTGGCTTCATGAGAAATCTGCTCGTGCGGGTTCACCTTTAGTAGAGGTCAACTGTGCCGCAATTCCGTCAGAGTTGATAGAATCAGAATTGTTTGGACATGAAAAAGGTTCTTTTACATCTGCTGTAAAACAGCGTATCGGAAAGTTTGAGCAAGCCAACGGTGGAACATTATTTTTGGATGAGATTGGTGATATGAGCCTTTCTGCGCAAGCCAAAGTATTGCGTGCACTTCAAGAAAATAAAATAACACGGGTAGGTGGGGAAAAGGAAATAGACGTGAATGTCCGTGTAATTGCCGCGACAAATAAAGACTTGTTAAAAGAGATAGAGGATGGCAATTTCCGTATGGACCTTTACCACCGTCTAAGCGTTATCTTAATTCACGTACCATCTCTTAAGGAACGGGCTACCGATATTCCCATTATTGCATCTAGTTTCTGTGAAGAAATATGTGGTGGGTACAACACACCTACGAAAGAGATTACTGAAGGGGCTATGCAAGCGTTACAAGCGTTACCTTGGACAGGAAATATTCGTGAATTGCGGAACATGATAGAACGATTGATTATCCTTAGTGATAAGAGAATCACAGAAAAAGAAGTAGCGTTATATGCCAATCCGTCGAATAATCATATAATTGCAGAAAACAACGAAACTTCAAAAAGAGGACAATCTCTCGATTTCGATAAATTTGAATCTTTTCAGGACTATAAGGATTACGCTGAAAAAGAATTTATCAATTTTAAATTGGATAAGAATGGTTGGAACGTTTCAAAAACCGCCGATGATATCGGAATACAACGCAGTCACTTATATCATAAGATCGAAAAATTTGGATTGAAACGTACGGAATAGTATACAACAAAAAAGCGGTGGAAAATTTTCCACCGCTTTTTGCTATTCATTGAATTTTCGTTTTTGCCTTCTGTAAAGCACAACAATAATAAGTAAGAGTATAATTGCTCCCACAATAATCGCCGCTGTAGGCGATGTCTCTTCCCCCTCCGTATTTATATGTTGGCTTGCTCTTGCAAGTAACGTGAAATAGCTAAATAAAATCATAAACCCCACCTTTCTCATAACTTAAATATTTAAAAAACCATAATTGACATAATATAATGTTTTCTCTTTTAAATAACAAACATTTTTAATACAAAGATGCAGTGTTTTTTGTTAAAATATGTTAAACAAGTGTTAAAGTCCTTTTAATTTTTTTTCTTACAAATGGTAGTTGATCTCTTGTATATAAACAAGAAAGAAAATCTACATTTCTTCTGGAACCGGACTATGGATCAATTCTTGCGCTTCGATCAAGATACGTTTTTTTTGATGTTTAGCAGTTTGTAGATATTCAAGATAATTTGGTTTTTCCACCAAATCACGGACGAGTATACAGCCATTTTTGAGTAACAACGATTTCTCCATACCATTTAAATTGGTTAAACAGGTCACTGGATACAAATCTAGATTGTCTACTTGATTTTTAATATTGTTGTGAGCAGGATAGTCCCAAGCTAACATATTTAATTTATAATATTCTCCAAAACTGATGGAGTCAGAAGTGAGGTAGGCATTCGTCACCAACCAACCATCTGTAAATTGTCGGGGCGTTTCAAAAAAGGAAAAGGAAATACCTTTGATATCTTTTACCCTTGACAGAAAATACATAGGGGTAGTTACAGAAATTTTCGCATCCACATCATTTCGGAATTTACATTCTATAGCCAACATAGAATCGCCTTTTGTTGCTATGACGTCAATTTCATGTGTAACCGCATGGCCTTGTACTGTTTTTCCGGTAACAGTTTTATAACCGGCATTAGCAAATAATTTACCTATCCATTTCTCAAAGTAGAAGCCCTCTGGCCCTAGATCCCGAAGAGCCTTCTTCAACGAATACCTAGCTGCATAGGAATCGCGATGATTTTTTAGCAAATCGAAAGCAAGTTCATACAGTTCGCGCGTCGTTATACCATCGTAGAGACGGGGTTGTATGCGTTGGAAAACCGTATCAACTTCGTCTTCCGAAGCTTCCGATTTAGTCAGGGAGTGTTTTAATTTATTAGGTTCGAAAGGAACCAGCTCCCCGGAATGTTTCTTTACATGGATTTTCATCTTAATCTGTTTGGGTGTTAAAAAGTACATTTTTTTATATAAACAGCAAAACATTTTGAATAAATAGATTGTTCTATTTAAAAAATTGGTTATGGGAATTATAGATCAAGCAGTAGACAAAATGAAAACTAAACTGGACGATGCCTGCGAACATGGCACAATAGGAAGTTCAGAACGTATGCTGTCTGTCATAGCGGGCGGCTTTATCTTGGGGTATAGCGTCAAAAAATTATTGAAAAAACCACTTGCTGCTATTTCCGGCCTGACGTTGGGAGGTGCATTGGTTGCTAGAGGTGTAACCGGTAAATGCCCCATCGTGGGAGCAATTGGGGATGCAGAAGAAGAGGAACGAAATCTTACGCTAATCGAACGCCGATATTTCGAGAAATAAATCGAGGTTTGTTATATACTAATTCTGGCTAAACCATCCTTGTGATGGTTTAGCTTTTTTATATCAACTGATAAAACCTTTAACGTATTGTTGTGTAATCTCGTTTTGCGGATTCAACAGTACATCATCTGTCTTACCAAATTCTATTATTTCCCCGTTGTATACAAATATGATATAATCGGATACACGACGTGCTTGCCGAAGAATATGGGTAACGAGAACTATTGTGTAATCTTGTTTGAGCGCTATCAGGAGATTTTCTATTGTTTGGGTCGACACAGGATCTAGTGCGGAAGTAGATTCGTCTCCCAAAATAATTTCTGGTTTTACGGCAAGTCCACGCGCTAAGCATAAACGTTGTTGTTGTCCTATAGAGAGTCTAGTTGCAGATGCTTCCAAACGGTCTTTTACCTCTTCCCATAATCCAACATTCCGCAGCTGAGTTTCCACTATTTGTGTCAATACTTTCTTATTTTTCTCGCCATGTATACGTGGTCCATACGCTACGTTGTCAAAAATAGACATAGGTAAGGGAAAAGGTTTTTGCGAAAGTAATCCCATCTTTTTACGGATATGGGTAACCTCTGCATCTTTAGCATAGAGATCTTCTCCATTTACTAAAACCGAACCTGTAATCTCTACACCTTTTGTATCGTCCACGAGGCGATTCAAGGTTTTAAGCAATGTTGTTTTTCCGCAACCCGATGGGCCGATAATCGAGGTAACGGAATTATTGGGAATTGACAGATTAATATTCTTTAAAATACGCTTACCTTCAATGGTAACGTTCAGATCTTTAATTTGTATATGTGGTATAGAAGTATTCACTAAATCTTGTGTTTCTGCTGTTTGGATGCTAGAAGATGTGTACATATAACGATTATTAAAATAATAAATGTCAAAACTAATGCGGAAGCATAGGCACGTCCCTGTACCTCCGGAATCGGGCTACTCAGCTGAAAGAAAATAGCCAATGGCAATGTGGCCGCAGGTTCATCTACATATTTTGGAAGATTATCGCTAAAACCCGTTGTTAGCAAAACGCCAGCTACGTCCCCAATTGCGCGACCAAATGCCAATAGAATAGCGGTAAAAATACCCGGTTTAATATATTTTAATAGAATTTTCGCCAATTCCCATCTTGTTGCTCCCAGTGAAAAGGTAACATGCTTCAAATCGATAGGAATCGTTTTTAATAGTTCATCTATAGTCCGCACGACGATAGGAATCGTTAATAAGGTAATAGTAATGATACCACCCAATAATGATGCCCGAATACCCATCCAAACCATGATACTAAATGCAATAGCACCATATACAATGGAAGGAATACCAAAAAGGACATCAAACAACAGTTTACAGGAACGTTCCAAAAAAGATCCGCTCTTTACGTAAACGTTGAGAAAGATGGAAATAGGAATTCCAATAAGCGTGGCCAGCATAGTAGAGAAAGTTGCTAAATACAGCGAACCTAAAATAGCATTCAGGATACCACCTTCCTTTCCAATATAAAAACCACCTTTTGGAGCTTGGCTAATCATTTCCCAAGATAAATACGGAAGTCCCTTATAAAGAATGGTGCCGATGATAAAGAAGAGGGAACCCGTGATCGTTATTCCCGAAAGCTGCATAGCCACCTTCGCAATTTTCTCTTTTAGTAGTCGTTTCTTTACATTACTCATTATGATTTTCCCTCCAATCTGTTGAGTATCAAACGCGATATCAAATTAAATCCAAAAATGAGTACAAATAACAGTAAAGCCGCAAACATTAAAGCAGAATCATACAACGGTATCGACATCATCTCACCAAAGTTATTTGCAATCAAAGCCGGTAGAGGGTATCCTGCATCAAAAAACGACTTCGGAATCTGTGGGATATTTCCGCAGACCATGAGTACTGCTATTGTCTCGCCAAAGGCACGGGAAATACCTAAAACCACAGCTGCTATCAATCCCGGCTTGGCTTTCACTAATATAACTTTGACAATGGTTTCCCATTTGGTGGCGCCCAATGAAAGTGAGGCGGCTTTCAATTCATAAGGGATAGTTTGGAGTACTTCTACCATGATGCTCATCATAATCGGAAAAATCATTACTGCTAACACTATTCCTCCGGCAAATACCGTATAACCGGTGGTTTCCGCTCCCACGATGGGCGCAACATATTGGCTCAAAAAAGGAACGACAAATAATACTCCCCAAACACCGTAAAGTACGGGAGGAATTGCGGCTAATACATTCACTAGGGGCAAAACCATTCTACGCAGTGCTTCACTGGCGTATTCTACTAAATAGGCTGAAGCCAAAATACAAAGTGGAGCGGCAATGATAAGGGATATAAACGTTACCCAAATAGTTCCCATGATGAAAGGAAGGAATCCAAAACTTCCGTTGAGGGGAGACCATACACTTTCCGTAAGGATAGCCCCCAAACTCTCCGCGCGAAGCAAAGGAATAGATTTGAAACTAAGCCCTGCGAGTATAAGGATAATAACCACAAGGGATAGTGCCAGCATCGTGGCAAAACTACGTTGTATAAGTTTGTCTTTTATTAATCTCCAGTTCACTTTATAATGCTAATTTATTTAGTTCAATGTTCTTTATCTCATCGTTCAAGGGAACGTATCCATTTTCAAGCAGATAACCTTGCTGTTCCTTTTCCAGAACAAATTGTATAAAGGCCGTCAGTAATTTTGTTTTTTTGTCGGAGTGAATGACAAACGTCAAGTCACGGGAGGGAGGAGAAGGGTAGCGATTGGTGGCAACGGCATTTGTTAATGAATCAATATGGTCGTAGAAATTTTCTTCTTCTTCGATATGTCCATTGCCATTAAGATCCAACGGAAGGATACCGATATTTTCTACCGTTTGTTTCGTTTTCAGATCATAGACAAAATTAATATTACTGAAACCAATAGAAAGTGGCTTGTCTTTAATAGCCTGTACCAAACCAGGATCTCCGAATATGCCTACCCCCTTTAATCCTTCTTGGTGTACACCTAAAAACTTTGCCCATGTTTCAGCCGCACCCGCAGCATCTGAACGTACATATACTTCGATAGGTTTGTTTACAAAACGCTTATCGATGTCGCTCCAAAGTTTATATTTTTTTTGCACAAAAATACCTTCAAGTTCTTCTTGTGTAAGACCGCGTTCCTTTATCAGTGTATAATTGGGGTGATTGCTATTAAAAGATCCAACCACAGCATCTTTTGCGACATGTATGGGGTAAGCACCTTTGGTGAGCTCTTGTTTATGGAGGTCACGGGATACCAAGCCGATATCTACCATGTTAGACAAGACATCGGAAATGCCCTTTCCCGCACCCCCTGCTGAAATGTTAAAGCGAACATGGGGATGTTCCTTTTTAAAATCTTCACTCCATAATACAACAATAGGGTATAAAGCAAACGCACCGGAAATAGAGATATTTCCGGTATAACCATTTTTTTCATCATACCCTTCTTTAACTTTCGGGGCGCAGGAAGTCACTAAAAATAAGAGTAAAAAGCTGTATATTAAATAATTATGTTCTCTCACCTAATTTTGTTGTTTGAATTGCTTCGAAAAATTGTTTACAAATATATACTAAATTGGTAGATTTTGTATGTTTAGTATATAAAAAATTTATAACTTTGTCCTCAAGTTGTTGAAAAGAAGCCATTGAATGGCAGAGATAATTAGCAAATTAAAAAAATAGAGAGAAGAGATCATGCAAAGCTTTCGCACAGAATTAGAGAATCCAATAGTCGAGCAGGAGATAATTGAACTAGAGAAAAAGATAAGAGCTTATCGCGAGGGGAATATCGTGGAGGACAGATTTAAATCTTTACGTTTAGCTCGCGGTATTTACGGACAACGTCAACCGGGGGTCCAGATGATACGTATAAAGTTACCTTTTGGGAAAATAACCTTCAAACAGTTATTAAAAATTGCGGATATCTCGGACGAATATGCTAGCAGTAATATACATTTTACGACAAGACAGGATATCCAAATACATTTTGTCAGCCTTGACCGTACTCCAGAGTTATGGGCAAAATTAGCGGAGGACGACATGACCCTTCGAGAGGCCTGTGGTAATACAGTCCGGAATGTGACCGCTTCACCAACAGCCGGAGTAGATCCAGACGAACCGTTTGACGTTTCTCCTTATGCGCAGACAACATTCGAATATTTTGTTCGGAACCCCATTTGTGCTGAAATGGGACGAAAGTTTAAGATTGCATTTTCATCGAGCATAAAAGATACAGCTTTTTCCTATATACACGATTTTGGCTTTATCCCTAAAGTGAAAACGGTAGATGGTCAGGAAGTCCGTGGTTTCACGGTGATGTTCGGAGGCGGCCTGGGCGCCCAACCTATTTTAGCACATAAAATACATGATTTCTTGCCGGAAGATGAAATTATTCCCTTAATGGAGGCAACTATACGTGTGTTTGATCGGCATGGTGAGCGGAACAATAGAAATAAGGCACGCTTTAAATATGTGGTACAAAAGTTGGGATTAGAGGAAGTATTAAGGCTAGTTGAAATTGAGCGCAAAGCGAATAAAAGTAAGCGGTTTGTCTTCGATAAAGATAAAATCACACAACCGGAACCTCCAGCTGTGTTTTCGGACTCGGTGGAACCTCTCGATGCAAACGCTTATGCAATATGGTCGAAAACGAACGTCTTTGAACAGAAGCAAAAGGGCTTTTACGGCGTATATGTTAAAGTACCTACCGGAGATATTTCAACGGCCAATGCTCGATTGCTGATAGCTGGAATCCGCGATCATGTTGCTGATGATATGCGGATCACTCAAGATCAAAACTTATTGTTAAAATATGTTCGAAAAGAGTCGCTTCCACATATATATAATGTATTGCACCAATTGGGTTACGCAAGATTCGGATTCAACAGTACATTGGATGTAACAACCTGTCCTGGAACAGATACCTGTAATTTAGGGATTTCCAATTCAACAGAAATGGCACGCGTGCTGGAGCAATATATAGAAGAATTTCATACAGACTTCGTCTATGAAACCAATCTGAAAATCAAAATTTCCGGTTGTATGAACTCATGCGGTCAGCATGGTCTAGCACATATAGGATTTCATGGTGCGTCGCTCAAAGCTAACGGCAAAGTATTGCCTGCAGCACAAATCATGATGGGTGGCGGAACTGTTGGCGACGGTATTGGCCGTGTGTCCGATAGAATTACAAAAGTGCCAACGAAACGGGTTACGCAGGTCGTAGACGTCGTGTTAAATGACTATAAGATAAATAAGTTGGAAAACGAGAGTTTCCATGATTACTATGACAGACAGACAAAAGATTATTTCTATCGCCTGCTGAAACCTCTTGCGGATTTAACGAATCTTACAAATGACGAATTTGTAGACTGGGGACGCGATGATGTATACAACACAGCCATCGGCGTAGGGGAATGTGCAGGTGTCGTGATTGACTTGGTTGCTACATTGTTGTTTGAAGCAGAGGAAAAAATAGATTTGTCAAAATCAATGTTAGAAAAAGGGCAATATGCCGATAGCATATACCACGCGTATAGTGCTTTTGTTTGGACAGCAAAAGCGTTGCTTCTGGATAAAGGAATTAATGCCAGCACACAAATAGCAGTTATAGACGAATTTGACACACAATACGTCCAAACGGAAATATTTACTTTTCCAACTTCGTTTAAAGAACGCGTATTACAAATTAATAAATACGAGCCTTCTCAAGAATTTGCAGAAGCCTATTTAACACAATCTACGGCATTTTATGTTGACGCTGCAGCTCGGAGAGAGGAGTTACGGGCAGCAACTACAACTGTTTAGTTTAATATTAGGAGGGAAAATAAGGAATGCAGGTTAAACCATTTATTACGTTAGTAGGAGCCGGACCGGGGGACCCCGATCTGATTACATTAAAAGGTATAAAAGCTATTCGTGAAGCGGATGTTATTCTCTATGATGCTTTGGTGAATGAAGAACTATTATCTTATGCCAAGCCGTCTTGCACAATGATTTATGTCGGAAAACGGGCGGAGCGTATATCGACTTCACAAGATTATATTAATAAACTTCTTGTTGACTACGCGTTGACCCATGGTCATGTCGTACGTTTAAAAGGGGGAGATCCGTTTGTTTTCGGACGGGGAGGAGAAGAGATAGATTATGCTAGGGAGTTCAATATTCCAACAGCTGTTGTACCCGGTATATCTTCTTCCGTTGGTTTGACAGGATTGCAACAAATTCCGTTAACTTACCGTGGAATAAGCGAGAGTTTTTGGGTTATTACCGGTTCTACATCCGATGGCCGTCTTTCAGACGATCTGAAATCGGCCGTGCATACGAGTGCAACGGTTATTGTGCTCATGGGATATGCTAAATTGGCGCAAATCGTAGATTTTTACCAACAGCATGGCAAAGGCCAATTACCCATAGCCCTTATTCAAAATGGCTCGCTACCGAACGAACGCATTGCGTTGGGGCGGATAGATAATATCCTGGAGGAAGCGGAGCGAAACCTTGTGGGCGTTCCCGCGATTATCGTGTTGGGCGAAGTTGTTGCCAAACACCAGGCGTTTGAGAATATAAAGAAAGAACTTCAGTCACTTACGGTTTAAATGAACGAACTGTTTCCTATATATGTGAAACTTGAACAAATTCAGACGTTACTAGTAGGTGCTGGAAACGTGGGATTGGAAAAGTTACAGGCTATTTTATCAAACTCGCCACAAGCGAAAGTACATATTGTGGCGGCAGAGGTTAGCCCAGAAGTTAACGAATTGGCTCAAGGAAACGATGATATAGAAATTTCAGAGCGGGCGTTTGACGAAAGCGACATTGAAAATGTGGATTTAATCATCCTTGCAACAAACAATACGGCATTGAATGCCCATATTCGTCAGTTAGCTAGCAAACACCATATTTTATTGAATGTAGCAGACAAACCTTCGCTTTGTGACTTTTATTTGGGTTCGGTCGTTTGTAAAGGCAACCTTAAAATCGGGATATCAACGAATGGAAAATCGCCTACCATAGCAAAACGGATTAAGGAGTTTCTCAACGAATTGCTTCCTGAGGAAATCGACGAAACACTCGAATTAATGGGTCAGTTAAGAGATAATTTAAAAGGAGATTTTCAAGAAAAGGTACGTGCTCTAAATGCACATACAAAAGATGTTTTAGTTAAAAAATCGTATGATAGCACAAATTAAGCAAGAAATACAAGGCTTGAATGCTGCGGAAATTATTGAACATGTGCAGCGAAAATACGGTTCTAAAACTGTTTTTTCGACTTCATTTGGTATAGAAGATCAGGTTATAACACATTTGATTGCGCAATCCGGAAAAGAAATTTCTCTTTTCACTTTGGAAACAGGACGCCTTTTTCCGGAAACATACTATGTATGGAACAGGACATTGGAAAAATACAAACTTCCTATCAAAGCTTACTATCCAAATACGGAAGCGGTAGAACAAATGGTGACCAAAAAAGGACCATCAAGCTTCTATGAATCGGTGGAAAATAGGAAGGAATGTTGCCATATCCGTAAAATAGAACCCTTAGGTCGTGCTATACAAGGTTTTGAGATATGGATTACAGGTATACGGGCTGAACAGTCTGTTAATCGGGAGGATATGGAAAATGTGGAATGGGATGCCGTAAACAATATTATTAAAATACACCCTTTGTTTCATTGGACATTAGAAGAAGTAGAACTTTTTTTGAAAAAAAATGGCATACCTTATAATCCATTACATGACAAAGGTTTTCCGAGTATAGGCTGTCAGCCTTGTACGCGGGCAATACGTGAGGGAGAAGACTTCCGCGCCGGCAGATGGTGGTGGGAAGATAAAAGTAAAAAAGAATGTGGTCTACATGTTACACAATAAAGAAGAGATAATAGATTATAAACAGAAGATGGATTATTTAGATCATTTAGAAGCGGAGGCGATATATATCCTGCGTGAGGTAGCGGGCCAATTTGAGAATCCTGCGCTTTTGTTTTCCGGAGGCAAAGATTCGATAACATTGGTGCATTTGGCGAAAAAAGCATTTCGTCCGGGCAAATTTCCTTTTCCATTAGTGCATATAGATACCGGACACAATTTTCCGGAAACGATTGAGTTTAGAGACTGGTTGGTCGAACAGCTAGGAGAGAAGCTCATTGTTGGATTAGTACAGGAAAGTATCGATCAAGGGAAAGCTGTTGAACAGAAAGGTAAGAGTGCTAGCCGTAATGCATTGCAAACCGTAACACTGTTGGATACCATCGAAAAGTATGGTTTTGATGCTTGTATAGGAGGGGCTCGGAGAGACGAGGAAAAAGCTAGGGCAAAAGAACGTATTTTTTCTGTGCGTGATGAGTTTGGACAATGGGATCCAAAACGTCAACGTCCGGAGCTTTGGAACATCTTAAATGGGAAAATTCACAAGGGTGAAAATGTACGGGTATTTCCTATTTCAAATTGGACAGAACTGGATGTCTGGAACTATATCAAGCGGGAGAATATAGCACTGCCTTCTATATACTTCAGCCACGAACGTGATGTCGTACTACGTAATGGGCAGTGGATGGCTACTGCACCGTTTTTACATATCGATGGAGAAGATATTGTAGAACATAAGTCCGTGCGTTTCAGGACAGTAGGCGACATGACCTGTACGGCTGCGGTAGATTCTGTTGCAACTGAACTAGATGACATCATCGCAGAAATTAAAGCTTCGACTGTCAGCGAAAGAGGAGCGAGGATGGACGACAAAGTCTCGGAAGCAGCGATGGAAGAGCGTAAAAAACAGGGATATTTTTAACCGATAAGGAAGTAAGGAATAAAGAAATACTAAAATGAACATACTGAAATTTATAACAGCAGGCTCTGTAGATGACGGTAAAAGCACCTTGATCGGACGCTTACTATATGATACAAATTCAATTTTAGACGATCAATTAGAAGCAATAACAAAGGCTAACCGAAAAAATAACGACGGGACTGTTGACTTAGCTATATTGACCGATGGTCTAAAAGCCGAACGGGAACAGGGTATCACCATTGATGTCGCATATAAATACTTTCAAACAGAAAAGAGGAAATTTATTATCGCCGATGCCCCCGGACACATACAGTATACACGTAATATGGTGACGGGTGCTTCAAATTCGGAGCTGATTATTATCTTAATTGATGCACGCAAAGGGGTTATTGAACAAACGAAACGTCATTCGTTTTTAGCCAAATTATTATCATTAAAAAAAGTGCTGGTTTGTGTTAATAAAATGGATATGGTTGGATTTGATCCATTTGTTTATGAAAAAATAAAAGCTGATTATTTAGCTTTGGCGGAACGATTGGGACTTAAAAATATTGATTTCATTCCTGTTTCTGCTTTAAAGGGGGATAATATTGTACATCACTCAGAAAGAACGCCTTGGTATACCGGATCTTCATTATTAGATTATCTGGAAACAGTCAACATAGAGAACAACAAGCTGCAACCGTGGCGTCTTCCGGTACAGTGGGTAGTCCGTCCACAGACAGAAGATCTACATGATTATAGAGGGTACGCCGGACGTGTTTTAGGTGATGGTCTAAAGACCGGAGAAGAAGTAGTTGTGTTGCCGAGCGGTGTGAGAAGTAAAATAGAAAGTATTGAATTGGCAGAACAGCAGTTAGATCATGCACCAAACGGACAATCTATTATTGTTCATTTAACGGATGATATCGATATTTCAAGAGGAGATATTCTCGTATCAGCCAACCAGCCAGCTTTATCTGAAAGAAACTTTGAAGCTAATATTTGTTGGTTTGATAATAAATCGTTGGATACCAATCAGGTTTATTTATTACAAAATCACAGTACACTTACGAAGGTTAAGATTACGGAGATCTTGTATAAATTTGATGTAAATACGCAGGCAAAACAATATGACGAAGACATCAGATTAAATGACATTGGTAAAGTTGGAATCAAAGCCGCTGACGAAGTTGTATTTGATCTGCATCAGGATTTCGCGGAAAATTCGCAAGCCATATTAATTGATCCCAGAACGAATTTGACAGTAGGTGCTGTTATGATTGAAAATGTGGCATAATCTAAAATAAACGCTATTTTAAACAAACGGCTTTTGATGATCTCAAAAGCCGTTTTTTATTTGTCGTATATGATAGGGAGTGGATTTCATAATTTTCTATTTAACATAATATGAATTATGATTCTTATATAATATTGACAATAAGACAGACTGTTGATTATATAGTTCATAAATATCTAAGTAGTAACCAAAGCTTTGTAATATATATTTATAGTTATGAGTAGCTTTTTTAAAAGAATATTCGCTATTTGTCAATTATTTTAATAAATTAGCAACCTGAGGGAATATAAAAAACATAATTGCTAACAAATGTCACTTAACTTTAAAAAGTTTATCAAATACGTTGAGGATAGAAATCCAAACGAACCAGAATTTTTACAAGCTGTCGCGGAAGTTACTGAAGATTTAATACCGTACATCAATGAACGACATCCAACTTGGATTGATTTAAAAATATTAGAGCGTATCGTCGAACCAGAGCGCGTTGTTTCTTTTCGTGTAACATGGTTAAATGATAAAAATGAAGTTCAGGTGAACCGGGGTTACCGCGTGCAAATGAACAGTGCTATCGGGCCATATAAAGGAGGGCTTCGCTTCTCTCCCACTGTAAACTTAAGTATTCTTAAATTCTTAGCTTTTGAACAAGTATTCAAAAATAGCTTAACAGGAATACCACTTGGCGGTGGAAAAGGTGGTTCAGACTTTGATCCAAAAGGCAAGTCAAATATGGAGATTATGCGATTTTGTCAAAGCTTCATGACAGAGTTATATCGCCATATTGGAGCAGAAACAGATGTTCCTGCAGGAGATATTGGCGTAGGAGAACGTGAGGTAGGTTACATGTTTGGTCAATATAAGCGCATCCAGAACGATTTCACGGGTGTATTGACCGGAAAAGGAAAGCATTGGGGCGGCTCTTATATTCGTCCGGAAGCAACAGGGTACGGCCTGCTTTATTTTGTAGAATGTATCTTTGAAAATATTGACGAAGAAATAGCAGGAAAGACTATCGCCATATCCGGAGCAGGAAATGTCGCGTATTATGCGGCTGAAAAAGCGATACATCTAGGTGCAAAAGTGATTTCTTTGTCAAATAGTACTGGAACACTACATGACCCCGAGGGATTAACTCTCGAGAAATTATCGTATGTTGGAACATTAGGGCGTGAATTATCAAAATATCCGCAAAAATTTAAGGCTGCAACTTTTCATGCAAATAAAAAGCCTTGGCATCTTAAATGCGATATTGCCCTGCCATGCGCCACGCAAAATGAGCTGGATAATGAAGATGCCAAGATGCTTGTTAAACAGGGTTGTGTATGTGTCGCGGAGGGCGCTAACATGCCCTCTACGGCAGAAGCGATTAAAATATTCCATAAAGCAAAAATCCATTTTGCCCCTGGTAAGGCCGCGAATGCAGGTGGCGTAGCAGTTTCTGGTCTCGAAATGTCGCAAAATTGGATCGGGCAACAATGGAATGCTGAAAAAGTAGATACCCGATTGAAGGGCATTATGAATAATATCCATAAGACTTGTCTTAAATATGGAAAAGAAGAAGATGGATATATCAACTACTTAAAAGGTGCAAATATTGGTGGCTTTATTAAAGTAGGCGTTGCCATGAAAGCACAGGGGTTGGTTTAATCCTCAATTTCACGTAAATTCGAAAGCTCCACAATCTATAATATTGTGGAGCTTTATTTTTATCTAATTTTATTATATGAGAACAGTTGCAGAACTCCCCCATCCTGATTGCAAAATAACGATTTTTTCAATGAACCAGAAGTTCATCATCAAGTTCGAACAGGGTGTTCTTGAGCAATCTTATAAATTAGCGGAAACGGATATTATCGGCGGTGTTAACGGTGTATTTGAACTTTTAGATGAGGAATTTATCAATCAAGTAATCATGCAATTTAAACACATGCGTAAAACCTTTTTTGATGCCTATGAAAGATATGAATAATTTATTCCAATAAATAATGTATACCACTGATAAACAAAACGATACGTTTTTAAAAAATCTAAAACAAAATAAAATTTGGCATCAGATGCGCCTCCTTTCAAATATTTCTTGCCATCCTACAAACAGTAAGTTTATATAAAACATACAATATAATGATTTTCAATGAATTAATTTGTATGACAAAATAATATTTGGCACAAAAGTGGAGATGAAAGATTGTATTAGAGAGAAACGGAACAAAAATAAAAAATATCGGTCGGTAGATTGTGGGTTTCTTGCCGACCGTTTATTTTCTAAAAGTCAACCTTGATAATTGATTTTAAGGGGATAAGGATCCCATTTTTTATTTGGATATATCGTTCGGTCAACGACCAAACTGTTGTTTCGATACGCTTTGGGCCGTCCTCCGTTTGGAACACAATGGTCGTTTTAGATTTAAACTCATTTCCTAAACGCTGTGCGGAGCGTAATTTGCCATACAATGCAGCTGTATTGTCCACCTCTGCAGGCACAATCTTATATTCACCAATACGTTCCTTTTCTATAATTTGTATACTCATATGCTATTATTTTGTTTTTATGTAATCAGTCAAGAATTCTCTTACGCACTATTAAATATAAATATTTGACTTTGACGTTTTATACATAACAACAAATTCTTTACATTATTGCTTGGTTTTTAACATTTATTTGCAACTGTTATCTATTTATAAAATCTATTTATAAAAAAGCATCCAAACAAGGTTAATCCTGTTTGGATGCTTTTGCAAATTCACAGTTGTATAGAAATACGCTTTTTTAAGATGCAAATGCTCTGTCTCCTTTTTTATAAGGATAGTTGCCATCGTATTTTCCTGGAATCTTAACATAACGTAATGCCTTCGTCATGCCGACTTCTGAAGTAAAGAATCCCGTCAATGTTAATTGTTTTAACATGTGGAAGAAATGGTTTGGAAGCTGTTCAACTTCGCTTGCATTCTTTCCACTTTTCTCAGCGTCTTCGTTCAATTTCCTTTGCTTCTCGCCTCTTTCTTTTTGAAATTCTTTGGCTTCTTTATCCAACATATTGACATACTGCAATTGTTCCTCTTTTGATAGTTCTTGGAATTTTTTACCAAATTCCTTTTTCGCTCTATCGTCTACGCCATCTAAACCTTCTAGGAACGCTTTCTGGTCTTGCGGATCGTAGCAGTCACGGATCATTACCGGAATAAATTCGCCCACGCCAGCTTCCTTGGCACCGGGTGTTGACGTTTTAGGCAAAATTGCTTCAGCAAGATCACCTAAAAAATTCATCTTATCTTCTTCGAACAATACCGCGACATCCTTAGAAGCAGGTCTTGTACATCCTTCTAAGAATAAGTTAGCTCCTATAACAGAGCCACCGATAAGCATCGCCACACGTTGAATTGCTTCTCTTCTATTCATTTTCTTTAAGATTAAATACTATAATTTATCTCCCATCCTTGACGATATTCCCGTTTCACAAACTGATTTACGATGTCAAAGTTGGTTACCTTCATTTCGTCCTTGTCCCATAATAACTTGAGGTTTCTGCCCGGGAACTTCTTATCTACCTGGAGATCCGCACCGCGGATCGCCAAGTTCGCCATTAGAATAGCCTCCGTAAGCGGACCTGAAATTTCAAACGGTGCACTGACTTCCATATTTCCATATCCAGCGATACAAGCTTCTACCCACTGTGCATAGTGGCCACTTGCTTTACCCGGAACACGTGCGTATTTCTGTTCTACACTTTCTTTGCGGGTAGTAGGAAGCAATCGAGCGTTATCGCCATAGGTATCAGCCAATAACTTTCCTTTTGTTCCGACAAATAAAATACCATTACCGCCATCACCGAAAACTTCATTAGGTTCCAATTCGTCTGGACGAGCGGGTTGTATACCGCCATCCATCCAATGCAAGGTAACTGGTCCATTTGTTTTTTCGGTTTTGGGGAAAGTCATTGTAACGTGGCTCGACGGCGGGCAGCTTTCAGGGAAATAACCCCGTTTAAATTCGTCAACATATATTGTACCTACAGTAGCCTGTACGTCCTGTACATATTGAAGATTTAACGTACTAAAAGGTACTTCCAAAAGATGACATCCCATATCACCTAATGCTCCCGTTCCGTAATCCCACCAGCCACGCCAGTTGAATGGCACCAGTTTTTCGATATAATCTTTATACGGAGCTGTTCCTAACCAAAGATCCCAATCCAGCTCATTTGGCACAGGAGCGGTTTGGGTTGGCCATGGAATCCCTGAAGGCCATACCGGTCTGTCAGTCCAGCAGTAAATGGTATGCACATCGCCTATCAGGCCGGCCTCATACCATTCCCTGATTTCCCGAGGGCCATCGTTAGATGCTCCTTGGTTTCCCATTTGTGTCACGACCTTATATTTTTTTGCAGCATCTGTTAGCACGCGCGCTTCCCAAACATCATGTGTCAACGGTTTTTGTACGTAGACATGCTTACCCAATTCCATCGCAGCTAAGGTTTGGATAGCATGATTATGGTCTGGAGAAGAAATAGAAACAGCGTCTATATGCTTGTGCTCCTTGTCCAACATCTCCCGATAATCTCTATAATATTTTGCTTTCGGAAAGTTTTTCACCGCTCCGGCCGCACGACGGTCGTCTACATCACATAAAAAAGCGATCTCTGCTTTCCCACTTTTGTGAAAAGACATAATGTCACCGTAACCTTTGCCTCCGACACCTATTCCAGCGATAGATAATTTATCGCTTGGCGCTACAAATCCTTTTCCGCCAAGTACATGACGAGGAACGATCATAAAGCCCGCTGCTGCCAAAGCAGCATTTTTTATGAAATTCCTCCTTGAACTATTTGTTTCTTTCATGATTTATTACTTTAAGCCTGTTATAGATTCCCTTTTTTAAGCTCGTTAACAGCAAAATCCACAGCACGCGCCGTTAAAGCCATATAGGTCAATGATGGGTTCACACAAGCACCTGATGTCATTGCCGCACCGTCCGTTACGAAGACGTTCTTCGCATCCCAAACCTGATTGTGCTTGTTTAACACAGAATTTTTAGGATCCGTTCCCATACGGGCCGTTCCCATTTCGTGAATTCCTTGACCAAAGCCATAGGTGTTATCATAAGTCCTAACATTTTTAACACCGACTTTCTCCAACATTTCTTTCATCTCCTCCATCATATCCGGACGCATTTTTAACTCGTTGTCCTTGATCTCCATATCCATTGCCAATACCGGTAACCCCCACTTATCTTTCTTATCCTTATCTAGGAAGATTCTGTTCTCGTGATACGGCAATATCTCTCCAAACGCACCGAAGCCAATACTCCAGTTACCTGGTTCCAGCATCGCATCTTTCCAATCGCCACCAACACTCATTTCGGCAATCTCACCGGACCATCTTCCTCGGCTAGCAGCTCCTTGATAGCCAAATCCGCGAACGTAATCGCGTTTCTTATCATCACCCGGTACGTTCACAAAACGAGGTACGTACAATCCTGTAGGACGACGTCCAAAAATATATTTGTCGTCGTATCCTTCTACCGTACCACTTGCTCCGCAACGGAAATGGTGATCCATTGCATTATGACCAAGCTCGCCGGAGCTACTTCCTAGACCACCTTCCCAAACATCGGTAGCTGAATTCATCAATACCCACGTCGAATTAAATGCCGAGGCACATACGAAGATAACTTTTGCATGGAACTCATACGTTTTGTTTGTCTCCGCATCAACAATTTCTACTCCTGTCGCTTTTTGAGTATCCTTATCATATAGGATACGTGTTACGATAGAGAACGGACGGAGTGTTAAGTTACCCGTTGCCATCGCCGGCGGCAATGTCGAAGACTGCGTGCTGAAATAAGCACCGAAGTTACATCCCAACCAACACTGGTTTTGATATTGACAGTTAACACGGCCGGTATGAGGTTGGGTTATATTAGCCGTACGTCCCATAATAAAATGGCGTTTACCACCATATTCTTTCTGCAGACGAGCAGCTAGATCTTTCTCTACGATATTAAAATCCATGGGAGGCAGGAAATCACCATCTGGCAATACATCTAAACCATCCCGGTTACCGGAAATACCTGCCCATTTCTCCGCATAGCTATACCATGGGGCGATATCAGCATACCGAATGGGCCAATCTGTACCATGCCCATCTTTTACGTTTGCTTCAAAATCTAAATCAGAAAAACGATAACTCTGGCGCCCCCACATAAGGGAACGTCCTCCTACATGATAGCCGCGATACCAATCAAACCGCTTAACTTCCGTATAGGGACTCTCTTTTTCATTTACCCAAAAGTCAAGATTTCTTTCATTCAATGGGTAATCTCGTTTCAATACAGGATAATCTTCTTCCATTTGCTTGGTACGCCCTCCTCTATGCGGATATTCCCAAGTATTCTTATTTGCGTGGTAGTCTTTTATATGCTCAACGTTTCTTCCGCGTTCCAGCATAATGGTTTTCAGCCCTTTCTCCGTAAGTTCTTTCGCAGCCCAACCACCACTGATGCCTGATCCGATGACAATTGCATCATAAACATTATCTGCCATACCTTTTCTATTTTTTTAATTTGTTTGTTTTTATACTGTTTTACTCTCTATCTTTTCATTTTTAAATAAAATCATGAATAAAATCATGACAACAAACGCGATACCAGCTGGCACAATCCATGTCTGTTGCCAGAAGGCCGCTACATCGGTTTCCTTTATGCTCTGGTATTTGTCTCCGATAAAGCCGGCAACCCAAAAACCTATTAGCTGCCCCACACCATAAGTTGCCAATGTAATTAATCCTTGGGCAGCACTTTTATATTTTACTCCCGCTTTACTATCTGTATAAATTTGTCCTGAAACAAAGAAGAAATCGTAACATATTCCATGTAAAGCTATACCGATAATTAACATGAATGACAAATCACCGGCATTTCCATATGCAAATAAGAGATAGCGTACGACCCAAGCCAACATACCGATGAGGATCGTCTTCTTAAAACCGAAACGGACAAATAACACGGGAAGCAACAATAGGAATACTGCTTCTGAAACTTGTCCGATAGCCATTTTTCCTGTCGCGTTTGATAAACCGATTTCAACTAAAAACGGGTTGGCGTTGGAATAATAAAAAGCTAAGGGTATACATATCAAGATAGAAGAAATAAAGAAAATTAAAAAGTTTCTATCTTTCAATAGTTTTATAGCATCTAACCCAATAATAGAGGCGAATGACGGTTTATCTGCCGAATCTACTTTTATCGGAGGTGTTTTAGGTAAAGTGAACGAGAATAAGCCCAAAACCGCAGAAGCGATACCTGCCATTAAAAACGTATTCCGCAAGGCACCTTCTTGCGCACCTTCGGGTGAATCCCATCGAAAAAGGAAACTAATAGCCAAACCAGCTATAATCCACCCGATTGTACCCCAAACCCGAATGCTTGAAAATTGAGTTTCTGGATTTGTTAGTTGCCGGAAAGAAACCGAGTTTACCAATGCCAAAGTAGGCATATAAAGGATCATATATGCCAAAACGTACGGATAAAACGTAGCAATATCGGTCGCCTTATACATTTGGAACATCAACAATGCACCAATTAAATGTAATATAGCCAGAATTCTTTCCGCATTAAAATACCGATCCGCAATCATACCAATAATGAAAGGTGCAATAATGGCACCCAGGGACTGCGTTGAAAATACATTGGAAATCTGAAATGGTTCGGCTTGTAAGTTTTGGATCAAGAACGTTCCCAATGTTACGAACCATGCTCCCCAAATAAAAAATTCGAGGAACATCATAAAAGATAGTTTAAATCTTATGGATGTTGACATCTGATAATAGGTTTATTTTGTATAAATATATTACTTCTCCTTTATATTATATAATACGCTTAAAAATTGTCGACTTCTCGATAAGCGTTGACCAATGCTTTTTCACCCTCTACACCAGATTTTGACATGCCATGCTCCATCCCTACAATACCTGTATACCCCTTTTCTTTCAGCCACTTAAATACATTTTTATAATTTATCTCTCCTGTCGTGGGTTCTTTTCTTCCGGGGTTATCTCCTACTTGGATATAAGCAATTTCACTCCAACACATATTCATAAGGTTGATGAGATTACCTTCATTTTTTTGTTGGTGATATGCATCATATAAGATCTTACAAGATGGACTTCCTACCGCCTTACAGATCTCGTATGTTTGATCCGTGTAACGAAGAAATAAGTCTGGCGTATCGCTCAATGGTTCCAATACCATCGTAATACCATGTGGTTCAAAAATTTCGGCACCACGTTTTAAACCCTCGATCACGTTAGCCGTTTGCACACCTATAGGTAAATTACGTTGATAATCTCCCGGAACAACTGTTACCCATTTGGCATTGACACGTTTTGCGACTTCCACAGATTGCTTACATCCGTTCAAGAAAATATCAATATGTTCCTGTTTGCCCGCTGCCAAGGTGTTGGCTCCGTTTCCACCTTTTGGTACTACAAACACGCCCATGCGCATACCTAATTTTGCCAAGGTCTCTCCCACCTTAACCTGTTCTTCTACCGGCCGGGTTGGCAAACCATTGTCTTCGATACTACGGAAACCCAATTCGTGCATGTACTTGATTTCGTCCACAAAGTTTTTACCCGCTGTAGCCGAAAACATACCTTGATGTGGGGCATAATCTAGTTGAAAGGTCGCCCCTTCTTTATTCTGTTTCGTTGCTGCCATAATTTCATTACCTAAAATAGCTGTACTACCAATAAACGCTGCACCACTTTTTATAAAATCTGCTCGTTTCATTATATTAAATTTAATCGGTTAATTATTTTTTACATACTGGTAAAAACCCGCTGAAAAAGCTTCTTTAAACCGGTCGTTATCCTTATAAATAATATAGACTTCGATATCGTCTAGTCTATTTGCTAAATTTACACCTTCTTCCGGCGTCATCGCCATAAATACGTTGTCATAACCATCAGCATCCATCGCGGTGGGTGCTATAACCGTTACACTGGCGACATTATTCTGTACGGGATAACCGTCATGTGGATTGATATGATGGTGGATACGACGCCCTTCCAGGTCAAATGCTCGTCTATAATTCCCAGATGTAGTGACCCCCTTATCCGTCAATTGCAGTATAACATTCGAATACTTTCCATTCTGCGGACTTTCGATGGCAATTTCAAAAGGAACGTTAACGTCCTTATATCCTTTTACTTTTATTTCTCCACCTAACTCAACCAAATAGCTCCTAATACCCCTGCTATCCATGAATTGAGAAATAACATCCACGGAATACCCCTGTGCTATTCCGTTTAAATCTACCTGTACTCTTTTATCTTTCTTAATTAGTATATTACCATCTAAGACAAGTTTATCCATACCTACAAACTGCAATATGCTGTCGATTGTCTCCGGTTGAGGAAATGCATTGATACGATCGGGGCCAAATCCCCACAATCCTACAAGAGGCATCACGGTGATGTCAAAAATCCCATTTGATATACGGTTTAAATCAATCGAACGCCTCACTACATTTACCATATGGTCATCCAACACTATACTTTTATCCGCCTCATTAAAATTCGATATGAGCGATTGTTTGTCATACAGCGACATTGACCGGTCAATAACGTTCAGCACACTATCTATCTCTATTTTAGAAACGATAGAATTTGGTGCATAGTATTGAATCCTGTAAGACGTACCCTGCGCCTGCCCATCAATAATAAATTTAGGTTGCTGGCCATGAGCAAAACAACCTAAGGTCATTAAACACAATATAAACACATTCCTCAACACGTTTTAAATATAAAGTTCCGTGTTTTTTCCAGGAATAGCATAAGGGTATTCTCCATCTTCATTCGGAACGATTTTAGGCAATGCATCCCAGGCGTAAACGTTAGGAGATAAATCGACCGTTGAAGTCATAGCTTCATCCCATTTGATTACCTTGCCTGTATAACAAGCTATACGACCAATGATACCGGTGAGTGTACTATACGCCCCATGCTGCGTATCGTCAAAAGCGTATTCGTTTTTTGCTATCGCCGCAAAAAGCTCTTTATGTTCCTGTCGGTAAGCATTTGGATTCCCTTTAGGATCATGACGGTATATTTCGTTTCCCTTTGCATCCCATAACACCGCTTGGTTACCCGCTGAAAGATAAGCACGACCGTTTGTCGCCTGAAAAGTTTCGTCTACGCGATTGGACACACCTTCAAAATGTCTACACTGGCTGTATACCACCGAACCATCATCGTAGGTAAGCTCGATGGCAAAGTTGTCATAAATTTCGCCATAATCCTTACCTGTACGATGAGCCCTACTTCCTGTACCTTGAATAGAAACAGGATACCTTCCTTTTACCCAATTGGCGATATCAATGTTATGTACATGTTGTTCGACAATATGGTCGCCACAAAGCCAATTAAAATAAAACCAATTTCGCATTTGGTATTCCATCTCAGTTTGTTCTGGTTTGCGTGGACGAACCCATACCCCTCCACTATTCCAGTAAACCTGTCCGGAAACAACATCACCGATGGCGCCATCCTGTATACGTTTGATGGCTTCTCGATAATTTGTCTGATAGCGCCGCTGTAAACCGACGACTACATTTAATTTTTTCCTTTTGGCTTCTTCGGCTGCCGCAAGCACCTTTCTTATGCCCGGGATATCTACGGCAACGGGTTTCTCCATAAAGACATGCTTACCAGCCTTTACTGCCTCTTCAAAGTGTATGGGGCGAAATCCCGGAGGTGTAGTCAGCAATACCACGTCGGCATCCTTGATGGCTGCCTTATAGCCATCAAAACCAACATACTTACGACTATCTGGCACGTCCACTTTATCACCAAACTTTTCCTTTATGGTTTGATAGGTCTTTTCCAAATTATCTTGAAAGGCGTCTGCCATAGCGACCAGTTTAATGTTTTGCCCAGAAGCAAAAGCGTCAAAGGTAGCACCAGTACCACGTCCACCACAACCGATCAATGCAATCTTGATAACATCGCTTCCAGCAGCAAACACATCGGATACCGGCATGGACGACAATACGGCCGCTCCTGATAGAGCCGACCCTGCTTTAATAAAATCTCTCCTTTTAAAATGTTGCATTAGTTTAGGTATTATAATTTATTATTAAAAGTCTTTTATCGGCTCTTGATTGTAATAAGCCTTAATCTCTTCTTGTGAAGGGGGATTTACTGGGCGAACAAGACGTAGCCCAACAAATGGTGCTTCAGGAAACCACCAATTAGATTTTGGAATCTGTGGATCTAACTGCTTCCATATAGGATCCGATGCCATTCGAGCTGCTGATCGAAGTTCGTCAGCCTCGCTGTCGAAGGAACCGCCTCTAACACTATGCGGATAAAGCTCTGTCGGTACAGCAACCGGATTTTTAGCTGTTTTACCCTCAAACTGCTTGTAATAATCAGCTATATATTGGTCGAATGTCCATTCAGCTACATTTCCTATCATGTCATATAATCCCCAGGCATTAGGTTTTTTCTTCCCGACTGGAGCAGTTTTTTTGTCGCTATTTTCTGTAAACCAAGCATATTCGTCTAACTGTGCAGCATCATCACCAAAAAAATATTCCGATGTGGATTCCGCACGACAAGCATATTCCCACTCTGCTTCCGTGGGTAAGCGATAGAATACACCTGTACGTGTATAAAGCCATTTACAAAACTGGATAGCATTATAATGCGTCATCGCTAATGCTGGATGCCCTTCCTTACCCATGCCGAAAGTCATGTCCAAATAAGGTTTTGTAGGACGCGTAACAGCATCTACTTCAGATGAAATTTTACCATCTAGCGCAATAGTTTGCTCTAAGTCTTTGTATACAAAAGGTTCATATAGATCCCAGGTGACTTCATAAGTTCCCATCCAAAACGGATCAAGTTCCACTTGATGTACAGGTTTTTCATCCTCTTTAGCGGATTTATCACTCCCCATAAGAAATGTACCACCAGGAATTGCCTCCATGGAAAACTCCAAGCTTGTTCCTTCTATTTTCTGTATGTAACGTTCGTGCTTTTCCTGTGCTTTTGAAAGGAGGTTAGCCACCATGAACGTAAAAATAAACACACCGTTCTTTACAATTTGCATTGTCATTAATCTAGATTTTTATAAATCGGAACTAAATATAGGAATAATATTGTAAAAAATACACTAAGTCCTTTTTCCAACAATCAAGTTACAAAAAAAATACAGCTTGTGCAGGCTCTCCTAATAGTTCTAAAATATCTCTAATTCAGGAATAACGCGTGCGTTATAACACCAAAAAAAAATAATATCTTTGGCAGCAAAATTTTATTACTTTTTAGAAGACGCTATTGAAAAAAGTATTTTTTACTTCGGTTTTAATAATGACTACTTTACATCTTTGTGCACAAATAGATTCTATTTCATTTGAACAACCTGTAAAGAACCCGCTCATTATAGAGTTGGAGATCGAAAATGGTGGAATATTGGCAGCAAAGGATATACGACGCACTACTTTTGAAAGTGCTTATTATAATGGCCTTAATTTAAAAATCGGCTGGAAAATACAAAAATCAGACGACCAATATTTTACACTATACAACAATCCTATATACGGAGTAGGATTTTATAGTAGTACATTTAACACCGATATTATAGGAAGTCCTTATGCCATATATGGATTTGTACAATCCCCATTCGGAAATTTAAGGAACAAGCGTTGGGGTTTCGATTATCGCATAGGGCTCGGTATCTCGGGTAACTTTAGACCCTACGATCCGGAATCCAATCCGTTGAATGTTGTCATTGGTGCAAAAAATAATGTTTTTATTGATTTTGGTATACGAAGTCAATATAAAATCAATCCGAACTGGCGTGTAGGGCTTGGCCTGGCCTACCATCACTTTTCCAATGGAGCTCTTCGATTACCCAACAAAGGCGTTAATCTGGTACCGTTAACAGCGTCGATAACGTACCAACCCCATGGACAGACCGTTCTTCCCGACAGGAGCAATATCGAACCCTATAACAACAAAATACAGTACCACATCAATTATGGTGCAGGCTGGAAGCAGTTGGACAAAGATAAGGATGAACGTTTTTTAAAGACTACATTAAGCGCTTACGCCAGCAAGCACGTATCACATAAATGGAGAATGGGCGGTGGTCTCGATTTATTCTATTCTGCTTCGGGCAACTACGATGAAATTGCAGGTGAAGATAGCGGCAAATTAAGTGCTAAATTATCGGGCGGGCCGTCTTTTTATTTAGTACACGTATTAAACCGCAATCTTGTATTGAATGGAAATGTGGGGTATTATATCCATAAACGATATTTCAACGGGGAAATAAACCGTGTTTTCTTAAGGGCAGGCGCACGGTATTACATATATAAAGACTTTAACGCTGGTATTTCTATCAAAGCCCATAAAGGGAAGGCTGATTTTATCGAATGGACAGTTGGGTATACGTTTAATAGGGATTAACTTCTTCTCCTTTTTTCTTGATAAAAAAGGAGACAAAAACCGAACGAAGTGAGCTCATGGATGCTAAAATAAACACGAATCCATAATCAAGACTTGCAAGGTTCCGCTACCTTTAATTGCCTATTCCTAAACAGAATAAACTCGCTGGCGCTCAGACAGTATTCTGTTTTTAACGGAATAGTCTTCGTAAAGCTGGCCGCGGAACAGTGCTATGTCGTTTTGGTTCGCAAAGTCACCATCAATTAATAATTGCGGAGATATTACGTACTGTACTATCCCTTTCTTAACATTAAAAAGGTCGCATCCGAATTTTTGAGGCATATAGGAACTCATCCTTAGCACGTCCCCTCTCCTCAAAGATTCGAAGCGACGAACTTTTTGGTTCTTTTTTGTGGGAAAAAAGAACAGAAAAAAAATTACATAACTAATTTTCCGATACTTTTCGCCAGATTTCTATCGACAGTAATATAGCCCGGATAGTAAATATTGCTATTCCCGATTTTAATAGAAGGTTTTATTTTTAGGACGAGAAAACCTTCTCCTTTTCTAGTGAAAAGCTCATTTAACACATTTTCTACTCCTTTTTCTTTTGCGGTACCAAAGATGTTCGCCTTAAAGGTTAAGGGCACGACGGTACTCTCGCCGGTTGCCAAATGAAGATTTTCGTTCACTGTCCCTTCAAAAAGCGGCTTTCCTTGAATTTCAATTAAATATTTAAAGGAATTGATTTTTGTTGTCGTCGTCGTGGGATTAGTAACTTTCATATTTATTTGCGCTTCTAGAGGCAAATCTTGACGTAACATAGCCATGGCTATCCCTGGCAGGGAGCTTAAATTCACTCCGTCCTTTCCGGTATAACTATCCATGTCTCTACCTGCTAAACGAATATCTTGCATCGATTCCACTGTGTAATTGAATTTGGCAAGTGCATCTATCTGTTGTTTATTAATAGCACAACCACTCAATAATAATCCTATGAACATCACGCATAGAATATTGATATTTCTTCTTTTCATATCTAATTTATTATTTTCCCTTATTCCTTTTTCCACCAAAATTATATGTCAATCCTAAAGTAAATACAGCATTTCCTGCTTTTAAATAAGTGTTGTCCACCACATTAAAGTTAAAGCCATTTGTATACTGTATCTGAAAACCTCTATTCAACTCCATGCGTGTATAAAAAAGAGGTTCGATAAATAATGCTTCTTCTGTTGGACTGGCTAAATCGTTAATTGTAAAATCTTGCATAGCCACCCTACTGGCACGGATAGCCGTACCATAATTTAACTCGCGTGGTTTGCCAAATAGATTTAGTTTCTGTCTCCGTGTGGAGGAGTAATTTACTTGAACAAAAATTTTATCAAAATCCATCACTCTTGTTTCCACGGGCATCATGCCTGTTGTAGAAGCCCGACGGTCAACTTCTGTTGAAGACCCGATACCGTAACCCGCATATATTTCGAGTACCTGTCTTTTTTTCTTACCGATTCGGGTAAAATAACCAAGACCACCCTCTATCAGATGTTGCTTAAATAGCTCATTTTTATTGTTGTTACCACCTTGATCAACGTAGGATCCATTTGCTATAATGGCTATATGGTTACCTACAGCGACACCTACATTTCCACTTAAATTCCCTTTAATATTAACATGGGCAGCCGCATGCACCTCTCCTTTCCCTTGAAACATTGGTGTTGCAGGCACATTGGGCATATACATTGAGCTACAGGAAGCGAAAAACAATGCGAGCGATAAGATGATAAAGTATACAAATCGTATGTACATAAGTGCTGTTCTTATGCTCTAGCAACAAGTAATTATTGTGCCAAAATTATTTCTGCTCGTTCTAATTCTACCTGCATCTCCTTTTGTAGTTTTAAAGCTTCCTCTCGTGCACGTTCCGCAAAGTCCTTTCCATCAGATGCATATATAATACCGCGAGTGCTGTTTACCAACAAACCACATTCTTTATTCATACCATATTGACAAACTTCCTGTAGAGAGCCGCCTTGCGCACCAACACCCGGTACCAGAAGAAAATGATCCGGAACATGTTGCCGCACTTTCAAGAATCCCTCTCCACGGGTTGCTCCCACTACAAACATCGTATTTTCCGGTGTGCCCCATTCTTTTACTTTTTCCAATACGTATTCAAACAGTTCTGTGCCGTTGGGGTTGGCGAAGTTCTGAAAATCCTTACTTCCCGGATTCGATGTCAGTGCTAAAACAATAGACCATTTATCGGGAATTTCTAAAAACGGAATTACAGAATCATGTCCCATATACGGTGCTATCGTAATCGCGTCAAACCCTAAACCCGATACTTCTTGATCAAAAAATGCCTTTGCATACCTGGTAGAAGTATTACCAATATCACCTCGTTTAGCATCGGCAATGCTCAGACAGTTTTTGGGCAAGATTTTCCATGTTTTTTGTAACGATTGCCATCCCTTTGCACCGTAACATTCATAAAAGGCGATATTAGGTTTATAGGCTACACAGAGATCCTCCGTTGCTTCGATAATTGCTTTATTAAAAGAAAATATCGGATCTTCATCGTCCAGCAGGTGTGCAGGTATCTTGGCTATATCTGTATCCAATCCTACACACAAAAAGCTTTTTTTTGTTTTTATTTGGTGAACTAACGCTGCTCTGGTCATGCTTATTGATGGATTAATTCTGTAATAAAGTCGGACACCTCGGCACGGGAATAATCCGCCATACCTTCATGTTGTGCAGCAATCTTTCCTGTTTTATCCAAAATGACCGTCGTTGGAATAGCTCCCCCTAGCCATTCGCTTGGAATTTGGCTTTCCGGATAATAAATAGGTAAATCCATATTGCCTTGTTGCATAAAATCGCGTGCTTTTTCCTTTGCACCTTCGATTTCGACGATGAGGAAAGCCACTTGATCATTGTTTTTAAATTTATCTTTCAACACCTGGATAGAGGGCATTTCCGCTTTGCAAGGTGGGCACCAAGTAGCCCAAAAATTCAAGAAAACAACCTTTCCTTTTAAATCCGGTATATTTACTACTTCTCCGTTATCATCGGAAAAGGCAATCCCGGCATAATTGCTTCCCGACGACCCCTCAACTTCCGAAGTCTGGGCAGGCATTTCTTTCGGTCTTTCCAATTTAGGCTTAAATAAGCCGATCTTCATCAATCCTTGTTGTATCCAAGTGCGTCCCACAGGTAGAATTAATAAAATAATTAATCCCACGAATATGACGTTACTAACTATTTTCCAAACTTTCTTTTTATCCATTATTACGAATCAAACTTCTCCAGTAATTTTAACAAGGTAGCAAAATCTTTCGGATATGGTGCTTCAAAATTGTATTCCTTTCCCTCAATGGAAAAGCGGATTTGATGCGCGTGCAAAGCAAATCGTTTCATAATCGGTTGCTCCTCTTCTCCCTTCGTCATCGTAAAACCTCTTTTTTTAATCTGGGACAAATAAACCGGTTTACCACGATACATCTCATCGCCCACAATAGCCGCCCGCTGAGTAGCCAAATGGATACGGATCTGGTGCATACGTCCAGTAATCGGTTTACATTCAACAAGTGTAAAATGTCTAAAGTACTGTATGGAATTAAAAACAGTTTCGGCGGGTTTTCCATTGGCACGATCGATGGAAACATTTTTATTTCCCTGATTCAAAATAGGCAAATTCACCAATAGATTTGTAAATGTATGCGTACCGCTGATAATCGCATGATATATTTTATCTACGCGTCTACGTTCGAATTCGATAGAAACTAAACGATATGTCTCTGGGTTTTTCGCCAACAAGAGCAGACCAGAGGTATCTTTGTCCAAGCGGTGACACACCTGAGCATCTTGGTGATATTTTTTGGCAAGACGTAAGATATTGACCTCATCTCCGCTCCTATTGTCTAAAGACGCTACAAACGGCGGCTTATTAATGACGATGAGGTCATCATCTTCAAAAATGATCAGATCTTGAAATTTCGGAAATTTAAATAAACGATTGTCGCTTTTTTGCATAAATGCAAAAATACAGAAATACCTTTAACATCCTCGACTTCTATAACTTTTTATTAGCTTTGTCTCTTCAAACTACAAGCAATGTCAGTAAACAAAATAATCAAACGAGTAACCACGAACACCATTTTGGCGATGAAAGCAAATGGTGAAAAAGTTAGTATGCTCACGGCGTATGATTACTCTACTGCACGCGCATTGGACGAAGCCGGTATAGATGTTTTATTGGTAGGAGATTCGGCAGCAAATGTATTCGCAGGATATGAAACCACGTTGCCTATTACATTGGATAACATGATATACCACGCCAGTGCAGTGGCGAGAGGTGCAAAGCGGGCGTTGGTATTGGTTGACCTTCCTTTCGGTGAATATCAAGGTACACCCGAAGATGCTTTCAAATCGGCTGTTCGGATGATGAAGGAATCGGGTGTTCACGCGTTGAAACTGGAAGGTGGTATCGAGATTTTGGATAATATCAAGAAAATTATCGATGCGGGTATTCCTGTCTGCGGACATTTAGGTCTTACACCGCAATCTATTAATAAATTCGGTACATTCGGTGTTCGCGCACAAGAGGAAGCCGAAGCAGAAAAACTGAAATCGGACGCGTTGGCACTGCAAGAAGTAGGTTGCTTCGCTATTGTTCTGGAAAAAATACCGGCAAAACTTGCTACAGAAGTCAGCGAATCGCTTTCGATCCCTACTATTGGTATCGGTGCGGGAAACGGATGTGATGGACAGGTATTGGTGGTTAATGATATGCTTGGGTTCACCAAAGATTTTAAACCGAAGTTTTTAAGACGTTACATGGAAATGTACAGCAGCATCGTGGAAGCGGCGACAAAATATGCTGAAGACGTGAAATCCGGGAACTATCCCAATGAATCCGAACAATATTAATTGGTGATCAGTGGTCAAAACAACCTTATGAACCCTATCAATTAAAAAATGAAAATATTCATTGTTATCGCTTTAGTCGGACTTTTGGTATATCTTATTGCCAGGAGATTTATGTTGACAAGTGCAGGCACTACATCAATTGTCAAAGCCAGTCAGCGTCAACATTTCGTCTTGATAGATACTTCACCTCAACTTATCAGACGTGTGACGAAAAGTACGTTGCGTACGGTGGGAATAGGCTTTTTGCTCCTTTTGATTGCGCTAGTTTTAGGAATGAAAATAAAGATCCTTTGGATACTTATACCGTTAAGCCTTTACCTTATAGGTCAATTTTTTGTTTACACAAACCATATTAAGTCTACTAAGGATCAGCGCATTTACTTTAACCCAGAAACATATGAAGTCTTAGTTGATTATATAAAAGACCAACCTTTGTCTTTTAATTTAATGCGAGATGTCGTGAGCGTATCCGAAATAAAATCGGTTCAGAAAAACCGGGATACGCTATTTGGTTACTACAAACTCCGTTTGAAGCAAGGCGCTGCTGTTATTCCTTATTTAATCGAGCAAAACGACAACAGTGTGAATAAGCTCTTTTTTACTTACCTCAATGAAAATTTTAAAATCGAGGTAGAAAGTAAATTATTCCCTATCATCTAAAGCTATCAACCATTAATCGCCCGCCAGATCATATCTTTTAACTGTTGGATGTTTTTTCCCGATACGGAAGAAATGAATATCGAAGGGATTCCTTTTGGTAATGTTTCCGCCATCTCCGTTTCAAGCTCATCATCGAGCATATCCGATTTTGTAATGGCTAATAGACGTGGCTTATCCATGAGCTCCGGGTTATAGGCAGTCAACTCATTTAATAAAATCTCGTATTCTTCTGCAATGCTGCGGTCGGTATCCGTCGGAACCATAAATAATAGGACAGCATTACGCTCGATATGGCGTAAGAACCGGTGTCCCAACCCCTTTCCCTGTGAAGCGCCTTCGATAATTCCCGGAATATCTGCCATTACAAATGACCTGTTGTCACGATAGCCGACAATTCCGAGGTTTGGTACAAGCGTGGTAAATGGGTAATCTGCAATTTCGGGTTTTGCGGCAGACACGACAGATAACAGCGTCGATTTTCCGGCGTTTGGGAAACCGACCAATCCAACGTCTGCCAATACTTTCAATTCCAGTATAATCCATTGCTCTTTTCCTGGCATACCTGATTGTGCAAAGCGCGGCGTTTGCTGTGTAGCAGATTTAAAGTGCCAATTGCCTAATCCACCTTTCCCGCCAGGGGTCAATATCTTAATTTCTCCATCTTCTGTAATATCAAACAGAATCTCACCAGTTTCGGCGTCCTTAGCAACCGTTCCTAGAGGGACTTCCAATATTTCATCTTTTCCGTTTGCCCCTGTACGCAACGCGCTTAATC
>PJTZ01000059.1_pt1 | contig 133843 bp, 125 predicted proteins | sample 1512131 | NCBI WGS metagenome assembly PJTZ01 (sample SAMN08177679, study PRJNA422409) | Soil metagenome, whole genome shotgun sequencing project. | reverse complement strand
GTCGCAGGCCATGAGTGGTATGGGGGCGCGGGTGGGGCGCTTGCTCGGGATGTAGATGTCATGCAGCCCATCAAGGCCGAGCGGCTGGGACAGGTTGATCTCGACGATGACTTTTGTGGCGAGGATGGCGAAACTGGCCGAATTGCCGATGGATGTGGTGGGGATCAGCCCGCCATCCTCGGTGATCGCGGCGGCCTCGACGATAGCGTAGTCGATGGGGCCGAGCTGGTTGGAGCGCAGATGTTCGACCGTTTCGCTCAGATGTTGGTCGATGAACATGACCTCGCCGCGATTAATGGCCTTGCGTAGGGTTGGATCGGCCTGAAACGGCATGCGGCGCGCCAAGACTTTTGCCTCGGTCAGCATGCGGTCAATGTCGTGGCCGAGCGAGGCCCCGGTGATCAGGGTGATCTGGAATGGATCGGTCTTGGCGCGTTCGGCCATGGCGACGGGAACGGCTTTGGCATCACCGGCCTTGGTGAAGCCGCTCATGCCGATGATCATCCCGTCCTTGATCAGGGCAGCAGCTGCTTCGGCGGAGACGATGCGGTCCAGAAGAGCTGGGTTGCGGATGCGGTTCGACAGGTCGTGCATAAAATATTCTCGGGGTTTCGTTCGTCTGTCCCTAATGGCTTGAGCGTGCATGTGCTTTGATCCGGGTCAAGCGCGGCGTTGACATTTGCAGAAATGAGAACATAAATAGAACAAATAGATTGTGGCAGTGTCGGCGTGGCATTGGCTCGAAGCTGTGAACTCTTTGGATTTTTACCGGTGTTTGACTGCCGAAAGGTCTATGGTGCCGACATGAGGCAGGGCCGGTGTTCCGGGCCTTTTACACCCTGCGAAGACGATGAAAGCGCCCTGCGACCGGACAGACCGGGGCTGAATTGGAAGGAATGGTGCCATGGCTGGCAGCGTGAACAAGGTTATTCTGGTCGGCAATCTGGGCAATGACCCGGAAGTGCGGAACCTGCCCAATGGCGGCAAGGTGGTGAACCTTTCCGTCGCGACTTCCGAAAGCTGGAAGGATCGCAATACCGGCGAGCGGCGCGAAAAGACGGAATGGCACCGTGTCGTGATTTTCTCGGAAGGCCTGACGCGCGTGGCGGAGAGCTATCTGCGCAAGGGTTCCAAGGTCTATATCGAAGGCCAGTTGCAGACCCGAAAATGGCAGGATCAGTCCGGCCAGGATAAATATTCGACCGAAATCGTGCTGCAGGGCTTCAATTCCAACCTGACGCTGCTTGATGGCCGTGGTGACAATGCCGGTGACGGCAATTACGGCGGCGGCAATGAAGGCGGCTTCCGCGGTGTGCGTGATCAGGGCGGTGGCGGCGGTGCTCGCCGCCCACAAGCCAATGCCCCGGCTTTCGAGCCCGGCGGCATGGATGATGACATTCCGTTCTGAGCGGAAATAAAAAGGGCGGCCTTCGGGCCGCCCTTTGTGTTTGGGTCAGGCGGCCTGAAATTGCCGCCAGGTGCCACGACCGGCGGATTTGGCGGCATAGAGGGCGGTGTCGGCATTGCGGTAGAGCGCATCGGCGTCCTGCTCGATGCGGCGGGCAATGCCAATGGAGGCGCCAACGCGGTGCGGCTCGCCGCCCAGCATGAAAGGCTGGTTGAACGCGTTGATGATCCTGGCCGACAGAGCGTCAAGATCGAGCTGCGCCCGTCCATCTGTGAGAATGGCGAATTCGTCACCGCCGATGCGGGCCACTAAAGCAGAAGCCGGTGCGCATTCGCGCAGGCGCTTGCCGGTTGCCATGAGACAGGCATCGCCGTGGGCGTGGCCAAGGCTGTCATTGATGAATTTGAAATTGTCGAGGTCGATAAGCAGCAGTGCTCCGGCCGGAATTCCGCCGGTTCGGCCATGCAGATCGGCGAGGCGCGCCTGGAATAACGCACGATTGGCAAGGCCAGTGAGCACGTCGGTTTCTGCAATAATGCGGGTTCGTTCAGCCAATTGCTTTTCTTCGGTGATGTTCTGTTTCATGCCGAAGATGAGGTTCGCGCGGCCGTCAACACCGTCCACAGTGGCGGTAATCCGCATCCAGCGCTGTTTGCCTTTCAGCGTGACGATCTCTGCGTCGAAGCTGAAATCTCCGAGCGTAGCGATTGCCTCTGCCCGCAAAGCCTGCATCTGTCGTGCAGATTCCGGTTTGTATAATTGCAAAGTCAGGTCGCGCGTGACCGGAGTGTGGATAGACATTTCGAAAATGTCATAGACGCCAACGGTCCAGCTCAGCGCTTCTTCGGGCAGCGTGCAGGACCAGATGCCGATGCGTGCGGTGGCTGATGCGCGTTCCACCCGGCGCTGACGCTGGGTCTCTGCATCGCGCCTCCGCGTCATGGCTGCATGGGCGACCAGCTCGGTGACGCGGGTAAGCAATATTTGAGATGCAATGTCACTGCGCGGCGTATTGTCCCACAAAACCAGCCACAATTGCTTGTCGAGCTCGAATGCAGGCACAGGCACAATCATCAGGAAGGGCAGCGGCAGGCCAATGCCGTCGCTTATGATTTTTCCTGAAGTGCCAAAGAGCAAAGGGTCGATGTGCCCAACAAGCGGCGTGCCATCCTGCTCCAACCAGCGGTATGATCCTCCGACGACCCCTGCGCCTGCGACTTTGGCCAGTTGACGTATGTGCCTCAGAAAGGCCGTGGCGCCCGTCCCGGAAGATGCATGGGTTTGGGCTAAGTCGGAATGGTGCAATTCTGCCTCGTATACTTAGGCAGAAATCCTAAGGGCCGCGCCTTAAAACAGCGTTTCTAAAGCTAACCGGATAAATAAAAAGGCGGCCCTTGTGGCCGCCTCGACACACAGTTGCTGATGAGAGCTATCGGCTGAACGGCACTTCCGCGCGCAGGCTATCGCCAGACTCGACATAGACGACCTCGAAAGAGACCTGGATGGTATCCCGGTTGAGGACGATCTGGGAGGTGATATTGAGGTCCTTGCCTTCTTCGTCCTTCTCGCGTTCGCGCAGGTTGAAGATGAGGCTCTGGCCGCGCTTTTGGCCGACGGCGACACCGTTGAAGGTGGCATTAGAGCTCATGACGGCCTCGAAACGCTTACTGGCGTCTATATAGGCCATGGTGCCCGCAATGGAGAGCGTGGTTCCCGCTAGCGTGCAGCGTCCATTATAATTGACCTTGTCCTGATTGCCCTGCGAGAGCGCGAGGCGGCAGACGACGCTTTCCTGGGTGGCGCCTATCACAACGCCACGGCCACGCCATTCCCCAATATAGGATTGGATCAGGGCGACATCTGACGGCGCTGCAGAGGCCGGCAGGGCGGCAGCGGAAAGCAGGAGACCTGCCAGTGCAATGGCACGGGTCAGGGGTCCGGTAGAGATCATGGCGCAATGCCTCCCAATAGACGAAACAAGCCCCCCGGCTGTTCGGAAAGTCCTCGATAGCAAATTTGTTCGCGGCGTGCGCGACCATTTCGCTGGAAAGTGATGAACGGCCATCAGGACGGTTTGGGCAATTCGTGTTCGGATGGATGCCTATTGCTTATGGTGTGCGTGTCCGCAGTCTGGTCATCGGGTGTCGGGTCTTCATCGGCCATGCGCACGCCGATCTTGCCGAGCGGGTGGAAGAATTTACCGCCCGCTGCAAGCAAAGCCGGCAAAATGAAAAGATCGCCGATCAGCGCGAAGGCCAGCGTAGAGACGAACAGAGTTCCGAATAGCGCAACCTGCGGTAGCTCCGAAAAGGTGACGATGATCACGCCCGAACACAGAATGATGGTGGTGGCGACGATGGCGCCCCCGATGCGATGCAGCGTATGTTTGACTGCATCGATATGGCTCAGGCCCTCGTCACGACGCGAATGCAGATAATGCGAGAGGAAATGCACCGTATCGTCCACGGCAATACCGAAGGCGATGGTCAGCGCAATGACGGTGGTCAATTGTAGGCCCTGACCGGAAAAATAGAGCCACGCCTCGACGCCTAATATAGGGAACAGGTTCGGTATGGCCGAAGCCAACGACACCCGGAAGGACTGGAAGGCAAAGCCGATCAGCGCGATGTTGACGATCACCGACAGGGTTAGATCGAGCTGAAGGCCGCGCACGATGTCGTCGGTGGCGAAGGTGGTGAGAATGCGGAAGCCGCCGATTTCTGCGTCAGTTATCCCTGCGGCCGCAAATTCTGCTTCCAGATCGTCGACCAGCTTTTTGAGCAGATCGGACTCGATGATCGTCGGCATAAAACCGGTGACGAGCGCCTGCGATCCATCTTCTGTAACGAAACGCTTACGCATAAAGGGACCGACGGAGTCGAAGACCTCCTGACGGGAGAAACCGCTATCTGTGTAATTAGTGAGGCTTGCGGCGGAAATCACCTTGTTCTGGCCCAGATGGCTTTCGAGAATCTGGTGGACAGTGACGACCTTTTCGAAATCGACCGGGCCGATATTTGGATCATTGCCGATGAGTGGAACACGGACATAGAGCGGGGCCACGCCGCCCACGCCATCGTCGATTTCGGCGGCGGCGCTGAGGGCGGTGGAATCTTTGGCGACAAAGTCTTCAAATGAGAAGCGCGGCTGGATCAATGCGTATGGCACCAGCAGCAGAATGGTCACGATGATGGCGATGATCGATACCGGGCGACCAAAGCGGCTGGCGACAAACCATGCGACCGGTAGCGGCGCGGTAAGGACAATACTGTTTTTGGGCGGCGCCCTGAAACCCAGGCGCAGTGCCAGCTTGAGCAATAGCGGCAGGAACGTCATGAGACAGACGAAGAGCAGGAAGGTGCCGATGGCTCCTGCGGCAGAGAATTCGCGGATGCCCTGACCCGGAGTTAGTGCCAATGAGGCGAAGCTGACAAAAGTGGTGAGCATGGTGAGGGCTGCTGCCGGGCCGACCAGCTTGACCGTCGCATCAACTGCCTTGTTCGGCTCCATGCCGTCACGCCAGAATGCGAGCCAGTTGAAGACGAAGAACATGGATTCAGCGAAAGAAATCACCAGAACCAATGTCGTGACGATGATGGTCAGAAAGCTGAACGAGCCGAAGAACATGAGGATTATGCCCATCGACCACATGACGGCGAGAAATGGCGTGGCCGCAACGATGATGGCGCCAAAGAATGAGCGTAGCGTGAGCAGCGCGATCAGTGCTCCGAGGCCAAAACCCCAGATGGTGAACTTGACCTGATCATCGACGGCCGCATTGAGCATTTCCGAGGTCCAGACTGGCGGGCCTGTAATTTCAATCTGGATGTCGTCGGATTCGTAGGCAGCAATGGTGTCGCGCAGGCTGGCGATCATCGGCTTGGCGCCCTCGGCCTTCACCTTCTCCTGATTGGGGAACATGATGATGACCACGCCGGTCAGGTCCGGTGTGATCAGATTGCGCATCATCGGATCGTTTTGCTGCAGATCGATGAGTGTGAAGGCGACTTCATCGGCTGTCAGCATGCCTTCAGGCACGGCGGGGATCGAGCCGCCGCCAGGAATGGGCTGGCGCAAAGTGAACGGGGACATTGTGCCCACCGCGTAGTCGTTCAGCTCAAAATCGAAGGCGAGGAAGCGGATTTCCTCGATGACCTCAGGATCGACCAGACGCTCTGAACTCACCAGCACGTAGATGTCGTTCTCAAAGGTGCCGAACGTGTCCGAGAGATGCTCATAGGCGTCATAATACTGGCCCGAATGGGCGTAAACGCGCAGCAGGTCGCCATCCACATTGGCCTTGGGGATCTGCGAAAAGGCCAGAATGGTGAAGGCGAGAACGGCCAGCGCGATCAGACGCGGGAAGCGAAGCGTGGCGAGGCCGATATACTCAAGGCCAAATCCAATGGAGCGCTTATAGGTTATGCGGTCGATGGCCCGCTGCAGGAACGAACGAGAAGACAACGAGACCGAACTCCTCAAAACCAGCGCATGAGCGCCGATTTTTATGATGAGCAAGTGAGTCCGTCCAGTGAGGGCCGGAAGGGCGGGGCTTTAAGCAGCCCCGCTTGAGAAATCAGGCCGAGAGCGCTGCCTTGTTGGCGATGAGGAAGTCCTTGAGCGAAGTTGGCTCCTTGCCGGAATAACGTTCAACTACATCGGTGACGACGCCGTGGTGGCCGCTGACGGCATCGCGCTGGAAGGCAAGCAGGGCTTCTGCAAAACCTTCGGGGATACCTGAGCTAACCATGCCCGCCTTGAGATCGGCGGGTTGGAGCGGGATGACGGCGACCGGCTTGCCGGTGAGTTCGGTGTAGAATGCGGCGCGCTGTTCGTTGGTGACGGGGGCAGGGCCGGTTACGTCTTCCACGGAATTGCCCTCGGCGATGAGGAGCGCGCCGGCAGCTGTACGGGCGGCGTCGGCGCGTGTGACGTAGGACGTGCCGCGATCACCAATCAGGCCGAAGAGCTGCCCGGAGGCGATGACGTGAGCCGCGTCGGCCAGGTTATTTTCGGCATACATGTGGTTGCGCAGGATAGTGAAGCCGATGCCAGAGGAGGCGAGGGCTACTTCGGTCCAGAAATGTTCGGGGGCAAGGCCTGCATCGGCATCGGGGCGAGCGGCGGGGGCCGAAGTGTAGACAATGTGTTCGACGCCAGCCTGCTTTGCGGCAGCAATTGCTGCTGTCTGCTGGGCAACGCGGGTGCCCACGCCGTCTGTTGAGACGATCAGCAAGCGCTCAACGCCGGTAAAGGCGGTGGGCAAGGAGGCGGGGTCGTTGAAATCGACCTTGCGCACTTCGACGCCCTTGGCGGCAAGATCGGCCAGCTTGGAAGGGTCGCGGGTGCCGGCGATGACCTTGGTGGCGCCGCGCGCCAAAAGCTCTTCGACGGCGATGCGACCGAGATTGCCGGAGGCGCCGGTGACGAGAATGGGCGAATTGCTGAATGTGCTCATGACACTCTCCTGAGATTAATCCTGTTTCCGTCTTACTGCCCTTGTGCCACGCGAGGGCGGAGAGTAAGTATCGAAAAGTAAGTGCCTATTTAATTGCCGATTGCATGGCTGAAAAGGAGGCACTTTTTCGGCCATAGATTACCTTGAGGTAAGTGCATGCAACAGGATCAGGATATTGCCTCGATATATGTTGAGCGCTGGAACGCTGCGGCAGGATTGCCGGGGCCTTGCCCGGTGCGGGATGTGCTCGACAAAATCGGCGACAAGTGGAGCATGTTGCTCGTGATGACGCTTGCTTCAGGCCCGAAGCGGTTCAATCAACTGCACCGGGAAGTCCCCGACATTTCTCAGAAGATGCTGACGCAGACATTGCGCGATCTGCAACGAGACGGTTTCGTGGCGCGCCAGGTGTTCGATACCAAACCGCCATCGGTGGAATATAGGCTGACCGCGCTGGGCCAGTCGCTGATCGTGCCCTTTGGACATCTGATTGAATGGGCCAATTCGTCGATGCCCGGGATCAATGCGGCCAGGAACGACTTCGACGCCTTGGCATGATAGCAAACAAACGTTTGCAAAGATATGTTTGTAATGTAATCTGCTCCGCGAAATGTGGAGCAGAGCCATGTCCGAACGCCGTACGATCAGCCGAATAAAGCCCGATGCCATGGCCTTGCGGGCGCTGGCGCATCCGCAGCGCTTGCGTATGCTCGGCATGTTGCGCATCGATGGGCCAGCAACCGCCACTCGCCTGGCCGAGCGCATGGGGCTCAATAGCGGTGCGACCAGCTATCATCTGCGCCAGCTTGCCCGGCACGGTTTCATCGTCGAGGATTCCGAGCGCGGTAATGCGCGGGACCGTTGGTGGAGGGCGGCGCATGAAACCACGACATTTCTTGAGGACGAGACGGATGAGGATGCGCTGGATGCGGGGCTGGCTTTTGCCGAAGCGGCCCTGAGCGCCCAGGTCATGGAAATGCAGCGTGCGCTGGCGCGTCATGCGCAATTGCCGCATGAATGGCGCAAAGCGTCTACCATGAGCGACTACATCATTCCGCTCAATGCTGCTGATGCCGAGGCATTGCTGGACAAGCTTAACGCTGTGCTGCTGGAAGCGATGGAGCAGGCGCCGAAGGCGGGCGATACCTATGCGGAGGGCTTGAAGCCGGTCAGCATCATGTTGCACGCCTTTCCGCGCGCCTCTGAGGATGATGATCGATGAGCGGGAAGGGGCCGCTTGTCGCGCTGGCCTCGGCAACTGTCGCATCCATCGGTGGCACACGTCTGTCGGTCATCGCCATTCCCTGGCTGGTTTTGACGACGACCGGTAGCCCGGTGCTGACGGGATTGGTGGGGCTGGCGGAACTTTTGCCCTATGTCATCGCAAAGGGGCTGGGCGGGCCGCTGATCGATCGGATCGGGGCTCGCCGAATTGCCATATGGAGTGATTGTCTTTCTGCGCTTGCGCTGACCCTTATCCCATTGTTGTTCTGGGCCGGACTACTCTCCATCTGGGTTCTGTTGCCAGCCGTGGCGCTGGTCGGTGTGCTGCGCGCCCCCGCCGATGCGGCCAAACAAGCGCTGGTGCCCGTGGTGGCTTCTATCGGCAATATGCCGCTGGAGCGCGTCACCGGCATTCTTGGCGCCAGCGATCGACTAGCGGGAACGCTGGGCGCGGCCGGGGCAGGGGTGCTCATCGCGCTTATGGGCAGCGCGCCTGCTCTGCTGATCAATGTTGCGGCCTTTCTGTTGTCGGCAGTTCTTGTTGGGTTCGGCCTGCCACGTCAGGCCAAGCCGGAGCCCAGGGAAGAGCGCGCCAGCTATCGCGCCGATTTCGACGAGGGCTGGCAGACCCTGCGCCGCGATCCGGTTTTGGTGGGGCTGGTCGTGATGATTGCCATCACCAATCTTTTCGATCAGGCTTATGCCATTGTTTTGCTCCCCGTATGGGTGCAGACGATGAACCTCGATGTCAGTTGGGTTGGCATCCTGCTGGCCACATTCTCTGGCGGCGCCATTGCCGGCGCGGCGGTGGCAGCTGCCTTCGCCGAGCGCCTGCCGCGTCTATTGATTTATGTGATCGGTTTTCTTTGCGCCGGACCCACTGCCATGCTCTCACTGGCTTTCACCTTGCCGCTGCCGGTCATCCTGGCGATTTTCGTCATCGGCGGCTTTATGGCGGGGTTTCTCAATCCCATCATCAGTGCCATCCTGTTCGAGCGCATACCCAAGCCTATGGTCGGGCGCGTGATTGCGTTAGTGGGAGCGCTTGCCTGGGCATTGATGCCGTTTGGCGGGCTTTATGCGGGGATTCTGACCGATAATCTCGGCGTTTTCGCCGCCCTGTCCGTCACCGGCATCCTGTATATGGTCGCCGCATTGTCGCCGGTTGCCATTCCGGCTTTTCGTCAGATGAAGCGACCCAATGTGGCGGTGGGTTGATCTCCACAGGTCGGGGCAGGTGAAAATTGGTGTTTTGCGCTGGAATCGCCTATCAATCGGGCAATTGGAACCAACGTAGAATCACAACGTGACAGATACGCCTGAAGATGTGAGCGGCGGCGCGTCGTCCTCGGACATCGCACCGATCTTTATCACCGACGAAATGCGCAAGAGTTATCTCGATTATGCCATGAGCGTGATCGTGAGCCGCGCGTTGCCCGATGTGCGCGACGGCCTCAAGCCGGTGCATCGCCGCATCCTGTTCTCGATGAGCGAGAATGGCTACGAATATAACAAGCCGTTCCGCAAATCGGCCCGCGTCGTTGGTGACGTGATCGGTAAATATCACCCGCATGGCGACAGTGCCGTCTATATGGCGCTGGTCCGCATGGCCCAGCAGTTCTCCATGGGCGAAATGCTGGTGGAAGGTCAGGGCAATTTCGGTTCGGTGGACGGCGATATGCCTGCCGCTATGCGTTACACCGAAGTGCGCATGCAGAAGATCACCAATTCCCTGCTCGATGATCTCGACAAGGATACGGTGGATTTCCGCGACAACTACGACGGTTCCGAGAATGAGCCGACCGTGCTTCCGGCGCGGTTCCCCAATATGCTGGTCAATGGCGGCGGCGGTATCGCCGTGGGCATGGCGACCAATATCCCCACACACAACCTTGCTGAGACGATCAACGCGGCGCTGGCGGTGTTGGACAACCAGTTCATCACCACAGAGGAACTGCTCGAACATCTGCCAGGTCCTGACTTCCCGACCGGCGGCATTATTCTGGGTCGTGCCGGTATCCGTCAGGCTTATGAGACGGGCCGTGGCTCGATCATTGTGCGCGGGCGCTCCAGCGTCGAAGAAGTGCGCAAGGAACGCGAAGCCATCGTTATCACCGAGATCCCGTATCAGGTGAATAAGGCGTCGATGGTCGAAAAGATCGCCGAGCTTGTGCGCGACAAACGCATTGAGGGCATTGCCGACCTGCGCGATGAATCCAGCCGCGAAGGCATGCGCGTCGTGGTCGAGGTCAAGCGCGATGCGCTGCCCGATGTTGTGCTGAACCAACTCTACCGCTTCACGCCGCTGCAATCTTCGTTCGGCTGCAATTTCGTGGCGCTCAATGGCGGCAAGCCTGAGCTGATGAATCTCAAGCAGATTCTCGACGCGTTTATCGAGTTCCGTGAGGAAGTCGTTACCCGACGGGCCCGGTTCCTGCTGAACAAGGCGCGTGACCGTGCACATGTGTTGGTGGGACTCGCCATTGCCGTTGCCAATATCGATGAGGTCATAGCGCTCATTCGTACCGCGCCCGATCCGGCGACGGCGCGTGAGCAGTTGATGACCCGCCGCTGGCCGGCTGCCGATGTCGAGCCGCTTATCAGGCTGATCGACGATCCGCGCCACCGCATTAATGAAGACGGTACTTTCAATCTCTCTGAAGAGCAGGCCCGCGCCATTCTCGAACTGCGCCTGGCGCGCCTCACCGCGCTTGGTCGCGATGAGATCGGCGATGAGCTGAACGGGCTGGGCAAGGAAATCGAGGACTATCTCGATATTCTGCGCAGCCGCGAGCGCGTCCGTAGCATCATCCGTGAAGAGCTTGAGGAGATCCGCGAGCAATTCGGTACGCCGCGCCGCACGGAAATCTCAGATCATGCTGCTGACTTCGATGATGAAGACCTGATTGCCCGCGAGGACATGGTCGTCACCGTCAGCCATGCTGGCTATATCAAGCGCGTGCCGCTCTCTACCTATCGGGCGCAAAACCGTGGCGGTAAGGGCCGTTCTGGAATGGCAACGCGCGAAGAAGATTTCGTCTCGCGTCTCTTCGTTGCCAATACGCATACGCCAGTGCTGTTCTTCACCAGCCGTGGCATTGCCTATAAGCTCAAGGTCTGGCGTCTGCCGCTTTCAGCCGCCAATGCCAAGGGCAAGGCGCTGATCAACATCCTGCCGCTGGAGCAGGGCGAGCGCATTACCTCGATCATGCCGCTGCCGGAGGATGAAACCTCCTGGGGCAATCTCGACATCATGTTTGCCACGACGCGCGGCACGGTTCGCCGCAACTCGCTCGCCGATTTTGTGGAAGTGCGCCAGAACGGCAAGATTGCCATGAAGCTCGATGAGGGCGACGAAATCGTTGGCGTCGAGACGGCAAATGCGACCAACAATGATGTGCTGCTGACCACCGCGCTCGGCCAGGCTATCCGCTTCCGTACCGACGACGTGCGCCTCTTCAAGGGCCGTGACTCCATGGGTGTGCGCGGTATTCAGCTTGCCGAAGGCGACAAGGTCATCTCCATGGCAGTCATCAACCACTCCGATGCTACGGCCGAACAACGTGCTGCTTATCTCAAGCGCAGTCGCGCCATGCGCGGCGAGGTCGACACGGACGAGGTTGCTGGCGACGAGACGGGCGTCGAGGCCGGCGATCTTTCGCAGGAACTCTATGCCCAAATGGGCGCGCAGGAACAATTCATCCTGACCATTTCCGAGAACGGCTATGGCAAGCGCACGTCCAGCCATGAATACCGGATCACTGGGCGCGGCGGTAAGGGTATCGTTGCCATGGCGGTCAACAAGCGCAATGGCAATCTGGTGGCCTCCTTCCCGGTGGAAGATGAAGATCAGATCATGCTGATCAGCGATGGGGGGCAGACGATCCGCTTGCCCGTGGGCGGTGATAAGCCGATCCGCATCGTTAGCCGCGGCTCACAGGGCGTTATCGTGTTCGATACGGCCGAGGACGAAAAGGTCGTCTCGGTGGAACGCATCAGCGAGCCGGAAGGCGACGAAGACGAGGGCGGTGAAGCCCCGCCGACCGAACCGGTCGCAGAATAACAAAAGGGCGCTTCGGCGCCCTTTTCGTTGATACAAACTCGTGCCGTCAGTTGACGCAAAAGATCAGGAAGTCAGCCTAATGCCATCTACTAGAATCGAAACGCGAAAGGGCTGGCTGGGTACGCAGAAGCGCGAATTCATCGAAGCGGTGCATGCCGCCTTGGTCGCAGGCATCCTGATTCCCGAAGGAGATCGCTGTGTGCGGCTGGTCGAATATGACGATGATGCGTTCATCGTCGCCGCGGACAAGGGGCCGCGATATTGCGTGATCGAGATCTGCATGTTTGTCGGGCGGAGCATCGATGCTAAGCGAAGGCTCTATGCCGAGCTCACCAGCCGAGTAGCCCCGTTTGGGCTGGCCGTGCAGGACCTCAAGGTGATCGTTCATGACGTGCCGCGCGAAAACTGGGGTCTTCGCGGCCTGCCTGCCAGCGAGATCGAACTCGGCTTCAAGGTCGATGTCTGACCGCGACTACGAGATTGTCGATCTGCGGGGCGCGCCCCAATTTTTTGAAACTGTGGCAGATCGGATCTGGCACGCCTGGTGGGCGGACGATGGGTTCACACTGGATAATGTGCGGGACGCTTTGACTGCAGTGATTGGGTCTGCCCACTATCCCTTTACGCTCGTGGCTGTTCGCGATGGCCATTTTCTGGGCACGGTCACCAGCGTAATGGATGACATCAATGCGCGGCCCAATTGGGGACCGTGTCTTGCAGCTCTCTGGGTTGAGCCGGATTGTCGGGGGCAAGGGGTTGCGGTTGGTTTGGCGAAGGCGCTGATGGACCGGCTCGCGACGTTGGATTTCGAGCGTGTCTATCTGTCTGCCAAGCCGAAAATGCGCGCCTATTACCTGCTGCGTGGCTGGACGATGATTGATAGCGACATCGATAAAGACCATCAAGACGTGTTCATGCGAGAGCTGTGATTGGTGTGGCTGGGCGCAGCGGGCGCGCAGGTCTTTGGGAGCCTCGGCTTGCCAAATCGCGACCCTGCGTGACAAAATCTATTCAACAAAAGGGGGGAAGAGCATGAATGGTTTGGTCGGGTTTTATCCCGGTTCTTTCGATCCGCTGACCAATGGGCATCTCGACGTGATTGAGCGCGCCTGCAAACTGGTGGACACGCTTGTCGTCGCGGTGGGCATCAGCGCCACCAAGAAGAACCCGCTGTTTACCCATCAGGACCGGATTGCAATTCTCGAACAGGTGCTTCCCGCCATCGGCGCACGGACGCAGACAACGTTTAAAATCGTTGATTTCTCCGGCCTTATGGTCAATGCGGCACGTGACCATGGCGCGAAGCTGATCATTCGCGGCCTGCGCGACACGACCGACTACAATTATGAAATGCAGATGGTCGGTATGAACGCGCAGATGGCTCCGGATTTGCAAACCGTCTTCCTTCCTTCCAGCCCGCCTGTTCGGCATATCTCGGCCACATTGGTGCGCCAGATCGCTGAAATGGGCGGGGACATCTCCGCCTTCGTCCCGCCAATTGTTCTCAAGGCCTTGAATTCCAAATGATCAAGTTGACCCGCCGTACCTTCGCCGCCCTCGCTTTGGGCGCGACCCTGTTCGCAGCGCCAGCCTTTGCCCAGAGCGGCACGCCGCATTTGATCCTGACATTGGAAGACGGCGTGGTCGATATCGAATTGCTGCCCGCAATCGCGCCGCTACATGTCGAGCGCATCGTGACGTTGACCAATGAAGGCCTCTACAACGGTGTGGTGTTCCACCGCGTCATCGATGGATTCATGGCCCAGACGGGCGACGTGAAGAACGGAAATGCTGATAAGGACGGCTATAATCTGGCCATGGCAGGTACGGGTGGTTCTGATCTGCCCAATGTGCAGGCCGAGTTCAACTCAGAAAGCTTCCAGCGCGGCGTTCTCGGTGCGGCTCGCTCGTCCGACCCCAATTCGTTTAATTCGCAGTTCTTCATCACCACTGCTGATGCCAGCTTCCTTGATGGCCAGTACACGGTGTTCGGCAAGGTCGTTTCCGGCATGGACGCCGTCGATGCGCTGGAGAAGGGCCCTGAAAGCCAGAATGGCGCGGTCGCTAACCCCGACAAGATCATCAAGGCCGAAATCGAATATAAGTAAGCGCGCCACCTGTTGCCCTCGGCTCGATGCCGAGGGCGAGATGGCGTTGACCTTGCGCGCCGCCGGCAACGGCCTTAAACCCACCGCACAAATTTTAAAGAAGGATGCCACTCATGGCCTATGCCGATCCCGAAAACACGCTCGTCATCGAAACCAGCAAGGGTAAGGTGGTTATCGCCATGAAGCCCGACGTCGCGCCCGGCCATGTCGAGCACATCAAGACGCTGGCTCGCGAAGGCGCTTATGATGGCGTGGTGTTCCACCGCGTGATCGAGGGCTTTATGGCCCAGACGGGCGACGTCAAGTTCGGCAATACCAATCTGCCCGAATTCAATCCTTCCCGAGCCGGTACCGGTGGCTCGAAATATCCGAACCTGAAGCAGGAATTCAACGATACCCCGCACAAGCGCGGCACCGCGTCTATGGCTCGCGCGCAGGATCCGAACAGCGCCAACTCGCAGTTCTTCATCTGCTTTGCCGACGCGCCCTTCCTCAACAAGCAATACACCGTTTGGGGTGAAGTGATCGAAGGCATGGAAAATGTCGATCAGATCAAGCGCGGTGAGCCGGTGATCAATCCGGACCAGATGGTGTCGGTAAAGGTTGCGGCAGACATCGCCGAATAAGTTCTGAAACTGGCGGCTTCGGTCGCCAGTTTTTTTTTTGGCCGTGGTTGACCGCGCGGTGCCGAAGGCGCGAGCTTGCCGTCTCCCAGACTCTTCCGAGTCGTCGTTCAGGTCTTTGCTTTGAAAATGGATAGTCTTCTCTGGGCGCTGATGGGCGTCGTCGCTGGCGCGTGCATTGCCATGCAGGCACCAATCAACGCTAATCTGGGCCGGGCGCTTGAAGTGCCTGTCGCCGCTGCGGCTGTGTCCTTTCTGGCTGGTGGCGTCGTTCTGTGGGCGCTGGCATTTCTGTTCAGCCATCTTAGCGCTACGCCAATCAACTTTAGCGCCGCCGCCCCTTGGACACTTGTAGCGGGCGGTTTGCTCGGAGCATTCTATGTTTTCTCCAATATCACGCTCACGCCGATGATCGGAGCGGCAGCGGTGATGGCGCTTTCGGTGACAGGGCAATTGGTCGGCGGGCTTTTCCTCGACAAGATCGGTTTCATGGGTATGGCGGCGCGCGAAATTTCAATGGGCCGATTGGCTGGCGCTGCTCTTCTGGTGGTGGGCGCAGTGATGATCCGCGTGCTTTAGCAACCCAATCTGGTTACGCCGTGTTTGAGTTGTCGTGCCGACATGCTAACGAGCCAAAATGCTTGTATCCGACTTTGACTTTGATCTTCCCGAGACTCTGATTGCCCTGCATCCGGCTGAGCCGCGCGATAGTGCACGTCTTCTGGTTGTAAGGCCTGGCGAGCCGTTGGAGGACAGGCATATACCCGATTTACGAACTTTGCTGCGGCCCGGCGATGTGCTGGTGGTCAACGACACACGCGTATTACCCGCCGAGTTAAAAGGTGTGCGCATTCGTGGCGAGAACCGGGCAGGGGTGTCGTTCAATCTTCACAAGCGTATCGATGCCCATACCTGGCTTGCTTTTGCGCGCCCCGCCAAGAAGATGGCGCTGCTTGATGAGCTTCAATTGGGCAATGGCGATGGTGAGGTGCTGCGCGCTCGTATTGCCGGCAAGGGCGGGAGTGGTGAAGTCACATTGGAATTTGAGCTGGGTGGGGCGCAGCTCGATGAGGCTATCAAGTCCCACGGCGCTATGCCGCTTCCGCCCTATATCGGTGCCAAGCGCGGCGTCGAGGAGCGCGACAAAGTCGACTACCAAACTGTGTATGCTGCCGAAGATGGCGCGGTAGCGGCGCCGACAGCAGGGCTGCATTTCACCGAAAAGCTGTTGCAGGACCTGGCTGATATGGGCGTCGCCATGGAGCGGGTAACGCTGCATGTCGGGGCGGGCACTTTTCTGCCCATGAAGGTCGATGACACAGAAGACCATGTCATGCATTCGGAATGGGGCGACATCGATCAAGCGACAGTCGAGCGCATCAATGCGCGTCGTGCGGCTGGCGGCAGGGTAATTGCCGTCGGCACGACCAGTTTACGCCTGCTGGAAACCGCGTCGCGGGCGACAGGAACCTTGCAGCCCTTTATTGGCGACACAGATATTTTCATCACGCCCGGATTTCGCTTCCGTACGGTGGACATGCTGATGACCAATTTCCATCTGCCCAAATCGACTCTGTTTATGCTGGTCAGTGCTTTTTCAGGGCTCCAGCAGATGAAAGAGGCTTATGCCTACGCCATTGAGGATGGCTACCGTTTCTATTCCTATGGGGATTCATCGCTGCTCTATCGAGCTCGGCATCCTGAGGATGATGCGTGACGGGCGAGTATCGGCCGATAACGCGACATATCAACCGTATCGTTGCCGGGCTGCGTCGTGTGCGCCAGAGTGATACGCCCAAGCTGACATTTGAGCGGCTCATCGAGACGATGGGGCCGTATTCTCATCGGCTGTTGATCCTGGTGCTAACGCTGCTCAATACAGTCCCAGGTCCTCCGGGATTTGGTGGGGCGTTGGCGTGGACGACCTTGGCAGTAGCGCTGTTCATGGTGCTGGGCAGGCCAATTCGCCTGCCCGGGATCATCGCGAGACGTAAACTGCCACTGGGTGCCTTGTTGAAGGCCAGTGAGGCGGTGGCGCGGGTGACCACTATTATCGCGCGCCTTTCAAAACCGAGGCTGCGTTGGCTGACTGGCGCCGCAGCGACTATTCCCTATGGCATTTTCACCATGGTGATCAGCGTTTTTATGACGCTGCCCATCCCTTTCATCAACGCCATCCCCAATGTTGGTCTATGCGTCATCGCTTTTTCGATGCTCAATCGCGATGGGCTTGGGGTGATCATTGGACTTGTTATCTGTTTTGCTGGCCTGGTGATTGCCGGTGCATTGTTGACGGGTGCATTCCATCTGGGAATGGCGGCGGTGGATGCGGTGATTTAGGCGGCGCACTCGCGTGGAGTCAGTCCATCGGCGCGCCCGCCGGGGTGATGGACGGAGCATAGGTAGGGACAGGGTAGCCATACGCTTTGTGCGCCGTAATCCCCAACTTCGTCGCTGCCTATTCATTTTTGCCGCTAGCTAGGTGAAAGCAGTCAAACACCTTTAAAACTGGCGAAAATGCGGCGACGCAATCTTGGTGTGTTCGCTATCAAATGTTCCGGTTCTGCTCAAAATGCCGCACTCTGGCAAAGCTGCGTTGCCTCAGTGAAATTACGATCATATAGTCCATGAATGACTATGGAATTTCTCAGTGTAATTGAGCGTGTCTCGTATCTGCCTGTAGGCGATACAGTATGGTGACGAACGAATTGCTCCCGACGATCCGGGATGTCTGGGGCAGTACGACGATCATCACGAACAATTCCATGTCTACACGCCGGCCTCCGGCGCGGATCACGCAAGCAGAATGAATGAGCCCTGAGCACCCGCGCATGCGGGTGTTCGCGCTTTTACTCGGGCTCATTGCCTGCTCAGCCAAAGCAAAAAAGTAACTCAGGAGAGCAATTTTGAACCACAAACCTTATCTGGCAGCATTGTTGATGTCGGCGGCGCTCGTGGGGGGCGCCTACGCACAGGACCTGCGCATCGGGCTTAACGAGGACCCTGATTCCCTCGATCCAGCACAGTCGCGCACCTTCGTCTCCTCGCTCGTTTACGAGCAATTGTGCGACCGCCTGTTCAATACCGATGAGAACATGCAGATCATTCCCGAACTCGCCACCGAGTGGGATTGGTCCGAAGACGGCCAGACGCTGACGCTGCAATTGCGCCAGGGCGTGGTTCACCATGACGGCACGCCGTTCAACGCTGAATCGGCCAAGCGCGTTTTCGAGCGCAATCTCGAACTGCCCGTTTCAAACCGTAAGGCCGAGCTCGCCTCGGTTGCCGGCGTAGAGGCAACAGGCGAGCACGAGCTAACCATTTCGCTCAAGGCGGCGGACGTCACCCTGATCGCTCAGCTCGCGCACCATGCGGGCCGCATGTATTCGCCTGACGCGGCAGATGCCGCTGGCGAGAACTTCGGCCAGAATCCGGTTTGCTCCGGCCCATATTCCTTTGTCAGCCGTAGCGAGGGCGACCGTATCGTTCTCGACAAGTTCGCCGACTATTGGGAAGCTGATCAGTATGCCTATGATCGCGTGATCTTCATGCCGATCCCCGACACGACTGTGCGCCTCGCCAATGTCCGTGCCGGTGATCTCGACATCGTAGAACGCACGGCACCTGCCGACGTGCCGTCTATCCGGGAGGATTCCCGTCTCCAGCTCTTCCAGATTCCGAACATCGGCTATCAGGGCATCACCATCAATGTGGGCAATGGACCACGCGCGGAAGGCCCCTTGGGCTCTAACCCGCTCGTTCGTCAGGCTCTGTCTCATGCCATTGACCGCGATGCGCTCAATCAGGTCGTGTTTGAAGGTCTCTACATGACCGGCAATCAGTGGGCTGCTCCAGGCAGCGGCTGGTATGACGAGAGCTTCCCTGTCCCGGCGCGCGATGTTGAGCGTGCGCGCGAACTGCTGGCCGAGGCGGGTGTCGAAACTCCGTTCACGGTTGAGCTGCAGACCGGTAACTCTCCGGTGGCCATGCAGGCTGGCCAGGTGATCCAGGCGATGGCATCGGAAGCGGGCTTCAATATTGAGCTGCGCGCCACCGAATTTGCCACGCTTCTGTCCGAAAACGTCGCCGGTAATTTCGATATGTCGCTTCAGGGCTGGTCGGGCCGCATCGATCCGGATGCCAATATCCACCCCTTTGTGCATACGACCGGCGCGAACAACGATCAGAAATACTCAAACCCTGAAATCGACGCGATCCTCGACCAGGCCCGTGCCGAGCCCGATCCTGCGGTGCGTAAGGAGCTTTATGATGCGACCACTGCAATCCTCCAGGAAGACCTGCCGCTGATCTATCTCTATCACATCCAGTACTTCTTCACGCTGCGTGATGGCATCGAAGGCTTCCAGCCTTACGCTGATGGCATTGTCCGTCTGCGTGGCGTGACGGGCTAAAGCGAACGGGTCCGCCCGATAGGGCGGGCCTCTCGACGTTGGCGCATGTCGGGCTCTTTGCGAGCTGGACATGCGCCGCACTGGACTGATCGCGTTTCTGGAATGGCGAATGGGATGGAGGGGCCGACCCGCATCTTTTTGTCTGAAGCGCTTCAAGGGACTTAACGCCATGGTGCGTTTCATTCTGAATCGTCTGCTGGTGACGATTCCGACACTACTATTGGTGTCGATCTTCGTTTTCCTGCTGCAAAAATTGCTGCCGGGCGACCCCATTCTGGTCATGGCAGGCGAAAGCCGCGATCCGGAAACCATCGCCATGCTGCGTGAGCGCTACCGCATGAATGATCCAGTTTATATGCAATATCTGTATTGGCTGGGCGATGTCATGCAGGGGAATCTGGGCCGCTCGCTGCGCTCTGGCGTTCCCGTAACCGAGCTGATCGCGCAAAAGCTGCCGGTGACCATTCAGCTCGCCGTAATGTCCATGTTCTTCGCCATGCTCGTCGGTATTCCCGCTGGCATGATTTCGGCGGTGAAGAAGGGCACGTTCTGGGATTATCTGGCCAATTTCATCGCCCTGTCCGGCCTGTCGGTTCCCAATTTCTGGCTCGGCATCATGCTGATCCTGCTTGTCTCGGTGAATCTGGGCTGGCTTCCGGCCTCGGGTTATGAGTCCCCGTTTGTCGATCCATGGCGTAGTTTTCAGACCACGCTGATGCCGTCCATCGTGCTCGGCACCGCCATTGCAGGCGCGCTGATGCGCCATACGCGCTCGGCCATGCTGGGTGTGTTACAGGCTGACTATATCCGCACAGCCCGCGCCAAAGGGCTCAAGGAGAAGGTCGTTATCCTCGGTCACGCTTTCCTCAATGCGCTTCTGCCCATCATTACGCTCTCTGCCGTGATGTTTGGCGAATTGCTGGCAGGCGCGGTGCTGACCGAGCAGATTTTCACCATTCCAGGCTTCGGCAAGATGATCGTCGACGCCGTGTTCAACCGCGATTATGCGGTGGTTCAGGGCGTGGTTCTGGTCACGGCCACCAGCTTTATCGTCATCAATCTTCTGGCCGATGTTCTCTACTTCGTGCTCAACCCGCGCATGAGGGCAAGCCTTTGACCGCTGTCGCAAATCCGGCGCCCGTCGCCACGTCCCGCAGTAAAAACCGCGTCTTGGCCAAATTCCTGCGCAATCGCAGCGCCGTGATCGGCGGCGTGGTGGTGATCTTCTTCATTCTGGTTGCGGCATTGGGACCGCTTCTGCCTATTGCCGATCCCACTGCAACCGACTGGGGCCTCGTCCGTAAGGCGCCATCGGCCAATAACTGGTTTGGCACCGACGAGATCGGACGCGATATTTTTTCGCGCATGATCTGGGGGGCCAGCGCGTCCCTGCAGGCGGGTGTTATTTCCGTGTTCATCGCGGTACTCCTGGGTGTGCCACTAGGCATGCTGGCGGGCTATTTCGGTGGGTGGGCAGATGTGGTCATCTCGCGCTTCACGGACGCTATGCTGGCCATGCCCTTTCTTATCCTCGCCATCGCTCTGGCCGCGTTTCTTGGCCCCAGCCTCACCAACGCGATGATCGCCATTGGCCTCGCCGCCATGCCGGTCTTTATCCGGCTGACGCGGGGGCAGGTGCTTTCCATCAAGACCGAGGATTATGTCGATGCGGCGCGCTCATTGGGTCTGGGCGATCTGCGCATCATGTGGCGCTATATCCTGCCCAATATCTTTCCGCCCATTCTGGTGCAGGCGACGCTGACAATCGCCACAGCCATCATTGCCGAAGCCTCACTATCTTTCCTCGGCCTTGGCCAGCAGCCGCCGCAGCCAAGCTGGGGTTCGATGCTGGCGACGGCAAAGAATTTCCTCACGCAGGCGCAGCATATGGCCATCTATCCGGGCCTCGCCATTTTTCTCGTTGTCATGGGCTTCAACCTTCTGGGCGATGGCCTGCGCGATGCATTTGATCCAAGGGATGACGGATGACCGGCGCTATCGTTTCTACCCACGCTCTGGCCACCAAGGCCGGAGCAGACATGCTCCGCGCTGGCGGCAACGCGTTTGACGCGGCGGTCGCGGCGGGCCTGGCCTTGCAGGTTGTCGAGCCGCACCTCAACGGACCGGGCGGCGATCTGCCGGCCATTCTCTGGAAGAACGGCAAGGCCGAAATTCTCTGTGCGCAGGGACCGGCCCCTGCAGGCGCGACTATCGAGCACTACCGGGCCGAAGGGCTGCATCTTATTCCCGGCGATGGCCTGTTGGCCACGGTCATTCCGGGCGCCTTCGACGGCTGGATGCTGATGCTGCGCGATCACGGCACAATGGAGCTGGCAGAGGTGATGGCTCCGGCCATAAGGCTGGCCGATGAAGGCCACCCCATTCTCGACCGGGCCGTCGATACTATTGCGGGCCTCGCCGATTTCTACACAAGGCATTGGCCCGGCTCTGCCGCGCTGTGGCTGCCGGGCGGCAAGCCACCGGAAAAGGGTAGTCTGTTCCGCAATCCGCAATTGGCCAAAACCTGGCGGCGCATTCTTGATCTGGCGCAGGGCCAAACACGCGAGGATCGTATCCAGACCGCGCGCGACGCCTTCTATCGTGGCTTCGTCGCCGAAGAGATTTCACGCTTCTGCGCCGAAACCGAGGCGATGGACGCCAGCGGCAAGCCGCATCGTGGCGTGTTGAATGCTGCTGATATGGCTGGCTATTCGGCCCATTATGAAACGCCGCAGACCTTTGACTATCACGGCTGGACGATCGCCAAGACTGGTCCATGGGGGCAGGGGCCGGTTCTGCTCCAGACCCTTTCCACACTGGCCGGTGACGATCTTTCTGCCCTCGATCCCAGTGGCGAAGACTTTATCCATCTGGTGATCGAGGCCCAAAAGCTCGCCTTTGCCGACCGTGACGTCTATTACGCCGACCCCCTGTTTGCTGAAATTCCGATGCCTGGGCTGCTTGACCCGACCTATGCAGCGGCTCGTCGTGCACAAATCGGCAGCGATGCAAACAATGACTTCCGTCCCGGCACCATTCCCGGTTTTGAGGATATGGTCTCGCGCAGTATTGAAATGCTGGCCCGGGTCAGCCTGCCCGAAGGGGCGGTTTACGAACCGACCATGGCGCATCTGGCAACCGTCAAGCGCGGCGATACCGTCCATCTCGATGTCTGCGATCGCTGGGGCAATATGGTTTCGGCGACCCCATCGGGCGGCTGGCTGCAAAGCTCGCCGGTCATTCCCGAACTCGGTTTCTGCCTAAACTCGCGAGCCCAGATGTTCTGGCTCGAAGAAGGCTTTCCGGCTTCGCTCCAGCCGGGCAAACGGCCGCGCACGACGCTCTCGCCCAGCCTTGCCTGGCACGAGGACGGGCGTCGCGTCTCATTCGGCACGCCGGGCGGCGACCAGCAGGACCAGTGGCAATTGCTGTTCTGGCTGCGCTATTTGCACCACGATATGGACCTGCGACAGGCGCTCGACGCCCCGATGTTCCATTCCACCCATATGCCAGCAAGTTTCTATCCGCGCTCCCGCGAGCCGGGTGGTCTGGTGCTCGAAGCCGATATTTCGCAGGCGGTTCAGGCTGGGCTCAAAGCGCGAGGCCACGCCGTCCGCGCCGTGCCCTCGGGCAGCGTCGGGCGGGTCTCCGCTCTCCTGCGTCAACCCAATGGAGCGCTGGACGCAGCTATAACCAAGCGCGGCTTTTATGGCGGCGCTGAAATCGTCGAAAACGGCAAGACGCAGGAGGTTTGATGACAGAACCTGTTCTCTCCATTCGCGATCTCACTACGTCCTTCCTCGTCGACAATGAGTGGCGCGAGGTGCTGCATGGCATTTCGCTCGATGTCATGCCGGGTGAAACTGTTGCGCTGGTGGGGGAAAGCGGCTCTGGCAAGAGTGTCACTTCGCTCTCGATCATGCGGCTGCTTTCGAAAAAGTCGAGCCGCATCAGTGGTTCGATTGTACTCAACGGCACTGAACTTACGACGCTATCCGAAACCGAAATGCGCAAGTTGCGTGGTGGCGATATGGCGATGATCTTTCAGGAGCCGATGACCTCGCTCAATCCGGTTTTCACTATTGGAAAGCAGATTGGCGAGGCGATAAGCACCCACCGACCGATGAGCGCCAGCGATATTCGCGCTGAAACCATACGTTTGCTCGAAAAAGTACGCATTCCCAACGCCAAAGAGCGGCTCGGCGCTTATCCGCATCAGTTCTCCGGCGGCATGCGTCAGCGCGTGATGATCGCGATGGCACTGGCGTCAAAGCCCAAACTGCTGATCGCGGACGAGCCGACAACGGCGCTTGACGTGACGATTCAGGGACAAATTCTAGATCTCATCAAGACGCTGCAGGCCGAGGAAGGCATGTCGGTCCTGTTCATCACCCACGACATGGGGGTAGTGGCCGAAGTCTCAGACCGCACCGTTGTCATGTATCGCGGTGATGCGGTGGAAACCGGCCCGACTGCCGAAATCTTCGCCCAGCAGCAGCATCCCTATACCCGCGCCTTGCTCGCTGCCGTGCCACGCCTCGGCTCTATGACCGGGAAAGACCGGCCGCTGCGCTTCGGCATCGTGGATCGGGAAACCGGCATTGCCGGCGCAGAAGTGCCGATGAGCAATCCCATTGATACGACCAAGCCAATCCTCGAAGTCAAAAACCTTGTCACCCGCTTTGGCATCTCAGGCGGCTGGTTTGGCCGTAGCAGAGGTGCCGTCCACGCCGTCGAGAATGTCTCCTTTGATCTGTTCAAGGGCGAGACGCTGTCGCTGGTCGGTGAATCAGGCTGCGGTAAATCCACTATTGGCCGCTCAATCATCCGGCTCACAGATAGCAAAAGCGGTGAAATCAAGCTCAATGGCCGTGACATGCGCACGCTGTCCAAGGCGGAACTCAATGTCGAGCGCCGCAATGTTCAGATGATCTTCCAGGACCCCTATGCGAGCCTTAATCCGCGCATGTCGATCCGCGATACGCTGATGGAACCTTTCCTCTATCACAAGCTTGGCTCGCGGGCCGAAGCGCGGGACAAGGCCGAGCATCTGATGCACGAAGTGGGGCTCTCGCCCGACATGCTCTCTCGCTATCCGCACGAATTCTCCGGCGGTCAGCGCCAGCGCATTTCCATTGCCCGCGCTCTTACGCTCGATCCCAAGATTATCATCGCAGATGAATCGGTGTCCGCATTGGACGTCTCGATCAAAGCGCAGGTGATCAATCTCCTGCTCGATCTGCAGGAAAAACACGATCTGTCCTATCTGTTCATCAGCCATGACATGGCGGTGGTCGAGCGCGTCAGCCATCGCGTGGCGGTGATGTATCTTGGTGAGATCGTGGAGGTTGGCCCCCGAGAAGCGGTGTTCTCCAATCCCCAGCATCCCTACACCAAAAAGCTATTGTCAGCAGTGCCTGTGCCGGACCCAGCCCGCCGCCTTATGCAGCGGCAGGTCAGCAATGACGAAATCCGCAGCCCAATTCGTGGATTAGACTATTTGCCGCCTGTTCGGAATTACAAACAGGTAAGTCCTGGGCATCTCGTCATGGATGGAGCGTAGGTTGGTCGGGATTTTATCAACAACGACCACCCTTTAGCGCAATGGCGCATAGAATATTTTGAGCTGATTTCTTTGAGCTGACTGTGCCGACGGCGCCTTTAGGCTTGCGCAGTTTATCAGCCCGGCATGATCCAAAGTGTGCCTGTGCGCGGATTGGTGGTGAGGCTGGCGTCGATGCGGAACACGTCGGCGAGATTGGCTTCGGTCAGCACCGCCGCTGGCTGGCCTGTTGCCACAAGCTTCCCCTTTTCCAGCAAACATAGCCGGTCGCAAAACATTGCTGCCAGGTTCAGGTCATGCAGCGCCGCAATGACGGTGATGCCAAGGTTGCGCACGAAACGCAGCAGATTGATCTGGTGGTGGATGTCGAGATGGTTGGTCGGCTCGTCCAGCACCAGAACGGCCGGTTGCTGCACCAAAGCTCGCGCCACCAGCACGCGCTGTCGTTCTCCGCCCGAAAGCGAGCGGAAAGGTCGGTCGCGGAGATCTTGCAGCTGCAGCAGTGCAATTGCTGCCTCGATTAGCGCAAGATCGTGCCCATTGTCAGCTTCCAGCAGCCTTTTATGCGATGAGCGGCCCATGGCGATCACATCTTCAACGGTCAGCGGAAAATCAGCTGGCATGTCCTGTAACACAGCGCCGACATGTTGAGCCGTCCATCGCGCGCTTTGCCGCCACACATCCTCTCCGTTGACCAGAACCCGCCCGGCGCTGGGACGGTTGGCGCGGTAAATGGTGCGTAGGAGGCTCGATTTTCCTGCCCCATTGGGGCCGAGCAGCCCGATCATTTCGCCAGGCGCCACATCGATCGAGATGTTGTTGATCAGCGCTTTGCCATTGATCGTGAAGCTGACTGCATCGAGCGTCAGCGCGCCGGGCTTAATGCCGCTCATGCCGGGCGCTCCTGTCCTTTGGCATCGCGCCGCAACAGCCAGATGAAGAAGGGGCCGCCGACAAGCGCGGTAATGATTCCCACCGGCAATTCCAGCGGCGAGATTACGGCCCGCGCCACCAGATCGGCTGCGATAGTGAAGCTGGCCCCGATCAGTGCGACGGCGGGCAGGGCCCGCCGATGATCCGTGCCGACCAGAAACCGAACGATATGGGGCACTATCAACCCCACAAAACCAATTACGCCTGACACTGCCACCATAACGCCGGTGAGCGCTGCGGTAAGCACAAACATGGATTGGCGGAAGCGATGCACGTCGAGACCCAAAGCAGTAGCGCTTTCATCTCCGGCCATAAGCAGATTGAGCCGCCGCGCCTGCATCAGCATTAGGCCGAGGCCGACAATCATGGCAGCCACCGGCAGTGGCAGCAATTTCCATTGCGCCGTTGCGAAGCCGCCCAGGGTCCAGAACAGCACCCGCGCGGCAAGCTGTGGATCGGGTGAGGTCAGTACCAGGAGGCTCGTCAACGCACTGAGAACCGCGCTCATGGCTATCCCTGCCAGCACCAGCCGCGTTGGGGGGATCTGTCCTCCAGCCCGCGCCACCCAGAAAACAACCATCAATGTAACGAGGGCTCCGGCGAAAGCCGATAGATAAAGCGTGTAGGCACCCAGCCCGATTAGCCCCCAGCGCATGACAATAACCGCCCCGGTCGCCGCGCCATTGGAAACACCCAGAATGCTCGGCCCGGCCAGCGGATTGCGCACAATGGCCTGAATGGCCATGCCGGTCGCCGCCAAAGTGGCGCCCACACAGCCCGCCAGAATGACGCGCGGCAGGCGCGTTTCGAGAATGATGGTTTCATAGACACCGCGCCAGGTGACCGGGATCAACTCATGGCCAAACAGGGCATTGACCAGAATGCCGATTGCATCGCTCGCCGGGATCGCGACCGAGCCTAGCATCAGACCGAATATGGCGAACATAGACAGAGCCAGCGCCCCTGTCGCGATGGCCAAAGGGTAAGGCATGAGCGGCGAACGCGTGTCTGTCCGTCGCTCGATTTTTGTTGTTACATCAGCCGGTGCCGCTGAACGTAGCACGGCCAGCAGCCGTGACTGATCGGTGTTCTTGGCAATATCCGACCGATGCTGGTTCATGGCCGCTTATTCCGCAAAGGCTTCGGGGTGGAAGGCTTCGGCAAGCCTTTCGACTGCATCTATAGTGCTCGGCCCGGGTTGCCCTTGCACTGAATTGATGAGGATGAAGCGCTCATTGAGAATGGCGGGTACATCGGCAATCACCGGAACTGACTTGAGCGTTTCAACGCGTGCCTCGCCAAGTTCCTTATCGGGGTCTTCGACCGCCTGACCGCCCGCCGTACCCGAATAAAACACCACGATATAGTCCGGTTCCTGCTCGGCTACCTGTTCCCAGCTCACCTGCCCATAGCGATTGGCCACGTCGGCAAAGATATTTTGTCCACCGGCAGCGGCGACGGCTTGCGAGAGCAGTGTATGGCCCAACACGCCGTTCGGCGGCGCATCGCCACCATTATAGATGAACACCTTGATCGGCTCGACACCATTGAGTTTTGTTGTGACCGTATCCAGCCGATCCTGCAAATCGACGACCAGTTCCTCGCCACGTTCGGCAACACCGAAAATATGCGCGACCGAGCGGATTTCCTCGAACAATTGGGCGAAGCCGAACAGCCCAAGATTGCAGCCTTCCACATTGAGCCGTGTCTTCATCCCCAGATCGTGAAGCTGATCACGGGTATGGCGGGATTCGCTGAACCCGTCTGGATAACCCGCATAGACAAAATCGGCTTCGGTCTCGATCAGCTCTTCGGTCGAAGCGACCAGCGGGGAGATGATCGGGATCTGGTTATAGGCCGCCTCATATTCGGGGCTGATCTTGAGATTGGCCATGTAGGACGTGCCCGCCATCTGGTCCTCAAGGCCCAGCGCCAGCATCAGTTCTGTCGCGTTGTTGGAGAGCGTAACGGCACGCTCCGGTGCGGAGTCATAAGTGGTGACGACGCCGCAATTGTCGTCAATGTAGGGGAAGGGCGCGTCTGCTGCGGCCACTGGTGCCGCAAGAGTAGCAACACCGAGCGCAAGGACATAGCCCAGCGCATGGCGGCGCGCGAGACGGTTGTTCATATGGAAATCTCCGTTTTGGATGAGAGAGCGGGTAGGGCGTGCAGCGCTGGCAGCGCTTCACGTCCAAACAGGGTGGCCATGGCGTCGGCCTCCGCTTCGGGAACCTCGCCATTGCAATTGAAAATGAGGCGGATGCTGTCGATGCCGGTTCGGTCGCGCAAAGCGATCAATTGGGCCACGCAATCGGCTGCATCCCCGGCGATCATCTGCTCGGCAAGAAACGCTTCGCGGTCGATTGGTTTGATTGTGTCGATCGGCCTGTTCTGCAATTTGGCATAACGCAGCCGCCGCTCGTAAAGCCTGGGCAGAAGGTCATCGACCGCCGCCATCGCCTTCGCTCGGCTCTGAGCAATCGTCACATAGCGTGAAATCGAGAAGTCTGCGGGATAGGTGCCCGAGGCATTGCCGCTGACTTCATCATGCATCCGCAACTGCCGGACCTCGGACGGCTCAAGGCTGAGCAGGAGAGGCAGGCCATGTTGATGCGCGAAGCCGACGCTTTCCGCGCTTGACCCGGCCACATAAACTGGCACGCTTTCACCCTCTGCCAGCATAGGCCCCACGGCGAACCGGGATGTCGGCCATACGCTTTCCTCTGGCACCAAGGTTGCCCCCGCCCAGGCCGAACGGATAAGCGCGAACGCCTCGGAAAACCGCTTTCCCGTCTCTGCGCCATCGATGCCCAAGGCATCGAGTGTTGCCGGAAACGTTCCGCGTCCAATACCGAAATCGAACCGACCGCCGCTTTGCCCATGCAATTGCGCCACCTGCTCGGCAAGAAGCAGCGGGTGGTAAAGCGGCAGCACAACGATAGACGTGCCAACGCGCAGACGTTCGGTGCGCCCCAGAATGGACGCGGCGAGCAGAAGCGTTGACGGATAGGGATCGGGCGGCTGCTGGAAATGAAATTCATTGAACCAGATACCGTCATAGCCCAGGGCGTCCATGCGGGCGCAAAAGTCGAGCACCTGTTGATGGTCGAGTACTTTATCGCCACTATCATGCGACCAAGGTGAGGCGCCCATGATCCCCGATTATCAAACCCTGATGCTGCCCGTTCTTCGGCTCGCTGCAGAGGGTGAAACGCGCGTCGCCGATGTTGCCGATCGCATCGCCAATGACCTCGGGCTGACAGCAGAGGAGCGTGAGCAGATGCTGCCCAGTGGCCGTCAGCGGCTGCTGCACAATCGCATTCATTGGGCCAAATTCTATATGAGCAAGGCCGGTTTGATTGCATCGCCTGCGCGTGGTCGGTTCGTCGCCACCGAAAAGGGTAGGGCGCTCCTCGCCGCGACGCCCGACAAAATCGACGTCGCCTTGCTTATGCGGGAGCCGCAATTTCGGGAGTTCTATCGGAACGAGCAGAGTTCCTCCGACGTCGATGGGGAGTTGACCGAACCTGTTCGCACAGCACCTGCGTCGACGACGCCCGAGGAACAGATCGACGCGGCCTATGCCTCTTTGACCGGCGCGTTGCGTGACGAGCTTCTTGAGCGGATCCTCGAAAACAGCCCAGCCTTTTTCGAGCAGCTCATTGTCGATCTGCTGGTGGCCATGGGCTACGGCGGCAGCCACAAGAACGCCGCGGCTCAATTGGGGCGCTCCGGCGATGGCGGCGTGGACGGTATCATCAACGAGGATCGGCTCGGCCTTGATCGAATCTATGTGCAGGCCAAGCGTTATGCGCCAGCCAATCAGGTTGGCCGTCCTGACGTGAATGGCTTTGTGGGGAGCCTGGTCGGCCTGGGTGCGAGCAAAGGTGTTTTCGTGACCACCTCAACCTTCAGCCAACCAGCGCGGGACTTTGTGAAACACCTGGCCCAACGCATCATCCTGATCGATGGACGGGAACTCGCTGACCTTATGATCGAGCACCAGGTTGGTGTTCGGGGCTATCGCACGGTTGCGTTCAAGCGTCTCGACGAGGACTTTTTTAACGAGGAGTGACTGGTTTCGGGGCTCTGCTGACCTGCTCATATGGGCTCTTGGAGGCCTGCGGGAGCTGGGTATGTCTTGGTCACGTAACGCGTGACTGACTCAATGCCTGGATTATGATTGACCTTGTTTTGTTGGGGCAAAGTCAATGCCCCAACCCACGGGGCGTTGACCCCCTGACGGGGGCCGCTCCGCTTCAACGCCCAGTGGGTCAGGTCAGCGATGATGTGCCCGGGTTTGCTCGAGTCACCAAGATGGTCTTAGGCGGCCTGATTTGGCGTCAACCTCTGTGCTGGAATGCCTTTTTCTCACGGACGCGCGCGGGCGCCCCCTCTTCTTTCTTCTCTTTTCTTTCTTATTGTCCCGGAGAAGGCCGCCTTTGGCGGCCTCTTTGGCATCTGTTTACCCCGAGCTTGTCGAGCGGAGTAAACAGAGGCCAGCAGCCCGCGACATCGGAATGTCCCGGGCTGCTTCTCTTCTCTTTTAGTGAGAGTTGCGGCGGTTGATCGAGGGGCCGAACTTTGGCGCCTTAACCAACAGCTTGAAGCCGACCCAGGGAAACAGCACCGACAGCATCTGTGCATGGTTGCGGATGACGGACGTTGTGGGCTCTGCTGTGGCGAGCAACGTGTTGAGCTGGTCGCGGTGATCGGGGGAAAGCGCAGCCTGAACCGGAGGCGACATCTTGCACACGGTTTCCACCAACGGCGCCCAGTCCTTGGCGTTGCGTATGGTCAGCACGGCTGCGGTTGCCTGATGCATTGCCGCGAGGGCAACGGGGCGTGCCGTTGGTTCAGCGCAGGATGCATAGGCTTCCGCCGCAAACAACCAAGGCAGTACCGCACCAACGCCCTGAGTGATCGCGGTGTCGATATCGCGGCCCTTGATCTGACGCGCGATCGTCGTCCATTCCGGCCGCATCCATTCGAGCGGCTTGCCCTCGGCAAGAGCCGCGCGCATGGACGCCCGCTGAGGGCCAAAATGCTGGCCGACCTGGCTGGCCAAAGACCGGCGATAGCGCTTTTGACCGTCCGCCTTGCGCGCTGCCGGATCCATGAGGATGGTCTCCTGGTCGACCACGTCTCGTTCCCAGACGTTGTGCAGCGGAAGGGGCGGGGCGAGCCTGGGCATGATGCTCAATTCCCAGAGCTGAATCCTGCCCTGCTCGACGCAGGCGGCGGCGACGTCGGCGTCGAGGGCAAAGATGCGGCCGCCCATGCCGAGATAAATGTCGCGGAAGGCCAACTGGCTCAGGCGGTCGAGATTGTCAGTATCCGTAACCCAGATGTGACGGATTTTGTTGGCCGCGTAAAAGACGCCCCGCTCCAGAATGGTGGAGAGGGACGCGGCCGCCAGTTGCACATCGACGGCCACGGCCTGGCCGTCGAGCACGAAACTCACGTCGGGCTGGCGCCAGGAGCCATCGAGCGCCCTGATTTGGCGTTCGACCTCAATGTCCGTGACGTTGGGATCCTGCGACAAGCAGAAGGCTAGCATGTGCTTGAGGTTGGAATGGTCAGTGCCTTCGCCCAACCCAGCGAATTTGACTGCACCGATGTCGTGCAGATTTGCAGCGGTGCGCCGCCGGCAGGGCGGAGCATCCGCGTTGGCATGATGCTTGAAGTGCGCGCCCCGGCCGTCACGCGGGGCGTCCGCGGATGCCGGATTCTGTGCAGCAAACAAAGGCTCATTACAGTCCGGGCACCGAAAGCGCGGATGACCGGCGACATAAGCCTTCCGCACATCGGCACGGAGTTCGCTGAGCCCAACTTCTGTCAGAGGATCGAGGATGTTTCGGGCCAAACGGACCTGCTGGCCCAAGGGCATGGTGGTGTCGACGACGGTTTCGATGGCGCGAAGCTGAATGGTCTTGTTCATGGTCTGCGTCCTATTTTTTGCGTTTTTTCAAGAAATCAGTTGAGAAGAGGGCGGGCCGCTGCCGCATCGGCGCGATCCAAAGCTTTGTGGAGTTTGCGAAGCGAGGTGAGGCGGCCCGTGCGGACGGCACGAACGATCGGCGCGACAAGCTCGTCGGGCAGACCGCGGCGCTGCACTTCGCGCCGGGCGATTTCTGCGATCTCGTCAACGTCCGGCGCATTGATACGAATGACGGTGCAGCGATCGCGCACCGGCCTGGCGATGCGATTGAGGTCGTTGCAGAGCAGGATCCAGTTGATGAAGCTGAGATCGACCCTGCATTGCAGGAAGTGATCGACATGCGCGGCCGCGGTGTCGCGCTGCAAAAGCGGCAGCATGACCTCTGTCGCATCGGACCGGGCGTGCGCTGACAGGTTCTGAAGCTTGTCGAACTCGTCGAGGATGATGACTGGATTGGCCACCTGCTCGTGCGCTAAGAACTGCACGACCTCGGAAGGCCGGGCATGGCTCCAGACGCTGTCTGCACTGACGATTGGCGTGCTGGTGGTCATGGCGGTGGCGTCGAGGTAAAGCGCCGGCAGCCCGCTGGCCGCAGCTAGGCGCATCGCCATCGTTGTCTTGCCACACCCAGGTGGTGCTTCGATCAGGACAGGCTTGAACTGGAAGTGGAGTGCGCCCCGGCGCACCATGGATAGAGCACTCTGCCGGATCGCCTCGAGCGGCCGGGCAAAATTTGGAGCCGCCTCAAAGACGGTTGCGACCAGCTCGTCGATGGCGTGAGCCTTTGCCGGGCCCTTGAGGGCCAGAGGTTCACTCAGCGCGCGGGCGATCTCGATGGCGCGAAAATGGGAGGCACGATCGCTGCGCTTTCCGCCGTATGCGGACGGGTCCGGCTCAGGACTGAGACGAACAAAAGCCGTTTCTGATCCCCAAAGCATGCGGGGACGTCCCACTGCGGTGCGGTGGAGCGTGTCGATTTCGGCGTCATTGAACAGGCGCTCCACGGGATTGGAGCCATCACCAAGATCACCAGGATCGTCAAACTCATGAGATGGCGTTGCCTGTGGCAGGGCATTTTTTGCAGATTTGGACATTTTCGGCAGACTCCAGCGCTAGCCGCTCCGCGGATGCGGAGGGCAAGCAGGCAGAGTTTTGGAAAGGACCACGCAGCCGGGCTCACGCGAGCGTGGGGCTCGCGAGGGTCAGCGGCATGATCGGCGGAACAGGGGGCTAGCGCAGCGAGCGCACCAAGGTGGTGCTGCGAGGCGCAAGCCGGCTGTCACCGTCATCGAAAATGTCAGGCAGAGAGTTGCAGCGAATCCAATCGCAGCGATAGATGAGCATAGCCATTCGGCCACTCCTGTGTGAGCAGGTCGGTCGTCTGGTCAGGCCGCTGGAGTTGTTGACGCAACTCTGGCGGCTGCCTTGATGACAACCGGGACTCCGGGCGGAGTCCTCAAAGCAGGATGCATCAAGCGATCGCGGCCGTCATCGCAAACCGTTAAGAATGGTTAACGGAACCGGGGCAACAACACGCAAAATGCGTCGAAGGATTCGAATTGACCGATGACGAAGCGCTGAAAGTCCTTGTGGCCCTTGGGGATTCCACACGCTTCGATATTTTTCGAAATGTGCAGCGGGCCCCCGGATTATCTCCCTCTGACCTCAAAAGCGAAAAATCAGCATCGACCATTTCCCATCACTTCAAGCTGCTGGTCGATGCAGGGGTGCTCGAAACCATGCGTGACGGCAAGCACGTGCGATACCGTATTCACAGTGGGGCCATGATCAATTTTGCGAAGTGGGCGGCAGAGCAGGCCGAGCTCGCGACTTTGGATGACCTTGCAAAATACCTTGCGGACAACCCGACTTAGTTCGTGCAAGATCGGCGTCAAAATCCTGCCTGGCGTGGCGGCCTTAGAGTTTGCCATGGTCAAAAGAATTGTTCCGACCTTCTCACAAACAAGTGGCAGAAAAACCCAACATGAAAGGTTTTCGCTCCGCTCCGCGCCGCAAGTCCTCAGCTTCCAGAAAGCCAGACCGCTTAACGCCTCTTCTTGCGGTCATCGCCATAATCGCGGTTTGCGCCCTCGGCTGGGTGTCGGTCGACCAATTCATGCCGTCAGGCTTGCCGCAACAGAGCACCGGGCAGGGGGCGTCTTCCGAAAGCGTGACCGCCTCCTTTTCGATGTGCGGATCAAACCGCTATACCTGCGTCGTGGACGGGGACACGGTATGGTATCAGGGCATGAACCTGCGTTTGCAGTCTTACGACACACCCGAGCCCTATGACGGCATCTGCGGCGGCGAGCAGGAAGTGGCTTTGGCAAAGCGCGCCAGTGCTCGGCTGCTCGAGCTGCTCAACTCAAATCCCTTCACGGTCGAGACCTTTGGCGTGGATGGCACCGGCAGCCGCACGTTGGCGACTATCCGCATCGCTGGACGAGACGTCGGTGACATCCTGATAGAGGAGGGGCTGGCGCGCCGATGGCCGGACGGCGTCGAGTTCTGGTGCTGATGACACCATCGCCGACCAGACAGCGTGTTCGCGTCATTGATCTTGAGACAGCAGGGAACGCAGCAACCGATGTCTGTGAGATCGGCTGGCAGGATGTGGTGTTGGAAGACGATGGGCGTTGGCACCTCGATGAAGAACGGGGCGCGCTGTTCGTAAACCCGGGCAGGCCAATCGGCCCAGAGACGATGGCCGTGCATCATATTCTTGATCGTGAGGTCGCCGATGCACCGTTTTGGAAGCAAGTGGCGCCGGAGGTCCTGCAGCCAGACGGTGGGGTTCTGGCCCTGGCTGCCCACCGCGCGGCGTTCGAGCAGCGATTCTGTACCCCTCAACTGAGCGGGGGCGCGAAATGGATCTGCACCTGGAAGTGCGCCCTTCGACTTTGGCCAGGCCTGACCAGCTTTTCAAACCAGATGCTTCGGTATCAGCGGATGCCGGAGGGGCTGGTGCATGAGCTCGGCCTTCCCGCGCATCGGGCACTGCCCGACGCTTATGTGACTGCCCATCATTTGAGGGACATGCTCAACGAAGTGACAGCAGAGCAGCTTTTGGCATGGAGCGCCGAACCCGGCCTTCTCCCCCGCGTGCCGACAGGACCATATCGCGGCAAAGACTGGGATCGCGTCGACGAGGAAACGCTGGAAGCCCTTGCCAGAGAGCGCGACGTTGATGTGCGATACAGCGCTCAAGAGGAGCAACGGAAGCGAGGGCTGCGCGATGAGGAGCCGCCTGTCGTCCCGGCACAGCCAAGTCTTTTTTAGCTGGTCAGCACAAGCAAGAGTTCACAGCTTATCCCCACCCGACTTCCAATCTTGACTCTTCTGTGATCCAAGTGAGAACAAATAGCGAACATAAGGTTCGTTGCTTGGGAGCTCATCGTGGAAGTGCGGGGTGTCACATCGGGGCGCAATTCTGCCTACGCCGAGCTGGTCACCGCGACCAATTTCTCTTTCCTTCGCGGCGCAAGTCACCCCTTCGAAATGGTGGCGCAAGCGGCGGGTCTTGGTCTTTCCAGTATCGGCATCTGTGACAGGAACAGCCTGTCGGGGGTGGTGCGAGCCTATTCCGCCTGGAAGGATATCCGTCAGGATTATCCTGAGTTTCGCCTCGTGGTTGGCACCCGGCTGGTCTTCTCCGATGGGACCCCCGACATCGCCGTCTATCCTCAAGACCGCGCCGCCTATGGGCGCCTAAGCGCTCTGCTAACGCTGGGAAACCGCCGTGCTCCCAAAGGCTCCTGCGATCTCAGTTTGCAAGACCTGGTCGATCACGCCGACGGGCAGTTGATGATTATTTTGCCGCGCGACGAGAGCCTTGAGCAGGACGTCGATGTCGCAAGGCTGATCCATGGCCACGCAACCGGGCGCGTCTGGGTGGCGGCTGCTCCACGACTTGACGGCCATGACGCGGCCCGGCTCAACCGTATCGCGAGCAATAGCGCAGCCCATCTCTTGCCAATGCTCGCCACCACGGACGCGCTCTTCCACGAACCTGGACGCAAATCCATCCAAGATGTTCTCACATGCATCCGGGAACACGTAACCATCGAGGAAGCCGGCTTTCGTTTGGCGGCGAATGCCGAGCGACACATCAAGTCGCCTGAGGAAATGATGCGCTTATTCTCAGCGCATCCTGGTGCGATCGCCGAAACAGGCCGGTTCCTCGAAAAGATCACGTTTACCCTCGATCAGCTGAAATATATCTACCCGGAGGAAACTGTCGGCAACGGAGAGACCGCCCAGCAGACACTGGAACGGCTGGCCTATGGCGGCGCTCAAACCCGCTATCCGCACGGCGTCCCCGACAAGGTGCAGAAGGGGCTTGCCCACGAACTGGCCCTCATCGCCGAGATGAAGTACGCGCCCTATTTTCTAACGGTTGCCGATATCGTCCGCTTCGCCAGGCAGGAGCGTGGCATCCTGTGCCAGGGGCGCGGCTCGGCTGCCAACTCCGCGGTCTGTTTCTGCCTTGGCATCACCGAAGTCGATCCTATGCTGGTCGATCTGTTGTTCGAACGCTTCGTTTCGACCGAGCGTGATGAGCCTCCGGACATCGACGTCGATTTCGAGCACGAGCGGCGCGAAGAGGTGATGCAGTACATCTATCAGAAGTACGGCCGGTCCCGGGCGGGTCTGACAGCCACCGTCACCACCTATCGCGGCAAGGGCGCCATTCGTGACGTCGGCAAGGTGTTTGGGCTTTCCGACGACACTATCTCCGCCATTTCGGGCCTCAACTGGGGATGGGGCAGGGTGGATATCCCCGAAGACCGGCTTCGCTCGATCGGCATCGCGCCAGACGATCACACCATCAGCATGGTGATGACCATCGCCGAAACCATCTATGGCTTTCCCCGCCACCTCGGACAGCATGTCGGTGGCTTCGTCATCACACGCGATCGTCTCGACCAGTTGGTGCCGATCTCCAACGCTGCCATGGAAGATAGGACGGTTATCGAGTGGGACAAGAACGATCTCGACGAGCTCGGCATTCTCAAGGTCGACGTCCTGGCGCTCGGCATGCTCACCTGCATCCGCCGGGCGTTCGGCTTGATCCGCCAGCATTACGGGCATCAGCTGACCCTTGCGACCGTCCCGCAGGAGGATCCCAGGGTCTATAAAATGACCCACCGGGCAGACACGATCGGCGTTTTCCAGATCGAAAGCCGGGCGCAGATGAGCATGTTGCCTCGGCTCAAGCCTTCGGAATTCTATGATCTGGTCATCGAGGTGGCCATCGTTCGCCCCGGGCCGATCCAAGGCGACATGGTGCATCCCTATCTCAAGCGCCGCCAGGGACTCGAGCCAACCTCCTATCCGTCCACAGAGCTCGAGCATGTGCTCAAGAAAACCTATGGGGTGCCTCTCTTCCAAGAGCAGGCAATGAAGATCGCCATCGTCGGCGCCGGCTTCACCCCCGGTGAGGCCGACAAGCTCCGACGCGCCATGGCGACCTTCAAACGTACCGGTGGGGTAGGAATTTTCCGCGACAAGTTCATCAACGGGATGTTGGGGAACGGGTACACCCGGGACTTCGCCGAGGCCTGTTTCCGCCAGATCGAAGGGTTTGGCTCCTACGGTTTCCCTGAGAGCCATGCGGCCAGTTTTGCCCTTTTGGTCTACGTGTCCTGCTGGCTGAAGTGTCATTATCCGGACGTTTTCGGGGCCGCGCTCCTCAACTCGCAACCCATGGGCTTTTACGCGCCCTCGCAGATCATCCGGGACGCGCAGGACCATGGCGTCGACGTGCGGCCGGTCGACCTCAACCTCTCCGATCTCGAAGTCGTCATGGAGCGCACCAATCAGGCTGGGCTGACACTGGCGCCACGGCATGCCGAGATGGAAGACGATATCTGGGGCAATATGGGAATAAGGCTGGGCTTCAATCTCGTGGCCGGGCTTCGCACCGACCATGCCAACCTGATCATTGCCCGCCGGCGCGGCGGGTATGACAGCATCCGTGATCTCTGGCTGCGAACACGCCTTCCACCGGCGGTTCTGAAAACCCTCGCCGATGCAGACGCTTTCCAGTCGCTTGGGCTATCGCGCCGCGACGCGTCATGGGCAATCGCCGGACTGATTGGGGACCATGGTGCCGAGTCTCTGCCACTGTTTGAAGCCGCCAATGCCCCTGAAGCTTTTGTGGACGAGGAGAGCCATCTGCCGCCGATGCCACTTGGCGAAGAAGTCATCCACGATTACCGCAGTCTCTCGATTTCGCTGAAGGCGCACCCGATGAGCTTCCTGCGCGAGGGTCTCACCGGGCGTGGCGTTGTTGTGGCCGACGCCCTGCGAGCTCTGGTGCCGGGTCGCTACGTCAACGTCGCTGGTCTGGTCCTGGTGCGCCAGCGCCCCGGCACGGCGAGCGGCGTCATTTTTGCCACGCTCGAAGACGAGAGCGGGGTGGTCAATGTGATCGTCTGGCCGAAAGTCTTTGAAGCTAATCGCCGAGTGGTATTGGGCGCCAGGGTGCTGGGGGTTCGGGGCAAGCTGCAGCGGGAAGGCATCGTCATCCACGTCATTGCCGAAAAGTTCGTCGATCTCACGAGCGATATGGCTTCGATCGCCGGCGGCGTGAGTATCGGCGAACGGACCATTGCGCGCGCTGATGAGATCAAGAGCGGCGGACCTAAGGGGCGCAACCGGGAGCAGGAACAATATGACGCTGCCAGCGCCGAAAGGCTGCTCGACGCCTTGCCAACCGGGCGAAATTTTCACTGATGCGCCCCATTCGCACCCTCGAGGATTTCCGGGATACGCACCGGGCCATCCACGCCTATTGCAGCCACTATTGGGTTTGCACGCATGACGCTCAACTGCGGTTGGAGTCCCTGGCCGAACGGCTCGGCTGGAGCTTTGACTTTTATGAGGGACGCGACCGCCTGGCATCCCGCCTGCGCTGCTCGATATGCGGCTGGCACTTTCCGACTTTCGCTCTTGGGCATGCAGGCAAGCGGCCTGAATTTTCCGGTTCGCATGGGGCAGGGGTGGTCCCTCTGCCAAGAGAGGAATTTATTGCCTTGCAGCGCGCTCGGGAAGCCAATGTCGCCGGCGAAATGCCTTGGGTTGGCGTCCGAAAAGGCGGCAGAAAGTTTGGGCGATGAACGCTAACACAAACAGGCAACACGCGTCCTTGTTCTGAGCTGTATCGCTTCAGGCGTATAAATGCCGATTTCTGCTGCACTTTCTCACGTGACCGTTGGTGAGTTTCCTAACAAACAGTTGGCAGTGGCGAGGGCGCTATTGCACGTCGCATCAGGGGCCGGCAGCAGACTGGCAGGTTTTGGGCGTCCATATTGGAACAGCTGCCGTCACGTTCTCTGACGCGTTTTAGCCGTTACTTCGTGCCACCCCTGCTTCGGAATGAGGTCCTCGTCGAAGAGCAGCGGACGCGCTGTGGGATCGCTGTGTTTGGCATCCAGCCTTTACGGTCTTCGCACCGCCGGTCACTGCAGTTCCGGCAATTCTTTCTACAGCTATTACGGCATGGACGGCGCCAACCATTTGCTGGGCCAGCAGAGTCAAGCGATGACTTCACGTTGGATCTCAACGGGATGCGCGGCACTGGCCACGGCTACGACCCCTAGTCCCTCACCTCGGCAGGCGGGCCTCAAGTCAAGGCGACCTTGCCGTCCGGCAGCACATTGGGTTAGGGACATCGTTTGCCTTTATCGCAATCTGGGTGGCACTAACCAAGGCGAAAGCTGCGGCACTGCACAGCAGACCAGCTACATCCCGGGGTAAAGGTGCGGCACTTCCACCACCGGGGTCTGCTCAGCAGCCTTTGTCCAAGTCAGTGGCGCTGTGTGCGCGAGAGGATCAAGCGGCGGCCCATGGTATCTGGATTCCTGTGCAGCAGGAATTCACATGGGAAGTAACCCGGGCGGGGGTTTGCTGGTACACGCCGATCGAACGGCTGAGCCTGATGGGTGTGCAGGTGCTGATCTAGCCTCACTGCGGCCTCAGTTGTTGAAGAAACTCGGCCAATCCTACGGGATTGGCCGTTCTTCCATGAGGGACAATGAGAAATACCGCATTCTTCGGCTTTGCATTCATCGCATTAATTGGCACAGCGTACGCAAAAGATGTAGCGCCAACGTTTGTGAACACGCCAGGGCAATCTGGCACCTTCGGTTACATCGCACCGGCGGCGGATGCTGTGCCCTTTGGGCCCGAAGAGCGCGCTCGGTTCATGGCCTCGGTAATTGAGCGACACGGCGACCGATTTGCAGGCATGTGGTGGGACACCGACTCGAAGTCAGACCGCATCGTGGTGCGGTTGACTGGTCCCGGCACCGTCTCAACGGAGCTACACCAGATTGATGGAAAGCCGGTCGAGGTTTTCTTTGAAACCGGTGCGTTGAATACACTCGCAGAGCTCAGGGCCGCTCAAGGGGACACTGAAACAATATCCAAGTACATTACGCCGCTTCTTATGAGCTACGCGGACGAGAAGACCGGCGAGTTGGTGCTGGGCATTTCAGTCGGAGATGAAGTGGCTCGGGGTAAGGCTGAGGCACTATCTGCTGAGCTTGGCGTGCCGGTGAGGCTCGAGGAGACGGCGCCTGGACAACTGGATTACGGGATCGTCAGCGACGATCAGCCCCTATCACCAATAGTGGGTCCAGCCCCAGGAATGGGCCCACATCCGGAGCCGAGAGTCCAGAGCAGCGTGGTCGAAGACGAAGAGCATGCGAAAGACGAGCCGGACACCGGGCCGTTAGCGGCCGCCCTGCAGGAGCGCTTCCGCGATCGTATCGCTGGAATTTACATCGAGCGAGAGCCGGACTTCCATGTCCTCGTCAGGCTCACTGGTGATAGGGACGCTGGCACCCTGCAATACCGGCTTGGCGAAGATCTGGTGCGCGTGGTCGTGCGCACGGGCGCACCCCATACGATCGACGAGCTTCGGGCGGCGCTCGACCAGCGGGAAACGATCATACGCTTCCTCCCCACCAACTACGGCGGCTATGTCGACGAGCGAACGGGTGACCTGGTGTTGACGGTCGACATCGGCAGCGAAGCGGCAGTGGGTAACCAGGCCGCGCTGTCCGAAGCCCTTGGTGTGCCGGTGCGGGTTGTCGCCGAGGAGCGAGCGATGCTGTTGCCAATGCAACAGCCAGCGGAAGCGAAGTAACCCACAGCTGCCCGTTTGGCCTCCGGTAGATGATGATCTCCAGCCAAACGGCGGCCTGAAGGCCGACCGTGGATAACCTCGGAATTTTGTGCGCGGCGCTCGTGGCAAGAATTGGGCGACACCTATAGGGTCTCGGTCGCGACAGAGAACGGAGGTTTGAAATCATGGGCTCTGCCGGCGATGCCAGCTCCGAAGGCAAGCGTTGGAAAGCGGCCTTGTTCACAATCCTGATCTGCAGTTGTGCGCCTGTATGTGCCCAGGATAGTTCTAGCCTGACGGCAGCGGCGGGGCGCCTTGACGTGCCGAACATAGACTGTGCCTGGTATGGCCGGGACGTCGCGCTGGATGGGATATTGCTGAAGCAGACGGCAGTGCGTCCCGAAAAGGGAGCTGCCTCCTACTACCTGCTCGAACCGCAAGCGCCGCTCTGCGTGAATGGAGATCAGCCTTCCCTAGCGGAGCAGGGGTTGGACAGCGTGAAGGCCGTGCAGATCGCCGCTTCAGTAAAGGATTTTGAGCGTCTAAGCACTCTGATCGGCAGGCCAGTAACGGTACGCGGCCGCCTTTTCGGCGGAACCACTGCCCATCACTTTGAACCCGTTTTAATCGATCCGGAAACCATCGAGCCGCAGAGCGCTGCAACGATCGCGTTCCAGGATTTCTGGTCCGACTTCCGAACTGCGGTGACCCTGCAGGACTGCGCTGCCATGGCCGACATGGCGGCCATTCCGTTTGAAAGCTTGGGTAGCCTCGATAGCGATGCTGTGCACCAATTGGACCGCGAGGCGGTAGCGGAACAATGCCCGTCCTGGCTTCAAGGCCACGCTCTCATGCGCGAGGGCTCCGCAAGCGGGGCATTCACGACGGCGGGCGCGTTGCCGCCGACAAATTGGCGTAGCGCGCCGCTGACAGACGAGTACGCCCGTTTTGATGCCTTCGAGTTTGTGTATGAGCAGGGCAAATGGCAGTGGCAGAGATACTATCGCCAAAACCAGAGCGATGTGCGGCTGGACTAGCCAAACCGCCCCTTAGAGGCGCCGATCTCTAGATCGGTAAGCCTGGCCTGAATCCACTTGCTGTCATTTCAGGTGGGATCCACAACCGGAATACCGTGCTCTTCGAGAAAAGTGGTGACCCAGGCGCGATCGCGCAACGCCTCGCTATTCATGATGGCCGGATTGGCGCGGAAGAATGAAGACTGGAAGTTGGCCCCCGACTGATCGGTGGCGTTTGGGTCGGCGCCCATCTTGAGCAAGAGCACGACCGCCTCGGAATTGTTGATGCGGGCGGCGTGCAACAACGCTTGCGTACCGGACCTATCAGCGAAGTGGATGTCGGCGCCGCGCTCAAGCAAGAGTTCGACATTCTTCTGCCGCCGCGTGTCTAGAGCGTTGAAGAGAGGGGGGCGCCCCCTGCGTGCATTAAGCACGTTCGGGTTGCCGCCATGATCTAGCGCCGCTTCGAGATAGTTGATGCTTTGATGCTGTGCGGCAAGGTGCATAGCCGTTTCGCCATGCCAACCCTGCGCATTGGGGTCGGCCCCGAGATCGAGCAGCCATTTGAACCGGCCTGTATCGCCACGCAAAATCCGCCATTGCAGAAGCGTGACGCCATCGACTCCCTGGGTTTCGAGCGATACGCCGCCGGCGATCAATGCTTCGACCCGTGCCTCGTCGTTGGCGATCAGCGCATCGGCAAGGGCAAGGGTTGTCGGGTCGCTGAAGAACTCTGACGGGTTTTCGGTGGCGTCCCTGACCATGCCCACAATCCATATTGCAACAAACAGTCCCCCAATAACGGCCGCAATAACAAGCGCCGCCCGCTTCATGGCTTAGGCCATCTTCTCATCGATGCTTCTCCTTATAGCGCTCCAGCAGATCCGAGAGTGGCGTATGGAGCAGATTGCCGCTGAGGCGCGGCGGGGGGCCGTAGCCGAAAGCGAAATCGTACCGACCATCGCGCTCGATGGTCAGGTCGAGGATGGTCCAGGGCTGTTTTCCGCCTTTAGCCATGATGTCGCGCACGGTCAGAAGCTTTTGCTTCGTGGCCATGCTTAGTCGAAAGTTGAGGTCTTCGAGTTCACCGCCGGGTTTGCGCGCCAGAACCGCCGTCTGGGTACTCGACCGCCGACCTTCCTCGATCAGCACCTCATGATTGACCGCGATGTGCACCCAGTCGCGATCTTCCCATTCGCCGTCATAAAGGCTGGTGATGTCGGCAATGACGGAGCGAACCACGTCATCCTGAAGCGCTGCGATGTCGGACAAGGAGGTCTGAAAGAAGCCAGTCACAAAACGTTTGATCACCTGTGCATCCTCGGTTCCTGCGTTGAAGGCGGTCGCCACAGTCGTCTCTCGCGCTCTTGCGTCGGGGGCTGAGCCCGAAAGCGGGTATAGCAAACAATAGCAGACGACATTGTCCTGACCCCGGATTTCTCATTTCGTCCCTAGGACGCCTGTGCTCCCAGCCACCTTGGGAGGAAGTGCGCAAAAAAGTTTCCAAGGAAATAGGTGCAGCGGTCGTCCTATGTTCAACGCTTTGGAAGGTTTTTACGATGGGCCCGAGGGAAAATCGCGCACGAATGCGAAAAGAAGGGCGTCGAGAACCGCTGAGGACAGCAATCATGACCATTTCTCGGCTATTGCAGGCAACAGCCCTTGCGGGATTGTGCACCGCCCCGGCGGCGGCGATTGAAATCATTCCCATCGAGGGACGCCTGGCAATTGGAGCCACAGGTGTCCACTGCATGACCGAGCCTTGCCCATGGCTAGGCGTGGTGGAGTTGGACAACGAACAGCGCGACCCGGTGCGACCGTTATGGAGCGGCAAGGACCTGCCGAAGCTGCGCGCCAGCCCGGCAGATGAGGCCCGGATCAGGGCGGCCTGGGACAACCGGGAATGCCTCGAAGTCGAGGGCGCGTTCTATACCGACGCACCCGATATCGACGGCGCGCCCTTTGTTCAGGTGCACCGCATCGTCGGAGCCTGCTCATGAACCGATACAGCTCTGCGATGCTGCTGGCGCTGTTGCCCGTCCCGGCATTGGCCGACGAGGTGCAGGAACTGAGCCAGCACATCGGCAAGGCGGTTGGCGCCTTTGAAGCCGTCGCTCAATACCATCGGCAGTGCGATAGCCTTGATCCGGGAGGGGCGATTGCACACAAGGATGCGGTAGCGGCCTGGGCTCATGACAATTCGCGCGCCGATTACGAGAGGGTGATGAAGGCGCTGATCGAACAGTTGCCCGAACTGGCAAAGCAGCTGGATCCGCAGCGTGCGGATCTGGCGGCGCGGGTCGCGGCCGATCTGGACCGTTCCCCGCAGCAGTGCGCCAATCTGGCTGAACTCTTGGAGGATGAGCAATTCGACGTCGAGCACAGTGTGCGCCGGCTGTTGTCTTTATCCTATGACGTGGGGATCGACATTCCCGACGTTCCCGATAGCACGCCCGCGATAAAAACGCTCGAGGACGTGGAGATCCTACGCATTGCGACGCTCTCGGCGCGCCTGGAGGCCAAGATGTCCGAGATCGGCAGCGAACAAGGCGCACGCGTCTCGTCTTCCCTGCGGCAGGCCAGATCGGACCATGCTGAGGCCTGGCTCGAGGCGGATGGCCTGCAGGTGATTTTCGGGCAGGTCACGACCGAGGACGAGCTGCGCGAGTGGCGCGGTGATGTGCAATCCACCTTCAACGTCGACTGCCGCTCCTTTTCGGATGAGGCGCATGAAGAACGCATGGCCGCATCCGTCGGCGAGGACATGGTGGTTGTCGGCATGCCACGCACAGTGGTGGATTCGCCGGTAGGTGGGAGCGTCGTTCTCGACAGGTGCAGCCTTTTTAACGTGGGGGAAGTGGACCGGCCTTTCGTCGAGGAAGACGACGAGGCGGGACTGATGCTGCGGCCGCTCGAATTCGCGGAGGCCTATGCCGGCCCCAACAAAGGCATCAGATTGGATGATGTCGATCGAGTGCTCTACGCGTCCAGCTTCGACAATCGCCTCGATGGGTTCGGCAACGGCTATGTCGACCGCCAGGAGGCAATCTACGTGCTGCTGCGCGACGGCAGTGCCTATCGGCATGAATGGAGCTTTCCTTTCACCGACCTGGCGATCGAACGCTCGCGGCAGCGTGAGCCGGGGCGATGGTATAGCTGGGCGGAGCAAGAAGACACGGTCACGCTGCGCGGCAGCGAGGAGAATGGTAAAGAAGCAGTTGATCTGACCACGGCCCAGCGACTTAAGCCGTTTCCCGAGCGCTCGCTCGATGCCGACTACTACTACCTTCAAGTGGGCATGGGCGGCACGCGGCAGGACCGGCGCTTCGCGTTTTCCGCCGACGGTGCTGTTTCCTACAGCCGCAGCGGCTTCGTCGCGGGCAATGTCGGAACCAGCTACATCATCGTCAACGGAGAAGACGATCCGGTTGTCACGGCGCGATACCGCTTCGAGGATTTCGCGCTGATCCTCGAAACGACGGAAGGCGAGGAGCGGCATTTTTTGGCGATGCCGCAGTCGGCAAGTTTGCCCCTGCCTGACACGCTCCTGATCGATGGAACGGCCTATTGGCTGGACGACGATTGATGGGGCGCGAGCCTTAACTGTTGATATTGTTGAATAAATTGCAGGAGTTAAGTTTGGCTGCTATAGATTCGATGAGGCCTGCTGAGGCCCCGCAAAGGAGTAACAAGGAGACAAAGAGCATGATCGATCGCATTCTTGCCGCTGCGGCCGTCATACTTGGGCTTTCTGCTGGCGCCGTGGCGCAGCCGGCCGAAGAAAGCTACGCGCTGGCTGAGTCCGTGTTTGGCAAAACGTCTCAGGCTTTGCTGGAAGACCTGGATGGAGAGTGGTTGCCCATGTCGCTGCTGACCGGCGGGATCGATGTGCCCGCTGATCCGGGCATGATCGCGGAGTTTACCGAGCGCTTCTGCGGGACGGAACGCGGCGGCAAGATCATCGAGAGCCGTCTTGCGGGCCTCACCATGACATCGAGCAGGCCCAACAGCGATGCGCTTGTAGAATGGTATGACTGGGTCGGTGGCGGGAAGTTCCGCTACAATGTCGATCCCGAAGCCTATGCTGCCTATGTCGGTATAGCCGGCGAAGGCCCCGACGCAGGCGACAGGCGCGCGCAGATTTGGGCGCAGTTGCCCAGTTGGGTCAGTCTTTATCGCCCGGGAGACGACGTTCTCGTCGTCGTGCCGGATAAGGGCGGCACCTCAATCTTTGTGCGCTGCCCCGATGCCTAAGCTGCCCATTTGGGGGCTAATCTGCCTCGGCGCGGCGATCACGGCACCGCCGGCCGGGGCGCAATACAACGCGCTCGACCTTCACCTCGAGCACCAGCTCTGGACGCGACTGCAAGATCATCAGAACGAGCTCAGGTCGGGGGGGGCCAAGTCCTCCGAACCGGAGCGTGCCGTGGTCGCTCCGGACGATGTCGGTCTCGACGCTCTTGCGACGTTGATCGACCTCCCTGAGGTGCTGGCCTATGTGGTGCACCGCAGCGCCGAACTCGGGGCAGGTTTGCCTACCTTGCCGGCCGACCGAGCGACGCGATGGGCAGAAGCGGTGCGCCAGACCTACGACCCGGAGAAGATGATCCCAGTGGCGCTCGATGTTCTGAGGCAGCACATGGATAGCACGACGATCTCCGAAACCATTGCCTTTCTGCAATCACCTGCCGGAGAAAAGCTGCGTCAGGCTGAACGAGCCTTCAGGACCCGCCATTTGATGCCCTACGATCTGCTCGCGGAACGTGAGAAGGCTTTGGCAGAGGCTTATCCACACCGCCATGGGCTCTATTTTGATCTTGGCGGAGCCATTCACAGCGATCCCGATTTTTCCGACATGGAAATGCTGTTGCGTGCGCTTTTAGCGCCAAGCCTAGGCGAGGCTGTGACCGACGGCTACGTCGCCTCGGCTTCGGAGGCTTTTCGGGCAGCATTGCCCGAGAGCCGGACGATCTATGCCATTGAACTGCTGCCTAACCTCCCGGAAAGCGACCTCGCCGCCATCTTGGAATTCTTTCGTACGCCAGCGGGCCAAGCATTTGCACGGGCAAAATCCGGCCTGTCGGCGGCCGTCATCGAAGCTGAGATCGACATGCTCACAGCGCGAATGGCGGATTAGCTCAAGGCAAGCCCGCTGTGAAAATTCTGGTAGCGGACCAATGCTTGCTCTTCGCCCGACGTTTCATAAGCAAAGACAACAATTTGGAGAATGCCATGCGCACCATGCCTCTATCCCTGCTTCTTCTGGTCAACACCGCGCTTTCAGCGCAGGCACAGGATAGTACGGATGTACTGCGCCAAGCCCTCGACCGCATGCCGGAAATGGTGCTGACTAATCCTGCGGCCATGCAGGTGTCATTCCTCGATGCCCAGGCCTGGCTAGCTTTGAGCGGCGGCGAGGCGACCGACGCCGCCATGATGCGGTTGTCGATCGCCCGCAATATCGCGCCGCTCGACGTGCTGAACTATGGCGGGCTCTCCAGCTGGGAAGAAAAGGCCGGCATCGCGTTTGACGACATCAGCTATTTCGCCGGTTTCGGTCAGCCGCCGATGACGATCGGCTATTGGGGTTTCGACAGCGCCGACACCGCCAGCCAATTGATCGTCAATCTCAAGCAACGCGATTTCACGGCTGTAGCGGGAGCGGTCGACGGCACGGTGGGCAATGGCGAACCAAACGTCACCAATCTCCAGAACCGCGATCCTGCCAATCCTTGGCTCGGTGCGCTTGGCAAATCGTCTTTTGCACTGGCGTTTGATGACGTGGTGATCCAGGCGACTGCGCCCGAAGCGATGGATGCCATGACACGCATCGACCCGTCCGCAGGGAACAATGAAATCCTAGTGGCCGCGCTCAATGGACTGAGTGCAACCGTTGGCGTCGATCAGGGACAAATCGTCCAGGCCGTGGTCATTTCCCCCGCCTTCGGGCTTGAGGGCGTTGATCCTGCCGCAGTGCTCGGCAGTGGCAATATCGACGAAGCCAAAGCCGCCCTCGAGGCCGCCATGGAAGAAGGGCTTGAAGGTATTCCGCCCTATGTCGGCGGTATTCTCGCCGATGTGCAGTATCAAGACGGGCCTGCCGTCAGTGTCTCGTTGACCTACGCCGACTGCGAAACCGCTGACAGCGCCATCGCCGCGCTCGAGGCGCGCTGGACCGAGAATATGACGGAGTCAGCTCGGATCGAGGGGCAGTCGGTTGCCGGTAAAGACACTCTGTGTGCGGCCGTCGTCAGCTTTATCGGCCAAGACTCCGGCGATGCGAGCAATCCGCTGCTCACGGAAACGCTCCACCGCTATATGAGCCGCGACTTCAATCTGCTCCAAATCGGAACGGCATCCTAGGCGCAGGGCTGGTCTTGAGCCCGGCCTATCGCTTTGGAAGGAGAGATAAATGAGAGTAACTTTTGCACTCGCTATTGCGGGTCTAGCTCTGCTTGCAGCGCCAGCCCATGCCGATTGGCAAACGACACATCGCCGGGCGCCGGCGCAGGCGTTCGAAGAGGCGACCCATCTTTTGGCGCAAAACCAGCGTATCGCCGATAAGATGAGCGCTTTTGGCGATGAGTTGAAGGCGGGCCTCACCGCCGAGATGGGTTTCCCGAGCAATTACGTCGAGCATTGGCACACCGCCGTAGACGCTGCGCTCGACCCAACCTTGGTGGAGGCGGACTTCCTCGCGGCGTTAGAAGCTGGGCTTTCGGAAAAAACGCGCGAGGCTGCACTTGCTTTCGAGGGATCCACGCGGGGTCAGCAAGCATATGAACTGATGGCGCGATCGGAGCCCCTTAAGGACGATCCGCAATACCTTAAGCAGGCGCAGCAGTATCTCAAGACCGCCTCGCCCGAACAAAACGCCCGTCTCGTTGATCTTTTCGAGTTTCAGCAGGGTCCATTGCGCGCGCGGCAGGTCGTAGACGTGTACTTCCGTGCGGTCAAAATGGCGGCCGAACCGGTGATTGGCGCAGACGCTGCCGAGCAATGGGTCGGCGCGGCAGAAGGCAAGAGCGACGGCTATGTCGAGGACATCTTTCTCGACACTGTAGCGACATTCCGCCAGCTTCCCGAAGACCAGTTACAGGAACTGGTCGACGCGATCGGGACGCCTGAAATGCTCGAATATGCCCAAGTTTCCGCTTCCGCCTTCGGGCAGACATTGATCGCGGCTCTCGATAGGCTCGAAAAAGCCTATGCGGCGGAATTGGAAACCTCGGGTTCCCTCTAGGGCTGTCGAGGCGTGATGAGGTCATTTGTTTGGACGGGCTTAGGCGTAGCGGTCGTCGCGGCGGTAGCGGGTGGGGTGGTGTTTGCCGCTCAGCCCTGCGGACCGCTGGACCAATCGGGGTGTGTGGCTACGTTCACGGTAGCCGATATGACCGGCTTGGGCGACACCATCGCCGTGGCGCCCGACGCCGAAGGTGGGATCTGGGTGGCGGGCAGTCGCTATGCCGAGAGCCTACATTCCGGCGGATTGGACTCCAGCATCGCCGTCGCGCTGATAGATGCAGGGACGGGAGCCGAGATCAAACGGCTTTCCCCATCCGATACTGGCACCCCCTTGCAATTGGCGCTCTCTACAGATGGCACACGCGTCGCCATCGCCAATTCCACGATCTTTACGCACTCGGCCGATCTGATCGTTCTTGATGCCGGCGGCGAAACGCTCTGGAGCCGCGAGGTCGACGAATACGATGTTGTTCCCGATGCCGAGGGCCGCGCCTTTGCTCTTGCCTTCGGCCCGGACGGCGAGCTTTTCGCCGATCCGCTGGCCTTCGACGCACAGGGCGATCCCATAGATCCCCAGCCGGTCCAGCGCCGCTGGATCGAAGCCGGCAGCGCCGGCGTCGCTTTGCCTGCAGGCTTCGTGCCCTGGACTTACGCCACCCTTGCCCGTTCTTCCGATGGATCGCGCGAGGCGGTCCTGGTCAGGCGCTTCGACAGGGGAGCGGGCGCACGCGCCGTTCTTGAGGTGCGGGATGTCACGACCGGAGCGACCGTCGTCCGCCATGAGATCAGCGACGACCTTAATGCCGCGCTTGCCTGGGATCCTTTGGGACGCGGCCTGATCGTGGCCCGTGCCGGAGTGTTCCAGGCAGGTGCAGGCACACAATTGCGGATTTATACGGCGGAGGCACAGCCATGAGGCGAACCGCTCTGTTCAGCCTTGTCGCCCTGATCGGACTGGGCGCGGCAGGCTGCTGCGGCTACTGGCTGCTGGACACCTGCCGCCCGCTCGACCGGTTATTCGGTATCTCGGGGTGTACCGGACTGGTGCGGATCGCCGATTTCGATCCCGTCCGCGTCGTGGCCCTTACCTCTCCGGACGCTCAAGGTGCGAGCAGCTTTTTTGGCCATGCCAAAACTCCCGATGGCTGGCGGCCCGCAATGGTGCGTCTGGATCTCGAAACGGGAAGCGAGCTTTCGCGTCATCCCGTCCGCGCCTTGAACAATTTTGGCTGGATCGCCCTGGCCGACGACGGCGATCGGGCTATGTTCACCTGCTCCACACAACGGATATGCACCGAGGATGGCAGACGTGCCGGCATCGTCTCCCTTGCCGACGCCTCCATCATCGAGACCGTGGATCTCGACACCAGCCACCCCGTCCATTTCCCTGGGGATGCCATACCGCCTGGCGAAGACGATTGGCGGCGGGTTTTCGCGGCCAATGGCGAGCGCATCATCGAAGCTGACCGCCAGCGGGGAATTCTCCTTCTCAACAGCGATGGTGCGGAAGTGGCCACGCTCATCGACGAAGCCCGCTGGGACGTGACGGTTTCGGACCTGTCTGTCTCGCCTTCCGGCGCGCGCATTGCCTATTTCGAGCACGCCCGGCACGACGATCTCGCCCGGCTCGTGGTCTGGGATGCCCTGACGGGGAAAGCAGTCCTCGATCGCCAACTGGCCACCGGCTATCGCTGGGAGGTCAATCCGGCCTGGACGACGGACGAGACGCGGCTCACCCTTGTTCGCAGGGACGGCTCGGATACTCTTCTCGAACTTCACAGCGTCCCTCGGTAACGTCCGATCGCTGTTCGCCGAGCTGGTCGCTCTTCTCGACGTCGGCCCCCTGAGCGCATTCATTCTACTGTTCAGGCCATAGCGGAATTTCCACCACGTGTAACGGTAGCGCCTCCGCGCCCCTCGTTCGGAAGTGGGAGGCACCCACCCGGCCTTTTATGATCCCGAAGACATTCTCGACGGTGCAGCGGCGGACCGCCGTTGCGTCGGGCATGGCCTCGAACCTGCGCTCCATCTCATCGAGCACCGCCTCATGCTCCATGGTCGGATGCGCTTTTCGTTACCTGCCGTGCAGAGAGGGCACGTTGGGCAGGCACTGCAGGCCTTCGAACTAGGACCGCAGGAGGCAGATTTGATGAAACAGCGCTTGGATCTGGACTGACCCATGCAGGCGCTGCTCTCGGGCGTGCTGAGATTGCAGCTCGTTCTGCCTTTCGGATGAAGCAGGCTGTTCTCCAAAGACCGACATGGGGCGCGTTGCCGATTGGCAGCTCTCGACCCCCTCCTGGCCATTGACCGCGATTCTGCAGCGACCTAAAAGTGGCCGAAGACAGAAGGAGATTTATGCGCCGAGGCTTGTGATTTCGACTGCAATTTGCGGCTTCACCTGACACCAACAACGGATGTCAGTCCTTTTTGCATATCTCTTTTTGGAATTCTCATGAAAAACAATGACGTTGTAATCCGGCGCTACGAGCCGGAAGGCGACTTGAAAAAGCTGTCGCGCATCTGGCTCGATGCATCGCTCTTGGCCCATCCTTTCATTGGCGAACAGCGATTGCTGGAACAACGAGCCTTGATCGAAGAGCAGTATCTGCCTAATGCTGAGACTTGGGTGGCGTGCCTTGACGAAGAGCCGAGCGGCTTTATCAGCTTGCTCGATACCTTCATCGGAGGAATCTTCGTTTCTCCTGCCCATCAAGGACGCGGTATCGGTCGTCAGCTTATTTTTCATGCGTTGACGCTTCAGGGCGAACTTGAGCTGGAAGTTTACACCAACAATCAGCAGGCCCTGAACTTCTACACCCGGCTCGGCTTTCGAGAGCTGTCACGACGTCCTCGCGATGACGATGGCTACGCTTTCGAAAATGCGCGTCTGCATCTAGTCGGCTAAATATGCGTCGGGTGGCACTTCATGCCATCCGACAGTCATTTTGGACCTTGGCAAACCAAAGCTGCCAATCTTCAATCCACGCAGTTCGGCCAACATTTGTGGCAAAACGGACGGGCGGCTTGTGGGTCTTAGCCAGGGCTCGCTGAACGTCTGTATTGGGGCGCAATGCCGAAGGGCAGGCTCGGGGCCGTTTTCAGACTGTCTGCCTTTTAAGTTCAGAACGCAGATAGCAGCCGCTCTGTTTCCGGAACCATTCCTATCGTACAACCGCCGACGGACATTTCATACTCGCCTGTATCAGGAGAACAGGCGGTTCCGCTGGAATGCTAACTGCACGACGTGTGGATAGAGCCTGGCAAATATGATTGGCTTCAGCGATGGGCACCTTCCGCCGGCCTCCACGATGGCATGTAATCCATCATGGTGCCAGGAACTGTGCCACTAAAATGCCTTACGCGTGGGGCCTGCCGCCATGCTATGATAGTATTTGCGAACAGAGGCCAAATTCGATCAAAAACGTCGAGAATGACATAAAGGATTTCGGGCGATGAGTATTGCGGTCAACGACGCCATCGACCGTGAGGAAGAGCGGTTGGCCGCACTGGCGCGCTACGAGATACTTGATACGCCGCGCGAGACTGATTTCGACGATATCGCCCGGCTGGCCTCGGACATCTGTGGTACACCGATTGCGGTGGTCAACCTAATTGCCGACAGACGCCAGTTCTTCAAGGCCGAAGTGGGCTTGGGTGTAAGGGAAACACCTTTCGAAAGCTCATTCTGCGCCAAGGCGATTTTGGATGAAGACCTCTTGATCGTTCCTGACGCCACCAAGGATGCGCGGTTCGACGGCAATCCTCTGGTGACTGGCGAACCGCATCTGCGATTTTATGCCGGCGCGCTACTCAAGACCGATGAGGGACTCCCAATCGGTACGGTATGCGTACTCGATTTCGAGCCTCGGCAATTGAGTGAACTGCAGCAGCGCACGCTTCGCGTGCTTGCCCGTCAGGTCATGACGCAGCTCGAGCTTCGTCGCGCCCTCAGGGCACAGGCCTATCAGACCGAGGTGCAGCGCCGTATGGGCATACGTCGCCAGGCGCAAGCAACACGTCTGGTGGCGGAGAACGAACAGATACGGCTGGACGAAGCCCGATTGCGCATTGCCCAGCATGCCGGCGGCATCGGCATCTTCGAAGTCGATATCGCCAGCGGCGAAGTAGAAGTTTCCGATGAGTTCTGCCGCATTTTCGGGCTTCCGGCACAGCGATCTTATCCCGCTGCTGCTCTTGAAGCGCTGGTGGAAAAGGACGATGAGGCTCTCCGTTCGGACAAGCAGACACGGCGCACCGGGACGGCACGCCTGGACGTGGAATATCGAATCCGGCGGCCGGACGATGGCGAATTACGCTGGGTGGCACGGCGCGCCAGATTTGTGATGGACCCAAATGGCCAGCCGACCAAAATGGTTGGTGTGGTCATCGACATCAGCGACACCAAGCAGCGCGACATCCGGAATGCCGCGCTGCTCTCGCTTGGCGACCGTCTTCGCGAAGTCGGCACGATCGAGGAGGCCCTGCGCATTTCCTCAGCGGTCCTGGCTCAGGGATTGGCGGTCGATCGCGCCGGTTATTCCCGCATCGATCGCCAGGCCGATGCTTTCGTGGTCGAACTGGACTGGAACGCTCCGAACGTCATTTCCCTTGCTGGTGGTAAACCGCTCGGCGGGTTTGCGGAGATATTGGAGAAGCTGGCAAACGGGCAGACGCTGGCGCTGCCCGATGTTGCGCAGGCTGACTGGCTTGGGGGGCATGGCGCCGACTATCTGGAGCACAACGTGCGCTCGCTGCTGAAAGTGCCTGTCGTCGAACGCGGCCAGCTCGTCGGCGTGCTGTTCGCCCATGACAGCACGGCACGGATATGGACCCGGGACGAAATGGAATTCGCCAGGGGCGTCGCCGACCGCACTTACGCTTCCCTGGGCAAGATCGGGGCCGAAGACGAGCAACGCGTCCTCAATCAGGAATTGAGCCATCGCCTCAAGAATACTCTGGCCATCGTGCAGGCCATTGCCACACAGACATTGAAGAATGTGTCCGAGCGCGACGCGGTAGAAGCCTTCTCCGCGCGATTGCAGGCTTTGAGCGCTGCTCATGAAATCCTGCTGAACCAGTCATGGTCACGGGCCAGAATGAGAGCTGTGATCGAAAAAGTGCTGGCGATCCACGCGGAGCCAAATCGCATCGCCATCACCGGCCCCGACGTTCCTCTCGGCCCCAAGGCAGGTCTTTCGCTGTCCCTGATTTTCCATGAACTGGGAACTAATGCCGTCAAATACGGGGCATTATCGAACCAGGACGGAAGGGTCGATGTTTCCTGGACCGTAACGGGTGAGGGCGGCGACAGGGTCCTGAACCTGACCTGGCACGAGCGAGGCGGTCCCAGCGTCGCCGAGCCAACGCGCAAGGGATTTGGCTCGCGGCTGATCCGTATGGGAATCGCCGGAACAGGCGATGTCGACAAACGTTATGAACCGACAGGGTTGGTCGCGGTGTTCCGCGCGCCGATGAGCCTGATCCAGGAACTCGGCGATTAGGACAATAAATGGCATACCGGCCCACTGAAGCGGCACCGTTCGTCGTGCTCGTCGTAGATGACGAACCGCTTATTCGTATGTCTGCCGTCGATCTCGTGGAAGAAGCGGGGTTCATCGCCATCGAAGCAGCAAATGCTGACGAAGCTATGTCCTGTCTCGGACAGAAGACAGAAATCTCCGCATTGTTCACGGATATCGACATGCCCGGATCCATGGATGGGCTCGAACTTGCCCGAACTATATCGCGGAACCGCCCAGATATTCGTGTCATCATCGGCTCGGGACATAGAAAGGTCGCACCTGAGGATTTGCCTCGTGGTGCCTTGTTCTTTTCTAAGCCATATGACCTGCCACGGTTGACAGAGGCGCTGAAAAAACTCGTTTCATAGCCTATAGCCCCAGTTGAAGGAGGTTGATCTTCGTCCCGACTGGTATCCTTGACTCTCCAAAACTGGCGTGCGGGACAGCGCCCCGTTGCACTGGGTCTGTCTGGTGAAAGAACCGCAGATGTCCGGAAAGAGGTCTCAATCAGCTTTCGGCTTCTTGGGTGATCACGGAAAACCCCACAAGTGTGCTCGGTCCGAAGGTTAGCGTCAGGGGCACGTCTTCGGCATCGCGGCCACGCGCGATCAGGATGCGGCCTATCCTGGGATCATTGTTGCGAGGGTCGAACATATACCACTGACCGCCCAGAAAGACCTCGATCCAGGCCGCGAAATCCTGCGGCGCATAGGGCGGGGGAAGGCCGATATCGCTGATATAGCCGGTGCAATAGCGCGTCGGGATGTTGAGGCAGCGCAGAAACGTTATCGCCAGATGGGCAAAATCCCGGCAGACCCCGGCACCTTCACTATAGGCCTCCCAGGCGGTGCGGCTGGGGCGCGACTTGGTATAGTCGAATTGCAGGTGCTCATGGACGAAATTCACGACCGCCTCAACGCGAGCGCGGCCCAAAGGCGTGTTGCCAAACAGGTTCCAGGCCGTTTCCGATAGAAATGCGGTCTCGCAATAGCGGCTGCCCAAAAGGAATTGCAGCGTGTCGTGCGGCAGGTTCTGTATCTGTAGTTGCTCTGCATCCGGCGCGGCCTCGTCCCATCGCCCATCATCCCGAACCACGGCTCGCGTTCGCAGGATCATTTGTCCCCTGGGTGCCACCAGCCGATTGCACCAGTTTCCAAACGTGTCGCGATATCCCTCCACCGGCACGATTGGGGAGGTGAGCAGATGGTCAGGCCCCTCAAGGTCGGATACGCGGGAGGAATGCACGTTGAGGATGGCGATCAGCGGCGTGGGCTGGGCCAGCTCGAAGGTCAGCTCACTGCCGACAAGAATACGCATTAAGGACTCCTCGATGAGAATGTGCCACTGGAGAACTGGCTGTTCATCCGCCTTTTCACGCCGTGCCGGTTGGAAGGCAGGCTAGAGCTTGACCACATCCTCCCGCGACCAGAGCCGCAGCTTTCGGCAGCTCTCTATGAACTGAGTGATCGCGCTCGCTGAGTCTAGGGCGATGACCCCCTCGTCCAGATCCGCTGCTATCCCGGCCTTTTCAAACAACGGAGCGGCTTCGGTGCTGTGGGCAATGAATTTGCAATGAGCGAAGGCATCGGCAACGAAGTCTCGCGCCGCCGCCTCGCCCAATAGGCGCTCAGCACCATCTGCGGACACGATCAGGGCGACGGCGTCGAACAGGACCGACGGGCCGCCATCGATCATATGGTGAGCATCGATATGCGAGCCATCGCCCGCCGTTACGCCACCCACTTTGGGCGCGACGATTTCCATCAATGCGCCTTCTTTCTCTAGCGCCGCTTGAACCTTCTTCACCAGGCTAGCATCACAGCCGTCAGTGACGAGAACACCGACCTTCCTGCCGGCAAAGCTGTTAGGGCCATTCTTGATGATGCTCAGTGCGTCCGATGCGGGAAGGTCATCACGTGGCGGCACCGCCGCATCGGCAGGTGCAGGAAGTTCAGTGATGCCGAGCTTGTCGGCCACGGTTTCGGCCAGGCCCTGATCGATATTGAGCAGATGGGAAATCATGCGCTCGCGGATAACCGGTGTTTCCACCTTGCTCAGCTCGAATGTGAGCGCCATGGCGATGTGCTTTTGTTCATGCACGGTCTGGCTGTTGAAGAACTGCCGCGCCTGGCTGTAGTGGTCGGCGAAACTTTCAGGACGCAGCCGGCTCTTGGTGCCCTCGAGTTCCTCGGGAAAGGCGCGATGTCCCCTCCTGGGATCTTCACGCGGCCCGGCCGCCCATGAATTGGGCTGGTAGTTCGCCCGGCCCCCCGGATTGTGCATCGCCATGTGCCCATCCTGCTGGAAATGGTGGAAGGGGCATTTGGGCGCGTTGATCGGCAGATGGGTAAAATTGGTCGAGCCCAGCCGCTTGATCTGGGTATCGAGGTAGGAAAAGTTCCGCCCCTGCAGCAAGGGATCGTTGGAAAAGTCGATCCCGGGCGGGACATTCTGCGTCATGAACGCGACCTGCTCGGTTTCGGCGAAGAAATTGTCGGGCACGCGGTCGAGCACCAGCCGGCCAACCGGGACCGGGGCGATGATTTCTTCGGGAATGAGCTTGGTGGGATCGAGAATGTCGAAGTCGAAGCTGTCGGCAAAGTCCTGATCGAAAAGCTGGACGCACAATTCCCATTCGGGATAGTCGCCAGCCTGGATGGCATTCCAGAGGTCGCGGCGGTGAAAGTCCGGGTCGGCGCCGTTGATCTTGACGGCTTCGTTCCACACGACCGATTGCAGGCCAAGCTTGGGCTTCCAGATGAATTTGACAAAGGTGGAGCGGTCCTCCGCGTCCAGCAGGCGGAACGTGTGCACGCCAAACCCTTCCATGAACCGGAAGGATCGCGGGATGGCCCGGTCGGACATGACCCACATGATCATGTGCATGGCTTCCGGCGTGAGCGAGATAAAGTCCCAGAAATTGTCATGCGCCGACTGTGCCTGGGGGAAGCCGCGATCGGGCTCGGGCTTCACCGAATGGATGACGTCGGGAAACTTGATGGCATCCTGAATGAAGAAGACCGGGATGTTGTTGCCAACGAGATCCCAGTTGCCCTCCTGCGTATAAAGCTTGACGGCAAAGCCCCTGACATCCCGCGCAAGATCGAATGACCCCTTGGACCCCGCCACGGTTGAAAACCGCACGAAGGCCGGTGTCTTTTCGCCGGGACGCTGGAAGATGTCGGCCCTGGTATAATCGGCCAGGACATCATAGGCCTCGAAATAGCCGTGCGCGCCATAGCCTCGGGCATGCACGACACGTTCGGGAATGCGCTCGTGATCGAAATGAAAGATCTTTTCCCGGAAATGGAAGTCTTCCATCAGGACCGGACCGCGTGCCCCGACCTTGAGTGAATTCTGGTCGTCGCTGACCGGCACGCCGTGAGCGGTGGTGGTCACCGGGGTATCGCCCGTGGCAAGCTGATGCAACTCCCCGCCATTGCCGCGCGTCAACACTTGGTCATGCACGCGCGCATCCATTGATGGGGATGAAGCCGCCGACTTGGTTTTCCTGGCCATTGTGGGCCTCCGATTCTCGCAGACAATTAAAAAGGCCCGGTTTTCCGGGCCCATGCGCATCAAGCCACAGCGGCTGAATTGACCGAAGTCTCCGCCAACTGGGTCAGATCGGTATCGGTCTGAAGTTCTTCCTGCAGCGTCGCGTCGAGCAAAGTGGCCGCTTCGTCGAGACCGGGCTCGGTGGCCCAGCGCTTGAGGGTGCCATAGCGGGCAATCTCATAGTGCTCGACGACCTGGGCGGAGGAAATGAGACCGGCGTCAATCGCAACCGTGCCTTTGAATTCGTCGATGATCTCCTCGCCCTCGGCGAGAATGCCTTCGATGGCGTCGCAAGTCTTGCCGCGTGCCGCCTTGCCGATCAGCTCGGACACGTGTTGCAAGCGCTCGACATGCCCCTGGGTTTCGCCGCGGTGCTTTTCGAACGCCGCCTTGAGTGCCTCGGATTGCGCTGCCCTCTTCATCTTGGGCAAGGCCTTCAGGATTTTCCGTTCCGCGTAATAGATGTCCTTGAGAGTATCCTCAAAGAGGTCGCTTAGTGTTTTCCCGGCGGCCACCGTGACGCTCCTTGATCAGCTCGCTCACGGAAGGTGAGGTGCAGGCTCAACGAGGTGCACATGCCTTCGTTCCTTGTCCTACGGTCACTTCTTTCCAATCCGCACAAGCCGAGGCCGAATGCGACTCCCGCCACGGCGCGGAGTTCATCTCGGATGCACCTTGCTCCCGCGTCCTGGGGCGTAACGGAAATGGCTGCACGCCGAATTGCGGCGGGATGAATCTCAGGCGCAGGGCACGCTCAGGGGCCAGGCGGGGCTTTGCGGCCAAGTTCGATCACAAGGATATGTTCGCCGCCATCGAGCGGCACCTGGAAGACGCCCCTTTGAGGCAGCAGCGCTGCCCCGTCCATTGTCGCGCTGCTGGGTGCCTCGGATCGCTCACTTCGGTGGCGCACGATGACTTGGCAATTTGTGTCCGCCAGGTTCAGTGTTGCGGAAAACTCCGGCCAATCCGGCGGAATGCAGGGATCGACAACCAGCACGCTGCCTTGCCGTCTGAGACCCAGGATGCCTTCGATGCCTGCGCGATACATCCAGCCGGCTGATCCCGTGTACCAAGTCCAGCCGCCTCGACCGGTATGCGGCGCGACGGAATAGACATCGGCTGCCACCACATAGGGTTCGACCTTGTAGCGCGCGACGGACCGAAGATCCGAAGCGTGGTTTATCGGGTTGACGAGAGCAAACAGATCATGCGCCTTTTCGCCGAGGCCGAGTTTGGCGAACGCCATTATTGCCCACATGGCCGCATGGCTATATTGGCCCCCATTCTCTCGCAGGCCTGGCGGATAGCCCTTGATGTAGCCAGGGTCGCGTGACGTCTTGTCGAATGGTGGCGTGAACAGCAAGGCGATGCCGTCCGCCTTGCGGATCAGGTGTTGGTCGAGCGATGACATGGCTTTGAGCGCGCGGATCGGATCGGCCACGCCCGACAGCACCGCCCAGGATTGGGCGATGGAGTCGATGCGGCACTCGTCATTGTCTTTTGAACCCAGCCATGAGCCATCGTCGAACGTGGCGCGGCGGTACCACGCGCCGTCCCAAGCCTCGCGCTCCAGGGCGGTCTTGAGGCGGGCGGCATGGTTTTTCCAGCGCCTGGCGCGCATCGGGTCGCGCTGTTCGGCGAGAGGCATGATGAGATCGATGGCGCTGATCAGCAGCCAGCCCAGCCAGACGCTCTCGCCCTTGCCCCCCTCGCCGACGCGGTTCATGCCGTCGTTCCAATCCCCGGTGCCCATGAGCGGCAAACCATGGTCGCCGCTGAACCTGACCGCCTGGTCGAGCCCGAGTGCACAATGTTCGAACAGGGATGCGGATCGTTCGGACACCATGGGCTGGAAGAACGCATCGTGCTCACCTTCGGCCAGCTTCGGGCCTTCCAGGAACGGGAGGGCTTCATCGAAAATGGCTTTGTCCTCGGTCGTGGCGGCATAGCTGGCGGTGGCGAAGGCCAGCCACACGCGATCATCGGAAATGCGTGTCCGCACGCCCTGGCCGGAATGGGGCAGCCACCAGTGCTGCACGTCACCTTCGATGAATTGCCGTCCGGCAGCGCGCAGGATATGGGCACGGGTGTCCCCAGGCCTCGACAGGGTCAGCGCCATGCCATCCTGCAACTGGTCGCGAAAACCATAGGCGCCGCTGGCCTGATAGAAACCGGAGCGCGCCTGGATGCGGCAGGCCATGGCCTGATAGAGCAGCCAGCCATTGAGCATGATGTCCATGGCGCGATCGGGCGTGTTGACCTGCACTGCGCCCAGCACTGACTGCCAATGCGCATTCACTTCCGCCAGTACGGCGTCGAGGTCGACCGCGCGATAGCGCGCGATCAGGTCGCGCGCTATCGCCTCGGATTCCGCTTCGCCCAACAGGCAGACCAGTTCAATGCTTTCGCCCGCCGCCAGTTCGATCCCGGTCTGCAGCGCGGCGCAAGGGTCGAATCCGGCACCGGTCTTGCCGGACAATGCGGCGTGGCCGACAAGCGCTTCCGGCACCGCGGCATCGCCGTTGCGTCCGAGAAATTCGGTGCGGTCGGCCGTCCAGGCGGTTTGCCTTCCGCCCATATCGGCAAAACCGACTCGGCCGGGAAATGCCATCGCCCAATTGTTGCGCGCGAACAGTGCACCCGTCTGCGGGTCACTGACCATGGTAAGGAATGGTGCGGTCGTGCCGCGCTGCGTACCGAGAACGAACTCGGCATAGCTGGTGACCGACAGCCGACGCGGCCGCCCCGAGCGATTGGTGAGGGTGAGCCGCGATATCCTGATCGGGTCGGCGAGCGGCACATAGGACAGCAGATCGCTTTCGATGCCATGAGCCCGATGGGTAAAGCGGCTATAGCCGAAACCATGGCGCGCAACGTAACGCCCGTGGTCGCGGATGGGTTGTGCCGTGGGGCTCCACAGCGCCAGTGTGTCCTCGTCGCGGATATAGATCGCCTCACCGGTCGGGTCGGCGACCGGGTCGTTCGACCAGGGCGTGATCTGGTTTTCGCGGCTATTGCCGGCCCAGGCATGAAAGCTGCCTTCGCTCGATACCTGAAAACCGAACCCATCGTTTGCGATGACATTGATCCAGGGCGCGGGGGTCGTGACGCCATTTTCGAGCACGGTGACATATTCCGTGCCGTTGCGGGCAAAGCCGCCCAACCCGTTGAAGAATTCCAGAGGGTCGGGCTGTTCGACATTTTCGGCCGAGACGGGGACACCTGGCGCCGCCGTGGGGAGAACAGAGGTCTTGTCCAGACCGGCATGGTAGGCGAGCTGGTCGCTGATGGGACCGCGACGGGCCGCGAGTACCACCCGTGCGGTAGCGTTGAGCAGGTTGCGCGTTTCCAGAGTCATCAGGTCGGCGCGGAGCACATGCACCGAGCCCTCGGCCGGCCTGTCGTCATAGCGCGGTCGGGACTGGCTGGAGCGCACAGCCGCTTCCATGGCGTTCTGCAAATCCTGCACATAGGAGGAGCCGCGCTCGTTCACGATCACCAGGTCGACGGCCAGTCGCTTGATGCGCCAATATTCGTGCGCCCGCAGAATTTGTCGTACCTGCGCCATGTCTTCCATGGCATCTATGCGCAGAAGCACGATGGGCAGGTCACCCGAAATGGCCTGCGGCCAAAGGGCCGATTGCGGCCCCATGCCGCTGGCAATGATGTCGGAGCCGGGCCGGAAACGCGGATCGGCATAGAGGATGGGCGCGGCCAGCCGCTGGAAGTCGGCAGCTTCATCCAGCGCGATACCAAGGTGATAGAGCTGCACCTGAGCCTGCGTCCAGGCCAGGGTGCGCGCGCGCCCATAGGCACTGCGGTCGTGATGCTGGTCGATCAGCTCCATCAGTTCGGCGCGCGATGAGGCCACCAGCGTCCAGAAAGCGATCCGGGCGACCTTGCCCGGTGGAATGCGCACGTGCTGGCGCAGCGAGAACACCGGATCGAGCACTGTGCCGGCCGTATTTGACAAGGCCTTTCCATCATGGATGGCAGCGGCATTGCCAATGGCGCGGTTGCGTCCAAGAAACCGGGCACGATCGGATTCATACTGCGGATCGGCGATGACGTCGCCTTCGACGACAGCGAAATGGGCCGCCCAGATTTCTGGTTCGGAGGGTGAACGCCGGCGGCGCGTGGCGATCAGAGCGTCGAATTCGGCGAGATATTCGGTCTCCACGAACATCTTGGCGAAGGCGGGGTGGGCATTTTCGGTGGCCGGCGCGGTCAGCACCAGTTCTGAATAGGAGGTCACCTCGATCTCTCGTGCCCGGCGGCCGCTATTGGTCAGGCAAACCCGCCGCACCTCGCCATCGTCCTCGCCCGAGACCAGCACATCCATTTCGCTCGCCAGCGTTCCATCCCGACGCCGGAACTGGGCATGATCCTCACCGAATACGACCGACGCTTCGGTTTTCTCGTTCATCGGCTGCGCGGTCGGAGAAAAGACGAGGCCTGTTTGAGTGTCCTTGAGAAAGATATAGGCCCCGCAATTGTCGCTTGTGGCATCTTCGCGCCAGCGGGTGATGGCAATGTCGCGCCAGCGGCTGTAGCCGCTGCCCGAGGCTGTCAGCATGACAGCATAGCGCCCATTCGACAGAAGATGGGTAGCGGGCGCTGCATCACGCGGTAGGGTCAGGCGGCGGACTGAAGGGGCTGCGTTGATCGCAGCGCCGACGGACGCCCTGACCTCCTCGGCGCGCGGCCGGATAACTGCAACATCGCGCGGAATGCGCTCGGACAGCAGCAATTCGCTCGCCTTGATGATCGGATCGCGGTGAAACCGCTCCCGCATACGTCCATTGTCCAGCACATTGGCGAGGGCGACCAGGGTCATGCCCTGATGATGCGCCATATAGGACCGCACGATGGCGACATTCTCTCCTTCCGGGAGCCTTGAGCGGGTGAAATCGAGCGCTTCGTAAAAACCATGCACGCCCAGAGCGCCCATTTTTTCAAAGCGCCGAAAATTCTCCGCAGCCTCCTGCGGATCGACCATGGCGGCGAGGCCAGTCGCATAGGGCGCGACGACCATATTGCTCGCCAATCCGCGCTTGAGCCCCAATCCGGGCACGCCGAAATTGGAATATTGGTAGGTGAACTCGTAGTCGCGCGCATTGTAGGCGGACTCGGAAATGCCCCAGGGCACGTTGCGCGCCCGGCCATAGGCCTGCTGGCGACCGACGATCAGTCGGTTGGTATCGTCGAGAAGGCTGCCGGCCGGCGCACGCATGACCAGCGAGGGCATGAGATATTCGAACATCGAGCCCGACCACGAGATCAGGGCCGAACCATCCCTCAGCGGGGTGGCCGTACGGCCGAGCCGGAACCAGTGCCTGGTCGCGACATCCCCCTTGGCGATGGCAAAGAGGCTGGCCAGCCGCGCCTCGGAAGCCAGCAGGTCATAGCAATTGCCGTCGAGGCCATTGTCGGCGAGTGAATAGCCGATGGACAGCAGCTTCCTGTCCGGATCGAGCAGGAAGGCGAAATCCATGTCGAGTGCCATGCGGCGCGCGGTCTGCGCCAATGCGACAAGACGCTTGCCGAGAGCCGGGGGATCGGCGCGGATCAATTGCCGGTCCCGTGCTCCCTCGGTCAGGGCGCGGCGCAAGGCCAATATCCAGAAAAGGTCAGGGCCTGCTTTGTCCGAGACCGGGCCGGATACACTCCCTGCCTTGAGCGCCTTGTCCGTCAGCCGCAAAAGTGCCGGAGTGACGAGGTCAACCGATTGCGGTCCCTTGAGCAGGACGGCGATTTCGTCAAGAACGGCGGAAACGAGGCCATGGCCTTCGCCGGGGCTGTCCTTGCTCGCCACCCTTGCAAGCGCCAGCGTATCAAGAAGCCCCTGCGGCGAGGATGCCGGCAGCGCTTGCGCCCAGTCTTCGCAGGCATTGGCGAGGGCGATCAGATGGCCCGCGAGATTGCCGCTGTCCACTGACGACACATAGGCCGGGTCGAGCACCCCAAGGTCGCGCGTATCATACCAGTTGAAGAAATGTCCTTTATAGCGTGGAAGCTTCTCCAGCGTGACCAAGCCTGCCTCCAGCCGCTCGATGGTTTCGAGTGTGCCGGCCCAGCCGAAATCGCGGGCGGCCACGGCCGACAGGAAATAGAGCCCGATATTGGTCGGAGAGGTCCGGTGGGCAATTGCCGGTCTTGGCGTTTCCTGGAAATTGTCGGGCGGCAGCATGTTCTCTTCAGGCGTGACGAAGGTCTCGAAGAACCGCCATGTGCGCCGTGCTGTCAGACGCAGATAGTCTGCATCCTGGGCGCTGAGTGCTCCATCCAGGCGAGCCTGCGGTGCACGGCTGACGTGAAGTGCAATAGCAGGCGCGACCAGCCAGATCGTGCCAAAGGCTAGGGCCAGCGGCCAGGTGAGCGGCGCGACGATCAAAGCCGCAGCCAACATGAGAAACGCCAAACCAGTACCGCCGGCCATGTCGCGATAGAAACCGTAGAGGGCCAAGCGCGCCCTGCCGCCCGAACTGGCCGAAGTCGTCCATTCGAGCAGATGCCGGCGCGTCACTGCGAGGCGGAACAGCGTGCGCACGATGGCGTCGCCATTGCGCCAGGCCTGATCGGGCAGAAGGGCAAGACCAAGCCCGATCTGCAATCCCGCCATCCTGAGATCGCCGAAGAGGCCGCGCAGGTGGGCGCGCCATTGCAGACCCGGTCGCCTTGGAATGATGGCAAACAGAGCTGGCAGCAGTGCCGGGATTGCCAGCGTGGCAAGGATCGCCCCGGCCGCAACAATACCGATCCGAAGCGGCATCAGGCAGCAGATCACCAATGCGAGAAAGGCGGCCGGTGCAAGCAGCGACCGGCGCAGATTGTCGACCATCTTCCAGCGGCCCACTGCCGGCACGGTGCGATCCGAGCCGATCCAGGGCAGCAATTGCCAGTCACCGCGCGTCCAGCGATGCTGCCGTCGTGCGGCCACGTCGTAGCGTGCGGGAAAGTCGTCGACCATCTCGATGTCGGAGGCCAGTCCGGCCCGGGCGAAAACGCCCTCGAACAGGTCATGGCTCAGCAATGTATTTTCGGGAATGCGACCGGCCAGCGCCGTCTCGAAGGCATCGACATCGTAAATGCCCTTGCCGGTATAGGAGCCTTCGCCAAACAGATCCTGATAGACGTCGGAGACAGCCGCCGCGTAGGGATCGATGCCGCCGGGCGCCGAAAAGACACGCTGATAGAGCGAGCCCTCACGCCCGAGGGGAAGAGATGGGGTGACGCGCGGTTGCATGATGGCGTAGCCGTCGATGACGCGCCGGCCTGTCGTGTCGAAGCGGGGCCGGTTGAGCGGGTGAGCCATCTTGCCGATCAGGCGCAGCGCCGCATCGCGTGGCAATTGTGTGTCCGCGTCGAGGGTAATAACGTAGCGCACATCTGTGGGCACGGTCTGCACGGCACCGGGTTCGGTAACAAAGCTGGTATCGGTTGCCCCGCGCAGAAGGCGGTTAAGCTCATGCAGCTTGCCGCGCTTGCGCTCCCACCCCATCCACACGCCTTCGCTGGCATTGAAGCGGCGATCGCGATTAAGGAGCAGGAAGCGATCGCCAGCAGGACCCGGACCATGTCTGGCGTTGAGCGCGGCTATGGCGTTCCGGCCGAAGCCGAGCAGCGCCGCATCGCCGTCGAGGATTTGCGCCTCGGCGTCCAGCCCGTCCGTCAGCAGGGCAAAGCTGATATCGCCACCTGCGCCGGACAGGTAATGGACTTCGAGCCGCTCGATGTCTTCGAGAAGGGTTGCCTGATCCGCCAAGAGCGTCGGCACCACGACCAGCGTGCGCAGCTCCGGCGGCACACCCTCGGCCAGTTCAAGACCAGGCAGGCTTGCGGATCCAAATCCCCAGCCAATGGCGCGATTGACGAGCGCGGTCGCCAGCTCGCTGGCTGGGAGCAACGCCAATGCCAGAAACGTGCAGAGCAGCGCCATGGGAAGCCCCAGGCCCGCTAGGCTCCAGCCGGTCAGCCCCAGCAGGACGAACGTGACAACGGTTATGGACAGGACATATCCGCCTATTCCGAGGCGGCCGGCCAGTCGCCCGAAACGCAGCCGAGCGGGCATGCGGAAGCCGACGGCCCGTTCGAGCGCCGGCCGTCCGCGTCCCAAAAGGTGATAGCCCGTATCGCTCTGTCGATCCGCTTCGATGCCTGTATCGACCTGCCGGGTTGACGACAGGGCTGTCTGGGCAATATCGAGCTCTGAGAGATGCGAACCGCGTGCCAGATGCTCGATGGCGCCGCGATAGAGATCACGCGTGGCGAAATCCATGCGAGTGAAGCCCTCGGCTTCGCCCAGCTTTGCATCGACCAGGCTGACGCTTTCGAACAGGTCTGCCCAGTCTATGTCGGAAATCAGCCGCATGCTGGTGATGACATTGCGCACCGTGACATTGGATGCGCCCTGGCGCTGCTGGGCGTGCTGCACCACTGTCTCGATGGAGGTGCTCTGCCGGGCAAGACGGGCTTCGAGCCAGCCATGGGCCGGGGTTGTGCTCGGATCATGGTCGCGCAGTCGCTTGGCCAATTGCGCGGCAAACAGCTCATTCAGGGGCTCGTCCGATATGCGCGCCATTGCTGCTTCACCGCCGGAGGCGAGCAACAGGTCGGCGAGTGCGTCGCCCTCGGCGCGCGCCTTGCGTCCGGCGGTAATCTGGTCCGCCAGCCGGCGCAGACTTTCCACCAACACGATGCGTAAAGTGATCGCCACAGCCCATAATTCGCCGATGGTCAGTGGCTGGACCTGCTGGTAGGCGGCGATGAACCGGGTCAGCGTTTCCGGGTCGAAATGGCTATCGGTATGGGCGATAAACGCCCAGGCCAGCCCGAAAACCCGCGGATAGCCTGCGAACGGACCATCGGCAAGCTTGGGCAATTGCCGGTAGTAATTTGGCGGCAGATCGTCGTGGATCTCGCGGATCTGCTCCTCGACCAGATGATAATTGTCGAGGAGCCATTCAGCTGCCGGCACGACGCCACGATCGCTGTCCATCTCCATGGCGCTGGCACGATAGGCAGCCAGGAGGACGGCAGCATTGCTTTTCAGCCTTTTGTGGAGCGAGAGAACGGCAGGCGGACGTTCGGTTATGCGCTGGGCCGAAGCAAGGCTGTTCGCATGTTGTTCGAGCCGCTCGACACCGAACAATTCCTCGCGCACCGGAGCGGTATCGAGCCAGGGACTGGCGGGCCGCACCTGACCGCCGGCCGCTGCGGCCGCTTCGGTCATCGTTGCTTCTTTGGTACCGCGATCCGTTCCAGCACCGCCTTGCTCGATAGCGTTGCGGCCTCGGCCACCGGCTCTCGCACCTTTTTGGGCTTTTTGATCTCGCGATTGCCGCGTTTCTGTTCCTTGGCCATGATTGATCCTCGGCCCGGATACGGCCGGACGGCCGTCCGGAAAGCTCCGGAGTGGTTCTATGTCGAGCAGCCATGGCGAGCAGGACTGGTGACTACCGTCTGCTCCCGCGGCCAGGCTATTCCATCAGCCCTGGAGGCAAATCGCCCAGCTTAAGCAATATGCGGGGCTCGTCATAGGCGTCGGTTTCCACGTCCACCTCCTGGGAAAAGGCGATGACGCCAGCGCGTGTCGGCGCCAGCCGCTCCGCCGTTGCCATTGCTTTCTCAGCCGTCTTGGTGGTTTGGACCGGATCGGCAACGAGTTTCCGACCGACCTGCTTGAACGCCTGAACCAGATACATCGTCGCCATGCCTGCGTCTAAACTCCAAAATCATGTGCCATTGCCGCCCTTGCGCTTGCGGACCGATCATCGGCCTGCGTGCAGGGTAAGCTCATGGTCTGAGCCAGGGCGCGGTTGGGCACGCCATATCTTGGGGCGCGGGCTTCACCTGCGCCTTCAATTCTTCCGCCGATGCGAGGGCATTTGCTGCCGATCATGCGGGTCAGGGCAGCGTCGGCTCTATGCCCGAATTGCGGTCATTGAGGATCGCCGCCTCAAGATCGCCGGCGGTGACAGGGAAGGCTTCGATGCGCCCCGGATAGCGCAACAGAATGCTCGACATCGTTCGGTGCGCGTCCCACATCACGTCTAACTGTTCCACCTCCGAGTGGACCTCGAATGTGCCCGGCGCATGCGGCTCCTGCATACCCGGCAGCTTGAAGGGGAACAGGAACGTCACGGACCTGCTAGTTGAGGGGCCGCTGGTCATGCTTTCCCTCCGAGCCTGGCAATATCCTTGGCGCTGGTGCGCTACGGGCGCGTTCCGCCTCGAAGCGTGGATAGGCCGAGACTCGCACGGACGGAACCAGGGCGGGGTAGGCACTGCGTCTGAAGGGAATGATCTTGCTCGGAATAGTCATCGATATTCTCCTGGAGTGGACGTTTATTTCGTGACGAGCGCCGCCAGATGTCGCTGTGTACGCACAACATGCAGGGCAATCCCACCGGCAGCAGCCAGTGCCATCATGCCGGCCACTGGCACGACGTGACGCGTGAGGTCGAGTTCGTAAAAGCCGGCGACTGCGGCCAGTAGCAGAATGGCTGAGACCGATCCCACCACACCGTAAGTCAGTACCGAGCCACCCGGTGGCGGAGCATCCGCGTTGGATCGCGGCTCGCTCTTCATGGGCGTTCAGTCCTGACGAGCGGGAAAGCTGCAGCATCATAGAGGCCACGAATTTGAATGCCGTCGAACCGCTGCTCGTCGACTTCCAGCAAGGAGCCGCGCAGCAGGGGAGCCGGCATGTCCTCAATGGCATAGCGCACGGCCTCGGCGGCGGTGGTGAAGCGCCGGTAGCTCACCCGGCCCGATTTATATGGGCTTTTGCTCGGAAAGAGCTCGGCGGCGGAGGCATAGTCGAACTGCGTCATGTCCAGTTCTCCTTGTGAGTATATGTGTGTGGCTCTGAACGATTTCAGTTTTGAAGCCACGCGGAGGCAAACGCCCATCAGGGCAATCTGAGGTTGATCGCCGCCATGCGGCCATCCGGGCCATTTTCGATGTCGTAGGAAATCTTCTGTCCCTCGCCGAGGCTCGAAAGGCCGGCTCGCTCGACTGCGCCCGCTTGAACAATGGCGTCCTTGCTGCCATCATCTGCGCAATGAAGCCGAAACCATTGGTGGTATTGTAGAATTTGACAGTGCCGCTGATCATGTCTTGGTCTTTCAAAGTCCCGCCGATTGCAGGTGTCAATGCCCCGTCGCGGAATGCGTCAGGGAATAAACGTTTGCAAAATCGGGGGATCGCCAAGCAGCCGGCTGTGCCGGGGGGATCAGGTCGCCTTGGAGGCTGTAAACGTATTTCTATACATAGGTACACAAGGCGCCCTTTACAAGGAGGCGCCATGCCAAGGTCGAATTTCCGGGAATTTACCGACGACAACGCAGCGCCAACGTCGCCCGGCCATGTGAAACGGGAGCGTTAGGCTGCCTAGGTTCGCTTCCGCTTTTGTCGAAACGAAGTAGATGTTCGAACGTCCGGAATGAGGGCGCATTGTTGCCGCGAGCTTGCAACGCATGAGGCATCGGCCTTCCTTGAAAAGGCGGTGGATTGGTTGGGAACTAGGCGAGCAATTGGTGGTGGTTTGCCCGCCTGAAATGCCATCAATTGTATGGCGAAGGATGCGGCAACTCGCTGTCCAAGTCCTCTTCCAGATGGAGCGGTGGGACACCTTTAGAGTTCGCCAAGCCAGGATGAGGCCGATCTGGTGTACGAACTGCCCGCGCTGCGCTTACACCCACAAGGGCAAGGCCGCCCTTTCGACCCTGCTGTTTTGTGCCGTAAACTTGCTGTGTTGCCGTGCTCGCATGCCCGACCAAAAATGCCCTGAATAGCTGGCACCACGAATACGAAAATCGCCTCGATTTCTAGTGGGTCGCGGTCCGAAGCCCGTAGTACACTCCGGGACAGAAATAGGCGGCCGTAGAAAACTGCCTCACCTATGATCGCTGCGTTTCTGCCACGATTAAAGTGGCGGCCCTAAAGGTCGCAACCGGGAGCAGGAACAATATGACGCTGGCATCGCCGAAACGCTGCTCGACGCCTCGCCAACGGGGCGAAATTTCACTGATGCGCCCCATTCGCACCGTCGAGGATTTCCAGGATGCCCACAGGGCCATCCACGCCTATTGCAGCCACAATTGGGTCTGCACGCATGGCGCTCAACTACGGCTGGAAGCCCTCGCCGAACGGCTCGGCTTGAGCATTGACTTCTATGATGGACACGACGATCTCGCATCGCGCATGCGCTGCTCGAAATGCGGCTGGCACTTTCCGAATTTCGCTCTTCGGCATGCAGGCAAGCGGCCTGAATTTTCCGGCTCGCATGGGGCAGGGGTGGTCCCAATTCCAGCAGAGGAATTCATCGCCTTGCAGCGCTTTCCTACACGCCAATCGCTGGCGGTCCGCACCGCTGGCGATCCGTACGCAAGTGTCCCAGAACGATCGTGCAAGCTCGCCATTGTCCGCTCGAGGATATTACACGGATATTACAATGTTTTGGGGGTGCTCCGGCTAAGGGCTTGATTTTATTGGTACGCCCAAGGGGAATCGAACCCCTGTTCCCGCCGTGAGAGGGCGGTGTCCTGACCGCTAGACGATGGGCGCACAGTCAACGCTAGAAAAAGTACCGCCCGTTTCCTTTAAAAAAGGAAGGAATGGTACGCCCTAGGGGAATCGAACCCCTCTCTGCACCGTGAAAGGGTGCCGTCCTAACCGATAGACGAAGGGCGCATCAGCGCGATGGCCGTCGTATAGTGGGGTGCTTCTGATTGCGCAACCCCTTTCGTATTGATCCTGTGTAGAAAATTTGTGGAGACGAAGTTTTCAACAGCCCGAGAAGGTGACCGGTGTTCTGCGACCCCGCGGGCGGTCGCGCACATCCACATGGATGAAGTTGCGGCCGGGATAGCAACCCAGCCCGCCCACGCTGTCGGTGCGCATTGCAAATGCGATCAACTGCTCCTTGGACACGCCAGGAATGTAGAAGTCTGCGGCCATGCATTTGGTGTGCAATGAATTTTCCGCACCGCCAGCCGCCGAGTTATGGAAGGCGTTGCGGTAGCCTGAATTCATCACGATTTTTTTGCCGAAATGGCCTTCGAACTCCCAGATGACGAATCTGAGCTTGGGTGAGATGCACAGCGCGTTGACTTCCTTGGAGCTCACGAATGTGCCCCAATCCTGCCGAACGCCCGAATAGCCTGCGCCACTGCCGGTTGCGAACATGGCCATGGGCATGCAGGCCGCAAGCGCTAGGGCAGTGACTATAATGGCAGCAATGGAGCGGAGTGGGTGGTGCATGATCGACCTCGCCGGGCCCGCTGTTACAGGAACGCAACAGGCAATGAGCGTTTGGGTTCGGTCGCTAAAATTAGATCGGTTTCGCTAACCTGCTGCTAAGCAACACGGTTAGCGACTGGTTAACTGGCGGCGTCGCGCCTCTGTCGTGAAAAACTATTGGGCCAGCAGCGCGTGAGGCGGCTACTGGCCCGGATTTAAAAATGATATCTTAGAGGCCCGCCGCGTCGTGTTCGAGCGTGCCAGAAAACCCACAGGCGGCACCGTGGTAGTAGAGACAGCCGCTCTGCTCTTCGGTGGTCAGCGTGCCATCCTCATTGAATTTCAGTGAGATTTCGCAGTAACGGCGGTTGAACCCGCCTTCCTCGGTCTTGGGATCAAAGTCCTCGTTCTCGACAAAGAAATTTCCGCCATTGCTGTCGAGGATCACCTCGCCATCGATCCCACCGGCACAGCCGCCCATATCGGAAATCGGTACGATAGTGTTGATCGAGATCTTGTAGATGTCGTCCTGAAGGTGGGTGAGATCGAGCGTGATGTCGCCCTCGCCCTGACCGGACCAAATGCCTTCGTGTTCCTGAGCGATAACGGGAGCGGCGCAGAGCGCCGAGACAAGCAATACGGCGATCACGGGACGAAACATTCAAGCACCTCTGAATCAACGATAACCCGATCATATCTATGCCAAACAATGGCGGAAATCGGGGCGGGCTTGTTGTCGTGCTCAAGACCGATTGTCGGGAGCCCGGGGAGGGGATAGAACCGCGCTCATGAAACAGGTCAGCTTTACGATTGCCGCAACCGACGGCATGGCCCGCCGCGGCCGCATCGACACGCCGCGTGGCGAGATCAACACGCCAGCCTTTATGCCGGTGGGCACGGCAGGCACGGTCAAGGCCATGTATCCCGAGCAGGTGCGGGAAACTGGTGCCGATATTCTGCTTGGCAATACATATCACCTCATGCTGCGTCCCGGTGCGGAGCGGGTCGCTTCGCTGGGCGGCTTGCATGATTTTATGGATTGGCAGCGCCCCATCCTCACAGATAGCGGCGGCTTTCAGGTCATGTCTTTGGCCAAGCTGCGCAAGCTCACTGAGAAGGGCGTTACCTTCAAGTCGCATATTGACGGGTCGAGCCATGAGCTGACGCCGGAGCGGTCCATCGAAATTCAGACGCTGCTCGATAGTGACATCATCATGCAACTTGATGAGTGCATTGCATTGCCCGCCGAACGCAAGGAGATCGAACGGGCGATGGAGCTGTCTATTCGCTGGGCGGACCGATCCAAGACGGCGTTCAATAACCAGCAGAACCGTGCGCTGTTCGGTATCGTCCAGGGCGGCGACGATGCAGAATTACGCAAGCGGTCTGCTGATGGCCTGAAATCAATCGGCTTTGACGGTTATGCAGTGGGTGGCCTTGCCGTGGGTGAGCCACAGGAAGTGATGTTTCGGGTCCTTTCCGACATCACCCCGGAATTGCCGCATGATCGCCCCCGCTATTTGATGGGCGTCGGCAAGCCGGATGATATTCTGGGCGGCATCGAGCGCGGCATCGATATGTTCGATTGCGTGCACCCGACCCGCGCCGGACGTCACGGCCATGCCTATACGCGCTTTGGCGTCATCAACCTGAAAAATGCCCGGCATAAGGATGATCACCGTCCATTGGATGAGGCATCGCCCAATCCAAACTGTCGGCGCTGGAGCCGCGCCTATCTGCACCATCTGGTCAGAACAGAAGAGATTTTGGGCGCGATGGTGCTTTCGCAGATCAACCTGGCCTACTATCAGGAACTGACTGCTGGAACGCGCGCGGCCATCGAGGCCGGACGGATGAGTGATTTTGCGGCTGAGACACGCGCGGCATGGGCCGCAGGCGATCTGCCGGTTTTGTGAGGAAAATGGATATGGCCAAGGGCTCGAAAGATTCCGGTTTCAATTCGCTCCACAAGCACCTCAAGCGCCTGGATGAAATCACCATGCGCGAGATGTTTGCACTTGATCCAAACCGTTTCCAGCGGTTCTCGGCAAGCGGCGCCGGTATTCTGCTCGATTTCTCCAAGAACCGGATCGACGAGGAAGCGCTTGAAGCGCTGTTCGATCTGGCCCGCGCTGCCGGGGTCGAAGAACGCCGTACCCAGATGTGCGAAGGCGAGCATATCAATATCACCGAAGATCGCGCGGTCATGCACATGGCTTTACGCTATCAGGGCGACAAGCCGATCATGGTCGATGGCAAGGACGTCATGCCCGACGTTCGCGCGGTTCTGAAGGCTATCGAAAACTACACCAATGCCGTGCGCTCCGGCGAAATCCGCGGCCACGGCGGCGAGCAGATTACTGATGTGGTCAATATCGGTATTGGCGGCTCGGACCTTGGCCCTGCCATGGTTACGCTGGCGCTGGAACCCTACACCCGCGCCGACTTACGAGCCCATTACGTCTCCAATGTCGATGGCGCGCATATCCATGATGTGCTCAAGCGTCTCGATCCGAAGAAGACGCTGTTCATCGTCGCTTCCAAGACTTTCACTACCGATGAAACCATGACCAATGCCAATTCGGCACGGAAGTGGATCGCCGAGGCGCTGGGTGAAGAGGCGGTGCCGAACCATTTTGCGGCGGTTTCGACCAATATTGAAGCCTGCGCCAAGTTCGGTATTCGTGAAGACCGGATTTTCGGCTTCTGGGATTGGGTTGGTGGCCGCTATTCGGTGTGGTCGGCTATTGGTCTGCCGATTGCGCTGGCCGTCGGTTATGACAATTTTGCCAAGTTCCTCGCTGGCGCCGATGCAATGGACCGGCATTTCCTCGAAACGCCGCTGGAAAAGAACCTGCCAGTGATCATGGCGATTCTCGGCGTCTGGTACCGCAATGCATGGGGTTTTTCGACCCATGCCGTTCTGCCTTACGACCAGCGTTTGAGCCGATTTGCGGCCTATCTGCAGCAGCAGGATATGGAGTCGAATGGCAAGTCGGTGACGCTGTCTGGCAAGAAGGTTGAGTGGTCGACCGGTCCTATCGTCTGGGGCGAGCCGGGCACCAATGGCCAGCACGCTTTCTACCAGCTCATTCATCAGGGTACCGACGTCATTCCTGCCGATTTCCTGATCGCCGCCAAGCCGCATGAAAGCCTGCCGCCGCATCACGACAAGCTCGTGGCCAATGTGCTGGCGCAGTCCGAAGCGCTGATGCTGGGCAAGACCAAGACCGAAGTGGTCGAGGAATTGAAGGCGCAGGGGCTGGACAAGGACAAGATCAAGGAACTAGCCCCGCACAAGGTCTTCCCGGGCAATCGCCCCTCCAACACGTTGTTCTATCCACAATTGACGCCCGAGGCGCTCGGCTCGCTGATTGCGCTTTATGAGCACAAGGTCTTCGTGCAGGGCGTGATCTGGAACGTCAATTCCTACGACCAGTGGGGCGTTGAACTGGGCAAGCAGCTTGCCAAGGCGCTGTTGCCAAAGGTGCAAGGCAGTGAAAGCGGCGAGGGGCATGACAGCTCCACGCAGGGCCTGCTGGCCTATTACCTCGCCAACAAGGCCTAAGCGCTTGACCATTACGACCGACGAGCAGCTCGAAAAGCTCAAGGCCATTGGCCGCATTTGTGCCGTGGCGCGCGACGCCATGGCGGCGGCCATGCGCCCTGGCATGACGACGCTGGAACTTGACGAGATTGGTGCGAAAATTCTGGCGGAAAACGGAGCGCTATCCGCGCCAATCGTCACCTATGAGTTTCCTGGCCATACCTGCATTTCGGTGAATGAAGAGATTGCCCATGGCATTCCGGGAGACCGGGTGTTGAACGAGGGTGATCTGGTCAATATCGACGTCTCTGCGGTCAAGGATGGGGTGTTTGCCGACTGCGGCGCGTCCTTCGTGCTAGGCAAGGGCGATCCAAGGCTCGACGCGCTCTGCCGGGACGGCAAGAAGGCGATGTGGGCGGGTATCCGTGCGGCCAAGGCAGGTGCGCAGATTGCCGATATCGGTACTGCTATCGGCAAGCTGGCGAAAAAAGGCGGCTATACGCTGATCCGCAATCTCGCCAGCCATGGCGTAGGCGATAGCCTTCATGACGAGCCGGGCGAAATCCCGACCTGGCCGGACCGCTCCGAGCGCCGAAAAATCGGCAACGGGTTGGTTTTCACTATCGAGCCATTCCTCTCTATGGGAGGGCAGATGGCCGAACAGATGTATGAAGACGACGAATGGACGCTGACGTCAGAGCCGCTGGCACCATGCGTCCAATATGAGCACACAATCGTTGCAACGCCGCGCGGGCCTCTGGTGGTCACGCTGGCGGCCTAGAATCTAACCTTGCGCTTCTTTTGCAACAAATGCCGCGCTGGGCTCGGACCTGCAAGGGAGCCTAATTTTTCGGTATGTGCGCGCGGCGTAAGGCCCTCGGGTCGAGCCCGAGGGCAGCACTGTGCATGGGATGGCGTGGAATAGAGCGACTAAAGCCAGATCAGCAACAGCGGTCCCAATACGATCAGGCCGACGCCCACCGCAAAACGCAAATTGCCTAGCCGCCGCAGCGCGGGCACGCTCAACATCGTCGCCAGCACCAGAAACCCAAGCAGCGCCACCAGCGCAGGCAGCAGTGGATTGAGGTTGAGCGCTGTATTCTCGGTGAGTTGCAGATACAGCATGTGGCCGCCAGCAAAGCCGAGCAGGGCCATGATTACCACGCTCACAGCCTTCGCGGCGATAATCAGCGCCATATCAATCGTGCTGCTGGAGAGAAGCAGAGCAATGCCCGACGCTGTGACGTGAACTGCGCCGAGCGTCGCAAAGACGCCGCTGCCCACAAGAATAGGCACCAGTTCCGGCGGCATATTGAGCGGCAGAGACCCGACCATGGGCAAATTGGCCCCGTACTGAGCCAAAAGGAAGATTGAGTAGAGCATGACCAGCGTGCTGCCCGCGAAGACCAGCACCGTAACCGCCAGAACCTTGAGCAGGTCCGTCGTATCCTGAGACATGCGCTTCCCCAATATATCTGCCCATTGCCGATATTACGGTATGGCGCTGATTCTCAAACCGGAATGCGTCTTAAGGTGGAAATGCCGGTGCGGGTGCCGGGCTGGCCTTTGCGCGAGGCGAGGCGAATGCGAATTGGCTTTCGGTACTCTTCGGAGAGTTCCGCTGCGTCGGCGCGATAGTCGAGCTCGGCGTAGGGATCGACGCAGGACTGCGATAGGTCTGGCAATTCTGACTGGAACGCTGCTCAAGAGGAAAGTGGTACGCCGGGCGGGGGTCGAACCCGCGACCATTCGATTAAAAGTCGAATGCTCTACCACTGAGCTACCGGCGCATGTCTCTGGATTATCAAGCTAACCTGGAAAATGTCAGGTCTTTTGTTTGATATTCACAAACGCCTTTTGGCGTCGCGGCGGAACATAGCTGGACTTCGTCCGCTGTCAACCGCCTTGAAGCTCTATTGCAAGGGGAGTTCCATCATAGGGCATGGGCATGCAGGCAATGGAAATGCGTTCAAACCGCTCGCAAAGCTGGCGTGCTTCGGAAAGCTCTTCGATCGGGCCGACAATGATACGCTTGTTGTCGCTATTTGCTTCATCCACAAGAAGTGGAGACATGCCAAAAAGCAGGGGGCCTAATTTGAGCGTCAGATCGCTCCAAAGGCCGGGAGCCTGATCGAATGGCACCGCAGTGCCAATTGAAACCCCATAGGCGTTTTGGTTTGGCGCCGCCATATCGGTCTGCTGGACCACTGGCGCAGGCAGGGGCTGGTAGGGCAAGGGTTGGGGCAGGGCCGATTGGCGCACCGAGACCGAGCCACCCTCGGTTTCGAAAGTTGGGCTCTCGTTTGCGCCAATAGAGGCGGTGGTGCTGGCCTGATCAATGGAGGCCAGATAAGGCGGAATTTCTAGCATATTGGGCACAGTGACTTCCAGCGCGCCAACGCGGCGGACGATATCATTGCCCGACTTTTCCTGCATGGCAAAGCGGCTGAGCAATTGCTCGTTTTCACGCTGAAGGCGCGTTGTATCTGTACGTAGGGCACTGACTTCGCGGCGCAACGTTTCGATGGTTGCGCCGGACGTGCGTGGCTGGTGCAGCCCTGCAATAATACTTTGGGGGACCAGTAGCGATGCATTTGAGCTGAATACGGCAAGGCCAATACACGCCAGGGCCATTATACCCCAGAGCGTCACGTCCGATTGCCGGAATTGTTCAGATGCTTTAGCCAACTTGGTAACCCGAAATAGCGCTCCGAATCGTTCGGTGCGCTTCACTTGTAGATTGCGCGCTTCGTTATCGGTTCGCCAACTGTCGTGTGCCATAAATTTGCGAGAATACCCCCGGATAAGTGCCCAAAACGGAGAATTGCCGATGGCCGAACTGCTTTCCATCATTCTCGCTGCAGGCGAGGGGACGCGAATGCAGTCTGCTTTGCCCAAGGTGTTGCATCCCGTCGGCGGCTTGCCCGTGGTGAGCCATGTGCTGCGTACGGCTAAGGCGGCTGGAGCAAGCATCGCACTGGTCGTCGGGCCCAACCATGAAGCCGTTGAAGCTGCCGTCACCCGTTTTGAGGCTGACGCCCATATTTCGCGGCAATTGGACAGGCTCGGAACGGCACATGCCGTCCAGCAGGCGCGTCAGGCATTTGAGGCCGCGGCCGGGCATATTCTGGTGCTCTATGCGGATACGCCGCTGGTGACGCGCGCGACCATTGCCGCCATTGTCGATAAGCTCGATGGCGGCGCCGACATGGTCGTTGTGGGCTTCAGGCCGGACAATCCTACCGGCTATGGACGATTGCTGACCAATGGCGATCAGGTCTCGGCCATCCGAGAGCATAAAGATGCCAGCGACGCTGAACGACAGATTGGGCTTTGCAATTCCGGCATTATCGGGTTTCGAGGCGATACATTGCGCTCGGTCATTGATCGCATCGGCAATAACAACGCCAAGGGCGAGTACTATCTGACCGATGCTGTGGAGCTGGCGGCCGGCGACGGCAAGCGCGTCGATTTCATCGAGGCCGATGCCGAGGAGCTGGTGGGCGTCGATAACCGTGTCAAACTGGCCGAGGCCGAGGCGACCTTCCAAAAATTCAAGCGACGGGAAGTCATGGAAGCGGGCGTGACGCTGCGCGATCCTGATTCTGTGTGGTTTTCGTGGGACACGGAGATTGGCCGGGATGTGACGATTTTCCCGAATGTGGTCTTTGGCCCGGGCGTGAAAATTGCCGATAACGTTGAAATTCGGGCCTTTTGCGACATCGAGGATGCGGTGATTGGGGAGGGCGCATCCATTGGTCCCTTTGCGCGCATTCGCGGGGGGACGGAATTGGGACCGGACGTGCATCTGGGCAATTTCGTCGAGGTAAAAAAATCAAAGATCGGCGCAGGGACCAAAGCGGGTCACCTGAGCTATCTGGGGGACGCCGAAATCGGCTCGAAAACCAATATCGGGGCAGGCACCATCACTTGCAATTATGACGGTGTGAACAAGGACAAGACGATCATTGGCGATAATGTCTTCATCGGATCCAACGCTTCGCTCGTCGCACCGGTGACGATTGGTGACGGGGCTTATACGGCCTCGGGCAGTGTGATTACGCAGGATGTGCCAGCCTATGCTCTGGCGATGGGTCGTGCTCGCCAGGAAAACAAACCCGGCTATGCGCCAAAGCTCAAAGAGCGCGCATTGGCCAAGAAGGCAGCCAAGGGGAAATAAGATGTGCGGAATCGTTGGTATTGTCGGTGATGCGCCGGTTGCCGGGCGCCTTTTAGATGCGCTGAAGCGCCTGGAATATCGCGGTTATGACAGTGCTGGTGTTGCCACACTGGAAGGCGGTTCAATCTCCCGCCGTCGTGCCGAGGGCAAGCTGGGCAATCTGGCGAGCAAGCTGGGTATGGAGCCGCTCGACGGCAATATCGGTATTGGCCATACGCGCTGGGCGACTCATGGCGCGCCGACTGAGAACAATGCCCACCCGCACGCGACCGACCGCGTTGCTGTGGTCCATAACGGCATCATCGAGAATTTTCGCGAGCTGCTTGCCGATCTGGCCACGGACGGATACCTGCCCACGACGCAGACCGATACCGAGTCGGTGGCGCTCTGGGTGTCGCGCGAGCTCGACCGTGGCGCGGATCCCGAACTGGCCGTGGCGCGGACGCTGAAGGCTCTGAAAGGTGCTTTTGCGCTGGCGTTTATGTTCAGGGGTCAGGAAGGTCTGCTGATCGCCGCCCGGCATGGCGCGCCGCTGGCCGTTGGCTATGGCACGACCGAAATGTATCTTGGTTCCGACGCCATGGCGCTGGCGCCATTCACCTCACGCCTGACCTATCTTGAAGATGGCGACTGGGCAATTATTACGCCAAATGGCGTCACCATCCGCGATGACGCGGACACCATCGTACAGCGCGAACAGCAGCTTTCGCAGGCCTCTGCGCTGCTGGTGGATAAGGGCAATCATCGCCATTTCATGGCCAAGGAAATCTACGAGCAGCCGGAGACAATCTCTCATACGCTCAGCCATTATGTGGATATGGGGGAAGAAAAGGTCGCGATCCGGGAGGCATTGCCCTTTGATTTTGCAGAGCTTTCTCGCCTGACCATGAGTGCTTGTGGCACCGCCTACTACGCGGGAGCTATCGCCAAATACTGGTTCGAACGCTATGCGCGCCTGCCTGTCGACATCGATGTGGCATCCGAATTCCGCTATCGCGAGCCGCCGCTGGAAAAGAATGGGCTGTCGCTCTTCATCTCCCAGTCCGGCGAAACCGCCGATACGCTTGCGGCTCTGCGTTATTGCGCCGGTCAGGGGCAGCATGTGGCGAGCCTGGTCAATACGCTGGAATCCACCATTGCCCGCGAGTCGGGCGTGGTCTTCCCGATCCTCTGCGGCCCGGAAATCGGTGTGGCCTCAACCAAGGCGCTTACGGCGCAATTGACCGCGCTCGCCAGTCTTTCCATCGCTGCAGGTCGGGCGCGTGGGGTGTTGAGCGCTGAGCAGGAAGCTGAACTGGTTCGCGCCCTGACGGCATTGCCGTCCGCTGTGTCGGCGGCTTTGGGCGCGGAAGGGCAGATTATCGAGATTTCCAAGCGGCTGTCCAAGGCCAAGGATGTACTTTATCTCGGGCGCGGCGCCATGTTCCCGGTGGCGATGGAAGGTGCGTTAAAGCTCAAGGAAATCAGCTATATCCACGCAGAAGGTTATGCAGCAGGTGAGCTAAAGCATGGCCCAATTGCGCTGGTGGACGAGGCGATGCCAGTGATCGTGGTCGCTCCATCTGACGAGCTGGTCGACAAGACGCTTTCCAACATGCAGGAAGTGGCGGCGCGGGGCGGCAAGATCATTCTGATCACCGATGCGGAAGGCGCGAAAACCGTTGGGCATGGCGTGGCGGATATTATCGAAATTCCGCATGCCCATTCCTTCGTCGCGCCAATCCTAGCGACGATTCCGGTGCAATTGCTGGCCTATCACACGGCGGTCTTCATGGGCACCGACGTGGACCAGCCGCGTAATCTGGCGAAGTCGGTGACGGTGGAATAGCACCGGGCGGATGGGGAGGGGATAAGCTTTTGCGCGCTGCCCTTTCCCTCCTATCGTCATTGCCCGGCTTGTCCGGGCAGTCCAATACTCGGCAAGATGGATCACCCGATCAAGTCGGGTGATGACGATAGGGCCGACAGGGCCTGGTTACCCAGCCCTTATCAGCGGCAGGGCTAGGTGTTTCCTGAACAGATACAATAGGATACGGGCCTTCTCGCCCTCTTCGCCGGTTAGGCCCGGATTGCGGTTGAAGAGCGCCTTGGCGTCGTCGTGAGCGAATTCGAGCAGATGCCGGTGAACGTCCGGCACGGCGAGGCGATAGCCGGGCATGCCGGATTGCCGCGTGCCCAGCAGATCGCCCTGACCGCGCAATTCGAGGTCGCGTTCGGCGATGACAAAGCCATCTTCGGTGGATTTTATCGTTTCGAGACGGGCCTTTGCGGTTTCGCTCAGTGGTTCTTTATACAGCAATAAACATGCTGACCGCTGTGAGCCGCGACCGACGCGACCGCGCAACTGGTGGAGTTGGGCCAGGCCGAAACGCTCTGCATGTTCGATGATCATGATCGAGGCATTGGGCACGTCGACGCCCACTTCAATCACCGTCGTGGCTACCAAGAGCTTGATTTCATTGGCTTTGAACCGGTCCATGACCTCCTGCTTGGCGGCTGCGGACATGCGGCCGTGGACGAGAGCGACCTGATCGCCGAAAATTTTCCTGAGTTCGGCGAAGCGATCTTCTGCGCTAACCACTTCCAGCGTCTCGCTTTCTTCGACGAGCGGGCAGACCCAATAGGCTTGGGCGCCTTCGGCGAGTCGAGACTGCAAGCGGGCAATAACGCGGGCGTAGTCGTTGATGGAAAGAACAGCGCTATCAATGGGTTGGCGGCCAGCCGGCTTTTCGCGCAGGATGCTGACTTCCATGTCGCCAAAATGAGTTAGGACCAAAGTGCGCGGAATGGGTGTCGCTGTCATGACCAGAAGGTCTGTATTGCGACCCTTATCGGAAAGCGCGAGGCGCTGATGGACGCCGAAACGATGTTGTTCGTCGACGACTGTTAGGCCCAAGTCTTTGAATTGTATATCGGATTGGAACAGGGCGTGGGTTCCGACGGCGATGGATATGGAGCCATCGGCAAGACCGGCGAGGATTTTGCGGCGTTCGGCGGCGGGCATTTTGCCGGTGAGCAGGGCGCAGGTGATGCCAGCGGCATCGCAAAGCGGTTTGATGGTCTTAAAGTGTTGAGAGGCAAGCAATTCTGTCGGCGCCATGAGGGCCGATTGGGCGCCGGATTCGGTGATGGCGGCCATGGCCATGAGAGCAACAACGGTCTTGCCAGAGCCGACATCGCCCTGCAGAAGCCTGCTCATCCTGGTGGGTGACGCAAGGTCCTTAAGGATGTCATCGAGGGCACTTTTCTGTCCCTCCGTAAGTGAAAACGGTAGCAGACTGTTGACTTTGAGTGTCGCACTTCCCGTGAAATGACGCGCAATGCCACGCGCCGTGACCATGGTGGATCGCACGATTTGGAGGGTAATCTGCCCGGCAAGGTATTCGTCATAGGCAAGCCGCTGGCGGGCAGGGGCCCAAAGTTCGGCTTCACCCGGATTGTCCGGCAGGTGAACCTTGCGCATGGCTTCGGTGAACGAGGGCCATTTGCGTTGTGCCATTGTATCGGCATCAATCCATTCGGGGATTTCTGGCAAGAGATCGACCGCCTGACGGACGAGCTTGGCCAGCGCCTTGGATGAGAGGCCGTTGGTGAGCGGATAGACTGGCTCGACCAGCGGCAGGGTGGCGAATTTGTCTGGCTCGACGACATAGTCGGGATGGGTGATCTGTTTTTCGCCGTTGAAGAAATCAATCTTCCCGGAAACGAAACGCTCCTCGCCGACGGGCAAGGCTTTTTCTACCCATCCGCCCTGGGCGCGGAAGAAGACGAGATTGATGTCGCCGGTTTCGTCGTGAGCGAAGACACGATGAGGAATGTGCGGCTTGCCGCGTGGCGGGGGCTGGTGCCGGTCGACATGCAGGCGCAGAGTAACGATCTGGTTGAGATAGGCTTCGGCGATGCCGACCTGTCGCCGGCGATCAACAATGCCCGACGGCATGTGCATGAGAACGTCGAGAACAATTGCTTCCTGCCCATCTGGCGCCCCGAAATAACGTGTGAGCAAAGCAGCAAGTTTGTCTCCCACGCCTTTTACGGTGTGAAGCGAGCGGAATAGCGGTTCAAGAGCTTCTGGACGGGACACGCTTTGTTCTCCTTGGGTGGCAACATAAGCATTCCGATCAGATGCGCAATTTCCCTCAGTATAAATGCATAAGCGCCTGGTGCATCGTGCCCAGATAAGCAGCCAAAAACACTTGGCGAGGGGGAGTGAGCCGTATGGCGCGGTTCTGGAATTTGCTCGATTCGATCGTGCCGGTGCGGAAATCTATGGCCGATCCGCTTAAACGACGACGCATCTATGTGATCATCGCGTTGGCGTTAGCCTGCTGGTTGCCAATCCTCGGCGTGCTCTGGCTGCTGCTATGGCGATGATACAGCCAGGAGAGGCCCATTATCGGTTTGCATTGATATCTTCGTTCGACCACCACGAAATGATAATCAGGCCCAAGTCGATGACGCGGACTTTGCGTTGACGTTCTGCCCAACGCAATTGCCATCGTGGTTTGATCTTCAAAAGGCCTCGACGTGTCTTGAGGGTGAACCAGGACATGCCCCAACTCCATTTATTCACCATAGATCAAATTCAATCAGATCATAGCAGGCGAGGAAACCTGTTTTGTGAATAGAGGCCAATCGCTGTGCGGATGCTTCAGCTATTTTTTGGCGTCCTGTGTTTCAGTGAACGGGGCTGACAAGGCGGCACAAGGCGCGTATGAAAGCGTCCAAATCGGGAACAAAATTCAATCATGGGTGTCTCAATGACGGCCGGTGAAGATATTGCCATTCGCCGCAAGCGGTTGCGCTATCGCGCGTGGCATCGTGGCACCAAGGAAATGGACCTTATCTTAGGGCCTTTTGCCGACGCCAATGTAGAGCATTACGGCGTTGCCGAACTCGACCGGCTGGAACAGCTTATGGACGAGGAAGATCCGCCACTGCTGAAATGGGTGATGCGACAGGAAGAGCCGCCCGCGCATGTAGATAGGGATTTTCTCGATCTGGTGATTGCCGACCATCAGGCGCGGATCGCCAAATGAACGATCTCTCCGCCGACACGAGACCAGTCCGCACCATTTCCAATGTGCCGGACGGTATGCAGCCCATGGCGCTCGCTCGCATGGTGGAGCAGCGGCTGAAGGACGCGCCCGATGATGCGGCCAGCCTGGTTTTTGTCGCGCGAGACGGGCGGCGGATGCAGCGGCTGGCGGAAATTCTGGGCGCCATGCTGCCGGGACACACGATCCTGACGCTGCCGGCCTGGGATTGTTTGCCCTATGACCGCGTTTCGCCGAACAGCATCACCATTGCTGCGCGCATGAATACGCTGGCGGCGCTGACCAGTGGTGCCAAAGGCGTTGTCGTGTTGACGGCGGTCAATGCACTGATACAGAAACTGCCGCCGCGCGATCTGGTCGAACAAATGTCGTTTGCGGCTGTCGTGGGCCGGGTGATCGATAGTGACAAGCTGGTCGCATGGGCGGCCAATAATGGGTATCTGCGCGTTCCGACTGTACGCGAAAGCGGCGAGTTTGCCGTGCGCGGCGGGTTGATCGATCTGTTCCCAGCAGGCGCGGAAGCGCCGCTGCGGTTTGATTTTTTCGGTAGCCAACTCGAGTCCATCCGCACCTTCGATCCGGACAGCCAGCGCACGACGGGTACGCTAAAGAAAATCGAGCTGACGCCGATGAGCGAGGTCGTGCTCAATGAAGAGACGATCCGGCGCTTCCGGCAGAATTATACGGCGGCGTTTGGCGGCAACACAGTTGATGACACGCTCTATGCCTCGGTGAGTGGTGGCTCGCGCTATTCAGGCACAGAACATTGGTTGCCGTTCTTTTATGACCATATGGATCGGCTGGCCGACTATACGGGCGACGCGCCATTCGTGTTTGACGATCAGGTAGCGGAAGCCTATGCCGAGCGGGTCGAGCAGATCCGCGATTACTATGATGCGCGCGAAGCGGCGCGGCTGGCTCCGCCTGTCGCTGGTGCCGGTGCGCCATATAAGCCAATCAAGCCCGAACTGCTTTATGACCTCGACGCGGCGCCTTCCAGCCTTGCCGGGGCATCGGTGATTCAGCTGTCACCCTTCTTGTCGCCGCAGACGCAGAAGGGTGACGATGCTGGCGGGCGGATTGCGCCGAGCTTCGCCGCCGAGCGCGCAGCGTCGGATGTTAATCTGTTCCAGGCAGTTGTGGACCGTCTGCTGGCCGAGCGGCGCGAGGGACGGCGGGCGATCATTGCCTGCTGGAGCGCGGGGACGCGCGATCGCATGGCGCAGGTGCTCAAGGATCACGGCCTGACCAATCCGCGCATGGCGGAAAACTGGCGCGATGCCGAGACGACCAGCGCTGCAACCACCTCGATGGTGGTGTTGCCGCTCGAAACCGGCTTCGAGACCAAGGACCTGCTGGTTCTGAGCGAGCAGGACATTCTGGGCGAGCGCATTTTGCGACCGCAGCGGAAGAAGAAGGCTTCGGATGCACTGACCGAGGCAGCGTCGTTGAATGCGGGCGATCTGGTGGTGCATGTCGATCACGGTATTGGCCGGTTCATCGGGCTCAAGGTGATTGAGGCCGGTGGCGCGCCGCATGAATGTGTCGAGCTGCAATATGCTGGTGACACCAAACTCTATCTGCCGGTCGAAAATATCGAACTGCTGACGCGCTACGGCTCGGACGATAGCTCGGTTGCGCTCGACAAGCTGGGCGGCGTGGCCTGGCAGGCCAAGAAGGGCAAGCTCAAGAAGCGCATCCGCGAAATGGCGGAGCAGCTTATCAAGCTGGCGGCGCAGCGGTTGCTTGTCAAAGCCGATGTGGTGGACATTAATCCCGGCGCCTATGAGGAATTTGCAGCGCGTTTCCCATATGAGGAGACCGAGGACCAGCTTACCGCCATTGAAGCGGTGTTTGACGACATCACCTCCGGCAAGGTCATGGACCGGCTGGTTTGCGGTGACGTCGGCTTCGGCAAGACCGAAGTGGCGTTGCGCGCGGCCTTCGCCGTGGCGCTGAGCGGCAAGCAGGTTGCTGTTGTCGTGCCGACAACGCTTCTGGCGCGGCAGCATTTCAAGACGTTCTCGGAACGCTTCAAGGATTTGCCGGTGCGGGTGCGCCACGCTTCGCGCATGGTGCCTGCGGCGGAGCTCAAGGCGACAAAGGACGGGCTGGCCGATGGGCAGGTGGACATTGTGGTGGGCACGCATGCGCTGCTCAGCAAGAGCATCAAGTTCAACGATCTGGGCCTGCTGATCATCGACGAAGAGCAGCATTTCGGTGTTGGCCACAAGGAACGGCTGAAGGAGCTCAAGGCCAATGTGCATGTGCTGACGCTGACGGCGACGCCGATTCCGCGCACCCTGCAACTGGCACTCACCGGCGTGCGCGACCTGTCGTTGCTGGCAACGCCGCCTGTGGATCGCCTGGCTATCCGCACCTTCATTTCGCCGTTCGATCCACTATCGATCCGCGAGGCGCTGTTGCGCGAGAAGTATCGTGGCGGGCAGAGTTTTTATGTCGTGCCGCGCATCAAGGATCAGCCCGATATTGCCGATTTCCTGCGTCAGCATGTTCCGGAAGTGTCGTTCGTCGCTGCGAACGGGCAGATGGCGCCGGGCGAACTCGACGACATCATGAATGCCTTTTACGACAACAAGTTCGACGTGTTGCTGGCGACGACCATTGTCGAATCTGGCCTTGATATTCCGAACGCCAATACGCTGATCGTGCATCGGGCCGACAATTTCGGGCTGGCGCAGCTTTATCAGATCCGTGGGCGTATCGGGCGTGCCAAGCAGCGGGCCTATGCGCTGTTTACCGTGCCGCCGGACCGCAAGCTGACCGACACTGCCGAGAGGCGGCTGGGTGTGTTGCAATCGCTCGAAAGCCTTGGTGCAGGCTTCCAGCTTGCCAGCCACGATCTGGATATTCGCGGGGCAGGGAACCTGCTCGGCGATGAGCAGTCGGGCCATATCCGCGAAGTGGGCTATGAGCTTTATCAGGCCATGCTGGAAGAGGCGGTCGCCAATCTCAAGTCTGGCGAGGAGGAATACGAGGACCGAAACGAGTGGAGCCCGACGATCTCGCTGGGCATGCCAGTGATGATTCCCGAGAGCTATGTGCCGGACCTGCAATTGCGCATGCAGCTTTATCGCAAACTGGGCGATCTCAACGATATTCGCGACATTGACGCCGCAGGGGCGGAGCTGATCGACCGGTTCGGGCCTCTGCCGGAAGAAGTGGAAGCGCTTCTCAAGGTCATTCTGGTCAAATCATTGTGTCGTCAGGCCAATGTCGAGAAGGTCGATGCCGGTCCTAAGGGGGCTGTCATCACGCTGCGCAACAGTGAATTCCCCAACCCGGCAGGACTGGTCAAGCTGGTCAGCGATCCAGGCAATCAGGTGCGGATCAAACCCGATCAAAAGCTGGTTTTCGCGCGCAATTGGCCGACGCCAGAGCAGCGGCTCAAGGGGGCGGCGGCAATTCTGTCCAAGCTGGCAAAGCTGGCGGAAAGCGGGGCGTGATGTGGCCGAATGGCGGCGTGGATTGCATAATGTTTTGGCAAGGGTCATCGGTCATGTTATTGCCCGATTTGAGCCCTTGAAGGGCAGTCAAGATTTGATGGCGGCCTGCGTCGCCGGACCGCCAAGGAAGGCAAGGACAATTCTATGAACTTCAGCAAGAACCTCGTTGCCGGTGTGGCTGCTGCCACCATGATGCTTTCGCCGCTCGCTGCGTTCGCTCAGGAAGCCACCACCGAAGCGCCCGCAGCGGAAGCGCCTGCGGCGGAAGCTCCGGCTGAAGGCAGCACAGTTGATGCAGTTTCGGCCGCTGTCGATGGTCTGGCGTCGCAGAACTGGCTCAAGGTTTGCGATCCGCTTCCCGATGGGCAGCGCGCCTGCCTGATGCGTCAGGTCGTTCTGGCCAATGGTCAGTTTATTGGCTCGTTCATTCTGCGTGATGATCCGGGCCAGGAATCGCGTCTTCTGGCTGTGGCTTCGGTACCGCTCGGGGTGCTTCTGCCATTTGGCCTGACCTGGCAGATCGACAATGCCAAGCCTGTCCGCGTGCCTTACATGCTCTGCGACACCCAGTCATGCTCGGCCCAGCTCGTCATCAACGAGCAGTATGTGAATTCGCTCAAGCGCGGCAATTCGTTGAAGCTGACGGCAAAGAACCGCCAGAATCAGGATCTGAACATCGACATCACGCTGGCTGGCTTTACGGCCACTTATGACGGCGAGGCGGCTCTGAGCTTCGAGCAGCTGCAGGCTCAGGAATCTGGCCAGAACGCCCTTGAACAGGTTCTGCAGGATCGCGCCGAACAGCTTCGTCAGCAGCTGAACACCGAAGGCGCTCCGGCAGAGGGTGCTCCTGCGGAAGGTGCCGAGGCTCCTGCTCAGCAGTAAGGCTGACACAGACCAGTATTTTGAGACGGGCGCGGGAAACCGCGCCCGTTTTGTTTTGGCCGTTTATTTTTGGAGAAGGGCTCTGGAGGGCGGCGCGCTAGCGCTCGCCCATGCCGAGCGCGAAGGCCTGCTTGCGCAAGGCGGGGACGAGTTTGAGCGCCCACAGACCGCCAGCGCGGAGGGTTTGACTGGGGAGAATATCGGCGAGGAGCGAGCGGAACAGCGTTTCCACGAACAGGCCGGTGCGGGCCAGATCGCTGCTGCGGCGTTTCGAATAATCTTCGCTTGCAGAAATGCCCCAATCGGCGCGCGCGGTGTCTGCGGACTGCACGGCGTCGAGCAAATCGGAAACATCGCGCAGACCCAGATTGAGGCCCTGCGCCCCAATGGGCGGGAAGGCATGGGCCGATTCGCCGACCAGTGCCGCGCCGTTGGTACCGGCATGGGTGACGCTGAGCACGCTGAGCGGAAAGATGAAGCTGGGTGAGATTAGTTTGATGCCGCCAAACAGACGCTGCGACTTTTCAGCGAAGGCAGCGATGAGTGCGGCGGGACCGGCAGATTGGGTTTGTCGAAGCACGCTGTCCTGGTCGATCCAGACCAGATTGGCTTTATTCCCACCCGCAGGCACGAGCGTGAACGGGCCGTTGGGGTAGTGGAATTCAACCGATGTTCCACCGATGGGGCGGGTGAGTTCGAGATCGCAGACCAGTGCTGACTGATCGAATTGATGCTCGGTTGTGGTGATGCCGGCCTTGGTGCGGATGAGGGATTTTTTGCCGTCGGCTCCGACAATGAGCGGCGCACGGAGCACATGACCATCGGCCAGGGTAACGGCGCCAAGATTGCCCTCTCGGGAATAATCGGTGACGGCAATGTTACGTGTTTCTATTCGATCAGCGGGGGCGGCAGACTGGAAGCGCGCCAGCAAAGCCTCGTTGCCGAAATTCCAGCCAAAGGCTGAAAGGCCGATCTCGTCTGCGTCGAAGAATGTTTCGGGGGCGCGGATAAGGCGCGGTGTGGCATCGATGATGCGGATGGATGTGAGTGCATGGCCGAGGCTTGCAGGATCATCCACAAGACCACTTTTGCGCAGGAAATCGACGCTTGGCATCATCAGGGCGGAGGTGCGCTTATCCGGCGGGGCCTTGGGCGCGAGGTGGATAATATCACGGCCAAGACGGGCCAGGCTCGCGGCGGCGGCGAGACCGGCAAGGCCTCCACCCACGATGATGATGTCTGCGTCTTTTGTCATGAGGCTGCGTCCGCGAGGCGGCGATTGTGGCCGCTGGGTATGATGAAACTGCCCGCAAGCGAACCGGCGAACATGGCGATGAGGAAATACCAGAGCCCGTCCGGCTGAAATGCAATCAGTGAGATTGCCGGGCCGGGGCAAATGCCGGACATGCCCCAGCCGATGCCGAACAGGGCCGCGCCGCCAATGAGGCGCGCATCGAGCTTTTTGTATTCTGGCTCGTGGAAGCTGGTGTCGAAGAGCGGTGCGCTCCGCTTTTTGCCCAGACGCACGGCGATGAACATGACGAGAATAGCGGGCACAATGACGAAGGCCAGGCTCGGGTCCCACCCGCCCGAGGGAATGGCGGTGAAATCGAGAAAGCGGAGGACTTTTAGGGGATCGACCATTTGCGACACGTAAAGACCCGCGCCGAATAAAGCGCCGCTCAAGGCGGCAGTGGCGAGATAGGGGAGGCGAATGGACATCAGACAATCCCCGTCACGGTAACGGTCAGGATAGCGACCGAGAAGAAAACCAAAACGGCGACAAGCGAGCGCAGGGAGAGGCGGGCAAGGCCACAGACGCCGTGACCAGAGGTGCAGCCATTGCCGATTTTGGTGCCAATGCCTGTGAGGAGGCCTGCAATAATGAGCCAGATGGGCATGGGCACGTTCCAGCCCTGTGGCGGGCTGGCAAGATCGGACGGCTCCACGCCACCGGCTCCCAATTGCGGAAACAGCCGCGCGCTGGCCCATGCCGCCCCGATCAGCGCGGCCAGAAAGATCAGCCGCCAGATCACCGTCCGGGCCGGTGGCAGCAACTGGCCGAATATGCCCGATATGCCTGCAATACGGCCATTGCCCAGCCAGAGCACGGCGCAGGCCAGCCCGATAAGGGAGCCGCCGAGCGCGGCGGTCAGGGGGGTAAATGATTCCATCGGAAATCTCGCTGATCGTTTGGAACCAGAGGATAGCATTGGCCATTGCGGGGTTACCAGCGCAGCAGCGAGACCGCCATTCCATGCAATGCCGCAGGCAAAGAAAATCTCTGCGCCGCATCTTCACCGGACGAAGAGCCAAATCTAAATTGATCACTTCATTCGACTCAGACCATGGAGCATTCGATGTTTGAGTTTCTGGCCGACCCCGCAGTGTGGGCGGCGTTCCTGACCCTGACGGTCATGGAAATCGTGCTTGGCATCGACAATATCGTCTTCATTTCAGTTCTGGTGTCGCGGTTGCCGCGCGAACAGGCCGAATTTGCCCGCAAACTCGGCATCGGGCTCGCACTGGTTTTCCGCATCATCCTGCTGCTGCTGATTTCTGTGATCGTGCAGCTCGATCAGCCGGTGTTCACGCTTTTCGAGCGCGGCTTCTCGTGGAAGGATATCATCCTCGTCGCTGGTGGCGCCTTCCTTATCTACAAGGCGACACATGAAATGCATGCGGCCATCGAGGAGCCGCATGAAACCAAGGTCGACAACAAGGTCAGCGCGACGCTGCAGGCCATTCTGATCCAGATCGTGGTTATCGATATGGTGTTTTCGATCGATTCGATCATCACCGCAGTCGGCATGGTTCCGGCGACGCTGGATTATCCGGTGCGCGTCGGCGTGATGGTTGCGGCGGTGCTCATTGCCGTTGCGGTCATGTTCATAGCGTCTGGCCCCATTGCCCGGTTCGTCGCAGCCCATCCAACGACGAAAATTCTCGCGCTGGCCTTCCTGTTGCTGATCGGCACGACGCTGGTGGCGGAAGGCACGGGCTTCCATATCGAGAAGGGCTATATCTATTCGGCGATGGCCTTTTCCGTGCTGGTTGAAGCTTTCAATATCATCGTGCGGCAGCGCAAGCAGAGGCGGGAGGGCAGGCCTGTGGGCAAAGCTGAGTTTACGCCGTTTACGGGTGACACCGGAGCCGTATCCACCGATGCTGCACTTGCGGCTATCGGCGGCGCTGCGGTGAGCGCAACCAGGGCTGCTGCCAGCCCCATTTCGCCTGCGGCAAAGCCCCGGCCCAAGACGAGTTCAGCGCAATCACGGCCCAAATCCGCGCCACGCAAACCGAAAGGACCCAAATGACCAGAGTTATCGTCGTCAATCAGACCGGAGGTCCGGATGTCCTCAGCCAAGAGGACTGGCCCATTTCAGCGCCTGGCCCCGGCGAGGTGCGTATACGGCAGACGGCGATTGGTCTGAATTTCATCGACACCTATCAGCGCTCGGGGCTTTATCCGATGAGCTTGCCCTTTGTGGCGGGCAATGAGGCGGCTGGTGTGGTCGAGGCCATTGGTGAGGGCGTAAACGAGGTCAAAGTCGGCGACCGTGTCTGTTATCAGGGGGTGTCTGGCGCTTATGCGGCGGAACGCATCGTGCCGGCGGCCAAACTGGTGCCCATTCCCGACGGTGTCGATGACCAGACGGCGGCGGCAGTTCTGCTCAAGGGGCTGACAGCCTATTACCTCCTGTTCAAAACCTGGCCAGTGCAGAAGGGGGAAACGATCCTCTGGCATGCGGCGGCAGGCGGCACCGGGCTTATTGCAACACAATGGGCGCGGGCGCTGGGTGCGACGGTGATCGGGACCGCTGGTGGACCGGATAAGGTGAAGCTGGCGCTCGCGCATGGTTGTCACCATGGCATCGACTACAAGGAAGAGGACTTTGCCGCCAGGGTGAAGGAAATTACCGGGGGCAGGGGTGTCGATGTGGTCTATGACGGGGTGGGCAAGGCGACTTTTGAAGGTTCGCTCGATTGCCTGCGACCGCGCGGATTGCTCGCCAGCTTCGGCAATGCGTCCGGTGTGGTCAGTGTGCCCGATCTCGGCATTTTGGCGCGCAAGGGCTCGCTATATGTGACGCGACCGACCGGCGCGCACTATTTTGCCAAGCGTGAAGATCTGCTGGAGGGCGCGAAGGCATTGTTCGGCGCGATTTTGTCCGGGGCAATCAAGGTCGAGATTGGCCAGACCTTTGCTTTGGCAGATGTCGCCGGAGCGCACCGGGCTTTGGAAGGGCGGGTTACCACCGGGTCTGTCGTTCTGGTTCCCTAGTTCATAGATCGCATTATCGGCGCGACAATGCTCAAGCGCGGGGCTGGACAGTCTGATCAGCCCCCGCTAAACGCTCTGCAGACGGAAGGGTGGCAGAGTGGTCGATTGCAGCGGTCTTGAAAACCGCCGATGTGCAAGCATCCGTGGGTTCGAATCCCACCCCTTCCGCCATTTGTTTCCATGACCGACTTGCTGCCTTCCCAAGATATTTCCGTAAGGCTTTATACGCCCGCAGACCGTGCGGCGTGCATGGCGATTTTTTCGGGCAACGTCCCTGAATTTTTCGACAGTTCTGAAACTGCGGACTTTGCCCGTTTTCTCGACACGCTGGCTGAAGCCTGGGCCTATCAGGTGCTGGAGCAGAATGGGCGCGTTGTCGCCTGTGGCGGTCTGGAGCGGTCCGGCGAAGGCAAGAGGGCTGGGCTATGCTGGGGCATGGTGGACCGTTCGCTGCATCGGCAGGGGCTGGGCCGCAAATTGACCGAAGCCAGATTGCGCAGCGCAGCCGATATGGGTGTGGAGCAAGTTGTGCTCGATACCAGCCAGCACACACAGGCATTCTATGCGCAGTTCGGATTTGAACCGACGAAGGTGGTGCGGGATGGCTATGGGCCGGGACTGGACCGCTGGGAAATGGTGTTGCAGCTCTAGCTGTCATCACTTGCGTTCAGGGCGCACGCGAAGTAGGACGCGTTAGGACGGGCCCGTTCCGTTATCGCTGATTTCGCCAAGTGGAACCTGAACAATGAGCCGCAAGGAATTTGACGCTTCGCGCATGCGGCGCATGAAACGGGTGGCGGCGCGGTATGGGCTGACCATTCTGACCTCTGAGAAGCTCAAGGTGCTCGGCCAGCCGGGCGGACATGCTCTGCGCGAAGATGCCAGCTTCAAGATTGTGTTCGGAGATGTGCCCAAGCCGTTCTCGGCGTCACTGGACGAGATTGAGGACTATATCGAACGGCTGGAAGCTGGCGAAGAGTAAGTCCGACTGACCATTGTGGCAAGCAGACTTCTCTGCCGCCTAAGGACAATCCGTTATTTAAAACGTAACAGGAATCGCCGCACACTGATCCTTGTAGGCTCGTTCGGAGCAGGCGATCGCTTCGGACTTCTCTTGGTCGCGGGATTCCTGCGGAATCTGCTCCTACATTCTGCAGCCCGCCATAGTGTGGAGGCGCGTTCCTCATGTTTACCCTGATCAACGCTGACGCCGAAGAAGACGACGCCGAAATCACCGATCCCCAGGAAATCGCGGAATTGTTTGCCGCCATCGCAGCAGTGGCCATCGAGGCCATTGGCGTCGGCAATGCACGCGATCTTTTCGAGGCGGTGATCGAGCAGGAGGGCCGCGACCCCAACTGATGAAGATATATTCCTGACTTTCGTAATTTGATTTCCGGCCATTTGCTGCCGCTCAAGGCTTGACGGGACGCGGTTCAATCTCTTGGACTGCGCTCCGTTGCCAAGGAGTAGGAATGAGCCAGATGAGCCGAGTTTGGCCACAGATTGTGCCCTTGGGCGATTCTGCGCTTCTGGTGCGGTTTGGCGCCAGTCTTGAGGATGAGGCCAATAGGGCTGCACTGGCGCTTGCAGCGCGCCTTAACCGCGACCCTGTCGAGGGGGTCGTTGAAGTTGTCCCGAGCCTTGTTTCCGTTCTTGTTCGCTATGATGCCTTCCGCGCCGAGCCGTTCCGGATTGCAGGCGAGATAGGCTTGCGATTAGGCTGTTCCGAAGCGGACGCTGTGCGGGAGCACTTTGTTCCAGTGCGTTTTGGCGGAGCAGACGGCCCTGACCTTGAAGACGTTGCCGCTAGTCTGAAACTGACGGTTGATGGCTTTATAGAACGCCATTGTGCCGAGCCGTTGCGCGTTCTCGCGACTGGGTTTGCGCCCGGCTTTGTCTATGCCGGATTTCACCCCGAGAACCTGAATGTGCCCCGCCGACAGCAGGTCAGGCGGCTTGTGCCGGCGGGCAGCGTTTTGTTTGCTGCGCGGCAGACGGCGATTGCGGCGACCGACATTCCAACGGGATGGCATGTGATCGGGCGGACAGAATTTCGGAATTTTGATCAATCACGTGATCCGCCGACGACCATTGCAGCGGGTGATTTGATCCGGTTTGAGGCTGTTTCGTGAGGGGTACTCTGCGCATCGAGCGGGCGGGACCACTGACCACGATTCAGGATTGTGGGCGGCATGGAATGCTGGCTCACGGGATCAGCGCATCCGGGCCGATGGATATACCCGCGTTTAGCAATGCTGGTTTACTGGCAGGAGGGCAGGGGGCGGGGATCGAAATCACCCGCGCCGGTCTCGATTTTGTTGTTACAGATGGGCAGGTTAGCGCTGGGTGGAGTGGCGGCGCATTCGATGTGAAAATCAATGGTCGCGCGGCGGAATGGCCTGGCGGGGCGCAATTGACGGGGGGCGATCGGGTTTCGATTACGCCGGGTGCGGCGGGCAATTATGGCTATGTCAGGTTTGGCGGATTGCTGGAGTTGCAGCCGGTCCTGGGGAGCCTTTCGACGAGTATTCGGGCGAGGCTTGGAGGGATTGCTGGCCGGGTCCTGGAGGTCGGTGATGAACTGGTTCTCAACGGAAATGGCGCTCCGGGACGGGGGATCTCCCAAACAATCTCGCACGGTGGGCCGATCCGCTTTATTCGCGGACTGCATTGGGATCGCTTTTCGCCCAATGTGCAGGGTGGTTTCGTAACGGCGCAGTTTCGCGTTTCTGCGATGATGGATCGGATGGGGGTGCGGCTGGTGGATGAGGAGCGGGTCTTTGCAGGCGAGAGTATTCTGTCGTTAGTGTCCGACCCGGCGCTGCCCGGTGATATTCAAATTTTGGGAGATGGAACGCCAACCGTGTTGATGCGGGACCATCAGCCCACTGGTGGATATCCGCGCATCGGCACGATCATTTCAGTCGATCTTGATCGGTTTGCGCAGATGCGGCCCGGAAGTGTGGTTGCGTTTCAGGCGGTGTCGGTGGAGCATGCGCATCGTCTGTTGCGGAGCGGAGCATGACACTTTCCATCGATCTCAATGCCGATCTGGGCGAGGGCATGGGCACGGACGAGGATTTGCTCGGCATCGTATCCAGCGCCTCGATTGCCTGTGGCGGGCATGCGGGGGACGCGGCGACGATCCGGCATATTTTGAAGCTCTGCAAGGCGCGAGGGGTGCGGGCGGGCGCGCATCCGGGCTATGCCGACAAACTCCGGTTTGGCCGTTTTAGGCTCGTGATGCCGTTCGATCAATTGCTGGGCCAAATCCGGGATCAGATGTTTTTGATCCGGCATATTGCCGACGAGGTGGATGTACCGCTGGCCTATGTAAAGCTGCATGGCGCGCTGGCGAACCAGACGGCGGAAGAGCTGGCTTTTGCGGTAGGAATTTTCGCCGCCATTCAGGCCATGGACCCCAAAATGGCGGTGCTGGCGCTCGACAACAGCGAGCAGGTGCGCGCCGCCAAGGCTGTTGGATCGCCGCTGATCCGCGAAGCCTATGCGGATCGCGCCTATACGGCAGAGGGATTGCTGGTGCCGCGGACGCAGGACGGCGCTGTGATCCATGATGTGGATGCCGTGATTGCCCGCTGCGTGCGACTGGCACTGCATGGCGAAATTGAAGCTATCGACGGGAGCGTGCTGAAATCGGCGGCGCGGTCGATATGCCTGCATGGCGATACGCCGGGGGCAGTCGATCTGGCGCGAGAAGTGCGCGATGCACTTGAGGGCGAGGGCGTTGAGATCGCTGCAGCCGAGCCAGAAAAAGATGTACCCTGAGTCCTTCAGGGGGAGAGGGTGAGATCGGCATTATGCCTTTAAACCCGAAGGACCCAGGGTAGATCGTACGGCCTGTGGAGCCGAAACTGAAAATTATTGTCTAGTGTGGCGCGGTGGTTCACCGTCTGAGGGGCTCGGATACTTTGTTATTGGCCCTCGGATCAGGTCCGAGAGCAGCTCGGTGTGTGTGGTGTTTGGTGTTCTAGATCGCCAGATATTCGTGGCGGAGTTCGGCGTTATCGAGCACTTCCTGCGCAGTGCCTGAGAAGGCGACTTCGCCTGTGTCGAGAATGACGGCGCGGTCAGCCAGCTTGAGAGCTGCAACGGCGTTCTGCTCCACGATGATAGTGGTGATGCCAAGCGGCTTGATCGAATGCAGGATGCGTTCGATTTCGTGGACGATGACCGGGGCAAGACCTTCATAGGGTTCGTCGAGCAGCAGAAGTTTCAGGTCGCGGGCGAGCGCGCGCGCAATTGCCAGCATCTGCTGCTCGCCGCCCGAGAGCGTCACGCCATCCTGCGTACGGCGCTCGGCCAGACGCGGAAAACTCTCGTAAATCTGCTCAAGACCCCAGCCATGGCCGGGGGCGACGCGGGCGAGATTGAGATTTTCCTCGACAGTGAGGCCCTGAATGATGCGCCGATCCTCCTGCACGAGCTGAATGCCGGCGCGGGCGGCTTGAAAGGACTTCATCTGATGAACGGCTTGGTCGTCGAGCCAGATTTCGCCCTGCCTCATTTCAGGATTGTCAGCCCGGGCGATGGTGCGCAGGGTGGACGATTTGCCCGCGCCGTTGCGGCCCAGCAGGGCCAGAATTTCGCCCTTGCGGATGTCGAGTGACACGCCCTGGACGATATAGCTCTCGCCGTAATAGGCGTGAATATCGCGCACTGAGAAGAAGGGACGAGTGGTTTCGATATTGGCAGCGTGGCTGCCAGCAGCGGTTGTCGTTTCTGCGGTCATGGCTACGGAACTCATTCGTGGGCTCCTCCGAGATAGGCTTCCTGCACCTTGGGATTGCCGCGCACCTGGTCGGGCGTGCCATCAGCGATGATGCGGCCCTGGGCGAGCACGGAAATCTTGTCGGCAAGCGAGAAGACCACATGCATGTCATGCTCGATGATTACCTTGGTCATGCCCCGGCTCTTGATCTTCTTGAGCAATTCAATGGTGGTGTTGGTGTCGTGGCGGCTCATGCCAGCGGTGGGCTCATCCAACAGAAGCAGGCGCGGATGCTGGATGAGACACATGGCCAGTTCCATTCGGCGCTTGTCGCCACGCGAAAGAGCACCTGCCTGACTATCCTTGCGGGCAATGAGGCCCACATCTTCCAGCATATGCTCGGCTTCGGCGCGGATGCCGGTTTCGCTATCGAGTGTGCGCAGCATGTTGAGCTTGAACATGCCGTCGCGCTTGGCCAGAGCCGGGATCATCACGTTATGCAGCACCGAAAGATCGGCGAAGATCTCGGGGGTCTGAAAGACGCGGGCAATGCCGAGCTGGTTGATCTGGAAGGGCTTGCGGCCCGTCAGAATGGTCCCGTCGAACACCACCTGTCCGCTGGTCGGGGCCAGCTTGCCGATGATGACGTTGAGCAGGGTGGATTTGCCGGCGCCGTTCGGGCCGATAATCGCGTGGGTCTTGCCTTCTTCGATCTGAAGATCGATGTCGGCCAGGGCATGAAGGCCCCCGAAGCGCTTGTGGACGTCCGCGACGTGCAGGACAATGTTTCCATTGGACATTTTCTGATCCTACTCCGCCGCTTGGGTCTGGTTAGACGAGCGCGGCGTGGAGCCGCGATTGCGGAAGGCGGCGGCGATGCGGCGCACGCCCTCCATGATGCCACCCGGCAGGAAGATCACGATGATCACGAAAACCAGGCCCAGCGTCAGGTGCCAGCCATCGCCAACGAATTTGCCAATGACCTTGACGAAGAACGTGTCGACACCATCGGGCAGGAAGTCGAAGAAGCGGGCGAGAATGTTGTCGTTGAGCGCCGAGAGGATGTTCTCGAAATACTTGATGATCCATGCGCCGATGACCGGGCCGACAAGCGTGCCGACACCACCCAGGATGGTCATCAGAACGACTTCACCAGAGGCGGTCCACTGCATGCGCTCAGCACCGGCCAGCGGATCGGTGATAGCAAGCAATGCACCGGCAAGACCGGCATACATGCCCGAAATCACGAAGGCTGATAGGGCATAGGGGCGGGTGTTGAAGCCCGTAAACTGCATGCGGGTCTGGTTGGACTTAATGGCCTTGAGCATCATGCCGAAGGGCGAGCCAGCAATACGCTGGGCGATAAAGAAGGTGATGATGAGGAAGCCGGCGCAGAAGTAGAAGCCGGCATAGCCTCCGATTGGGGTGCCGAACAGGGTGGGGATAGGCTGGCCGACAAAGGTGTGGCCCACGGCAGCGTCGATAACGCGCGGATCGGAAAGGGTCAGTTGCAGTCCGGTTTCGCCATTGGTTATCGGGGTGAGCACCGAATAGGCGAGGTTATAGCTCATCTGGGCGAAGGCCAGCGTGAGGATGGAGAAATAGATGCCGGAGCGGCGGAGGCACAGGAAGCCGATGACCAGTGCAAAGAGGCCCGAGATGATGACGGCGAAGAGCATTGCCGGGATGGCATCGAGCGTCAGCAGCTTCAACGACCAGACGGCGGTGTAGGAGCCGACGCCAAAGAAGGCGGCGTGGCCGAAGCTGAGATAGCCGGTGAGGCCGAAGAGGATGTTAAAGCCGACAGCAAAGATGCCGTAAATCATGAAACGCTGCAGCAGATCCGGGTAGCCAGCGCCAAAGGGCGCTAGCCAGATCGGCATGGCCAGTACGACGATGCTGAAACCGAGGAGCAGGAAGAGGTCGTTGCGGGACATGAGATTGGTGTTCATGTCAGGCCTCCATCACACCGCGCCGGCCCAGAAGGCCACGCGGACGAACGAGTAGAATGATGACGGCGACGAGATAGATGATGATCTGGTCGATGCCGGGGAAAATGGCCTTCACCTGGTTCATGGAGGCGAAGGATTGCAGGATGCCGAGCAGGAACCCCGCCGCGACTGCGCCGGGCAGCGAGCCCATGCCGCCCACGACCACAACCACGAAGGAGAGGACGAGGAAGTCCATGCCGATATGGTAGTTCGGTGGGAGCAGGGGCGTGTACATAACGCCCGCCACACCGGCCACAACCGCGGCAAGGCCGAACATGATAGTGAAGCGACGGTCGATGTTGATGCCAAGCAGGCCGACCGTCTCACGATCCGCCATGCCTGCGCGGACGACCATGCCAAAGGTGGTGAATTGCAGGAAGGCGAAGACGCCGCCGATAACGACACCGGCGAAGAGGAAATAGACCAGACGCCAGATCGGGTAGGTGATGACATTAGCCTGCATGCCAAGCCAGGCGCCAATATCGGCTGCGCCACGGAAGTCGGTCGGCATGGGCTGAGGAATAGGATTGGGGCCGAAGATCGACTTGATCACTTCCTGCGCCACGATGGCGAGACCGAAAGTGACGAGAATCTGCTCGGCATGGGGGCGTTTATAGAAGTGCTTGATGATGCCGCGCTCAAGCGCAATGCCAATCAACAGCATTACCGGAATGGTGATCAGGATCGAGAGCGGAACTGAATAATTGACCAATACCGCGCCGAAGTCGCCAAACCAGGCCTGAACCAGCGGCTCGCGGATTTCCAGCGGCTGGCCCCAGGGCGACAGGCGCTCGGGGTCAATGGTGACCGTTTCCATAGTGAGGAACATGCGCACGGTAACAGCGCAGAAGGCGCCGAGCATGAACAGGGCGCCATGGGCGAAATTGACCACGCCCAGCGTGCCGAACACGAGGGTGAGGCCAAGGGCGATCAGCGCATAGGCAGCGCCTTTATCGAGCCCGTTGAGAAATTGCAGAAAGATGACTTCGAACATGGGTGGCTCCGCTGAGCTCGATTCCGTAACGCCCATAGAAAGGCCATGCCTGCCGCGGAGCGGTGGTCTGGCGCTTTGAAAATGGGGCCTACCTTAGAGAAGCCCGCCCCGGTCAAGGGGCGAGCCAAGGAGTCAGGCGGTCAGCACAGAGGTGCGGGTTCTGCCGGGCCGAGTTCGCCGCCGAAGATCGACGGGTCGTAGGTGGCGGCTTCGCGGTCGACTTCCTGAACCACGTTCAGCACGTCGAATTCGCTGGTGGGAGCTTCATTGCCCTGCACAACCAGAACCGATTTCATGCACTGGTGGTCTTCGGCACGGTATAGCGTGCGACCATTGCCCATGCCGTCGAATTCGTGGCCTTCCAGCGCCTCGATAACGGCAGGCGGATAGAAGGTGCCGGCGCGTTCCACTGCATCTGCGTAGAGCAGCATCTGCACATAGGCTGTGTGAGCGGCCTGCGACGGCGGTGAACCATAGGCCGCGCCGAACGACTTGGTGAAGGCGATGGAGCCGGGGTCCTGCAGGTTCCAGTGCCAGTTGGAGGTGCCGAACACGCCCTGCATGGCTTCGCCGGCGCCCTTGGCCATCAATTCCGACACCAGCGGGGTGACAATCTGGAACTGCTTGCCATTGGCCTGACGGTCGCGAAGGCCGAACTGCACGGCCTGCGGCAGCGAGTTCACCATGTCGAGGCCGTAGTGGTTGAGGATCAGCACGTCTGCGCCAGAATTGAGAATTGGCGTCAGATACTGGGAATAGTCGGTGGACCCGAGCGGGGTGCGCACGGTGGCCACGGTTTCCCAACCGAGCTTTTCGGTGGCTTCCTTGATCGATTCTTCCTGCGTCCAACCCCATGTGTAGTCGGCAGTGAGGTGATAGGCGCGGCGATCAGCGCCATATTCCTGGCCGAGAACCGGGCCGAGCGCGATGCCGGACTGGTAGGCGTTGAAGAAGTGGCGGAAACCGTAGCGGCGCTTGTCCTTACCGGTGGTGTCGTTGGAGTGGGTCAGACCGGCCATGAAGATGATGCCCTTTTCCTGGCACAACCCCTGCACGGCAATGGCTTCGCCCGAGGACGAACCGCCGGTGATCATGATGGCGCCGTCGCGCTCGATCATGCGCGTGGCACCAGCGCGGGCCACGTCGGACTTGGTCTGGCTATCCGAGGAGACCCAACCAACCTTCTTGCCCAGAATGCCGTTGCCTTTGAGGGCTGTCGGGGTCAGCACGTTGATCAGCCCGCCGTCGCCTTCACCGTTGAGGTGGGCAATGGCCAGTTCATAGGCCTTCTGCTCGTCTGCACCTTCTTCGGCATAGGCGCCGGTCAAGGGCAGGTTGAGGCCGATGGTGACGGTATCGCCGGTGGGGTTGTTGCAGAAATCTTCCTGCGCCCAGGCCCCCTTGGTGAACATCATGGGCGCAACGCCCGTGCCGATAATACCGGCCATGCCGGTCTGCAGCACTCTACGGCGGGAGAACCCGCGCTTCAAAAGTGTCATAGATCTCCTCCTTTGGCGCGGGACTCCCGGTGCATCGCCGGAGGTTCACCGCCTGCCTATTCTTCAACACAATTGAAAATGACAGCAATAGAGCATTGTAATTGCTCTGGAAATTTGTAAATTGTTGACCTGTATTAAAGTGCTTTTTGTCAATTCGTTGACACGGAGGTCTTCTCGGGGAGGGGTGGACCATGCGCGCGCCAATCGGATTTCGCATCAGCAACAGGCGGAAATCATTGAAGATTTCCCAGGCGGCGCTGGCGCGCTTTGTTGGTATTTCTCCGAGCTATCTGAACCTGATCGAAAACAACAAGCGTGACGTGGGTGGGGCGCTTTTGCAACGCGTTGCGCACCATTTACAAATCGACATTGGTGATCTGACCGGGCAAGCGGAGCAGAAACTGCTGTCTGATCTGGAAGAGGCCTATGCCGATCCGATGATCGAGTCGTTGCCGTTTCAGCCCGATGAGCGACGGCAAATGGTGGCGCAATATCCGGCGAGCGCGGCGGCGCTTGCGCGTCTGCATCGCGCCTATTCGGATGCCATTTCAAGCGCTGATGCCTATGCCGACCGGCTGCGCAGCGATCCGCTGCTGATGCAGTTGCTGCACCAGGTGCTGTCGGGGATTACGGCGGTGCGTTCGAGCGCAGAGATTCTGGAGGATGTGCCGGATCTGGATGATGCGGAGCGTAAGAGGTTCTTGGGCTCCATCGGGCGCGAGACGCGCAATCTCAGCGATGTGGCGCGCAACATGATCGGCTATTTCGATACTGCCAGCGCCGAGCGGCGGTCTATTTCGCCAGCACGTGAAATCGATGATCTTCTTATAGACCGGCACAATCATTTTCCCGAACTGGAGCAGGCGGCGGCCATTTTGCGGCGGGAGATCGAGGTTGGGGGTGCGTTTGGCCTGCGGACGTTGAGCGATCTTATTGAGAAGCGGTTCAAGGTTCAGGTGGTGACTGGCGGCGCGCCGCCCTTTGGTGGCGAGGGGTTTCCCGGTCAGTACCGCTTCATGCCGGAGGCGTCTGTGATGTGGCTGTCCGGCGCGAGCACGCTAGCGACGCGGCAATTCCAACTGGCGCGGCTTTATGGCGAACTGTCGGCAGCGGAGATTTTGAACGCAGAGCTGGGTAAGGCCGCACTGGGCAGCGCCACGGCAAAGCGTTTGGCGCGTCGGGCGCTTGGCTCTTATCTCGCTGGGGCGATGGTCTTTCCCTATTCGGAATTTCTCGATGCGGCGGAGGATGCCGCCTACGACATCGATCAATTGCGGCAGAGCTATAATGCGAGCTACGAACAGGTGGCGCATCGGCTGGTGACGCTGCGGCGCAAGGGCGAGGAGGGCATCCCGTTCGGATTCTTGCGCTCTGATCCGGCCGGGCGGCTGACGAAGCACTTTCCATTGCCGGGGCTGCTGCTGCCCTATTCTGGTCATGCCTGTCCGCTTTGGGCGATTTATGGGGCTTTTCGCACGCCGGACATGCCTGTGCGGCAGATGGTGCGGTTTTCTGACGGATCACGCTATCTGTTCGTGGCGCGCACGGTGCAGCGCCGGGCCATGGGGTTCCATGAGCCGCCCGTGACGGCTTCCGTCATGCTGGCTTGCGATGTGCTGCACGCCGATGGGACGGTCTATGCACAGGGGCTCGATCTGTCCAATCAGGGTGCCGATGTGCCGGTTGGGCCGACATGCCGCCTTTGTACGAGACCGGATTGTGCGAGCCGCCAAGAAGAGCCTTTCGGGCCCAATCAGGGGCAGCAGGAAATGCGTACGCCATTGGTGCCGCAAGGATTTACGCTTGGCGAAAGTAGCTGAATGAGATTTAGTGCGACGGTTCGCGGAGGGGAGACCGCGAATACTGGGGGAAATTTTGGCCATCGATGTCCTGATCGCCGAAGACGAGCCGAGCATTCTTGAATCGCTTGATTTCATCCTGCGCCGCGCGGGCTGGATCATCGATTCGGTGACGGACGGCGACGCCGTGCTGGATCATGTGCGGAAATCGCCGCCGCGTGTACTTGTGCTCGATGTCATGCTGCCCAAGCGCAGTGGCTTTGATGTGCTCAAGCAACTGCGCTCTGAGGCGGAAACACGGGATTTGCCGGTGCTGATCCTGACCGCAAAGGGGCAGCAGCAGGATCGTCGTATCGCGGAGGAACTGGGCGCGGACGGGTTTGTCACCAAGCCATATTCCAATGCCGAGGTTGTCGGCGCAGTGCGCCAGCTTTTGGGTGAGAATGACCGATAGGCGTAGAATCGTCGGGGGAATGTTCCTGCTGACGCTTTTGGGACTGATCGTCATCGTCCCGCCCGTGGTCACGCTGTTCAACCATGACGCAACCGTCCTCGGTGTGCCGCAGATCGTGGTCTATCTCTTCAGCGTATGGCTTTTGCTGATCATCGGCACAGTGCTGCTCACGCGGTTTCTGGCGCCAGATCAGATCCGCAGTGACGATGAGGGGAGCGAGTAGATGCTCTCCGCCGATTTCGTCATCGCCACTTCAGTTGCCTATGTCGGCCTGTTGTTTGTGTTGGCCTATTTCGGCGACAGGCGGGCTAAGGCCAACAAGCGGTCATGGCTCAATTCGTCTGCTGTCTATACGCTTTCAATTTCGGTCTATTGCACGAGCTGGACCTTTTACGGCGCTGTGGGCAATGCGGCGCGTAGCGGGCTGGAATTTCTGACGATTTATCTTGGGCCGACGCTGGTTTTCGTCGGCTGGTATTTCCTGCTGCGCCGACTGGTTCGCATCGGCCATTTGCACCGGATTACCTCTGTTGCCGACCTTTTGTCGTCGCGCTTTGGCAAGTCGAGCAGGCTAGGTGTTCTGGTTACCTGTATCGCGGTGATCGGTATCGCGCCCTATATCGCCTTGCAGCTCAAGGCTGTGACCTCCTCCATTCAGGCGGTGGCAGGGGCTTCGGAATTCGGGCGCGGAAGCCTGACCGGCATTGACGATGTGGGGCTTGCGCTAGGCGTGGCGGCGGCTATGGCGCTGTTCACCATTCTCTTCGGTACGCGGCATGTGGACGCCAAGGAGCAGCATCACGGCGTGGTGGCGGCAATTGCCTTTGAGGCCGTGGTCAAGCTGGCTGCTCTCGTCGCCGTTGGGGTTTTCGTGGTCTATATCGGTGGTGGGGTGGAGGGTATTTTCAGCCATGCGGCGGAAAAGGGCGTTGCCTTTGATACCTCCGCAAGCTTTGACAGCCGCTGGATCACCACGTTGGTTCTGTCCATTGCCGCCATTATCTGCCTGCCGCGGCAGTTTCAGGTGACGGTGGTGGAAAATTCCAACGAAGACCATCTGCGCGTCGCGGGCTGGGCCTTTCCGGCCTACATGATGCTGATGAGCATCTTCATCATCCCCATAGCTATCTATGGGCTGACGGTGATGCCGCCCGGCGCCAACCCCGATATGTTTGCGCTGACGCTGCCGCTTTCAGCGGGGCAAAATGGTCTGGCTTTGTTTGCCTTTATCGGCGGTTTTTCATCCGCCACATCAATGATTATCCTTGAGTCCATTGCGCTTTCGATCATGGTGTCGAACCATATCATGATGCCGCTGGTGCTGCGGTTTGGTGCGGTTTCGCAGGCTGGTGACGGGCAGGGCATGAGCAGTGTTTTGCTGGTGGCCCGGCGCTTCGCCATTGTACTGATCCTGTCGCTGGGGTTCTTCTATTTCTTGTTCACCCGCGATTCCGATGCTCTGGCGCCGATCGGGCTGATTTCCTTTACGGCGATTGCGCAGTTTTTCCCGGCATTGCTGGCGGCGATTTTCTGGCGCGATGCATCGCTCAAGGCCGTGACCACAGCGATATTCGTGGGCTTCGTCATCTGGGCATGGTCGTGCTTCATGCCGTCGCTAGCCTCGGTATCCTATGTGGTTTCAGACCTGCTTGAGAAAGGTCCGTGGGGCATTTCGTGGCTGCGCCCGGAGGCGTTGTTTGGGCTGGAAGGATGGGACCCGCTGGCGCATGCCGCGTTCTGGAGCCTCTCCATCAATACGCTCATTCTGGTGCTGGGTTCGCTGCTCACAAAGCCGTCGTCGCTTGAGCGCATTCAAGCGACGGCTTTTGTTGATGTGTTCCGGCGCAACGGCCTGCCCCAGCGCAATTTTATCCCCGGCTCGGCAACTGCCAATGACCTCTATTTCGTGGCAGAACGCGTTTTGGGTGAAAGTCGTGCTGCTGCTCTGTTTGAAAGCGCGGCGCGGGAAACGGGTGTCGATCCGGCCCTGCTGGAGCCAACGCCGGAATTCATCGGGCGACTGGAGCGCGAGCTGGCTGGCTCGATTGGTGCATCATCGGCCCATGTCATGTTGTCCAAAGTGGTGGCGGGCGGCGACGTATCGCTGGAAGAAATGATGCAGATGGCCGACGAAACCCAGCAGGCCATTGAATATTCTCAGCAACTGGAAAAAACGTCTGCGGAGCTTCGACTGACGGCGCGCAAGCTGGAAGACGCCAATGCGCAATTGCGCGAACTGGATAGCCAGAAGGACGAGTTTTTGAGTCAGGTGAGCCATGAGGTGCGCACACCGATGACCTCGATCCGCTCGTTTTCCGAAATTCTGCTGGAGCCGGAAGGGCTTGATGACGGCCAGCGGCAGCGTTTTCTGTCGACTATTCATCAGGAAAGCATGCGGCTGACCAAGCTGCTCGACGAGATACTCGACCTCAGCGCTTTGGAGCGTGGAGAGCGGACCTGGCAGAATGCGCCGGTGGATGCCGAAGATGCGCTAAACCGGGCCATCAGTGTTTGTGACGCGCTGTTGCGGCAGCGTGGCATGAAAGTGGAGCTCGGTGAGCGGGCGCATACCACGATGGTGGAGGGCGATGCCGATCGGCTGTGTCAGGTGTTCATCAACCTCATCTCCAATGCGGTGAAGTATAATGATGCCGAGGCGCCGATTGTGCGCGTATCGTCATCGGTTCGTTCTGGCTTCTATATGGTTGAAATTTCGGACAATGGTCCGGGGATCAGAAAGAGCGAACGCAAGTATATTTTTGAGAAGTTCTGGCGTGGCGTCTCCGGTTCGGGTGATCAAGGGGGCGCGGGACTGGGGCTGGCGATCAGCCGGCAGATCATTGCGCGTATGAACGGATCGCTGGAGCTGGTTCAGGGGCCGCTGCCGGGTGCTTGTTTCCGGGTGCGGCTGCCGGTGGCAGGGCGCGTTCAGAGCTAATGGGCGCCTTCGTCGGGAATGGCGAGGATATGACCGCACGCCTTGCAGTGGACGGCATCCGGTTCGTGTCGCACAAGCCCGCATTGGGGGCATGGAAATGTCACCTTGTTTGGCCGGAAGATGAGCTGTGCCAGCCGGACGAACAGTGAAATGCCAATGATCATGATGACGATCGATACGAGCTTTCCAAAGGTGCCGGGCAGGACGATGTCGCCAAAGCCTGTTGTCGTCATAGTGGCGACGGTGAAATAGAGCGCGTCGACATAGCCGACGATACCGGAATCGCGTTGCGCGAAGGCCGTGTAAACGAAACCCGTCACAACAAAGATGAACACCAGCAGGTTGATCACCGCCTGCGCTGTGTCGCGATAGGCGCCGAGCCCGCGCTTTTCGAGCGGTCGCCAGATATTGCCTGAGTGGCTCAGCGTCCAGAGACGCAAGATGCGCAGGAAGCCCAGATTGAACAGCCATGTCGGGGCCAGCAGCGTTGCGAGGATGAAAATATCCACGATGACCGGCAATTGCCTGATCCAGCGCGTGGGATGGGTCGAGGCAAGACCGCGTGCCAGCAAATCCGCGGCGAGTAAGGCCGCAATCGAATAGTCGAGCCACAGGAATGTGGATGAGTCGCGGATCAGGGGCGAAGCGATGAAGAAGGCGATGATAGCCAGATCGAGGACCAGAACGATGGCCTGAAAGCGCAGCGCCTTGGGTGTTTGACCATGATAAAGCAGGCGCAATGTCGAGCGCAGATGCGCCAGGCGGGATGGATCGGTTTGCTCGCCGTCTTTGAGGGGGTCTGCCATTTCCGCCGCCAATCTGAGTCGGTGCAGTCGTCACCTAAGAAGCGCGCAACTGACCCTGACATTCAAGCCGGATTGCGCCGTGTGGTGCTAACAAAAACGCTCAAGGTTGCCCGATGCGCCGCTGCGCGCTATGTGCTTGCCCCTGACGCTGGCCGATGCTGGCATGAGGACCACAATGAAACTTGCCTTTGTCATCCCGGCCTACAACGAAGAAGCGCTGATCGGAAAATGCCTTGAATCGGTGCAGGCCGAAATCAAGCGTTCCGGTGTTGCTGCCGATGTCATCGTCGTCAACAATGCTTCCAAGGACCGGACGGGCGAGATTGCGCGGTCTTTCGAGGGCGTTACGGTGGTGGACGAGCCCAAGAAGGGCCTGGTCAACGCGCGTGACGCGGGCTTTGCGGCCAGCGAGGGCTATGATCTGGTCGCCAATATCGACAGCGACACCATCGTGCCGGAAGGCTGGCTCGATGTGGTGATGCGCGAGTTTAACAAGGACCCCAAGCTGGTCTGCCTCAGCGGCCCCTATATCTATTACGACATGGCTGCGCATAACCGTTTTCTGGTCGGCATGTTCTATGGGCTAACCTACGCCATCTATATCCTCAACCGCTTTATCCTGCGGGTCGGTTCCGTGGTTCAGGGAGGGAATTTCGTCTTCAAGCGCGATGCTTGGGCATCGGTGGGCGGCTATGACCGGTCTATCGAGTTCTTTGGTGAAGATACCGATGTTGCCGTGCGTCTGTCCAAGGTCGGCGGCGTCAAATGGACCTTCGCGCTGAAGATGAAGACGTCGGGTCGTCGCCTTGAAAAAGAAGGCGTGTTCCGCACGGCTGGCACCTACACGCTCAACTTCTTCTGGGTGACGTTTCGCGGTAAGCCAGTCACCAAGGAATACAACGACATCCGCTCCTGACGCGCGGCTTTTGATCCGCTAGACTTTACCGCGCCGCATGGTGCGGTCGGATTCGGTCTGGCAGATGAGCATTACGCCGCAATTGCCGCCTATTCCCCTGGCGCAGGCCAGCGCGATGTTACGCGCTATGGCGCAGTCGTCTGCCGCACAGGTTGAGGCCAAAGTTATCGGGCCTTTGCCTAATGGCGCTACTCAAGTGCAGATCGGGCGGCAGGTTATGAGCCTGCAGCTGCCCACTCCACAAGTCCCGGGCACGACGCTTACGCTGGCCGTGCAGCAGGCTGAAGGGCAGGTGCGGATGACGCTGATCTCTGCGCTGGCACCGCCCGGTGCGACGGGTTCTGCACCGGCTGCACAGAGTGCAGCGACGTCCGTTCAGTTGTCGGCGGCGGCATTGGCGGGGACTGCTCAGGCAGCTTCGCCAATGGGCAATTCTGTCGCCGCCCCTGTTTCGCAAGCGGCTGGATCGGCTCCTGCGAGCGTTAGTCAAGCGATTGTTGTGGCGGCCAGCGGTGGCTCTGTCGCTCCAACCTCAAATGGTCCGGTGTCGACTGGTTCTCAGGGGGAACGGGTTGTGGCGCCGGCGGCGGTGCCTACCAATGCGGGTGCAACCACAAGTCCGTCGGGGGTACGCACTTCTATTCCTTACCCAAGCGCGGTTCCCGCTCCCGCGTTGCCGATCGCTGCTGGCAATGCAGGGTCGGCAACGACAGCCTTGCCACCGGTTTCACAGCCTTTAGCCAGTGCGGGTGTGGGCCAGCATAGTGCGCCGCACAATGGTGGGGTGACGGCAGGCTCGGCCGCAACACGCGCGACTGCCGCCGTGTCGAATACTCCTTCTGCCAGCCCACAAGTGGCGTTGACTCAGATGGTGCAGCAGGCGCTGGCGCGGCAGGACAGTGTGGTCAGCCTCACCACCGCACTGACGCAGGTTGTGGTGCGCGTGGCGCTGCCCGAGCCGGTGTTGAAGGCGGCGCAGCAGGTTCTTGGGCAGCGGCTGTCGCTGGACAATGGTGGACCGGATGGGGCTGCGCTGCAAAGGGCAGTTCGGTCCTCTGGTATTTTTCAGGAGGCAATGCTGGCGGGTGGGCTGGCAAAGGTTGCCGGTGGTGATATGAAATCAGCGCTGCTCGGGTTGCAGCGGCAATTGGGGGCATGGCTTGGTGATCAGGCGCCGATCGAGCAGGTGCGAACGATACCGCCGCCTTTACGCGGCATGATACCGCGTGCCCGGGCTGACAGCCTGCCGCTGGGCGACTTGCCCGACGATGCGCAGATGGCGGGAAAAGTGCTGCTGGAGAGGACCGATGCCGCCCTGTCTCGGCTGCGGCTACACCAGAATGCGTCCCTGCCGGAGCAGACGTCGCGTCATGAGGCGCAGTGGAGCCTTGATCTGCCTGTTGTGCTGGGCGGGCAGCAAAGTCTTTTGCAAATGCAGATTCATCGCGACCGGGACGCTGAGGCCCAGCAAAATGAAGAGCGCGGCTGGCAGGTGCGGTTTGCCATAAATCTCAGCGACATGGGCGAGGTCGGCGCGCAGATTTCGTTGCGTGGCAAGGCGACGGGCATTTTGCTTTGGGCAGAGCGCGACGAGACGGCGGCGGCGTTGGCTGAAGGGGTGACGGCCCTGCGTCAGGAGCTTGAGGTTTTGGGGCTCAATGCTGGGGCGATTGTGGTGCGGAACGGCGCGCCTAACCCGCCTGCAGCGGCTGGCGTGTCTGCGGGCCATATCGTGGATGCAGTACGATGAGCGAAAAGCCCATTGATCCCAAAGCATTGGCGATTGCGCTGCATTACGAAAAAGGCTCGCAGGACGCGCCGCGTGTTGTGGCCAAGGGCAGAGGGCGAATTGCCGAAAAAATCGTCGCACTTGCAGAAGAGAATGGCGTCATAATCGAGACCAATCCGGTGCTGGCCGAAGCACTAAGCGGTGTTGAACTCGACGAAACGATCCCCGTGGAGCTCTATGAGACTATGGCCGTGGTGATCGGCTACGTGCTGCGGCAGACGCGGAACAGGGCCTGACTTGGGGGCGGGTCTTGTGTGATCCTTTCTCGGTTCCCATTTCGAATGGGGCAATCAGGGAGAAGCTCCATGTTGAGACCAGAAGACAAGCGCGCCATCGAGGATCTGTTCGAGCGGCTGACAAATGTCGAGAAGCATTCCGGTGCGCGCGACTTCGACGCCGAGAAGCTGATCTGGGAAAATCTGCGACGTCATCCTGAGGCGGCGTATTACATGGCTCAGACGATTATCGTTCAGGAAGCGGCTTTGCGGGAGCAACAAAGCCGTATCGAAGCGCTCGAAGCCGATATCGACAATGGCGCGGGCGGCTTTCTTGAATCCATTTTTGGCGATGACAGGCCGAAGCGTCGTCCTGCGACGCGCGAGGATGCGCGCGGCCCTGCGAGAGACGGTGGGTTTTTGGCTGGTGCGGCCGAGACTGCACTTGGCGTGACTGGCGGCATATTGCTCGGCAATGCCATTGGCGGGATGTTCGGTGGTTCTGCCCACGCCAGCGACAGCCCTGACCGTAGCGCCGACGATGGCGGGGACGATTGGGGTGGTGATTTTGATATTGGTGGCGAGTTCTAGCGCAGTCTGGTTTTAACGCACGGTGCGCTTTTCGTAGAATTCGTTGCCGCCCGCTTCGAGGACATAGAACATGTTGTTGTATGGGAAGCGCAGACCGGCAGTGTGGAAATGCTGCGCATTCTGCACGCCCGGATGGCGCTGGCCGCGAAGGACCTGATCGGCGACCTGCGAGGCGAGTACTGCGCCGCTGTCGGTCATGGGCTTGGTCAGCACGCCTTGGGCGAACTGGTTCTTCTGCCCGACGACCTCACAGACTGATTTTGGATAACGTGAATCGCCGACGCGGTTCATAACCACCGTACCGACAGCCAGCATGCCTTCAGCGCTGGAGCGGTTGGATTCGAAATACATGGCTCGCATCATGCATTCCTTCTCGGTCATCCGGTTGAACGCGAAGTTCATGCCGAGAAAAGAACAGCCGCCCAATGAGGTGACGGCGACGGCGAGAATGGCGAGGCGAATGAGTGCGCCAGCAGAGCGGAGCATAGGGATATTCCAGGCTGTGACATAGATGTCTCTCGGCCTGAAAATGCGCTTGAAGGCTTAAGGAAAGCCTCAGAAGGACGGTTGATCTCCCGTTAACGGCGGAAAAAGCTCGCCAGAAGCAAAACAGTTCCGACAACTGCAATAGCGGGAAGCGGATCGCGCCGGACGGCACGCGCGCCGCGCCAGGCTTGGGTGCTGGCTGCTTCGGCAAGCTGCATGCCCTGCTTTGCGGCCTGATGGCCAAAGTCGGAAATGTTGTCGCTCCAGTCATCGGCGGTGTGACTGGCTTGCTTGCTGACGCTGCGGCCAATGCGGCGCATGTCGCGCTGCAGAGATTCAATGCGGGCCTCAAGGCTGTTGGGGTCGCGGCGAGACAGGCCAAAGCTGGACAAGACGTGATCTAGGGACATGGGACGCTCCGTGTTTTGCTTCTCAACGAAATATCCTTGCGTCAGGTTCCGCCTGCCCTTGATCCGCCGCTTTCCCGCAACCATTTATCTCCAATGTTGGAGACACCCGTAATGAGCAAGCATACAAGCCGATTGAACCGCTTGTTCGACAGGCTGGAGAGTCGCGTTCCCGCTGTTGCTGCTGGCTGGCTCTCGCGCGTAAGGCGCCCGGAGGCGCGCTGGGTGCGCATTCCATTGGGCATCCTGCTGGTGCTTGGCGGCATTTTCAGCTTTTTGCCGGTTCTGGGCCTCTGGATGCTGCCGCTTGGTCTGCTCTTGCTGGCGTTGGACCTGATTTTCCTGCAAGGGCCGGTGAATATGGCCATTCTGCGCGGGTCGCGGAAATGGACCAGTTGGCAGCGTTCGCGCCGCGACAAGAAGAAGGCGCAGGAACAGGCCAAGGTTCAGGAATAGGCTTTCTCCACCAGATCGACCGCTGCGGCGAGCTTTTCGTCGATGATGTGCAGATAGCCGGTCCAGTCGGACAACTGGTTCAATTCCGCCTTTCCGTCCGAAATCCCTCGTAAGGCCAGGAGCGATACGCCAAAGCTCTGGCAGGCGCGCAAAACGGCGTAAGTCTCCATATCCACCATGTCTTCTGCGATGCTGTCATAAGCGGAGCCGGAAACGACATTTGCGCCCGTAGAGAGGGTGGCGGGTGCCAATCCCGCGACCAAAGGTTCAAGTTGCAGGGTGGAGGGCAGGCCGAGAAACGGCGTTTCGCCGCGCGGGAAGCCTAGCGCTGAGGCGTCCATATCGCGATAGGACACGGAAATGGCCTGATAGACGCCGCAATGATCGAGATTCTGCGACCCGGCAGAGCCAAGCGAGACGACAAGGCGTGGCAGATTTGCCGCCCGTTCCGCAAGCGCCCGAGTGGTATTGATCGCTGCCTCGACCGGGCCGACGCCGATCATTGTAGGTTTGATGCGGGCGCGCAAATGCGGGCCGTATTCGGCCTCTGCGGCCATGAGATAGAGAATGGACATGGCACAACTTTATCACGGCAGGCCGTTCCACCAAGCGGGTGTTATCTTTGCGCTTCCGTAACGGATTGCGTCTAAATTGAACGATCAGGCACTGCACAAGGTAGTTGCCTGTTGGGCGGCGGAAATGCGTTTTGCAGTCGTGAATGACAACAGGGAATGGAGTGAGCCGGGCGTTGCGCATGGCAACGGGTTCATGGTCCATCCTCTCGATGTGGAAGCCGAGGCGCGGCGGCGTAAGACAGCACTTGGTATCGATGAGTGGCGGCTGCGCGAATATGTGTCTGGCACGCCGGTGCCCATCCGCATTCAGCAGCTTTGCGAACAGATCGACTTCGCCGCAAGCGCTATTGCGGGCATGTCGATCATTCCGACCGATTTCCGTGACGATCTTTACTGGCCGCGCTGCTGGTAGCTGACTGAATTCCTGCCCGCGGGAATAACCCTGACTATTCATTTGCTCCCGTGTCGAATTGGCAATTGCTGGCTCGTCTGAGTGTTGGGCGCTGCTGGCAGGACTCGTCAGCCCAGTGCCTCAAATTAAACACTTAAGACCGGATGCGCTTTTTGCGCTGGAGGCAGGGATAGAGATGAAGCCGTTTCACCAAATTCTGGCCAATAATCTTGTGGCCAACGTGACCAACTTCACCGTGTGGTTTGCCATTACGTTCTGGATTTTTCTCGAAACCCGGTCGGTCTTTGCTACCGGCATGGTGGCCGGGATTTATCTGGTATTCACCGCCGCGCTTGGCTTCTGGCTTGGGTCGATTGTCGATCACAATGCAAAGCGACTGGTGATGATGGGATCGAGCGTGGTTTCGGCGGTGTTCTATGCGGGTAGCCTCGTGCTGCTGCTGCTGGAGCCTGAAGGCGCGTTCAGGGACCCGTTCGGTCCCTATCTCTGGGGCTTTGTCCTGATCGTGATGATGGGGGTGCTGGCGGGCAATATCCGCGCCATTGCGCTGCCGACGCTTGTGACCATTCTCATTCCCGAAGAGGAGCGCGACAAGGCCAATGGGCTTGTTGGCATGGTGAGCGGCATCGGCTTTCTGACGACTTCTGTCATTTCGGGATTTCTCGTCGCTTATACGGGCCTGCTCGGCGTGCTCAGCCTTGCCCTTGTCATGACGCTGCTGGCATTTTTGCATCTTGGCATGGTCAAGATCGATGAAGGGCGGGCGCCACCTGTTGCTGGTGAGGCGGAAGAACCAAAGCGGGTGGATATTGCAGGCACGATCCGCGTTATCGCTGCCGTGCCCGGGCTGTTTGCGCTGATCTTTTTCGCCTGCTTTAATAATTTTCTCGGCGGCATCTTCATGGCTTTGCTCGATGCCTATGGTCTCTCGCTGGTGTCGGTAGAGGTCTGGGGACTGCTGTTCGGTGTGCTCTCCACGGCCTTTATTGCGAGTGGGATCATTATTTCAAAGATTGGGCTCGGCAAAAACCCGCTCAAGACGCTGCTGATGGTCAATCTCATCACATGGACGGTCTGCTGCTTTTTCACCATCCAGCCCTCTATCTGGCTGCTGGCGGCGGGCTGTTTCGTGTGGATGCTGCTGGGTCCCTATGCTGAGGCGGCTGAACAGACCACGCTGCAGAAGGTTGTGCCGCTGGAGCGGCAGGGGCGTGTCTTCGGCTTTGCCCAATCTGTCGAGCAATCTGCTTCGCCACTGACGGCGTTTCTGATCGGGCCGCTGACGCAATTCGTAGTCATCCCCTTCATGACCGATGGTGCTGGAGCCGACACAATAGGCTGGTGGTTTGGCACCGGACCGGCGCGTGGCATGGCTCTGGTCTTCACGCTGGCGGGCATAGTCGGCGTGGTCGTCACCATTATCGCGTTCAACTCGCGCTATTATCGGCAGCTTTCTGCGGCCTACGCGGCGAACAAGGACAATGACGGCGATGAAGGTGGCGCGGTTTCGGCTGTTCCCGCCTGACCGGGTAAGTGCAGAATTTCGTGTGTCCCTTGCCCGAGACGGCCGGGCCACACATATTCGAATGCATGACTGAGAGAAAACCGACGACTCGGCGCGACAGTGTCGTGCAGCCTCAAGGCGAAGTTCGTGACGAGATTGCAGCCTTTGTGCAAAAGGTTGGCCAGATGGCGCGACCCAACGCAGCCGAGGATGGCAGGCTGTTGTTTGCCATGGACGCGACCATGAGCCGTCAGCCCACCTGGGACATGGCCGTATCTTTGCAGGCGGGCATGTTTGATGCGCTGCCCAAGGATGCCCATTTGCAGGTGCAATTGCTCTATTTTCGGGGGCTCGGCGAATGCCGGGCGTCCAAATGGGTCAAGGACGCTTCCGCGCTGGCACGACTGATGAGTGGCATTGCCTGCCAGGGCGGTAACACGCAGATCGGCAAAGTGTTCTCTCATGCGCGCGACGAGCATAGAGGGCGGCGTATCAATGCGCTGGTCTTCGTTGGCGACGCCATAGAAGAAAATGTCGATGCCTTGTGCGCCAAGGCGGGAGAGCTTGGCTTGCTGGGGCTGCCGATCTTTGTCTTTCAGGAAGGACGGGACGCACATGTGGAAGCCGCGTTCCGCGAATTTGCGCGACTGTCCAAAGGGGCTTATGCCCGGTTCGACAATTCCGCACCCGGGCAATTGGCAGCTTTGCTGAAAGCTGTCGCTGCCTATGCGAGCGGGGGACGGGCGCATCTGCGTCTGCAACAGAATGGTGAGGCGCGGGCATTGCTGGCGCAGATCGAGGGTAGATGAGCTGGATTTTGATTGTCGGATTCGGCCTGCTGGCCGTCCTGTGGCTGTTCCAGATGGCGCGTAAAATGGACCGCCGCGTGTTGATGGTCAGTCTGCGCTGGATCGTGGGCGGATTTGCGGCTCTGATCGCTCTGGCCGCCTTGTTGTTCCGCCGCATCGACATTGCGATGATTGTCGGGGCGCTGGCAGCATCAGTGCTGCTCCGGGGCAGGATCGGGCAATTTTCTTTCGATAGCATTGGGTCCAGCAAAGCCAACACGTCCAAGGTTAAAAGCCGTTATCTGGATATGGAGCTCGATCATGATACCGGCGAGCTTTCTGGTCGGGTGCTTGATGGACAATATGCTGGCTGGGACTTGCTCGATCTGGGCGAATATGAAACCCGCGCGCTGATTGAGGAAATCGGGCACGACGCAGAAAGCGTCAACCTGCTCGAAAGCTGGCTGGATACGAACCGGGCGGGTTGGCGTGAATATTTCGCGGAGCAGGGCGCCGAAAACGCGAATAGCGGGACAAGAGGCACTTCGTCCGATCCTGTGGCCGAAGCCTATGCAGTATTGGGGCTGAGGCCGGGCGCCAGCGCTGATGAGATCAAAGCCGCGCATCGTGAATTGATGAAGGGCGTCCACCCGGATCGGGGCGGCTCGGAGTTTCTTGCTGCCAAGATTAACGATGCGCGCGACTTGCTGCTTGAGCGGGTTGGACGGAACTGAATTTGCCATGAGTGTAGCATTCACCAAGGAAGATAGCGCTGAAACTGCGGCTGAAACCATGCTGCCGGACCGGCCATTGCCCGAAGGCCCCAATCTGGTGACGGCAGAGGGCTTGGCGGCGCTTGAGCGCGAGTTGGCTTCGGCGCGGAGCGCTTATGACGCTGCCATGCTGATCGAGGATGTCAACGAGCGGCGGCGGCAGGCTTCTGCTCCCTTCCGCGACTTGCGGTACTTCACGGAACGCGTGCGGACAGCTCAGGTTATCGCCGCGCCAGACAGCGACGACGTGGTGGCGTTTGGCAGCACGGTGACGTTTGAGCGCGAAGACGGACGGGTGCAGACCTATCGTATTGTCGGAGAGGATGAGGCTGAGCCCCGCTCAGGTACGATTTCGTTCACCTCGCCGGTGGCGCGGGCGCTGATGGGCAAATCTGTCGGCGATGTTGCCAGCGTGGCTGGTGGCGAGGTTGAGGTAACCGCTATCGCCTGATCCGGCGAAGGCAGATCATAATTTGACCGGGTTCGCGTGGTCAGCAGGCGCGTCTGTCGTTCCGGAGGAAATATGAAACGCCTGTTCGTTGCGCTTGCTTTTGTCGTGTTGCCGTCGACTCCACTGCTGGCGCAGGAAGCCGCGCCAAATTCGCAATTGTGCCGGTCGCAGCTGGACTTGCTTAAGTCGGGCAACAAGCTGACACCGGAAGAAGCTGCCGTGTTCGAGCGGCAGTGCGCGTGTTTGGAAAGCCGCGAGCGTGGTGATGAGGCCGAGGCCGATAGCTGCGCTGAGTAAGGTTGGCTGCTGAGCCGGAACCACTTAAGCCTCTGGCTCCATGACGCTGGAAATATCGATGGGCGTGCGGCCATCCATCCAAGGTGGGACGGGGAGGCTCTTGCTGCGCAAGAATTCCGGGTTGAAAATCTTACTGGCATAGCGATTGCCGTAATCGCAAAGCACGGTGACGATGGTTTTGCCGGGCCCGAGATCGCGGGCCATGCGCACGGCACCAGCGATATTGATGGCGCTCGAACCGCCCAGGCAAAGGCCTTCATGCTCGAGCAGGTCGTAAATATAGGGCAGGGCTTCGCTGTCCGGGATCTGATAGGGCAGATCGACATCGAGCCCTTCGAGATTGGCCGTGATGCGGCCCTGACCAATGCCTTCGGTGATGGAATTGCCGGAGGACTTCAGCTCGCCATGGGCATAATATTCGTAAAGCGCTGCGCCTTCGGGATCGGCTAGCCCGATCTTGATGTCGGGATTGCGTGACTTGAGGGCTTCAGCGACGCCAGCCAGCGTGCCCCCAGAACCGACGGCGCAGATAAAACCGTCGATGCGCCCGCCGGTCTGCTGCCAGATTTCGGGGCCAGTGGTTTCGATGTGGGCGCGGCGGTTGGAGGTATTGTCGAACTGGTTGGCCCAGACCGCGCCATCGGGCAGTTCGGCATTGAGCTTTTCGGCCAGACGGCCAGACATCTTGATGTAATTGTTGGGATTTTTATACGGCTTGGCCGGAACTTCGATCAGCTCAGCACCGTAAAGCCGCAGCGCATCTTTCTTTTCCTGGCTCTGCGTTTCGGGAATGACGATCACCGATTTAAAGCCAAGAGAATTGGCCACAAGCGTCAGGCCAATGCCGGTATTGCCAGCAGTGCCCTCGACAATAGTGCCGCCGGGCTTGAGCGCGCCGGATTTGACCGCGTCGTGAATGATGAAGAGCGCCGCACGATCCTTGACGGACTGGCCCGGATTAAGAAATTCGGCCTTGCCCCAGATTTCGCAACCCGTCAGCGTCGAAACGCGATTGAGACGGATCAGCGGCGTATTGCCGATGGCGGAAATCAGGTCTTGGTGCTTGGCCATTATCTCTTCAACATTGTGCAGTTAAGGCTTCGGGCACATGGCTCAAAGCCAAAGGAACAGATATTTATCGTAGAAGCCCGCTCCTTCAGCCGCAAGGCGTAAACGTCCATGCGGGCAGCGGTTTTCTTCCCCGGGCGGAAGTGCGCAAGGCTTGCTCGCCATCAAGGTATGTTGCGAAATTCTATTCCTGCCTTATAGCGCCGCAACGGCATCGAGTGCCTGCTGGCGGCTGGTCTTAAGATCGACTATCGGCATTGGATAGGTCTTACCGAGGACGACACCAGCGCTGGTCAGAACGTCTTTCGGTGCATTGAATGGGCATTGCACCCATTTGTCCGGAAGTTGCGCCAGCTCCGGCACCCAGCGTCGTACATAATCGCCGCTGGCGTCAAAGCGTTCGCCTTGGGTTACCGGATTGAAGATGCGGAAATAAGGGGCCGCATCAAGCCCGCTGCCTGCCACCCACTGCCAGCTTGCCGGATTATTGGCCTCGTCGGCATCGACAAGACAATCCCAGAACCACGCTTCACCTTGCCGCCAATCGATGAGCAAATTCTTGGCCAGCAGCGATGCGACGAGCATGCGGACACGGTTGTGCATATAGCCGGTCTCCCAAAGCTCTCGCATGCCAGCGTCTACAATGGGGAAGCCGGTTTGACCGCCTTGCCAGGCCTTGAACTGGGCGGGAGCGTGGCGCCACTGCAACTGCTCATATTTGGCCTGCATTGGCACGGTCGCTATGTCCGTGCGGTGATAGAGTTGGTGATGGGAGAAGTCGCGCCAGGCCAGTTCGGAGAGAAACTTGTTCGCGGCTGCTGCCTTGGCGGGCTCTGCATGCGTAATAGCCTGCGCCGCATGCCAGATCTGGCGTGGGCTGATTTCGCCAAAGCGCAAATGCGGCGAAAGGCGCGACGTGACCGTTTTTGCCGGGAAGTCGCGACCTTCGGGATAGTCCGTCAGGTTCTGATCAAGAAAATCGCGCAGCGCCTGCTGCGCAGCTGCTTCGCCGATTGTCCAGTGTTTCCCCAGCTTGGCGGCCCAGGACGGTTCCTTGTAGTCGGTATCGACTTTATGCGCCTTGATGGCTTTGCCATCTGGTGCAGGAAGTGGGAGGGCAATGTCTCGCGTTTTCAGACTGTTCCAGAATGGCGTGAACACAGAATAGGGTTTGCCTTGGCCGGTTTCGATAGTCCACGGCTCGGCAAGAACATTGCCGGGGTGAGATGTCACCGAAAGGCCCTGGTGGCGGAGATCGGCCTTTATGTCGGCGTCAAGATCGCGCGCTGCGGGAGCATAGCGACGGTTCCAGTGGACTTCACCGATATCGGAGGCCGCAGTGACTTTGGCCAGAACGTCGGCGGCGCGACCGGTTTCGACCAGAAGCGGCACGCCGATTTTGGCTAGTTTCTCGGCCAAATCGGCAAGGCTATGATGCTGCCACCATCGCGCCGCGCCGCCTGTCGCGCGGAGTTTATCATCCGTTTCGTGGATATAAAGCGCAATAGCATCCCCGCTCTTGCAGGCGGCGGCCAGGGCGGGATTGTCGGAAAGGCGCAGATCGTTGCGCAGCCAGACAAGGGCTTTGGTCAAGGTCGGCCTCCAGAGTGGTCCTTGCTGATACGCGCGAGGACCACTTCCGGTTCAGCCTATTCCATCAGTTCTGCCAGTTGTTCCAGCGCGGCGCTCCAGGCTTCCATCGAGAAGATGCGGGTCTGGGCGTCGGCATGGGCAAGGCCGCGTTCGATCAACGTGATCTTGGTCGCGTCGTCGCCCACGGTCTGGAACGTAATATCGAGCACGAAGATCCATTCTTCGTCCTCGTCCTTATGAACCCAGGACATGACCAGCCGTTCGTCCTCGACGAATTGCAGCACTTCGCCGGTGACTTCGTGGTCCGCTTCATCGTCTTCGTCGGCAAAAGTGGTGAAGTGATATTGTCCGCCCTCGAACGCGTCGAATTCAGCTTCATCGACCTGCCATTGCTCGATCAGCGCCGGATCGGTCCATGCTGAGAACACATCGCTTATATTGGCAGCAATAGTGCGGGTCAGCACGATCTGGCTTTCGCCGTCGATTTCGGAACCGTCGCTCATGCAGGCTTCCTTTCGGGGTGCAGTTCGGCCGTTTTCGGCAGGAAGATCGTGAGAATACCAAGGACTGGCAAGAAGGCGCAAATCTGGAATACGGCAATCATGCCAATCCAGTCGGCCATTGCGCCCATGGCCGCCGCGCCAAGCGCGCCGATGCCGAAGGCGAAGCCGAAGATGAAGCCTGCAATCATGCCCACCTTTCCGGGCACAAGTTCCTGCGCATAGACGACCATGGCCGAGAAGGCAGAGGAGAGGATCAGGCCGACCATGATGCTCATCACGGCTGTCCAGAACAGGTCGAGATAGGGCAGAGCCAGCGTGAAGGGCAGGGCACCGAGAATCGATACCCAGATCACCGCGAGGCGGCCATAACGGTCCCCGATGGGTCCGCCAAAGAACGTACCAGCCGCCACAGCGCCCAGGAACGCAAACAGGTAAAGCTGGGCTTCCTGTGCGGTCAGATCGAATTTCTCGATGAGGAAGAAGGCGTAATAGCTCTTCAGACCTTCGATATAGATGAACTTGCTCAGCAGCAGCGCGCCGATGACAGCGAAGGCGACAATCAACCGCTGACGCGACAGAACCGGCTTGGCGATAGCAACTTTCGGGCGGCCCGCCGCCTGTCGTTGATGCTCAGCATACCAGCGACCGACATAGGTCAGGAGCGCAAGGCCGAGGGCCGCTACAGCGAGGAAGTAGAAGACGCTGGACTGGCCCAAGGGCAGCAGGATGAACGCGGCTGCGAGCGGGCCCAACGCGGTACCGGCATTGCCGCCGACCTGGAACAAAGATTGGGCAAAACCAAGCCGTCCGCCCGATGCCATGCGAGCTACGCGGGAGGCCTCGGGGTGGAATAGAGCCGAGCCGGTGCCGACAACCACCGCAGCGATGAAGAGCAGCCAAAAACCGTTTGCTGCAGCCAGCAGGGCGACACCTGCTGCCACAATGGCCATTGAGATGGCCAGCCAATATGGCTTGGGCTTGAGATCGCCGGACAGACCAAAGATCGGCTGTAACAGACACGCGGTAATCTGCTGACCGAGTGTCAGCAGTCCGATCTGCAAATAGGAAAGATTGTAGGTTTCCTTGAGCATCGGATAGAGCGCAGGCAGCAGGAACTGCAGCAGATCGTTGAGCAGATGCGCGCCGCTGACGGCCAGAATGATGGTCAGGGTAGTGCGCTGCGCGTTGGGCGCAGGTGTGGAAGAAACGCTGGTCATTGAAAAAATCTTCGGGACGGTTTTGTCCGTCCTATCCCGCAGCTCTCAGAAGAGCAATCGCGATTGCACAAAATTCAGGCATGTTGGGGATAAAGAAGAATGGCTCCGCGAGTAGGACTCGAACCTACGACCCAGCGATTAACAGTCGCTTGCTCTACCAACTGAGCTATCGCGGAACACTTCTTGCGCCCTCTTGTCGAGAGCGAGGTCCATGTACCCAACCCAATCTGCTTTGCCAAGCCCCCAATGCAATCCCTTGTGAATAAAATGTCATTTGATGGAATTTGCGCGGCGGCCAAGGCTAATCAGGTCGGCCAGCGTATTGAGGTTTGCAAAGGGATTTTCAGCTGAAATTCGATGCCAATCGACGGCAACCGCGTTTAGGCCGCGCAGCAGGTATTTGGGACTGTCTGGCCTTTCTTCGTCGAGAAAGGCTGTAAGAGCAGACAGGCGATACATCGCATTGGTGGGATAGAACAGATCGCCCCATGTGGCGTAAGCGGCGTCTGCGCCATCATCGAGCGCGCGCTGCATCTGCAGATGATAATTTGCTGGCAGGAATGGCGTATCGACAGCAGTTGTGAGGAGGAGGTCATCTTTGTCTGCGACGGGACGAAGATAGCTCGCTGCGGCCCGGATGCCAGCCATAGGCCCGGTGAATTCTACCTCAGAATCGCGAAGCGCAATGCCGGTCCCGAAATTGTGTGATTCGCCCGGTCCGGTGGAAATGAGCAAAGTTTCACTCGGCAAATGCTGGGCTACACGGGCAAACAGGGTCTTACCACCAATGCGCAACGACGCCTTGCGAACATCGCCCAGCCGAGAACCACGCCCACCGGCAAGAATGAGCGCGTAAGTCGTCATGTCTTTTTTTGCTGACGCAGAATGAGCAGCATGACGATGCCGCCAACTAGGCCCCAGAATGGTGCGCCGACACCGACAATGGTGATTCCCGATGCCGTGGTGACAAAGGTGAGAATGGCGGGCAACCGCGAATCCTCATTCGCCAGAGCACCTGCCAGCGACGATGCCAGACTCGCAAGCAAGGCTAATCCCGCTACGGCCTGAATGAGCAAGGGCGGAGAGGCGGCTATGAAAGCCGCCGCGAGGCTCGCCAGCAGACCGAGTGCCATATAGGTCGTGCCAGCCGCGACAGGTGCGGGCCAGCGCCGATTGGGATCAGGGTGAGCCTCTGGCCCCGCGCAGATTGCGGCGGTGATGGCGGCCAGATTGTTGGTGACGCCGCCGAAAAATGCCGCAACCGCGCTCGAAAATCCGGTCAAGATAAAAATTGGGGATGGCCGCAGATCGTACCCATTGACTTTCATCACAGCGACGCCCGGCAGATTTTGCGATGCCATCGTCACGACGTAGAGCGGCAGCGCAATTCGGATGATCGCATCCAGTGTGAAGGACGGCATAACCAGCTCAAGGCTGGGCCAGGCACCATCAAATGTTCCTGGCGGCAGATGCGTCGTGGTGGCCAGAACTAGGCCTGTTACCGCAACGGCGATTGGGACGGCGTAGCGCCGTGCAAAGCGGAGGCCCAGCGCCCAGGCCGCCAGAATGGGCAGTGTCTGCCACGGCATTTCGGCAAGCGCATTGATCGGCGCAAGGCACAGGACCAGCAGCATGCCTGCCAGCATGGCGTTGGCAATCGCGGCCGGAATGGCGGCGACCAATTGCGCAAGGGGGCGGATGAAGCCGGTAAGAGCAATAAGTGCGGCGCAGACGAGAAATGCCCCAATGACCGCGGGGAAGCCTCCAGCGGGTTCACCTACTGTCAGCAGAAAGGCCAGGCCGGGCGTTGACCATGCGAAGCTGGTGGGTGTCCGCACGCGCCACGCCACCACGATATTGAGAATGCCGATAGCGATACAGGTGGAGAAAAGCCCGGAGCCCGCCTGTTGCGGTGAGGCGCCAGCCGCCGTCAACGCTGCAAGCAGCAGAGTGAATGTGCTAGAATAACCGACGATGGCGGCCAGGACGCCCGCGATAATCGGCTGGGCATAGTCGCGGTTTGAGGCGGGAGCGTTCATTGGCGATTCCACATAGGGGACCGCAGGAAGCTAATCGTTTGGTCTTTGCATTTCTACCTGCGATGGCCTGAGGGACTTGTTCGTTTAAACTGGTCCGTCAGCGCAAGCAGAATGACCATATGTAGCCGTTCCGGTGTCGTTGGTTCCTTGAGGCATTTTACCCGCGATGACACGGTGTAGCGAGCGCCGTTTTCCTCGCCGCTCGCGGTGTAAAGCAGGTATCGGCTGGTCGTGTCGTAATATGATGATGTGACCTTGAACTGCATTGCTTGCCTGCAATGGAATCTGCACCGGCAATCAGCCTATTGCAGAATTCTCTCGTATCAAAATTGTATCGCTTGCTGAAATGACAGCGGGGCAAATAGCGCCATCGGCGGCACCAATCACAGCCGTATTTGCTCCATATCAATAATTGCCATCGCGAACCGGGCCAGTGTCCAGCAACATTTTGCTGAATTGGTTCGGAATGAAACTCGCCCGCCTCTTCCTCCTGCTTTGTCTGAATTTCTGCGTCATGGCCTCCACCAGTTTTGGCGCCAGCACAGTGCTGCAGGAATATCTGCCGTCGGTGACCGCGTCCGAGCTTGTTGAGGGGGCTGACGGGTTTGGCCCGGTGCGCGATGACGTGGCGGTGGCGCCGGTGCTCAAAGGCGGCGAGGTCGTGGCCTGGGCTTTTGTCACCTCCGATTTTGTCGGCACCACGGGCTATTCGGGCAAACCGATACATACGCTGGTCGCCGTGGGGCTCGATGCGAAAGTCATCAGCGTGAAGCTGGTCAAGCATTCGGAGCCCATCGTTCTTATCGGTATTCCCGACGCAAAGGTGCAGGCGCTGGTGGCGGGTTATGCTGGGCTAGACCTGATCGCCGAGGCAAAATCGGGCGGTACGGCGCATGAGGTGGATATTATCTCGGGCGCGACCGTGACCGTGATGGTGATCGACGACTCTATTGTGCGATCGGGTCTCAAGGTGGCACGTGCGCTGGGACTTGGCGGTCTGACACCGGAAGCAGAAAGCACCGGCCCGCACTTTGAAGTGAACCCGGATGCGGCTGCATCGACGGACTGGATTGAAGCCGAGGGTGACGGCACCGTGCGGCGGCTTTCGCTGGATGTGGCGCAGGTCAATGATGCCTTTGCGGGCAGTTCCGATGAGCGGGCTCGTGAGCGCGCGCTGACAGAGGGGCCAGAAACCAGCTTCATCGATATGTACACGTCTTTGGTGTCTGTGCGCTCGATTGGTGCGGCGTTGCTCGGGGAAGCGGAAGACGCCAATCTTGAAGCCTGGCTGAACGAGGGCGAAAACGCCATCGCGGTGATGGGGCAGGGCCTCTATTCCTTCAAAGGATCGGGGTATGTGCGTGGCGGCATTTTTGACCGTATCGTGCTTATTCAGGACGATGTGTCGGTGCGTTTCCGCGACCGCGACCATCGGCGATTGAACCGCATTGCGCTGGATGGTGCGCCCGAATTCACCGAAATGGATCTGTTCCGTATCCCCAATGGATTGGGGTTTGATCCGGCAAAGCCGTTCCGCATCCAGCTTCTGGTGCAGCGCGAAGTCGGTCCGATCGAAAAGGTCTTTCACACTTTTGAACTCGGCTACCAGCTGCCGCAGAAATATCTGCGTGCCGTGGCCGCGCCCGCCGTCGAAGCTATTGCCATCGCCGATCAGAGCGAAGTGAGCGCGCAGGCTGAACTCTGGCAGCGAATCTGGCGCGATTCCCAGCTCAAGATCGGCGTTCTCGCCGCCATGCTGGTGGTGCTGACGGGAGTGTTCTTCTTCCAGACCTTCGTCGTCAAAAATGCCAAGGCCTTCTACATTTTCCGCATCGCCTTCCTGACATTCACGCTGGTTTTCCTTGGCTGGTACGCCAATGCGCAGCTCTCGGTCGTCAATCTGATGGCGCTGTTCGGCAGTGTGATGAATGGCTTCAGCTGGCAGGCTTTCCTGCTCGATCCGTTGACCTTCATTCTTTGGTTCGCCGTTGCTGCTGCATTGATCTTTTGGGGACGTGGCGCCTATTGCGGCTGGCTCTGCCCCTTTGGTGCCCTGCAAGAGCTGACCAACCAGATCGCGCGTAAACTGCGTATCCCTCAGATCACCTTGCCCTGGGGACTGCATGAGCGGCTCTGGCCGATCAAGTATATGATCTTTCTCGGACTGTTCGGCGTGTCGCTGATGAGCGTCGAGCAGGCCGAGCATCTGGCCGAAGTCGAGCCTTTCAAGACTGCGATCATCCTCAATTTCGTGCGCGCCTGGCCGTTTGTGGCCTATGCCGTGGCGCTACTGGCCGCCGGGCTCTTCGTCGAGCGGTTCTACTGCCGCTATCTCTGCCCGCTTGGCGCCGCACTTGCCATCCCCGCACGTATCCGCATGTTCGACTGGCTCAAGCGTTACCGCGAATGCGGAAACCCCTGCCAGAGCTGCTCCAATCAATGCCCCGTTCAGGCGATCCACAAGACCGGTGAGATCAATCCGAACGAGTGCATCAACTGCTTGCATTGCCAGGTTCTCTACCAGTCCAAAACGGTATGCCCGGTTGTGATCAAGAAGGAAAAGGCGCGGGCCAAGCTCGCCGCCAGTCCAGGCCGTCTCCCCGACCCGGCTGTTGGAACTCAGAGTTAACCCACGAAGGAGACGATTATGGAAAACAACGAACACAAGGGGCTCAGTCGCCGCGCGTTGTTCGGCGCCACAGCCGGGGCGGCAGTGCTTGCGGGGACCATGGGGCCGGCGGCGCTTGGTCTTGGAGCCGCAATGCTGACAGCTCCAGTCAACGCTGCCGAGGGTGACGGCAGTGTGGGCCCGGGTCAGCTCGATGACTATTATGGCTTCTGGTCTTCGGGGCAGACGGGTGAGGTGCGTATTCTGGGTGTTCCCTCGATGCGTGAGCTGATGCGGGTGCCGGTGTTCAACCGCTGCTCGGCCACCGGCTGGGGCCAGACCAATGAGTCGATCCGCGTGCATCAGCGGACCATGTCGGACAAGACCAAGAAGCAGCTCGCTGCCAATGGCAAGAAAATCCACGACAATGGCGATCTGCACCATGTCCATATGTCCTTCACCGAAGGCAAGTATGACGGGCGCTACTTGTTCATGAATGACAAGGCCAATACGCGCGTGGCGCGTGTTCGTTGCGATGTCATGAAGACCGACGCCATTCTGGAAATCCCCAATGCCAAAGGTATCCACGGTCTGCGTCCGCAGAAATGGCCGCGCTCGAACTATGTGTTCTGCAATGGCGAGGATGAAGCACCGCTGATCAATGACGGCTCGACCATGCGAGACGTCTCGACCTATGTAAACATCTTCACCGCTGTCGATGCGGATGCATGGGACGTGGCCTGGCAGGTCAAGGTTTCGGGAAATCTCGACAATTGCGATGCCGACTATACCGGAAAATGGGCGTTCTCGACCTCGTACAACTCCGAAATGGGGATGACCCTGGCGGAGATGACCGAGGCCGAAATGGATCATGTGGTCATCTTCAATATTGAAGAGATCGAGAAAGCCATTGCCGCCGGGCAGTATGAAGAGATCAACGGCGTCAAGGTGGTCGACGGGCGCAAGGAAGCCAACTCGCTCTTCACGCGCTATATCCCGATCGCCAACAACCCGCACGGTTGCAATATGGCGCCGGACAAGAAGCACCTGTGCATTGCTGGCAAACTGTCGCCCACAGTGACCGTGCTGGACATCACCAAGTTCGACGCCCTGTTCTACGAAGATGCTGAGCCGCGTTCTGCCGTGGTCGCCGAGCCGCAACTGGGTCTTGGCCCGCTGCACACTGCCTTTGACGGTCGCGGCAATGCCTATACCTCGCTGTTCCTCGACAGTCAGGTGGTGAAGTGGAATATCGAAGAGGCCGTCCGCGCCTATGCCGGGGAAGACATTGATCCGATCAAGGACAAAATCGATGTTCACTACCAGCCGGGCCACCTGAAGACCGTGATGGGCGAAACGCTGGACGCGACCAGTGACTGGTTGGTTGCTCTGTGCAAGTTCTCCAAGGACCGCTTCCTCAATGTGGGGCCGCTGAAGCCTGAAAACGATCAGCTGATCGATATTTCCGGTGACAAGATGAAGCTGGTGCATGACGGTCCGACATTCGCCGAACCTCATGACGCCATCGCGGTTCATCCCTCGATCATGTCGGGCATCAAGTCGGTCTGGGACCGGCAGGACCCGATGTGGGCTGAAACCCGCAAGCAGGCCGAAGCCGACGGCATCGATATCGATGAGTGGTGCGATACCGTCGTCCGTGATGGCAACAAGGTGCGCGTCTATATGTCGAGCGTCGCGCCGTCCTTCTCGCTTGAGGAGTTCACGGTGCAGGAAGGCGACGAGGTCACGATCATCGTCACCAATATGGACGAGATCGACGACCTTACCCACGGCTTCACCATGGGCAATCATGGCGTCGCCATGGAAGTCGGGCCTCAGCAGACCAGCTCCGTGACCTTCGTGGCCGCCAATCCGGGCGTGTACTGGTATTATTGCCAGTGGTTCTGCCACGCCCTGCATATGGAAATGCGTGGCCGCATGTTCGTTGAACCCAAGGCCTGATCATGCGCTGGCTTACCCTGCTTCTTGGATTGACGCTTGCTCTGCCCCTCTCTGCGGCTGAACTCGTGGTCGGCCCTGGTCAGGGCAGGCTGGCACTCGCCATCGCTGGGGCATCCCCCGGCGATGTGCTGGCGCTTGAAGACGGCATCTATCCGGGTGCCATCGTTATCGACCGACCGCTGACCATTACGGGACCGACCGGAGCCGTCGTGGACGGGCAGGGGATTGGCAGCGTCATCACCATCTCTGCGCCAGATGTCACCCTTACCGGTTTTACCGTTACCGGCTCGGGCGACCGTAATGAGGATCTCGATGCAGGCGTCAAAATCCTGAAGGGCGCAGACGGTGTCCGTGTCGAGACGCTCTCGCTTCTCGACAATATGCATGGGATCGATGTGCATGGCGGGCGCAATGCGCAGATTGTGCGTAACACCATAAATGGCCGTCAGAACGCGCGCATGAATGAGCGCGGCAATGGCATTTATGTCTGGAACAGCCCGGGCACGCTGCTGGACGGAAATGACATTAGGTTTGGCCGCGACGGCATATTTTCCAATGCCAGTGCCGACAGTATCTACCGCAATAATATCATGCGTGATCTGCGCTTCGCCGTGCATTTCATGTACACAAAGAACACCGAAGTCTCGGGCAATAGCTCGGTTGGCAACCATCTCGGCTTTGCCATCATGTTCTCGGATCGTGCGAGAATTCTGGACAATCTCAGTCTGGGGGATCGCGAACACGGGCTGATGCTGAACTATGCCAACAATGCCGATGTCGCCGGAAATCTGGTGCGCGGCGGGACCAAGAAGTGCCTGTTCATCTACAATGCCCACAAAAACCTGATTCTGGACAACCGTTTCGAAGGCTGCGGTATCGGCATTCACTTCACTGCTGGTTCCGAGCGGAATGTGCTGACTGGAAACGCTTTCATCGCCAATCGGGAACAGGTGAAATATGTCGGCACGCGCGACATGGAATGGAGCCATGAGGGCAGGGGCAATTTCTGGTCTGACCATCCCGCCTTCGATCTCAACGGCGATGGCGTAGCCGACAGCTTCTATCGTCCCAATGATCTGATGGATCAGATCCTGTGGTCGCAACCTGCTGCGAGCCTGCTGATCGGCTCTCCCGCCATGCAGTTGGTGCGCTGGAGCCAGCGGGATTTTCCCGCCACGCTGCCCGGTGGTGTGCGCGATAGCGCCCCCTTGATGCAGCCTTTGACCATATCCGTCCCGCCCGAAATGCTCGGCTATGGGGCCGAGGCCGCTGGTCGCTGGGCGGAAGGAAACTATGATGACACCGACCCTGAAAATCTCGCAACTCACTAAACGTTTCGGCGAGGTGGAGGCTCTGAAGTCCGTTTGGCTGTCGCTCGATGCGGGCAAGCGGGTGGCGCTGCTAGGCCATAATGGTGCCGGTAAATCCACGCTGATGAAGATCGTTCTCGGTCTTATTCCTTTTGATGGAGGCGATGTGTCTGTTTGCGGCGCATCTCCGGGTTCTCCCACAGTGCGCGCACAGGTGGCCTACTTGCCGGAGAATGCGGCATTTCATCCGGCTTTGACCGGCGAGGAACAGCTTCGGCACTATCTCGCACTGCGTGGCGAAAACCCCAAACTTGCCATGGGCCTTCTGGCTCGCGTCGGATTGGAAAAGGCCGCGCGGCGGCGGATAGGCACCTATTCAAAGGGTATGCGGCAGCGTGTGGGCTTGGCTCAGACCTTGATTGGGCGTCCGCGCCTTCTGGTGCTGGATGAGCCCACATCAGGTCTCGATCCAGTATCGCGGCGCGATTTCTACAATCTGCTGGACGCTCTATCCGCCGAAGGAACGGCCATTTTATTGTCCTCGCATGTGCTGACCGAGGTGGAGGCGCGCACGGACAGCATTTTGATCCTGTCCGGCGGAACGCTGGTGGCAGAGGGCACGCTGAATGCCCTGCGGGTACAGGCAGCATTGCCGGTGAGCATGCTTATCCGACCGGTTGATGGACATGAGCAAACCTTGGCGTCTGCTCTACCCGAAGCGAGTTTGGATAAGGACGGATTATTGCGCCTTTCCTGCGCGCAATCTGAAAAGCTGCCGATATTGGCTCGCATCACCGCAATGGGGGCCGCTGTTGCCGATCTCGATGTTACCCCGCCCAGCCTTGAAGATATCTACAGTCATTTCAGCCGGAGGGACGGGCAATGAACCGTGTTCTTGCCGTTGCGGCCAGTGAGTTTCGCATTGCATTCCGCAACCGCTGGGTGAGCATTGCAACGGGAATGATGGTGCTGTTTGCCTTGGTTCTAGCGGCGGCAGGCTCCGCTCCAACGGGCGATGTCGGCGTCGATCGGCTTTCGGTCACGGTCGCTTCGTTGACGTCGCTAGCAGTCTATCTCGTCCCGCTTCTGGCCTTGCTGATGAGTTTCGATGCCATAGCCGGAGAGGTTGAGCGTGGCACACTGCCGCTTTTGCTGACCTATCCGGTTTCGCGGCTGCAGGTCTTGCTTGGCAAGTTGGTTGCCCACTCGGCAATCCTGGCTCTGGCCGTTACGCTTGGCTATGGCGCGGCGGCTTTAGTTGCTGTTTTGTCCGATCCCAAGGCATTGCTGGGGCTTGGCTCGTTGTGGCGGCTGGTCTGGACGTCGGTGCTGCTCGGCGCAACCTTCCTGTGTGCAGGCTACGCACTTTCTTCTATGGCGCGCCGTCCATCCGGTGCGGCGGGACTGGCCATCGCGCTCTGGCTGGTTGCGGTTGTGCTCTACGACCTCGCGCTTCTGGCGCTGATTGTTTCAGATGGCGGCGGTGCATTGACCACGCAGGCACTGCCCGTCGCGCTGCTTGCCAACCCGGCTGACGCCTTCCGTATCTTCAATCTTTCGGCTGCGCAGGCCGTGGCAATCGCCGGGGGCATCGGCGGGGCGGCCGACGCCATTCCACTTTGGCAATCGGCTACGTCGCTCGTTCTCTGGCCGCTCATGGCCATCGCGCTCTCTGTCGCTGCATTTAGAAAGGTGACGCCATGAGGAAGGGCCTTCATGCAGCACTGTTTTTTGCCGCCGCCACGACGCTGGGTGCCTGTCAGCAGGAGGTCGCCCAGGATGTTACGCCCCGGGATATGACCGCAGAAACGCTCGGTCATTATTGCCAGATGAACCTGATGGAGCATCCCGGGCCCAAGGCGCAGGTGTTCATGCAGGGTTACGCCGCGCCGCTGTTTTTCAGTCAGGTCCGCGATGCCATTGCCTATACCAGAGCGCCCGAACAGATCGCGCCGATCCTAGCGGTCTATGTCAATGATATGGGCGCGACGAGCGCCACCTGGGATGTGCCCGGCGAGGGAAACTGGATTGCTGCTGATACAGCGTTCTATGTGCTCGGTTCCGCCGTCGAAGGCGGCATGGGCGCGCCTGAAGCCGTGCCGTTTTCCAGTCGTGAGCAGGCTGAAGCCTTTGTGCAGGCCGAGGGCGGTCATGTGCTTGAGTTGGCCAATATTGCCGACGACATGGTTTTGGCGCCGGTCGAAATGAATGCCGATGACGGTTCTGATGACGAAGACGTCAACGAGCGATTGCATACCCTGCACACAAGGGCCGGAGAGTAACATGACGATAAGCCGTCGCCGCCTGATCGCAATTTCGGCGGCATTTGCCTTGCTGCCGTCCGCCGTGCGCGCGGCAAATTTGCAGGCCACTCATGTTTGGGTCGGACAGGCTATGGGAGCGCGTGCCTCAATCCGCATCGACCACCCAGATGCCGAAGCAATTGCCGCCCGTGTCATGGCGGAAATTGAACGGCTGGAAGATATTCTGAGCCTTTATCGGGCCAACAGCGCGCTTTCCCGCCTTAACCGCGACGGGCATCTGGCGACGCCGCCTTTTGAGTTGCTTGAGTGCCTATCCCTCGCCGATGCGGTAAATCGCGCCAGCAATGGAAAGTTTGACCCGACGATCCAACCGCTTTGGGCCTTGTGGGCTGAATCAGCAGTGAAGGGTGAGCGTCCAGACTCAATGGCCATTTTAGCGGTGCTGAACAAGACCGGCTGGGCACGGGTGAGCCTTGATTCCGGTGCAATCACCATGAAGCCCGGCATGGCTCTGACCCTGAACGGCATAGGGCAGGGCTATGTCGCAGATCGTGTTGCGGCGCTGTTGGAGGCAGAGGGATTGAGCAACATTCTTATCGATACCGGCGAATTTCGCGCCTTGGGCGGCAAGCCTGACGGAGAGGATTGGCCTATGCAGCTGGAAGGCGGGCCTCGTATTGGATTGCGTCAGCGGGCGCTCGCCACGTCTGCCCCGCTGGGAACGACTTTTGATCAGCAAGGCCATCACGGGCACATTCTTGATCCATTGACGGGTAACCCAACGCCTACGCATTGGCGCTCAATATCGATCTCGGCGCGCTCTGCAGCAATCGCCGATGCCCTCTCCACAGCCGCATGCGTGATGAAAGACAGAGCGGAAATCGAGGCTATGGTCGGCCATTTTGAAGGGGCAAGTCTGGAGGCTTGCGCCTGATACCGACTCTCAATCCGGACCCATTGCTGGCGTTTTTGCGCGTTGCCGTGCAGGGAAAACCAGATCATTGCGCAGAGAACGTCTTGATCTGGAAATGGCGAGATAGGCTTTGAGCTTCGGAGTGAGAGCGCGGTGACGAACGCCTCATGAACCAATTTTGCATTCACATCCGGTGGTGTGTGCAACAGGGCCTTGACGAGAAAGGAGAAACCCCAGATAAGCCGGGCCAGAGGCCGCGTGGCGGAAAGGTTACGCAGCGGATTGCAAATCCGTGTATTCCGGTTCGATTCCGGACGCGGCCTCCAATTTTCTAATATTTCCAGATATTTGCTCCGTGTCGATAGCGCAGGGATTGCCTTGCTCGGAGGGCGCTAGTCCTCCAAATTTGCAGCGCTTGTGTTTGCAGATAAGCGGGGTATGTCGCCTCGTCTCGGGCGGTCTGTGCTTTCCCGCGCGATTAGTTCGGAGCTCAAGACGATCCGAACCGGGGCAGGGATCTGCTCGCCTTCTTCCAGCATGTCGATGAGTGTTTCGGCGGCCATCCTGCCTAGCGTTTCTCGGGGTTGGCGCATGGTGGTTAGGGGCGGGGCGTAATG